>JAESFG010000050.1_pt1 | contig 529252 bp, 505 predicted proteins | sample 9269371 | NCBI WGS metagenome assembly JAESFG01 (sample SAMN14506227, study PRJNA617093) | algae metagenome | isolation source: Aetokthonos hydrillicola CCALA 1050 (B3-Florida) and co-occurring... | place: USA: South Carolina | collected 2013-01-01
GCGGGGCCGCCCCCTCCCTTGCCCTCCCCCTGACAGGGGGAGGGAAGGCGATTTGGTGGTCGTGGTGTGGGAGGGGGGCAGGCGCCCCCTCACCCTGGCCCTCTTCCCCGCGGGGGAGAGGGGAGGGGGCGGGTCTGCGAATGTGGTGCAGGGGGATGCGACCCCCTCCCTTGCCCTCCCCCTGGCAGGGGGAGGGGAGCGCGGGACGGGACGCGTCGGGACAGCTTCTGGGGGGTGTCGTTCTTCGCTCCCCCGCCGGGGGAGGGTCAGGGTGGAGGCGTGGCAAACCCAAGAGCGCGCGGGGGCTGGGGGCCCGTATCCGCCCTTGCCCCCGCCCCGGAAACCCGCTTTCTACCCGCCTATGACCGCCCCGATCCCCGACAACCTGCGCGGCGCGCTGTACATGACGCTCGCCATGCTGGGTTTCGCGGTCGAGGACATGTTCCTCAAGGCCGCCACGCGCCACCTGCCGGTGGGCCAGGTGCTGGTGATCTTCGGCACCGGGGGGATGATCCTCTTCGCCATCCTGACGATGCGCCGGGGCGAGCGCGTCCTGCACCCGGCGATCCTGACGCGGACGATCCTGATCCGGGCGGCGTTCGAGGTGACGGGGCGGCTGTTCCATACGCTGGCCATCACCCTCACAACTTTGTCCGCCACCTCCGCCATCCTGCAATCCACGCCCCTGATCGTGGTCGCCGGGGCGGCGGTGCTGTTTGGCGAGCGGGTGGACTGGCGGCGGTGGGTGGCGATTGCGTGCGGCTTCGTGGGGGCGCTGGTGATCCTGCGGCCGGGGGTGGAGGGGTTCACGGCGCTGTCGCTGCTGGCCGTGATCGGAACCATCGGCTTCGCGGGGCGCGATCTGGCCACGCGGGCGGCGCCGCCCGTGCTGTCGAACATGCAGCTCGGCGTCTACGGGTTCTTCGCGATGGTGCCGACGGGGGCGGTGCTGCTGGGCTTTACCGGTGGCGCTGCGGTGCCCGGCCTCAGGGATGCGGGGTGTCTGGCGGCGGCCATCGGCGTCGGTGTCTTTGCCTACTGGATGCTGACGCGGGCGATGCGGACGGGCGAGGTGTCGGTGGTGACGCCGTTCCGCTATACGCGGCTGGTCTTTGCGCTGATCCTCGGGGCCGTGGTGTTCGGTGAGCACGCGGACGCGGCCACGCTGATCGGGTCGGCGATCATCGTGGCCAGCGGGCTTTACACGCTGACGCGGTCGCGGCGCGCCTGAGGGTCGGGCGTCTTGCGCGTGGCCCCCGGGGCTGGCACGGATGGGGCGCGCCAATGCCCGAGGATGCCATGCCCGACTTCGCCGATCTTGTCGTCACCAATGCCCGCGTCCGGACGATGGACGAACGCCGCCCGCGCGCCGAGGCGCTGGCGATCACCGATGAGGTTCTGACTGCCGTCGGGTCGCGGGCCGAGGTGGAGGGGCGGATCGGCCCCGAGACCCGCGTGATCGACGCAAAGGGGGCGACCGTGCTGCCGGGGTTCTTCGAGAGCCACCTGCACCTGGGGCTGGGCGGGGCCGAGCTGGCCCATCTGCAGATCGGTGACATGCAAGGGACGGCGCAGATCACCGCCGCCGTCCGCGACTTTGCCGCCCGCACGCCGGGCACGGGCATGCTGATGGCGCAGGGCGGGCTGCACACGATGCTGGATGCCCATGTGGACCGGCACGCGCTGGACGCGATGGTGGCGGACCGGCCCTTGGCGATCATGGCGAAGGATCACCACACGGTCTGGGCCAATACGGCCGCGCTGAAGGCCGCCGGACTGCTGGCTGGCCGCGCGATGCCGAACGGGCACGAGGTCGTTCTGGGCGCGGATGGCACCGCGACCGGCGAATTGCGCGAGTTCGAGGCCTTTGCGCCGGTCATGGCGATGGGGGGCGATCTGAACCTGAACCTTGGCATCGCCACGGGGGGCGAGCCGGTTCCGTGGCCGGCCGAGGCGGCGCAGGCGATCGACCGGGCGAAGGTCGCGCGGGGGCTGGAGCATTGTGCGCGCCACGGGATCACCAGCATGGTGAACATGGATGGCAACCGCTATCTGCTGGCGCTGCTGGACGGTTTGCGCCGCGAAGGGCGGCTGACCGCGCGGGTGAAGGTGCCCTTCCACATGAAGCCGCACATGGAGATGGCCGAGCTCGCCCGGGCCGAGGAGATGCGGCACGAGTTCCGCAGCGACTGGCTGTCGTCGGGGTTCGTGAAGATGTTCATGGACGGCGTCGTGGACAGCCGCACGTCGTTCATGCTGGCCGACTATCCCGGCCACCCCGGCCACCGGAGCGTGCCCCTGTTCGAGGCGCGTCAGTTCGCCGAGATCTGCGCCGACATCGACCGGCGGGGGATGCAGATCGCCGTGCATGCCACGGGCGACGGGGCGGTGCGGGCCACCATCGACGGGTATCAGGCCGCGCGGGTGGCGAACGGGGCGCGCGACAGCCGCCACCGGATCGAGCATATCGAGCAGATCGACCCCGCCGACGTGCCGCGGTTGGCCGCGCTGGGGATCGTGGCGTCGCTGCAACCCGGCCACGCGCCGGGGGTTGGGAATTTCCCGCTCGACCCGTTCATCGAGGTGGTGGGGGCGGCGGCGCTGCCGAACGCGTTCCTGTGCCGGTCGCTGGCCGAGGCCGGGGCGAAGATCGCCTTCGCCTCGGACTGGCCGGTCATCGGCGTCCGCGTGCTGGACGGCATCCGGGATGCGCTGACGCGGGCGGCCTATCCAGGGGCGCGGAACGAGTGTCTGTCGCTGCCGGAGGTGCTGCGGGCCTATACCGCGTCGGGGGCCTGGACGGCGCATGTCGAGGGGCTGACGGGCAGGCTTCGCGCGGGAATGGCGGGGGATGTCGTGGTGCTGACAGGGGATATCGAGGGGGTCGCGCCTGCGGCGATCCCGACGCTGGATGTGGCGGCGACCATTGCGGGCGGGCGGGTTACGTACGGGGGGTAAGGGCGGGGCCTACCTCCGCCGTCCGCGCTCGATCTGCCCCAGCCTGATCTGCCGCAGCCCTTCGACCAGCATCGCCACCAGAAGGCCGAATGTCATGAAGCCGTTCGCCGCACACATGCCGCCCAGAAGCCGCCATTCGTGGGGCAGGATCACGTCGCCGTAGCCGAGTGTGGTGAAGGACACGAGCGAGAAGTAGACCGCCGGTTCCAGCGTGTCGAAGACCCCCAGGGCCAGGAACAGCCCGGCCCAGAGCCAGACGCCCACCGTCATGATGCCGATGATCCACAGGGCGGCGGCGCAGAGAAGGGCCATCATCTTCGGCCCGTGCGGCTCGGCCACCAGCCAGCCGTGCACCCGCCAGATCAGCGTTTCAACAAGCCACAGGCTGACCCCCGCCACCGCGATGGTCAGCACCATCATCCCTGTGCCCAGCGCGATCTGCACCAGCATTTTCGCCCCCTTATGGACTTGGGCCGCACCCTCGCATATCTCGGCCCGATCATGGCCGACAATTCCGACAGCAACTACAAGGTCATCGCCGAAAACCGGCGGGCGCGGTTCGACTATTTCATCGAAAGCGACCTTGAGGTCGGCATCGTCCTGACCGGATCCGAGGTCAAGTCGCTGCGGGTGGGCCAGTCGAACATCGCCGACAGCTATGCATCCGTGGAACGCGGCGAGTTGTGGCTGATCAACAGCTACATCGCCGCCTACAAGCAGGCGGGCATCTTCGGGCATGAAGAGCGCGCGCACCGCAAGCTTCTGGTGTCGAAGAAGGAAATGGCGCGGCTGCATCAGGCGGTGGGGCGCGAGGGGATGACGCTGGTGCCGCTGGTGATGTACTTCAACCACAAGGGCCGGGTGAAGCTGAAGATCGGCGTCGCCAAGGGCAAGAAGACCGCCGACAAGCGCGAGACCGAGGCCAAGCGTGACTGGGGCCGGGAAAAGCAGCGGCTGTTGAAGCGGGGGTGACCGCCCGGACGGCCGGTTCGAGCATCCCCTGCCCCATCTTCTGTCCCCAAATATCCCGGGGAGGTCCGGAGGGGCAGAGCCCCTCCGGCCTTGCCCAATCCGCCCGCGCAAGTTTATGTCGGGACGGACCTTCCGAAGGGGCAGGCGATGGACCGCGACGATCCGAAGACACTCGTTTCCACCGACTGGCTGGACCGGCATCTGAAAGACCCCGACCTGCGCGTGCTGGACGCAAGCTGGTACCTGCCCGACCAAAAGCGCGACGCGAAGGCGGAATACGAGGCTGCGCATATCCCGGGTGCGCGGTTCTTCGACATCGACGAGATCGCCGATACGCGGTCGGGCCTGCCGCACATGGCGCCCCCGCCCGAGAAGTTCATCAGCCGGATGCGCGCGATGGGCGTGGGCGACGGGCATCAGGTGGTCGTCTATGACGGCGCGGGGCTGTTCAGCGCGGCGCGGGTCTGGTGGACGTTCCGGCTGATGGGCAAGGTGGATGTGGCGGTGCTGGACGGCGGCTTTCCGAAGTGGCGGGCCGAAGGGCGGGCCATCGAGGACATGCCCCCGGTGATCCGTGACCGGCACATGACGGTGCAGCGGCAGGCGGGGCTGGTGCGCGACGTGACTCAGGTGGCCGCGGCGGCCAAGCTGCGCGACCATACGATCATCGATGCCCGCTCGCCGGGGCGGTTCCGGGGGGACGAAGCCGAGCCCCGGCCCGGCCTGCGGTCGGGGCACATTCCGGGGTCGGTGAACGTGCATTATCGGACGCTGCTGAACGATGACGGCACGATGAAGGACGCAGCTGCGCTGAAGGCGGTGTTCGAGGCGGCGGGGGCGGACCTGGGCAAGCCCGCGATCACCACCTGCGGGTCGGGGGTGACGGCGGCGATCCTGTCCCTGGCGCTCGAACGGATCGGCAAGCGCGACCACAGCCTTTATGACGGGTCGTGGGCCGAGTGGGGGATGTATGGCGACCTGAAGGTCGCGAAGGGTTAGGGGATGTTTTCGCACCTGACCGCGCCCGAGCCCGACAGCATCTTGCGGCTGATGGGACAGTTCCGGAGCGACACCCGGCCCGGCAAGATCGACCTTGGCGTCGGCGTCTACAAGGACGCGACCGGGCTGACGCCCGTGATGCGCGCGGTGAAGGTGGCCGAGCGGCGGTTGTTGGAAGGCGAGACCACCAAGACTTACACGGCCCTTGCGGGCGACCCGGCCTTTGCCGAGGCGATGGCGGGGATGGTCTTCGGCGGTGCCGTGCCGCGCGACCGGATCGCGGCGGCGGCGACGCCGGGCGGGACGGGGGCGATCCGGCTGGCGTTCGAGCTGATCCGGCAGGCGGCACCTTCGGCGACCGTCTGGGTCAGCGATCCGACCTGGCCGAACCACATCTCGATCCTGGACCACCTGGGCATTCCGTGGCGGACCTATCGCTACTTCGATGCCACCACGCGCGGCGTCGATGTGGCGGGGATGCTGGCCGATCTGGCGCAGGTGCGGGCGGGGGATGTGGTGCTGCTGCACGGGTGCTGCCACAACCCAACGGGGGCGAATCCTGCACCCGGCGACTGGGATGCGATTGCGGGCGCGGTGGAGCGGACCGGCGCACTGGCGATGATCGACCTGGCCTATCAGGGCTTCGGCGACGGGCTGGAGGAAGATGCCGTTGCCACCCGGATGCTGGCGGCAAGGCTGCCAGAGGTGCTGGTGGCGGCGTCCTGTTCCAAGAACTTCGGCATCTACCGCGAGCGGACGGGGATCCTCTTCGCGCTGGGCGCGCCGTCGTCAACGGCGGCGGTGCAGGGCACGCTGGCCGCGCTGAACCGCGTGAACTTCTCCTTCCCGCCAGACCACGGTGCGCGGGTGGTCACCACGATCCTGTCCGATCCTGCGCTGCGGGCCGATTGGCAGGCGGAACTGGAATCGGTCCGGCTGGGGATGCTGGGGCTGCGGCAGGGGCTGGCGGACGAATTGCGGCGGATGACGAATTCGGACCGGTTCGACTTCATCGCCGGGCACCGGGGCATGTTTTCGCGGCTGGGGGCGACGCCCGAGCAGGTGGCGCGCTTAAGGGACGACCACGGCATCTACATGGTGGGCGACAGCCGGATGAACATCGCGGGCCTGAATGCCGCGACGGTGCCGGTGCTGGCGCGGGCGATCGTCGCGGCCGGAATCTGACGGATTCAGGGCGAGGTTGCCCGTGCGGGGCGGAGCTGTGTTGATTTCATAAGCGTGCTTACTATATACGTCGCTTATGAACACCACCTCCGATTTCCCGAATACCGATTCGCTCGGCCTTCTGCTGCACGACGCGCGCCGCGCTGTCGTGCGGCGGTTCGAGGCGCGGGCGGCGTCGCACGGGCTGTCGTCGGCGCAGTGGCGGCTTCTGTTCGCGCTGAAGCGGCTGGGGCCCTGCACGCAGGCCCGGCTGGCCGAGCGGCTGGAGATCGAGCCGATCAGCGTATCGCGCCTGATTGACCGGGCCGAGGACGCGGGCTGGGTGACGCGGGAACCCGATCCGGCGGACCGGCGCAGCAAGGTCGTGGTGCCCAGCGCGAAGGCCCTGCAGACCTTCGAAGGCATCCGCGCCATTGCCGAGACGGTTTATGACGAGGCGCTGGCGGGCCTGCCCGACGCCACGCGGCGCGCGCTTTACGACGGGCTTCGCGCGGTGATCGCCAACCTTGGTGAAACCGAAACGGCCCGCCGCGACTTACACACACCGGAACCTGCCGGACTTGAACGGACCGCTTGACACCATGCCTGATGGCCAGACCCCCGACCGTAGCCTGCAACCTGCCGCTGCGCCCGCCGCGCAAACGGCTGCACCTGCAGCCCCCGCCGCGCCCCCCGCAGCGGCAAAACCGCCCAAGCGTCGGCGATTGCTGCTGATCGCGGTGCCCGCGCTGATCGTGCTGGGCGGTGGCTATGTTTGGCTGTCGGGCGGGCGCTACGAGTCGACCGAGAACGCCGCGCTGCATCAGGCGCGGGTGGCGGTGGCGTCGGACCTGTCCGGCCGGGTCGTCGTGTCGAACGTGGCCGACAATGCGACGGTTCATGCAGGTGACGTGCTGTTCCAGGTGGACCCGGAGAAGTACCAGCTGGCGCTGGCGCAGGCCGAGGCGGCGCTGGGCCAGGCGCGGTTGCAGGTGGAGCAACTGAAGGCCGCCCATGCCGTTGCTATCGCGCAGGAACGGGTGGCAACGGACGAGGCCGAGTTCCGCGCGACCGAGTTTGCCCGTGCGCAGTCGCTGGCCGGGCGGGGGGTGGCGACGGATTCGTCGCTAGATGCCGCGCGCAGCGCCTCGCGCAAGGCGGATGAGGCGGCGGCGTCCGCGCATGAAAGCGTGCTGGCGGCGCGCGCGGCCCTGGGCGGGGACCCGGCGATCGAGACGGACAAGCACCCCGCCGTGCTGGCCGCGATGGCCGCGCGCGACAAGGCGGCCTATGACCTGTCGCTCACGACCGTCAAGGCCCCGGCGGACGGGGTTCTGTACCAGGCGGCGTCGTTCAAGCCGGGGCAGTTCGTGACCGCGGGTGTGCCGGTGTTCGCTCTGGTCGAGACGGGCGACGTCTGGGTGGATGCGAACTTCAAGGAAACCCAGCTGACCGCGATCAAGCCGGGCCAGTCGGCCGAGGTGGAGTTCGACCAGCGCCCCGGCGTGACGATTGAGGCGCGCGTCGAGGCCATTGGCGCGGGGACGGGGGCAGAGTTTTCGGTGCTGCCCGCGCAGAACGCGACCGGAAACTGGGTGAAGGTCACCCAACGGGTGCCGGTCAGGCTGAGGCTGGTGGACCCGTCGCAGGCGGCGGGGCTGGGGTCGGGGGTGTCGGCGTCGGTGACGGTGGATACCGGGCGGCAGACGGCACTGGCGTCGATCCTGGCCCGCGCCGAAAGCGGCGCAGAGGGCGCGAAGGCCACGCCATGAGCGGTGCAGCCGTCGCGGCCGGTGGATCGGCCCCGGCCGTCACGGTCGGGCACAAGGGCCTTGTGACCCTGTGCCTGATGATGGCGACCATCATGCAGGTGCTGGACACCACCATCGCCAACGTCGCCCTGCCCGCCATGCGGGCAGACCTGGGCGCGTCGCAGGACACGATCAACTGGGTTCTGACAAGCTATATCGTCGCCGCCGCCATCGCCACGCCGTTGTCGGGCTGGGTCTCGGAACGCTATGGCCGGAAGGAGCTGTTCCTGGCATCGGTCGCGGGGTTCGTGGCGGCGTCGATGGCCTGCGGGCTGGCGTGGAATCTGCCGTCGATGGTGCTGTTCCGCATGGCCCAAGGGGTGTTCGGCGCGGCCATCGTGCCCCTGTCGCAGACCTTCCTTCTGGACATCAACCCCAAGGAACGCCACGGGCAGGCGATGGCCGTCTGGGGTGCGGGCATCATGGTGGGGCCGATCATCGGGCCCACGCTGGGCGGCTGGCTGACCGAAAGCTTCAACTGGCGCTGGGTGTTCTTCATCAACCTGCCCGTTGGGATTCTGACGTTCCTCGGCAGTTCTGCCTTCCTGCCCGCGATTGCGCGGCGGGTGCGCGGGTTCGACTTCATGGGCTTTGCCTTCCTGGCCCTTGGCGTCGGTGCGTTGCAGCTGATGCTGGACCGGGGCGGCGAGGTGGACTGGTTCAGCGCGACCGAGGTCTGGATCGAACTGGCGCTGGCGGTCAGCGGGTTCTGGATGTTCGGGGTCCATATCCTGACGACCGACCGCCCCTTCATCGAGCCCGCGATGCTGGCCGACCGGAACTTCGCCACGGGGTTGGTGTTCATCTTCGTCGTGGGGATCATCCTGCTGGCCAGCCTTGCCCTGCTGCCGCCGATGCTGGCCGTGGTGTTCGGCTACCCGACGACGACGACCGGCATGGTCATGGCCCCGCGCGGGGTGGGCACCATGATAACGATGATCCTGGCCGGGCGGCTTTTGCGGGTGGTCGATCCGCGGAAGCTGGTCGTGACCGGGCTGGTTCTGGCGGCAGCGTCGTTGTGGATCATGTCCGGCTTCTCGCCGCAGATGGACGCGCGGCTGATCCTGCTGTCGGGGATCATCCAGGGGCTGGGGCTGGGACTTGTCTTCGTGCCCCTGTCCACCGTGGCCTTCGCGACCCTTGCCCCACGGTTCCGGGCGGATGCGGCCAGCCTGTTCAGCCTGGTGCGGAACATCGGGTCGTCGATCGGGATTTCGCTGGTCACCATGCTTTTGGCGCGGAACGTGCAGGTGAACCATGCAGAGCTGGCGGGGGGTCTGACGCCCTACAACGCGAACCTTGCCGCGATGGCGGGGGGAACGCCGCTGACCGATGCGACATTCATGGCGCGGCTGGACGGGATGGTGAACATCCAGTCGCTGATGGTGGCCTATGTCGATGACTTCAAGGCGCTGATGTTCGTCACGCTGTCGGCCATTCCGCTGGCCTTGATGCTGCGGCGGCCAAGGATCGCACAGGCGGGTGGCGCGGCGGCGGCCCCGGCGATGGAATAGAAACGGGCCGACAGATCGCTCTGCCGGCCCGGAAGATGACCGCGAGGGAGGACGCGGTCAGTAGTTGTAGGCCGTTTCGCCGTGCGAGGTCTGGTCCAGGCCCTGGCGTTCGTCTTCGGTCGCGGGGCGCAGGCCGAAGATGGCCTTGATCGCCACGAGGAGCACCAGCGACACGCCGCCCGACCACACAAGCGTCACCATCACCGCCTTGAACTGGGTCCAGACCTGCGCACCCATGTCGTAGGCACCGGCCACGGCGGGGAACTGGGTGTAGTCGAGCCAGCCCTGTCCGCCCAGCGACGGGTCGGCCAGGATGCCGGTGCCGATGGCCCCGACGATGCCGCCGACGCAGTGGACGCCGAAGACGTCCAGGCTGTCGTCATAGCCGAAGCCTGCCTTCACCTTGGACACGAAGATGTAGCAGATGGGCGAAACCACGAGCCCGAGGACCACCGACCCCATCGGCGAGGCGAAGCCAGAGGCCGGGGTGATGGCGACCAGTCCCGCCACCGCGCCGGTGACCGCACCCAGAAGCGACGGGCGGCCGTGGCTGAGCTGTTCCACCAGCATCCACGACACCGCCGCCGCCGCCGTGGCGACGAAGGTGTTGATGAAGGCCAGCGCGGCAAGGCCGTTCGCCTCGAGGTTGGAGCCTGCGTTGAAGCCGAACCAGCCGACCCACAGCAGCGAGGCGCCGATCATCGTCATGGTCAGCGAGTGCGGGGGCATCGGTTCCTTGGGGAAGCCCACGCGTTTGCCCACCACAAGGCAGCCCACCAGACCGGCGATCCCGGCGTTGATGTGGACGACCGTGCCGCCCGCGAAATCAAGCCCGCCCCAGCCCCAGACCAGCCCGGTATCGGCCTTGGTGGTGTCGTCGATCGACAGGAAGTCCGGGCCCGGCCAGTACCAGACCATATGCGCGATCGGGAAGTAGACGATCGTGACCCACAGAACGATGAACAGCATCAGCGGCCAGAACCGGATGCGCTCGGCGAAGGCCCCGACGATCAGCGCCGGCGTGATGCAGGCGAAGGTCATCTGGAAGATCACGAAGGCGTATTCGGGGATGTAGACGTTGTTCGAGAAGGTCGCGGCATAGGTGCCGGTGCCGACGCCAGCGAGGAACATCTTGGACAGGCCGCCGACGTAGGACGAGTGCGAGGTGAAGGCCAGGCTGTAGCCGTAGACGACCCAGATGATGGCGACGACCGAGACGATCATGAACACCTGCATCAGCAGGCTGAGCATGTTCTTGGTGCGCACCAGCCCGCCGTAGAACAGCGCAAGTGCGGGAATGGCCATCAGCAGGACAAGCGCCGAGCTGACCAGCATCCAGGTGGTGTCGCCCTTGTCCACCATCGTCGCCATCTGCTCGACGGTGGGATTCAGGATCGGGCCGGCGGGCGCGGCGGCGTCCTGCGCCAGCGCGGGAAGCGCGGCAAGCATGCCTGCGGCCGAGGCCGCAAGGCCCGACGCGCGTGCAATATGGTTGGAAATCTTCATGGTTCTTATGTCCCCCGAATGGTCCGACTACAGCGCGTCGTCGCCGGTTTCGCCCGTGCGCACACGGACAGCCGCCTCGACGTCCAGCACGAAGATCTTGCCGTCCCCGATCTTTTCGGTGCGCGCCGTCTTCTGGATCGTTTCGACGACCTGATCCGCCAGGCCATCAGCCACGACGATTTCCAGCTTGACCTTCGGCACGAAGTTCACGGCGTATTCCGCGCCGCGGTAGATTTCGGTGTGGCCGGATTGCGAGCCGAAGCCCTTGATCTCGGTCACCATCATGCCGCGCACACCGATGGAGGTCAGCGCCTCGCGCACCTCCTCGAGCTTGAACGGCTTGATTGCTGCGATGATGAGTTTCACGTCTCGTCCTTCCCCCAGTCGGGCCCCAGTGAGGCGTCGCGAATGCGTTCACGACTGGCACAAGGCGGGCGGTCGGCGGCGGAAACAAGCGCCGGGCGCAACAATGGGCGCATAGATTCCGGGAGCTTTGCACAACTTCTGTGCGATATCCACGTTTCGCGCAGAAAATAGGCATTCTGAAAACCGAATCGTGACGGCCAGGCGCTCCACATCGGCGGAGGTTCCCTGTATTGTGGATGAAAAGACGGGCAGGCTTCGGGCGTCAGACGACATGGCAAGCAAGGGTGGAAAGCGGCCCCCGCTGGTCGCCGACAGGCGCTATCCGGCCGCTGGCAGCCAGCAGGAGGCCGCGGCGAAGGCGTCGAAGCCCGCCGCCAAGGCACAGCCGCAGCGGGCGCGGCGGGCGGCGCGTCCCGCGCGGCGGGGCAGCTGGCCCATGCGGCTGATCGCGGGGCTGGTGCGGTTCGTCTGGCGGCTGGTCTGGGGCATCGGATGGCGCGTGGGGGCGGTGTTCACGCTGATCCTGGGGCTGGCGGTGGCCTACTTCTATGCGCAGCTTCCGCCGCTGGACGCGATGGTAGACGCCCGGACCAAGGGGTCGGTCACGCTTCTGGACAAGGATGGCAAGGTCTTTGCCTGGCGCGGCGAGACGTTTGGCGGGACGATCACCGCCGACACCGTGTCGCCGTTCCTGAAGAACGCCATCGTGGCGACCGAGGACAAGCGGTTCTACCGCCATTTCGGCGTCAGCCCGCGCGGCATCGCCAGCGCGATCAGCATCAACCTGCGCGAAGGGCGCAGCCCCTTCGACGGGAACGGCGGATCGACGATCACGCAGCAGGTGGCGAAGCTTCTGTGCCTGGGCGTGCCCTATGACGCGGCGACGTGGAAGACCGAGGCGGATTACGAGGCGGACTGCCGGCAGGGCGGAATCTGGCGCAAGATCAAGGAGGTGCCCTATGCGCTGGCGCTGGAGGTCAAGTATTCCAAGAACGACATCCTGACCATCTACTTCAACCGCGCCTATCTGGGGGCGGGGGCGCGGGGGTTCGAGGCGGCGGCGCAGCGGTACTTCGGCAAGTCGGCGAACGAGGTCAACCCGGCTGAAGCCGCCTTGCTTGCGGGGTTGCTCAAGGCACCCTCCTACTACGCGCCGACCGCCAACCTGAAGCGGTCGCAGGAACGGGCGGCGGTGATCCTGGGACTGATGCACGACCAGGGCTATCTGACCGACGCGCAGTATGCCGATGCGAAGGCGCACCCGGCCGAGCTGTCGAAGGCGGCGCGGGCCAAGGCGGGCAGGTATTTCGCCGACTGGGTGATGGAAACCGGCCCGGCCTTCCTGACCAGCGACACGACCGAAGACGTGATCGTGCGCACGACGCTGGACCAGCGGTTGCAGAAGGCGGCCGAGGATGCGCTGGCCTATGTCTTCGACACCAAGGTCAAGGGCGGGTCGAAGGCGCAGGCGGCCATCGTCGTGATGTCCGCGGACGGCGCGGTGCGCGCGATGGTGGGCGGGCGCGAAACACAGGTGGCGGGGGCCTTCAACCGCGCCACGCAGGCGCTGCGGCAGACCGGATCGACGTTCAAGCCCTTTGTCTACGCCGCCGCGCTGGACATGGGCTACACGATGAATTCCATCGTCGAAGACGCGCCGATCTGCCTGGACGTGCCGGGGTCTGGCAAGTGGTGCCCCGACAACTATGAACCCGGCTATCGCGGACCGATCACCCTGACCGAGGCGCTGGAGAATTCACTGAACACGGCAACCGTGCGGGTCAGCCAGGCGGCGGGGCTGGATGCCGTGCGGAAGGTGGCGAGCGATTTCGGCTTTGCCTCGAAACTGGCGGACGGACCTGCCGTGGCCCTTGGCGTGTCCGAATCGACGCTGATCGAGATGACGGGGGCCTATGCGGGCATTCTGAACGGGGGATCGTCGGTCAAGCCCTATGGGCTGGTCGAGCTGCGCGTGCAGGGCGACGATTCCGCCCTGATGGGACAGGAAGGCGGGATCGGCGAGCGGGTCATTTCAGAGACTGCGGACCGCGAGCTGATCTACATGATGTCGCGGGTGATCGAAGAGGGCACCGGGCGGCGCGCGAAGCTGGACGGGCGGCAGGCGGCCGGCAAGACCGGCACGACGCAGGCGGCGCGGGATGCGTGGTTCATCGGGTTCACGGCGGACTACGTGGTAGGCGTCTGGATGGGCAATGACGACAACACGCCGCTGACCGGGGTCACGGGCGGCGGGCTTCCGGCCGAGATCTGGCACGAGGTGATGACCCGGGTGGAAGATGGCCTGCCACCGAAGCCCCTGCCGATGATCACGCCCGACGAGGTGGCGCCGCCAGCCTATCCGGCACCCGGCTATCCGGGGCAGACCTATGACGCCGGTGGCGGGTTGGTGGCCGGGGCCACCCCAGCGCCCGAGACCGACCCGGTGACAGGCGAGGTCATCGCGCACCCCGTGCCGGTCGCGCCGGAGGACGACCCGATCGGGCGGGTGCTACGGTCGATCTTTGGTGGCGGGTAGAGGGCTGGAAGCCCGGCAAAAGTGCGCAAGCGGTCCTGACATCCCAATTGGCAGAGGCAAGTGACTCTGCCACCGCACTAGAATTTAGCATTTCGCCGGGACGCCAAAGCGTTCCGGCCAGCGCCCGCCCCGCCCACGGCGGGCGCTGGCCTCTCGGGGTTGAGGTATCAGGTGTCTACCCGGAGCCGTACGCGCATGAGCCGGGGAAACGCCGTGCGTTTCCTTGCCCGGCTCATACCGATGGCGTCAGTTGCTGGAAAGCCTGGCCCGGCGGGCTCAAAGCCCACTCATCCCCTTCATCCTACCCCGCCGCGTTCAGCGCATCGGCCAGCTTGCCGATGTCGCCGCCCTGCTGGTCCAGAATCGCGCCGATCTCGGTGCGTTCGGAGGCGAGCATGTTCACGCCCTCGATGATCAGGTTGAAGAACTTGTTCTTGCCGTTCTTGTCAAAGACGTGCCAGCGGACCTCGAACGGCGACTGGCCCTGAAGCTTTGCCACCGACACGACCTCGAAGAAGCTTTTCAGCGGGTGGGCGTCCGTCACCTCGACCGAACCGCCGATGAATTCCTTGAACCGCTTGCCGTACTTGCGCGCGATATAGCCCGCGAAGGCCTTGCTGTACTTCGACAGGTCCGCCTTCGAGGCGCTGCGCCCGGCGGGCCCGAGTGAGCTTTGCGCGATGTAGGTCACGTCGGCATAGCGGGTGAAGATGCCCTCGAAATCACTGATCATCCCCTGAACCGGCTTGCCCGAGGCGATGACACGGTTGATGTCGGCCACGACCTGATCGACCAGGGCGCGCGCCTCGTCCACCGTCAGGGCGGCGGCAGGCAGGGGCAGGGCCGACACGGCAACAACGGCGGCGGCGGCGGCAAGGGTTTCGCGGCGGGTGACACTACTGGCCATAGGGGTCCTCATAGGGGTCGATGACGGCCTCTTCCTCGCCCAGCTTGAACCGCCGGTTCTGAAGATACAGCAGCCGGGACTGCGCGTAGCTGTCCGCGCTTTCATATAGGATCGATTCCACCGTGTCGGCAAAACGCTGCCGGTCGCCGATGCGGGCGGTCAGGTAGGCACCGACGATGTAGTAGCTTTCGGGCGACTGGAACAGGTAGTTGGCCGGGTTGATCGCCAGGCCGATGATGGTGCCCGCGATGTCGCGCTGGGTCGTCGGGCCCAGAAGCGGCATTTCCAGGTACTTGCCTTCGCCGACGCCCCAGACATGCAGGGTCTCGCCGAAATCGGTGTCGGCCTTCGGGACGCCCAGACCGGACGCGACATCGAACAGCCCGCCCACGCCCGCCGTCGTGTTCACGGCAAAGCGCAGGGTACCCAGTGCGGCGGGGCCGGGGCGGGCCTGAAGCACGCTGTTCAGCACATTCGACGGCTCGCCCAGGTTGGCGGTGATGTTGCTGAAGCCCTTGGCAATGGGGCGGGGGATTTTCGGGATCACGCCCTTCTTGCCGCCGCCGCCGAACAGCGCCTGGTCAACCGCCTTGTTGAAGGCATGGACCTGCCGGTTCGAGGCCTCGTAGGGGTCGTTGAACGCGGGGTCGCGGGTGACGGCGACAGGCGCGCAGGATGCCAGCGCCAGCCCCGCCACGGCGGACAACATCCAGCCCGATCCACCGCGCTGCAAAAGGAATGAGGTCATGGGAATGGCGGTCCTGCAGTTTGCGGGCATCACGGATATGTGGCTCGGGCGGCCAGATCGGCAGTCATGTCTGCGCGGTCCGAAGGCTATTTGCCCGCACGAAGAGTTTCAACCCGGCTTGCCCCGGGTCGGCGGAACGGCGTTTCGGCCTGACGCAACTGTGAAGACTAGCCGCAACTTCGCCCAGAGCAATCGCAGCGCGGCGGAATCTTGCGACAAATCATGTCGAAGGGCCGCAGACCCATCCGGCTGGGGCAAGGTCATGGCCCCCTTTTCACCGGCGATGCCCGCCGCTAGCCTGATCCGGCGATGCGTCTGCCCCAGCCGCCACAAGCCCCCGGAGATCATGATGACCAAGTCCATCGACGCCCGTCTTTCCGAACTGGGCGTGACCCTGCCCGACGCCCCGGCACCGGCGGCGAACTACGTGCCCTTCGTGCAGGTGGGCGAGCTGGTCTTCATCTCGGGCCAGATCAGCCGGAACGAGGCGGGGCTGGTCACCGGCAAGCTGGGCGAGGGCATGGACGTGGCGGCGGGGGCGGCAGCGGCGCGGCTGTGCGGGATCGCGCTGTTGGCGCAGTTGCGCCACGCGGTGGGGGGCGATTTCGGGCGCGTGGTCAGGGCGGTCAAGCTGACCGGCTTCGTGAACTCGACCGCCGACTTCACCGACCAGCCCAAGGTGGTGAACGGCTGTTCCGATTTCCTGGTCGAGGTGATGGGCGATGCCGGGCGGCATTCCCGGTCGGCCGTGTCGGCGGCGTCGTTGCCCTTTGGTGTGGCGGTCGAGGTTGAGGCGATCTTTCAGGTTCGCCCATGACGGCACCCGTAGTGCCGTTGCACCCGGATTTCCTGCGCATTCCCATCGCGCACCGGGGCTATCACGACCTGTCGCAGGGGCGGCCCGAGAACACGCTGAGCGCGATCCGGGCGGCCGTCGCGGCGGGATATGGGATCGAGATCGACGTGCAACCGTCCGCCGATGGCGTGCCGATGGTGTTCCACGATCACGACCTGCCCCGCGTGACCGGGCGGCAGGGGTTGGTGGCCGGGCTGACAGCGGCGGAACTGGGGCGGATCGCCGTGCACGGCACGGCGGACACGATCCCGACGCTGGCCGAGGTGGTCGAGGCCATCGGGGGCCGGGTGCCGCTGCTGGTGGAGGTGAAGGACCTTGACGGGGCCTTGCGCCACGACGTGGGGCCGTTCGAGGCGCGGGTGGCGGCGGTGTTGGCGGCGGCCAAGGGGCCGGTGGCGGTGATGTCGTTCGGGCCGGACAGCGTGGCGGCGATGGCGGTGGCGGCGCCGGGTCTGGCGCGGGGGTTGACGACCTGCACCTTCGAGCCTGCGGACTGGCCGGTGTTGAGCGAGGCCGAGTGCGCCCGACTGCGCGGGATACCGGATGCGGGGCGGGTGGGGGCAAGCTTCATCTCGCATGAGGCGGCCGATCTTGGGTCGCCGCGCGTGGCAGAGCTGAAGGCGCAGGGGCTCAAAGTGCTGTGCTGGACGATCCGGTCGCCGGGGGCCGAGGTCGAGGCGCGGAGGCTTGCCGCGAACGTGACGTTCGAGGGGTATGCGGCGGCGATCCCCGCCGCTTGACGCGGGAGTGGCCCGCGCCACGTTGCAGGAATGACGGCAGACAGGGGCAGAATGGCCGACAGCGTGGAAATCAGCGTGCTGACCGGCCTGTCCGAGATTGCGGCAGCGGAGTGGGATGCCTGCGCCTGCCCCGAGGCCGCAGACGGGGGGCGGGCCTTCGACCCGTTCACCACGCACCGGTTCCTGCTGGCGCTGGAGGCGTCGGGGTCGGTGGGGCCGGGCACCGGCTGGCAGGCGCGGCATCTGGTGGCGCGATCTGGCGGGGCGGTTGTCGGCGTGATGCCGCTGTACGCCAAGTCGCACAGCCAGGGCGAATACATCTTCGACCACGCCTGGGCGGATGCCTTTGAACGCGCGGGGGGGCGGTATTACCCCAAGCTGCAGTCGGCAGTGCCGTTCACTCCGGTGACCGGGCGGCGGTTTCTGGCGGGCGATCCTGCGGTGCGGGCGGCTTTGGCCGAGGGGGCGACGCGGCTGGCCGCGCGGGCGGGGGTGTCGTCGCTGCATGTGACGTTCTGCACCGAAGGCGAGGCTCTGGCTTTGTCGGGGCCGCAGTTCCTGCACCGCGTGACGCAGCAGTTCCACTGGACGAACCGGGGGTATGACAGCTTTGACGCGTTCCTGGGCGACATGTCCTCGCGCAAGCGCAAGGCGATCCGCAAGGAGCGGGCCGTGGCGCAGGCGTTCGGCGGCACGATCCGGCGGCTGACGGGGGATGACCTGCGGCCCGACCATTGGGATGCGTTCTGGCGGTTCTATCAGGATACCGGCAGCCGGAAGTGGGGCCACCCCTACCTGACGCGCGGCTTCTTCGACGCGGTGCATCAGACGATGCGGGATGATGTGTTGCTGGTTCTGGCCGAGCGCGACGGGCGGCCGCTGGCGGGGGCGTTGAACTTCATCGGGCGCGAGGCGTTGTTCGGGCGGTATTGGGGATGCGTCGAGGATCACCCGTGCCTGCATTTCGAGCTGTGCTATCATCAGGCCATCGACCACGCGATCGAGGCTGGCATGGCGCGGGTCGAGGCGGGGGCGCAGGGGGAACACAAGCTCGCGCGCGGGTATCTGCCGGCGGCGACGCATTCGCTGCACTGGATCGGCAATGACGGGTTCCGCGAGGCGGTGGCGCGCTATCTGCGGGCCGAGCGGGCGGCGGTCGGCGAGGAGATCGAGGTCATGACCGCCTATGGCCCGTTCCGGCGCGGGCCGGTGGAGCAGCATGAGGGCGCGGAATGACGGACCTTCTGGCGGGTGAGGAACGGGGTCAGGCGCTGGCGCGGCTGGACGTGACGGGATGGCGCGCTGTCGAGGGGCGGGATGCGGTTCGCAAGGTGTGGAAGTTCCGCAATTTCTCGGCCGCCTGGGGGTTCATGGCGCGGGCCGCGCTGGTGGCGGAGAAGATGAACCACCACCCGGACTGGACGAACCGGTTCAACATCGTGGACGTGACCCTTTTCACGCATGACGCGGGCGGGGTGACGGCATTGGACGTGAAGCTGGCCGAGGCGATGGACAAGATCGCCGAGGGGGCGGAGGTGGTGGCGGATCACGGTGCGCCGATCCTGACGCTGTGTGAGGAGCGGAAGACGAAACCATAAGGCGATTGCGCGCCCCGGACTTGATGCGGGGCCTCGCGGTGGCGGCGGAGGCCCCGAATCGAGTCCGGGGCGCGGGGTTTTTCGATCACATGGCCTCGAGCAGTTCCTCGCCCTTCGACATGGCGCAAACCCCCGGCTCGTCGATGTTGGCCACGGTCACCACCCCATCCTCCAGCACCAGCGCATAGCGGTTCGACCGACCGATGAGGCCGATGGCGGGGGCGGTGAAGTCCATGCCGAGGGCCTTGGTGAAGGACCCGTCGGCATCGCCGAGGAAGGTGATTCCGGCGGCCTTGCCCCCCGTCGCCTCGGCCCAGGCACCCAGCACGAAGGGGTCGTTGACGGACAGGCAGATGATCTCCTCGACCCCCTTGGCGCGGAACTGGTCGGCGGTGCGGGTGAAGCTGGGCAGGTGCGAGGTGCTGCAGGTGCCGGTGAAGGCCCCCGGCAGCGCGAACAGCACGACCTTGCGGCCCTTGAGCCTTGCGTGCAGGTCCACAACCTCGGGGCCTTTCGCCCCCATCATCGACAGACTGGCCGCCGGAAGACGGTCCCCCACATTGATCGGCATCGGTCGTCCTTCCTGTTGGCGTTCCTTTGGCCGTGGTTATAGCCTTGCCCGCGTGCGGGGCCAGAGCGAAGCGGTGCGTTCATGTCAGGGATCGTTATTGTCGGGGCCGGGCAGGCCGGGGCCTCGCTGGCCGCGAAGCTGCGGGTGTTGGGCTATGACGGCGCGGTGACGATGGTGGGCGAGGAACCCGTACCGCCCTATCAGCGCCCGCCTTTGTCGAAGGACTATCTGCTGGGGAACATGGCGCTGGAGCGGCTGTTCCTGCGGTCTCACGAGTTCTGGGATGACCAGAAGATCACGCTGCGTCTGGGAGTTCGGGCGACGGGGATCGACCGGGCGGCGAAGGTGGTCGCGCTGTCGGACGGGACGGCCCTGCCCTATGACCAGCTGGCGATTGCGACGGGCGCGGTGCCCCGGCGGCTGCCTGCGGCGGTGGGGGGTGATCTGGCGGGTGTTTACACCGTGCGGACGCTGGCCGACATCGACGGGATGAAGCCGGAGTTCGTGGCGGGGCGGCGGCTTCTGATCGTGGGGGGCGGGTATATCGGGCTGGAGGCGGCTTCCGTTGCGGCGAAGCTGGGCCTGGACGTGACGGTGATCGAGATGGCGCGGCGCATCCTGGCCCGCGTGGCCGCCGCCGAGACCTCGGACTACATCCGGTCGGCGCATCTGGCGCATGGGGTGATGATCTATGAAGGGATCGGGCTGGCGCGGCTGGTGGGCACGGGCCGGGTGACCGGTGCGGTGCTGACCGACGGGCGCGAGATGCCGTTCGACTTCGTGATCGTGGGGGCCGGGATCACCCCGGCGGCGGCATTGGCCGAAGAGGCGGGGCTGGAGATCGACAACGGTATCCGCACGGATGAGATGGGGCAAACGTCGGACCCGTTCATCTGGGCGGCGGGGGATTGTGCGTCCTTTCCGTGGAAGGACGGGCGGCTGCGGCTGGAATCGGTGGGCAACGCCATCGACATGGCCGAGGCGGTGGCGGCGAACATGCTGGGCGCGGGGGTGCCATATGTGGCGCAGCCTTGGTTCTGGTCGGACCAGTACGACATCAAGCTGCAGATCGCGGGGCTGAACACCGGGTATGACAGCATCGTCACGCGGGTGGCCGAGGACGGGACGTCGTTCTGGTATTACCGCGAGGGGGTGTTGCTGGCCGTGGACGCGATGGGGGATGCGCGGGCTTACATGATCGGCAAGCGGCTGATCGAAGGGGGGCGGTCGCCCGACCCGGCGGTGATCGCGGACCCGGCAACGAACCTGAAGGGGTTGCTGCGCCCGTGAGGATTGTGGGTGGCGCGCGCCGGGGGCTGCGGCTCGCCGAGGTTGGGGCGGGCGATGCGGCGGCGCATCTTCGGCCCACGGCGGACCGGGTGCGCGAGGCGATCTTCAACCTGCTGACGAACGGCCGCGGGGGCGACGTGGTGCGGGGGGCGCGGGTGCTCGATCTCTTCGCGGGCACGGGGGCCCTGGGGCTGGAGGCGCTGTCGCGGGGCGCGGCCGAGGCGGTGCTGGTGGATGATGGCCGTGTGGCGCAGGGGATCATCCGGCGGAACATCGCACTGATGGGGGCGGGGGTTCCCGCGACCCTGATGGCGCGGGATGCGACGGCGCTGGGGGTGAACCCTGGCTTGGGGTTCGGCCTCGTGTTCCTGGACCCGCCCTATGGGAAGGGGCTGGGGGAGCGGGCGCTGATATCGGCGCGCGACGGGGGGTGGGTTGCGCCGGGGGCGGTGGTGGTGTGGGAGGAGAGCGCGGCGGTGACGGTGCCCGAGGGGTTCGCGATACGCGACCGGAGGACATATGGGGGGACGGTGGTGACGTTGGTGGAGTGCGCCATATGAATGAAATCACCGTCACCTATGACCCTGTAGTCGTTGACGAGTTCATGATTTCCCGACGCCTCAATTCGCGGTTCTTGCGCCGCTGGCCCCTTCGCCTGGCGGCAAACCTGCCAATGATCTCGGGATTGGCTGTCGCAAGCGCCGCGTCTGTCTTGTTCGGATCGGGGGATTTCGCAACTGACCTTTGGATCGCCCTTTGCACGGTTATCGGTGTGCTCATCGGCAATGCGGTTCTTTTGCAGATTTACTACGGGCAGACCAAAAGGCTTGTCATGGCACACCCCTATCGGCGCGCCCTGAAGGTGAACGTGGTAACCGCGTCCGGCGCGCAACGCGGACAGCAGACGTTCGTGTGGTCGGACGTCAGTGATGTCATGACGCAGCCCGGAGTGACGCTTCTTCTGCTGTCGCCGCTGGACTTCATTGCGTTTCCCGACTCGAGTTTGCCCCCCGGCCTGTCCCCCGAAGACCTTCGCGCCCGGATCGCCGGATGGCGTGCCGCTGCGGCCACCACCCCGTGACCCCCGCCATGCCCCCCAAGGCCGTGATCTTCGATTGCGACGGCGTGCTGGTGGACAGCGAGCCGATTGCCTTCGCGCTGGTGGCCGAGGACTTCACCCGCCACGGCCTGCCCATGACGGGGGACGAGGCGCAGGCGCGGTTCATCGGGGGGACGATTCCGGGGCTGGCCGACAAGGCGCGGGCGATGGGGGCGGCGCTGCCTGCGGATTGGGTGGCGACGTTCTCGGACCGGCTGATCGCGCGGTTTGCAGAAGGGACGCCCGCGATGCCGGGGGTCGAGGACCTGATCGACCGGCTGGCGGCGACAGGGGTGGCGATGGCGGTGGGGTCGAACGGAACGCTGACCCGGATGGCCGTGACCATCGGCCAGCACCCGCGCCTGTGGTCGCGGCTGAAGGGGCGCATCTTCTCGGGCGATGACATGGGGCGGGCCAAGCCCGACCCGGCGGTGTATCTGGCGGCGGCGGGGGCGCTGGGCGTGGCCCCGGCCGATTGCGTGGTGATCGACGACAGCCCCTCGGGCTGTCGCGCGGCGCGGGCGGCGGGGATGCGATGCCTGGGCTTTGCCCGCCGTGCCGACCCCGAAGCGCTGCGCGCCGAGGGGGCGGAGCCGTTGGCGTCGATGGACGAGGTTGGGCGGCTGCTTGGGGTGTAGGCCGGTGCCCTAGGCCGCATCCAGCATGCCCTTGGGGATCAGGTTCACGCTGCCCGGCCCGAAGTCGGGGTTGCCCAGCACATGCGCCACGACATGCCCGTCAAGCGCCAGATGCAGGACCGAGGGGTCATCCTCGGACGGGGTCAGGGTCAGCTGCGGGTCGGGGTGCTGGTCAGGGTCATAGACGATGGCCAGTGAATCCTCGTGCGGATTGAAGTCGGCGATGGTGGCGGGCCCGGCGGGGTCATCGAGCCAATCGTCCACCACGAAGCTGTCCGCCCCGTCGCCGCCTGTCGCCCAGTCGCCCGCACCCGCCAGCAGCGTGTCATCGCCAGCGCCGCCGTTCAGGTAGTCGCGTTCCTGCAGGACTGCGGCTGCAGGCTGGGCATCGGCCAACGGCACCGGCTGGGGTTCCACCGCGCCATCGCCCGACGCGCCGCCTGGCCCGGTGCCCAACCCGTCTTCGGCCGCCTCAGTCGAGCCTCCGGCCACGTTGCCTGACGTCTGCGCCAGCGGTTCCGCGCGCTCGCGCCCGTCCAGCACGTCGTTGCCGTCGCCACCCTGGAGCGTGTCGTGCCCCGCGCCTCCCGTCAGGCTGTCGTTGCCGGTCCAGCCATGCAGGGCGTCGTCGCCCGCCCCGCCCGTCAGCGTGTCGGCGCCATCGCCGCCGGTGATGCTGTCGGCCCCGGCACCGCCGTCGATCACATCATTGCCGAATCCGCCCGACAGACTGTCATCGCCCGCTTCGCCAGCCAGGCTGTCGTCGCCGTCACCGCCCGACAGCGTGTCGGCGCCATCGCCGCCCGACAGGGTGTCGTGGCCCAGATCGCCCAGAACGATATCGTCGCCGTCGCCACCCGACAGGCTGTCGTCGCCGGCGTACCCATCGACCTGATCGTCGCCTGCACCCGCCTCGACAACATCGTCGCCGCCGGTGCCCGAGATGATGTCGGACAGGGCCGAGCCTGTGATCACGTCTTGCTGCGGCTCGGACGGATCCTGCGAGTCGTCATCGTGGTCCAGCTTCGGCTCGGGCGTCGGGTCCACGACCGAAGCCACCACCGTCAGGCCCAGAAGGCCAGCCAGAATCATCAGCATCCCCAGACCCTCACCACAAGGGACCCCTGCGGGCCGCCTTCCCCGCAACGCCTCTTCCCCGTGGTCCATGTGGCGGGAAAACCGTTACCGGGCGGTCAAGGGATGCATTTTCGCCCAATTGGCGCGATCGGCACGCGCCAAGGGTCAGGACCCTAGGGCCACGGCTGCGGGACCGCATCCTTGCGGACATAAAGCGGGTGGCGCGGTGCCCCGGATGCCGTGCGCCCCAGGCAGTGAAGCGCAAGCCCGTGTGACGCCAGCATCCGTGCAACGTCGTCCGCGCGCCGGGTGAAGCGCCGGTCGCCGCCCCAGGCCGCGATGCGCATGGCCGCGTCTGCGGCGTGGCGAAGGATATGCGCGTCGTTGACCTGATCGTCGCGTCCGGGGTGGCCCGGCAGATCATCCGGTCGGGGCGTCATGAAGGTGAACAGATTCACGACGGACATCCGGCCAAAACCGGCGTCCCGCGCCCGAACAACGCAGCGCGTCACGGTGGCGTCGGTCTCGGCCTCGGTTGCGCGCGAGGGGTTCAGCATGATGAAGCACACACCGGCCCCGTCGCCCCATCGCCGCGTCAGCCAGTACCGGTGCAGGCCGTCGCCCGAGACCTCGGCCCCGGACGCCATGCCCTTCCACAGCCCGGACCGAACCGCCATCAGAAAGGCGCGGGTACCGAGAAGGACAGGCCCTTGCCGATCTCGGGGTGGCGGAACTTGAGGCTTTCGGCGTGCAGCATCAGACGCGGAAAGGCGCGGGCCGCGCCGTCGGCGTACAGGGGGTCGCCCAGGATCGGGTGGCCCAGCGCCTGCATGTGCACGCGCAGCTGGTGGCTGCGCCCCGTGACGGGGAACAGTCGCACCCGTGTCGTTCCGTCGTCGTCATGCCGCAGCACCCGCCAGTCGGTGCGCGACGGGCGGCCCCGGTCGTGGTCAACCTGCTGGCGCGGGCGGTTCGGCCAGTCCACCGCCAGCGGCAGGTCCACCGTTCCCTCGGCCGGCGCCAGATGCCCCCACAGCCGCGCGAGATAGGTCTTCTTGGTCCGGCGGTTTTCGAACTCGGCCGACAGGAAGCGCTGCGCATGCTTGGTCAGCGCAAAGACCATGACGCCCGACGTGTCGAGATCCAGCCGGTGCACAAGAAGCGTGTCGGGAAACGGGACTTTCAGCCGCTCGATCAGGCAGTCGGCCAGATGCGGGCCCTTGCCGGGCACCGACAGAAGGCCTGCGGGCTTATCCGCCACCACCACATGGTCGTCATGGAACAGGATGCGCGGCGGGTCGGCGGGCGGTGCGTAGACAAAGGGCGCAGCGCCGTCATCTTCGGCGTCGGGCACCGGGTCGGGGCTGGTGTCTGCGGTCTGGCGTTGCATGGCGCGCAGCTACCACGACCCGCGCGCGCCCGAAAGCCGGAGCCGCGATGCGCCCCTTTGGTCAGTTGGCGCGAAGGGCCGGGCCTGGTGCCTGCGCCTCGAGCCGCGCCCGGGTGCGCGCGTCGCGAACAAGCAGCATCGAGATCAGATATTCGCGGTCCAGCGGAAGGTGCTGATCCGTCACCGCCTGCCACACCTCCTCCAGGATCGCGCGCATGACGCGCGGATCGCGGAACTGGGGTTTCTCGGCGGTGTCCGAGCGGGGGGCGGCAAAGCCCGTGATGGGAAGGTTGATCGACATCTGCGGGTCCTTGATGCTGGCGAAGGCGGGGCTGCTAATACTCTACCAAGTTTGTCGTGAAAAAGGTTTCCAAACTCGGCGCGATCTCAGCATCAATAATCTCATCATATTGGTTACCGAAAGGTTTAGGCCGACCGGTCGGCGCGCGGCGGATGCGACCCCGGGGCCTGGCCTGTTGCCCGGCGACTACGCGGGCGGGGCCCACAGCACGTCTTCGATTCGCGGCACGCCGGTGGCCAGCATCACCAACCGGTCAAAGCCCAGCGCCATGCCCGACGTGGGCGGCATCAGGGGCAGGGCCGCCAGCAAGTGTTCATCCAGAGGATAGCTTTCGCCGTAGCGGCGGCGCTTCTCCTCCATCTCGGCTTGGAATCTGCGGCGTTGTTCGCTGGGGTCGGTCAGTTCGCCAAAGCCGTTCGCCAGTTCCACCCCGCAGGCGTAAAGCTCGAACCGTTCGGACAGGCGGGTGTCGCCGGGCAGGCGCCGGGCCAAAGCGGCCTCGGCCGCAGGATAGCGGTCAAGCGCCACGGGGGCCGGGCTGCCAAGGCCCGGTTCCACACGCTCGGCCAGGACGCGGGCGAACATGTCGGACCAGGTGTCGTCGGGGGCTGTCGCCACGCCCGCACGGGCGCAAGCCGCGCGCATGGCATGGGCGTCGGGGGTGCCGTCCGGGGCAAGGGTCGCCAGCAGGTCGATGCCCGCCCGCGCGAAGCCTTCGGCGACGCCCAGCCGTTCCACAGGGGCAAAGGGGTCGCAGGTCAGGTTGCGCCAGCGAAGCTTCGGCACCCCCGCCGCTTCGGCCGCCAGCCGCAGGAAGGCCGCGCAGTCGTCCACCAGCCGGTCATAGGGTTCATCGGCCCGGTACCATTCCAGCATGGTGAATTCCGGGGAATGCAGCGGTCCGCGTTCGCGGTTCCGCCACACGTGGGTAAAGGCGAAGATGCGCCGCTCGCCCGCCGCGATGAGCTTTTTCATCGCGAATTCGGGGCTTGTGTGCAGATAGCGGCGGTGGGCCACACCGTCATTGCCGATGGCGTCGGTGGCGAAGGCGTGGAGATGCGTCTCGTTCCCCGGACTGACCTGCAGCGCCGCGGGGTCAACCTCGGTGAACCCCTCGCCCTCCAGCCAATCGCCGATGGCCCGCCGGATGCGGTTCCGCGCCAGCAGCACCGGGCGGCGGTCGGCGTGGCGCGCGGGCGACCACCAGGGGGATTCGTCGCGGTCCATCGGCCCCACCAGCCTTTCCCGTTTGAGATTTCGGCGCGGATGCGCTAGGTGCCCCGGCAATCCGGCGCGGGGGCTTACCCTTCGCCTTCACGAACCGCAAGGATAGCCCAGTTGAAAGTCATCGCCTCGTCCCTTCGCAAGGGCAACGTCGTGGACATGGACGGCAAGCTTTACGTCGTTCTGTCGGCCACCAACTTCCACCCCGGCAAGGGCACGCCCACCACCTCGGTGGACATGCGCCGCATTTCGGACGGGGTGAAGGTCAGCGAGCGGTGGAAGACCACCGATGGCGTGGAAAAGGCGACGGTGGACGAACGCGAATACGACTTCCTCTATGAGGACGGCGAGGGGTTCCACTTCATGAACCCCGAGAACTACGACCAGGTGACCGTCACCGCCGACGTCTTGGGCGACAACAAGGTCTACCTGCAGGAATCGATGCGCTGCTACATCCAGACCTTTGAAGGCGTGCCGATCGCTATCACCGTGCCGCAGAAGATCACCGTCGAGGTCACCGAGACCGAGCCCGTCGTGAAGGGCCAGACCGCGTCGTCCAGCTACAAGCCCGCGATGACCTCGAACGGCCTGCGCGTGATGGTGCCGCCCCATATCGGGCCGGGCACGCGGATCGTCATCAACACCGATGACGACAGCTACGTGGAGCGGGCGAAGGATTGACGGGGCGATGCGGCGGGCCATCGGGCTCGCCGCGCGTCATCGCTGGGCCGGGTGAAGAACGTCTCGAACTTCAATTCCGCGCTCGGTCACACCGTAGACAATTCGATAGCGATATTTGCGCGTGACATGGACTCTCAGTCCGGATTGCGCGTCGAACTTGCCGGAATGCGGAAATGCCGCCAAGAGGGCGCAGGTTCTTTTGACCTCTGCCGCCAGGCCATCCGCTGTCGTCCGGTTTCGGGGCCGCAGAAAATCGTCATAGGATCGCAGACTCGCCAACGCCCGGCGCGAAAACGCAACCTCAGGCACCACGGCGGAAGAATGCCGCGACGTCTTCGGGCGAGGCAGGCACGAACGGTTCCTCGGAAAGACGCTTCAAATGCTCAAGTTCCTCGGGCGTGAAGCCCAAATCTTCTGTTCTGTTGGACAGGAAAGCTTCCAGCATGTCGGCAAGCTCTTCCTGACTTTCGGGGTCAAGAAGGCTTTCGGCGTCCGAGAACAGGGTTTGAAGGCGTGCGTTCATGGCGTTCAGGATACCAGACCGGCGGGCCGAGCGGCAAGCGGTTGCCCGGCATGCCGCACGGCCAGTCGCTGGTCGGACGGCAGGCCCATGATCCACCAGCCCCGCCCCGTCGCATCACTTCGCAAACATCGCCTTGTTGGCGGTCAACCAGTCCTCGAACCGCTGGGGCTTGCGGCCGGACAGCCGTTCCATCTCACCGTTCACCTTGCCCATCCGGCCTTGCCGGATGCTGGCGTCCGCGCCGACCAGCAGCCCCACGAAGAACTCCGGCACCCCCGCCGCGCGCAGGCCGCCTTCCAGCCCCGCGTCATCCAGGTGGACGACGTTCACCTTCGACCCCAGCACCTTGTTGAACAACGCGATCTGCAGGTCCATCGTGATCGCCTCGGGGCCGCCGAGTTCATAGGTGGCCTTCCCGTCCTCGGTTATCATCGCGCCCGCGTCGGCGGCGGCGAAGTCGGCGCGCGCCGCCTGGGCAAGGCCGCCCTGCCCGGCCGAGGTGTAGTAGGCCCCCGACGCGATGGCCTGGGGCATGCCCAGCAGGGTGTTCTCGAAATACCAGTTGTGCCGCAGGATCGTGTAGTTCGCGCCGGTGCGCTTGATCGCCTCTTCGGTCATGTGGTGGTCGGGGGCGAAGGGGATGGGCGATCCGGGTTCGGGCGCGCTGAGCGAGGTGTAGAAGATATGCCGGACGCCCGCGCGCTGGGCCGCCTCGACCGCGCGCAGGTGCTGGGCCAGGCGTTTGCCGGGCTCCATCGCATCGGTGGAGACGATCATCAGCCGCTCGATGCCCTTGAAGACGGCGTCGAGGCTGGCCGCGTCGTCGAAATCGGCGCGTGCGGTCTTGGCACCGGGGGCATTGATCTTCAACGGATCGCGCGCCGCCGCGGTGACGTTGGTCGCGCCCCGCGCCAGCAGTTCCTTGACGATCAGGCCGCCCAGATGGCCGGCCGCGCCGGTGACGAGCATGGGAGAGTTCTTGAAGTCGGGCATATCGGTTCCTCCGGTGTTGCGACGATACTTGGTCTCATCTAGAGACTGCGCGAGAGACTCACCAGAAGGCACTTTCGCCGCACAAGGTCACACTGGAGTAACCTGCATGGACGATGCGATCCGCGAGCGGCTGGTTCAGGACTGGTCCACGGGCCAATGCCCGATCCGCGATGTGCTGGACCGGATCGGCGACAAATGGTCGATGCTGATCCTGCTGACGCTGGAACGGTCGCCGCACCGGTTCAACGCGCTGGCCCGTTCGGTGCCCGACATCAGCCGCCGGATGCTGACCGGGTCGCTCAGGTCGCTGGAACGAGACGGGATGGTCTGGCGGCGGGTCACGCCGTCAAAGCCGCCTGCGGTGGAATACGGGCTGACGGATCGGGGCCGGTCGCTGGTCGATGAGATGCGCCCGCTGGTCGCCTGGGCGAACCGGCATCTGGGTGCGATCCGGGCGGACCGGGTGGCGTTTGACGCAAGCGCGTAACGCGTCGGGGGGCGGGGCCCTCATCGCTTCCTTGCGGGCGCTCTTCGGATTTCGAAGAGAGACCGTCAGGGACCGATGAGAGCCCTGCGCGGTTCTGGTCAGGCCGCCCGCGCCGCCTTGATCGAGGCTTCCAGCTTGCCCAGCGCCTCGGTGAAGACGTTGTCCTGGATGGTGATGGGCGACAAAAAGCGGATGACGTTGCCGTAGACGCCGCAGGTCAGAAGGATCAGCCCGCGCGACAGGGCCTCGGCGCGGACGCGGTTGGCGAAGTCGGCGCTGGGCTTGTTGCCCACGTTGAACTCCACCGCGTTCATAAATCCGGGGCCCCGGATGTCCACGATCTCGGGCACATCATCGCGGAGCGAGGCGAGGTGCTGCTTCAGCCGGTTGCCCAGAAGGTTGGCGCGTTCGCAAAGCCCCTCTTCCTCGATCACGTCCAGCACGGCGTTCGCCGCCGCGATGCCAAGGGGCGAGCCGCCATAGGTGCCGCCAAGGCCCCCCGGCGCAGGCGCATCCATCACCTCGGCCCGGCCCGTGACGGCGGCCAGCGGGAACCCGCCCGCCAGCGACTTGGCCATCGTGGTCAGGTCGGGCGCGACGTCGTGGTGGTCCATCGCAAACATCTTGCCGGTGCGGGCAAAGCCGGTCTGAACCTCATCCGCGATCAGAAGGATGCCGTGTTCGTCGCAGATGTCGCGGACCTTGCGCAGGAAATCGGCCGGGGCAGGGTAGAAGCCGCCTTCGCCCTGCACGGGTTCCAGGATGATCGCGGCCACCCGTTTCGGGTCCACGTCGGCCTTGAACAGGTAGTGCAGCGCCTCGATGGAATCGTCGGTGGTGATGCCGTGCAGCGGCACCGGGAAGGGCACGTGGAACACATCGCCCGGCATGGCACCGAAGCCCACCTTGTAGGGCACGACCTTGCCGGTCAGCGCCATGCCCATGAACGTCCGCCCGTGGAAGGCGCCCGAGAAGGCGACGACGGCCTGACGCCCGGTCGCGGCGCGGGCGATCTTGACGGCGTTCTCGACCGCCTCGGCACCGGTCGTGACGAAGATCGACTTCTTCTCGCCCTTGCCCGGCACCATGCCGTTCAGCCGTTCGGCCAGGCGCACGTAGTTTTCATAAGGGACGACCTGATGGCAGGTGTGGGTGAAGTGGTCGATCTGGTCCTTGACCGCCGCGATCACCTTGGGGTGGCGGTGGCCGGTGTTCAGGACGGCGATACCGCTGGCAAAGTCGATGTAGCGGTTGCCTTCCTTGTCCCAGATCTCGCTGTTTTCGGCGCGGTCCACGAAAACCTGCGTCATCACGCCCACGCCGCGCGACATGGCGGACTTGCGGCGGGTCTCGATCTCGGCGTTCAGCATCGCCATCACTCCTTGCCTGTGGTCGCGCGGGGGGCAAGCGTAGGGGCAAGCGTACCGGGCGCGGTGGTCCTGAAAGACCGGTGGAGTGTTACCGCCTGGCAGCCCCGGCGGCAAGACGACGCGCTGTCCGGTCTGGCGTGGCAGGGCGGCGCGGGACGGCCGGCCGTCGGGTCAGGAATCCGTGACCTTGCCATTCCCGGCGCGGCGCATCCTGTTGATATTTCCGCAACAGCGACCATTTTGATGATGCAGCAATGGGCCTGATGGCCTAATACCGCCGCATTCAAGGTTCCCCAGCTGTGGCCGAAGTCGCAGACCCGAGACGGAAAGACCCTGCCATGTCATCGTTTTTCAGATTTCACCGCGTCGCGGCAATCGTTGTGTTGATCGCTGCGGGTGTCTGGGTGGGCACCGGGGAATTCGCGGCTGTCGGCAGCGAAGAGGCCCATGCCGCCCAGCCGCCGGGCGAAGGCGCGGCGAAACCTGCCGAAGCCGCAGCAGAGCCTGGCGCGCCGGTCCACACCGTAGGCGTGATGGTTCCGACCTTTCTGGACCACGCGCGCGAAATCCGGGTCTCGGCCGCGACCGAGGCCGACAAGACCGCGGTGCTTGCCGCCCGGGCGAACGGCGTCATCCTGAAGCTGCCGGTGGACAAGGGTGACCGCGTCAAGGCCGACGAGGTTGTGCTGGAACTTGAGGGTCCGGACACCGCCGCGTCCGTGGCGACCGCCGAGGCCGCGCTGGAACAGGCAAGCCGCGAGCTTGTGGTCCAGCAGCAGCTTTTCGACCGTGGCAGCGCGCCCGAACTGCAACTGATCCGCGCCCGCGCCGCCGAGGCCGCCGCGAAGGCGCAACTCAGCGAGGCGAAGGCCGCGCTGGACCGGCTGTACCTGCGCGCGCCGTTTGACGCTGTCGTCGACAAGGTGGATGTCGAGATCGGCGAATGGGTTCAGGCCGGATCGCCCGTCGCGACGGTTCTGTCCACCGACCCCATCGTCGTGCGTGCCGAGATCGGCGAAGTCGACATGGGCGACATTGCGGTGGGCGACAGCGCCGATGTGCGGCTGGTGAACGGAGCGTCGCTCAAGGGCAGGATCCGCGACATCGCGCGCGCCGCCAACACCGAGACGCGCACCTTCGGTGTCGAGATCGTTGTCGGCAACCCCGGCGGCGAGATTCCTGTCGGGATGACCGGCGAGGTCAGCCTTTACGCCAAGCCGGTGCGGGCAGCGGCCGTTCCCCGTTCGATCATCACCCTGTCCAGCGCGGGCGTCATCGGGCTGCGCGTCGTGGACAAGGACAATGTCGCGTCCTTCGTTCCGGTCACGATCCTGGACGACACGTCCGAAGGGCTGATGGTCGCGGGCATTCCGCCGGACGTGCGGATCGTCGTGCTGGGCCAGGATCTTGTGCGCGACGGCGAGAAGGTGGACGTCAGGGAAATCAAGGCCGGCGACATCCTTGCCGGGACCGCGCCGTGACGGTGAGGGTGAGGGTCGGGCCATGAATCTTGTCGAGGCGGCGATCCGCAATGCGCGGCTGACGATCTCGGTCCTTGTCTTCCTGATCATCGCCGGGGCGCTGGCCTACCGGTCGATCCCGAAGGAAGCCGAGCCCGACATCCAGGTTCCGATCATCTACGTCAACATGACGTATCAGGGCATCTCGCCCGAGGACAGCGAACGCCTGCTGCTGCGCCCGATGGAAACGCAGCTGAAGACGATCGCGGGCATCAAGAAGATGACCGCGAATGCCTATCAGGGCGGCGCGAACGTGATCGTGGAATTCCAGGCGGGCGCCGACCTGAACAAGGCGCTGGACGATGTGAGGAACAAGGTCGACGACGCCCGCCGCGACCTGCCCGCCGACACCGACCAGCCGGTGGTGCGCGAAGTGAACCTGTCGGAGTTCCCCGTGCTGGTCGTCACCCTGTCGGGCGATCTGCCGGAACGGGTGCTTGCGCATACCGCCAAGGAGTTGCGCGACCGGATCGAGGAAGTGCCGGGGGTTCTTGACGCGGCGCTGCAGGGCGTGCGGGACGACCTGGTCGAGGTCATCATCGATCCGGCGAAGCTCACGTCCTACAAGCTGCGCCCGGACCAGATGATCGCGGGCGTCAACGCCAACAACCAGCTGATCGCCGCGGGGTCGATGGAAGGGTCCGAGGGGCGTTTCGCCGTCAAGGTTCCGTCGCTGATCGAGACGCTGGAGGATGTGCAGAACCTGCCCATCCTGACGAGCGGCATGGCGGTCGTGCGCGCGAAGGACCTGGCCGAGGTGCGCCCGACCTTCAAGGATGCCGAGACGATCACGCGGCTGAACGGCAAGCCCGCGGTGGCGATCGAGGTGTCCAAGCGCGTCGGATCGAACCTGATCGAGACCGTGGACAAGGTGAAAGAGGTCACCGCGCTGGCGCAGAAGTCGATGCCGCCGGGGATCGAGGTGTCGTTCAGCCAGGACAAGTCCATCAACATCCGCCAGATGCTCGCCGACCTGCAGAACAGCGTGCTGACGGCGGTCGTCCTGGTGTTCATCGTCATCCTCTACGCCCTGTCGGGGCGGTCGTCGGTGCTGATCGGCCTTGCCATCCCGTCGTCGTTCCTGATGGGTATCCTCGGACTGCAGATGGCGGGGCTGACGGTCAACCTTGTCGTGCTGTTCAGCCTGATCCTGGCCGTCGGCATGCTGGTCGACGACGCGATCATCGTGACCGAATACGCCGAGCGGCGCATGTCCGAGGGGATGGACCGCAAGCTCGCCTTCGCGCAGGCGAGCCACAAGATGGCCGGTCCCGTGATCGCCGCCACGATGACGCGGGTCGCCGCCTTCTCGCCCCTGCTGTTCTGGCCGGGAATCGTGGGCGAGTTCATGAAGTACATGCCCATCACCCTGATCGCCACACTGTCGGCCAGCCTTGTCTATGCGCTGATCTTCGTGCCGACGCTGGGCGCGATCTTCGGCAAGCCCGCCCACCACGAGCCCGAGGCGAAGCCCGGCCCCTACATGTGGATCGTCGGCAAGGCGATCCGGCATCCGGTGATCGTGCTGTTCCTGGCCATCGGGTCGCTGGTCGCGGTGCCCTATGCCTACAGCCATTACGGCAAGGGGGTCGAGTTCTTCCCGGACGTCGAGCCCGACTACGGCCTTCTGTACGTCAAGGCGCGGGGGAACCTGTCGATCACCGAGAAGGACGCGCTGGTGAAAGAGGCCGAGGACCGCATCCTTGGCTGGCCCGGCATCAAGACGGTCTACACCCGGTCGGGCAGCCCCGGGAACCTGAACGACGAGGTGTCGGCCGACACCATCGGCGTCATCCAGTACGAGTTCATCGACTGGCGCGAGCGCAAGGCCGCGAACGCGATCCTGGCCGACCTGCGCGAGAAGATGAAGGGCATTCCGGGCGTCGAGGTCGAGGTCTCGGTGCCGCAGGCCGGCCCGCCCACGGGCAAGGCCATCCAGGTGCGGCTGTCGGCGGACGACCCGAAGAACATCAACGACGTCGCGCGCGAGGTCGGCGACAGGCTGGCCGCGATGAAGGATGTGATCGACGTCAACAACGGCCTGCCGCCGCCCGGTGTGGACTGGGAGCTGAAGGTCGACCGTGCGGCCGCCGCGCGCTATGGCATTCCGCCCGCATCGGTGGGCGCAGTGGTGCAGATGGTGACAAGCGGCCTGAAGCTGACCGACTTCCGCCCCGCCGGGTCGGATGACGCGGTCGACATCGTCGCGCGCCTGCCCGAAAACCAGCGCACCATCGCCGCGCTGGACCAGTTGCGGGTTGAAACCGCGCAGGGCCCGGTGCCGATCTCGAACTTCGTCAGCCGCGAGGCGGCGCAGACGACGGGCACGCTGACGCGCATCAACGGCGCGCGGACGGTGACGGTGCAGGCGGGCATCACCCCCGGCGTGCAGGCCGACCCGATCCGGCAGGACGTCGTCAAGATGCTGGACGGCCTGAACCTGGACGCCAAGGGCGTGCGCTACACCTTGGCCGGCGAGGACGAGGAGCAGGCGGCGGCCGGGGCGTTCCTGGCCAAGGCCTTTGGCGCCGCTGTCGCGCTGATCTTCGGGGTGCTGCTGGCGCAGTTCAACAAGTTCACCTCGGTCGGGCTGGTTCTGTCGGCGGTGGTGATGTCCACCATCGGCGTGCTGCTGGGCCTTCTGATCATGGGCCAGCCCTTCGGTGTTGTGATGACCGGCATCGGCGTCATCGCGCTGGCAGGCGTTGTGGTGAACAACAACATCGTGCTGATCGATACCTATGACACGCTGCGCCGCGAAGGCATGTCGAAGATCGACGCGATCACCGAAACATGCCGCGAACGCGCCCGGCCCGTGGTGCTGACCGCGGTGACGGCGATCCTCGGGGTGCTGCCGATCGCATTCGGCCTGAACCTCGAGGTTTTGAACCACGAAACCACCATCGGCGCGCCATCCACGCAGTGGTGGATTTCGCTGTCCTCGGCCATCGTCTACGGGCTGGCCTTCGCCACCATCCTGACGCTGATCGTGACGCCGTCGATGCTGATGTTGGTCACGCGCGAGACGCTGCGCGAACCGAAGGAACGCCGCCGCTGGTTCCGCCGCCGGAAGGATACGCCGGTCGGTCCCGACCCTGTGGCGCTGTCGGCGCGGTCGGGCGATCTGACGGCCTGAGGCGCGGGTGGAGAGATGTCGGGCTCGCTTTGCTTGCCCGACCGGTGCGAGGGGGCTGTCTGCCCCCCCGCACCCCCCCCGAGGATATTTCTGCCGATCCGAAAGGGGGGTGGCTCAGGTGCCTTTGGGCCACCAGAGGACGCCCGCGCCGGGAACGGTGCGGGTGCCGAGGGTGGCGGCGTCCGCGCCGTAGTTGATCGCGAAGGTGTGGGTCGCCGTGTCGCGCAGGCGGAGGCCGCCGGTCAGGGGCTGCGAAGTGATGCCGATGTCGGTGCAGGCACGGGCGAGGTGTGCCTGAAGGGCATCGTCGTCCAGCCAAGCGCCAAGGTATTCCGTCTTGCCCTGCCGCATGGCGACGGGGTGGCCGTCGTCGGTGGCAAGAGTGACAGGCGCGCTGCCGTCCAGATGTTCCAGCCAATGCGCCACGGCCCCGCCCGGAACCGGGTGGGTCGTGCCGGGGGGCAGGCTTTCGACAAGGCTGACCGTGCAGTCAAGGCCGGGGATCGCCGGGGGCAGCGGCACGGGGATGGCGAAGTCGCGGGTCTTGGCGTTGGTGCGGGGGCCAAGGATGACGCGGCCTGCGACGGTGGGAAGCGCGGTCTTGAGCCGGTCGGACAGGGTGGCGAGGCCCGGCACCAGCACCAGCCGGTAGGCGGACAGGTCGCCCGTGTCGGGCGGCAGGATGTCGATGGACAAGCCCAGCCGCCGCAGCGCGCGGTAGCTGGCAAAGACCAGGCGGAAGTAGTCGAAGTCGCGCCCCTGCGGCTGCGTGGCCCAAGCCCAGGCGCTTTCATAGTCGAAGACGATGGCGACGGGGGCGGGGGCGGGTCTCAGGTCGCCCAGCGCGGCGATTTCGTCCGCCACCTGCCGGACTTGCGGCAAAGCCGGGGCGGGGGCGCTGTCGGGGCGCAGCAGGCCTGCGTGCATCTGTTCCTGCGCGAAGGGGGCCTGGCGCCAGCGGAAATAGCTGACCACCTCGGCCCCGTGGGCAAACGCCTCCCACGCCCAGAGGCGGACCATGCCGGGCAGGGGTGCGGGGTTCCACGGCGCCCAGTTCACCGGGCCCGGCTGCTGTTCCATCACCCACCAACGCCCCTGCGCGGCGGTGCCACCCGACCGGCGGGCACCCACGGCGCGGTAGAGGTCGTGGTGGAACGCCTGGAAGTCGGGGTCGCCCTGGCGCAGGAAGGCCCGGCGGTGGTCGTCGGTCGTGGTGTCGCGCAGGCGGTCGGACAGAAAGCCCAAGGGGTAGCTGTCCCAGGACGCGATATCGAGGTCGTCGCCGGTCTTCCAGTGATCGAACTCGGTGATCCGGCCCATGTAGTTGTGGGCGATTGGATAGGGCGAATGGCGGCGGATGATGTCGGTCTGGACGCGGTTGAACGCCACCACCTCATCGGACGCAAACCGGCAATAGTCCATCACATGGGACGGATTCGGTTCCGTCACGGTCAGGTTCGGCAAGTCGATGTCGTCGAAGGACGTGTACTCCATCGACCAGAAGACGTTGCCCCAGCCGCGGTTCAGGGCCGAGGGGCTTTGGTATTTCTGCGCCAGCCAGTCGCGGAAGGCAGCGGTGGCGGCGGGGGAGTAGCTGTGGACGGTGTCGTGGCAGGCATATTCGTTGTCGGTCTGCCAGGCGGCGACATGGGGGTTGCGGCCATAGCGTTCGGCAAGGACCGCCGTGATCCGCGCGCATTCCTGCCGGTAGCCCCGGTGGCTGAAGCAGTAGTGGCGGCGCGACCCGAACTTGCGCGGGCGGCCGTCTGCGTCCACGGCCAGCATGTCGGGGTGGCGGTCCAGCATCCAGCGGGGGGGCGTGGCGGTGGGGGTGCCCAGCACCACCTTCAGCCCCGCCGCGCCCAGGGTGGCGATGGCGCGGTCCAGCCAGTCAAGCGTGAGCTTCCCCGGTTCGGGTTCCATCCGCGACCAGGCGAATTCGCCGATGCGGACGTAAGTCAGGCCCGCCTTGGCCATGCGGTCCGCGTCGTCGGCCCACCAGTCCTCGGGCCAGTGTTCGGGGTAGTAGCAGACGCCCAGCGCCGGTTTCATCGGGGGATTCCTCAGCGGTCAGCGCATCGCCGCGTCGCAGGCGGCGACGATGGCGGCGGCGCGGTCGTGGATTTCGGCCGACGTCATGCCGGGCTTGTAGAGGGCCGAGCCGATGCCGAAACCGTCGGCCCCCGCCGCCCGCCACTGGGCGAAGTTGTCGGGGCCCGCCCCGCCCACGGCATAGACACGGGTGCCCTTGGGCAGGACGGCGCGGATCGCCTTCAGCCCCGCCGGCCCCATCATGTCGGCAGGAAAGATCTTCAGCCCGTCGGCCCCGGCGTGAAGGGCCGCGAAGCATTCGGTGGGGGTCAGCACGCCCGGCCAGCTTTGCAGCCCGGCGGCCTTTGTCGCGCGGATCACGGCCGGGTCGGCATTGGGCGACACCACAAGGCGCCCGCCCGCGCGGGCGACCCCGTCCACGTCGGCCACGGTCAGCACGGTGCCCGCGCCGATCAGCGCCGCCTCTCCATGCGCCAGCACCATCTCGGCGATCGAGGTGAAGGGGTCGGGCGAGTTCAGCGGCACCTCGATCGTGGTGATCCCCGCACGGATCAGCGCGTCGCAGGCGGCGGCGGCATCGGAGGGGGTAATGCCCCGCAGGATGGCGATCAGCGGCCGGGTCACAGCACGGCCTCGCGCGAACCCGCCCGCGCGGCGGTCAGGCCCGCCAGCGTCATACGGCCTGCGTCGGCGCGTTCGGCTTGGGCACCTTGCGCCGACAGGGCGGCGGCATAGGCGCGCGACAGCTTCTCGGCCCCGATCAGGGCCACGTTCTGGCCCAGCCAGTAGGGCCGCGCGCCCGCAAGCTCCGCACCGATCAGCGTGCCCGACAGCCGCGCCCGCGCCACCCCGGCGGGCAGCGCGTTCAGAAGCCCCTCGGCCCGGAGCGTGAACAGGCGGGACAGCGCCTTTTCGGGGCGCGACAGCGCGGCCGAGACGGCCTCGAGAAACGCCCCGTCCTCCCACCCGTCGCCTGCCACGGTAAAGCGCAGGACGGACCGCTCGGCGATCAGCCCGAACAATTCGCCCGTCAGGAAGGTCTGAAAGCTGACGATCTCGCCCGCGCTGACGCGGACCCACTTGGAATGGGTACCCGGCAGGCACAACACGCCGTCGAACTGTGGCCGCTGCGCCAGGAACCCCGCGACCTGCGTTTCCTCGCCGCGCATGACGTCGGCGGGGCTTTCCTGTTTCAGCCCCGGTACGATGCGCACATCGATCCGCTTGTCATTCGGGCGGACCTGCGTCAGCCGGCCGGGCACCACGGGGGCGCAGGGCACGGCGCGATAGGGCGCCTCGGCCCAGCCCTGACGGCTGCCCACCATGCCGCAGGCAATCACGGGGACAGTCTCATCGCCCAGCCAGTTCCCGACCAGCCGCAACAGCGCCGCCTCGAACCCCGTGGGGTCGAGCGTGCCCATGCCTTCACCGCTCTGGGCCTCGGCCAGGGGGGTCGTGCCACGGGCGGGCATGGCCCAGACGCGCAGGTTCGACGTGCCCCAGTCGGCAGCGATCCAGTCGAGCCCGGAAAGGCCGGAGCGCGACGTCATCCCGTCACCACCACGCCCGCGTCGATGACCAGCGACTGCCCGGTCATCATCTTCGACGCGTCCGAGGCAAGGAACAGCACGCCCCCCACCACATCGTCGGGTTCCATCGGGGCGGGCAGGCACTGCCGTTCCAGGAATTTCGCCAGCCCCTCGGGCGTGACCCACAGGCGCTTCTGCCGTTCGGTCAGCACCCAGCCCGGCGCGATGGAATTGACGCGGATGCCCTGCCGCCCGAATTCGCGGGCATGGCCCCGGCTCATCGCGTTGATGGCGGCATTCGAGCCCGTGTAGATCGCGTAGTCGCCCAGGCCCATCATGTAGCTGATGGACGAGAAGTTCACGATCGCCCCGCCGCCCGCCGCACGCATCATCGGGATGACGTGCTGGGTCGCGAAGAAGTAGGACTTCAGGTTGATGGCGATGCACCAGTCCCAATAGGCCTCGGTCACGGCTTCGGTCTTGTGACGTTCGTCATTGGCGGCCAGGTTCACCAGGACGGTGATGGCCCCATGCTGGGCCGCTGCCCGGTCCATCGCGGCGCGCAGGCCATCAGTGTCGGTGATGTCACACTGCAGGAACAGCGGGCGGTTCCCCGTCTCGGACGCCATGCGGTCGGCGAAGGGCTGGCTGTCCAGGATATCGACGAAGGCGACCTTCGCGCCCTGCCGCAGGAAGCCCTCGGTCACCGAGGCCCCCATCCCCGACCCGCCGCCGGTGATGAAGACGGATTTGCCTTTCAGGTCGTGGAAGGTGACGGGTGGCTGCATCGTGTCGTCCTTGCGTCCCAGCCCGGAGGTGCGCCTCCGGCGGGAGTATTTGGTCCATGCTAACGGCTCAGGCGGCCTTGCGGCCCCTCAGCCAGGCGGGCATCCAGTCGCCGTGCGCGGCAATCAGGTCATCGACCAGCGCGCGGATCTGGCGCAGGTCAAGTTCCGCCGCCGTGTGCGGGTCCAGCATGGCCGCGTGATAGACGTGTTCGCGGTTTTCTTCCAGCAGGGCGGCGACGGTCAGCTCCTGCACGTTCACGTTCGTCCGCATGAGCGCGATCAGCTGCGGCGGAATGTCGTTCACGGTCGTCGGCTGCAGGCCGTTCGCATCGACCAGCGTCGGCACCTCGACCGCGGCACCGGGGGGCAGTTGCGGGATGAAGCCGCGGTTGGGGATGTTGCCGTAGATCACCGACGGCGTGCCGGTGACGACCGAGTTCATGATCGTCGCCGCGTATTCGTGGCTGGGCTTCACCTCGATCCGGTCCGCCTTGCGGTATTCCTCGGCCTGCTTTTCCCAGCGGGCGACCTGCTCCTCGCAGCGCACGGGGTATTCGTCCAGCGGGATGCCGAAGGTCTCGATCAGGTCCGGCCGGTGGGTCTTGATGAACCACGGCACGTATTCGGCGAAATGTTCGGACGATTCGGTCACGAAGTAGCCAAGATGCGTCATCACCTCATACCGGACCTTGTTCGGGCAGCGGGCGTTCCAGTGGCTGGGCTTCGGGATCGCGCCCTTGCGGTAGCCCTCCAGCAGCGCGGGGTAGAGGTCGCGGTACGACCCATCCGCCTGCCGCGCCTCGAAGTTCAGGTAGAAGGCCATGTGGTTGATGCCCGCCGCGCGGTAGCGCAAGCTTTCCACGGGCAGGTCAAGATCGCGCGCCAACTCGGCCGCCGTCCCCTGCACCGAATGGCACAGGCCCACCTGGCGAACGTCCGGATACTTCGCCCCCAGCGCCCAGGTGTTGATCGCCATCGGGTTGACGTATTGCAGCATCAGCGCATCCGGACAGACCGCGCGCATGTCCTCGGCCAGCTTCCACAGGTGCGGAACCGTCCTCAGCCCCCGCATGATCCCGCCGATGCCCAGCGTATCGGCAATCGTCTGCCGCAGCCCGAAGCGCTTGGGCACCTCGAAGTCCGTCACGGTGCAGGGCTTGTAGCCGCCGATCTGGAAGGCGACGATGACGAAATCGGCCCCCTCCAGCGCGCGGCGCTGGTCCATATGCGTCTCGACCTTCGCGGGCACGCCCAGCGACGCGACCATCTTCCGCGCCACCAGTTCCGATTCCTCCAGCCGCTTGCGGTCGATGTCCATCAGCGCGACGGTCGCCCCCGCCAGCGCGGGCATCTGCAACGCATCGCCGATCAGGTTCTTCATGAACACCGTCGAACCGGCACCGATAAACGTGATCTTGGGGTTGGATGTCGTCATCGAATGTCCTCAAGCGCCGAAGATTGGGTGTGAATGGCGGATCGCGGTCCGCCGGTAAGGGTGGGCCCCTTTCCAAGGGCCGCGATCCGCCAGGCGCGCCCAATTCTCGGTGATGGAGGGCATTCGATGACGACATCCAACCCCACTCACTTGACGGCTCCAAGCGTGAGGCCCGCGATGAAGTGCTTCTGCATCAGGAAGAACATCGCCACGGGCGGAAGGGCGGCAAGGATCGACCCCGCCGAGACAAGGTGCCACTGGGCGATCCACTGACCGTTCAGGGACGACAGGCCCGCCGTAATCGGCTGCGCGTCGGGCGAGGATGTCAGGACGGTCGCCCAGAAGAAGTCGTTCCAGATGAAGGTGAAGATCAGGACCGACAAGGCCGCGATGGCGGGGCGCATCAGGGGCAGCACGATGAACCAGAAGATGCGCCATTCGGCGACGCCTTCCACCCGCGCGGCCTCGACCAGTTCATAGGGCAGCGCACGGATGAAGTTCCGCATGAACAGCGTGCAGAACCCGGTCTGGAACGCGACGTGGAACAGGATCAGCGCCCAGTAGGTGTTGTAGACGCCCATCTTCAGGCTGAGGTCACGGACGGGCACCATCAGGATCTGGAAGGGCACGAAGTTGCCCGCGACGAACAGGAAGAAGATCAGAAGGTTGCCCTTGAACTTGTAGATGCCCAGCGCAAAGCCCGTCATCGTGGACAGGACCACCGCGCCGATCACCGTGGGGATCGTCACGAAGAAGGAATTCAGGATGTACTTGCCAAGGTCGGTCGTGCGGAAGATCTCGACGTAGTTTCCGAAGGCGATGCCCGAGGGCCAGCCGAAGTAGTTGCCGGCCGCAAGGTCCGCCGCCGGACGGACCGAGGTCAGCGCCACGCCGATCAGCGGCAATAGCCACAGGACCAGCGCGATGGGAAGGGCAACCTGATAGCCGATGCGGACGGGTGCCGAGGTCTGCTGGACGGGACGCGGGAACATCTCAGTAGCCCTCCTTCTCGTCGCGGACCATCTTCCAGATGAACCCGCTGATGAAGACCATCATGATCAGGAACAGGATCACCGCGATGGCCGCGCCATAGCCCATGCGGTAGCCGTATTCCGACAGGGCCTGTTCATACATGTAGAAGGACAGGACCCGGCTGGACCCATAGGGGCCACCGTCCGTCATGATCGACACAAGGTCGAAGGACCGCAGCGCGCCGATGACGGTGACGACGACCGCGATGAACGTGGCCGGGCGCAGTTGCGGCAGGATCACGTACCACAGCATCTTCCACCCCTTCGCCCCGTCCAGCCGCGCGGCCTCGACCTGGTCGGGCGAGACGTTGTTCAGGCCGGTGAGGTACAGGATCATGCAGTACGCCGTCTGCGGCCAAAGGCCCGCGGCGATGATGCCGTAGGTGACGAAGCGGTCATCGGCGAGGATGGCGATCCCCGGCCCGGATACGGACGCGATAAGGTCGGTCCAGGCGGTCTGGTAGAACTGTGAAACGGGTCCTGCCATGACCCATAGAAAGACCAAGAGCAACGCGGCGGGCAGGTGAGCCAAGGTCGATGAAACTTCATCCTTCGCCCTGCGGTGTCCCCATACCGCCAGCTTGAACGAGAGGACCGCAACCAACGCCAAGGGTATCAGCTTGATCACAAAAAGCGGTCCTGCGATCAGCCAAGCCCCATCGGCCCTGAACCATTCGAGCACCTTGTAAAACAACCCGAAACCCGGGGCGTAGAACCACGAAAAGACCAGCCCCACGACCACCTGGCTGATGACGAAGGGAAAGAAGAACAGCGACTTGTAGATGCGGATGCCGCGTACCGTCTGGTTCAGGAAGATTGCGATGAACAACCCGAACGGCACCGCCAGCAGATAGAGGACCAGCCAGATCACGTTGTTCTTCAGCGACGTGTAGAAGTCGGCGTCATCCATCAGCTCGGCGTAGTTGCCCATGCCCAGCCAGGTCTTGGCCCCCAGCCCGTCCCAGTCATAAAGCGACAGCCAGAAGCTTTCGAAGATCGGGATGATCACGTAGATCGCGAACATCAGCATGCCGGGCGCAAGGAACAGCCAGGGCGTCAGCCATTGCTGGTTTTCCTTCCACCAGGAGCGCCCGGAGGCTGCCCCGCCGTCTGCCGATGTGACCGCCATGATCCGTCCCCTCCGCCAGCCGCCCCATGTGCAGGACGGCCGTGTTCAAATGGCCAAACGAATGCGCCCAGATGGACAAGGGGCGGCAGGAATGATCCCCGCCGCCCCCGTTCAGGTCACTTGTAGATCTTCTGCCGGGCCTTCTCGAGCCGCTCGAGGATCGCGTCGAGGTTTTCGGGCTTCACCAGGAATTCCTGGATGCCTTCCATCCCCGCCTTGGCCATTTCGGCCGGGGCGTCGCGGTCGAAGAACTGCGACAGCGCATGCGCGGTCGACAGCATCTGGAAGCCCGCGACAAGGTACGGGTCATCCTGCGGCACGGTCGAGTTCTTGTTGGTCGGAAGCTGACCGATGGCCTTGTTCAGCTTGGTCTGCGCGTCGGCCGAGGCCACGAAGGCCAGGAACTTCTTCGCATCGTCCGGGTTCTTGGCACCCGCCGGGATGTGGATCGTGTCCGTCGGCGCATCTTCCGACCGCGGAATGCCGGGGGTGATTTCCGGGAACGGCTGGAAGCCCAGGTTGTCGTTCGTCATGCCGCCTTGCTTGAAGACGCCCACGGCGAAGTTGCCCATGACGTAGTTCGCGGCCTTGCCCTGCACCAGAAGTGCTGCGGCATCCTGCCAGTCGATGGCCGCGTGGTTCGCGGTCACGTACGGCTGGATCTTCGCCAGCTGGGCGAAGACGTCCTTCACCTTCTGGTCGGTCCACGGAACCTTCCCGTTGGCAAGGTCCATGTGCCATTCGTAGCCGTTCGTCCGCAGCGACATGTAGTCGAAGATGCCGGCTCCGGGCCACAGCGCCTTCGTCCCGGTGGTCAGGCAGTCGATGCCCGCCGCCTTGAACTTCTCGCAGTTGGCGACGAAGGTTTCCCAGTTCACGCCTTCGGGCGGGGGCAGATCGACGCCCGCGGCCTTGTAGGCGTCCTTGTTGTAGTAGATGCCCCACTGATAGTACGTGTAGGGCACGCCCCACTGCTTGCCGTCGATCGTCATCGACGCCAGCGCCGAGCCGAGCGAATCCTTCAGGCCGTTGGCTTCCCAAACGTCCGACACATCCATGAACTGACCCGCTTGGACAAACGGGGCCATCCGGTTGCCCGCGTACCAGTTGGCCAGATCGGGCGGATCGGCCGACAGGAAGTTGCGGATCGCGGTCTTGTAGCCTTCGTGGTCGAAGTTGTTCAGCTCGACCTTGATGTCGGGGTTCGCCGCCTCGAAATCGGCGATCAGCTCCTTCATCGCCTTCAGCGGAATCTCGTCGTAGTCGGCGTTGTACTTCAGAACGCGCTGCTCGGCCTGGGCCGCCGTGGCGGCAACCGCCGCAACGGACAACGCCAGCGCCACGCGCCGGGTGATATGGAACATGAGGTCCTCCCTTTTGGTTCCATTATGTGAAACTTGATTTTATTTATTGAAACCATAATGGCGACTCGGTTACACTTGTCAACAGTTTCATCATAACGCCCCGAAAGCGGGCAGTGACGGAACTTCGAAGGGAGGAGCTTGCTTTGGCAGCGGGCGAAGGCGCGCGCATCGGCGGCCTGAAGGCAGAGACCGGCGACGGCACTGTCGCACGGGCGCTGGTCGTCCTTGACCAGGTCGCGGCGCTTGGACGGCCCGTCAGGTTCTCCGAGCTTCTGGCGCAAAGCACCTATCCCAAGGCGACCCTGTTCCGCTTTCTCCAGACCCTCACACGCCAGGGGCTTCTGGCACAGGACCCCGACTCGGGCAGCTACGCGCTGGGCATGCGGCTTGTCCGGCTGGCCCATGCCGCCTGGCTGCAATCCTCGCTCGCGCCACATGCGCGCCCGCACATCGACGCGCTGTCCGCCGAAGTCGGCGAAACCGTCCATCTTGCCCAGCTTGACGGGCCGCATGTGCTGTATGTCGACAAAAGGAACGCCCGCATCCCCATCGAGATGTTCGCCCAGGCGGGAAAGGTCGGTCCTGCCCACTGCACGGGCGTCGGCAAGGCGATGCTTGCGTTCCTCGCCCCGGCCGACCTTGACCGGATCGTCCCGCAGCTGTCGTTTCATGCCTTCACGCCGAACACGCTGACCACCCCCGAAGGCCTCCGCAGTGACCTGGCCGCCACACGCACCCGCGGCCATGCCTTCGATCGTGAAGAGCACGAGCCGGGCATCATCTGCATCGCCGCCCCCATCCTCAGCTCGGCGGGCCGCGTGATGGGCGCCCTGTCCGTCACCTCGTCGACCCACCGCACCACGCTTGCGGCGCTCGAAGGCTGGGCGGGCATCGTCAAGGACACGGCGCGCAAGATCGCCGAAGAAACGGAAAGCTGGCGCTTTCCGGACCTCAACATCCAGACAAACAGGACGGGGTGACCGACATGACGGGCGTTACGCTGAACAAGGTGGTCAAGAAATACGGCGAGGTTCAGGTCATCCACGGGGTCGACCTCGATATCCGGGACGGCGAATTCTGCGTCTTCGTCGGCCCTTCGGGCTGCGGCAAGTCCACGCTTCTGCGCATGGTCGCGGGGCTCGAGGAAACCAGCGGCGGCGCGATCCGCATCGGCGCGCGCGACGTGACGCGGCTTGATCCGTCGGAACGCGGCGTGGCGATGGTGTTCCAGACCTACGCGCTTTACCCCCACATGACGGTCGCCGAGAACATGGGCTTCGGCCTGAAGATGACCGGCCACCCCCGGCCCGAAATCGAACGCAAGGTCGCCGAGGCGTCGAAGATCCTCCGCCTCGACCAGTATCTGGCGCGCAAACCCAAGGCGCTCTCGGGCGGCCAGCGCCAGCGCGTCGCTATCGGCCGGGCGATCGTGCGGGGGCCCGAGGTGTTCCTGTTCGACGAGCCGCTGTCGAACCTCGACGCCGAGCTTCGCGTGGAAATGCGGGTCGAAATCGCCCGCCTCCACAAGGAAATCGGCGCCACGATGATCTACGTCACCCACGATCAGGTCGAGGCGATGACGCTCGCCGACAAGATCGTGGTGCTCAGATCCGGCCGGATCGAACAGGTGGGCAGTCCCCTCGACCTGTACCGCGACCCCGACAACCGCTTTGTCGCGGGCTTCATCGGCAGCCCGGCGATGAACTTCCTGCGTGGCACGGTCGCTGCGGGCGGCGAGGTGGCGGTCAAGGGCCTCGGCCTCAGCTTCCGCCCGCAGGCCACCCTGCCTGCACCGGGAACCGAGGTCCTGGTCGGCCTGCGCCCGCAGCACCTTTCGCTCGACACGGCCGGGACGACCCATTCCGTCGATCTGGCAGAACAGCTGGGCGGCGTGTCCTACGTCTACCTGGTGGCCGACACGGGCGAGAAGATCATCGTCGAGGCGCGCGAAGGCGTGGCCGTGCCGCAATCGGGCCGCGCAGGGCTGGTCTTCGACCACGCCAAGGCCCTGGTTTTCGACGCCAAGACCGAGGCGCGGATCAGATAGCCACGACCGTCACGGCCGCGCCGCCGCCCGCTGGAACGCGGGCCGCGCGCGCATGCGGTGCAGATAGGGTTCCAGGCAGGGTTCCGCGATGGGGAACTTCGCCGACACCGCCCAGCCCATGCAGTGCGTCAGGATCAGGTCGGGCACCGTCATCTGCCCGCCCGTCACAAAGTCGCCCCTGCCCATCCGCGCCACCAGCGTCGCCTGGCTGCGCTGGAACTCCCATTTCAGCGACTCCTTGATCGCCGACTGGCGCAGCTCTTCCGGCAGGATGAAGCTGTGCCGCGCGGCCAGCCACAGCGCCGCGTCGAATTCGTCCAGCAGGAACTGCGTCAGACTGTCCTGCCGGGCGCGTTCCAGCGTGCCGGCCGGGTGGGTCAGGCGGCCGTGCCGGTCGGCAAGATACTGGATGATCGCCGTCGAATCGGTAATCGGCACACCGTCTTCGATCAGCACGGGCACCTTGCCCGCGGGGTTCACCTCGACCACACCCGCCGACCGCGGCGCGGCAGGAACGTGATCGTAGTCAAGCCCCAGTTCCTCAAGCATCCACAGGACGCGCAACGTCCGGCTTCGGGTGGTGCCGATCACGGTCAACATGTCTTGCGTCTGCCATTGCCTCGCAGGCCGGACCCTGGCTGCCCGAAGATGGATGCACGTGAAGGCGGCAGGCGCAAGGGCAGCACGCGGCCTGTCAGCGGCGGCTTCCCGCCCGGTCGCCCTCTTCCCGGGCCCGGTGGGCAATGCGCACCAGCGCGCGTTCGACCAGCGCCAGGTCAGGCACCTTCGACGCCGACCTCAGCGTCAGCTCCACCTCGGTCAGGGCCATGACGGCCGCCGTCAGCGCGATGGCCCCCGACCCCCGCGTCTGCCGCATCAGCCGGTCGCGGCGCGGCCCATAGACCGGGGGCTTCAGCCGCCCGATGGCCGTGTCCGCCCCGGCAGGATCGGATTTCAGCGCCAGAAGCCTGCGGAAATGTTCGTTCGCCAGCTGCGCCACCCGCCCCAGATCGGTCCGCGCCCCGATCCGCCGCAACAGCACGCACAGATCGCTCGCCCGCCCCTCGGCCGCCGCGTCGATCACGGCTTCGACCTCGGCCTCGATCATGGCCGGGGCGATCGCGGCGACATCGGCCGAGGTGACGGGCGCATCCGACCCGAATGCATACAGCGCAAGCTTCTCGACGGTCTGGCGGAAGTCGCCCGGATCGATCGCCCCGGCCAGGGACAGCAGATCCGACATCGCGGCAGGATCAACCGCCGCAATGCCCGCAGCCCGCACGATCCGTTCCACCTCGGCACGGTCGGGCGGGTCGTCATAAACGCCGATCGCGGCCGCCGCCGGGTGGCTTTCGAACAGCTTCCGCAGGGCGGATGACGGTGTCAGGCTCGCCCCGGTGACAATCAGGCGGGCGTCGGCGGGTGCCCAGTCGGCCAGCGCCGCCGCCACCGCCGGGGCATGGCCATCGCCCGCATCCTCCAGCACCACCACCCGCGGGCCGGGAAAGAACCCCATCGCCTTGATCGCATCGCCCAGGGCCGCCGGGTCCTTGCGCAGGTCGGCCGCGGCAAGGCGGGTCAGCCGCATCTCGTCGGCGGCCCCCTCGCCCGCGATGGCCCTGACCGCCTCCGCCCGTTTCAGCGCCACGCGCATCGCGTCGGCCCCGTAGATCAGCAGCGCGGGGCAGGCCGGGTCGGGCCGGGCGATGGCCCGCTGCGCCGCCGCCCCCGACAGCTTCATCCCGCCCCGCCCTGCGCGGCCACCCCCGCGATCAGCCGGGTGACCAGCTGGTCGGCCAGCATCCGCATCAGCCGCGCCACCGCGTCATCCCGCTGCGCGGCCGTGGACACCTGCGTCCCGAACGCCGAGTACGATGCAAAGGCCTGCACGCGCCCCTCATCCGCCACCGCCCCCGTGGCCACGTTCGTCAGCTTGAAGCGGACCGTCCCATCCACCTGATATCGCGTCGTCGCGTTCTGCGGCGTGATGGCAAGGCCGGTGGTGTCCGTCACGATCTCATAGCTCAGCCGCCAGACCGGGGCGCGCGTGCGCCCCAACCGCTCTTCCAGACGCTGGACAAGGTCGAAAGCCCGCCGGTCGGTCGGCGCGTCAAAACCAACCTGTCCCTGCAACCCCTTCGCCACGCCTCCGGTGCCCAGCGCGGGCCGGAACCCGCAGGCCGCCAGCGGCAGCAGGGCGGCAAGCAGGGCGCGGCGGCTACAGGACGACATTGACGATCCGCCCCGGCACCACGATCAGCTTCTTCGGCACCGCCCCGGCCAGGAACTTGGCCACCTGCTCATCGGCCAGCGCTGCCTTCTCCACCTCGGCGGGCGGCATGTCCTTCGGCACCACGATCTCGCCCCGGCGCTTGCCGTTGATCTGGACCGGCAGCGTCACGGTATCCTCGACCAGCCACGCGGGGTCGGCCTTGGGCCAGGCCGCATCCGCGATCAGCCCCTGCCCCCCCAGCATCGCCCAAATCTCCTCGGCCAGATGCGGCACCATCGGCGACATCAGCTGCGCCATCGTGGTCATCGCCGTGCGCTTGGCACCCCGTGAGGCGTCGGATTTCTGCACCGCGTTGGCAAAGGTATACAGCGCCGCCACCGCCTTGTTGAAGGCGAAGCCCTCGATCCCGTCGGTCACGTCGCGGATCGCCCGGTGCATCGCGCGGATCAGCGCCTCGTCATGCACGGAATTCCCTTCGCCGCGCGTCAGCACTTCATCCGCCATCCGCCAGACGCGGTTCAGGTGCTTGAACGCCGCCTCGGCCCCCGATGCCGTCCATTCCACATCCCGCTCGGGCGGGCTGTCGGACATCACGAACCACCGCGCGGTATCGGCGCCATAGGTCGAGACGATGGCGTCGGGATCGACGACGTTCTTCTTCGACTTCGACATCTTGATGATCGGGCCGATATCCACCGCGCGCCCATCCTTCAGGGTTGCGGCGTCGGCAGTCCGCGTCACCTCCTCGGGCGCGTGCCAGACCGGCAGGCCGTTCGGACCGGTGGTCGAGTAGGTCTCGTGCGTCACCATCCCTTGCGTGAACAGCGCCGCGAAGGGCTCTTTCGCCTTCTCGGGCAGATGCCCCGTCAGGATCATCGCCCGCGCGAAGAACCGCGAATAGAGCAGGTGCAGAATCGCATGCTCCACGCCCCCGATGTACTGGTCCACGTTCATCCAGTACTCCGCCGCCGCCATGTCGGTCGGCGTCGCCGCATGCGGCGCGGTGAAGCGGGCGAAGTACCACGACGAATCCACGAACGTGTCCATCGTGTCCGTCTCGCGCCGCGCCGCGCCGCCGCATTGCGGGCAGGCCACGTCCTTCCACGTCGGGTGGTGGTCCAGCGGATTGCCGGGGCGGTCGAAGGTCACGTCATCGGGCAGCCGCACGGGCAGGTTCTCCACCCGCTCCGGCACCACGCCACAGGCCGCGCAATGGATCACCGGAATCGGGCAGCCCCAGTACCGCTGCCGCGAGATCAGCCAGTCGCGCAGCCGATACCGCGTCTGGCCCTTGCCCAGCCCCCGCGCCTCCATCCAGTCGATGCTTGTCTCGATGGCATCATACGAACTTGCCCGGCTAACGCCCGCGAAGTGGTCGATGTAGACCACCACCTCGTCCTTCGGCGGCACCAGCGCCTCGGTCCCGATGACGGGCGTGCCTCCGGCCAAGTCGAAGGCCTTTTCCACCGGCAGCCCGTATTTCCGTGCGAAATCAAGGTCGCGCTGGTCGTGGCCGGGGCAGGCATAGATCGCGCCCGTGCCGTAATCCATCAGCACGAAGTTCCCGATCCAGACCGGCAGGCGGCGGTCGGGATAGATCGGGTGGCGCACCGTCAGGCCGGTGTCCATGCCCAGCTTCTCGGCCGTCTCGACCGCCTCTTCGCTGGTTCCCATCCGGCGGCATTCGTCGCAGAAGGCAGCCACCTTCGCGTCGCCTGCGGCCAGCGCCTTGGCCACCGGATGGTCCGCCGAAATCGCCATGAAGGTCGCCGCGCGCAGCGTGTCCGGCCGCGTGGAATAGCAGTCCAGCGCTTCCATCCCCGCGATGGGCGCGTCAAAGGGGAAGGCAATCTCGATCCCCCGCGACTTGCCGATCCAGTTCGTCTGCATCAGCCGCACCTTGTCAGGCCAGCCGCTCAAACCCTCCAACGCGTTCAAGAGCTCACCCGAGAAATCGCTGATCCTGAAGAACCACTGCGTCAGCTCGCGCCGTTCCACCACCGCGCCCGACCGCCAGCCCCGGCCCTCGATGACCTGCTCGTTGGCCAGCACCGTCATGTCCACCGGGTCCCAGTTCACCACCGCCGCCTTGCGGTAGACGAGGCCCTTGGCCAGCATGTCCAGGAACAGCCGCTGCTGCTGGCCGTAATACTCCGGGTCGCAGGTGGCGAACATGCGTGACCAGTCGATGGAATAGCCCAAAGGCTTCATCTGCCCGACCATCGTGTCGATGTTCTGATAGGTCCAGGCACCGGGATGGACCTTCCGCTCCTGCGCGGCGTTCTCGGCGGGCAGGCCGAAGGCGTCGAACCCCATCGGGTGCAGCACATTGAAGCCGCAGGCGCGCTTGTATCGCGCGATCACGTCGCCCATCGTGTAGTTGCGCGTATGCCCGATATGGATGCGCCCCGAGGGGTAGGGGAACATCTCGAGCACATAGTACTTCGGGCGCGACGGATCGATCCGGGCCGTGAACGTCCCCGCAGCCTCCCACTCCGCCTGCCACTTCGGCTCGCTCACTGACGGAAGGTAGCCGCTCATCACGCCCCCGGATGTCCCAAGAAACTCAAACGCTCGCGCGTTTATACAGTCGCGCGGGTCAAGGTCCAGAGGTGGGGCCCAATGCCACCTCCGCCCCTTTCGGCTCGGCAAAAATATCCCGGGGGAGTCCGAAGGACGGGGGCAGAGCCCCCACCCTACACGACCGTTACAGCTTGATGTCCTGAATGCGCAGCTGCCGCGCGCGGGTCAGGATCGCGTCCTCGACCGCGCGCTGCACATCGGCGCTGACCGGTCCGCCCCGGCCCACCAGCGCCACTTTCAGCGACCGCGCGTCCAGCGCCGGGTCCTGCACATAGATCGTCGCGCGATAGCTGCCACCGCCGCCGGGCGGCGTGCCGAAACCGGTGACGATCACGCCCGAGAACGGGTCAACCGACTGGATCGGCAGGAAGTCCAGCACTTCCAGGCTGGCCTTCCAGAGGTACTTGTTGACCTCGACCGTCGTGTTGGGGTTGGCGTTGAAGGCGAACAGCGCCTGGATCGGCGTAACGTTTCGGTCCTCGCGTTCGCGCTTGCGCCCGGTCAGAACCTGGAACTCGTCCTTGGCCTCGGCGGCGCGGACCGGGCCGCCCGTGGTGTTCGTCTCGGCGGCGTCCGGCACGCGGTTGCGCTTGCCGAACCAGTTGCCGCTGCCGAATCCCCCGCCGCCGCAGGCCGACAGCGACAGCACCAGCGTGACCGCCAGCGACAGCCTTGCAACGCTCAGGAAGGTCATACCGGTCCCCGCCCCCTTCGGCCTTTCGTCGCTGTCTAGCGGAAGGTCCGGGGGGCGACAAGGTTTTTCCCGGAAGTCACAGGTGCGTGGCTGCCATGCGGCGGTCCCGTCGAACATGGACCGCTGCCATTGGAAACAAAGGGAAATCCGCCCGCCTGCCGCCATTCGCCCCGCGGCATCCACACCCGCTCACAGACCCCCTGCAAGACTGTGGCAAGAACGCACCAACATCGCCCGTCTTCCCCGCCCTCCGGTGCTTTCCGTTGCAAAGCCGGGGGCGAGGGAAGAAATAGAGCCACATACCCAATTCGGATTCCCCTGAGTTGGGCACCTTTGACACAACGAGGGAAATCGAAATGAAGAAGGTTCTTCTTGCCTCGTCGGCCCTGATGATGGTGGCTGGCGCGGCGATGGCGGACGTGAAGATCAGCGGCTCGGGCCGCGCCGGTCTCGTCTACAACGAAAATCCGGGGTCGGTGTTCTTCGACCTGAACGGCAACGGCGTTTTCGATATCGGTGAACCGGTGACCGAGCGGAAAGGGACGCAGGTCTCGTACCGTCTGCGCTTCAACGTCGACGCGTCCAAGGAAACGGACTCGGGCGTGAAGTTCGGTGGCCGGATCCGCTTCCAGGACAACACCGCCGGTCAGGCGTCGTTCTCGGCCGCGTATGTCTACGCCGAGTCGGGCGGGTTCCGCGTCGAAGTCGGTAACTCGAACACCGCCTACGACTCTGCCGCGCTGATGTACAACTCGGAAATCGGCTACCTCGACCGGTCGTTCGGCGACCCGCAGGGCACCTACTTCTCGTTCTCGTCGGGCGGCTACCGCGGCACGACTCCGAACCGTGTCGGCGTGTTCGTTTCGTACACCTCGGGCGACCTGAACGTTCAGGCGTCGGCCGTCGACGCCGACCAGACGATCGAGTCGGGTTTCGTCACCGGTGACGAGACTGAAATCGGCGTGTCGGGTTCGTACAAGTTCGGCGCAGTCACTGTGGCCGCGGCCGCTGTGATGGATGGTGCCGGCATTGACGGCAACGACCAGTACTACATTGCCGGTGAGTACGCGATCAACGACTCGGCGAACGTCGGCCTGCAGTACTTCGACAATGGCGACTGGAACACCACCGACGTGTTCGGCGTGACCTCGACCGGCGACAACGGCCAGCAAGTCACCCTGTACGGCAACTACAAGCTGGCGAACGGCGTGACGATTGCGGGCTACATCGCCAACAACGACGCGCTCGGCAAGGTCCCCGGCGGCAACGACACCGCCTACGGTATCGGCGCGTCCTACGACCTCGGCGGCGCGACGCTGGCCGGTGCGATCCACCAGGGCTACAGCGGCAACACCACGGCCGACGTCGGCGTGAAGTTCTCGTTCTGATCCGAACGATCTGATCTGATGGAAAGAGCGGGCCTTGCGCCCGCTCTTTTCTTTTCCGGCCAGGGCTCTACCGTGGCGTGCATGAGCCTGTCCGACATCCTCTCCCGCATCGCCGCCGCCGAAGCCGCCGCAGGCCGCGCAGCCGGTTCCGTCACCCTGATCGCCGTGTCCAAGGTGCAGCCCGCGCCGCGCGTCACCGCCGTGCTGCGCCAGGGGCACCGCACCTTCGGCGAAAACTACGTGCAGGAAGCCGCTGCCAAGTGGCCCGCCTGGCGCGCGGCCTTTCCCGGCGTGCGGGTCCACATGGTGGGCCCGCTCCAGTCCAACAAGGCCAAGGCGGCGGTCGATCTGTTCGACGCCATCCACACGCTCGACCGCCTCAGCCTTGCGACGCGCCTGGCAAAGCTGGCCCAGGAACGCGGGGCCTGCCCCGACCTCTTCGTTCAGGTCAACACCGGGGCCGAACCGCAGAAGGCGGGCATCCTGCCCGACGAGGCACCCGGCTTCATCACCGAGGTGCGCGCGCTCGGCCTGCCCCTTGCGGGGCTGATGTGCATCCCGCCCGAGGGCGAAGACCCGGCCCCACATTTCCGCCAGCTGGCGGCAATGGCTGCCGATCATGGCCTTCCCGGCCTGTCGATGGGGATGAGTGCCGATTTCGAAACCGCCATCGCCCACGGCGCCACCCATGTCCGCGTCGGCAGCGCAATCTTCGGCGCGCGGGACTACGGCGCTGCCGCCGCACCGCCTTCGGCCTGACCTCTCGGGCACCGGGAAACACCTTTTCCGGATGGCCCGTCCCTCTCCCCTCGGAGCAGAGGGCCAGGGTGAGGGGTTGCCCTGTCAGACGATCCACATCCGGCCATAGGGCGGCACGGCGACCTGCCCGCCATGAACCGGCACATCGGCATCTGCCAGTTCGTCGCGGAAAGCCCGCGCGCCCAGCCCCAGCAGGCGGTTTCCAGCGATGGACCGCCAGCTTTCAGTGAAATTGTACAGCTGCACGACCACCCCCGTCGGCGCATCGCGCACCACCGCCAGAACGCCCGCGTCGCCCGCGTCCGCCACACGCACCGGCACGCCCCCGTGCAGGCCCGCCAGCGCCCGCCGCCGCGCCAGGATGTGCCGCACCCCCCGGAACACCCGCCCCGCAGGCCCGGTGTCGCCGCCGCGCGCCGCATCCGCCCGCCTCCAGTCCATCCGGGGCCGGTGCAGCCAGCGGCTGTCATGAGCATGATCGGGCACGTCGCGGTACGTCCAGTCGTTCAGAGCCGCGACCTCATCCCCCATGTAGATCAGCGGTATCCCCCCGAACCCCGCGATCAGCGCGTGGCCCATCAGAATGCGCTCGACCGCCAGATCGGCGGCCCCGGCATCGCCCGCCTCCTCGGCCCGTTCCAGCCCCGCCAGCGAGGCAAACGACCCCGATATCCGCTTGTCCCCCGTGGCCGGATTTTCCTGGAACAGGGCGCCCTTGGCGAAGGTGCCGGGGAAGGTGCCGTGGTAGAAATCCGACAGGAATGCCCGGTGCAGCGGCCCGCTGAAGCCCAAGGCCGCCGCATCCTCGTCCGTCACCGCCCAGCCGATGTCGTCATGGCAGCGGATGTAGGTGGCGTAGGTCGCGTTCGTCAGCTGCGCCGGGAAGTGGGTGGCCAGCACGTGCCGCATCAGGCCCGTGTCGCGCGTGGCCAGCGCCGACCAGAACTGCACCATCAGGCTGTTGTGATAGCACAGGTTCCCTTCGCGCCCGTCATGCTCGCCCCGGCCGAAATAGCTCAGCATCTCGGCCGGACCGACGATCGCCTCTTCCAGATGCAGCACCGACGCGCAGGCCACGCGGCACACGGCCCGCAGGGCCCGCAGGATCATGTGGACCTCGGGCTCCGACTGGCAGCGGGTGCCCATCCGCTTCCACATGAAGGCCACGGCATCCAGCCGCAGCACGTCCACGCCCTTGTTGGCAAGGAACAGCATCACCTCGGCGATTTCCAGAAACACCTGCGGGTTGGCCCAGTTCAGGTCCCACTGGTGTTCGTTGAAGGTCGTCCAGACCCATTTCCCGGCAGGCGCGATGTCAGGGTAGAAGGTGAAGTTCCCCGGCGCGTCGTTGGGAAACACCTCGACCAGCGTGCGTTCGTAGGCTTTGGGCAAGGTGTTGTCGTCGAACATCAGGTACATGTCCTGATGCGCCGCCGACCCCTTGCGCGCCTTCACCGCCCAGTCGTGTTCCTTGGCCGTGTGGTTCAGAACCAGATCAACGCACAGCGAAATTCCGCGCGCCCGCAGGGCCGTCGCGACCTCCTCGAAATCCTCCATCGTGCCAAAGGCCGGGTTGATGGCGCGGTAGTCCATCACCGAATAGCCGCCGTCCGAATTGCCGGGGCGCGGCTTCAGGCAGGGCATCAGGTGGACGTAGGTGATCCCAAGGTCGGTCAGGTAATCAAGCTTGTCCAGAATGCCCCGCAGGTTCCCGGCAAAGCGGTCGATGTAGAAGACATAGCCCGCCATACCGGGGCGCTGGAACCAGTCGGGCTCCAGATCGCGGGCCAGATCCTGCCGCTTCAGGTCGGCGGGGCGGGCGGCCCAGGCCGACTGCATCGCGGCGGTCAGCCTCTCGCGGAACGCGGTATAATTGGGGTGCGCGCCATAGAGGCGATCGGTCATGCCCCACAGGTCGTCCGCGCTGCGCGCCATGCGCAGATCGAAGATGTCGCGGTCTGCGGGGGCCAAGGCCTTTGGCGCAGGGGTCTTGCGCGGGGCGGCCGGCGTTTCGGCGGTGGCCTTCGGACTGGCAGAGGCGGGGGAGCGTTTGGCAGGCATGCGGGCGATCCTTTGGCCGACGGGGCAAGGGTAGGGTGCCCAAAGCGCTTTGGAAAGGGTTTTGACACCAACGATCCCGGCCCTTTTCCGGTTCCCCCTTCGTCTGCACCGACCTTGCCGGTCGGGCGCATTCCCTCTCCCCTTGGGGGAGAGGGTCAGGGTGAGGGGGGCGCCGCCTACCCGACCGCGCGCGCCTCATCGACCAGCATCACCGGAATCCCGTCCCGGATCGGAAAGGCCAGCTTCGCCGCCCGCGACACCAACTCCTGCCGCTCGGCGTCATAGGCCAGCGTCGTCTGCGTCACCGGGCAGACCAGCGCCTCCAGCATCCGCCGGTCCGGGCGCTGGCCCTCGGCGGCGGCAGGCACCGGAAGGCTGTCGCCAACGCCCGTCACTGCATCCGCTCCTCGCCGCCGCCGCCGCTGCGCAGCGCATACTCCATCAGCGTGACCAGCGTCTCGCGCCGGGTTTCCAGCGTGGGGGCCTCCAGCAGCGCCTGCTTGTCCTCGGGGTCGAACGGACACAGCATCGACAACGAGTTGACCAGCAACTCGGGCTCGGCCTCCCTCAGCCCGTCCCAATCGGTCGAAAGCTGCTGCGCGGCGAAGTAGCGGCCCAGAAGGTCCAGGAAATCGACGCGGCGGAAGCCTGCGTCCACCTCGGTCGGGCCCAGGTCGCGGCCAAAGTTCTCCCACTTCACCTCGGCCCGGATATAGGGGGTGAACCCCTTGATTTCCTTCACCAGCCGGAACCGCGACATGCCCGACAGGGTGATCATGTAGCGCCCGTCCTCGGTTTCCGAAAACTGCGTCACCCGCCCCGCGCATCCGATCGCGCTCAGCTTCTTCTCGCCCTTCGGTCCCGACCGGGGCTGGATCATCCCGATCAGCCGGTTCGACGTCTTCAGGCAGTCGTCCAGCATCTGCAGATAGCGCGGCTCGAAGATGTGCAGCGGCAGCCGCGCGCGCGGCAGCAACAGCGCCCCGGGCAAGGGGAACAGCGGGATCGTGTCCGGCAGGTCGGCGGCCTTCGTCATGGGCATCAGATAGACCCCCCGGCCCGCAGGGCAATGCGCCCTCAGGCGAATATCAGCGACGACAGGCGGCGACGCCCCGACACGGCCAGGGGATCGTTCGGCCCCAGCGCGTCGAAGATGGTGAACAGCTGCGCCTTCGCCGCGCCGTCGTTCCAGTCGCGGTTGCGCCGGAACAGGTCCAGAAGCTGGTCCACCGCCTCGTCCGCCTTGCCCGACGCATGCAGCGCCAGCGCCAGATCGAACCGCGCCTGCAGGTCGGCGGGGTTCGCCTCGACCCGTGCGCGCAGGTCGTTGACCGGCCCCGCCTTTGCCGCCTGCCGCGCCAGTTCCACTTGCGCGCGCGCCGCTTCCACCTCGGGCGCGGCCGCGATCTTGGCCGGGGCCGCGTTCAACAGCGCCTCGGCCTGATCCAGGCTTCCCGCCGCGATCTGCGCCCGCGCCAGACCGCCATAGGCCCGCGCATTCTCGGGTTCCTCGGCCAGAACGGCCGCGAAAATCTCGGCCGCATCCGCCGCGGCGCCCTCGGCCAGCATCGCATCCGCCTCGTCCAGCGCCGCGCCCAGCCCGCCGTCCCCGCCCAGCGCAGCCAGCTTCTCGACAAAGGCCTTGATCTCGGACGCCGGGATCGCGCCCTGGAACCCATCCACCGGCTGGCCCTGCCAGAACGCGTAGACGGTCGGAATCGACTGGATGCGCAGCTGCGCCGCGATGCGCTGGTTCTGGTCGACATCGACCTTCACCATCCTGACCTTGCCCTTCGCCGCCGCCACCGCGGCCTCGAGCATCGGCCCCAGCGTCTTGCACGGCCCGCACCAGGTCGCCCAGAAGTCCACGATGACCGGGATGTCCTTCGAGGCATCGACGACTTCGACCATGAAATCGGCCTCGGTCACGTCCTTCACGGTCGACGGGGCGGCTGCAGGTTTCTGGCCGAGTTCGAGCATGGGGATGCTCCTTTGTCCGATGTGGCGGTATCGCGCTGTTAGATGGAGCAAAGGGGGCGGTCGCGCAAGGTGGCGGGGCTAGCCGATGAGGCGATCGTCGAACCGGAAGACGTCGTTCGAGTCCACCGCAATACGCGGAAAGTCGGGATGAAGAGGGTTCAGAAGCAGGTTCGGCTCCTCCGGAATGATTGCGGACGGCACCAACAGCCCCACGGCGCGCGCCTGGGCCAGCCAGCCGTCACCAAATGCACGACTTTCATCCCGCGTCGGGAAATGGTCCGCGCGGGCAGTGCCTTGCCAATGCTCGAGAACCAGGTCATCGGGAATGCCAAGGCCAACCTTTCTCAGTTCCGGAAAGACCTCCCGGCGACGCATCGCGGGCGTGACATGCACCAGCGCCTCCAATGCGGCCAGCGAAAGGTGCATCGAGCAGTAGACAACTGGCTTGCCCGGGCTGTTCCAGCGCCCCCCGGCCAGACGTGCCCCTTCACCATCAAGTCCGGGAGAAAACTGCGCCTTGGTCAGCCGCCAGACGCGCATTGTCAGCTGTAGACACCATATTCGATCCGGGTGAGGACAGCTTCGACCTCGCGCGCGCCAAGATCTGTGACGGCCATGTCGATCGGAATCCGGTTGCCAAGTACCGGGTTCGGCGAATGCAGGAATTCGTCGGCGATGTCATTCTTTTCGAACGTGCGGCGCGCGTGTGCAACCACCCGGACCAGGCGCGCAATCGCATCGGCCTCCTCCGGCTTCAGATTGCTTCCGGCGCTCAGACGACGTTCCAGTGTGCGCGTCGGGATGACGGACGCGATGTCGGACGCCGACAACACCTTGGCGCGTTCAAGGTCGCGCACAGTGCGCGCAGGAATGCCCCGCTCGATATCCGAGTAGGTGAAATCCGTCTGAAGCGCCTTGTTCATTGTGCAGTCCTTGCCATTTGCCACGACATAGCACGGCAACTGGCGGAAGTCATCCCCGCAATCCTTCGATTGCGCGCGACCCGTTCACAAGTCAAACGTCGCAAAGACCGGCACATGGTCACTCGGCGCGTCCCACCCCCGCGCGGCGCGCAGGATGCGCGACCCGTGGGCGGCGTTGGCAATATCGGGGCTGGCCCAGATGTGGTCCAGCCTGCGGCCCTTGTCCGCCGCGTCCCAGTCCGGCGCGCGGTAGGACCACCATGAGTACAACAAGCCCGAGGGGATATCCTTCCGCGTCACGTCCACCCAGGCTCCGGCCTCCATCGCCTGCCCGAAATGCTCCACCTCGATCGGCGTGTGGCTGACGATCTTCAGAAGCTGCTTGTGCGACCAGACGTCATCCTCGCGCGGCGCGATGTTCAGGTCGCCCACCAGGATCGACTTCACGGGCCGGTTCCCATGCGCCCAGTCCCGCATCGCGGCCACGAAGTCCAGCTTCTGGCCGAACTTCACGTTCTGCTCCCGATCCGGAATGTCGCCGCCCGCCGGGACATAGCAGTTGTGGATGACGACCCCGCTTTCCAGCCGCGCCGCCACATGCCGCGCATGGCCCAGGGCGGCGAAATCCTGATGCCCCGCATCCTCGATGGGCAGCTTCGACAGGATCGCGACCCCGTTGTAGCCCTTCTGCCCCCGCGCCACGATGTGCCGATACCCCAGCGCCGCGAAACCGTCGCGCGGGATCAGCTCGACCGGCGCCTTGCATTCCTGCAGGCACAGGATATCCGGCGACTCCTCGGACAGAAGCTTCGCCACCAGCCCCTCGCGCAGGCGGACCGAGTTGATGTTCCAGGTGGCAAGGGTAAAGGGCATCGCGGTGTCCTGTGCTTCGGGGCGGTCAGGCTAGCCCTCGCGGCAGGCTACCGCAATGTGACTTGAGCCTGCTTTGCCCCCGTGGCAGACCGGGCCGCATCCACGACGGAGTTGCCGCATGCCCCGCCCCCTTCGCCATCTCGCCCTTGCCGCCGCCCTCATGGCCGCATTGCCCGCCCTGGCCCGGCCGCTGACCGGCGAGGAAAGCACCCGGCTCGGCAGCGCGGTGGACCGCTATCTGTCCGCCACTGCGTCGAACGATGCCGAGGGGCTGGTCGCCGCCATTCCCCCGCGCATCCTGAACATCTTCTCGGGCACCGCCGGGATCGAGGCCAAGGATCTGAAACCCACGCTGGAAAAGCAGCTCGCCGCGACGCTGAAGGACACGCAGATTTCCAATGTCACCTCGGACCAATCGGCGCTTGACGCAACCGACGTCACGATGAGCGACGGCACCGCGGTCACATGGTCGGTGGTGCCGACCACCTTCACGGCCGACGTGAAGGGCAAGAAGACCCTGAACAAGGAAGCCGTCGTGGCCCTGTCGGAAGGCGGCAAGTGGTACATCCTGCGGGTCAACAGCCCCAAGGCAAAGATGCTGGCGGCGATCGCCTATCCGTTCATCTCGGACGTCACCCTGCCCGAACCCGAAACGACGGCCGCGCCCTAGCGCGAAGGGTCACGCCATCCTGCCATCCGATCCCCCGCCGCTGGCCCGGAACCGGAACTACCGGCTGATCCTGTCGGCCTCGACGGTGTCGAACCTGGGCGACGGGGTGTCGGCCATCGCCTGGCCCTGGCTCGCCTCGCTCATCACGCGCGACGCGGGCCTGATCGCGATGGTGGCGGCGGCGTCCAAGCTGCCCTGGTTCCTCTTCGCCCTGCCCGCGGGCGTCTGGACCGACCGGCTGAACCGGCAGCGCCTGATCGTCACCGCCGACGCGGTCCGCATGGTCCTGACGCTGGGTGCCACGGCGCTTGCGGTGTCCCATGCCGCGCTCGGCCCCGGCGCGGTCTGGGGCCTGGCCGCGCTTGCCTTCGCGCTCGGCGCGGCCGAGGTGCTGCGCGACAACGCCGCCCAGACCATCCTGCCCTCGGTGGTCGCCAAGCCCGATCTGGAACGGGCGAACGGCACGCTCTGGACGGCGGAACAGGTCATGGGCCAGTTCGCCGGCCCGCCCCTGGCGGGGTTTCTGATCGCCATCGCGATCGCGCTGCCCTTCGCGCTGGATGCCGCATCCTTCGGGATCGCCGCCCTTCTGGTGGCCCGCATGTCCCTGGCACCGCAGATTGCCGCTCCACCACAGCCCTTCCGAACCGCCTTCGGCGAAGGCGTGCGCTGGATGCGCGCGCATCCCACCGTTCTGCGGCTGGCGCTGATGCTGGGCACGGTGAACTTCCTTTACGCCGGAACCGGCGCGGTCATGGTTCTTTATGCCCAGGATGTGCTGAACCTCTCATCCTCCGGTTTCGGCGTGTTCATGACAGCAGGCGCGATCGGCGCCGTCGCGGGCGGCCTTCTGGGACCGCGACTGACCAAGCGCCTTGGCCCGCAGATGTCACTCGTCGCGTCGCTCGTGCCGTTCGCGCTCTGTCCGCTTGTCATGGGTCTGACCTCGTCGGTCCCCGTCGCCGCCGTCACGCTGGCGGTCGAATGGTTCGCCAGCCTCTGGTGGAACATCGTCACCGTCAGCTACCGCCAGCGCACCATCCCCGCGCCGCTCCTGGGCCGCGTGAACGCCATCTACCGCTTCTTCGGCTGGGGCACGATGCCCTTGGGCGGGCTGGCCGGGGGCCTGACCGTCAGCCTTCTGGAACCCGGCCTTGGCCGCAGCGCGGCCCTGCACGCCCCCTTCCTGATCGCCGCCGCCGGGGGCGCGGCACTCCTCGGCTACGGCGCTGCCCGCCTCAGGATCGGCTGACCGCCCCACCACTTTCTGTCCCGAAATATCCTCGGGGGGTGAGCCCGCAGGGCGAGGGGGGCAGACAGCCCCCCTTCCCTCGCGCCCGCCGCGAAAAAAAGGCCCGGGTGCAAGACCCGGGCCAGTCCAACAGGGAGGATGCCGCAACATGACCCCGTTGCGGCCAGGGGATTCCTCGATCGATACGCACCGAACCGCGATTCGGTTCCACTCGAACCCTACGCCACCAGTCTGTAACCCCCTGATTCGGTCACAAGAAGGCGGGCATTCGACGGATCGGGTTCTATTTTCTGACGCAAACGGTAAATATGTGTTTCCAATGTGTGCGTCGTCACGCCCGCATTGTAGCCCCAGACCTCGTGCAGCAGGACATCCCGCGCCACCACGCCATCGGGCGCGCGGTACAAGTACTTGAGGATGTTCGTTTCCTTCTCGGTCAGGCGGATCTTCTTGTCCTTAGCGTCGATCAGCATCTTCATCGCGGGTTTGAACGTGTAGGGGCCCAACTGGAAAATCGCGTCCTCGGACTGTTCGTGGGTGCGAAGCTGGGCGCGAATCCGTGCCAGCAGAACCGGGAACTTGAAGGGCTTGGTCACATAGTCGTTCGCACCCGCGTCCAGACCCAGGATCGTGTCGGCGTCGCTGTCATGGCCCGTCAACATCAGGATCGGGCACTTCACGCCCGTCTTGCGCATGCGCCGGCACAGCTCGCGCCCATCGGTGTCGGGCAGTCCCACGTCCAGGATCACAAGCTCGTAGATCGCCTGCTTGACCTTCTCCATCGCCTCGTGACCGTCCGTCGCCTCGAACACGTCGAAGTCCTCGGTCGCCAGCAGCTGCTCGGCCAGGGCCTCGCGCAGGTCGGCGTCGTCATCCACCAGCAGGATCTTCTTCAGGTTGGCCATCGCACCACTCCCCGATCACGCCTGCGACAGATGGACGTGATGTCCCCGCCCCTCAAGGTTTGCGACAAATCCCTCACAGGGACGTGTCGCACAGGGGCTGTTTGTTTCAATTCCCCGCCCGTGCGCCTATTTTCGTGAGGCCATCGCAACGCAGGATGCCGCCCTGTCCCTCGGCCCCGACATCGTCGAACGCCTGAACCGCGCCCGCGCCGACCTGCGCATGGGGGTGCCGGTGGCGCTTGTCTTGGGCAGGGACGCGGCGCTTGTCGTGGCGGCCGAGGCGCTGTCGCCCGCGCGCCTCGCCGCGCTTCGCGTGATGGGTCCGCTGACGCTCGCCGTCACGGCCCATCGTGCGGATACCCTCAAGGCCCGTGCCTATGACGGCGACCTCGCGCGCATCGCCGTACCCGCCGATGCCGACGCCGCCTGGGTCATGGCGGTGGCCGACCCGGCGGGCGACCTGGGGTCGCCGATGAAAGGGCCCTTCGCCACGTTGCGCGATGGATCGGCAGACCTGCACCGCGCGGCGATCCGGCTGGCCAAGTCCGCACGCCTTCTGCCTGCGGCGCTGGTCCTGATCCACCCGGACGCCGCAGACCTTGCCCGCGACGAAGGCCTGACCGTCATCGACATGGCCCTCGCCGCCCCCGCCCTGTCCGCCGCCTCTCCCTTGCACCCCGTCGTCTCGGCCCGCGTCCCGATGGAAGCGGTCGCCGCCGGCCGCCTGCACGTCTTCCGCCCCGCCGACGGGGGCGAGGATCACTATGCCATCGAAATCGGCAGCCCGCCCCGCGACGCGCCGGTCCTCGCGCGCCTGCATTCCGCCTGCTTCACCGGCGATCTTCTGGGGTCCCTCAAATGCGACTGCGGCCCGCAACTTCGCGCCGCGCTCTCGCAGATGGGGGCAGTCGGCGCAGGGGTGCTCCTCTACCTCAACCAGGAAGGCCGCGGCATCGGCCTTGCCAACAAGATGCGCGCCTACAGCCTTCAGGATCAGGGCTTCGACACGGTCGAGGCCAACCACCGCCTGGGGTTCGAGGATGACGAACGCGATTTCCGCATCGGCGCCGACATCCTGCGCCGCATGGGGTTTTCCCGCGTGCGGCTTCTGACCAACAACCCCGCCAAGGTTCGGATGCTGGAAGGCTGCGGCCTGACCGTCACCGAACGCGTGCCCCTCGTCGTGGGGCGCACACACTGGAACTCAGGCTATCTCGACACCAAGGCCGCGAAATCAGGGCACATCCTGTGACCCCCGACGACATGGTGGTGACCCCGATGGGCCTGCGCTTCGGGGGACGGATGTTCCCCTGCACCCTGGGCCGCTCCGGCATCATCGCCGCACGGAAAAAGCGCGAAGGCGACGGGTCCACCCCCGCCGGGGTCCACAGGATCGTCGGCCTGCTCTACCGCCCCGACCGCATCGCCCGCGATGCCCTGCCCGGCTGGGCCGTGCCGATCCGCCCGCGCGACCTCTGGTGCGACGACCCCGGCAGCGACGACTACAACCTGATGGTCTCCGCGCCGTTCCAACCCTCGCACGAACGCCTCTGGCGCGCTGACCCGATGTACGACGTCATCCTCGTCACCGACTGGAACTGGCCCCACGCCCGCCCCGGGCGCGGATCAGCGATCTTCGTCCACACCTGGCGCCGCCCCGGCGCGCCCACGGCGGGATGCGTCGCCCTGTCACGCGCGGACCTCTTGTCGATCCTGCCCGCCATCCGCCACCGCACCCGTCTGATTGTGCAGCCGTAGGGCGGGGTTCACCCCGCCATCCTACAACGCCTTCCCCGCCAACAACCGCGGCACATCCCCCGACAGCCCCGCCGCCTGCCGGATGAACGCCCGCCGCAATCCGGGCAAGGACGACACCACGCCCATGCCCACGTCCCGCGCCACGCGCAGCACCGGATTGTCGTTGGAAAACAGTCGGTTCACCGCATCCATCCCCAGCGCAAGCGCCGTCGCGTCGAACCGCCGCCACACCTGATACCGCGCCAGCACATCCGCCGCCCCGATATCCTCGCCCCGCCGCGCCGCCATCACCAGCACTTCTGCCAGCGCCCCCACATCCCGGAACCCCAGGTTCAGCCCCTGCCCCGCAATCGGATGCACCCCATGCGCCGCATCGCCCACCAGTGCCACGCGGGGCGCGACGTACCGCTCGGCCAGGCTCAGCGACAACGGGTAGGTGAACCGCGCCCCCGCCAGTCGGAGATCGCCCAGCGCCCCCCCGATCCGCTCGGCCAAGAGCGCCGCGAACCCCGCCGCGTCCATCGCCATCAGCGCCGCCGCGTTCGCCTCGGTCTCGCTCCACACCACCGAGGTCCGGTTCCCCATCAGTGGCAGCAGCGCCAAGGGCCCGGTCGGCAGGAACACCTGCTGGGCCACACCCCCATGCGCCCGCTCATGCTCCAGCGCGCAAACGACCGCGACCTGCCCATAGCCCCAGCCCGCACGCCCGATCCCCGCCCGCGCCGCGGTGCCCGACCCGCGCCCGTCACAGCCCGCAATCAACCGGCCCGCCAGCCGCCGCCCATCGGCCAGCACCACCGCCGCCCCGCCCGCGCCCGCCTCCTGCGCCGCGACCGTGGCCCCGGCCAGCACCGTCACCCCAGCCGCCTCCATCGCGTCCTGCAACGCCGCGTACAGGTGCCGATCCTCGACCATGAAGCCCATCGGGCCTTCCTCGATCTCGGCCGCATCGAACTGCAGGAACAGCGGCGACACGCCCTCGCCCGCCCGCCCGTCGCTCGCCTTGATCTGCAGGATCGGCTGCGCCGCGCCCGCTACCCGGTCCCACACCCCCACCGCCGCCAGCAACCGCTGCGACGCGATCGACAGCGCATAGGCCCGCCCGTCGAAGGCCACCCCCGCCCGCGCCCGCGCCGGTTGCGCGTCCACCACCACCGACCGCAGCCCCGCCCCCGCCAAAGCCAGGGCCAGCGCCGGGCCATTCAGGCCCCCGCCCACAATCAGCACGTCCGTTTCGGGGTCATTCGGGATCATGCCCCCTGATAGGACCCTTGCCCTCCGCCTGTCCATGCGGCGCAAACGCCCCCCCTTTCGGCTCGGCAAAAGCATCCCGGTGGGGGGTGGCGCGCGACCCGCGCGCCCGGGGGGAGGCAGCGCCGCCCCCCCCCCCCCCCCCCCCCCCCCCCCCCCCCCCCCCCCCCGCCACCCTTGACGCCGCCCCGCCGCCCCCAGCACAGTCCCGCCCGTCCAACCGGGGGATGCGTCCGATGCAAGACTGGCTCAACCTGACCGCCGCAGCCCTCGGCCGGGGCATCGCCGACGGCTCCATCGATCCCGTCCAGCTCACCGAGACCTTCCTCACCGCCGCCCGCGCCCACCCCGACAGCGCCCGCATCTACGCCCGCCTCACCCCCGACCGCGCCCTGGCCGAGGCGCAGGCCGCCGCCGCCCGCGCCCGCGCCAAGACCCGCCTGTCCCCCCTCGACGGCGTGCCCCTGTCCTGGAAAGACCTCTTCGACACCGCCGGCACCGCCACCGAATCCGGCTCTCGCCTCCTCGCGGGCCGCACCCCCAAGGTGGACGCCGACGTCCTGGCCCGCGCCACGCTCCAGGGCACCGTCTGCCTCGGCAAGACCCACATGACCGAACTCGCCTTCTCGGGCCTCGGCCTCAACCCGATGACCGCCACCCCCCCGAACGCCATCGACGCCCCCCGCGCCCCCGGCGGCTCGTCCTCGGGGGCCGCCGTCTCGGTCGCCCTGAACCTCGCCCCCGCCGCCATCGGGTCCGACACCGGCGGCTCGGTCCGCATCCCCGCCGCGTGGAACGGCCTTGTCGGCCTGAAAACCACCCACGGCCGCCTTCCCCTCACCGGCGTCGTCCCCCTCATCGCCAGCTTCGACACCGTGGGCCCCCTGACCCGCACGGTCGAGGACGCGGCCCTTCTTTTCGCCATCCTGAACGGCTCCAAGTCCGCCGACCTGCGCGGCGCGACGCTCCGGGGCACCCGCTTCCTGATCGCCGAGGACACCCCCTTCGACGACATCCGCCCCGAACCGCTCGCCGCCTTCGACGACGCCGTCCGCCGCCTGACCGACGCAGGCGCCACCGTCACGCGCGGCGCGCTACCCCAGGCCGCCGCCGCCATCGCCCTGTCCGGCCCCCTCTTCACCGCCGAAGCCTGGGCCACCTGGGGCACCGCGATCGAGGCGCGCCCGAACGACGTCTACGCCCCCATCCGCGACCGCTTCCGCCTCGGGCGCGACTTCACCGCGACCGACACCCTGACGGCGTGGGATCGCCTCCGCGCCCTCCGCGCCGCCTGGGCCGCCGCCACTGCCCCCTACGACGCCGTCCTCATGCCCACCTCGCCCATCCTGCCCCCTGACGCCGCGCGCCTTCTGGCCGACCCCGCCTTCTTCGCCTCGGAAAACCTGCTCGCGCTGCGCAACACCCGCATCGGCAATCTCATGGGGCTTTGCGCCCTGACGCTGCCCACCGCTACCCCGATGTGCGGCCTCTCCCTCCTCGCCGCGCCGGGGCACGACGAACGCCTCCTCCGCCTCGGCGCCGCCGCCGAACCCCTTTTGCGCGCCTGACCCCATCTTCTGTCCTGAAATATCCCGGGGGTCCGGGGGCAGAGCCCCCGGCGCTCTGACCCGAAAGCCACATCCGCCATCCGCGCACCCCCAAACGCTGGACCGCCCCGCCTCCCTTCGCTAATCTCCAGCCAAACCGGGGCGATACGATCCCGGGCGTGAGGCAGCATGGCACTTCCAGAGCGGTTTTCGGACCTGCCGGAATACGCGTTTCCGCGTCTGCGGAGGCTTCTGGACGCCCATGCCTCCGGTGGCCCCCAGGGCGACACCATCACCATGACCATCGGCGAACCGCAGCACCCGGTTCCGCCCTTCGTCGGCCCGATCCTCGCTGCCCATAGCGCTGAATTCGGCAAGTACCCCCCGAACGAAGGCTCCCCCGACCTTCTGGCCGCGATCTCGGGCTGGCTGAAACTGCGCTACAACGCCGATCTGACGCCCGACCGCCTGATGGTGTTGAACGGCACCCGCGAAGGCCTCTTCGACGCCTGCCTCGCCCTCTGCCCCGAACAGAAGGGCGGCGAGCGGCCGGTCGTCCTGATGCCGAACCCCTTCTACCAGGTCTACGCCGCCGCCGCCCTGTCGGTCGGGGCCGAACCCGTCTACGTGCCCGCCACCGCCGAGACCGGGTTCCTGCCCGATTACGCGGGCCTGCCCGCGCATGTCCTGAACCGCACCGCGCTCGCCTACCTCTGCTCGCCCGCCAATCCGCAAGGCTCGGTCGCCCCCGCCACCTACCTCGCCGACCTGATCCGTCTGGCCGAACGCCACGGGTTCACGCTTCTCGCCGACGAATGCTATTCCGAAATCTGGCGCACCGCCCCGCCCCCGGGCGCTTTGGAGGTCGCGGGCGCGCTGGGTGCAGACCCCGAGTCCGTCGCGGTGTTCCATTCGCTCTCGAAACGCTCGAACCTCGCGGGCCTGCGGTCCGGCTTCGTCGCGGGCGGGCCGAAATCCATCGCGCGGTTCCGCCAGCTTCGCAGCTACGGCGGCGCGCCGGTGCCGCTCCCGATCCAGCACGTCTCGGCCGCCGCCTGGGCGGACGAGGTCCACGTTGCCGAAAACCGCGCCCTCTATCAGGAAAAGTTCCACATCGCCGATCAGGTCTTCGCCGGAATGCAGGGCTACCAGGGCCCCGAAGGCGGCTTCTTCCTCTGGCTGCCGGTGACCGATGGCGAGGACGCGGCGCTGCGCCTGTGGACGCAGGCCGGGGTCCGGGTGCTGCCGGGGGCCTATCTGGGCCGCGACGCGGGCGAGATTCAGGGCGTCCGGGGCAATCCGGGACAGGGTTACATCAGGGTGGCGATGGTCGCCCCGAAAGACGACATGCGGCGCGGCCTCATCCGGCTCCGCGACTGCCTTTACGCGTAGGGAGACGGGCCAAGTGGCATCCTATCAGGCAAGACAGCGCGATCCGCTTCTCGACCAGTCGGTGCAGGCCGCACTGGAGCGGCGGGGGCGCGAGCTTCTGGGGCTTTGCCTTGCGGGCGCGGGCGTGCTGACGGCGCTGATGCTGGCCAGCTACTCGCCCGACGATCCCTCCTGGCTCGCCGCCACCGACACGCCCGCCCGCAACCTGCTTGGCCGCTTCGGGGCCTCGCTCGCTTCGCCCCTCATCGTCATCGCGGGGTATGGTGCGGGCTTCATCGCGGTCCTGTTCCTGGCCTGGGGCGCGCGCTTCATCCTGCATCGCGGCACCGACCGCGCGCTGAACCGCGTGATCTTCGCCCCCATCGGCGTGGCCGTGGTGTCAGTCTATGCCTCCACCCTCATCGCGGGCGATGACTGGGGCCACAGCTTCGGCCTGGGCGGGCTGTTCGGCGACACCGTCCTCGGCGCGCTCCTGGGCATCCTGCCTGTCCACGCGACCTTCGGGCTCAAGCTTCTGTCCCTCATGATGGGCGGCGCGGCGCTTGTCATGGCGGCCTTTGTCACCGGCTTCGACCGGGCCGAGATCCGCGCGATCCTGCGTTTCCTGATGGTCGGGTCGGTGATGACCTATGCCTGGGTCGCCAGCGCCGCCGGACGCGGCACCGCGGCCACCCTGCGCGGCGCGCAAGACCTCGCCGAACGCCGTCGCGAGGCCAGGGATGCGGCAATGGCGGCCGCGTCCGCCGACCCGCGCCGTACGGCCGACACTGCCGCGCCCGCCCCGGCGCGCGGCCGCACGCCCATCCTGCGCGCCGATGCCCGCTATGCCGATGCCGCGCATGACGGCCTCCAGCCCCCATCGCCCGGTGGCCACGCCGCCGCCGCCTCGATGACCGCACCGGCCCACGCCGCCCCGTCTGCGGGCGCGCTCGGCCGCCTTGCCGCCCTGATGCGCCGTGTCGTCGACCCCTCCGCCGCCGAGGCGGCCGAGCGTCTGGCCCGTGCCCGCATCGAACCCGAACTTGTCGAATCCGCCCTTCCCGCCACCGCGCGCGGCGTCACCGCCCCCGACCCCGACCGCGTCCGCGCCCGCATCGCCGACGCGATCCGCGCCACCGGGGCCGCGCCGGTCGCGCGGGCCGAACCCGTCTTGTCCGCCCAGCGCCCCGGCACCAAACCCGCCGTTGGCCTGCCCGCCGCGCCGCTCGACCTTCCCGAGGCCGACGCCGACCTGCCCCCGGCCGAGGATGACTTCGACCTGAACGCCTTCGCCGACCTTGACGCGCTGGACGATGACGACGACGACATCCCCTTCGGCCAGGCGCTCCGCACCGCGCAACCCAACGCCCCCCGCCGCGTCGTCCAGCACGCCGCCAAAAAGACCGCGCCCTCGAAGAAGGCACTGGCCGAGGCGCAGCCCGCGCTCAACTTCGGCGACGCCGCGGGCGGCTACGAACTGCCGCCCCTCTCGCTTCTCTCCGCCCCCTCGACCGTGCAGCGCCACCAGCTCTCGGACGAGGCGCTCGAGGAAAACGCGCGCATGCTGGAAAGCGTCCTCGACGACTATGGCGTCAAGGGCGAGATCGTGTCCGTCCGCCCCGGCCCGGTCGTCACCATGTACGAACTGGAACCCGCCCCCGGCCTCAAGGCCTCCCGCGTCATCGGCCTGGCCGACGACATCGCCCGCTCGATGTCCGCCCTCAGCGCCCGCGTCTCCACCGTCCCCGGCCGCTCGGTCATCGGCATCGAACTCCCCAACGCCACCCGCGAGAAAGTCGTCCTCCGCGAAATCCTCGCCGCGCGCGATTTCGGCGACGGCAACCAGCGCCTGCCGCTCGCCTTGGGCAAGGACATCGCCGGCGAACCCATCGTCGCGAACCTCGCCAAGATGCCCCACCTCCTCATCGCGGGCACCACCGGCTCTGGCAAGTCCGTCGCCATCAACACGATGATCCTGTCGCTCCTCTACAAGCTCACGCCCGAGGAATGCCGCCTCATCATGATCGACCCCAAGATGCTGGAACTCAGCGTCTATGACGGCATCCCCCACCTCCTCTCCCCCGTCGTGACCGACCCCAAGAAGGCTGTCGTCGCGCTCAAGTGGGTGGTGGGCGAGATGGAGGACCGTTACCGCAAGATGTCCAAGATGGGCGTCCGCAACATCGAAGGCTACAACGGCCGCGTCCGCGAGGCGCTGGCCAAGGGCGAGCTCTTCAAGCGCACCGTCCAGACCGGCTTTGACGAGGACACCGGCGATCCCGTCTTCGAAACCGAGGAAATCACCCCCGTCGCGATCCCCTACATCGTCGTCATCGTGGACGAGATGGCCGACCTGATGATGGTCGCCGGGAAAGAGATCGAGGCCTGCATCCAGCGTCTGGCGCAAATGGCCCGCGCGAGCGGCATCCACCTCATCATGGCCACCCAGCGCCCGAGCGTGGATGTCATCACCGGCACCATCAAGGCGAACTTCCCCACGCGGATCAGCTTCCAGGTCACGTCCAAGATCGACTCGCGGACGATTCTGGGGGAGCAAGGGGCGGAGCAACTCCTCGGCATGGGCGACATGCTCTACATGGCCGGCGGTTCACGGATCACCCGCGTCCACGGGCCGTTCGTGTCCGACGAAGAAGTCGAGGAGGTCGTCCGCCACCTGAAATCCTTCGGCCCGCCGGAATATATGTCCGGCGTGGTCGAAGGCCCCGACGAGGACAAGGAGAGCGACATCGACCTCGTGCTGGGCCTTACGTCAGAGGGCGGCGAGGATGCTTTGTACGATCAGGCCGTGGCCGTCGTCCTGCGCGACCGGAAGGCCTCCACCAGCTACATCCAGCGGAAGCTGGGCGTGGGCTATCAGAAGGCCGCGCGGTTGGTGGAGCGGATGGAGGACGAGGGCGTGGTGAGCGCCGCGAACCACGTGGGGAAACGGGAGATATTGGTGGGGGAGGAGTGAGGGTTGGTTTGGCAACTCTTCCGCGCTACATTCCTATCGGTCAAATGAGGGCAGCATGCTGACGACCGAGGCCTCCGAACTGGTAGAAAAAGTGCTGGGTGATTGGATCGCTCCGGCCCGGTTGACACGCGTCATTGTATCGGAAGAGGTCGATTCCGACGGGGACAACATCCTGAGTGTTCGGGCAGTCTACGATTCGTCAGCGCCGCCCCCCGAAGCAGAGAAGATGTTTTCTGCGACAAGGCTGATACGCATGAACCTTGGGCTGGAAGGTGAGCTTAGATTTCCCCTTCTTTCATTCGTTTCAAGTGACGACGCCAAGGGTCTGGCCGCGTGATACCGCGCGATTTGCTTGACCAGGCCGCGCATCTTGCCAAGCGATCACCCAAAAAACCAAGACGAACAGATCTTAGCCGGGCCGTAAGTGCCGCCTACTATGCTGTGTTTCATGCCCTGTGCTATTCCAATGCCAATGTGCTGGCCGGCACGGGTGTTGATCGGCCGTCAAAGGCGTGGTTGCAGGCGTATCGCGCGGTCGAACACGGGCAGGCAAAAAAGCGGTGCAAATCGGTGGCCGATAAGGGCTTCCCTGTTCAAATACAGGATTTTGCCGATGCCTTTGTTGCCTTGCAGGAATTGCGCCATCGCGCTGACTATGACCCTGAATTTGCTTTAAACCGATCAGAAGCAATGAATTGCATTGAAATCGCCCGGCGGGCTGTTGCGGCAATCAAGGAAGCCCCGGTGACGGACCGGCGCGCGTTTGCCTTGCACGTACTTCTGCCATACCGCGACTAGCAAACACCCCTTCTCCAGCGAGCCGTAGGGTGCGTGCTCGCACGCACCACCCCAGCCGCCGGTCCAACGCTGCGTGAAATCACGCACCCTGCGGATACTGGCGGCTCATCGCTTTCGCTGGGAACTAATCGACGCCGCTGCAGCCTCGCGATAGGCGTCACCCTTCAGCCCACGCGCCCGCAGCGTCACTTCAAGTTCCTCGGAGTCAGGCGACAGCGCCAACCCCTCCACCGCCGCAAACTTCGCGGCTTTCGACTTCCCCAAAGGCACGGCCGCGAACTGGCCTGCTTTTGCGCTTCGGGCGATCTTCGTATTGGTCGGCATGTTAGGATTCTATCAGACGCAGGTCATCGAGCAACTTGCCAATAGCAACCCGTAGCTCGTGCTTAAGCCCTCCCCCCCTCACTCCCGCAACCGATCCTCCTCCGGCACCCCCGCCGCGTCGGCAAGGTCCTCCAGCGCCAGCATCTGCCGCTCGATCCGCAGGTCGAGCGCGCCGACCTTGCCGCCGTCGGCGGCGATCTCGTTGCGGCGTTGCATGGCCTTGATCACCGCCTCCGCCGCGGCGATGTAGCGCTCCATCGGCGTCGGGGCGTATTCCACCTCTTCCGGCCCTGCCACCACCGTCGCCAGCCGCGCCTGCATGAAGGCGCGCAGCACCGCGTTCATGCGCGGCAGGTGGCCGGGGCCCATCGCGCGGAAAAAGGCGATGACGTCGCGGTCGATGCGGATGGTGGTCTGCTGCTTCTCCGGCACCACCGGTGCCAGCGCGATCTCGCTCCAGGCCTCAGGAATGCGGGGGCTGTCGTGCAGGCCCCAGCGCAGGTCGTCCTCAAGGCCCCGCAGCGTCTGGGCAAGGCCGTGGTAGGCCGCGCGGCGCTTGCCCTCTGCGCGGGTGGGGGCACGGGCGGCGGTGCGGGCCGCCATGTCTGCTGCCGTGCGGGTCGGGTTGGTCTGCACGGTATTTGGCACGGGGCTTGGCACGGGGGGTGGCATTGGGCGGCACTCCTGTCCTCGGGGGCGCGCCCAGTCTTGTGCGGCACCGGCTGACAGGGCGTGAACGGCGCGCACGCCGCGTAGCTACGGATGCACTACGCAAAAGCTACGCGAAAGCTACGGGGAAACTACGGGGTTGCGACGGGGTTGCGACGGGGCCGCAGCCGCACCGCGCCAACGAAAACGGGCACCCGAAGGTGCCCGCCAAACCGCCGCAAACCGCCCCGCAGGGCGCGGAATCACAACGCCGTCTCGATCCAGTTCTGCAACGCCGCCTTCGGCGCGGCACCCACCTTGTTCGAGAACACCTCGCCATTCTTGAACAGGAACAGCGCCGGAATGCCGCGCACACCCATCTGCGCGGGCAGCTGCGGGTTTTCGTCGACGTTGACCTTCACGATCTTGATCTTGCCCGCATATTGCGCCGAAAGCTCTTCCAGCGCCGGGCCGATCTGGCGGCAGGGGCCGCACCATTCCGCCCAGAAATCGACGACGACGGGAACGTCCGACTTGCGGACTTCGGCGTCGAAGGTGGCATCGGTGACCGCCGTGGTGGCCATGATCGTTCTCCTATGGGAAATCGGAGTCGGAACGTAGGCACCCCCCCGCGCGGCGTCAAGGGATGGGGGTGGACTGCAACACATCCCTCACGATGTCGGGAGGAATGGGCATGTAGTCCCCCGTCCGCGTCCACAGGAACGCCACCTCCGCCCGCCGCCCCGGAAACGCCGCCTCCAGCACCGCGTGATAGGCCGCCATCTGCCGCAACAGGCCCAGGGGCGCGGCCCCGACGCGGTCGGGCACCACCCGGTTCGACTTGAAATCCACGGCCAGAACCCGGTCGGCCGACAGGATCAGCCGGTCCACCGCACCTGTCACAAGGCGTCCGCCCAAGGCGGGCACATCGTCCGGCAGCCGCGCCGAAACCGCCGCCTCGGCCAGCCCGCCCGCCCACAGCCAGGCCAGCCCCGGCATCGCGATCAGCCGTTCCGCCTCGGCGATCAGCGCCTCGGCCTCGCCCTCGGCCAGGGGCGCGTCCAGGCCCGCGATCACCGCCTGCCCGGCCAGGGCGCGTTCGCCGGGCGGAAGATTCGGCAACACCTCCAGCAGCCGGTGTAAAGCCGTGCCCGACGCCCGCGCATCGGGGGCCTCGCCGTCCGGTTCGCCCGGCAAAGTTTTCGGCCCCGGCAGCGACGACGGCAGGACAGGCAGATCGGTCCGGTCAGCGGGCGCGGGCGGCACCAGCGCCCATTCGGGCAGGGCAGAGCCTGTTCCGGCAGACGCAGGCGTGTCGCCGCCGCCATGTCCGCTCCCGGGCACCGCTGACCAGTCTCCGTGGTCCAGGCGGACGCGCCCCGGCAGCGCAGGGTCGTCAGGTGCACAGCGCACCGCCCCGGCACGGGCCATGCCAAGCGCGACCTGCGCATACCAGGATGCCGCCTGCGCCTCGTCACCGGGCTCGGCCTCGCCATCGCCATCGGCCCCGCCATCGCCCGCGGTGCAGACGATCAGCCACGACGCCGCCCGCGTCATCGCCACGTACAGCAGCCGCCGCAGCTCGCCCGCCCAGGCCTCATCCGCCGCGGCGACCGCCTCGGCCAGCGCCGGCGGGCGGCCGTCCTTCCCGCCGCGCCACAGCGGTCGCCCGCGCCTGCCCCGCACGATCTGGTCCTGCCGGTTCGCCCGGCGCGGCACGCAGTCGGGCAGGATCACGATCGGCGCCTCCAGGCCCTTGGCCCCATGCGCCGTCATCACCCGGATCGCCCGCGACCCGGCTTCGGTCTGGCGGCGGACCTCGCTGTCCTCGGTCTGCATCCAGGTCACGAACCCGGTCAGACTGGGCACCTCGGACCGCTCATAGCCAATGGCGCGCGACACCAGTTCGTCCAGCCCGTCTTCGGCCTCGGGGCCCAGCCGCGCGATCAGCCGCCGCCGCATCCCATGCCGCGTCAGCGCCCGGCCAATCAGCTCGAAGGGCCGCAGAAAGTCAACCGAATCAAGCAGATCCCGCAGGACCGCCACCTCGCCGGGATGCTGATCGGCGCGACCGCGCAGCACCGCCCACAGCGGCAATCCCTCGGGCCGCCCGTGCGCCAGCCGGAACAGCGCCCGCTCGCCCCAGCCGAACAGGGGCGACCGCAGCACCTCGGCCAGCGCCAGGTCGTCCTCGGGCAGGGACAGGAACGACAGAAGCGACAGCATGTCCTGAACCGCCAGTTCCTCCGACAGCTTCAGCCGGTCGCTGCCCGCCACGGGCAGCCCCAGCGCCTTGCAGGCCCGAAGGATCTCGCCATGAATGGGCCCCCGCCGCTGCACCAGAACCAGAACATCCCCCGCATGCACGGCACGCCGCGACGTCTTCTCGCGCACCGGCGTTCCCGATTGCAGGATCAGCGCGATCTGCCGCGCCACCGCCTGGGCCAGCCGCGTCACTGCCGATGGCTCGACCGTGATCGCCGCCGGGTCGTCATAATCGGGCTCGTCCGGCTTGGCCGTCGCGGGCATCGGGTCCCACAGGTCCACCCGGCCATGCAGGTCATCAAAGAACGCCACATGGGCCGAGGCCCCGCCGATTGCCGCGTCGCGGGGGTCGCTGAACGTCATGTCCACCGCCCGCAGGATCGCCTCCGACGACCGGAACGAATGTTCCAGGGGCATCACCCGCAGAGTCTGCCCGACCTCGCGGAACCGGGTGGAAAAGCGACCCTGCGCCGCGTCGAATTCGCGCACGTCCGCGCCCTGGAATGAATAGATCGACTGCTTCTTGTCGCCCACCACGAACAGCGTCCGCCGTACCGCCCGCGCGCCCGTGCCCGCGGCAAAGTCGTCGGTCAGCCGCTCGATGACCCGCCACTGCGCCGGGCTGGTATCCTGCGCCTCGTCCACCAGGATATGGTCGATTCCGCCGTCCAGCCGGTAAAGGACCCAGGCCGAGACTGACGGATCGTCCAGAAGCGCCGCCGTCCGCCGCACCAGATCATCGAAATCCAGCGCCCCCAGCGCGGCCTTCGCGCTGCGGTAGCGGGTCAGGAACGCCGTGCCGAACCTGTACAGCGCGTGGCTCCGCCGTGCCGCGACCGCCGCCAGTCGCAACGGCCGCGCTGCGGCCACCGCCTCTTTCAGCGCGTCCAGCGCATCGCGGTCGTCGGGGTGCATCTGGCCGCGCACGGCCTTGACCGGAAAGTCGTTCGGCGAAAACGGTTCCTTCGCGCCCGATCCGGTCAGAAGAAGTTGCTCCAGCCGTTCCAGCGTTCGCTCCTCCCCGCGCCGCAGATCCATCGCCCGTATCCGGGCAGCCGCCGTCACACTGCGGGTGCCGCTCATGTCCAGGATCGGCGGAAGCGCGTCCAGGATGTCGGCCCCCCCCGCTGCAAGCAGACCGAACACTTCCCGTCCCGCACGGAACCCCGGCGCCAGGCCCAGCGCCTCTTCGAAATCGGCCAGCGTCAGGCCAGGGGCAAAGCAGTCGGCCTTCGCGACCACCTCGCCCACCAGCTTGGCCAGGGACCCGTCCTCGATCAGGTCCGTCAGCGCATCCACCGCCGCCACATCCGCGCCGTCCGCCATCGCCTCGACGACCGAAGCCCGCATAAGCCGTGCCTCTGGGTCGTCCAATTCGCGAAAACCCGGAGAGATGCCGGCCTCCAGCGGAAAGCGCCGCAGCAGACCCGCACAGAACGAATGAATCGTCTGGATTTTCAGCCCGCCCGGCGTGTCGATGGCGCGCGCGAACAGGCTGCGCGCCCGGCCCAGATCGACGCCGCCCGGCACACCCCCGGGCACGCCCCCGCCCAGTTCCGCCAGCCGCGCGCGCAAGTCGCGCTCGGGCAACATCGCCCATTCGCCCAGCCGGTCGAACAGGCGGTTCTGCATCTCGCCCGCAGCCGCCTTGGTATAGGTCAGGCACAGGATGCGCCCCGGATCGGTGCCCGCAAGCAAAAGCCGCGACACGCGGTCGATCAGCACCTTGGTCTTGCCTGCCCCGGCATTCGCGGTCAGCCATGTCGAATGGCCCGGGTCCGAGGCCTGCGCCTGCCGCTCGCCCGCCAGGTGCGGGGCGCGGGTGGCATCGTTCGCGCCGGCGGTCATGTCAGGTCCTCGCCGGTCGCGGGGTCATGCATCGCCCATTCGCCCAGCCGAGACAGATGGTCGTAATCGCTGGCCAGCGCAATCTTCACCGCCTTCGCCCGCGCCGCATAGACGGTGGCGGGGTCGTCATAGCGGCCGATCAGCCGCTCCATCCGATCCCAGGCCGCATCAAAGGGGCTGGGATCGCCCGCGACGACCTCGCGTTCGTCCAGTTCCGCGGCCAGGTGAACATAGACGGCCCGCGCCACCCGGCGCGCGCCGATGGATTTGAATCCGCCCCGTTCGGCCATCGCGGCTTCCAGCGACAATTGCACCTCGTGCCGGGTCAGATCCTTGGCCGACGGCAGGCTGCCGGATTTCCAGTCATAGATCTCGACCAGCCCGTCGGCGCGAAGATCGATCCGGTCGGGCCGGGCCGTCAGGGTGAAATCCGCCTGCGGCAGATGCAGACTCTGCGCGGTTTCCAGCACCACCTTCTCCGCCGCGGCCTGCCGTGCGATTTCACCACGGGCGAATTCCCCGGCAAAGCCCGCCACCCGCGCCCGCCAGAACCGGCGCGAGGTCGGCCAGGCCACCTCATCGGCCAGAACACGCTCGGCCACCGCAATCAGCCGCGCGGCCTCGGCCTCGGCGGTCAGGGCAGCGCGGTCGCGCGGCATCTGCTCCAGGAACCGCTGCACGATCCGGTGCAGGACCTCGCCCCGGTCGCGGGCATCGGGTTCGGCCCGCAGAGGATCGATCCGGCGCAGGCCAAGGATGTGCCGGGCATAAACGGCATAGGGGTCCGACAGCAGGGTGCGCACCGACGTCACCGGCAGTTGGCGCGGACGCGCTGCCACCGGTGGGCGCGGGGCCGGGCGGGGTGCGGGGGGCTCGCGCGGCGCATCGTCCAGCACCCTTGCCATCGCCAGCCAGCTCTGTCCGCGATCCTGCATGGCCTTCAGCGCCCCCGGGCCATCGCCGCCGGGCAGGCCCTTCAGCAGGTTCACGATGCGCGACAGCCAGCGTGAGGGCACCGTTTCCGCCCCATCGGTGCGCAGCGCGCGCGTCACAAGAACCTCAGGCGCGGCCATCGCCTGCTGGAAGTCATGCGCCGACAGGCCGATACTGCGTTCGGGCAGACGCAGACCCGTCATCCGCCGCATCGGCCGCGACATCCAGGGGTCGGGCGGAACGGGCGCGGGCCAGGTGCCCTCGTTCAGGCCCGCCGCAATCACCAGATCGGCCGTCACACCCCGCATCTCGACCGCGCCGACAATGCGCACGCGCGGGTCTGCCGCCGCCGCCTCGACCCGGGATTCCAGCGCGCCCAGGTGGCGGTCGATCACCGTGCAGAACCCCGCTGCGGTAAAGTCGGGCGCCAGCACTGCCGCGCGATGCAACTGGTCCAACGCGGCGCGCGCCTCGGCCCCCTCGGCGCGGTCCCACAGGGCCGTTCCGGCCCCGTCCGGCCCGCGCGACAGGATTTCGGCCGCATTGCGCAACGCGGTCACCCAATCACCCAATGTCCGGCGGTCAGGTCCGCCCAACGCCGCCAGACACCGCCCGACCCACGCGGCCCAGACGGCCCGGTCGTCCGGCGACTTGGCGGTCCAACGGCCCAGCGCGCGGGCATCCGGATAGGCGGGTCCGCGCCGCCGCAACCACGCCTCGAAGGTGCGGGTCAGCAGAAGATGCGGACCCCGGTCGCGGTCGCCCGACGCGGCCAGCGGATGCTTCAGCAACACCAGAAGGTCCGCCGCCGCCACCCGGGCCGCCAGCACGCGCGCCAGATGCCGCAAGAGCCGCCCCGGCGGCGTCAGCGACAGGGGCGTGCCCGCACTGTCATCGGGCACAATCCCCCACCGGTCCAGCGCGGCCGTGATGCGGCGGGCAATCGTGCGATCCGGCGTGACCACGGCCACCGAGCGTCCCCGCTCCAGCGCACCGCGCACGGCGAGCGCAATCGCCTCGGCTTCGGCGCGGGCGCCCGGTGCCTCGAGGAGCGACAGGCCCGCCGTCGCCGCCGAAAGATCACCGAGGCCCGGACCCGACGCGATCCAGCGCGACGTTGCAGGCGCGGGCGACAGGGCCAGCGACACCAGCCTGTTGCGCGCCGCCGGACCGCCTGTCGCGCCGGGCCAGGGCAGCACGGCCTGCGGCGCCATACCCAGACCCGCGAGAAATCGGGCATGACGGTATTGCGGGTGGTCTTCGTGCGCGGCATCGCCCGGTGCGCGGTCGGCGACAAGTTCCGCCCAAATGTCGGGGGCCATGTCAAAGTCGAACCCCGGCAGCACCACCGCCCCCTGCGGCAGCTGCGCCACCGCGGCCATCACAAGTGCCGTGGTCCCGCGCGACCCCGTCGACCCCGCAACGATCACCGGATCGGCGGGCGGACTGGCGGCCCATCGCGCCACCAGCGCCTCGGCAATCAGGCGGAACCTGCGTGCCTCACAGGGTGCCGCGTCTGCCTCGGCATAGCGCCGCGCGATGCGCAGGAAGGACAGGCTTCGCTGCCAGTGCGCCGCGTGATCCGCCGCAAGGTCAGGGGATTCGAGACGTTCGGGATGAGCGGCTTCGTCCTCCATCTCGTCGATCAGCGCGGCAAGGCTTTCGGCCAGATCGAAGGCCGCCGTCGCGGCCAGCAGCGCGGGTTCGCGATCGGCCAGGTGCCCGATCAGCCCGGCAAGTTCCAGCGTCCGGCCCAAGGCAGACGCGGCGGGGGCGATGCCCGGCCAGGGCAGGTGCCCGATATCGGCAAGCCGGGTCAGGCGGGGGGCCAGCGCGACGCCCTGTCGCGCCAGCGCCGCGCGGACCTCGCGCAGCATCCGGCCGGTGTTCAGGTGGACATGCACGCGCGCCATCGTCTCGGGCGGGTGGCCCCGCGACATCTGGGCAAGTCCCGCGGCAAGGCCATCGGCAAAGGCCGCGCCGGGCGGCATGCCGAACACGCGCGGTGTGGTTTGCGGGCCAAAACGCATGGCTATGCCCCCCCTTCGGCCATGCGCGCACCGTCCGTGAAAGCGGCCAGCGCCGCCTCAGCCAGCGCGACCGAGTCCGGCCGACCCACATCGGCCACGCGACCGGGGTAGATGGTGCCGTACAGGCGGCCCGCGTGGTCAAGCCGGTCCCAGACCCGGTTCAGCGAGAAGGCGGTTTCGCCCATCTGCCCGACTTCGCCCGCGACGATGATCTGTGCGCCCACGTAGACCAGCCCCGCCGCCCGTGACAGCCGCCCGTCGGGGGCCATCGCGAAATCGCCCTGGCCGTGGTGCCCGATCATCATGGACCCCGGAACAAGCAGAAGAAGCGCGTCCATGCGGTCCGGATCCCATCGCGAGCGCAGGACCGACAGAGGGTTCGGTCCAAGCCAGACGGCATCGGAATTGATGGTGAAGACCGGCCCCTGGCCCAAAAGCGGCAGCGCCCGTTTCAGGCCCCCGCCGGTTTCCAGAAGCTGGTCGGTCTCGTCCGAAAGAACCACCCGGGGATCGCGTCCTGAAAGGTGCCGCCGGATCATCGGGGCCAGATGGTGCAGATTGACGACCACGCGGTCGACCCCGCAGCCCTGCGTCGCGGCCAGGGCATGGTCGATCAGCGGCTTTCCCGCCACCGGGATCAGCGGCTTCGGAAGGCTGTCGGTCAACGGCCGCATCCGCGTGCCAAGCCCCGCCGCGAAGATCATTGCCGAGGATGGATGCCGACCGGCCTGCGCGGCAAGGCGTTTCAGGACGCTGGCGTCGGGGGCGGGCAGCGTGGCCGCGACCGTGGCGCGCAGAGATTTCAGCGCCGGGCTGCGAAGGTTGGCGGCCAGATGGCCCCAGACGCGCGGCAGCATCGGAAGGTAGCGGGTCTTGCCGTCGCGCAGGGCAAGCCGCGCGAAGACCCCGAGGATGCGCAACGCCCGCGCCGCGCCGATGGCCGCCATCGCGCCCGCGATCGCGTCGGGATCGCGCCCGGTCGCGGCGCAGTAGCGCGCTACGGCCCTTGTGGCGGCATCCGCGCCCACATCGCGCCGCGCATCCTGCAAAAGCGACACGAGGTCATAGACGGGATGCGCAAGGACCGCGTCCTGGAAATCCACAAGGCCAAGGCGAAGCAGACCCGGTCTGTCAGGGCACCACAGGATATTCTCGGCGTGGAAATCCCGCAGGGAAACGACCAGCCCGTCCGGGTCGAAGGCGGCGGTGACCTGGGCGACCTCAGCCCCCATCCGGCGGGGATCGGGTGGCGCATGGCCTGCAGCCGGGGCGTACCATTCCCAGGCAAGTTCGGCCAGTCGGCCCAAGCCACCGGAATCTAGCCTGTCCATCCCACCGGGCGGAGTCTGTCGCGCCAGATCGGCCAGAAACTCTGCCGCCGCACTGTAGATCTCGCGTTCGCGATCCGGCCCGGATGCGGCCGAGACCGCGGCGATGTTGTCACCCAGATCCTCGACCAGAAGCAGTCCGTGCGGCACGTCCTCGGCCAGTATCCGGGGGGCCGCGTAGCCGCAGCCCCGCAGCCAGCGCGCCATGCTGGCAAAACGGCCCGTCGCACCGCCGCCCGGCCCGTCGTCGATCATCAGGATCGCCGTGTCGTCCGGCCTTTGCAACCTAAAGAACCGACGCGACGAGGCATCGGCGGCGACAGGCTGGCGCAACGACCCCGTCCACCCGGCGCACCCGAGAAAGCGGTCGACCTCGTCGCCGATGTCGCCGCGTGCTTCAGTATCGGTAACGCGGCGCGTCGGCATGGTCACCAGCCGCCCTGCACAGCATCGCGGATCACCGGCTGCCATCGCGGGCTATCCGAGGCGAGAGTGACCCGCCGAGCCAGAGCCGCGCCCGGAACCGCAGTCAGCCGGACACGCAATGCACCGGGCGGAAGCCAGGCCGCCTTCTCGGCCCACTCGATCAGAACCAGCCCTGCCTCGGCCGCTTCACCAAGGCCAAGCTCTTCGATGTCGGCCCGATCCGGCAGGCGGTACAGGTCGGCATGGGTCACCTGGAACCGCGGGGTTTCATAGGTCTGGACAAGGGTGAACGTGGGCGACGGGACGTCTTCGTCCTCACCGCCGGGACCGATCAGTGACCGGATCATCGCCCGCGCAAGGCGGGTCTTTCCCGCCCCGAGTTCACCGGAAAGTAGCACCGTGTCGCCCGGAGCCACACGGGCCGCCAGCCAACCGCCGAACGCGTCGGTGTGGTCCGGTCCGGCAAGGACAAGGTCGTGCCATGTGTCTGGGCGTGGGGGGGTCATGGCGCGACCTTAGCCGCCCGGAAGCTGACCGCAAGCGCGCTTGTCCCGCGCTGCCCGACCGGCCCTCCGGCGTCAGGCCGGTGAAGCCGGCGGCGACGGGCGTGGCGGTGTCGGGGACCCACGGGCGTCTTCGTCTGCGGTCCGCAGCAGCAGGCGGTCGAACCCGCTCTGGGCCTGGATAGACTGCGTTTGGGATTCGGCCGTGTCCTGCGCCGCAAGCGTGGCCTCCAGCTGGCGGGACGGCACCAAGACGGAGGCGGACCCGGTCTGGTCATCTACCGCTGGCATCTTTGCCGCGTCTTTCGGCGATGGCTCGGGCCGAATGCCGGATCCGTCGCGAAGCACAACGGGGCGCAGGCGGAGGCGGCGTTTCTGCAGCGGCGCGCCCTTGTCAGCGCGGCGGAACCGGGCCAGCGTGCCGCCACCGCTCAGGCGCGACAGGCGGAATGCGACCCTGGTTCCGTCGATCAGGTCTGCCTCGGCAATCAGGTCCCCGCGCGGCGCGATGTCGGTCACGAAATGCCGCGCCTCGTCCCAGTCGGAAGGTTCGACCGACAGCTTCTGCCAGGACCGCATCGCATCCGCGATCGACACAGCGCCCAGGGTTGATTGCGGGTCGATGCCCCACAGCGCCGCATAGCCCGCATTCGACAAGACGATGGTTCCGGCCTGCGAGAATACCGCGATGGCATCTTCAAGCTTGTCGATCACCGCCTGCCCCGTCTCGATCTCGGAGCGGAACCGCCGCGTGAGGGATATCTCGGCGGTGATATCCTCGAACAGAAAGGCGACGGCACCATCGGGATGGGGGCGTCCCGTCACCCGGTAGGTCTGACCGGACGGCAGGGTCCATGTTTCCTCGTAAAGCCCCGAGGCGGCCGCCTTCTCGAGCTCGGTCATCGTCTGGCGCCAGGTCGGATAATCCTTCGGCTCGGGGATCATGCGCGCTTCGCGCAGATTGTCGAGAAAGGCGAACAGCGTCGGCCTTGCCGACAGCATCTCGGCGTTCAGGCGCGTCAGGTCGATCAGCGCGGGGTTGAACAGGGCGAGCTGCCGCTGACGGTCGAAGATTGCAAGCCCGATGGGCAGCTGTGCGAACGTCTTGGTCAGGGTCTGGACAAACTCGCGCAGCGCCGTTTCCGCACGGATGGTGGCATCGATCGGCACGGCAAAGTGGAGGAGCCCTTCATCAGTCTGCGCGGTGCGACATTCGTACCATTGTCCCTTGGTCGTATCGGGCGACACGACCCGTTGCCGCCGGACCGCGCCGCCCGCGGCGATCTGGCGCGGATCGAACAACACAGGGAGCGGCCAGGTCAGATCACCCTCGGAGAGGCCGATGTGTTCGGCAGCGCGACGCAGATAGGCCCGGTTTGCCCAGTCGACCGACCCGTCTTCGCCAAGGCGCCACACCAGCACCGGCACGTTCGCCAGGGCCGACCGCAGCAGCGTGCGTTCGGCCGCCGCGGCGCGATGGCTGAGCCCGTCGACCATGACCCCGACACCCTCGGCCGAAGGGTCGAGGATCTCGATCCGGACCGTACGTCCGGTATCGCGCGCGATGATCCGCAACCCGTCCGGCCTGTTTGCGCGCAGGTCGGCCTTTCCTTCCTCTGACAGTGAGGCAAGCTGCTCTTCCAGCCCCGGAAAGTGCGGCGACATCGCCGCGATGAACCTGTCCCAGTCAGTTTCGGCCGGCGGAGAGTCATTCAGCATCGCCTGCGCAGGCCCGGTCGCGTCGATCAGGTCACGGCCCTCGAAAACCAGAATCGCAGGTTCGGGTTCTGCAGCCGACGCGGATTCCAGCAGCTTTCGCGCTCCATGACCCGTTTCGGCACCTTGCAGCAGTGAGGCCAGCCAGAGCGACACAAGGGCCGACAGGACCGATGTTCCCGCGACGATGGCAACCAAGGCGAAATCGGGCAACATTCCCCACCCATCCGCGCAATAGCGAGCGGCCTTTGGGTAGTCTTCCGTCAAGAATGGTTAATACCGCGTTAAAGCTTGACCGGCCTTGCCGGGAAACGTCCTGCCACGACTAGTTTTTTCGCAAGGGGGCGTCCCGGCTTATGCCCCGGTCGTCGGCCGACGACACCGGACGTGCTTGCCCTTCGGCTGCTGAAATCGCCGCGAGAGGCCACGCCACCTCGACCACCGCTCCGGATCGATCAGGCGGGCGTTCCGTATCGCGGAGGAACGGATCGCTGCCATTTGCGAAGGTCAGTTCGGCACCTGTCCGCTCCAGAAGCGTTTTGGCAATAAAGAGGCCAAGACCCATCCCTTCGTAGCCCGTCCTTTCGTGCCGCGCCTCAAGCGCACGCCCACGCAGGAAAGGATCACCGATGCGGCCGATCATGTCCGGAGCGAAGCCGGGCCCGTCATCGGCAATGGTCACCCGAACCTGGCCATCCGCCCAGTCGGCGTCGACCCAGACCGAGGCAGCGGCGTGGTCAACGGCGTTCTGGATCAGGTTCCGGAGGCCGTGGATGATCTCGGGGCGGCGGTCGAGGACGGGCTGGCGCATTCCGTCGGCGGACGTTGCCGGGATTGCGATGACAAGAGCCTTGCCCCGCCCCGAATGCGGCTCGGCCGCCTCGCGCACAATGGCCGACAGGGGCGCAGACCGCAGGTGGCTGCCGTCCGTGCCCGATTGCCCCATTGCCCGGAGGATGTCGCGGCACCTGTCGGCCTGGGCGCGGATCAGCTCGGCGTCCTGTCTCAGGTCGGCGTCGTCGGAAAGAAGCTCGGCCAGTTCGGTGCTGACCAGCTTGATCGTCGCAAGCGGCGTGCCAAGCTCATGCGCCGCCGCGGCGACGACGCCGCCCAGATCGGTCAGCTTTTGTTCCCGCCCCAGTGCCATCTGGGTGGCCAGCAGCGCCTCGCCCATCGTGTGGATCTCGCCCGCTACACGCTGGGCGTAAAGGCTAAGGAAGATCACGCCCGTCACGATCGATGTCCAGAACCCGAATTCCAGGATGGGCGGTGCCATCAGCGTGGTTCCATCGGGCAGCCGCAACGGCCGGTGGACAAGCGCGACCACAGTGACAAGCGCGACGGTCGTGGCACCGACCACCACCGACGATGTCGGACGCAGCGCGGTCGCGGCGATTGTCGCAGGGGCAAGGATAAGAAGGGCGAAGGGGTTGGTCAGGCCACCCGTAAGTGCAAGAAGCAGCGCGAGTTGGCCGGTGTCGAACAGGAACGACAGCGTTGCCCCAAGCTCAGACATGCGCCGGTTGCGCGGGAAGATCAGCATGCAGGCGAGGTTGAAGACAACGGCCGCGGCGACGACCGACAGCGACAGGGCCACATCAAGATCGATGCCATAGAAGGTGCTGGCCACCGCGATGGCCGCCGTTTGACCGGCGATGGCCGCCCAGCGCAGCGCGATCAGGGTCCGGACGCGCACCCAGTCGCTGCGGCCTTCGCGGAAGGCTCCGAGGCCTTTCCACGTCTCCTGAATCCGCCCCGGCATCCGGCGACCCCTTCCGCGCGTGCCCGACCGATGGCACAGCGTCGAAATAGCCCCGGGCACAGGTCCCTTCAACAGCGCGTGGGCCGGGGTCGGCGTTCCGTCACAGCAAGGGGGGCGCATTGACCCCGCCGTCCGTCCGCCTACAAATCAATCACGCGAAACGGGGAAAATGATGTCAGAAGACCGAACGACAGATCTGGGGCCCGATACCTCGTTGCTTCTGGTCGATGACGACGCACCGTTTCTGATGCGTTTGGCCCGCGCGATGGAGCGTCGCGGTTTCCGGCCCGTAACCGCGGACAGCGTAGCCGCAGGAAAATCGGTCGCGACGTCAAATCCGCCGGCGTATGCCGTTGTCGATCTGCGGCTTGAGGATGGAAATGGCCTGGACGTCGTGGAAACGCTGCGCGACAAGCGTCCGGATTGCCGGATCGTTGTACTGACCGGATATGGTGCCATTGCCACCGCGGTGGCGGCGGTCAAGATCGGGGCGACGGACTACCTGTCGAAACCCGCCGATGCCAATGACATCACCGATGCGCTATTGTCACGCAGCGCAGCTATGCCCGCGCCCCCGGAAAACCCGATGTCGGCGGACAGGGTGCGCTGGGAACATATTCAGCGGGTCTATGAACTTTGCGACCGCAACGTGTCGGAAACGGCGCGGCGGTTGAGTATGCACCGGCGTACACTGCAACGGATACTTGCCAAGCGCAGCCCGCGCTGACAAAGACTTTCCCGGTTGTAAACGTTAGCTTAACCGATTCCCCTTTTTAATTCGGGGGATCAGTGGAATAAGTGCGTCAGCCAACAAAACACGGGGACAAACACGTGGCTATTGATCTGAACTCGATGTCCTTGAAGGACCTGAAAGACCTTCAGTCGCAGGTTGCCAAGGCAATTGCCGGCTATGAAGACCGCAAGAAAGCCGAGGCGCTGCAGGCGCTTGATGCGAAAGCGCGCGAGATGGGCTTTCTCCTCAGCGACCTGATGGGCGGTTCCGCGCCGAAAAAGAAGCGGACGGTGAAGGCGAAATACGCGAACCCGGCGGATGCCAGCCAGACCTGGACCGGCCGCGGCCGCCGTCCGAAATGGGTCGAGGCGGCGCTGGCCAGCGGAAAATCGCTCGACAGCCTGATGATCTGATCCGCGCGGCATTTTCTGGCGCCTGCCCGCTGGGGCGGGCGCCGCAATTTACGGGCGACTTCACGCGCTATTGCGCAACCAGTTTGCGAACACGCGTGCCGCTGCACGCTGCGGCCCCGGCGGTGTGACGATGAAATAGGCCGGTCTGTCGTCTTTCGGATCGAACACCACCTTAAGCCGGCCGTCCGCGATTTCCTCTTCGATCAGCGCCGAACTTTCGACGTGCAGGCCATATCCCTGCACCGCCGCCGACCGCGCCAGTTCCTCGGTGGCGAAATAGGTGATGTCCAGTTTCGCCGGATCGATCCCGTGGCTGGACAGCCAGCTTGCCCCCTCGGGCCAGTTTTCCTCGCCGACCCAGGGCATCGCCATCATCTCGGGCACCGCCAGCGTTTCGCGCCCTCCAAGGATTTCGGGGCAGGCAACGATTACATACCCGGCGGGAAGCAGAAACTCGGCCTTCACGCCGGGCCATTTTCCGGTACCGAACCGGATACCAAGGTCCACCGCTTCGCGCCGCAGGTCGATCAGCCGGTGATCGGGGCGCAATGAGACGCCGATATCGGGATGTTCCTCCCAGAACTTCCACAGGCGTGGCATCATCCATTGGACGGCAAAGCCCGGCGTCGTCGTCACCGTGACGGGATCGCCGTCAGCTTTCGACCGGATCGTTCCCACCGCCGACTGGATCATCCCGAAGGCATCGGTCAGTGCCGCGCCCAACCGTGCGCCCTCGGGCGTCAGAAGCATCCCGCGCCCCTCGCGATGGATCAGGGCCGCGTCAAGGTCAGACTCCAACGCCCGCACCTGCTGCGCTACAGCGGCATGGGTCACGTTCAACGCCCGCGCCGCTGCGCTGAACCCGCCCAGGCGGGCGGCAGCCTCGAACGCGCGAAGAGCGGAGAGCGAGGGGATAGCACGCCAGTCCGGGTCGCTCATGTGTAAGCCAGCCTAACAGTGATGAAAACTTCCTGACTCGCGTGCGGGCAAAAATCAACCTAAATCAGGCTGCATAGGAGCGAAAGGAGTTACCCACATGTTATCGATCCTTGCAGAAAGCCTTCTGATCGCGACCCGGATCGAGCCGATCCACAGCGACCGTCGCGCTGTGTCGAAGGACGCCGTCCTGCGGGCCGAGCCCAAGCGGCGCTGGTTCCGCCTGTCGGCGGAGGCCTAGGTGCCGGGTGCCGTGTCGCTTTGCGACAGAAGCAGCGAATGCCGTGACAGATAGGCTGCGCGCACAATGACCGGTGCGCGCAGCCTGATTTCCATGCCCCGGACCAGCGCCTCATCCGGGCGTCCGAAGAACCGGTCCGCCTCGGCCAGCGTGAAGCCCGCGATCTGAACCGCTTCCAGCCAGGCCGACACCTTGTCCGCCCGTTTGATCGCTGCCTTGATGTCTTTCGGCAACTGCGCGGGCAGCCCGAAGCGGATATGCACCGCCGCCGCCAGCCGTTCGTCCAGCGCGCCATAGCCCGACCCGACGGCGGCCTTCACAGGGCTGATCATGTCGCCGATCACATACTCCGGCGCATCGTGCAGCAACGCCGCCAACCGCCACCGCGCCGCGATACCGGGGTTCGCAGCGGCGAAAATCTCCTCGACCAGCAGCGAGTGCTCCGCCACCGAATAGGGCCAGTCGCCCACCGTCTGCCCGTTCCATCGCGCCACGAAGGCAAGCCCGTGGGCGATGTCTTCGATCTCGATATCGACCGGCGTGGGATCAAGCAGGTCAAGACGGCGTCCCGACAGCATCCGCTGCCAGGCGCGGGGTTGACGGCTTTTGCCTGTGCCTGCTGCCATGTCCGACCTTTCCCGGACATGGCTAGGGTCATCCGGCCTGCCGGGCAAGGCTCAGATGCGCATCACCACGCGCCCGTCGATGTCGCCCGCACGCATCCGGTCGAAGATGGCGTTGATGTTGTCCAGGCTGTCCCAGCTGAAATGCGGCGTGACCTTGCCCTCGGCGGCGAAGGCCAACGCCTCGGCCAGGTCGTTCCGGGTGCCGACGATCGAGCCGCGGACGGTGATGCGCTTCAGCACGACGGGAAAGATCGGCAGGGGGAAGTCCCCCGGCGGCAGCCCGACCAGAGACAGGAAGCCACCACGCCGAAGCATTCCCAAGGCCTGCGAAAAGGCGCGGTTCGAGACTGCTGTCACAAGCGCCCCGTGCGCCCCGCCGATCTGGCGTTGCAGAACATCCTCGGGGTCATCCTCGGCCGCGTTCACGGTGATTTCGGCCCCAAGATCGCGGGCAAGCCGCAGCTTGTCGGCGCGCACGTCCACGGCGGCGACCTTCAGCCCCATCGCGCGCGCGTACTGCACCGCCATGTGGCCCAGCCCGCCGATGCCCGAAATGACGACCCATTCGCCGGGTCGCGCCTCGGTTTCCTTCAGGCCCTTGTAGACGGTGACGCCCGCGCACAGAACGGGGGCCGCTGCACCAAAGTCGAGCCCGTCGGGCAGGTGCCCCACGTAGTTCGCGTCGGCCCGCACATATTCCGCGAACCCGCCATCCACGCTGTAGCCGGTATTCTTCTGGCTTTCACACAAGGTCTCCCACCCGCCAACGCAGTGCGCGCAATGCCCGCAGGCGCTGTGCAGCCACGGCGCGCCGACGCGGTCGCCCTCCTTGATGTGCGTCACGCCCGCCCCGACGGCCGCCACCTCACCCGCGCCTTCGTGGCCGGGGATGAAGGGCGGGCTCGGCTTGACCGGCCAGTCGCCCGACGCGGCATGCAAGTCGGTGTGGCACACGCCGGACGCCCGCACGCGGATAAGGACCTGTCCCGGCCCGACGGCAGGCACCGGCACTTCGCGCACGTCCAACGGCGCACCCAGCCGGGTGACAACGGCAGCCTTCATCGTTTTTGGAAGGGTCATCGGTTCGTCCTTTGCGAAGGGTGAGGGATGCCCATTGGATGGGACCGAATCGCATGGCCCGCATTGACCTGCCGCAATCGGAGGGGGGTGGCGTTGCCGACCCGCCCTTTGAATGCTATCTGCCCGCCCGACCGCCCCCGCGACCGCCCCAACGCTGAAGGAACGCCCCATGCCCCGCGACTACATCGTCAAGGACATCGCCCTCGCCGACTTTGGCCGCAAGGAACTCGACATCGCCGAAACAGAGATGCCGGGCCTGATGGCGCTGCGCGAGGAATTCGGGGCGTCGCAGCCGCTGAAGGGCGCGCGGATCGCCGGGTCGCTGCACATGACGATCCAGACCGCCGTGCTGATCGAGACGCTGAAGGCACTGGGGGCCGATGTGCGCTGGGCGTCGTGCAACATCTTCTCGACCCAGGACCATGCCGCCGCAGCCATTGCTGCGACCGGCACCCCGGTCTTCGCCATCAAGGGCGAGACGCTGGAAGACTACTGGGCCTACACCGACCGGATTTTCCAGTTTGCCGAAGGCACCTGCAATATGATCCTCGACGATGGCGGGGATGCGACGTTGTACATCCTTCTCGGCGCGCGGGTCGAGGCGGGCGAGACAGACCTGATCGCGGTGCCGAAGTCGGAAGAGGAAATCGCGCTGTTCGACCAGATCAAGAAGCGCATGGCCCAGTCGCCCGGCTGGTTCGCCAAGCAGCGTGACGCGATCAAGGGTGTTTCCGAGGAAACGACCACGGGCGTCCACCGTCTGTACGAGTTGCACAAGCAGGGTCGCCTGCCCTTCCCCGCGATCAACGTGAACGACAGCGTCACCAAGTCGAAGTTCGACAACAAGTACGGCTGCAAGGAATCGCTGGTGGACGGCATCCGCCGCGCCACCGACACGATGATGGCCGGCAAGGTCGCGGTCGTCTGCGGCTATGGCGACGTGGGCAAGGGCTCTGCCGCATCGCTGCGCGGCGCGGGCGCGCGTGTGAAGGTGACCGAGGTCGATCCGATCTGCGCGCTTCAGGCGGCTATGGATGGCTATGAAGTGACGCTGCTCGAAGATGAAGTGGCGACCGCCGACATCTTCATCACCACGACGGGCAACAAGGACGTGATCCGCATCGAGCACATGCGGCAGATGAAGAACATGGCCATCGTCGGCAACATCGGCCACTTCGACAACGAAATCCAGGTCGCGGCGCTGCGGAACCACAAGTGGACGAACATCAAGGACCAGGTGGACATGATCGAGATGCCCTCGGGCAACAAGATCATCCTTCTGTCCGAAGGCCGACTGCTGAACCTTGGCAACGCCACCGGCCACCCGTCCTTCGTGATGTCGGCAAGCTTCACCAACCAGGTGCTTGCGCAGATCGAGCTGTGGACGAAGGGCAAGGACTACGCCCCCGGCGTCTACATCCTGCCCAAGCATCTGGACGAGAAGGTCGCGCGGCTGCACCTGGCCAAGATCGGGGCGAAGCTCACCAAGCTTCAGCCTGAACAGGCCGCCTATATCGGCGTGGCGGCGGACGGGCCGTTCAAGTCGGACCACTATCGCTATTGATCCGGCCCTGCGGGCCTCGGGGCCCGCGCTGACGCCACGTCATGGGCCCTGCACAAGCCGCGATCCGCGCAAGCGGATGCGGCCTTGTGTTTTTTGCTTTGATTTGGCTGTGAGGCCCCGCCAATGTGCGCTTCGCCGCCGGGGGAAATCGGCGCAGTGGACAGGGAGACGATCATGGGCAAGCGCGACGATCTGATCGCGAAATACGCCAGCGACCTGAAGGACAAGTGCAAGATGACACCTGACATGGACCTTCTGACGAAGGTCACGATCGGGTGCGGCCCGGCGATCTATTCCGCCGACTCGGCGACCGTCGCCGCCAGTCAGCCGACCGAGCTTGAGACGATCAAGAAGAATTTCCTGATCAAGAAGCTGGGCCTTAAAGACGGCCCGCAGCTGATGGACGCGATCCATGCCGCCATCGAGACCTACGGCAAGTCCGAGCGCAGCAAGTACCGGGCGGTGGTCTACTATCTGCTGACCAAGCACTTCGGGAAGGAAAAGGTCTACGGCTGATCGGTACCGCCCGACCTTTGACCGACTGACCTTCGTCAATCCGTCTGCCGGATTTGGCTAAAATCGCCGGAAGCATTCGCTTGATCGCTTCCGGCAACGTGGTAGCTTTGCTTCACGCGCCAGTAGGCCGCGACCTCTTTCAGCAGTCACGTGTGGTGGTTTGGGAAACACGTGGGGTGGCAAAGGGTCTCGGCTTGCCGGGGCCCTTTGTTTTTGCTCGGGATCGGTGGCCGTCGGGCCCGCCCGCTACCAAAGGGTCAGCACGATCCCGATCAGGATGCAGCCCACCACCGCGTTCACACCGTCCAGCAGCGCAAGCCTGTAGGGCCGTCCGGCGAAGGCGTAGTTCATCGTGACCCAGGGCGTGATCAGGAACAGCCCGATCCCTGCTCCGCCCATGATCCCTTCGCCTACGGTATCAAGGCCGGACATGGCGAAGATGTGCCGCATCATGCCGGCAACCAGGACTTGCGCGACAAATCCGACGATGAAGGGCACTGGGTTCGCGCCGCCCATTGGCTTGCCATCCGGCCCGACCGGAATGCCGGCCGCAGCGATCCAGGACTTGGACATCGTCGTGTACCAGACCGCCCCGAACGCATAGGCGGCCACCGCCGCCAGGATTACGTGCAGAAACCCCATCTTTTCCCCCGTTGCCTTTCTGTCAGGGCGCGACCCCGCCCAGTTCGCACACGACGCGCCATTCATCGTCCGTCACCGGCTGCACCGACAGGCGCGTGTTGTTGACCAGCACCATTCCCGCCAGCCGCGGCTCGGCCTTGCAATGTTCCAGCGTCACGGGCCGGGCCAGCGGCCGCACGGCCCGGATGTCCACGCAGTCCCATCGCGGGTCGTCGGTGGTGCTGTCGGGGTGCGACAAGGCGATGACCTCGACGATCCCCACGATCTCTTTGCCGATGTTGGAATGGTAGTAGAACCCCTGATCCCCAATTTTCATGGCCCGCATGTTGTTGCGGGCCTGATAGTTGCGGATGCCGTGCCATTCCTCGCCCGATGGGCCGCGGGCCATTTGCTGGTCCCAACTCCAGACATCGGGTTCGGACTTGAACAGCCATTTCGCCATCAGCCGATCACCTTCTTCCATTCGATGATCTCGACCGACTGAAAAAGCCCGGCCACCGCATAGGGGTCCGCAGCCGCCCAATCCCGCGCGGCGTCCAGCCCTTCGACGTCCAGCACGATCAGCGAGCCGCACATTGCCCCGCCTTCGATCAGCGGACCGGCCATGCTGACCACGCCGCATGACCGGATATGCTCCAGATGTGCCGCGCGCGTATCCAGGCGCAGCTGCAAGGCGCCCGGTTTGTCCTTGCAGATCAGGGCAACAAGCATCGCGAAGCTCCTTGGGCAGTGCGGCGCGGCACGGGCGCCTGGCCACACTTGCCGATCACGGCGCGGGCGGTCAACCGTGCCGCGCGCGACTAGGCCTTGGCCCCTTTCTTTCCCGACCCGAGCATCGGTTCTGCCCGGTCGTCCAACGGCCAGCGCGGGCGGGCGGACAGGCCCATGTCGTCCGGGCGTCCGACGGCCAAACGCTCGATCCCCGCCCACGCGATCATCGCGGCGTTGTCGGTGCAGAGCGACAGCGGCGGGGCCAAGAACCGCAGCCCCATCGTCTTGCAAAGCGCCGACAGGCGCGCACGGATCGCCCCGTTCGCGGCCACGCCCCCCGCCACGGCGAGCGCGGGCTGGCCGGGCGACAGCGACAGATACCGCTCGACCGCGCGCGCGGACTTGCCCGCCAGAACATCGGCCACGGCGGCCTGAAAGGCCGCGCAGATGTCGGCCCGGTCTTCGGACCGCAGGCTGCCATCTGGCAGCGTCAGGTCATCGCGCAACCGTACGACAGCGGTCTTCAGCCCCGAAAACGACATGTCGCAACCGTGCCGGTCCATCAGCGGTCTTGGCAGGTCAAACCGCCCCGCGTCGCCCTTCGCCGCCTCGGCCTCGACGTGCGGGCCACCGGGCTGGCCCAGGCCGAGGATTTTCGCGGTCTTGTCGAAGGCCTCGCCCGGCGCGTCGTCGATGGTGCCGCCCAGCCGCTCGAACCGGTCCGGGCCATGCACGATCAGGAATTGGCAGTGCCCGCCCGACACCAGCAGCACGAGGTAAGGAAACTCGGCGCCGTCGCTCAACCGCGCGGTCAGCGCATGGCCGGCCAGGTGGTTTACGCCGATAAGAGGCAGGCCCGCCCCGGCGGCGATGCCCTTGGCGCACATGACCCCTGCGACGACGCCCCCGATCAGCCCGGGCCCCGCCGTGACGGCAACCGCATCAATACCGTCAAGGCTCAGCCCCGATTGTGTCAGCGCCGCCTCGACGCAGAGGTCCAGCCGCTCGGCATGGGCGCGCGCCGCGATTTCCGGCACGACTCCGCCGAATGCCGCATGCAGGCCATCTTGCCCCCAGACGACTGTCGACAAGATATGCGCGGATCCGTCCGGCGCACGCCGGACGACGGCGGCGGCCGTGTCGTCGCAACTCGATTCGAGGCCAAGAACGGTAAGCGCCTTCTCCACGTCCGATCCCGATGGCATTCTGTCTGGAAGGGCAGGTAGCACCGGCCCGGCCTCTGGACAATCGGCTGGACATGGACGCACCGATACCGACGCTTCTGCTGACCCGCCCCAAGGCGCAGTCTTTGCGGTTCGCCGACGCATTCCGCGACCGGTTTGGCCAAGCGGCGTCTGTGCTGGTCGCGCCCCTGATGGAAGTGACGGAACTGTCGCCCGACGTGCCGATTCCCCATGCAGAGACCCTGATCTTCTCGTCCGAGGCCGCGGTCACGGCCGTGCGCGCCCTTTCCCTTCCGGCGGGCCTTGCAGCGTGGTGCGTCGGCCCCCGGACGGCAGCGGCCGCGCGGGCGGCCGGGTTCGCGGCCTTGGAAGGGCCGGGGGATGGCGCAGGCATGGTTCGGGCCATGATCGCCGCGCGCGTTGCCGGGCCGTGCCTGTTCCTGCGCGGTGAGGATGTGGCCGCCGACCTTGCCGGTCTTCTGAACTCAGCCGGAATCGAGACGCATTCGGTGACGGTCTATCGCCAGTCGCCGATGCCCCTTGCTTCGGCCGCACAGGATCTTCTGGCGGGGGTGCGGCCCGTGCTGCTGCCGCTGTTCTCGCCCCGCTCGGCGCGCCTTGCTGCGGTTGCGATCGGCAGGCCGCGCGCACCGCTTTGGCTTGCCTCGCTCAGCGCGGCCGTCGATTCCGCCGCCGGCGCACTGTCCGCCGAACGGCGCGAGATCGCATCCCGCCCGACCGCGCCGGCGATGCTTGACGCTCTGGCCAGACTTGTTGCCGATCCGCCTTGAGCCTGCGGGACGCGGCCACTAGATTGCGATGCAGCGGCGCGTCGGCATCAGCCGTGCGGAATGTGCCGGGCGTCGCCGCCGGGACCGGACGACAGGCGAGGGGGCACCACCGTGGCGAGACGACCGACCCGCGACCCCGCCGCCCCAGACCCGAAGGGCAGCCCAGACAGCGCGACGCCGCTTGGCGAGACGACAGTCGGGCCGTCGCCCGGTCCTTCTGTCGACCGTCCAGAAGAGGCCGTCGCGGGTTCGGAACCGGTGCCCGAACCTGTGGCTGATCTTCCGCTGGACGCCGGTCCGGCGGAAGCGAGCGCCACCACAGAGCCTGTGGACACGCCGTTGACAACACCGGTTGATGCGGCTGTCCCCGCCCCCGACCCGATGCGCCAGCCGGAAATCGGCGGGGCATCCTATGCGGACGCGCCGCGCCGGGGCGGAAACGGAGGCTTCGCGGGCCTTGTCCTTGGAGGCATGTTGGCGGCTGCTGCGGGTGCGGGGGCGATGCTGTACTTCGGACCCGAGCGGATTGGCACCCAGTCGCCTTCGGCGCAGGAGATTGCGCTTCTTGGGCAGGTCAAGTCCCAGGGTGACTCGCTGAACCAATTGAAGGTATCGGTCGAACAGCTTTCCGCCACTGCCGCAAAGGCGACCGAGGTGCCGGTGCCCGACCTGTCCGCGCTTGACACCCTGTCGTCGCGGCTGGATGCCACCGATGCCGCGCAGGCTGACATCCTGGCCCGACTTGACGCCGCCGAGGCGCGGTTGGCTGCCCTTGAAGCCCGCCCCGCGGCCGATAGTGGCGCGCCTGGTGCGACGGACGCAAACCTTGCCGAGGTGCAAAAGCTTCTGGACACGCAGCGGGCCGAAGCCGAGGCGGCGCAGGCCAGACTTTCTGCAGCGGCAGCTGACGCCGAAGAGCGCATCAAGGCCGCCGAGGCCGAGGCCGCCCGGCTTAAGGCCGACTCGGAGGCTGCGGCCAAACTGGCGCGCGGGCGTGCCGCCGTGAGCCACCTGCAGGCATCGCTGGAAAGTGGCGCATCAATCCAGCCCGCCCTTGACGATCTGGCGTCCCTGGGCATTGATGTCCCTCCGGCGCTTTCGGACCAGGCGGGAGGTGTTCCCAGCCTTGATGCGCTGAAGTCCGCCTTCCCCCCTGCCGCGCGCGAGGCGCTTGCGCTGTCTTTGCGCGAAACCGCGGGCACCGGCACATTCGACCGGCTGCTTGCGTTCCTTCGCGTGGAATCCGGGGCGCGCTCGCTCAGCCCCCGTGCGGGCGAAGATCCCGACGCGGTCCTGTCGCGCGCTGAGGCGGCGCTGAAGGCGGGCGATGTTCCCGGTTCGATCGCCGAGATTGCGGCGTTGCCCCCGGCAGGGCAGGCGCGGATGGCAGAATGGGTCGCCCTGGCGCAGCGCCGTGTATCGGCTGTCGAGGCGTTGAAGACCCTGATTCCGGCGGATCAGGGGGGCTGAGGGATGCTTTGGTCTTTCCTCAAGATCGTCGTTTTTGTCGCCCTTGTCGCGGCACTGACGCTTGGCGCCACCTTCCTCATGGAAACCGGCGGCGGCGTCCGCATCGCCATTGCGAACCTGGAACTCAATCTCGGCCCCGTCCAGACCGTGATCGCCGCGATCCTTCTGGTCGTGGCGGTCCTGATTGTCCTGAAGCTTGTTGGTCTGATCGTTGCGGTGCTGCGATTTGCCAGTGGTGACGAAACCGCCATATCGCGCTATTTCGACCGCAACCGCGAGCGAAAGGGCTATCAGGCGCTGGCCGAGGGCATGGTCGCCATCGCCTCGGGCGAGGGGAAGGTGGCGCTGTCCAAGGCGGCGCGGGCCGAACGCCTGCTGGGTCGGCCGGACCTGACGAACCTTCTTTCTGCCCAGGCCGCCGAGATGTCGGGAGACACCCGCATGGCGACCGAGGTCTACAAGCGCCTTCTGTCGGACGACCGCACGCGTTTTGCCGGGATCCGTGGCCTGATGCGCCAGAAGATGGCCGAGGGCGACACGGCGACTGCCTTGAAACTGGCCGAGAAAGCCTTCGCCCTGAAACCCCGCCACGCCGAGGTGCAGGACGCGCTGCTGAAGCTTCAGGCCGAAACCGGCGACTGGAAAGGGGCGCGGCAGATCCTGTCCACCAAGGTCCGGCAGGGGCTGTTGCCGCGCGATGTCCACCGCCGACGCGATGCGATCATGGCCCTGCAAGAGGCGAAGGGAGTCTTTGCCGAGGACGCATCCATCGAGGCCCGCGAGGCCGCGATTTCCGCCAACAAGGCCTCGCCCGACCTGATCCCGGCCGCCGTCATGGCCGCCGACGGCTACACCGCCAAGCAGAAACCGCGCTATGCCGAGCGCGTCCTGAAAAAGGCGTGGGAGGCCCAGCCCCACCCCGACCTCGCTGCCGCCTTCGCGCGCGCGGTGTCCGACGAGTCGCCTTCGGCGCGGCTGAAGCGGTTCGAGGCGCTGCTGAAGATCCGCCCCGAGCATGACGAGACGAGGATGTTGCGGGCCGAGCTGAACATCGCTGCCGAGGATTTCCCCGCAGCGCGCCGGGCGCTGGGCGATCTGCCCGAGGTGCGGCCCACATCGCGGTCGCTGACCATCATGGCGGCCATCGAACGGGGCGAAGGCGGGGATGACGCCGTGGTCCGGGGTTGGCTGACCAAGGCACTGACAGCCAGCCGGGGCCCGCAATGGTGCTGCGACAAGTGCCAGAACATCATGGCCGACTGGGCACCGGTCTGCGACAACTGCGCAGGCTTCGACACGCTCAGCTGGCGCGAACCGCAGGGTGGCGGCGTGCCCATGCCGAACGGCACCGACATGCTGCCCCTGATCGTCGGCACCCCCCGCCCCACCTCGGACGCGGGCGCGACCGCGGGGGGTCCCATCGACGGGGAAGTCCTTCGGGACGCGGAAAAATAGGGCTACACAGCCCCGCGCCACAATGCTATCAGCCGCGCCACGCCGCTGTAGCTCAGCTGGTAGAGCACGTCATTCGTAATGATGGGGTCGGGGGTTCGAATCCCTCCAGCGGCACCAGTCCCCTGTTCCGAGCGGTCCCTCTTTGGCAGAAGGCCTGTGCCAGGTGCGGCCCGGGGCTTGCATGCCCTTTTCAACAGGTTGGCAGCCTTGCCACTACGTCATAATGTGGCCGTGCCGAAAATTTGTGCACATGATGGACTATGCTCGAGGCAAACCTGGTCCCGGACTGCAAGCTGCTTGTGGTGACCTTCACCGAGCCGTTCAGTCCGGCTGACCTTCTCAGCGCAGCGAAGATCGACCCGACCGCCGAGTCCGGACCGCGCCAGTACATATGCGTTCTCACAGATTTTTCCGCGGTTGATGTCTCTGACATTTCTGCGGCGATGAGCCGCCAGTTCGCCCTTGCGCGGGCCGCCAAGATCAACCCCAGGCACGGCGATCCGATTGCGATTGTCGTTCGCAGCGAAGATGATTTCGGGATCTTTCGCATGCACAACCAGTGGGTCGAAGCGACCGGGCTGCGGGCCGAACAGGATGCCTTTGTCACCACCGACTACCGCGAGGCCCTCTGCTGGCTTGGGGAAAGGACGGGCCAGCCGGATTTGGAGAGCGTGGTGATGCGAACGGCTCCTCGGCGCGCGCAAAGCGATGGCGGTGCCAATTCGGGACTGGTCTGAAGCCTTCGCGCTGGATCGGCGTGGTGTTGCATCTGTAGGGGCATGCCCTGACCGAACAGTGACGCGGTGCAAGCCAGAAAGCCGCAGTCACGGCCTCACACCACCCGGTGCCCCGCCGCCTTCAACCGCCGCGCCAGCTCGGCGATGTGCGCGGGCGTCGTCTCGCAGCAGCCGCCGACGATCGTGGCCCCCATCCCTACCCAGATCATCGCGAAGCCTGCGTAAACTTCTGGCGTCATCTCGGGGCGCGCCTCCAGCACCGACACGGTCGGGCTGTCCTTCAGGAAGTCCTTGGTGATCTGGCGGAACCCGTTGGCATAAACCCCTACCGGCAGGCCGAAGCGCATCAGCACCCCCACCGTCGCGGCCATCGCTTCGGGTGCCGAGCAGTTGGCCAGCACCGCCGCCGCACCGCCTGTCGCCAGCACCGGCCCAAGGTCGGCCACCGCCTCGCCAGAACGCAGCCGTGTGCCATCCTCGTCATCGACCGTCACCGACAGCCAGACAGGCTTGCCACCCGCGCGCGCCCCCTCCAGCACCGCCCGCGCATGGGCGAGCGAGGCGACCGTTTCGGCGATGAAGAAATCCACCCCCGGCCCGTCCATCCGCGCGATCTCGGCGTACTTCGCCACGGCCTCGGCATGGGGCGGATGGGTTTCGGGGCGGTAGCTGGCGACCAGCGGCCCCAGCGACCCCGCGACCCGGCCCGACCCGTTCGCATCCCGCGCCGCCCGCGCCTCGTCCAGGGCCTGGGCGTGCAGGGCTGCGAACATGCCGTCCTTGCCGAACTTCAGCAGACGGTCGTGGTGGATCGAATAGGTGTTCGCGGTGGCGACCGTGGCGCCCGCGGCGAAGTAGTCGGCATGGATGCCCTGCGCCAGGCCGGGATGGTCGATCATCACCTGCGTTGACCAGAGCGGCGTCGGTTCGTCGCCTGACCGGGCGACCATCATCTGCCCCAGTCCGCCGTCCAACAAGGTGATGTCCGCCACGTCTCAAGCCCTCCGAAGCCAAACGCCCCGGTCAGGCCCTGTCCTTCTGGGGCAGGCCATCGGTCAGCGCGTAGTAGTCGCCCTTGTCGCCGACAAAGATGTGCTCGGCAAGCCGCCCGCCGGTAGACCCGACGACCGAACCCGCCTCGACCGAGAATGCCCCGTCCGCCGCGCGGAACCACAGGCTGCCGCCGCAGGCGTTGCAGAAGCCCCTGACCCCGCCGCCCGGAGTACGGAACTCGCCCAGGGAGTCTTGCGCGGAATAGGACAGCGAGCCCTCATCTGTGTCGAACGATGCGGAGTAGTGCCCCGAGAGCTTGCGGCATTGCGTGCAATGGCAGGCGGTCACATGCCCTGCAGGCCCCGCAACGGTGAACGTGACACCGCCGCACAGGCATTGGCAACTCAGCTGCCCCGGCGCGATTCCCGAAAACGGCGGCGGCGGTCCTTCGGGGGCGTAGTAGTCGCCTGCGTCTTCGGTGAAGATGTGGGGGCCAGAGATGAAGCCGGTCTGTCCGTCAAAGGCCCCGGCGGCGATGGCCATGCGCGCCTCGCCCTCGGGCTTCCAGAAGAGGCTGGCACCGCAGCCGCGGCAGAAGCCACGTTCCGCGCTTTTCGATGACCGGAACCATGCAAGTCCGCGCGCTTCGCTGACGACAAGCCGGTCCAGCGGCACCGAGGTCGAGGCCCAGACATGGCCGCTGGTCCGGCGGCACTGCGTGCAGTGACAGAAGACCACCTCACGGAAAGGGCCTTCGGCGGCGAACCGGACGGCGCCGCACAGGCATCCGCCCACACGGACATCTGTGGGTTCCATGCTAGGGACGGTGCCACAGCCGCGCGCAAGGGCGCAATTGGCCGTCATCAGGCTGCGCGGTCTGTCGCCGACCCGGCGAAAGATCACAGGTTGGTAAGGAATGCCGCTTACGCTTGTGTGGCGTGTCGAAGGGGATTTGGCTGCAGATGCAATTCAAAACGGGATACTCCGGTCAGGCCTTCGTGGTTCGGTGCCTGCACGAACGCATTGACGCCGCGAACGCGACCGAGTTCCGCGCGGCAATGCGCGACGTGGCCGAAGGCAGCCGCGGCCCGGTCATCCTTGACCTGGCGGCGGTGGATTTCATCGACAGTTCCGGTCTTGGTGCCATCGTCGCGGTGATGAAGGACTTGTCGCCCGACCGGCGGCTTGAACTGGCGGCCCCTTCGCAGAACGTCGCGCGCGTGCTTGCTCTGACGCGCATGGACATGGTCTTCACGATCCACCGCTCTGCCCCCGATCTGGACGCCACACATGCGGCCTGACCGCGCCCCATCGCCGTTTTCCGGGCGCTCGGCGGCCGGGCGGGCCGATGCGATGACTTCGACCGACCCGAACAGCGGTTCTGCAGCCCTTCCGCTCGCCCGACCCGAACCCGCTTTCGCCCGAACGCTTGACGCCGACCCGCTTGCCGTCCGCGGCGTCTTGCAGGCCGCCGTGGCCCGGTTCGGCCGTAGCATCGGCCAGGATGAGGCGGGAATCCTCGAACTCGCCCTCGCCGAGGTTCTGAACAACGTGGTCGAGCACGGATACAACGGCCAGCCCGCCGGGCTGATCCGGGTGGTCATCGGGCGCAGCGCGTCCTTTCTGAACTGCCGCGTCGAGGATGCCGGCAGCCCTGTGCCGGACGAAATCCTGACGATGACCCTGACCGATGAGGATCCCTTTCCCGAGGGCGAACCCATCCCGGAAGGCGGCTTCGGGTGGAAGATGATCCACTCGCTGGTGACCGACCTGCGCTACGTCCAGATCGACGGCTACAACCGCCTGAACTTTCGCATTCCGCTCGGCACAGCCGTTGCTGCAGTGCCGCAATCTTGCCTCAATACCTCCCCATCAAAGCCTGAAAGCGGCGGGACAACAGCGGCGTAGCTGCAAAAGGTTACACCTCGGCGTCGCGTTCAACAGCCCCCACCCATTGCGCGGCGCCGAGGACTTTTGCGGGTGCATCCGACCGAACGGCAGCCCCCAAAGCCCGTTTCGGCCCAATCAGACCGATAACCGCGCGGCGAAGTCCCCCCTTTGCCGTGCGGTTTCGTTTTGCGGTGGCGGACGACCGGCCCTGGGCGGTCACCGAACCATACCCTTTCCCTTGTCTGTCCGGGCCCCTATCGTTCGCACACCAGGTCACTTCCGGGGGCAGATGTGCGCAATCTTGAACTTCCAGGGCGGTCGCCGACCCATGCCCTGAACGGGATGGTGGCAACGTCCCACCCCATCGCGGCCCGTGCGGCCCTTCGCATCCTTGAGGACGGGGGCAACGCGGTGGACGCGGCCATCGCAGGGGCGGTGGTGCTGGGCATTGCCGAGCCGCAAAGCACGGGGATCGGCGGCGATCTGTTCGCGCTGGTCAAGCCTGCGGACAGCGAGGAGGTGATCGCCCTGAACGGGTCGGGCCGGGCGCCAAAGGGATTGAGCGCGGCGGCGCTGCGCGCCCGGGGCCTGACGGCCATCCCCACTGAATCCGCCCATTCCGTCACCATCCCCGGCGCGGTCGACGCCTTCTGCCGCCTGTCTGCCCGCTTTGGCCGCAACGGCCTTGCCGAGAGTCTTGGCCCGGCGATCCGATATGCCGAACAGGGCATTCCTGTCGCACCGCGCGTGGCCTTTGACTGGGCAGACGAGGTGGGCCGGATGACGCAGGATGCCCGACGTCACTTCTCGAGGGACGGCAAACCCCTGGCGGCCGGCGACATCTTCCGCGCCCCCGGCCAGGCCGAGGTGCTGCGCCGCATCGCGCGGGATGGGCGGGACTCCTTTTACGTGGGCGAGGTCGCCGACGACATGCTGGCCGCCCTTCACGCCCTTGGCGGCACCCACACGGCCGAGGATTTCGCCGCGACCGAAGCGACCTGGGGCGAGGCGATCGCCACAGACTTCGCGGGCCATGAGGTGCTGGAGCATGGGCCGAACGGGCAGGGCATCACCGCGCTCCTCCTTCTTAACATCCTGAAGAACTTTGACCTTTCGGCGCTGGACCCGTTTGGTGCCGACCGCGCCCATATCGAGGCCGAGGCGGCCAAGCTGGCCTATGACGCGCGCAACCGTTTTGTCGCCGACGCCGCGCACATGACGCGCGCGGACCACATGTTGTCCCAAGCCACCGCCGACCGCCTTGCCGCCCTGATCGACACCAAGCGCGCCATGCCGATGCCGCCACCGGGGGCCGAGGCGGTGCACCGCGACACGATCCTGATCACGGTCGTCGATGCGGACCGCATGGCTGTGTCGCTGATCTATTCGGTGTTCCACAGCTTCGGGTCGGGTATCGCCAGCCCGAAGTTCGGCATCGCCCTGCAGAACCGCGGCGCGGGTTTCACGCTGGCCGAAGGTCACCCGAACGAAGCCGCGGGGGGCAAGCGGCCGATGCACACGATCATCCCGGCGATGCTGAAGCGGAACGGCCGTGTCGTGATGCCCTTCGGCGTGATGGGCGGGCAGTATCAGGCCTGCGGGCACGCGCGCTTTGTCACGAACCACCTGACCTATGGCATGGACCCGCAATTCGCCATCGACGGGCCAAGGTGTTTTCCGCAGGCGGGCGCGCTGATGGTGGAAAGCGGCTATTCGGACGCGGTGAAAGCCGATCTTGCCGCGCGCGGCCATGACGTCGTGCGGCCGGACGGGCCCATCGGCGGGGCGCAGGCGATCCTGATGACAGCCGACGGCCAGCTGATCGGCGGATCCGACCCCAGGAAGGATGGTTGCGCGCTGGGTTATTGAGCGGCTGTGCCAATACCAAGACAGGCGCAAAGATGCCCCTACGCCGTCCGATCGGACCGGCAGAATATGACGGTCAGTTCAGCTGGAAATGCAGCGGATACCGGCCATCTTCGAAATCGCCGAACAGGTCGGGCAGGTCGGGATGATCGACCGGCTCGCCTGAATAATCGGCGACAAGATTCTGTTCCGACACATAGGCCACGTAGTAGCTTTGGTCGTTTTCGGCCAGAAGGTGATAAAACGGCTGGTTCTTCGACGGACGGCTTTCCTCGGGAATGGCGTCATACCATTCGTCGGTGTTGGAAAACATCGCATCCACATCGAAGACCACGCCCCGGAACGGATGCTTCCGGTGGCGGACTATCTGGCCCAGATGATACTTCGCATTCGTCTTCAGCATGACGTTGCAGCCCCCGGGATTGGTTAGTAATCCCTTGCTTTCAACCTGTCCACCGCTGCGGCGGGAATCGAGGGAAACAGTCTGTGGACCTTGTTCCTACAGTGCTTTCTATCGTTGCACCGGTGTTTATCCTGGCAGCGCTGGGTTACGTCTGGGTGCGCGCAGGGCTGGAGTATCGGGTGGAGTTCGTCACCCGTCTGGCGATGACCCTGTCGGTGCCCTGCCTGATCTTCGTGGCGCTGATGAAGACCGAGGTCGCGCCCGCCGCAATCGCCACCATCGCGCTGGCCTCGGGCGCGGTCTATCTGGCGCTGACGGCAATCTTCTGGGGGGTGGTTGCGGTGTTCCGGCTGGACCGCCGCACCTACCTTGCGCCGCTGATCTTCGGCAATACCGGCAACCTTGGCCTTCCGCTTGCGCTGTTCGCCTTTGGCGAGCAGGGGCTGGGACTTGCGGTGGTGGTGTTTGCCGTCATGGCGGTGATGTCCTTCACCTTTGGCATCTGGATGGTTGCGGGCGGCGCGTCACCCTTTCGTGTGCTGAAGGAGCCGATGGTCGGGGCCACGCTTCTTGGGTCTCTGTTTCTTTGGCGTGGCTGGCACACGCCCGCCTGGATCACCAACACGCTGGAACTGACGGGGCAGATGGCCATTCCGCTGATGCTGATCACGCTGGGCGTCGCGGTTGCGCGGTTGCATCCCAGGGGCCTGGTTCAGGCCACAATACTTAGTATTTTCAAGGCTTTGGTCTGCACCGCCGCCGCGTGGGCCTGTGCCCGCCTGTTCGCCCTGCCGGACCCGGCCTTTGCGGTTCTGGTTCTGCAGGTGGCGACACCCGTTGCGGTAACATCATACCTCATCGCGGAGAAGTACAAGGCCGATGCCGAAAGCGTCGCGGGACTGGTGGTCGTCTCGACGCTGGTGTCGGTGGTGGCGCTGCCGCTGACGCTGGCCATGATGCTGTAGCCAGCCCCGCAGCTTTGTAATTCCCCTCGCCGCAGCTTTCCGGTAATCTGCCCGGCAAAACAAAAGACGACGAGCGAGAGGCAGAATGAGCAGACTGGTCCGCCTGGCGGTCCTTCTAATGCTGGTATCCTGCGGCGGAAGGTTCAGCGCGCCCGAAAACCTGGACGACGCCTGCGCCATCGTGGCCGAGCGGCCGCAATATCTGCGAGCGATGCAGGCGACCGAACGGCGCTGGGGCGTGCCGGTTTCCGTTCAGATGGCGACGATCTATCAGGAGTCTAAATTTATCGGAAATGCGAAGACTCCGCACCGTTTTGTGCTGGGCATCATTCCGATGGGCCGGCAAAGCTCGGCCTATGGCTATGGGCAGGCCATCGATGCGACCTGGGATGATTACAAGGATGGCCCGGGCGGCTTCAGTGCGCGGCGCGACAGAATCGAGGACGCGACGGATTTCATGGGCTGGTATATGGACCTGTCGGAGAAGGACCTTGGCATCCCGAAATATGACGCGCGAAATCAGTATCTTGCCTATCATGAAGGCCGGAAGGGCTATGCCGCGGGAAGCCATAATGACAAGGAATGGCTGCTGCGCGTGGCCGACGAGGTGGCGGCGCGGGCGGACCGTTACCAGATGCAGCTGATCGGATGCGGGGCGATCTGACCGGCTGCCGCGCGGTCATTTTTCCTGTCGCCGCGCGGTTTCGCCCGAAATGTCAAAAAGCTCGCCTGGGTAGTCGCCGCCCGCGATCAGCGGTCCGAGGTCGACGTGCGTTTCGGTGCCGGTGTCATCCGTCACCGTCCAGGCCTTCAGCGCGACGGGGTTTTCGGTGAAATAGAGCTTGATCGAGCCGTATTCGGGGTTCTTCGGGTCTTGGGCGGTGACGGTTGTCAGGCCGTCTTCTTCGCCGTGATCAACCACCATCCGCGCGGTCGTCAGGTCAATCTTCGGGCCAAGTATCAGATTCAGCGGAGTTTTCTTCAACGGATACTGGGCGGGGGGTTCGTTCGACTTGCGGTCGTAGACGGCGACGGTGCTGGCGCTGGCAAGAACCAGGGTTTCGTCGGGGGGCGCGTATTCGAAGCGCATCCGGTACGGGCGCTTGATGATCAGCCGACCTTGCGCCGTGGTGCCGTCGGCGTTGGTTTGCACGAAGGTCGTTTCCACAGATTTTATTGAAGAAATATAATCACTTAGAACGTTCAGCGGAACCTCATCGGCGCGGCCCGGGAGGGCTGCGGAGAGGGCGATCAGGGCAGCGGGCACAAGAGTTTTCATGCCCCTTATCTAGGGCATCGGGCAGCGTTCGGCGACCCCTTGGAACGGTCACAATCGCGTCGGCGGCAAATGGTTAAGGGAAGCGCGATGCCGCGTTAAGAAACGTATGGCAAGCGTATGGCACCTGTATGGCACCCTGCCATACGCGGGATGGCAGACGGGCGAAGCGTTAATGGCACGCGGGCAGCGCAATTCCACGCCCGCCGGAGCGGCGGGTTGGCAAAGGCAGCCCGGATCGGGGCGCTTGTCAGACGAAGTTCAGGGGCGCAGGGGCGCCATGCCCGCCTCGGTCGCCGGGACGACACCCTTTTCGGTGACAAGGCCCGTCACCAGCCGGGCAGGTGTCACGTCGAATGCGGGGTTCGCGGTGGGCGCGCCCGGCGGCAGCAGGTCGATGCGGCCGACCGTTCCATCGGGCAGGCGGCCCGACAGAAAGCGCACCTCGTCACCCGAGCGGTCCTCGATGGGGATTTCCGATACGCCGTCGCGGACCGTCCAGTCGATGGTGGGGGTGGGCAGCGCGACGTAGAAGGGCACGCCGTTGTCGCGGGCGGCAAGCGCCTTGAGGTAGGTGCCGATCTTGTTGCAGACATCGCCCGTGGCGGTGGTGCGGTCGGTGCCGACGATGACCATGTCCACCTGCCCGTGCTGCATCAGGTGCCCGCCCGCGTTATCGACGATGACGGTATGGGGGACGCCGTGGTGGCCAAGCTCCCACGCGGTCAGGAAGGCGCCCTGGTTTCTCGGCCTTGTTTCGTCCACCCAGACGTGGACGGGGATTCCGGCGTCGTGGGCCTTGTAGATGGGTGCGGTGGCGGTGCCCCAATCGACGGTGGCAAGCCAGCCTGCGTTGCAGTGGGTCAGGATGTTGACGGGCTTTCCGCCCTTTCGTTCTGCGATGGCGCGGATGAGGGGAAGGCCGTGGTCGCCGATGGCGGAGTTGATCGCCACGTCTTCGTCGGCGATGTGGACTGCAAGGGCGCGGGCGGCGTCGGCGCGGTTTGAAGGGGGAAGGGGGGCGAGGTGCGCGCGGACCCGTTCCAGCGCCCAGCGCAGGTTTATGGCGGTGGGGCGGGTGGCGGCGAGGGCGTCTGCGGACCCTGCGAGGTTTGCGTCCGACGGGTCGGTTTGCATGGCGAGGGCGAGGCCCCAGGCGGCGGTGGCCCCGATGAGTGGCGCGCCGCGGACGTGCATGTCGCGGATGGCGCGGGCGGCGTCGTCGCGAGTGGCGAGGCGCATCACTTCGAATTTGTGAGGGAACAGGGTCTGGTCGAGGATCATGACATGATCGCCCTCGGGCCAGATGGTGCGGTAGGGAGTGCCGTCGATCTTCATGGGGGTCCTCCGGGTTGCGGTGCAGGATAGGCATGGTGGTGCGTCGGACAAGGCCTGCGTCGCGGCCCGGCTTGCGGGGCAGGTCGGTCGCGGCCATATCTCTCGGGGGAAACCCGGGAGAGGTTAACGGATGGCGGATGACAAGTTCCCCGGCTGGCATGGAACAACCATCCTGGCCGTGCGGCGGGGCGGAGTTGTGGCGGTGGCTGGCGACGGGCAGGTGAGCCTGGGGCAGACCGTCATCAAAGGGACCGCGCGCAAGGTGCGGCGGCTGTCGCCCGGGGGGCACGACGTGGTCGCCGGGTTCGCGGGATCGACGGCGGATGCTTTCACGCTGCTGGACCGTCTGGAGAAGAAGCTGGAGGCCGCGCCGGGGCAGTTGCAGCGGGCCTGTGTCGATCTGGCCAAGGACTGGCGGATGGACAAGTACCTGCGGAACCTGGAGGCGATGCTGATCGTCACCGACGGGCGGGGGCTTTATGTGATCACGGGTGCGGGTGACGTGCTGGAGCCCGAGCATGACGTGGCCGCCATCGGGTCGGGCGGGAATTTTGCCTTGGCGGCGGCGCGGGGGCTGATGGAGGGCGATCTGTCTGCCGAAGAGGTGGCGCGCAAGGCGATGGCGATTGCGGCGGATATCTGTGTCTACACCAACGGGAACCTGACGGTGGAGGTGATCGGTGGCTGAGGCACCGTTCGGGGTGGGCGACCTGCGGGCCGCCGTGCAGGCGGGGCTGCTGACCGAGGCGCAGGCGGCCGGTGTTGCGGCGCTGGCCGCCGACCGGGCGGGCAAGCGGGCGGCGATGCCCGCCGAGGATGAGCCGTTCGAGTTCTTTCGCGGCTTCAGCGAGATTTTCATCTCGACGGGCCTGTCGATCTTTCTGGCTGGAATCGTGTCGCTTCTGGCATGGGTCGGGATCGGGTCGGGGGTGTTTCTGGCGGTGCCGCTGGGCCTGGCCGTGGTGGCGTGGTGGATGGCGGGGTACTTCACGCTGAAGCGGCGGATGGTGTTGCCAAGCCTGATCCTGGCCGTGGCCTTCGGCGCGGGGATCGCGGCGTTTGTGATGGGCTGGATGGCGCAGGGGGATTTTCCGAACCCGAGGCACATGCTGATCGTGACGGGACTGGTCACGGCGGCGGGGTATGCGGTGTGGTACTGGCGGTTCCGGCTGCCGGTGGCGATGTTCCTGCTGGGGCTGGCCGTGCTGGGGGCGGTCTATGGGTTCACCTTGTCCACCGAGGTGATCTTTGCGGCGCAGGACGGAGATTTCCGGCTGGCGAACCTGTTCGACCTGCGCAGCACCACGGGATTCGGGGTGGCGACTTTGGTGTTCGGGATCGGGGCGTTTGTTGCGGGCATGTGGTTCGACATGCGCGACCCGCATCGCCTCGGCCGTCATGCGGCGACGGGGTTCTGGCTGCATCTGCTGGCGGCACCCGCGCTGGTGAACACGGTGGCGCTGACTCTGATGAACACCGGGGGTACGGGCGGGCGGCTGGCGACGGCAGCGGCTTTGGTGGCGATTGCCGTGCTGGCGCTGGTCATCGACCGGCGGAGTTTCCTGACGGCGGGGATTGCCTATATCGCGGTGCTGATCGGCTGGGCGGTCGAGGGCGCGGATGGCGCGGGGTTCGGGGACCGGATCGCGATGCTGCTGATCCTGGGCGCGTTCATCACGGCGCTGGGGACGTGGTGGGTGCCCTTGCGGGCGGGCCTGATGCGGGCGCTGCCGGACTTTCCGGGCAAGGGGCGGCTGCCGCCTTATGGAGGGATTGCATGACCACCCTGACCCCGCGCGAGATCGTGTCGGAGCTTGACCGCTTCATCATCGGGCAGCGGGCGGGCAAGCGTGCGGTCGCGGTGGCGATGCGGAACCGGTGGCGGCGGATGCGGCTGGGGGATGATCTGCGGGACGAGGTGTATCCGAAGAACATCCTGATGATCGGGCCGACGGGGGTGGGCAAGACCGAGATTTCGCGGCGGCTGGCCAAGCTGGCCCGCGCGCCCTTCCTGAAGGTGGAGGCGACGAAGTTCACCGAGGTGGGCTATGTCGGGCGGGACGTGGACAGCATCATCCGCGACCTGATGGATGTGGCGGTGGCCGACACGCGCGCCCGGATGCGCGAGGGGATGGTGGCGCGGGCCGAGAGGGCGGCCGAGGACCGGGTGATCGAGGCGCTGGCGGGCGCGGATGCGCGCGAGGCGACGCGCGAGATGTTCCGGGGGCGGCTGAAGCGGGGGGAGCTGGACGATACGGTGATCGAGATCGAGGTGGCGGACGCTCAGCCCGCGATGCCAGCGTTCGAATTGCCGGGGATGATGCCCGGGCAGGGGATGGGCGCGCTGAATCTGGGGGACATCTTCGGCAAGGCGTTCGGGGCGCGGCGGGTTCGCAAGAAGATGACGGTCGCGCAAAGCCACGAGGTTCTGATCGCGGAAGAGGCCGACAAGCTGGTCGATGACGAAGCGGTGAAGGCCGCGGCGCTGGTGGCGGTGCAGGAGACGGGGATCGTCTTTATCGACGAGATCGACAAGGTGGCGGCGCGGGCGGAAACGCGCGGCGCAGATGTCAGCCGCGAGGGGGTGCAGCGCGACCTGCTGCCGCTGATCGAGGGGACGACCGTCAGCACCAAGTACGGGCCGGTGAAGACGGACCACATCCTGTTCATCGCCTCTGGCGCGTTCCACATCGCCAAGCCGTCGGACCTGTTGCCCGAGCTGCAGGGGCGGTTGCCGATCCGGGTGGAGCTGAAGGCGCTGACCGAAGCGGACTTCGTGCGCATCCTGACCGAGACGGACAACGCGCTGACGCGGCAATACACGGCCCTGATGGCGACCGAGGAGGTTACGGTGACCTTCACCGAAGACGGGATCGCCGCGCTGGCGCGGATTGCGGCCGAGGTGAACGCGCGGATCGAGAACATCGGGGCGCGGCGGCTTTACACGGTGATGGAGCGGGTGTTCGAAGAGTTGTCGTTCACCGCGCCGGACCGGTCGGGCGAGGCGGTGACGGTGGACGCGGCCTTCGTGGAGACGAACCTGGGCGACCTGGCGCGGTCGGCCGACCTGAGCCGCTACGTGCTGTAGGCGGGCACGAAGGGGCGCAACACCCAGTTGCCGGGCGAAAACTTCCCGACCATTCTGCGGGGAATGCGGACACCACGAATCCTTGCGGTTCTTGCCATTGCCGTCGCGGCCTGTTCGCCGCGCGGCGCGATCACCTACGACCCGTCGGCCGCAAAGGTCGGGTCGCGGCAGGAAATCTTTGTCGCAACGTCGCGGGCGCTGGACAGGACGACGGGGGATTTCACCAGCACGCGCGTGCCTTCTGACAACTATGCGCGATTTGTCGTGCAGGTTCCGCCAGACCGAAAGCCCGGCCGCATCGAATGGCCGGGTCAGTTCCGCAAGCCGGACCCCGCGCGCGACTTTCTGACGGTGGACCGGGTTTTCTATGACAGTCGGGACGGTTTCAAGGCCGACCTGTCCCGCGAACTGGCGGCGATGCCGCCCGGACAGCGCGAAGTGCGCGTGTTCGTGCATGGGTTCAACAATACCTTTGCCGAGGGCCTGTACCGACTGGCCCAGCTGGATCACGACCTGGGCTTCCCGGGGCTGTCGGTACACTATGCCTGGCCGTCCAAGGCCAAGCCGCTGGGCTATTTCGGCGACCGGGACAGTGCGGTGTTTTCCCGCGACGGGTACGAACAAATGCTGCGCACCATCGTGGATGCCGGGGCGGACCGGATCATCCTGGTCGGGCATTCGATGGGGTCGCTTCTGGTGATGGAGGGTCTTCGCGACATGTCGCTGGCGCGCGAAAGCCGGGTGCTGGGCCGGATCGGCGGGATTGTCCTGATTTCGCCCGACATCGCGGTTGACGTGTTCCAGAAGGAAGCGCGGCGGATCGGAACGCTGCCGCAGCCGTTTTACGTGTTCACCTCGCAGAAGGACAAGGCGCTGAAACTGTCGGCGTCGCTGTCGGGGCGGCCTGACCGGCTGGGCAACCTGACCTCGCCCAAGGAGGTGGAGGAGTTCAAGCTGACGCTGATCGACGTGAGCGACTTTTCCCAGAAGCAGGGACACTTCACCGTGGGCGATTCACCCACGCTGATCGCACTTCTGGGCAAGATGGCCGAGCTGGATGCGGCCGTCGGGCTGGACAACCAGAATGTCGGCGTCCTGGGCGGCACGATCATGACGTTCAACAACGCCCAGCAGGTCGTGGTGCACGCGCCGTTCGGCAAGCCGGGCGAGCGGTAGCGGGCGCGTCAGCGGCGGCTGAGATAGACGTAGTAGGCACCTTCGCCGCCGTGACGGATATGGGCGGGGGCGATCTGCAGGACCGCCAGCGACAGCGGCGGACGGGACAGCCAGTCGGGCACCTGATGGCGCAGGAGGCCGCGACGGACGGGGATCGGCCCGTGGTCATCGGTGACGCGCCCCTTGCCAGTGATGACAAGGACCAACCGCAGCCCCTTTTCCTGCGCACGCAGGATGAAGCGGGTCAGTTCGGGCTGCGCCTCGGCCAGGGTCAACCCGTGCAAGTCGATCCGTGCCTCGGGCGCGGTGCGGCCTCGGGTCATGGCGCGGTGGGCATTGCGGTCCATGCGCAGGGGGGCGTCGGACAGGCGGTCGGCGATGGGGGGGATCAGGGTGACGGCCGTGCGCGGGATCAGGCGGGCGGGCAGAGCCTGAGGCGGCAAGGGGTCGTCATCACGGCGCGGGATGCGCGTCTTCCGGGGCTGGGGATGGACGGGTGGCTCAGCCGCCGTGTCGGGATCGGCCGAGCGCTGGGGGTGCAAGGGCATGGCCGTGGCCGTGACCTTTTGCCAGAGATCCCGCTCCTCGGGGCTGAGGCCGCGCCTGCGACGGGTCATGGCACGTCGCCGCGTGGAAGAAGCACAGTCAGGTGGCAAGGGGCGGCCAATCCGCCCGCCCGTTCGCCCGCCACATCGCCCGACCCGCAGAACAGGTCGGCCCGCCCCGGCCCTTTGATGGCGCTGCCGGTATCCTGGGCGACGGTCAGGCGGGGGAAGCCGGGCTGACCGGGCGCATCGACCCAGACCGGCGCGCCGAGGGGCACAAGGTCGGGATCGACGGCGATGCTGCGCAGGGGGGTGACGGGCGCGCCCGCGGCACCGACGGGGCCGAGGTCGGGGGGCAGGTCGGGGGGCAGGTCAAGGATCCGGAAGAAGACGTAAGAGGCGTTCGACCACAGAAGGTCACGCATCCTGTCGGGGTTCGCGGCGCACCAGGCACGGATGGCGGGAACCGAGATGCGATCCTGTGGCACCTCGCGCCGGCGGACGAGTTCCTGGCCGATAGAGGTGTAGGGGTGACCGTTCTTGCCGGCGTATCCCAGGCGCAGGACTGACCCGTCGGGCAGCCTTGCGCGGACCGAGCCCTGCACTTGCGCAAGGAATGCGTCGAGGGCCGAGGCGACCCAGACGATCTCGTGGCCCGTCAGGTGTCCCCGCGTCTCGATTTCGGCCCGCGTGAACCAAGGGCTGGTGAAGGCGGGGGGCGGGGTGTGAAGCGGGAAGCGGTATGTCGCATCCGGGGCAAGCCTGGCCGCGAGTTCGGGTTCGTAGTAGCCGGTCATCAGGCCCGGGCCGACGGGGGGCAGGGCGCGGAAGGCGCGGCGGAAGAAGGCCGCGTCATCCGGCCCATCGGGCCTGGGCCAGCCGGGCGGGACTGTCTCGGCATAGGCCGCCAGCAACTCGGCGGGCGCGTCGGTTTGCCAGCCCGGGGATTCGGCCTCACTCGACACGACAGGCGGCTATTCGCCTGTTGCGACCAGCTGCCAGTTCGGGTCGCTGGAGCCCATCTTGCGGGCGAAGGTCCAGACATCGCGCTGCTTGCGGGCCGAGGTCGGGTGGCCTTCGACCACCTGGCCGGTGGCATCGCGCGCGACCGAGATCAGCTCGGCCACGAAGCGGACCGCGACCTCGGCCTCGGCATTTGCGCGGTCGAACTCGGCGTTCTGGATGGCCAGTTCGCGCAGGCCGACGAACTGGGTTGTCATCGTCAGACCGCGCGACTGGCGTTCGGCGATGACCGAGGCAAAGCTGTCATGGACATCAGGGGACAGAAACTGGCGGACGCTGTCCAGCTCGCCCTTTTCGAAGGCCATGAGGATCATCTCGTAGGCGCCGCGCGCGCCCTGCAGGAAGCCCGCGACCGAGAAGGACGGCTCGGCCAGCTTCATTGCGGCCAGCGCGCGGGCGGTGTCGCTGCCATCGGGAACGTGATCCGTGATGTCGCGGTCGGGGCCGCCTTCGATGACCTCGAACCCCTGGCGTGCCGTGGTCCGGTCGGCAGGCATCGGCACAGCAGCGGGCGGACGTTCAAAGCCTTCGCGCGTGCCGAGGACAGAGCGCAGCTTCAGGATCAGGAACACGGCGATCGCGGCAAGCACGAGAAGCTGGATGACGGCGCTCGACATGGTATTTCCTTTTCCGCCCAAGCCGCGGGTTGGCGTTTGCGGCCACCCCCACTTAAGTAAGGTGGCGAGCGGGTCAAGTCCACCTTGGCCCGGAACTGGGACCCTGCGTCAACGATGCCTCTTGCTGCCCTTCTTCTGGCCTGGCCCGTCGCCGAGGTTGCCGTCCTGATCCTTGCAGGGTCATGGTTCGGGTTCTGGCCGGTGGTGGCCTGGCTGATCGCCACCGGGCTTGCAGGGGCCTGGCTGGTGCGCGCCGGTGGCCGCCAGGCGGCCCTGGGCCTGCAGGATGCGTTTCGGGGCGGGCCGGTGCCGCCGCGATGGGCCGCAGGCGGGGCGATCACCGTGGTGGCGGGGGTTCTGCTGATCCTGCCCGGGCTGATCGGCGATACCGTCGGGTTGATGATCCTGTTGCCTCCGGTCCAGCGGATGCTGACGCGGCGTGTCACGGGCACGGGTTTTGGCGTCGGGAACTGGGGGATGGCGTGGCGCGGAGGCGGCGCGGGGCGCGGCGACGACGGCGCGATTGACGGACAGTACGAGGTGATAGCGGAAAAAGCGGTGCCCGGGCCGGATCGCGCGTCGGGCGATGTGTCTGCGGACCATCGGCATTGAGGGCGCGCCCTGCCGGTGCTACACCCCCGACCGACAGCGACATTTGGGCAGGGGGGCCGCAGATGGCCACGAACGGCGACGGCAGCGACCAGGCAGGCGGACAGCAGGTGCGGATGCAGGTGCTGGGCCAGTACATCCGCGACATGTCGTTCGAGAACGCGGTCGCCCAGAAGGGCCTTGCGTCGGCCGACGTGCAACCGGAAATCCAGGTGCAGGTGAGCCTTGATGCGCGCAAGCGGCCGACGGCGAACCAGTACGAGGTGATTTCCAAGTTCAAGGTCACCTCGGTCAACCAGGCTGACAAGGCGCCGCTGTTCCTGATGGAGCTGGACTACGGCGGCATCTTCCAGGTGGAAGGCGTGCCGGAGGACCAGTTGCACCCCTATCTGCTGATCGAATGCCCGCGGATGCTGTTCCCCTTCGTGCGCCGCATCATCTCGGACGTCACGCGCGACGGCGGGTTCCCGCCGCTGAACATCGACACGGTGGATTTCCTGGGCCTCTACCGTGGCGAATTGCAGCGGCGCGCGGCGGCACAGGCGAAACCGGCCGAGACGCTGTCCTGACGGACGGCGCGAAAGCGCCTGACGGGCGGGCGGGGTGGTGATCGCGGCCCGTCCGGTCTGGAAACCCGGCGTCGTTCTTGCGAAGGTCGTCGGGAACCTGACCTGCGCCACGGGCCATTTCCAACCATGACGCCACCCCCCGCCCGAATTGTTCGCGCGCCGATTCTGGCCGCGATCGGGCTTGCCCTGGCCTTGGGTGCCGCAACCGCCGCCGATATCCGCTTTGCCGTCGTGGGTGCGCCGAAGGCGGTGGCCACGTCGGTCGAGGCCGCCTCGCTTCTGGCCGAGGCGCGAGCCGACAAGACGGCCGATCCGCAGGACCTGTTCGCGGCCGCGCAGGCCGACTACGGTCGTATGCTGGGCGCGCTTTATGCGCAGGGATACTACGGCGGCGTCATCCATATCCTCATTGACGGGCGCGAAGCGGCGGACATCCCGCCGCTGGATGCACCGGCACGGGTGGACAGGATTGTGGTGCGGGTCGAGACCGGGCCGTTGTTCACATTCTCTGCGGCAAGGATGCGGCCCTATGCGCCCGGAACGAAACTGCCTCCGGCATACGGTGACACGAAACCGGCGCGGTCCACGGCCATCACCGAGGCCGCCCAGGCGGGTGTGGACGGCTGGCGCGCGGTCGGGCACGCGAAGGCCCGTGTCGGCGACCAGCAGATCACGGCGGACCACGCGACAGGCAAGGTCGCCTCGCTTCTGGTGATGGACCCGGGGCCGAAGGTGCGGTTTGGGCATCTGGATCTGGCCGGATACAAACGCATCCGGCCCGCGCGGCTGGCCAAGATCGCGGGCTTTCCAACGGGCGAGGTTTTCGACCCTAAAATGGCCCAAAGGGTGGCCGACCGGGTGCGGCGGACAGGCGTGTTCCGCGCCGTGTCGCTGGCCGAGGCAGAGCGGGTGAACCCCGACGGCACGCTCGACTTCACGCTGACCGTGGATGAGGAAAAGCGGCGCCGGTTCGGCCTTGGGGCCGAGGTGCAAAGCGACGAAGGTCTGGCGCTGACCGGCTACTGGTTGCACCGCAACCTTCTGGGCGGGGGCGAGCGGTTGCGGTTCGATTTCGGCGTGACCGGGATCGGCGCGACATCGGGCACCGACGTCAGCACGGCGCTGCGGTTCGACCGGCCGGCGACGCCCGACGCCGACACAACGTTCTTTGCGGCGACAAGCCTTGGGCGGACGGACAACCGCGACTACGTCTCGCGCGCCATATCGGTGTCATCGGGCTTCACACGGACGTTTTCGCCCGAGCTGCAGGCAAGCCTGGGTCTGGGCTACGAGGCATCACGCGTCACCGATGCGGCCGGACGCACGACGTATCAGGCCCTGACCCTTCCATCCACGCTGACCTGGGACCGGCGCGACCGGACGGGGAACCCGACCAGGGGAACCTATCTGGCGGCGGAAGCGAAGCCGTTCCTGGGGTTCGGCGGAACCGGCAGCGGCATTCGCCTTAATGCTGACGGGCGCGTCTATCGGGGCTTTGGCAAGGATGACCAGGCGGTGATCCTGGCTGCGCGGGCGCAGGTGGGTACCGTGGCGGGGCCTTCGCTGGCCGCCACGCCGCGCGACTACCTGTTTTATTCGGGCGGCGGCGGCACGGTTCGTGGGCAGCCGTTCCAGTCGCTGGGCGTGAATGTCCTGCCGGGGGGCGTCGTCAGCGGCGGACAGAGCTTTGCAGCCCTATCGGGCGAGGTTCGGGTTGCCGTGACTGAAAAGATCGGGCTCGTGGGGTTCTATGACGCGGGTTACGTCACCGCTTCGGATTTCTTCGGGGGCAGCGGCGAATGGCATTCGGGCGCGGGCATCGGCGTACGGTACGAGACCTCGATCGGACCAATCCGCCTGGACCTGGGGGGGCCAGTATCGGGCAACACCGGTCAGGGTGCGCAGATCTACATCGGCATCGGGCAGGCGTTCTGATGCGGAAATGGCTGGTTCAGGGTCTGTTTCTGGTCTGGACCGCGCTTCTGGCCGGGGCCGTCGTCGCGCAGGACAGCGGCGACGACAAAGGGTTTCTGACCCGGTTTCTGGAGCGGAATCTGTCCGGCGCGGGACGGGCGGTGGTGATCGATGGGTTCGCCGGGGCGCTGTCGTCGCGGGCAACCTTCACGCGGCTGACGGTGGCGGACAATGCGGGGGTATGGCTGACCATCACGGACGGGGCCATCGGCTGGGACCGGGGGGCGCTGTTGTCGGGCCGGGTCGAGATCGGGGAGATGTCGGCCGCGTCGATCGAGATCGCCCGCATCCCATCGTCCGGCGGCGGGTCGGGCCCATCCTTCGAGGCTGCGCGGTTCAGCCTGCCCGAGCTGCCCGTTTCGCTGAACATCGGGCGCGTCCGGGCCGACCGGCTGATCCTGGGCGCTCCGGTGGTGGGCGAGGCGGTTGAGGCGACTGTCGACGGGTCGGTCGCGCTGGACGGCGGCGCGGGGTCGGCACAGATGGACATCGCGCGGACGGATAGAAAAGCGGGTCGATTCACGCTGAATGCATCCTATTCCAACGCCACGCGCGACGTGCTTTTGGACATTCTGGCATCCGAGGGCCCAGAGGGGATTGCCGCGACGCTCTTATCCGTGCCGGGGCGGCCGGAGATGACGCTGGCCCTGCACGGGTCGGGCAGGCCCGAGGACTTTACGGCGGACCTGAAACTCGATTCCGGTGGAGAACCGCGACTGACGGGTCGGGTCGTGCTGTCCGAGGCGGCGGGAGAAGCCGGACCCGTGCGGTCGTTCGCGGCGGATCTGAAGGGCGACCTCGCGCCCCTTTTCCTGCCGGAGTACCGCGACTTCTTCGGGGACGGTCTGACGCTGTCCGCGTCCGGGCGGCGCGAGGGTGACGGGCGGATGGTCCTGGACCGTCTGAGCGTGACGGCGAAGGCGGTATCGGTCGACGGGGCGCTGGCGATCGGACCGGGCGGGGAACCTGAGCGGGCGGCGTTGCGTGTGAAGCTGGGGCGGGATGGCGGGCCGACCCTGCTGCCGGTTCCGGGCGTTGCCAACGAGGTGGACCGGGCCGATCTGTCGCTTGGCTATGACGCGGCACAGGGCGACACCTGGGCGCTGGCGGGAACGATGACCGGGTTCAGGCGCGGCGGAATCGGCGTCGATCTTCTGCGTATCGACGGCGGCGGGCGCGTGGCGGGCGGATTGTCCGGCGCCGCCGGCGGGATTGACGGGTCGGTCGCGTTCACTGCCGCCGGGTTCCGTGCGGCGGATGCAGGGCTTTCAGCGGCGCTGGGATCTGACTTCCGGGGCAATCTGACGTTCGGCTGGAAGCATGGCGCGTCCCTGCAGGTGCCCGCCCTGCACATTGAGGCCGCAGGGATCGTGGCCGACGGCGCCTTTACATCGGCCTTGGGGAGCCAGGGTCCGGAGATTGACGGGACGCTGACCGCAACGTCGGCGGATGTGTCGCGCTTTTCGGTGCTGATCGGCCAGCGCCTGGGTGGCGGCGCAGGTTTCACAGTGACGGGGCGCGTGGTGCCGCTGACGGGTGCGTTCGATGTCGTGGCAGACATTGCTGGGCAGAACCTGACGGTGGGCGTGGCCGAGGCGGACCGGCTTCTGGCGGGAAACTCGACCGTTCGGTTGGATCTGCGGCGGGACGAGACCGGCATGACGGTCCGGCAGGCGGATCTGGCGGCGGCGAGCCTGACGGCGAAGCTGTCGGGACGGCTGGCCACGGACCGGGCCGACCTGTCGGGCGATGTGTCGTTCGGTGATCTGGCAGTCCTTGGGCCCGGCTATCGCGGCAGCCTGACGGCACGGGCCGGGCTGAACCGGGCAAACGGCGTGACACGGGTGGAGACCGTCGGAACAACATCGGCGCTGGGTCTGGGTTCGGCCGGGATCGACCCGCTTTTGCGGGGCGATGGCGCGCTTCGTCTGGTGGTGGACATTGCGGACGGGCAATTGCCGCAGGTGAAGAAGCTGTCGCTGAAGACGCGCGAGCTGTCGGTGACCGCCAACGCGCCCGACGACACGGCCGACGGCAAGCTGGGCCTGTCGGCGACGTTGCGCGACATCGCGCTTCTGGTTCCGGGATTTTCGGGGCCGCTGAAGGCGACAGGCCACGCGGTTCCCGGCGCGTCCGACACACAGGTAGACCTGCGCCTGGCCGGGCCGGGGCAGATTGCGGCGACGCTGACCGGGCAGGTGGCGACGGATGGCAGCACCGCTGACCTGATGGCCAAGGGCACGGCCCAGGCGGCGCTGATCAACACGTTCATCGCACCAAGGAACGTGGCGGGGCCGGTAAGTTTCGACCTGCGGCTGGATGGCCCGCTGGCGCTGTCGTCCGTCACCGGCGCGGTGCGTCTGTCTGGGGGGCGGCTCGCGGTGCCGGATGCGGGTCTTGCGGTGACGGGGATCAGCGCCGAGGCGCGTCTGACGGGCGCCCGCGCCGGCGTGACAGCGACAGGGGCCGTGCAATCCGGCGGATCGGTTTCCGTGGCGGGCTCGGCGGGGCTGACGCGGCCCCTTCCGGTCGACCTGAAGGTCACGCTGGACGCGGCGCGGCTGCGCGACCCCCAGCTTTTCGACACGCGGGTGACGGGCGGGCTTGCCGTCGGCGGATCACTGGGTGGGGGACTGCGCGCGTCGGGTGACCTGCGCCTGTCTGAGACCGAGATCCGCGTGCCCTCGACCGGGCTTGGCTATGCCACCTTCACCGGGGACGTCGTGCATCTGCGCGACAGCGCGGCGGTGCGCGACACCCGGCGCAGGGCCGGGTTCGGCAAGGGCGGAGCAGAGGAGGGGGGCGGAGGGCGGCCCGTGGCGCTGGACATCGCCATTTCGGCACCCAACCGGATCTTCGTGCGGGGGCGGGGGCTTGACGCAGAGTTCGGCGGATCATTGCGGATCGGCGGCACCACGGCGGCCATCGCCCCGTCAGGCGGGTTCACGATGATCCGCGGGCGACTGGACCTTCTGGGCAAGCGCTTTGCCATTTCCGAGGGGCAGCTCTTGTTGCAGGGCGCGCTGATCCCGACCGTACATTTCGAGGCGACAACGGCTGGCGACGGCGTTTCGGCGACAGTAGTCGTGGACGGTCCGGCCTCGGCCCCCCAAGTCAGCTTCGCCTCAAGCCCGCAACTGCCCGAGGAGGAGATTGTCGCGCAGATCCTGTTCGGGAAGGGCCTGCAGTCGCTGTCACCATTCCAGGCGGCGCAGCTGGCCTCGGCCGTGGCGTCGTTGACCGGAAAGGGCGGCGAGGGGATCGTCGGGCGGCTGCGTCAATCGTTCGGGCTGGACGATCTGGACGTGACCGGCTCGGGTGACGGGACCTTCGCGCTGAAGCTCGGCAAATACGTGTCGGACAATGTCTACACCAATGTGGAGGTCGACGGCGCGGGCAAGACGTCGATCAACCTGAACCTCGACATTCCGCCGGGTGTGACGTTACGTGGCAGCCTGGGGTCAGACGGGTCGTCGTCGCTGGGGGCGTTCGTCGAGCGGGACTACTGAGCGTTGGGGTCGGCGCGGTGGGCGAGGCGGCTGAGTTCGGCATTCAGCACGCCACCCAGAAGGATGATGTAGGCCGACAGGTAAAACCAGACGAGCAGCGCCACGACCGCGCCGATCGACCCGTACACTCGGGAATAGGTCGAGAAATACGACAGGTAGATCGTGAAGGCCGCCGAGACGACAGCCCAGAGCGCCGAGGCAAGCACACCGCCCGGCGTGATCCAGGCGGGGCGGATGTCGTGGTTCGGGCCCCAGCGGTAGAAAATACCCAGGAAGGCCAGGATCGCCCCGAACATCACCACAGGGGGCACGATTTTCAGCAACGTGGCGGTCAGTTGCCCGGGCGGGGCGAAGGCAAGCGCGGTCGGGACGGCAACCATCGTGGCCAAGGCCGACAGAAGCAGGCCCATCAGCGCGATGGTCAGAAGCAAGGCATAGGCATAGCGCCAGAAGCCGCTGCGGTGGCGCTGCGCGTGGACAGCGTTCAGTCCGTCGATCAGGGCATTCACGGCGGACCAGGACGACCAGAGGCCCAGCAGGATTGTAAGTCCGGTCGCAGCGAGCCCGCGACCCTGGCTGGCCGACAGAAGTCGGGAAAGTTCATCCTCGATCAGGTGATAGGCGTCGGCCGGCACGAATTCGTGCAGAAGCTTGACGTAGTCGCGCATCACGACCGGGTCCGAGAAGAAGCCCCAGATCGAGATCAGGATGGCCAGTCCCGGAAAGACGCCAAGCATGGCGTAGAAGGCCACGCCCGCCGCGATCAGGCCAAGGTGCCGCGCGTCCGATGCGACCCAGATCGCACGAACGAGGGGTCCGAAGTTGCCCCTGACTGATAACGTCCGAAACAGCACGCGCCGCCCTTGCCGCCCTGATCTTCAGCGACCGTCCCAATCGCAGGTGGGAACGTCAAGGTATTGCATCGGATCGGTACCGGGATTGGCGATGCGGTGCATCACAGCGCGGGCCAGGAAATCGCCCGCGCGGACGACATTTTCAGGAAGCGCGATGATCTCGCGCCGGAAGCGGCGGAGAAACGGGATCGCCTCTTTGCTGGCAACATCGAAGTCGCGGCCAAGTACGAGGCCGGCATCCTCGGTGGCGGACACGGCGGCCATTGTGGCGGTGGTCGCGGGTATGACCAGGCCATCCGGACGGTCGGGGCGGGCCATCATGCGCAGGATCGCCTCGGCGACCGTGGCGCTTGTGCTGTCGGACGTCGCGCCGTCGACCGTTTCATAGATCAGGCCGAGCCGTGCGCATTCGTCTCGCGTGCCGGCATCACAGTGCATCGAGTAGGACTGCCGGACAGGCGGGCGCAGAAGCGCGATCCGGCGACGCCCGCGCGCGGCAAGGGCGCGGACGGACAGGCGGCCGAAAACCTCGTTGTCGTAGTCGGCATAGGGGTGCTGCCAGTCGGTACGGCCGTGCGTGGCGAAGGGGAAGCCGCGGTCCAGAAGGTAACGGACGCGGCGGTCCTGCGGTTCGGTCTGGTTCAGGATCACCCCGTCTGCCGAACGCGTCTCGACAATGTAGCGCACCGGGTCGAGGGGGTCCTGGTCGGGGAAGTAGGGGGTGATGTTCAGGTGGTAGGGCGTGCCGCGCAGCGCCCCCGCGACCGACGCGATCAGGCGGGCGGTGTGGTTCATCATCTCGTGCTCGGTCGACAGAACCAGCGCGATGACGTTGGTCTTGCCGGTGCGAAGGCGGACGCCCGCGCGATTCGGGCGATAGCCGATGCGCTCGGCGATCTCGCGGACCCGGCGTTTGGTTTCGTCGCCGATGTCAGGGGCGTCGGACAGGGCGCGCGAGACGGTGGCAACGGCAAGACCCGACAGGCCCGAGATGGTCTTGAGCGTCGGGCGCACGGCACGATCCACGGTGCCGGGCAGGGGCTTGTCGGCCACATCGTCCAACTCTTCTTGCTGCGCCGGACCCCTTGCGGGGCGGGTCGCCCTTTCCTGTTGCTGCGGCTGCCGAGCTTTCGGGCAGCTATCCGTCGGATGCACGTTAATACGGCTTGATCGGAAAGTCTAAAACGTTATAGCCTTCCCGAAAACGTTATAGAAACCCTAGGGAGGAGAACCAAATGAAACTTGCAACCATGCTTCTTGCGGCCACGGTGCTGACCGGCACCGGTGCCGCCTATGCCACCGACCTTGAAGTCACGCACTGGTGGACCTCGGGCGGCGAGGCGGCGGCCGTGGCCGAATTCGCGAAGGCCTTCGATGCGACTGGCAACAAGTGGGTTGATGGCGCGATCGCCGGTTCGGGCGACGTAGCCCGCCCGATCATCATCAGCCGGATCCTTGGCGGCAACCCGATGGGTGCCACCCAGCTGAACCCCGGCAAGGACGCCGACGACCTGGTGAAGGCCGGGCTGATGCTGGACCTGACCGACCTTGCGACGAAGGACAACTGGGCAGGCACGCTGCGCCCCAAGAGCCAGCTTGATTCCTGCACCTACGACGGAAAGGTCTACTGCGTTCCGGTCAACCTGCATTCGGGCCAGTGGATGTGGCTGAACCGTCATGTGTTCGAGGACAACGGACTGCCGGTTCCGAAGGACTGGAACGAGCTGATCGCGGCCGCCCCCGCGCTGAAGGAAAAGGGGATCATGCCGCTGTCGATCGCCGAAGGCTGGCCGGTCGGCCTGCTGGTGCAGGACCTGATCGTCGCCGTGGCGGGCGTTGACACCTATGTCGCCGTGTACAAGGACCGCAACCTTGATCTGGCCGCGGGCCCGGAAATGGCCAAGGTGTTCCAGGCCATCGACGCCGCGCGCAAGCTGGTCGATCCCAAGACCGTTGTGCCGCAGTGGAACGAAGCGGTCGGCCTGGTCATCTCGGGCAAGGCGGCGGCCAACGTGATGGGCGACTGGGCGGGCGGCGAGTTCACCGTGGCGGGCATGGTCGCAGGCAAGGACTACGACTGTCTGCCGGGCCTTGGGCTGGAGCCGGTGCTGAACACCGGCGGCGACGTGTTCTACTTCCCGAAGAATGCGGACCCCAAGATCACCGAAGCGCAGCTGACGCTGGCCTCGACCCTGATCAGCAAGGAAACGCAGCTTGCCTTCAACCTCAAGAAGGGCTCGCTGCCCATCCGCCCGGACGTTGACCTGTCGGGCGCGAACGACTGCATGAAGAAGGGTCTGGAAATCCTGGACCACGGGACCAAGGTGTTCCCGAACGACTCGCAGATGCTGGACCGCGATTCACTGAACCAGATCCGCGACGTGGTGAACGAGTTCTTCTCGAACCCCGACATCACCCCCGAACAGGCCCAGGCCCAGTTCGTGGAGATCATCAAGAACGCTCCGCCGCTTTGACCCGGCCGGTCTAGCGGCAACCGACAGGAAATCCTCGGCCCGGCGCATTGCCGGGCCGAGCTTTGATGGCGCTGCGGCCTTGTGGAGCGACCCTGACGATGGACAGGCCAAACCCCCTTTTCCGGAACCTGAGTTCCAAGATCGCCTGCATTCCGATGATGTTCATCGTCATCGTGGTCTTTGTTCTTGGCGCGGCCTGGACGGTTCTGTCGTCCTTCACCGACATCAAGACACTGCCGATCTTCACGCCGCAGGAGTTCTATGATCACTGGGTCGGCCTTGCGCAGTACGAGAGGCTGTGGCGGACGCCGAAATGGCTGATCGCGATCCGGAATCTGGCAATCTATGGCGGCCTGATCACCGCGTTCTCGTTCGTGGTGGGCTTTCTTTTGGCGGTGTTCATGGACCAGAAAATCCGGCTGGAGGGCGTGTTCCGCACGATTTACCTGTACCCTTTCGCGCTGTCGTTCATCGTGACGGGCCATGTCTGGGCCTGGATCATGAACCCGGCCTTCGGGCTTGAGGCGACAGTGCGCCGGTGGGGATGGGAAAGCTTTTCGTTCGACTGGCTGACCAACCGCGACATGTCGATCTACGCCGTGGTGATCGCGGGTCTGTGGCAAGGCACGGGTCTTGTGATGGCGCTGATGCTGGCCGGCTTGCGCAGCATCGACGACGAGATCTGGCGCGCGGCCCGGGTGGACGGCATTCCGACCTGGCGGACCTATGTGCAGATCGTCATCCCGATGATGCGGCCGGTGCTTGTCACCACGTTCGTGATCGTCGCGTCGGGCGCCGTGAGGGTCTATGACCTGGTCGTCGCGCTGACACAGGGGGGTCCGGGCCTGTCGAGCGTGGTGCCGTCGATGTACATCTACGAAGGCCTGTTCGTCGGCGCCCTGGCGCAAGGGACGGCGGCATCGACCATGCTTCTGCTGTTCACGGCGATCATCCTGATCCCCTGGGTCATGGTCGAATTCGGCAAGGCGCGGAGGAGCTGACAATCATGGCAACGTCCGCAACAAGGGGCATGGAACCCGAAGGCCCCAAGCCAAAGCCGATGTTCGCGCCGGGGCGCATCATGATCTACGCCGTCCTGATCGTGACATCGGTCTACTACCTTGTTCCGCTCTACGTCATGATCATCACGTCGGTGAAAGACCTCGACGCGATCCGCGACGGCAACATCTTCATCCCGACCTCGAACCCGACCTTCTATCCCTGGGTCAAGGCCTGGTCGGAGGCCTGCACAGGCCTGAAGTGCACCGGTCTTGCCCCGGGCTTCTTCAACTCGGTCATGATCACCGTTCCAAGCGTGATCGTGTCGATCGCGGTCGCGTCGGTCTCGGGCTATTCGCTGGCGAAGTGGCCCTTCCGGTTCTCGGAGGTGTTCTTCACCATCCTGATCGTCGGGTCTTTCATCCCCTATCAGGTGTTCCTCTATCCGCTGGTGATCATCACACGCGAAATGGGGATCTACTCGACCCTCTACGCCGTCATCTTTGTGCACACCGTCTTCGGTCTTCCGATCCTGACGCTGCTGTTCCGGAACTACTTCGCTGCCTTGCCGGATGAGATTTTCCGGGCGGCCAGGGTCGATGGTGCCGGATACTGGCGCATCCTGTGGCAGGTGATTGCGCCGGTCTCGATCCCGATCTTCACGGTTGCGGTGATCCTGCAGGTCACAGGGATCTGGAACGATTTCCTGTTCGGCGTGATCTACGCCGGACCGACGAACTACCCGATGACGGTGCAGCTGAACAACATCGTCAACTCGCTGCAGGGCGTGAAGGAATACAACGTGGACATGGCCGCCACGATCCTGACCGGCCTTGTTCCCCTGTCCATCTATTTCCTGTCCGGGAAGTACTTCGTGCGCGGCATCGCCGCCGGCGCCGTGAAAGGCTGATCCATGACCGTCAAGATCAAGGACCTTACGCTCAAGTTCGGCGGCGCGACGGTTCTGGACAAGCTGAACCTACAGATCGACGACGGCGAGTTTCTGGTTCTGCTTGGCGCGTCGGGCTGCGGGAAATCGACCCTGCTCAACTGCATTGCGGGGCTTCTGGAAATCACCGGCGGGCAGATCTTCATCGGTGACAAGAACGTCACCTGGGAAGAGCCGTCGCGGCGCGGCATCGGGATGGTGTTCCAGTCCTACGCGCTGTACCCGCAGATGACGGTGCGGGGGAACCTGTCCTTCGGGCTGAAGAACGCGCGGGTGGCGAAGGACGAGATCGACCGGCGCGTGGCGCGGGCGGCCGAGATCCTGCAGATCGGCCCGCTGCTGGATCGGAAGCCGGGCGCGCTGTCAGGCGGGCAGCGGCAGCGCGTGGCGATCGGGCGGGCCTTGGTGCGCGACGTGGACGTGTTCCTGTTCGACGAACCACTGTCGAACCTGGACGCCAAGCTGCGCGCCGACCTGCGGGTGGAACTGAAGCGGCTGCACCAGCGGCTGAAGAACACGATGATCTACGTGACCCACGACCAGATCGAGGCGATGACGCTGGCCGACCGGATCGCGATCATGCGGTCGGGTGTGATCCAGCAGCTGGCGTCGCCCGCCGAGATCTACAACCGGCCCGTCAACAAGTACGTGGCCGGGTTCATCGGCAGCCCCGAGATGACCTTCTTCAAGGGCAATCTGGCCGGAAAGACGTTCGAGGTGAACGGCGTCCGTATTCCGGTGGATGACTACACCTTCGACGGCGGTCGCGCCGACCGGCCCGCCTGGCTGGGCATCCGGCCCGAACACGTGCTGGAAGGCACCGCGGCGCGCGCCCTGCCCTTTCACACCGAGACGACGGTCGACATCGTCGAGCCGATGGGGTCGGACACGCTGGTCTGGTCGAAGGTGGCGGGCACCGACCTGCGGTTCCGGATGGACGGGCAGGCATCGGTGAAGGAAGGCGACACGATCACCGTCGGCTTCACGGCGTCGCGTGCCCACATGTTCGACCAAGAGACGGAAAAGCGGCTCTAAGTCACCATGATCGACCTGTCCGGCATATGGGACCTGACCGACGAGTCAGGCGACTACGCGGTTCCGATGCAGGTGCCGGGCGACGGCATTTCCGCGCTGCACAAGGCCGGGGCGATCCCTGACCCCTATTGGGGGCGGAACGAATACGGGCTGCGGTGGATCTGTGAGCGGGACTGGACGATCCGGCGGACGTTCGTGGCGGACCGGACGGATCTGGTCTTCGTGGCCGAGATGCTGGACACCGTGGCCGAGGTGCGGGTGAACGGGCAGGTGATCCTGCAGGCCGACAGCATGTTCCGGGAACAGCGGGCCGATGCGTCTAAGGCGCTGCGGGTGGGGCAGAACGAGATCGCGATCACGTTCCGTTCGCCCGTCCGCGAAGGCGCGGCACGGCAGGCGGCACAGCCGTTCTATGTGCCCTATCACAAGGGCAACTGCCCGATCCCCAACGGGAACATGCTGCGCAAACCCCAGTGCGATTTCGGCTGGGACTGGAACATCGCGCTGGCGCCGTTCGGGGTGTACGGGGGAATCCGGCTCGAGCAGCACCAGATTGGCAGGCCGGATGTTCACGTTCAGCAGCGACTTGAGGAAGGGCGGGCCATTCTGTCCCTGCGTCTTTATGCTTGGACCGATGGAGAGCCTAAGGTTGCGACCGTTAGTTGTGCGGGCGTCGTCCAAGAGGTCGAACTTCAACCCCGCTCCTATTCCAATACAGAACTGGTCATCGAGAAGCCCGACCTATGGTGGCCGGCCGGCCAAGGGCCTCAAACGCTCCACGAGCTAACTGTAACCGTCGGTGAATACTCGACCACCCGCCGCATCGGCCTGCGGCATGTCGAACTGCTCACCAACGCCGACGCCACCGGCGCCCGCTTTGCCTTCCGCATCAACGGGCGCGAGGTGTTCATGCGCGGGGCGAACTGGATTCCGGCGGATGCGCTGGGGTCGGCCATCACCCTCGAAACCGTCCGGCCGCTGCTGCAATCCGCGGTCGACGCGAACATGAACATGATCCGCGTCTGGGGCGGCGGGCGGTATGAACCGGACTGGTTCTACGACCTCTGCGATGAGATGGGGCTGATGGTCTGGCAGGACTTCATGTTCGCCTGCCATCTGTATCCGGCCACGGACGAGTTTCTGCGCACAGTCAACATCGAAACCTACATTCAGGCCAGACGACTGAATTATCATCCCTGCATTGCGCTCCTCTGTGGCGACAATGAGCTGCTAGGCGCGCTGAACTGGTTTCCGGAAAGCAAGGCGAATCGCGACCGATACCTTGTCGCCTACGACCGCCTGAACCGGACGATCGAAGAGGCGGTCAAATCCGCCGCCCCCGGCGCGATCTGGTGGCCCTCCTCCCCTTCGCCCGGCCTGCTCAACTTCGGCGACGCCTGGCACGATGACCGCTCGGGTGACATGCACTTCTGGTCGGTCTGGCACGAGGGGCGGGATTTCGAGCACTACCGCGACGTGTCGCCCCGGTTCTGTTCGGAATTCGGGTTCCAATCCTACCCGTCGATGCTCGCCATCCGGCGCTTTGCGAGCCCTGCGGACTGGAACATCGCGAGCCCCGTGATGGAAAGCCACCAGAAGAACGCGGGCGGCAATGCGCGGATTGCCGAGACGATGTTCCGTTATTTCCGCTTTCCGGTGGGGTTCGAAAACTTTGTCTATCTCAGCCAAATCCAGCAGGGGCTGGCGATCAAGACCGCCGTGTCGCATTGGCGCAGCCTGAAGCCCCATTGCATGGGCACGCTCTACTGGCAGCTGAACGACACCTGGCCCGTGTGTTCGTGGTCAAGCCTCGACCACGGGGGGAACTGGAAGCTGCTGCACCATATGGCCAAGCGCTTCTATGCGCCGGTGTTCGTGACGGTGGTGCCGGTTGACGGGGCATTCCACCTGAAGGCGGTCAACGATACGCCGGGGGACGTGACGCTGACCGTGCAGATCGCCGCCGCGCGCATGGACGGGACGACGCGGGCGCTGGGGCAGACGACCGTCACCCTGCGCACCGACATGGCGCAGGTGGTGGCCGAGGTGGCGGGGGATGCGCTGGCGGAGGATGAGGTGCTGGCCTTTACCTGGCAGGGGTCGGACGGGTCGGCATCAGGCGATGTGTTCGCGCCGAGGCCGTGGAAGGCCTATGACCTGATGCCCTCGGGCCTGACGCACACAGTGACCCGCGACGGCGAGGCGTATGTCTTTGACCTGTCCGTCACCGCGCTTGCCCCCTTCGTCGCCATCGAGGCGGATGTGGAGGGGCGGTTCTCGGCCAATGCCGTGACGCTGTTCCCCGGCCACCAGGCGCGCATCACCTTCACGCCCCGCGACCCTGCGGTGACCCCCACCTTCACCTTCCGCGATCTGCATGCCGCCACCTATGGCGGCTAGAAAGGACCCATGATGACCGATTTCTCGTACCAGCTTTACAGCAGCCGCAAGTTCGGGCCGCTGGACAAGACGCTGAAGATGGTGGCCGACGCGGGGTTCACCCAGGTCGAGGGGTATGGGGCGCTTTACGCGGACGATGCGGCGATGAAACCGCTGGAAAAGGGTCTGAAAGACACGGGGCTGACGATGCCGACGGGGCATTTCGGCTTTGACATGGTGAAGAACGAGCCCAAACGGGTGCTGGCGATTGCCAAGGCGCTGGGCGTGGAGGGCGTGATCGTCCCGTTCATCATGCCGAACGACCGGCCGAAGGACGCGAAGGGGTGGGAGGCCTATGGCAAGGCGCTGGCCGCTGCGGGCGCGCCGGTCCGCGATGCGGGGCTGTTCTTCGGCTATCACAACCACGATTTCGAGTATGTGGCCGTGGATGGCGGGCATTTGCCCATCGACCTGATCCTGGGGGCGGACCCGTCCCTGACGCTGGAATTCGACGTGGCCTGGTGCGTGCGGGGCGGCAAGGACCCGATGGGGACCATTGCGAAGTATGGCAGCCGCGTCCGTGCCGCGCATATCAAGGACATCGCGCCCGTCGGGAAGAATGCCGATGAGGACGGCTGGTCCGATGTGGGGGATGGCACGGTTCCCTGGCCCGCGCTGATGGCGGCCTTGCGCAAGGCCGGCACCCAGTACTTCGTGATCGAACACGACAACCCCAGCGATGACGGCCGGTTCGCCACCCGTTCCATCGCCGCCGTCCGGGCGATGTGAGGAGAGCAACATGCAAGGCATCGGAATCATCGGGGCGGGCAATATCTCGGCCGCTTACCTGAAGCTTGCCCCCCTGTTCAAAGGGCTGGAGGTGCGCGCCGTCGCCGACCTGAACCCCGACGCGGCCAAGGCGCGTGCGACCGAGTTCGGGGTCAAGGCGCTGTCGGTGGACGACCTTCTGGCGGCCAAGGACATCGACATCGTCGTCAACCTGACGATCCCGGATGCGCACTATCCGGTGACCAAGCGCATCCTGCAGGCGGGCAAGCACGCCTATTCGGAAAAGCCGTTCGTTCTGACGCTGGAACAAGGCGAGGACCTGCGCGCGATCTGCAAGGCCAAGGGGCTGCGTATCGGATCGGCCCCCGACACGTTCCTGGGCGGTGCGCATCAGGCGGCGCGGGCGGCGATTGACGAGGGGCGCGTGGGCAAGATTGTGGCCGGGACGGCGCATGTCCTGAACCACGGGATGGAGCACTGGCACCCGAACCCCACCTTCTTTTTCCTGCCGGGCGCGGGGCCGATGCTGGACCTTGGCCCCTATTACGTGACGAACCTGATCCAGCTGCTTGGGCCGGTGCGGCGGGTGGCGGCCTTGGCCAATGCGTCGCTTCCGGAGCGGATGGTCACGGCGGCGGGGCCGATGCAGGGAAAGACGGTTCCGGTGAAGACGCCGACCAACATCCATGCACTTCTGGAGTTCCAGTCGGGCGCGACGATCACCCTGTCGACCAGCTGGGATATCTGGGCGCACCGCCATGCGAACATGGAGCTTTACGGCACCGAAGGGTCGCTTTACGTGCCCGACCCCAACTTCTTCGGCGGCAAGGTCGAGGTGACGGGGCGCGGGCCGGCGGCGTCAGAGGTGGGGTACGCCAACCACCCATTCGGCGTGCCGAACCACGACAGCTCGCAAGGCAAGGTCGCCAACTACCGCACCGCGGGGCTGGCGGACATGGCGATTGCAATTCAGGAGGGTCGGCCCCACCGCTGTTCGATGGAACTGGCGCTGCACGCGGTGGATGTGATGACGGCCTGCCTGACCTCGGGCGAAACGGGGCAGTTCGTGACGCTGACCACCACGTGTGACCGACCGGCGGCCCTTTCTGCCGATCAGGCACGCGCCCTGCTGAAGTAGCCGGCGAATCGCGTCATCATGCAGGGCGGGGCCGGTGCCCCGCCCTGCCCTTTTGCGTCCCGAAGGATCGCCATGACCTACCTCCCCGCCACCGACCGCTATGACCACATGATCTACAATCGTTGCGGCCGGTCTGGGCTGAAGCTGCCCGCCATCTCGCTGGGGCTGTGGCACAATTTCGGCCACGACACGCCGCATCAGGTGAAGCAGGCGATCTGCAGGACGGCCTTTGACCTTGGCATCACGCATTTCGATCTGGCGAACAACTACGGCCCTCCGCCGGGTAGCGCGGAAGAGGCATTTGGCGAAATCCTGAAGACGGACTTCCTTGGTTTGCGGGACGAGCTGATCATCTCGTCCAAGGCCGGGTACCACATGTGGAACGGACCCTACGGCGAATGGGGCAGCCGCAAATACCTGATCGCGTCCTGTGACCAGTCGCTGAAGCGCATGGGCCTCGACTATGTGGACATTTTCTATTCCCATCGGTTCGACCCCGACACGCCGCTGGAAGAGACGATGGGTGCCTTGGACCATATCGTCCGAACGGGGCGGGCGCTGTATGTGGGCGTTTCCAGCTACAACGCCCAGCGCACGCGTGAGGCAGCGGCGATCCTGAAGGACCTGGGCACGCCCTTCGTCATTCATCAGCCCAGCTACAACATCCTGAACCGTTGGGTGGAGACGGATGGGCTGAAGCAGACCCTGGCCGAGCTTGGCGTGGGTTCGATCGCCTTCGTGCCGCTGGCGCAGGGGGTGCTGACGAACAAGTATCTGAACGGCATTCCGGAAGGCAGCCGCGCCAGCCAGGACAAGTCGCTTGCCCCCGAGGTGGTGGAAAAGGCCATCGGGTCGGTGCGCAAGCTGAACGACATGGCCGCGCGCCGGGGGCAGACGCTGGCGCAGATGGCATTGGCCTGGGTGCTTCGCGGGGGCGGGATCACGTCGGCGCTGATCGGGGCGTCGCGGCCCGAGCAGGTTGTCGATTGCGTGGGGGCGCTGAAGAACCTGGAATTCACAGGCGCGGAACTGACCGAGATCGATGCGATTTCCGAGGAAAAGGCCGTGAACCTGTGGGCGAAGTCGTCGGATTCATGACCCTGACCGTCGCCGCCCTGACCCCCGCGACCTGGGCACCCTTTGCCGCCCTGGTCGAGGCGCATGGCGGCATCTTTGGCGGGTGCTGGTGCCTGGGCTTTCACCCCGAGCGGAACACGGTCGGAGGGTACGAGAAACGGCGGCAGGCGAAGTTTGACCGCGTGGAACGGGGGGCAGCCCATGCGGCGCTGGTGATGCAGGGCGGGGCCTGCATCGGCTGGGCGCAGTTCGGCGGCCCGGCCGAGTTGCCGAGCATCAAGAACCGCAAGGCCTATGACGCCGCAGGCAGCCCACCGCCCGACTGGCGCATCACCTGCCTTTTCGTGGATCGCAACCACCGCCGCGGCGGGGTGGCAGGGGTTGCGTTGCAGGGCGCGCTGGACCTGATCGGCGGGTTGGGCGGTGGGGTGGTCGAGGGCTACCCCGAGGCGGTGGAAGGGCAGAAGACGGCCGCCGCGTTCCTGTTCGGCGGCACCCTGGGGCTGTTCGAAAGGGCCGGGTTCGCGCGGGTCCGGCCCATTGGGCTGCATCGCTGGGTGATGCGCCGCGACGTGGCGGCGGCATGATCCGGAACCCGATCCTGAAAGGCTTCAACCCCGACCCCAGCATCTGCCGGGTGGGGGGCGACTACTACATCGCCACATCGACCTTTGAGTGGTATCCGGGCGTTCAGATCCACCATTCGACCGACCTGGCGAACTGGCGGCTGGTGGCACGGCCGCTGAACCGGGCGGCGCTGCTGGACATGCGGGGCAACCCGGACAGCTGCGGGGTCTGGGCACCGTGCCTCAGCTGGGCCGACGGGCAGTTCTGGCTGGTCTATACCGATGTGAAGCGGTTCGACGGGGCGTTCAAGGACGCGCACAACTATATCACCACCTGCGACCGCATCGACGGGGTCTGGTCAGACCCGGTCTATGTGAACTCTTCGGGCTTCGATCCGTCGCTGTTCCACGACGATGACGGGCGAAAGTGGTTCCTGAACATGCGCTGGAACCATCGCGGCACCGGCACCGGCGTCAACCCCGCGCATGACGCCTTTGACGGGATCCTGTTGCAGGAATGGTCGCCGAAAAAGGGTCTGACCGGGCCGGTTTCGATGATCTACGCCGGAACCGACCGGGGTCTGACCGAGGCGCCGCATCTGTTCAAGCGTGACGGCTGGTACTACCTGACGACGGCCGAGGGCGGGACGGGCTATGACCATGCCGTGACGATGGCCCGGTCCCGCGACATCCGGGGCCCTTACGAGACACACCCGGCGAAGCACGTGATCACAACCGCCCACGCACCGGACAGCGCGATCCAGCGGACAGGGCACGGTCAGTATGTCGAAGGGGTTGACGGGCGGCATTGGCACACGTTCCTGATGGGTCGGCCGATCAAGGTCGGCAACCGCACCTTCTGCCCGATGGGGCGCGAGACAGGCCTGGCCGAGGTGGAATGGCGGGATGGCTGGCTTTGGCTGAAAGGGGGCGGGCAGGTTCCGCCCGAGACGATTCCCGCCGATACAGAGCCTGCGTCCGCGCAGGTCCGCACCGACATGTTCGGCCCCGGCCCCTTGCCGGCCGATTTCCAGTGGCTGCGCCACCCGCACCCGGACCGGCTGTTCCGCCTGGGCGACCGGGGCCTGACCCTGATCGGGCGCGAAAGCCTGGGGTCTTGGTTCGAGCAATCCTTGGTGGCCCGGCGGCAGGAGCATCTGGCCTATGAGGCGCGCTGCACCCTGTCGTTCGACCCCGTCACCTACCAGCAGGCGGCAGGCCTGACGACCTACTACAACCGCCACAAGTTCCACGCCCTGATGCTGACGCATGAGGAGGGGTCGGGGCGCGTGCTGACCATCTTGTCTTGCCCCGGCGACTGGCCGGACGGGGCGCTGGCCTTTCCGACCGCGCCCGTTCCCGTGGACCGTGGGCCGGTCGAGCTGCGGGTGCGCGTCAACGGGGCGACGCAGCAGTTTTCCTGGCGGCAGGCGGGTGATTGGTCCGACATCGGCCCACCGCTCGACGCTGCCGTCATCTCGGACGAAGGCGGGCGGGGCGAGCATGGGTCGTTTACCGGCGCTTTCGTCGGGATGGTGTGCTTCGACACTTCGGGTGCCGCGCGCGAGGCGCATTTCGCATCCTTCCGCTACGCCCCTGAATGATGGACACCCAGATGAGAAGCGCCCTGTGCCTGCATGATCTTGCCACCGGACGCGAGACCGTCGTGCTGGAAACCCCGCGCCTCATCGAGGCCCCCAACTGGCTGCCCGACCAGTCTGGTTTGGTTGTGAACGCTGACGGGAGGCTGTATCGCGTAGCGTTCAAGAACCCCGGTTTGGCCGAGATAGACACGGGTTTCGCAACGCGGCTGAACAATGACCACGGGATTTCGCCCGATGGCACAATGATCGCGATTTCCAACCACACGGTGCCGGGCAAGTCGTGCATCTACACCGTCCCGATTGCGGGTGGCGAGCCCAAGCAGGTGACAGAGAACACCCCGTCCTGGTGGCACGGCTGGTCGCCCGACGGCGCGCATCATGCCTATGCGGCGGTGCGGGGCGGCGTGTTCGACATCTATACGATCCCCGTCGCGGGCGGAGAGGAGCTGCGCGTCACCTCGGGCGGCGGGCACCATGACGGGCCGGACTATACGCCCGACGGGGAGTGGATCTGGTTCAACTCGGACCAGGGGGGGTCGATGCAGCTCTGGCGTGTCCGGCCCGACGGGCGCGACCGGCAACGGATGACGGATGATGACCGGGTGAACTGGTTCCCGCACCCGTCGCCCGATGGTAAGCATGTCCTCTATCTGGCCTACCCCCCGGGAACCGAAGGGCACCCGCGCGACCTGGATGTGGAACTGCGCCTGATGCCCGCTTCGGGCGGCGCCCCACGAACGCTAAACGCGATCTTTGGCGGGCAGGGTTCGATCAACGTGCCCTGCTGGAACCGCGACGGGACGGTGTTCGCCTATGTGCGATACTACCCGGAATAGGGTCTATTGCGCCGCAATCTCGCGCTGCGTTCCCAAAAGGCCCTCGGTCACCTGCGACAGCGCCAGGGCCGCCGCCCCGTGCGCCCAAAGCAGGTCTCCCCAGGCGTGAATCTCGATCTTCGGCGGCGGGCGGCCGGAATCGATCGCAAGCGCCGCGATTTCCGCCAGGGTGTCACCGGCGTACAGGTAATCATACCGCATCCGCTCCCCCGACAGGATGATCAGGCCGGGGTCGAACAGGTTCACGACATTCGCCAGGCCCAGAGCCAGATAGCGCCCGGCCCGCCGGAAGATCGACCGCGCGGCCGCGTTTCCGGCCTTGGCGTGGTCATACAGGCTTTCCAGAAGGATGTTGACCGACTGCATTTCGCGGCTGGACCAGTTGAGCGCGGTGGTCGCCTCGCGCGCGAGGGCATAGTCGGCGATATAGGCCTCCAGGCAGCCGCGCTGCCCACAGCGGCAGAGCGCGCCGTCCAGCTGGACCTTGGTATGGCCAAGTTCCATGCCCAGCCCGCGCGCACCGCGATAGACGCGGTGGTTCAGGACCAGCCCCATGCCCACACCATGTTCGATGGTCACGACCGCGAAGTCCGACCGGCTTCGACCGGCGCCGAACCACAACTCGGCCAGCGAGACAAGGTTCGCGTCATTGTCGATAAAGACAGGCCGACCCAACCGGTCAGCCAGGGCCGGGGCAAGCGCAAGGCGACGCACTGACAGGACGGGCGACCACAGAATTGTGCCGGTATCGGCCTCGACATAGCCCGGGACACCAATGCCCACGGCCGAAAGGTCCTGTGGCGAGGCACCGGCCTTTGCACAGACCTCGGTCAGCAGGGTCTCGACCGTCTCATAAAGGACCTGCGGCTCCATCGCCGCCGGGTTCCGCGAGATCGCAAGGTCAGCGACCAGATTGCCCGCGAAGTCGACAATCACGGCGGTATGCTCGCGGTCAGAAAGCTTGATGCCCGCCACCAGATGGGCCTCGGGACGGACGCCCAGCGCAACCGCAGGGCGGCCGCGTCCGGCCTCGAGCTCGCGCGGGGCCGTCACTTCGTGCAGCAGACCTGCCTCGATCAGTTCCGAGGTGATCGTCGTCACGGTCGCCGGACTGACGTTCAGCTCCTTGGCCACCTGCACCCTTGGCATCGTGCCCGCAGCCCGCACACGGTCAAAGATCTGCTGGCGCAAGGACCGCGCGTTCTCGGTCAGCGGCGGAATCATCGGGCCACAGCCGCGCACCACGCCGCTCCGCCCCTTTGCCAGTGACCTGACCCGCTGCATTATTTCGGCCCCAAAAGAAAAGCACCCGCCCTCTTCAGGGATACGGCACCAATACTGACCATTCCTTCGCGGCGCATGGCGTCCCACTGCCTGAAAGCCCGGCACACTCAGTCTGTGCCGCGCATTTTAATTTGACAACTAAATTTATTGAGGGCAGGTTTCGCGCACACCGGCGAATCCGTCGGCGAGGGGCCAGTCTGCAAGGCCCATCCTTGGGAGGTACTATATGCACAAGGCTATTGTGGCCGCCGCGATCATCGCGGCTGGCTTCGCGTCCGCTGCCAACGCCGCGGGCAAGACCATCGCGGTGTCCTGGAAGACCTTCCAGGAAGAGCGCTGGAAGACCGACGAAGCCGCGATCAAGGCCGCGGTCGAAGCGGCTGGCAACACCTACATCTCGACCGACGCGCAGGGCTCGGCCCAGAAGCAGGCGGCCGACATCGAAAGCCTGATCTCGCAGAAGCCGGACGTCGTGCTGGTCGTCGCGTTCGACTCGGACGCGATCCTTCCGTCGATCAAGGCGCTGAGCGACGCGGGCATCAAGTCGATCGCCTATGACGTCCAGTTCGAAGACCCGAACGCGCTCTACATCACGTTCGACAACGTGGGCGTCGGCCGGATCATCGCCACCGAAGTCTCGAAAGTGAAGCCCGAGGGCAACTATGCCTTCATCAAGGGCGACAAGGGCGACCCGAACGCGACCTTCCTGTTCCAGGGCATGATGGAAGTCCTGAAGCCGGCGATCGACTCGGGCAAGATCAAGAACGTCTGTGAAACCTTCACCGACGGCTGGAAGCCCGACAACGCGCAGAAGAACATGGAACAGTGCCTGACCTCGACCGGCAACAAGGTCGATGCGGTCCTGTCCGAAAACGACGGCATGGCCTCGGGCGTTGTCGCTGCGCTGACCGCGCAGGGCATGGCCGGGATCCCGGTCGGCGGCCAGGACGGCGACCTCGCCGCCATCAACCGCGTCGCGCTGGGCACCCAGACCGTGTCGGTGTGGAAGAACGCGTCCGACCTCGGCAAGGTCGCCGGTGAAGCGGCGAACGCGCTGGCCGACGGCACGGCGATGGACGCCATCCCGGGCGTGACCAAGTTCTCGGGCGGCAAGAACGGCGTCGAGATGAACGCCATCCTGCTGGCACCGACGCCGATCACCAAGGACAACATCAGCGTCGCCATCGACGCGGGCCACATCACCAAGGATCAGGCCTGCGCCGGCGTCGCCGCCGGTTCGGTCAACGGCTGCTGATCCGTGGCCAAGGGCCAATAAATACAGCCGCGTCCATCCCCTGATGGGCGCGGCCTTTTTTTCATAAGAAAAGAACGTCACCAGGAAACGTCACCCCGGGGGAGGTACTCATGTCGGACCAAACAGGCGCAAGCCTGAACCCAGCGCTACAGGCGGAAGGCCCGGTCAAGCGCTTTTTCCGCGCGACCGAGATCGACACCCGAATGCTCGGGATGATCGCCGCGCTGATCCTGATCTGGTGTGTGTTCGACGTGGCCAGCGGGATCCTGCGTGGCAACTTCGGTGGGCTGCTCGGCGGTTCCTTCCTGACCCCCCGGAACCTTTGGACGCTGCTGGTGCAGACGTCGTCCATCGCGGTCATGTCCACCGGCATGGTTCTTCTGATCGTGATGCGGCAGCTTGACCTGTCGGTCGGCTCGATGCTCAGCCTGATTGCCGTCGCGGCCGGGGTGCTGCAGGTGTTCGAGCTTGCACCCGTTCTGGGCGTCGGACATCCGGCGATCTGGATCATCGCGGTCGTGTTCTCGATCGCGCTTGGCGCGCTGATCGGTGCCTTCAACGGATTTCTGACCGCCTACGCCAAGATACCGGCCTTCATCGTCACGCTGGGCGGGCTGCTCGCCTACAGCGGCCTCGCCTTCTCTCTCGCCAAGGGCGAGACGGTTGCGCCGATGGACAAGACCTTCGAAATCTTCGGCGGCGGCATCCCGATCAGCTGGCTCGGGCCGGTCTGGAGCTGGGCGCTGGCGCTTTTGGTCTGTGCCGCCATCGTATTCGCCCTCATCAGCGGACGGCGGCAGCGCATTCGCTTCAACTTTCCGCTGCGTCCCGTCTGGGCCGAGGTGTTCCTGGCGGTCCTGGGCAGCGCTGTCGTCCTGTTCGTCACCCATGTTATGAACTCGTATCCCTGGCCCTACCGCCTTGCCGCAGCCTACGCAAAGGCCAACGGCGAGGAGATCCCTGCAGGGGTCGAGAACAAGGATGGTGCAGCAGCCTGTCTGGCAGGTGACGCTGTGGTCAGTTGCACTGACGGGCTGATGTACGCCACCGGCTATTCACTGCCGGTTGTCGTCATGCTGGTGGTGGGTGTCCTGATGACCTTCCTGTCCACCCGCACACGGTTCGGCCGCTATGTCTATGCCATCGGTGGCAACCCCGAGGCGGCGGAACTGGCGGGCATCAACACCAAGATGATGATCGTCAAGGTTTTCGCGCTGATGGGTGCGCTGGTTGGCGTGTCCGCCATCATCTCCTCGGCCCGCCTGAATGCCGCAACGAACGCGCTCGGCCTCACGAACGAGCTTTACGTCATCGCCGCGACGGTCATCGGCGGCACATCGCTTGCTGGTGGTGTCGGCACCATCTACGGCGCGATGCTGGGCGCCCTGATGATGCAGTCGATCGTGTCGGGGATGTCACTTCTGAACCTTCCCGCCGCGATGCAAAACATCGTCGTCGGCACGGTTCTGGTGATCGCCGTCTGGCTCGACCAACTTTATACCCGCCGCGTGAAGTGAGGATCTGATCATGGCTACCCCACTTATCGAAATGCGCGACATCTCCATTGCGTTCGGCGGCATCAAGGCCGTCGATCACGCATCGGTCGATCTTCACCCGGGCGAAGTCGTCGGCCTTCTTGGCCACAACGGCGCGGGGAAATCGACACTGATCAAGATCCTGTCCGGTGCCTACAAGCGCGATCACGGACAAATCCTGGTCAACGGACAGGAAGTGCAGATCAACAACCCCCGCGACGCCAAGGCCCAGGGAATCGAGACGATCTACCAGACGCTCGCCCTGGCCGACAACGTGGACGCCGCGGCGAACCTGTACCTCGGGCGCGAGCTGCGAACCCGCTGGGGAACGCTCGATGACGTGGCGATGGAGGCTGCCTGCCGCAAGGTGATGCACCGGCTGAACCCGAACTTCCGCCGGTTCAAGGAGCCGGTGTCGAAGCTGTCGGGCGGGCAGCGGCAGTCGGTGGCCATCGCCCGCGCCATCCACTTCAACGCGCGCATCCTGATCATGGACGAACCGACCGCCGCCCTTGGCCCGCAGGAAACCGCGCAGGTGGGCGAGCTGATCAAGCAGCTGAAGGCCGAGGGAATCGGGATTTTCCTGATCAGCCATGACCTGCACGATGTCTTCGACCTGGCCGATCGCGTGGCGGTGATGAAGAACGGCAAGGTTGTGGGCACCGCGCGGACCTCGGACGTGACGCATGACGAGGTGCTGGGCATGATCATCGCAGGCAAATGCCCGCCCGGGGCGATTCCCGGGCCGGGGGCGATGTAGCCATGTACCTTGGGCTTGACCTTGGCACGTCAGGCCTGAAGGGCCTGCTGATCGACGACGACCAGGCCGTGGTGGCCGAAGCCTCGGCCCCGCTGACCGTTTCCCGCCCGCATGACGCTTGGTCCGAGCAGGCCCCGGCGGACTGGATCGGTGCGGCCGAGAAGGTGCTGACGGCGCTTGGCCGCGACCGGCTGGCCGCGGTGAAAGGCGTTGGTCTGTCGGGCCAGCAGCACGGAGCCACGATGCTGGACGACGCAGACAACGTTCTGCGACCTTGCATCCTGTGGAACGACACCCGGAGCTACGTCGAGGCGGCCGAAATGGATGCCGACCCGGATTTCGCGCGGATCGCCGGGAATGTGATCCTGCCCGGCTACACGGCACCGAAGCTCTTGTGGACAAAGCGGCACGAACCGGCGGTGTTCGCCAAGGTCGCGCGTGTGCTCTTGCCCAAGGACTACCTGCGCCTCTGGCTGACGGGCGAGCATGTGGCCGAGATGTCCGATGCCGCCGGAACCGCGTGGCTGGATGTGGGCAAACGGGACTGGTCGGACACGCTGCTGGCCAAGACAGACCTGACGCGGGCGGCGATGCCGCGGCTGATCGAAGGGTCCGCGGTGTCAGGCACGATCCGGGCCGAGCTCTGCGACCGCTTCGGCCTGCGGCCCTCGTGCGTCGTGGCCGGGGGCGGGGGCGACAACGCGGCCTCGGGCGTCGGCGTGGGCGTGGTCAAGGGTGGGCAGGCCTTCGTGTCGCTGGGGACCTCGGGCGTCCTGTTCGCGGCGACGGACGGGTTCCACCCCGATACCGAACGCGCCGTGGTGCACAGCTTCTGCCATGCTCTGCCCGGCACCTGGCACCAGATGGGCGTGATCCTGGCCGCCACCGATGCGCTGAACTGGTTCTCGCGCCTTGTGGGGGCGGAACCGGCGGCGCTGACCGGGGCGCTCGGCGCGCTGATTGCGCCGGGAAAGACCCGTTTTCTGCCGTACTTGGGCGGCGAGCGCACGCCGATCAACGATGCGCTGGCCCGGGGCGCGTTCATCGGGCTGGAGCATGCGACCGACCGCATTGCGGCGACCCGCGCGGTGGTCGAGGGCGTGACCTTCGCCATCCGCGATTGCCGCGATGCGTTGGCCAAGGCGGGCACGCCGATCGACCGGCTGCTGGCTGTGGGCGGGGGGTCGCGGTCGGACTACTGGTTGCAGGCCATCGCCACCGCGCTGGACATGCCGATCGCGCTGCCCGTCGCGGGCGATTTCGGCGGGGCCTTCGGTGCGGCGCGTCTTGGCCTGATGGCCGCGACCGGCGCGGGGGTCGAGATCGCCACGATGCCAAAGATCGCCAAGACCGTCGATCCGGTCCGCGACCTGACCCAAGCCTTCGACGAGGGCCACGCCCGCTATGTGGCCGCCCGCCAAGCCATCAAGGGACTGACATGACCGACTTCTTCAAGGGCATTGCGCCCGTCCGCCACGAGGGCCCGGACAGCGACAATGAGTTCGCTTTCCGTCACTACAACCCCGACGAGGTGATCCTGGGCAAGCGGATGGAGGACCATCTGCGTTTTGCCGTCGCCTACTGGCACAGCTTTGCCTGGCAGGGTGGTGACCCGTTCGGCGGGCAGACCTTTGAACGTCCCTGGTTCGGCGACACGATGGATCTGGCGCGCATGAAGGCCGACGTGGCCTTCGAGTTGTTCGAAATCCTCGGCGCGCCCTTCTATTGCTTCCACGATGCCGACGCGCGGCCGGAAGGGTCTACGTTTGCGGAATCGCTGAAGAACCTTGAAGCGATTACCGACTATCTGCTCGACAAGCAGTCGCAGTCGAAGACCCGCCTGCTCTGGGGAACCGCGAACCTGTTCTCGCACCGCCGCTGGATGTCGGGTGCCGCGACCAACCCCGACCCCGAGGTCTTTGCCTATGCTGCGGCGACAGTGAAGTCCTGCATGGATGCCACGATGAAGCTGGGCGGGGCGAACTACGTCCTGTGGGGCGGGCGCGAGGGATACGAGACGCTGCTGAACACCAACCTTCTGCGCGAACGCCAGCAGGCCGGGCGGTTCCTGCAGATGGTTGTCGAGTACAAGCACAAGATCGGCTTCAAGGGCACGATCCTGATCGAGCCGAAACCGCAGGAGCCGTCGAAACACCAGTACGACTATGACGTGGCGACGGTTTACGGGTTCCTCAAGGACTTCGGGCTTGAGGGCGAAGTCAAGACGAACATCGAACAGGGCCATGCCATCCTGGCCGGACATTCGTTCGAGCACGAGCTGGCATTGGCGACAAGCCTTGGCATCTTCGGGTCGATCGACATGAACCGGAACGACTATCAGTCAGGCTGGGACACCGACCAGTTCCCGGACAACGTGCCGGAAATGGCCCGCGCCTACTACGAAGTGCTGCGGGCGGGCGGATTCACCACGGGCGGGACGAACTTCGACGCCAAGATCCGCCGCCAGTCGCTGGACCCGGCCGACCTGGTTCTGGCGCATGTGGGCGGCATGGACATTTGCGCCCGGGCGCTGAAGGCTGCAGCCGCACTGCTGGCGGACGGGTCGCTGGAGCGGGCGCGGGCCGAACGTTACGCGGGATGGGATGCACCGTCCGCGAAAGCCTGGCTTGCCAGCGGCACGCTGGATGGAATCGCGGCCGAGGTTCTGACCCGCAACATCAACCCGCGGCCACGGTCGGGTCGGCAGGAGCGGCTGGAGAACCTCTGGAACCGGTTCGTCTGAGCGGTCGCACGCGCGGGGCGGTCTGGGAACCGGGGCGAAGACATCGGTCCGGGACTTGGTCTGCGCATGTCGACCGGTCCGTGTGGGGCCGGTCATGGTTAATCTTGCGGTAACTCTCAAGGCGCTAGGGTGAAACGGCCACCGGATTCGGAAGGCTGAACAGGCCAGCTTCGCCCCAGGAGAATGCGCATCTTGACCGCACCGATCTTTGACTTTCGCCCCGACCCGGCGATCGCGACGGCCCGGCCCGCCGCGTCGACCCGCTATGCAACTTCGGGCAAGCGCGCTCTTGATCTGTTTCTGCTGGTTGTGCTGGCGCCGGCCGCGATCGTGCTGATCGCCATCGCTGCGGGTGTGATCGGCCTGGCTGGAGGAAAGCCGTTCTACGGGCATGTGCGTGTCGGTCTGCATGGGCGAAAGTTCCGCTGCTGGAAGCTTCGCACGATGGTTCCCGATGCAGACGCCGTGCTGGCGCGCATGCTTGCCACCGACCCCGAAAAGGCGCGCGAATGGGCCCGCCACCAGAAGCTGTCGGACGATCCAAGGGTGACCCGGATCGGGCGGCTGCTGCGCCGGACAAGCCTTGATGAGCTGCCGCAGCTCTGGAACGTGCTGCGGGGGCAGATGAGCTTTGTCGGCCCCCGGCCCTTTACGCCCGAACAGGCAGGGCTTTACGGGTCAGGGCTGCAGAACGCGCCCTACTACCGCCTCCGGCCTGGCATCACGGGCCTGTGGCAGGTGACGCGCCGGAACCGTGGCAGCTTTGCCGAACGCACCGATTTCGATGACCGCTATGCGCGTGAGCTTTGCCTTTCGGAAGATCTGTCGATCCTTTGGCGTACATTCGGCGCCGTTCTGCGCGCCACCGGCCGCTAAGGCACCTCAGGCTCCGAATCGGGCGGCAGGATCGCCTCTGGGTCCCAGATCACTTTTGCGCCAAGCTTTTCAAGGAACCGGCGGTGTGCGGCATCCTCGGCTGCGGACAGACGCCGAGGCAGCGGTCGTGGTCTGGGTGCGGGGCGCCAACTTTCGCCGGAAAGCGTGACTGCGCCGCGCGACACCACCTCTGCGGCAGCGAATGTCAGACCCGGCTGGCGACCGCCGACCAGCTCGAGGTACACCTGTGCAAGGATTTCGCTGTCGAGAAGGGCACCATGTTTGGTGCGCGCCGAATTGTCGATGCCGAAGCGGCGGCACAGGGCGTCCAGCGAAGCCGGAGACCCCGGAAAGCGCCGCCGCGCCATCCCGACGGTATCGATGGCACGGTCGGCGGCGATTTCAGCTCGGCCAGACCTGGCAAGCTCGGAATTCAGGAACTTCATGTCGAACGCGGCATTGTGAATCACAAGTTTCGCGTCAGTTCCGATAAACGCCGTGAATTCATCGGCGATGTCAGAGAACCGGGGCTTGTCGGCGAGAAACGCCGTCGAGAGGCCGTGTACGGCCTCTGCCTCGGCAGGCATCGACCGTTCCGGGTTCAGGTAACGATGAAACTGGCGACCGGTGGGCACATGGTTCCAGAGCTCAACCGCTCCGATCTCGACAAGGCGATGTCCCTCGGCCGGTTCGAGGCCCGTGGTTTCGGTATCGAGGACAATTTCACGCATGATCGGTGCCCTGTGCCGCCGCGACCTTGGAGCGGATTTCCGACAGAATGCGGTGCACGGCCGCACGGGCTGTGTCCATGGCCTCGGTTGTGATCACATAGTCTGCGCGGCGGCGTTTCTCTGCGTCTGGCATCTGGCGGGCAAGAATCGCGTCAAGGGCTTCCCCGGTCATCCCGGGCCGGGCAAGAACCCGTGCACGCTGCATGTCCGGGGGCGCGGTCACCACAACCACCGCGTCCGCCAGTGCGTCGGCCCCGGTTTCGTAGAGAAGTGGAATGTCCAGGATGACCAGATCGGTCCCCTGGTCCGCATGATCACGCAGGAACTCCGCGCGGTCGTCGGCGACAAGCGGGTGAACGGCGGCCTCGAGCCGCGGGAGCCGACCTGCATCAGCAGTCACCCAGGCGCGCAGTGCATTCCGGTCGACGGCCCCCGCACGCACGGCGGGCGGCGCCAGGGCGGCAACCTTCGGCACGGCCTTCCCGCCCGGACCATAGAGGCGATGGACCGCCGCGTCGGCGTCCCAGACCGGGACGCCCGCGTCGCGGAACATCGCGGCCGTCGTCGACTTGCCCATTCCAACCGATCCCGTCAGACCCAGGACGAAGGGCCGCCTCATGTGTCGAGGACCGCGGCCCTTGCCGCAGCATCCACATCGGGGCGGATGCCAAACCAGCGCTCGAAGGCCGGTGCGGCCTGGTGCAGAAGCATCCCCAGTCCGTCGACGGTGACGCAACCGATGGCCTGCGCCTCGTCCAGCAGGCGGGTACGGAGTGGCGTGTAGACGAGATCGGACACCACGGCCCTGGGTGAGAGCGCGTCGAGCGGCACGCGGAAGTCGGGCTTTCCGTCCATGCCGAGGGCAGAGGTGTTGACGACCGTCATCGCATCTTCCAGCATGTTTCCGGCCTGAACCCAGTCGTGGACGACGATTTTCGCCCCGAACTCGGTTCGCAGCGAGTCAGCCCTTGCGCGGGTCCGATTGGCCAGTCGGATCTCGGGAACCCCGCTTTCAAGAAGCGCCGCAATCACCGCCCGCGCCCCGCCGCCCGCGCCAAGGACGGCGGCCGGGCCGGCTGAAGGCACCCAAGTCGGAGCATTCTGCCGGAGGTTGGCGACAAAGCCATAGCCGTCGGTATTGTCGGCGTGGATGCGCCCGTCCTTGCGAAAGATCAGCGTGTTCGCGGCACCGATCAGGGCAGCGCGGTCGGTGACCACGTCGGCCAGGGCAAGAACCGTTTCCTTGTGCGGGATCGTGACGTTGCAGCCCACGAACCCGGCCCGGGGAAGGGCGGACAGCACGTCGCGCAGGTCGGCCTGCGCCACATCCATCGGGATGTAATAGCCCGCCAGCCCGTAGGTCCGCAGCCAGTGCGCATGCAGCCGCGGTGATTTCGAATGCGCGATGGGCGAGCCGATCACGCCGGCGAGGGGGATGCGGGTGGCTTGGGTCATGTGGCGATGTCGCCCCTTGCGCCCAGCCAGGTCAAGAGGGGGATCAGCGGGAGGCCGAGGATCGTGAAGGGATCACCTTCGATCCGCGTGAACAGACGCCCGCCTTCGGCTTCGATCTGGTATGCCCCGACGGACGTCGCGATCGCGGGCCAGTTGCGACGGACATAGGTTGCGATGAAATCGGGCGAGAGCGGACGGAGGGTCAGTGCGGCGGTGGCGGTATGCCGCCAGACTGGCACGCCTCCTTCGACGGCAACCGCAGCGGTGTGAAGGCGGTGGGTCTTGGCGGACAGTGCGGACAATTGCGCCTCGGCTTCGGCGGGGTCGCGGGGCTTGGAAAAAAGCTCGCCATCGAGTTCCAGCACCTGATCGGCACCCAGAACCAGCGCGTCGGGCGCCGAAGCCAGCGCGCCCTTTCGGGCCTTGTGATCGGCAAGCGCATCGGCAATGTCGCGGGCTTTTGCCCCATCCGCGCGCAGCGCATCACGAATGGACGCCTCGTCGACCTTGACCGGACGGAGAGTGACCGCAAGGCCGACCGCCCGAAGCATCGCTTCGCGGGCCGACGAGGCCGATGCCAGCACGAACGGCCTGTCACCAGGCCAGGGCAGGCGGGAGGAATCGGTGGAGAAGTCGATGATCATCCCGGGGATGGCCAAGGGAAAAGGGGGAGCGCGCGCAGAAGTTCACGCGGCGGGCAGCTCTGTCAAGCGCTCCGCGCCGCATCATCCACCTGTTGAGCGGATGTGGCAGGCACCGTGGACAAGGCCTGGCGTGAAGCCGTTCTTCACATCGTGCGACCAATCCGCCCACAGCGTTCCGAACGTGAAGCCGTTGATCTGATTATCTTTTTCTAGATATTTCCGAAGCTTTAGACGTTATCCCGGATCATGGATCGCTCTGGCGCGGCTGTGGGAAAGTTCAGGTAGCGGGCGCCAATCCGCTTTTCCCCATAGCCAACATCATCATCATCCTTCTAAGTCTTTCTTTATTGAAGTGGGGGGCCATCCGGTCATGGTGACCGATCTGCTTGTCGATCTGTATCCCTGGACGAAGACCGCGCATGTCGTGTGCGTGATCGCCTGGATGGCGGGGTTGTTCTATCTGCCAAGACTGTTCGTGTACCATGTCGAGGGCTACGAGAAGCGCGGAGTCATTGCCGGAAGCGAGATGGATCTTCTGCTGCAGCGGCAGGAGCGCCTTTTGCTTCGGGCTATCATGAACCCGGCAATGATCGGCGCATGGATTTTCGGCCTTCTGCTGGTTCTGACGCCGCAGGCCTCCGTGTATCCAGAGGAAGTCTGGGTCTGGACAAAAGGATTGTCGGTGATCGGTATGACCTGGTTTCACCATTGGCTGTCCCGTCGCCGGAAAGAGTTCGTGCGTGGAGCCAACACCCGATCCGGGCGGGCCTACCGCATCATGAACGAGGTTCCGACGCTGCTCATGCTGGTCATTGTGGCCTCGGTTATCGTGAAATTCTGACCGGCTGTGGCCCCCGGCATCGGTTGACAGGACGACAGACGCGGGTGTAACGGCTGAGGCTGCAAGGCCGTCCGGCCCGTAGCATTCCCCAGATCCAGAAATAGCGTCGCGGCAGGGCCGCAGCGTTCAACGCGAGGACATGATGTCTCAGGATAGCCTCAGACTGGCCGATCTCAAGGCCAAGAGCCCGGCGGACCTGCTGGCCATGGCGGAAGAGTTCGAGATCGAGAACGCGTCGGTCATGCGCAAGGGCGAGATGATGTTCTCGATCCTGCGGGAATACGCAGAGGACGGCTACGAGATCGGCGGCGACGGCGTGCTGGAGGTCTTGCAGGATGGGTTCGGGTTCCTGCGGTCAACCGAAGCGAACTATCTGCCGGGGCCAGACGACATCTATGTCAGCCCGGACATGATCCGGCACTATGCGCTGCGGACCGGTGACACGATCGAGGGCGTGATCCGTGCGCCGGGCGAGAATGAGCGCTATTTCGCGCTGACCAAAGTGACGCGGATCAACTTCGAGGAGCCTGAGAAGGCGCGGCACAAGGTGGCCTTCGACAACCTGACGCCGTTGTACCCGGACGAGCGGCTGAAGATGGAGATCGAGGATCCGACGATCCGTGACCGGTCGGCGCGGATCATTGACCTGGTGGCACCCATCGGCAAGGGCCAGCGCGGGCTGATCGTCGCACCGCCGCGCACGGGCAAGACGGTGCTGTTGCAGAACATCGCGCATTCGATCGCGGTGAACCACCCGGAATGCTACCTGATCGTGCTGCTGATCGACGAGCGGCCCGAGGAAGTGACGGACATGCAGCGCAGTGTGAAGGGCGAGGTGATTTCGTCGACCTTTGACGAACCGGCGACGCGGCACGTGGCTGTGGCCGAGATGGTGATCGAGAAGGCCAAGCGGCTGGTCGAGCACAAGCGGGATGTCGTGATCCTGCTTGACTCCATCACGCGTCTGGGGCGGGCGTTCAACACCGTGGTGCCGTCATCGGGCAAGGTGCTCACCGGCGGCGTCGACGCGAATGCGCTGCAACGGCCGAAACGGTTCTTCGGGGCGGCGCGAAACATCGAGGAAGGCGGGTCGCTGACGATCATCGCAACGGCGCTGATCGACACCGGCAGCCGGATGGACGAGGTGATCTTCGAAGAATTCAAGGGCACGGGCAACAGCGAGATCGTGCTGGACCGCAAGGTGGCCGACAAGCGCGTGTTCCCGGCGATGGACATCCTGAAGTCCGGCACGCGGAAGGAAGACCTGCTGGTCGACCCGAAGGACCTTCAGAAGACCTATGTGCTGCGCCGCATCCTGAACCCGATGGGCACGACGGATGCGATCGAGTTCCTCATCGGAAAGCTGAAGCAGACGAAGACGAATGGCGAGTTCTTCGAGTCGATGAATGCCTGACCCCCGGGGTTGATGGGGGCGGCATTGCACACGATCTTCGCTCTTGCGTCGGCAACCGGAAAGGCCGGAGTCGCCGTGATCCGTTTGTCCGGCCCGCAGTCCTGGTGGGCTGTCGAGCGGCTTGCCGGAAAGGTGCCGGAGCCGCGACGCCTGTCGCTGCGCACCGTGCGGGGGCAGAGCGGGGTGATCGACCACGCCCTGGTGGTGGTCTTTTCCGGACCGGGCAGCTTTACGGGCGAGGACGCGGCCGAGCTTCATCTCCACGGGTCGCGTGCGGTCGTGGCGGCTGTGCTGCAGGAACTTGCGGCGTTCGAAGGGCTTCGGCCTGCCGAGCCCGGCGAGTTCACGCGGCGGGCACTGGAGAATGGCGTCCTCGACCTTGCGCAGGTTGAAGGCCTGAGCGACCTGATCGACGCAGAGACCGAGGCCCAGAGGCGCCAGGCCATGCGGGTGATGTCAGGAGCCATCGGTGAGCGGGTTGGGGTCTGGCGCCAATCGTTGGTTCGGGCGGCCGCGCTGATCGAGGCGACCATCGATTTCGCCGATGAGGATGTGCCTGTCGACGTGCGGCCTGAGGTGTCGGCCCTGGTATCTGCCGTTGTCGCCGCGCTGGAGGACGAGTTGAGCGCGGCGATGGCGGCGCGGCAGATTCGCGATGGTTTCGAAGTTGCGATCCTTGGGCCTCCCAATGCGGGGAAGTCCACATTGCTGAATGCCCTTGCGGGGCGGGAAGCCGCGATCACATCGGCGATCGCCGGCACGACGCGCGACGTGATCGAGGTTCGGATGGAGATTGCAGGTCAGGCGGTGACTCTTCTGGACACGGCCGGGCTGCGGGATACCAGCGACGAGGTCGAAGTGATCGGCGTGGCGCGGGCGCGGCAACGCGGTGCCCAGGCCGATCTGCGGATCGTTCTGGAGGACGGCACGCCGTTGCCTGGGCTGGATCTGCGGGACGGCGACATTCGCCTTCGGGCAAAGTGCGATGATCCGGCAGATGCCGCGGGCGGACAGGGCATCTCGGGTCTGACGGGCGCAGGTCTTGACTGGCTTGTCAGTGAGATCGGCGAGCGCCTGTCGCGGCGGGTTGCCAACGCGGGGGTGATGGTGCGCGCGCGCCACGAAGATGCGGTGCGGCGCGGTTTGGCGGCGCTGCGTATGGCGCGGGATGGTCTTGGTGGCGGGGTTGAACCTGAGCTGATTGCCGAAGAGCTGCGATCCGCGATCCGGGCGCTTGATTTTCTTGTCGGGCGGGTCGATGTAGAGGACCTTCTGGGCGAGATCTTCGCCCGCTTCTGCATCGGCAAGTAGGTGTTTCACGTGAAACAGTTCGACGTCATCGTCGTGGGCGGCGGTCATGCCGGAACCGAGGCCGCCTCGGCCGCGGCGCGAACGGGCGCATCCGTGGCGCTTGTGACGCTCCGGGCGGATGCGATCGGCGTGATGTCGTGCAACCCTGCGATCGGCGGTCTTGGCAAAGGCCATCTGGTTCGCGAAGTGGACGCGATGGATGGCGTGATGGGGCGGGCGGCAGATGCTGCGGGGATTCAGTTCCGGCTTCTGAACCGCCGCAAGGGGCCCGCGGTACAGGGCCCGCGCGCGCAGGCCGACCGGCGGCTGTACCGGAGCTTCATCCAGGCGGAACTCTCCCGAACCGCCGGGCTTTCGGTGATCGAGGGCGAGGCGGCGAGGCTCGTGATCCGCGAGGGGCGCATCGGCGGCCTTGCGCTGGCGTCCGGCGACGTCCTTTCCGCACGGACCGTAGTCCTTACCACTGGCACGTTCCTGCGGGGCGTGCTGCATTTCGGCGATCGAAGCGAGCCCGGTGGGCGGGTTGGGGATCGGCCGTCTGTCGTGCTGGCCGAGCAGATTGACGAACTTGGCTTGCCGCTGGGCCGCCTCAAGACAGGAACGCCACCGCGCCTCGATGGCCGGACCATTGACTGGTCGCGCGTCGCCGAACAGCCCGGGGATGACGAGCCGGAACTGTTTTCGTTCCTGTCCGTCAGCGTCTCGGCGCGGCAGGTCAGCTGCGGTATCACCCACACGAATGCGCGCACGCACGACATCATTCGACGCAACCTGTCCAGATCCGCAATGTACGGGGGGCATATCGACGGTGTGGGCCCCAGGTATTGCCCCTCGATTGAAGACAAAGTCGTCCGCTTTGCCGACAAGACGGCGCACCAGGTGTTCCTGGAGCCGGAGGGCTTGGACGACACCACAGTCTATCCGAACGGCATCTCCACGTCGCTTCCCGTCGATGTGCAGGACGACTATGTCAGGTCCATCGCTGGTCTGGAGGCTGCAAGAATCACGCAGCCCGGATACGCGATCGAGTACGACTACGTCGATCCCAGGTCTCTCGGGGCGGACCTGCAGGTCAGGATGCTGCCGGGCCTCTATCTTGCAGGGCAGATCAACGGAACGACCGGGTACGAGGAGGCCGCGGCCCAGGGCCTTGTCGCCGGATTGAATGCCGCGCTTGCGTCTCGCGGGCGCGACACGGTCATCTTTGGTCGGACCAACAGCTATATCGGGGTCATGATCGACGACCTGATCACGCGCGGGGTGACCGAGCCCTATCGCATGTTCACGTCAAGGGCCGAGTTCCGACTGTCACTCCGGGCCGATAATGCCGACCAGCGTCTGACACCTCTGGGTCTGTCCGCTGGCTGTGTCGGCGAGACACGCAAAGTTGCCTATGCGCGAAAAGCAGAGGCCCTGGAGGCCGGGCGCGCCGCGCTTGGGTCCGTGCGTCTCGATGCCCAGACGCTGGTTGCGCTTGGGGCTTCGGTGTCACCAGACGGGCCCAAACGCTCGGCGCTGGAGGCGCTATCCCTAGACGGCGTCACCATATCAGAGCTGGCGGCGGCTGTCCCGTCACTGGCGGATATGCCGAAGGCGATTGCAACGCAGTTGCAGCGTGACGCGCTCTATGCCGGCTACATCGGCCGTCAGGCCGAGGACGTCGAGTCCCTTCGCCGCGATGAACGGCGCGGAATTCCGGCGTCGTTCTCGTATGACGGCATTTCTGGTCTGTCGGCCGAACTTCGCCTGAAGCTGTCCCGCCGCCGCCCGGCCACCTTGGCAGAGGCCTCGCGAATCGAAGGAATGACACCCGCGGCGCTCACGCTGCTGCTGGCGCTTTTGCGCCGTGCTGAGGCCGAGCAGCTGGCGGGATGACGGACCGCGACGCCTTCCATTCGCGGCATCCTGTTTCACGTGAAACAACCGAGCGGCTGGACGCCTTTGCCGCCACCCTGCTCAAATGGTCGGGGGCGATCAATCTGGTCGCCCCCTCGACACTGCCCCAGCTCTGGACCCGCCACATCCTCGATTCCGCACAGGTATTCGACCTGTCGCCGGTACGATCGGGACTTTGGGCCGACATCGGATCGGGCGCCGGGTTTCCCGGTATGATCGCCGCAATTCTCGCCGCCGATGTGGCTCCTGGCCTTGCGTTTCACTTCGTGGAATCCGATCACAGGAAAGCCGCCTTCCTGTCCGCCTGTGCCCGGGCCTGCGGGATATCGCCGACGATTCACGCCACCCGGGCCGAGATTGCCGCGCCCATCGGGGCGCAGGTCTTGTCGGCGCGGGCCCTTGCGCCGTTGCCACGCCTTCTGTCCCTGGCACAGCGCCATCTTCGACCCGACGGCCACGCGATCTTTCCGAAAGGCGCGCGCGCGGCCGACGAGATCACGGCCGCCCTTGAAACCTGGCGCTTCGCATACGACAAGCATCCCAGCATCACGGACCCCGATTCCGTGATCCTCCTTGTCAGAGAGATCCAGCATGCCTGATCCCCTGCGGCCCGGGGCACCACGCATCATTGCCATCGCCAACCAGAAGGGTGGCGTCGGCAAGACAACGACCGCCATCAACCTCGCGGCAGCACTTGCGGAAAGCGGCCTGCGCGTGCTGATCGTCGACCTCGATCCGCAGGGAAACGCGTCAACCGGCATCGGCATAGACCGGTCGCGCCGCGGTCTGACCACATACGACCTGCTGATGGACGATGCCGGCCTTGCCGCTGTGGCACGCGACACGGCGATCCCGGGGGTGCTCCTCTCACCTTCGACCACCGACCTGTCGTCGGCGGACATGGAGCTTGTCGCGAACGAAAAGCGCAGCTTCCTTCTTCATGACGCGCTGCGGCACCCGCAGGCCGACCGCCTGGCGCTTGACTACATCCTGATCGACTGTCCGCCATCGCTCAACCTGCTCACGGTCAACGCGATGGTCGCGGCGCATGCGGTCCTCATTCCGCTCCAGGCAGAATTCTTCGCCCTCGAAGGCCTGTCCCAACTTATGGTCACGGTTCGAGATATCCGCGCCGCCGCAAACCCCACGCTCCGCATCGAGGGCGTCGTCCTGACAATGTCGGATCAGCGGAACAATCTCTCGCAACAGGTAGAGGCCGATGCCCGCGCAACCCTCGGGCCGGTCGTCTTCCGCACGGTGATCCCGCGCAATGTCCGTCTCAGCGAGGCGCCCTCGCACGGAAAACCCATTCTCACCTACGATCCGTCCTCCAAAGGGTCCGAGGCTTACCGGGCCCTCGCGCGCGAACTTCTTGCCCGCCACACGGCGGCCCAACGGCAGGGGGCCTGACTGTCATGTCCGACCAAGATCCGAGCGCCAAACCCATCGCCGCCGACGGCACGGCCGAGGGAGGGGCCACAGCCACCGGGCGCGGAGCGTCCCGGCCATCCGGGCGCGGCCTCGGGCGCGGCCTCTCCGCCCTTATGGCCGACGTCCATCTTGCCGATGCGCCCGGCCCCGACTCTGCGGCCCGGGCTGACATGCGCGTCGGGATTGACCGGCTCGAACCGAACCCAGACCAGCCCCGCCGCAGCTTTCCCTTCGACGAACTGGCCGAGCTCGCGCAGTCGCTCAAGACCCGCGGCGTCATCCAGCCGCTGATTGTCCGCCCCCACCCCGCGCGGAGCGGCATGTATCAGATCGTCGCCGGCGAACGGCGCTGGCGGGCCGCGCAGATGGCGCAACTGCACGACGTTCCCGTCCTGGTGCGGGAACTGACCGATACTGAAATGCTGGAAGTCGCCATCATCGAGAACATCCAGCGCGCCGACCTCAATGCGCTGGACGAAGCGGCTGCATACCGGCAGCTGATGGACCGCTTCGGCCACACCCAGGAGAAGCTCGCCGAGGCGTTGTCGAAAAGCCGCAGCCATATCGCAAACCTTCTCCGTCTGCTGGGCCTTCCGCCGCAGGTGCAGGACTGGTTGCGCGGCGGGCAACTCACGGCGGGCCATGCCCGCGCGCTGGTCACCGTCGATGACCCGGTCGCGCTCGCCCGCACGGTCATCGCCAAGGGTCTGTCGGTCCGCGAGACCGAGGCGCTGGTCCGCAAGTCGGCCGAGCCCGCGCCGACCGATCCGCCCCGCCGCGCCCGTCCATCAGCCGAAAAGGACGCCGACACGCGCGCGATCGAGGCCGACCTATCCGCCCATCTCGGCATGCGTGTGGTCATCACCCATGCGGGCATCGATGGCGGAACGCTGTCCATCACGTACCGGTCGCTGGAACAGCTTGACGATCTTTGCCAGATCCTCTCGGGCCTGCGCTGACGTATTGCGTTCGGCCCCTCCACGCTGGGGGGCCGTATCGCGCCGCTAATCCGCGGCAAGCTCACGCAATACCGCGTTCAGCACCGCCATGCCCGTCGGCGTCACGGCCAGCCGCCGCCCGCGCCGCACCACCATCCCCAGTTCTTCCAGCGCACGGATCCGCGCGGCAGGGATTGCGCGGCCGGTGAACCGCGCGGCGCGGTCTAGGTCAATGCCTTCCGCCAGTCGCAGTCCCATCAGAAGATGCTCTTCTTCCTGCTCGGTTGCCGGAACCGCCGTGCGCACCGAGTCTCCCGTTCCGCGCGCCCGGACGGATTCAAGCCATGCCCGCGGTGCCCGCACACTCTCGGTCGCCCATCGCACCCCCCCCAACGTCAGCCGCCCATGCGCCCCCGGACCGATCCCGGCGAAGTCGCCCGACCGCCAGTAGACCAGATTGTGCTGTCCTTCGGCACCGGGCCGGGCATGATTCGACACTTCATAGGCCGCAAGCCCCGCTGCACCCAGGATATCCTGCGTCACGGCATACAGGTCCGCTGCCAGATCGTCGCCGGGCAGTCCAGGCAACTGGCCCGACCGGCTGCGGGTATGGAACGGTGTGCCCGGCTCGATGGTCAGCTGATAGACCGACAGATGATCCGCCGCCATTGCGGCCGCCTCGCGCAATTCGCTGGTCCAGGCGTCCAGCGTCTGATCCTGCCGCGCATAGATCAGATCAAAGCTGACCCGTGGAAATGACGACCGCGCAATGTCATAGGCACGCCGTGCCTCGGCCACGCTGTGCCAGCGCCCCAGACGCGTCAGATCCGCATCGTTCAAGGCCTGAACCCCCAGCGACAGCCGGTTCACCCCAGCCTGCCGATAGGCGTGGAAACGCCCCGCTTCCACACTGCCGGGATTGGCCTCCAGCGTGATCTCGGTGTCCTCGGCCAACAGCCAGCCGCCCCGCACCGCATCCAGGATCTGCGCGACCAGGTCCGGGTCCATCAGGGACGGCGTCCCGCCACCGAAGAACACAGAGTTCAGGCGTCGCCCCCCGACCTCGGCCTTCAGCCTGCCCAGCTCCGCCAAGTAGCTCTCCGCCCAGGCCTTCATGTCGATGCGGGTCGCGACATGGCTGTTGAAATCGCAATAGGGGCACTTCGATTCACAGAATGGCCAATGGATGTACAGCCCGAATCCGCCATCCATCCAATCCTCGCGCAGGGTCATGTGGTGCCCCTGCACGCAATGGGCCCAAAGCGACGATCGGGCTGGAACAGACCCATTTCCCGCCCTGGTCCGGCTGTGATCACACCGGCAAAGGCAGGCGCAACCGTGCCTCTCGCCGGACAGACATCAGCCACCGCGGGCCCGCACATCCAGCATCGCCGTGACAAATTTCCGCAGCGCGTCCGCGCGATGGCTCAGCAGGTTCTTCTCGGCTTCCGGCATCTCGGCGAAGGTCCGGTCCTGCCCGGCAGGAACGAACATCGGGTCATAGCCATGACCGGCAGCCCCGCGCGGTGGCCAGACCAGCCGACCTTCGGCGATCCCCTCGAAGACGGCGTCTTCCCCGTCCGGCCAGGCCAGCACCAGGGTCGCCCGAAACCGCGCGGTGCGGGGTTCCGCGGCGCTCCGCCGCTCAAGCTCCGCCCAGGTCCTCCGCATCGCCATCCCGAAATCCCGCGTTCCGTCCGGCCGCATCGCCCAGTCGGCGGTCCACACACCCGGCGCCCCGTCCAGCGCATCCACCTCGATCCCGCTGTCGTCGGCCAGACAGGGATGCCCCGTGGCCTTCGCGGCCGCATGCGCCTTGATCCGCGCATTGCCAAGGTAGGTCGCCTCCGTCTCCTCGGGCTCAGGCAGTCCCAACGCGCCCGCGCCCGCGACCGTGACGCCAAACGGCTCAAGCAGCGCCGCCATCTCGGCCAGCTTGCCGGTGTTGTGCGTGGCAACGATCAGCTGGCCCGACCCCAGCCGCCTCATCCGCGCCGCCTCATCCCAGCGCCGCCTTTTGCGCCGCCACCAAGCTTGCCGTCGCCGTCCCCGCCAGGTCCAGCATCCGCCCGATCTCGTCGCGCCCGAAGGTCGCCCCTTCGGCCGACATCTGCACCTCGATCAGGCGACCCCGGCCGGTCATCACAAAGTTTCCGTCCGTCCCGGCCTCGCTGTCTTCGGCATAGTCCAGATCGGCCAGAACCTGGCCCGCATAGATGCCGCAGCTGACCGCCGCCACATGGTCGGTGATCGGGTCCGACGTGACCGCGCCCAGCTTCATCAGCCGGTTCACCGCCAGCCGCAGCGCCACCCACCCCCCGGTGATCGACGCGCAACGCGTGCCGCCGTCCGCCTGGATCACGTCGCAGTCCACCACGATCTGCCGCTCGCCCAAGGCCGCCCGGTCCACGCCCGCCCGCAGGCTGCGGCCGATCAGACGCTGGATCTCCTGCGTCCGCCCGCTCTGCTTGCCCGCCGCCGCCTCGCGCCGGTTCCGCGTCGTGGTGGCGCGCGGCAGCATGCCGTATTCCGCCGTGACCCAGCCCAGCCCCGTGCCCTTCAGGAACGGCGGCGGCTTGTCCTCGATGGTGGCCGTGCACAGCACATGCGTGTCCCCGCACCGGATCAGGCACGATCCCTCGGCATGGCGTGTCACGCCCACCTCGATCGTCACCGGCCTCAACTCGTCCAGCTTCCGCCCCGATGGCCGCATCACGCGTTCCTTTCCGTCCAGGTCGCCGCCAGATACAGCCCGCCTGCACGCCTGCGCAACCCTGTGACACCGCGCTCCGACCGGATCACCCTCCGGATTGCCCCGGTTGACGCGCGCCGGTCCCCTCCCCTATCTAGCGCCGTCCCACCCCTCGCCCAGCGCACATCAGGCCCCGTGACCGACAGCCCCTTCCTTTCCGAGATGAACGACCGCACGCGCGAAGTCTTTCGGCGCGTGGTCGAAGGCTATCTGGAAACGGGCGATCCCGTCGGCTCACGCACGCTGACCCGGCTGATGAGCGAACGGGTCAGCGCCGCCACCATCCGCAATGTCATGCAGGACCTGGAATACCTGGGCCTCCTCGGCAGTCCGCATGTGTCCGCCGGCCGCGTCCCGACCGAGGCGGGCCTGCGCATGTTCGTCGACGGCTTCATGGAGGTGGGGTCTCTCTCCTCCGAGGACCGCGCCGCCCTGAACGCCTCGGTCGGCAACGCCGAACCCGAGGTCGCCTCGCTCCTTGACCGCGTCGGCTCGACCCTCTCCGGCCTGACGCACGGGGCAAGTCTCGTCCTCACACCCAAGCGCGAAGCACCGCTTCGCCACGTCGAGTTCCTTCCCCTGTCCGCCGACCGCGCCCTTGCCGTCCTTGTCTTCGGCGACGGCCACGTCGAAAACCGCGTCTTCGTCCCCCCGCCCGGCCAGACCCCCTCCTCGATGCGCGAGGCCGCGAACTTTCTGAACGCCGTCGCGGCGGGCAAGACGCTGGCCGAAGTCCGCGCCGACCTCCGCCGCCAGATGGACGCGAACCGCCGCGAGCTCGACACCCTCGCCCGCGAGCTTGTCGAAAGCGGTCTCGCCATCTGGGAAAACCGCGGCGACGCGCAGGAACGCCTGATCGTGCGCGGCCGGTCGAACCTGCTCGACGGCGGCGATGACGTGGACCTGACACGCATCCGCACCCTGTTCGACGATCTGGAACGTCAGCGCGACATCGTCGACGTGCTCGACCTGACCGAAGGCGCCCAGGGTGTCCGCATCTTCATCGGGTCGGAAAACAAGCTTTTCTCGCTCTCGGGTTCATCGCTCGTCGTTTCACCCTATATGAACGCCGACCGTACCATCGTCGGTGCCGTGGGCGTCATCGGCCCGACCCGCCTCAACTACGGGCGCATCGTGCCCATCGTCGATTACACCGCACAGCTTGTCGGACGGCTTCTGTCCGGCGGGCGGAAGGACCAGGACCCATGACCGAAGAGAAGAAGATCGAGATCGCCGAAGACCAGGCCCAGCTTGCCGACGACACTGCGGTGGACGCCACCGAGGCCGCCCTGGGCGAGATCGAGGCGCTGAAGGCCGAACGCGACGAGATGCGCGACCGCTTCATGCGGGCACTCGCCGACGCAGAAAACGCCCGCAAGCGCGGCGAGCGTGACCGGCGCGAGGCCGAACAATACGGCGCCTCCCGCTTCGCCCGCGATCTTCTGCCGGTCTACGACGCGATGAAACGCGCGACCGACGCCGTCACCGATGACCAGCGCGCCGCCCTTGGTGCGGTGATCGAGGGCGTGGAACTGACGCTCCGCGAACTCACCAACGTCTTCACCAAGCACGGCCTGCACCCGATCAACCCCAAGGTCGGCGATCCCTTCGACCCGCAGCAGCACCAGGCCATGTTCGAGGCCCCGCTGCCCGGCACCAAGGCCGGCGACATCATCCAGGTGATGACCGAAGGCTTCATGCTGCACGACCGGCTCCTGCGCCCTGCGCAGGTGGGCGTCAGCTCGATGCCGAAGTCGTAACATCCGCGGGGCGAGGTGCGCGCCCCGCATCTCCCCCTCGCGCCCGGTAGGGTGGGCGGTTCCGCCCACCGCGCGTCCAAACCTACTCCCCCAACCCCCGCTTCAACTCGTACAACGCCGCCAGCGCCTGCAACGGCGTCATCTCGTCCGGGTGCAGCGCCCTCAGACGTTCCTCCACCTCCGACGGCTTCTTCGGCGCGGCCCGAACCGGCGCAGGCGGGGCCGCGCTGAACAGGGGCAGGTCATCGACCAGCGCCTTCGTCCGCGCGCCCCCGTCCCGCGCCCCCGCCTCCAGCGCCTCCAGCACCACGCGCGCCCGCTCCACGACCGCAGACGGCAGCCCCGCCAGCCGCGCCACCTGCACGCCGTAACTCCGGTCCGCCGCGCCCTGCCGCACCTCGTGAAGGAAGATCACGTCCCCCTCCCACTCCTTCACCGCGACCGTCGCATTCCGCACGCCCGCGAGCCGCCCGGCCATCGCCGTCATCTCATGGTAATGCGTCGCGAACAGCGCCCGGCATCGGTTCACCTCGTGCAGGTGCTCCAGAACAGCCCACGCAATCGACAATCCGTCATAGGTCGCCGTGCCCCGCCCGATCTCGTCCAGGATCACCAGCGCCCGGTCGTCCGCCTGATTGAGGATCGCCGCCGTCTCGACCATCTCCACCATGAAGGTGGACCGCCCCTTCGCCAGATCGTCCGCCGCCCCAACCCGGCTGAAAATCTGGCTCACCAGCCCCACATGCGCGCTGTCCGCCGGAACGTAAGACCCCGCCTGCGCCAGCAGGGCGATCAGCGCGTTCTGCCGCAGGAAGGTCGACTTGCCCCCCATGTTCGGCCCGGTCAGCAGCCAGATCGCCGGGGTTTCACCTTCTGTCAGCGTGCAGTCGTTGGCCACGAACCCCTGCCCCTGTCGCCTCAGCGCCCGCTCCACCACCGGATGCCGACCGCCCGTCACGTGGAACGCCCGGCTGTCGTCCACCTTCGGCGCACACCACCCCTCGCCGCGGGCCAGGTCAGCCAAAGCCGCCGCAACATCCACTGCCGCCACCGCCCGCGCCACCGCCCCGATGCGCCCCGCCTCGGCCAGCACAGCGGCGGTCAGGCCGGAATAGAGCCGCTTTTCGATCTCGATGGCCCGGTTCCCGGCATTCAGGATCTTCGTCTCCATCCCGCTCAAGTCCACTGTCGTGAACCGCAAGAGGTTCGCCGTCGTCTGCCGGTGGATGAACGTCTCGGACAGCGGCGGGGCCAGCATCCGGCCCGCATGGGTGTCGGTCGTCTCGATGAAATAGCCCAGGACGTTGTTGTGCTTGATCTTCAGGCTCTGGATGCCGGACAGCGCCCGGTACTCCCCTTCCATCCGCGCGATGACCCCGCGCCCTTCGTCCCGCAGCTCCCGCGCCTCGTCCAGCTCGGCGTCATGGCCCGGCGCAATGAACCCCCCATCCCGCGCCAGAAGCGGAGGAGACGCCACCAGCGCCGCCTCCAGCACACCGACCAGCGCGTCGTGGCCCACGAGGTCCTGCGCCGCCTCGCCCAGCGACCCCTCGGCCCCGGCAAGGCGGTCGGCAACCTGCCTCGCCGCGTTCAACCCATCCCGCACCGCCGCAAGGTCACGCGGCCCGCCACGGTCCAGCGCCAGCCGCGACAGCGCCCGGTCAAGGTCCGGCACACCTCGAAGCCCGTCCCGCAGGTCATCGCAGAGCGCCTGATCCTCGACCAGCGACCGCACCGCCGCCAAACGCGACCCTATTTCAGCCAAATCGCGCGATGGCGAGGACAGTCGCCGCTCCATCAGCCGCCCGCCCGCCGCCGTGACCGTCCGGTCGATGGCCGCCAGCAGCGACCCTTCGCGCCCGCCGGACAATCCTTGCGAGATCTCCAGGTTCCGCCGCGTCGCCGCGTCTATCAGCACCGTCGCCCCCGCGCTGTCCTGCACCGGCGGGCGCAAGAGCGGCAGCTTCCCCTTCTGGGTCAGCTCCAGATAGGCGACAATCGCCCCCATCGCCGCCGCCTCGGCCCTCCCGAACCGCCCGAACCCGTCCAGCGTCGCCACCCCGAACAGCGATCCCAGCCGCCTGACCGCCCCCTCACTGTCAAAGGCCGACCGCGCCAGGGGCGTCAGCGCCGCTCCGTTCTCGGTCACGACGCCGCGCGTCTCAGCCTCCCGCGCCTCGCTCACCAGAACCTCGCGCGGCGAGATTCGACCCAATTCCGGCCCAAGCCGCACCAGGGGGCAGGCCATCACCCGCAACTCGCCCGTCGAGATGTCAGCCCAGGCCAGCGCCCCCTCGTCCCGCACCTCGGCCCAGGCGGCCAGAAAGTTGTGCCGCCGCGCCTCCAGAAGGGCGTCTTCGGTCAGCGTCCCGGGCGTGACCAGCCGCACCACCTCGCGCCGGACGACCGCCTTCGCGCCCCGCTTCTTCGCCTCGGCCGGGTCCTCGACCTGCTCGGCGATGGCCACGCGAAAGCCCTTGCGGATCAGCGTCAGCAGATAGCCTTCGGCCGCGTGCACCGGCACCCCGCACATCGGGATGTCCGCGCCCAGATGCTGCCCGCGCTTGGTCAGCGCGATGTCCAGCGCACCCGCCGCCGCCTCGGCGTCCTCAAAAAACATCTCGTAGAAGTCGCCCATCCGGTAGAACAGGATTGCGCCGGGGTTCTGGCCCTTGATCTCCAGATACTGCGCCATCATCGGCGTGACGGTGTCGGACAAGCTTCCCCCCGGTGCTCAGGCCGCGCAAGCCTAGCGAAGACGGGCAGGGTGGGAAAGCAACCGCCGCGCCAGACCCGGCGCGGCGGCAGCTTCGGCCTCCCACCACCTGTAACGGGCTAAAGCCAACCGCGGGCGTCTTCCGACATCCCCTGCTGTCGCGGTTGTCCGCCGCAGGCGGTTACTCCGCCGGCACTTTCTCCGCCGTCTCGCTCAGCGGCACTGGCAGCAGCGCCAGCATTTCCTTCGGGCAGACCTGCACGAAGGCGCGCTTTGCCCTGTCCCAGTCCGACAGGATCTGCGCAGCCATCACGCTGCCGGTCTCAATCCTGTGCCGCTCGATCAAACCCTTCAGTTGCGCCTCCCAGTGCGGATGCGCCACCGGCACGGCGACGATGGACTCCATGTTCATGTAGTCCGCTGCCACGCCCGTCGGGTCATAGACATAGGCCATCCCGCCCGTCATCCCCGCCCCGAAGTTCGCGCCGATCCGGCCAAGGATGACCGCGACCCCGCCCGTCATGTACTCGCACCCGTTCGACCCGCAGCCCTCCACCACCACCTTGGCACCCGAGTTCCGCACCGCGAACCGCTCGCCCGCACGCCCCGCCGCAAACAGATAGCCGTCCGTCGCGCCGTACAGCACGGTGTTCCCGATGATCGTGTTCTCGGCCGCCACCAGAGGCGAGGACATTGGCGGACGGACCGTGATGATCCCCCCCGACAGGCCCTTGCCCACATAGTCGTTGGCGTCCCCCATGACCTCCAGCTTCAGGCCTGGTGCCGCGAAAGCCCCCAGCGACTGCCCGCAGGACCCGGTCAGCTTCACCGTCAGGTGGTCGGGCTGCAGCGTGTTGCGCATCCCGAACCGTTTGACGATGTGGCTCGATGCCCGCGTCCCGATGGTGCGGTGGGTGTTCCGCACCGCGTAGGACAGCTGCATCTTCTCGCCATCCTCGAAGAACCGCGCACCATCCTTGACGATGTCCGCGTCCAGCGTATCCGTCACCGCGTTGCGGGGTTTCGAGCGGTCGTAGACAATCTTCTCCGCCCCATCGACGGTGATCAGAAGGGGGTTCAGGTCCAGGTCATCCAGATGCGCCGCACCGCGCGACACCTGCGTCAAGAGGTCCGCCCGCCCGATGATCTCGTCCATCGACCGCGCGCCGATCTGGGCCAGGATTTCCCGCACCTCCTGCGCGTAGAAGGTGATGAGGTTCACCACCTTCTCGGCGCTGCCCGTGAACTTCTGGCGAAGCGCCTCGTTCTGGGTGCAGACGCCCACCGGGCAGGTGTTCGACTGACACTGACGCACCATGATGCAGCCCATCGCGATCAGCGCGGCGGTGCCGATGCCGTATTCCTCGGCCCCCATCATCGCCGCCATCACGATGTCGCGGCCCGTCCGCAGGCCCCCGTCGGTGCGCAGGGTGATGCGTTCGCGCAGGCGGTTCATCGACAGAACCTGATGCGCCTCGGTCAGGCCCATTTCCCACGGCAGGCCTGCATACTTGATGCTGGTCGCAGGGCTGGCCCCGGTCCCGCCATTGTGCCCTGAAATCAGGATCACGTCGGCCTTGGCCTTCGCCACCCCCGCCGCGATGGTGCCCACGCCCGACGACGACACCAGCTTCACCGTCACCTTGGCGCGCGGGTTGATCTGCTTCAGGTCGTAGATCAGCTGCGCCAGATCCTCGATGGAGTAAATGTCATGGTGCGGTGGCGGCGAGATCAGCGTCACCCCCGGCGTCGAATGGCGAAGCCGCGCGATCAGCTTGGTCACCTTGATGCCGGGCAACTGCCCGCCCTCGCCGGGCTTCGCGCCCTGCGCGACCTTGATCTCCAGCTCCTCGCAGGCGTTCAGATACTCCGCCGTCACGCCGAACCGGCCCGATGCCACCTGCTTGATCTTGGCCGACGGGTTGTCGCCGTTCGCCTCGGGCGTGAAGTGCGCCGGGTCCTCGCCGCCCTCGCCCGAGTCAGACTTCGCGCCGATCCGGTTCATCGCCACGTTCAGCGTCTTGTGCGCCTCGGGGCTCAGCGCCCCCAGCGACATTCCCGGCGTCACGAACCGCTTGCGGATGGACGTGATCGACTCCACCTCCTCCAGCGGCACGGGTTTGCCGTTGGGCTTGATGTCCAGCAGGTCGCGGATGTGGATGGGCGGGTTCGCCCGCATGGCCGCCGAATACTGCTTCCACAGGTCATAGCTCGCCCGGTCGCAGGCCGATTGCAGCATGTGCATCGTCTGCGCTTCCCACGCGTGCTTTTCACCCGACCGCCGCGCCTTGTAGAACCCGCCGACGGGCAGCACATCCGCCCCGCCGCGCCAGCCCTTGGCGTGAACCTCTTCCATCTCTTGCTGGATGCCGGCGACGCCGATCCCCGAAATGCGGCTCTGCATCCCCGGGAAATACTCGGCCACCATCGCGCGGCTGAGGCCCACCGCCTCGAAGTTCAGCCCCCCGCGATAGCTCGAGATGACGGAAATCCCCATCTTCGACATGATCTTCAGCAACCCTGCGTCGATCGCATCCCGATACCGCCGCATCGCGTCGATCAGGCTGCCTTCGATCAGGCCGCGCTTCACCCGGTCGGCAATCGAATCCTGCGCAAGGTAAGCGTTGACCGTGGTGGCCCCGCAGCCGATCAGCACGGCGAAATAGTGCGGGTCGATACACTCGGCCGACCGCACGTTCACCGAACAGAACGTGCGCAGGCCCTTGCGCGTCAGCCACGAATGCACCGCGCTGGTGGCCAGGATCATCGGCATCGCCACCCGGCCCTCGCCCTGATGCTGGTCGGTCAGCACGATATGCCCCGCCCCCGACCGCACCGCATCTTCCGCCTCGGCCCGGATCCGCTCCAGCCCCAGCCGTAGGGCGTCATGCCCCGCGCTGAAGGTGCAGTCGATCATGGCGACCTGCCCGCCGAACTGGGCCACCATCACCTCGAATTCGGCGTTGGCGATGAACGGGCTTTCCAGCACCAGGATTTCCGTCTGCGACGACGACTCGTCCAGCACGTTCTTCAGGTTGCCGAACCGCGTCTTCAGGCTCATCACCCGCGCCTCGCGCAAGGAATCGATGGGCGGGTTCGTCACCTGGCTGAAGTTCTGCCGGAAATAGTGCGACAAGGGTCTGTACTGGCTGGAAAGCACCGCCGCCGGGGTGTCGTCCCCCATGCTGGCGACCATTTCCTTGCCGTCCTCGGCCATCGGCGCCAGAACCTGCTCCAGCTCCTCCAGCGTATAGCCCGCCGCGATCTGCCGCTTGCGCAGGTCGGCCCCCTCGAACAGTGCCTTCTCGGGCACGTCGCGGAGGAGCGTGTTCAATTCCACCACCTTCTCGATCCACGCGCCGAAGGGCTGGGCGGAAGCCAGTTTGTCCTTGATCTCGCGGTCGTGGTAGAGCTTCCCCTTCTGGATATCGACGGCAATCATCTGCCCCGGCCCGAGCGCCCCTTTCTCGCGCACGACCGTCTCATCGACCGGCACCATCCCGGCCTCGGACCCGGCAATCAGCAGCCCGTCGCCCGTCACGACATAGCGCAGCGGGCGCAGCCCGTTCCGGTCCAGCCCTCCGCAGACCCAGCGCCCGTCGGTCATCGCCAGGGCGGCAGGCCCGTCCCAGGGCTCCATCACCGCGTTGCAATAGGCGTACATGTCCGCCCAGGCCTTCGGCATGTCGGTCGTCTGCTTCGACCAGGCCTCGGGCACCAGCATGGTCTTCGCCATCGGCGCGCTGCGCCCGGCCCGCACCAGAACCTCGAAAACCGAGTCCAACGCACCCGAATCCGACGTCCCCGCCGGGATGATCGGCTTGATGTCCTCGGCCGCCTCGCCGAACGTGCCGGATGCCATCCGGATTTCGTGCGAACGCATCCAGTTGACGTTGCCCTTCAGCGTGTTGATCTCGCCGTTATGCGCGAGCATGCGGAACGGCTGCGCCAGCGCCCATTGCGGGAAGGTGTTCGTCGAATAGCGCTGATGGTAGATCGCAAAGGCGCTCTCGAACCGCTCGTCCATCAGGTCGGGGTAGAACACCGCCACCTGCTCGGCCAGCATCATCCCCTTGTAGATGATTGACCGGCAGCTGAACGACGCGAAATACAGACCCGGAATTTGCGCCGCCAGCGCCGCCTTCTCGATCCGGCGGCGGATGACATAGAGCTCGCGCTCGAACGCCTCCTCGCTCAGGCCCTTGGTGTCCTTGACCAGGATCTGCTCGATCTCGGGCCGCGTCGCATTGGCCTTCTCGCCCAGCACCTCGGTGTTCACCGGCACATGCCGCCAGCCGTAGATGTAGTGCCCCATCCGCAGCACTTCGGTTTCCACGATCGTCCGGCACCGCTCTTGCGCGCCAAAGTCGGTGCGCGGCAGGAACACCTGCCCCACGGCCATCAGCGCCTTCTGGTCCGGGTCATGCCCCGTCCGCCGCACCTGGTCGTAGAAGAACCGCACGGGAATCTGCACATGGATGCCCGCCCCGTCCCCGGTCTTGCCATCCGCATCGACCGCCCCCCGGTGCCACACGGCCTTGAGCGCGTCGATCCCATGCTCCACCACCTTGCGGCTGGCCTTGCCGTTGATCGCGACAACCAAGCCCACGCCGCAGGACGAATGCTCATCCTCGGCGCGATAGAGACTGTTTTCCGCCATCCAAGCGCGGCGGGCTTCTTCTTCGGCCATCCAGGCGGCGGTGTATTCGGTCATGGCGTCACTCCTTGTCCGGCTTGGCCGCGAAGTTTTCGGTGATGTTCGTCTTGATCCGTCCAGCGGTGAAGAACGTCGCGTCGCCAAACTTGGCAAACTCGGCCTTCACCGTCCCGCCTGCCGGAAGGAAGAATGGGGGGGTCAGTCCTATCGACGACATGTCCTTGAAGTTTCCGGACAAGGCCTGTCCGCCATCTCGCGAACTAAGTCGCCACGACCCGGTCAGCCGCAGGGCGCTCCACGCGCTGTGGCAGACCCGGAATTCGGCGGAAAACCTGCCAACGACCTTCGCGAAGGGACCTTGGTAGTCTTCAGGCTGGATGAACCCCGTCGTGTTCTCTCCACTGATGGTATTGCTGACCTGACCGCCCTTTGTAACCTTGACCCGCTTAGGCCACCCTTTCGGCCCTTCTACGATGTCCGGTCCATCCATCGTCACGACCAACGGCACGCCTGCATTGGACGGGCACCAATCCGTCGGCGCACCAAGGTACGTCGCGTCCAGATTTACGGTATTGTCGGCCTGCGCGGCGGCGGGATGCGCAGAAACCATGCAAAGACAAAGGAAAGCGCAGGCATAAGCGCCGCTGGAGCGATCAACTTGGCTGGCAAAGGGCAAGCCGGCAAAGATCACGCCATATCCCCCTCGACATGCTCGTTCCTCGCCTCGTACTCGTCCCGCGTCGCCCGCTTGTGGTCGCCCGCGATGGTCAGCGACCGAAGCGCCCGGTCGGTGTAGATTTCGGACTTCAGCGGCCAGTCCCGCGCCGCGTCGAACAGCCCCGGCATCAGGCTCATCTCACCCTCGGCCGCCGTCGCATCCCGCCACCACAGATGCGACCCGCAGACCGAACAGAATGCCCGCTCGGCCCAGCCCGACGACACATAGGTCGTCACCGGCCCCGTCACCGTGACCCCATGCGCCGGAAAGCTGACATAGACCCCGCCCGACCAGCGCTGGCACATCCGGCAATGGCAGGCGCCGACCCATTCCTCATGCCCGGTCGCCCGCAGCGTCACGGCCCCGCACAGGCAATGCCCCGCGATCATGGCGTGCCCTCCAGCATCGCGGTCACCGCGTCGCAGTCGTAGTCCGGCGTCGTGGACAGAAACCCCTTCTCGCCCGGAAAGGCGAATGTCACCGGCGGCTGGTTCGTCTCGATCTTTTCGCCGTCCGCCGTCACGAAGGTCTCCGATCCCGCAAAGAACCGCCGCCAGTCGCGGTTGATGAACTGCTGGCCGGTGCTTTCGTCCAGCAGCGTGCCGCCCGCGTCATAGGTCTTGCTTTCAAACCGGGTCTTTTCCAGCGAAACCCCATCAATGATGACCGTCTCGCCCGTCAGCTCGTCATGCCCAACGAACCGCCGCAGTTCGCCGCCGCCGTTCACCGTCGTGAAGTCAAAATCGTCGCGTCCCGTGGCCAGCAGTTCCGTGAACGACGCAGGGTCCTTGGGGTCGGGCCCCAGTGTCCGCACGTCGCCCGTCTCGGTCGAGATGCTTTCCACCCAGGCTGTCTCGCGGTCGATGCGCGACAGATAGTACAGGCCCTGCCCATCGAAGCTGGCCATCCACTGGTCACCCGCCGGATCGCCCCCGCAGCGGTAAAGCTGGTGCACCTGGCACTGGCGCGCCTGGACCGTGGCAAAGACCTGGCAGCCCTCGGGTGCCTTGAACAGGTCGGCCGCCGCCAGGCCCGCTGCCGGCCAAAGCGCGAAGGCCGCCATTGCCGCCGCCGCCCTCATTTCAGCGCCGCCCGCACAACCGGCACCGCGGCATCCGCCGTCACCGCGTCGCAGTCATAGTCAGGGATCATCGACAGGAACCCCTTGTCGCCCGGAAAGGCGAACCGGACCGGTGTATCGATCGTGCTGACCTCGTCGCCGCCCGCGTTCCGGAAATCCTCGATGTCCGAAAAGAAGATGCGCCAGTCGCGCTGGATGAACTGGTTGCCCTTCCGAACCCAGGCCTCGGCCCCGTTCGCGTCATACGACGTCAGCTCGAACCGTGTCCGCTCCAGCACCACGCCGTCGATCGTGACCTTGTCGCCGGTCAACTGGTCGAACCCTTTGAAGCGGCGTTCCTCGCCGGACGAACTGACGGTGGTAAAGTCAAAGTCGTCCCGCCCCGATTGGATCAGCGCGGTGAACGACGCGGGGTCCGTCTCGGTTCCCAGCCGCTCGGTTTCGCCCGTATCGAAATCCACGCTTTCAACCCAGCGGGTCTCGGCATCGATCTTCGATGCGAAATGCGCCCCCTCTCCATCGATGTAGACAGCCCACTGCTCGCCCGGCGCGTCGCCGGTGCAGCGGTAGTGCTGGCTCACCTGGCACGACCGAAGCTGCGCGGTGGCATAGACGGTGCAGCCCGGCGGCGGCTTGAACAGGGCGTCGGCGGCAACGGCTGGGGCCACGGCAAAAGCGGTCACCACCACCGCTGCGGCACACCGGATCATCCGTCTCGTCATTGCCTGACCCTTCCTCTTTAGGTCAATATTGCTGACCTGTTACCGACCCGGCGCACTCCGCGCGTAGCTACGCAGAAACTACGCAAAAGCTACGCAGGAACGACGCGGATACTACACCCCGGACCCTACTCCGCCGCCACCGCCGAAGCACTGTCCAGATACGTCAGAATCGCCTCTGCCGCCTCGCGCCCGTCGCGGATCGCCCAAACGACCAGGCTCGCGCCACGCACGATATCCCCCACCGCATAGACGCCGGGCAGGCTGGTCGCATGGGTGCGGAAATCGGCGCGGATGGTGCCCCAGCGGCTGACCTCCAGCCCCGCCACACCCCACAAGGCGGGCAGGTCCTCGGGCTCGAAGCCCAGGGCCTTCACCACCAGGTGGGCCGGTTCCACATAGTCGGCGCCTTCGATCACCTCGGGCGATTGGCGGCCCGTGGCGTCCGGCGCGCCAAGGCGCATGCGCTGCACCATGACGCCGTCCACATCCTCGCCGCCGGTGAACCCCTTCGGCGCGGAAAGCCACACGAATTCAACACCTTCCTCTTCCGCGTTCGCCACTTCGCGCTGCGACCCCGGCATGTTCGCCCGGTCGCGGCGATACAGGCACTTGACCGACACTGCCCCTTGACGGATCGCCGTGCGCACACAGTCCATCGCCGTGTCGCCGCCGCCAATGACGACCACGCGCTTGCCCTTGGCGTCCAGCTCACCGTTCTCGAATTCCGGCACCTCGTCGCCAAAGCCCACGCGGTTCGATGCCGTAAGATAGTCGATGGCGCGCACGATCCCGTACGCCCCCGACCCCGGCCCCATCAGGTCGCGGCTCTTGTAGACGCCGGTGGCGATCAGCACCGCGTCATGCTTGCCCCGGATCGCATCGAAACTGAGGTCCACCCCCACATCGCAGTTCAGAACGAACTGCACGCCCCCGGCCTCCAGCTGCGCAATCCGTTGCTGCACAACATCTTTTTCCAGCTTGAACCCCGGAATGCCATAGGTCAGCAGGCCCCCCGCCCGGTCATAGCGGTCATAGACCGTGACCTGCACGCCCTTGCGCCGCAGCGCATCCGCCGCCGCCAATCCCCCCGGCCCCGCACCGATGATGCCCACGCTTTCCGCCCGCTCCGCATGGGGGCGGATCGGCTTCACCCAGCCCATGTCCCAGGCGGTGTCGGTCAGGAACTTCTCGACCGACCCGATGGTGACGGTGCCATGCCCCGACTGCTCGATCACGCAGTTGCCCTCGCAGAGGCGATCCTGCGGGCAGATGCGGCCGCAGATTTCGGGGAAAGTGTTGGTCGCCTGGCTCAGCTCATAGGCCTCTTGCAGCCGGCCCTCGGCGGTCATGCGCAGCCAGTCGGGGATGTTGTTGTGCAAGGGGCAGTGCGTCTGGCAATAGGGCACGCCGCACTGGCTGCACCGGCCCGCCTGCTCTTCGGCCTTGGCGCGCGCGTACTCGCGGTAAATCTCGCCGAAATCCTGCGAACGGACATTGGCGTCACGCTTTTCGGGCGTTTCCTTCGCCACCGTGACGAACTGAAGCATCTTCTGCTTCGCCATGATCCACTCCGCTTCGCTGGCCCAGGAATGCCCCGACGCAGAATCCGCCGGGCGCGGCATGTTTAGCGCCGGGACGGGCTGAATAAAAGGAAATAGTGCTGACCTAATTCAGGGTATTTGTGCCCCGATCTTGGATTTCTGGGTGAATCCTGATCGAAAATGGGTCCGGTCCGATACCTATTCCGTCAATACCCGGCCGCCAATGCCAGCAGAACCACTCCGCCCACGATGATTCGCCACCACCCGAACAGCGCGAATCCCCGGCGGCTGACATAGCCAAGCAGCCACCGCACAACGATAATCGCCGTCACGAAGGCCGCGGCGAAACCCAGCGAAATCTCCCACACGGCCGAGGCGTCAAGAAGGTGGCGGTTCTTCCAAAGGTCAAAGGCAAAGGCCGCCGTCATCGTGGGAATGGCCAGGAAGAACGAAAACTCCGCCGCCGCCCGCTTGGTCACGCCCATCAGAAGCGCCGCAACGATCGTCGCCCCCGACCGCGACACGCCCGGCACCAGCGCCAGGCACTGGGCGCAGCCGATCAGGAACGCCATCCCCGGCGACAGCCGATCCGCCGCGTCATGCCGGGGCGCCAGCGGCAGGCGGTCCACGATCAGCAGCACCACGCCCCCAACGATCAACATGGTGGCGATCAGGCGCGGACTTTCGAACAGCACGGTCTTGATCGTATCATGCAGCACCGCCCCCGCCACCATTGCAGGCAGGAACGCCAGAACGACCGACAGCGCAAACCGCCGCGCCTGTGGGTCGGACGGGATCGCAACCACAGTGCCCACGATTTTCCGCAGGTAAACCAGCACGATGGCCAGAATCGCGCCCAGCTGGATCACCACCTCGAAGGTCTTCCCGGCGCTGTCGAACCCCAGGAAATGCCCCGCCAGAAGGATATGCCCGGTGGAGGATACCGGCAGAAACTCTGTCAGCCCCTCGATCAGGCCAAGCACAAGCGCGGACAGGGTCTGGTCAGACACGGGCGGCAACTCCGGCAGAACGGGCCAGCCGCCCGCCGCGCCGTTCTGTCAGGCGTAAGCCGAAAGGTCCATATGCGCGGGTAGCAGGTCGCGTAAGCGGCGGTTGCTTTCGGTATAGTGGCCCTTGAAATGCCGCTGCACATAGTCGGTCACTGGGCGATAGTTCTTCATCACACGCTCGACCGCCTTCCGCCGCATCGCATAGCCCGCCAGCTTGTACAGACCGAACGGAGTCTGCCCCAGCGATACGACCGGGTTGGGGTTCAGGTCCGATGTCTGGATGTGATTGATCCGGCGCAGGACCGGTGCCGCATACTCAGGATAGCTTTTCGCGTTCACCCGCATATCCTCGGCCGTCAGGCCGGGGAACTGCGTATTGTCGCTGAACGCCGCTATCGCCGCCGCCGCCGCATTCGCATCCTTGCTCAGGCTTTCCTGCGTCGTCACATGCACGTTCTCAGGCCCGAACAGGTCCTGATAGAATCCGACCAGCTTGTCGTATTTGAAGTGATCGGGCCGGAAGGCATAGAACTCGACCGGCCGCTTGCCTTCAAAGAATTGCCGGGGCGACATCGTGCCGCCCCGCAGCAGGTACTGCATATAGCACGACACCAGGATCTTCGGTTGCGACCGGATCGATACAAGAATCCGCGCATCCGGCGCGATTGCCTTGATGCGCTGGGCGTAGATGTCGCTCGACAGCCCGCCGAAGAACGGCTGGCCCGACATGATCTCGGACGACACCACCGGCACCGCCGCATTCGACAGCCGCCGCCGCTTCACGTCGATCATCTCGGCCATCGGGCGGGGGTCGAAGTCAAAGCCATGCGGCGCAACGATATGGGTATCCACGTCCTCGTGCGTCGCAACCTGCTCAAAGCCATACTTCGGCACGAACAGCATCCGCTGCATCCAGGTGGTGGCGGTCTTGTGGTAACCGATATGGAACAGAACCGGCGCAGACATGGCGCACGCACCCCAGCCGAAAGACCCCTCACCCGGCGACATGTTGCCCGAAGACCGGGCCAAATCAAGCCGACGGCAGATTTTCGCCGGTCAAAACTGCGGAATCCGCAAGGAATGATGCCGCATCATACAACGATCCCGGGCACAGGCGACGATTGGTGGCCTCGCGTGAACGATGCGCCTCAGCCCTCGCCGCGCAGGTTCCGTGCGGATGACTTGATCGCGTCATACTGTCCCGAGGGCCGGAAGCGCCACAGATACCCCGGAAGAACCGCCGCCATTGCCGTCGGAACAATCCCCAGATCGGCGAAACCCCTCGCCCCCGCGGACACCACGTTGTCCGTTCCCAGGCTGCGCACCTGGTCACGCGTGACGGTCGCCGGCACCAGACCGCCGCTGATCGCGTGAACGACATCGAATCCCAGCGCCATGACCCGCGCCACCGGGAACGGCACGCTCACTACCAGACGGCGGCGGTTGATCACGCCCAGCATCCGCTGCATCAGGCCACGGAACGTGTCGGTATCCGGCCCGCCCAGTTCATAAGTCTCCGGCGCGGCCTGACCCGACAGCGCCATTTCTGCCGCGCGGGCCACGTCATCGACATAGACCGGCTGGAACCGGGTCTCGCCGCCGATCACCGGTAGGACAGGCCCCGTCCGCGTCATCGCGGCAAAGCGGTTGAAGAACTGGTCCTCGGGCCCGAACACCACCGAGGGGCGCAGGATCACGGCAGAGGGGAACGCCGCCCTGACAGCCGCCTCGCCTGCCGCCTTGGACCTTGCGTACAGGCTTGGGCCATCGGCATCCGCTCCGATAGCCGACAGATGGACCAGCCCCGTCACGCCGGCCTCGGCCGCAAGCCGGGCGATTCGCGCAGCACCCTCGGCCTGAACGGCGTCGAAATTGTTCTTACCGCCCGCATCGAACGTGCCGACGCAGTTGACCGCCGCATCGGCACCCGCCAGCGCAGCCCGGACGCTGGCATCGTCCCGGATATTGCAGAACACAGGCTCCACCTGCCCGACCACGCCGTAGGTGCGGGTGAACAGCGCCTCGTTCGGGCGGCGGCAGGCAACCCGGACGCGCCAGCCAAGCTTGGCCATTCGCCGCACGATATAGCGCCCGACGAAACCCGACCCGCCGAAGACCGTGACCAGCTGAGACATGAATGCCGCTCCCTGTGCTGTCGAACCGGGTCATAGCTTTGCGGACCTGCCCGGACAAGGCGCAAATCCCCTCACTTCGACCATACGTGAAGGCCGATGCCACCGATTGACACCGGCATTTGCCCCTTGTATCCCGCCCGTCACGCAACCTGCCCAGGTGGCGGAATTGGTAGACGCGCTGGTTTCAGGTACCAGTGCCGCAAGGCGTGGAGGTTCGAGTCCTCTCCTGGGCACCAATGCCAAACGGCCGCCCCCGACGGGGCGGCCGTTTGCGTATCCGGGGCCGCAGCCTACAGGAAATCCAGCTTCTCGCGCGGCGGGCCCGGGAAGGGCGAAAAGGCCGGCGCATCTTCGGGCGTACCCAGAAGCTCGCGCACGGCGCGCACCGCCTGGTCGATCGCCGAATGGGCATAGGCGTAGGCGCCCGAATCCGAATTCGCGATGGCGATGCGACCCCAGGGCTTGCGCGCCGTCTCGATGGGCAGGGGGCCGTCCGGCCAGAAATCGTCCCAGGGGCGCATGTATTCATAGGCGTAGCCATGCGCCCAGCGGTTCACCGTGATCGCCAGGATGTCGCGCGCCGGGTCGAAACCGCCGCCCCTCAACGCCCGGTCCAGCATGTCGCGGATCGAGCGCTCCAGCTCTTCGAACGTCATCGAATAAAGCTTGTGCCGTCCCGCCAGCGCCTGATCGCGCGACGACAGGCCCGGCTCGCCCGGAATTGCCGCGACGTGCAGCACGACGGGATCGGTCGGCTTGTCCGCGAAATGATAGCTGCCCATCGACACCGGAAAGTCTATGTTCGCCCCTTCCCAGAACAGCCCCTTCGCCGCGAACCCTGAAATCTTCAGCCGGTCGAAGGCCTCCCAGTTCCGGATCAGGACGTTGGCGTAACACAGCGGCACTTTCTGCTGGTCGTTCAAAGCGTCCACCTGCGCGTCCGGCAGCTCGTCGGTCAGGAAGGGGATGACGCGGTTCCAGCAGGCCATGACGACGTGCCGCGCAGTGACTGTCCGCAGCGCGCTGCCGCTGGCATAGGTGACCGTCACCACGTCGGCCTGGTCGGGCGGGCCGTCATGCGCCACCTTCACGACGGACGAATTCAGGCGGATGCGCACGGGCGCGTCGGCGGTATCAAGCGCGGCGTAATCCACGGCGGCCGTCGCCAGATCCTCCATCGTCGGCGCATCCAGCGCGGCGGGAATCAGGGCGCGGACCAGCGCGCGGGCGATCCCGGCGTTGCCGTCGGGGAAATGGTAGATGTAGGGGTCGGGGTCCGTCAGCACCAGCCGCCCCGAGGGGCTGGAGGCGGGGTGCACCTTGTCACCCAGGTCCATCCCGTCGAAACCCGGATTGCCGTTCGACCGCGCATCCAGCGCCGTGGTCGCGTCGATGCCGACGCCGAAGTAACCGGCCGTCGAATCCTGCAGGAAGGCAGCCACCTGCCGATCGGCCTTCACCACGTCCAGAAGGAACCGCTCGTAGGTCATCTGGCTTAGCCGGTCCAGTTTTTCGGCCTGCATCAGACCCGGAAGGTAGTCACTGGGGCCGTCGATCAGCGCGATCAGGTCCGCCTTCGCCTTGTCGTTCAGGGGTGTCTTCGCAACCCAGTCGGCGGTGTCGCCCGTCTGCGGCACAAGCACGTCGCGCCCCCAGGTTTCCGCCGGGAAGAAGACCGCGTCGCCCAAGCCCCGCGTGTCTGCCCAGGAGTGGTCGTAGAACTCTTCGAACCGCTTCGGCTCGATGCCGATATCGGCCAGAAGTGCGTTCACGGCATCCGAGAAATAGCTGGGCGTCTGCATCGCCTCGCTGCCGCCATAGCCGATCACGCGCTTGCCGTCGGGCGTGGTGAATTCGTTGCGCTTGGCATGGCCGCCAAAGTCGGCCAGCGGGTCGATCAGCAGCACGGTCTTGTCCGCGCCCGCCTGCTGCCGGTACAGGAACGCGGCGGCAAGACCCGAAATGCCCGCGCCGACCACAACAAGGTCGTAGCTTTCGCCCGTGTCCTCGGGCGCGGGCGCGGTTTTCCAGAAATCGCCATCGCGGACGCTGTGCATAACGGCGCGGGCGTCGTCGGTCTGCCCGGCCAGCCCCGTCGCGGCAGGCGGGTAGCTGGCGGCACCCTCGGCACGTGCCCCAAAGGGGCGGCCCAGCCCCGCTGCGGCCACGACCGAGACCGCGATCCCGTCCAGAAAGTTGCGCCGCGTGATCGGGCGGTCCATGCCAAGGCGGCGGTCTTCGTCAGTCATCGGCATGGCATCCCCCCAGGGCAATCCGTTGCCCGAAGGCTGGCCCGGGCGGCGGCGTCTGGCAACCGATTCCCGCTGGGGGTGGCGGGGCGTTGCCTTCACCCCGGCATCGGCCTATTGCACCCTTGTTGAGGCGGAGAGGCAGCGCGATGACCATCCATATCCACAAGGGTGACCTGCCGGACGGCCTGAGCCTTGGCCCTGTTGTGGCGATCGACACCGAGACGATGGGCCTCGACCCGCGCCGCGACCGGCTGTGCCTGGTGCAGCTGTCCTCGGGCGACGGGCACGCGCATCTGGTGCGGATCGCGCGGGGGCAGACCGGTGCGCCGAACCTGGAACGGATGCTCGCCGACCCCGCCACCGTCAAGCTGTTCCACTTCGCCCGCTTTGACATCGCCGCGCTGAAGCAGGCCTTCGGCGTGGTGACCGCGCCCGTCTGGTGCACCAAGGTCGCGTCCAAGCTGGTGCGCACCTTCACTGACCGTCACGGGCTGAAATACCTGCTTCAGGACCTGATCGGCGTCGATATCAGCAAGCAGCAGCAAACGTCCGACTGGGGTGCCGACGACCTGACCGACGCGCAGGCGGAATATGCAGCGTCGGACGTCCTGTATCTGCACCGCCTGAAGGCCGAGCTGGAAACCCGCCTGTCGCGCGAAGGCCGGACGGCGGTGGCCGAGGCCTGCTTCCGCTTCCTGCCCACCCGTGCCGAACTGGACCTGATGGGCTGGGGTGATGAGACCGATATCTTCCGGCACTAGGCACGAATGCCCATGACCGACCCCGACAGCCTGATCGCTACCGCCCGCCGCGTCATCGGCATCGAGGCGCGCGGGTTGAGCGCGCTGGCCGACAGCCTTGGCCCTGGCTTTGCCGAGGCGGTGGAGGTGATCCTGAAGGCCGATGGCCGCGTGATCGTGTCGGGCATGGGCAAGTCGGGGCATGTCGGGCGCAAGATCGCGGCCACCTTCGCCTCGACCGGCACCCCCGCGCAGTTCGTCCATCCGGCCGAGGCGAGCCACGGCGACCTGGGCATGATCACCGAACGCGACGTGGCGCTGGTCCTGTCGAACTCGGGCGAAACACCGGAACTGTCCGACATCATCGCCCACACCCGCCGCTTTGCCATCCCGATGATCGGGGTGGCGGGGCGGGCGGAATCGACCCTTCTGCGGCAGGCAGATGTTGCGATCTTGCTGCCCGAGGCCGAAGAGGCCTGCGGCACCGGGAATGTGCCCACAACGTCCACCACCATGACGCTGGCGCTTGGCGATGCGCTGGCCGTCGCGCTGATGGAACACCGGCAGTTCACCCCCGACCACTTCCGCACCTTTCACCCCGGCGGGCGACTGGGCGCGCGGCTGGCCAAGGTCGCCGACCTGATGCACCGGGGCGAGGCCATGCCCCTGGTGCCCGAAGACGCCCCGATGGACGAGGTTTTGCTGGCTATCACGCGAAAAGGCTTTGGCGTCGCAGGGGTGACCGGGGCGGACGGGCGGCTGACCGGAATCATCACCGACGGTGACCTCCGCCGACACATGGAGGGCCTCTTGTCGCACCGCGCGTCCGAGGTCATGACCCGTGCCCCCCGGACAATCACGCCCGATGCCCTGGCGGGCAAGGCGCTGGCCGTGATGAACGACCGAAAGATCACCTGCCTGTTTGCGGTGGGCGACAACGGGCGGCCACAGGGCATCCTGCACATCCACGACTGCCTGCGCGCCGGAGTGGTCTAGGCCGATGGCCGATCCGGTCGCCCTGCATTCCCGGGTCGTCTTCTGGCTGAAGATCGCCCTGCCCCTTGCGGCCCTGGCAATCCTGTCCACCTTGTTCCTGTTGGCCCGCACACCGGCCCCAGACGCGTCGGCCGCCTTTCCAGGCACCGATCTGACTGATCTTGCGGAACGTCCGCGCCTGACCCGACCGGAGTTTTCCGGTGTCACGCGTGACGGCGCATCATTGAGCGTGACGGCGGACGAGGCGGAACCCGCAACGCAAGACACCGGGGGCGACACCAGGGCACGCAACATCCGGGCGATCTATCAACGGGGTGGCGGGTTCATGCTGACCGTGACATCCCGGACCGGAACTTTCCGTCCGTCGACGGACGCGATGATTTTCGAAGGGCAGGCAAAAGTCGAGGCGTCGTCGGGCTATCGCATGTTCTCGGAACGGCTGACGGCATCGATGAACACGACCCGCATCGAAAGCGACGTTCCGGTGTCGGTCGAAGGGCCTTCTGGACGGATCGATGCGGGGGCGATGCGGCTGACCGGTGCCGACGGGGCAGGGGGACATGACGTTGTGGTGTTCACGGGGGGCGTCAGGCTGGTATACGATCCACAACATCTTCATACTCCGTCGGCACCATGATCCGCGCGATTAGCCTTGCTGCCTTTGCCCTACTGGTTGCCGGACCTGTCGAAGCGCAGGGCACCGAAATTGCCTTTGGCGGACTGAAGGCGGACACGTCGCAGCCCGTGCAGGTGACCGCCGACGGTCTGTCAGTGGACCAGACCGACGGCAACGCGGTCTTTACCGGCAATGTCGTGGTCACGCAGGGCGCGCTGAAGCTGACGGCCGCCGAGCTGCATGTCGAGTACGCGACTGGCGCGGACCAGAAGATCGAGCGGATGCATGCGACGGGCGGCGTGACCCTGGTGAACGGAACAGAAGCCGCGCAGGCGCAGGAAGCGGTCTACGAAGTGGCCGCTGAAAGCGTGATCATGCGCGGCGATGTGGTCCTTACGCAGGGAAAGAATGCCATGAGCGGGCAAACGCTGACGGTTGACCTGACTACGGGAAAGGGCCGTATGGAGGGCCGTGTCACCACCATCCTTCAGCCGAAGAAGAACTGATGGATGGCGTGCCCCACCTGACGGTGACCGATGGCAGCGCCGGTCTGAGGGTACGCCATATCCGCAAAAGCTATCGCCGCCGCCCGGTGATCCGCGATGTCTCGCTGGATCTGATGCGCGGTGAAGTGGTGGCGCTTCTGGGGCCGAACGGGTCGGGCAAGACCACGTGCTTTTACAATATCGCGGGCCTGATCCTTCCCGACGCTGGCGAGGTTCTGATCGACGGTCGCGATGTGACCGCCTTGCCGATGTACCGCCGCGCGCGGTTGGGCATCGGGTACCTGCCGCAGGAGGTTTCGATCTTTCGCGGCCTGTCCGTTGAGGACAACATCCTTGCCGTGCTGGAGATCACCGAGCCTGACCGCCACAAACGGCGCGAGAAGCTCGAAGAGCTGCTGTCGGATTTCTCGATCACGCACCTGCGCCGCGCGCCCGCACTGTCGCTATCCGGCGGCGAACGGCGTCGGGCCGAAATCGCCCGTTGCCTGGCGTCCGACCCGAAGTACCTTCTCTTGGACGAGCCTTTTGCGGGCGTGGACCCGATTTCGGTGGCCGAGATCCGTACGCTGGTCCATGACCTGAAATCGCGCGGCATCGGCGTGCTGATCACCGACCACAACGTCCGCGAGACGCTGGACATCGTGGACCGTGCCTACATCCTGCACGACGGAACCGTGCTGATGAGCGGCACCGCGGACGAGGTGGTGCGCGACGAAAACGTGCGGCGCGTCTATCTTGGCCAGAACTTCCGGATTACCTGACGGAGATCGGGGCGCGTGGCGCTAAGGGCGGCGATCGGGCTGCGACAAACCCGGCGGCTTGCGCTGACGCCGGCTATGCGGCTTTCGCTGCATATTCTGCGCCTTCCCGCCCTGGCCCTGCAGGACGAGATCGCGCGTGAGGGGGCCGAGAACCCGTTTCTGATCCTGCGCACCAAAGGCCCGCTGTCTGGGGCCATGCCATCCGATCTGCGCGACGATGCCGTGGCGGGCCTTCATGCCGCTATCGGGCGCCAGATCGGGCGGCAGCGGCTTGATCCGGCGACCGAGGCGGCAGCCATGCTCCTGGCCGCCGAGTTGCGCGAGGACGGATATCTCGACGTGACGGTCGAGGAGCTTTCGCAGGAACTTTCGCTTCCACTGCCGCTTCTGGAGCAGGCGCTGTCCGCGCTCCAGCGGTGCGAACCGGCCGGCATAGGGGCACGATCCCTGTCCGAATGCCTGGCGCTGCAGCTGATTGACCGGGGCGTTCCCGAACGCATCGCACGGGACCTGACATCCAGGCTTGACGACGTGGCCCGCGGACGGTGGTCGCTTCTGTCGCGACTGCTGGGCCTTCCGGCGGCAGAGGTCGAGCGTCTGGCCGACGTGATCCGCAGCCTTTCGCCGCGCCCAGTGACCGAATCGCCGCCGGTGACACTGACCCGGGTTGCCGAACTGATCGTGCGGCAGGGAACGCAGGGGGCCCTTGTGGTTTCGCTTGTCGGCGCAGCCGCCCCGAAAGCGGCGGTCATGAATGTGGATCGGCGAAGCTTGCAAAGCGAAGAAATGCGCGCCCTGTTCGACCGGGCACGGGCCTGTGTAGAGGCGCTGGGCCACCGGTCAAGCATGCTTCTGGCTATCGGACGGCTGATCGTGGCGCGTCAGTCTGCCTATTTCAGCGGCGGACAGACCAGCCTTGTGCCGCTTACACGCGCAGAAGCGGCCGCAGAACTGTCGGTGCATCCTTCGACCTTGGGACGCGCGATATGGGGAAAGGCGCTCAGCTTCAACGGACGGGTCCTTCCCTTAGACCTGTTCTTCGCGCGGCGCGGGCCCGGTTCAGACCCCGCGCTGTCTGCCTTCGACGTGCAAAGGCAGATTCGGGCCATCGTGGCGGCAGAGAATCCGGCGGCGCCCCTTGCGGATGAGGCGATATGCGCACAACTCAGGGCTGAGGGCGTTGACATCGCGCGCCGAACTGTCGCCAAATACCGCAAATGCCTGCGCATAGTCTCTTCGTTCGAGCGACGGCGGCGCTGATGCCCGGGGCCCTGCCTCGGGCCTGTCCTGACCGAAAGCGGGCACGTTTTCCTACACAACGTCTGACGTTACGGGTCCGGGCGCACCTGCCCGGCCATCACCACATCGCAACGGAGGTGTACATGCGCTACCAGATCAGCGGAAAGCAGATGGAGGTCGGCGAAGCGCTTCAGACGCATGTGAAGGCGGAACTGAGCGAGACAGTCGACAAGTATGCCCAGCGCCCCACGGATGCCAACGTGGTCTTTGCACGGGATGGCCACCAGTTCGTCTGCGAGGCGACGATTCATCTTTCGACCGGTCTGTCGGCCAGTGCCCGCGGCGCGTCGCCTGATGTCTATGCCGCCTTCGAGGGTTGCCGTGAGCGGATGGACAAGCAGTTGCGCCGCTACAAGCGGCGCCTGCGCGATCACCATCGAGCCCGGACTGCACCGGTTGAATTCGCCGATGCCCCCATGTATGTGCTGGCCGCCGAAGGCGACGAAGACGCGGAAGAACCGGCCGACCTGCAGCCGATGATCATCGCCGAGATGGAGACGCGCGTGCCGTCGCTGTCGGTGGGCGAAGCGGTGATGCAGCTCGAGCTGACGGGCGCTTCCCTTCTTGTCTTCCGGAACGAAAAATCGGGCGGGATCAATGTGGTCCACCGGCGCGATGATGGTAACGTGGGCTGGATCGACCCCTCGTCCGGAACGTGACGGCCGGGCTGCCCGGCGGATTGGATGGTGCGCATGAACCTGTCGTCCCTGCTTCCGGCGAACGGCGTGCGCGCTATCGGTCAGGTTCCGGCAAAAAAGCGGTTGTTCCAGGAACTGGGCGACTTTGCCGAACAGGTCTATGGGCTTGACGCGGGCACGGTCTTCGATGCGCTGCAGGAACGCGAGACCCTGGGCCCTACCGGCGTGGGGCATGGCGTCGCGCTTCCTCACGCCCGGCTGGAGGGACTTGACCGTGTCGTGGGTCTGTTCGTGCGGCTTGAAAGGGCGCTTGATTTCGACTCGGTGGATCGCCAGCCCGTCGACCTGATCTTCGCGTTGTTCGCGCCCAAGGATTCAGGGTTTGAACACCTCAAGGCGCTGGCATTGGTTTCCAGGACGATGCGCGACGCAGGCGTTTGCGCAAAGCTGCGGGCCAACGACGATCCATCTGCCCTGCACGCGGTGCTGACCGAAGCGCGGGTCGTGCTTGCCTCGTAGCATGCGCGCAGGTTCGGCTCAGCGCACCAGATAGGGTCGTCCGCGCCGGGGTGCCGTGTCGCCCCCATCGGCCGGAAAGTCGCCGACCAGTGTGGGTTGCATCCCCTGGTTCTTCAGCGTCTGAAGGAACGGCACGAAGCCGGTCAGGTCGACCATGCGCGGCGCTTCGGTCAGGCGACGCTGAGACCGCGGTGCGATCTCGTCGACGATCGCCTGCAGCGGTTCCATCGGACTTTCGATGAATTCGGCCATTGGCCAGATGCGGACGCGCGCTTTCACATACATCGATCGCAGGATCCCAAGATGATCGGTCTCGATCTTCTGCAGGCGCGCAGCTTCAGCCCGGATATCGCTGAAGTCCCCCTTGGTCCGGAAGAGCGGGATTGCCCAGGTGCCGCTGACAACCGAAATCTGTGCGTTCGGGTCGGTCGCCATGAACCAATTCACGTCTTGCGTGTCGCGGGGGCTGAACATGAAACACTGACGCTCGCCCCGGGTGTTCCAGATCAGGTTCGTCAGGAACGCGCGTGGGTCGTAGTCACGGATCATGGGGCTGTCGGTCAGGGCACCGTTGAACACCGGCTCTCCGCCCGCGAATTCGACTTTGTCCGGACCGAAGATGTGCCCGTGAATACGCCCACCCACGGATTTCGAAAGCCAGATGTCGAAGTCCTCGAACAGGTCGGAAAAACCGTGGAACACCGAATAGGGCGCGCAAGTCTTGCCGTTCTCGTGGTCGCGAACGGGAAAGCGGCTTTGCATGTACAGCCCCGCCCGCCCGCGCGTGCGCCGTTCGACGGCCTTCGCGAAAATCCGGTCGATCTTGCCCGGATTCGGCTCGGCCCGTTCTGTGTCGCCCAGGCGGGGGGACAGAAAGGTGGCATATAGCTTGTCAGCCTTGGGCCAGATCTTGCGCGCGACGAAACAGTCCGACCGGCGAAGAAGCTGCAGGTGGTCGTCATAGAAGATGTGCGGCTTTCCGTGCGCTCCGAACTTGGACAGCGTCAGCGACCTGCTTTCGATATCGCTGGAATAGAGCCTTGCTAGCGTCTGGAAATAGCTTTCATCGGGAATCCAGACCCGGCGGAAGTAGCGGTCGTGGACTCGGCGATCCGGGTCTTGCAGAATCGACGTCAAGGTCTTTCGCGTCAGGCACCACCACTGGCTGCCAAGATGCGGTACAAGCCCATCGGGAACCTTGCGCCGGATGCCTATCCGGCGCTGCAGGTTCGTCCAGCGATCAAAGAGCCACCGCTGACGTCGCCATGAAAACGGGAAGTGAAGGGTGAAGCGCTCGGAATCAAGGCCACCGATCGTCCAACCCACGTCGGCTGTGGTGACGCTTTCGATGAAATCGGTATGCGGGCGTTCGTCGAGATACTGGATCAGCTCTGCCGCAGGGCGGAGGGGCAGGCAGGACCCCGACGACAGAAAGACGTGCCGCACCTCTGGGTGGCGGGCAAGCATCTGCGCGGCCGCACCCTGCGTGGCCTGAACAAGCGACCAGGTGCCCCAGTGACAGGCGAACCTGGGCGAAAAGCTCACGTTCCTGCAATCGGCCAGTGCACGCCCGAGGCCATCGTAGTCCGACCGTGAGACCCGACGGTCGACATGGATGACGACCGGGCAGCCCGCGCCTGACCAGAACCGCGCGACCTGCGCAGCACGGTCAAAGGCAGTGTGACAGAGCATGAGGAACCCGACGGTCACGCCTGCCCCCTGTCCTGCCCGGACATCATGCCCAGTTACCCTTGGACATCAGCCCGAGAATCTCGAGCTGGCGCCAGTTGATGTATTTCTCGGACCAGCGGCACCACAAATCCGGGTTGCGGCCGAACCCTTCGGCCAGCGCCTTGTATTCGCGCCCGCCGGCGTAATGCTGATTTCGCTCCAGCTCCTCCACGACTTTCGGGCCCAGCGTGTCAAGGAACTTGGCGTGAAGCAGAATGCCTGACGGGCGTTCGCCGCCATATTCATCATAGATGCGGTTCAACCCGCGCGGCAGCAGCATGTGGGTCGAGCTGGCAAAGACAAAGCCGCGTTCCCATTTGACCAGCGGTATCTTGTTCAGCGCAGGGGCAGCCTCGGGATCGTCGGCGAACATCAGCCGCATCCGCGGACCGCCCTGGATCCAGAGGTTCTGGTAGCGGCCGTTCTTCTGGATCACGTAGTTGCCGCTGTCGAAGTGGTTGGCAATCTCGAACGGGTTCTGACCCTCGCGATAGGGGACCTGGCCGACCTTGCCCTTGGGATACATGTCCAGAAGCATCGCCGGGAAGGATCGCGCATCGTAGATATCCAGCCAGTCGGTCAGCGCGTCGATGGGGCGGGTGTCGCAGAACGGGTAGACGAAGAATTCGTCGGGATCGACGGTCAGCGTCCAGTGGCCGGTGCCGTAGCGGCGCAGCAGCCAGTTCAGCCAATCGGCCCCGAAGCGCGATGCCTTGTAGCTGGCCGTGGTCCGCCAGAGCGAAACGTCGGGCTGGCGTGCCAGATACTCGGCACTGCCATCGTCAGACCCGTTGTCGACGATCAGGAACTGCCGGATGCCAAGATTTCGGTAGTAGGACAGGAAGTAGGGTAGCCGCACCCTTTCATTGCGCAGGGTCGAGAAGACAAGGACGTCCGTCGGGCGGATCGCATCCGTTCGGTCGTTGACGGCCGAAAGCTCCCGCCGCTTCCGGAAAGCCCGGATCAGCAGTCGCTTTCGCTGCAAGCGAAGACGATATCGTCCCCAAAGGCTCACGGCCTACTGCCCCGTTCCGCGCGGTCAACCTTAACGGCCTATCCGAACAGCTATAATTCCTGGTTTATGTTTGCCCTGAACCAGCTGTTTCGCCGCCGGTCCGCCCCGCCCCGCTGGCCACGATACAGACAGCCGAACGCCCCGTAAACGGCCTGCGAATCAGTGGCCAGGGGAATTTCAGCGCCATCCGCCCGAGGACAGAAGGCCAAGCTGCTCCAGTTGCCGCCAGCCACCGGTCAAGCGCACGGATGCGTCGTCATGCAAGACCGGGGCCTGAAGCAGGCGGTCGTAGTAGCCCGCAAGCGCGTCGGGGTCGTGGAAATGGGCGCGGCGGACCAGATCCTCGCGCGCCTTGGGCAGGACCTGGTCAATGAACTTGGCGTGCAGGATCGCACCCGTGATGGCATCGGGGCGCAGGTCCACGCGGTTCAGGCGGCGTGGAAGCATCGTGTGGGTGGAGTTCACATAGGCAAAGCGGCGGTTCCAGCGGACAAGGGGCAGCTTGTTCAGCGTGGGCGCCCGGCGCGGGTCGTCAGGAAAGAACACCCGCGCGCGCGGCCCGCCTTGCACCCAGCCTGCGTCCAGCGGTTGCTGCCGCTGGCGGCGATAGCCGCCGGCGTCGAACCAGCACAGGTCCGAAAACGGGTCTGTTCCGGCCTGATAGACCCGATTGCCGATCCGCCCTTCGGGATACATGTCCAGCATCAGGGCCGGCAGCGCCGCCTGCCCACGCCGGTCCAGCTCGGCCGTCAGGTCGCGCAGGGTCCGGCTGTCGTCGTGCGGAAAGGTCAGCCCCTCGTCGGCGTCCAGCGTCAGGCACCAGTGCCCGTGGCCGTAGCGAGCCAGAAGCCACATCACCCAGTCCAATCCGAAGCGGGTGTCGCGGTAGTTTCCGGGCGCAGTCCACAGCGACACATCGGACTGTGCCGCAAGCAAGTCAGCAGTGCCGTCGTCGCTGCCGTTGTCGACGATCAGGAAGTGCCCCACGCCCAATTGGCGGTGATGGTCCAGAAACCACGGCAGCAGCCGCGCCTCGTTGCGGACGCAGGCGAAGCAGAGGGTCGCATCAGGCCGGATCGCCGCAGTCCGGTCACGAACCGCCGCCATCCCGTGCCGCGCCCGCAGAGCCCGCCACAAAAGCCGCCGCCGTTTCCAGCGCAGGCGATACGCGGTGAGCAGTTCCCCCAAGAATACCCCTCCGCCGCGCCCGCCTCAGCGTTCGTATCCCTGCCCCTGGTGCCAACGCCAGGCATCGGCGATCATGTCGCGCATATTGGACCGGGTGGGCCGCCAGCCCAGTTCGCGCATTGCGCGTTCGCTGCCTGACACCAGCTTCACCGCATCGCCCGCCCGGCGGGCCCCGTAAGTCACGGGCACGTCCCGGTTCGTGACTGTCCGCGACCGGTCGATGACCTCGCGCACGGAAAAGCCGCTGCCGGTGCCCAGGCAGAACACACGGCTGGGCTTGCCGTCCATCAGCCAGCGCAGGCCCAAGACATGCGCGTCCACAAGATCCGACACATGCACATAGTCGCGGATCGCAGTGCCGTCAGGCGTGGGGTAGTCGGTGCCGTAGACGGTCAGGCCCGGCCGGTTGCCCGCCACGGCATCCAGCATCACGGGGATCAGGTGCGTCTCGGGCCGGTGATGCTCGCCCACCTCGCCCTCGGGGTCCGCGCCCGCAACGTTGAAGTAGCGAAAGATCACACTCCGCAGCCCGTGCGATGCGCCAAAGTCGCCCAGCATGTCCTCGATCGCGCGCTTCGACTTGCCGTAGGCGTTGATCGGGCGCTGGGGCGTGTCTTCGTCCAGCGTCACCCCGTCATGGTCGCCGTAGGTGGCGCAGGTGGACGAGAACACGAAGTCCAGACACCCCGCCGCCACCGCCGCCTCGATCAGGTTGAGAGAGGCGAGGACGTTGGCACGCCAGTACAGCCCCGGATCGCGCATCGCGTCGCCGACAAGGCTGAGCGCGGCGAAGTGCATCACGGCGACCGGCTTCCACCGCGCGAACACCGCGTCAAGCCGCGCCCGGTCGGCAAGATCGCCCTGCTCGAACGGTCCGAACCGGACGGCGTCCTGCCATCCGGTCACCAGACTGTCAAAGGTCACGGGAACGAAGTCAGCGCGTTTCAGCGCCTTGCAGGCGTGCGAGCCGATATAGCCCGCCCCGCCCGTCACCAGCACATGTGCCGTCATCCTGCCCCTATTCGGCGGCCCGCTGCATTGCGGTCATCTCGCCAAGATACTGGGCAAATTCGTCGCGCAGGTCGTCGCGCGCAAGGCCGAAAGCGACGGTGGCCTGCAGGAACCCAGCCTTCGACCCGCAATCGAACCGCTGCCCGCGGAAGCGGAAGCCGTAGACGTTGGATTTCTTGATTTCGGCCGCAATGGCGTCGGTCAGCTGAATCTCCCCGCCCGCGCCCTGCTTGGCCTTGGACAGGGTCGTCATGACCGAGGGCGAAAGGATGTAGCGCCCGATCACCGCAAGGTTCGACGGAGCCTCTTCCTTTTTCGGCTTTTCGACCATGCCCTTTACGGACACCAGCGACCCCATGTCTTCCTTGATGTCCAGAACGCCGTAGGCGGATGCCTTTTCCTGCGGCACTTCCATTGCCGCGACCATGTTGCCGCCGGTTTCGGCATAGGCCTCGACCATCTGCTGAAGGCAGGGCTTTTCCGCCGCGATCACGTCGTCGGGCAGGATCACCGCGAAGGGCTCATTCCCCACCAGCCGCTTGGCGCACCAGACCGCATGGCCAAGGCCCAGCGCCTTGTGCTGGCGGATATAGGCGATGGCGCCCGAATCCATGTTGGTCGATTGCAGTGTTTCCAGAAGCTGCGTCTTGCCCGCCCGGCGCAGGTTCGCCTCCAGCTCGGGGGCGTGGTCGAAGTAGTCTTCCAGCGCGGATTTCCCGCGAGAGGTCACGAAGATGAACTCCTTGATGCCGGCCGCGCGTGCTTCGTCGATCGCGTACTGGATCAGGGGACGGTCTACCAGCGTCATGATCTCTTTCGGGATCGACTTGGTGGCGGGCAGAAAACGCGTGCCCAGACCGGCGACGGGAAAGATCGCCTTCGTAACCTTACGCTTCATTGCAGCACCCTCTTTGGTCTGACGCGGCAACCGCCCGTCTCGCCCCCGGACTATTTGCACAATCGGACGCAGTTTCGACAAGCATATGACTATTTTGGGTCAAAGGCAGTGGGAAATTGCCTACTTGAACGCCACTTCGGCCCTCGCTTGGCAACAAAGAGGGCATCTGGCCGTCGCCGCACCGCGGAATCTTGGCAAACGCGGTCTCCCGTCAGGGCAGGTTCATCTCGCGCAGCATCGCTTCGATCCGATCAACGTCGGACGGGTTGTTCAGTTCCCAGAACTGCCGGCCCTTCGCGTCGACCTGCACGCAAGAGACCGGACGCCCGTTCTCAAGAAAACGAAGCTGTTCAAGGCCTTCCAACGCTTCCAGAGGACCGATGGGCCAGGCCGGATAGGCAGCAAGCGCCCCTGGGCGATACGCGTAGACGCCGACATGATGGAATACCGGGGTCTCGTCATCCGGGCCGAAGTCGGATCCCGTGAAGGGAATCACTTCTTTCGAGAAGTAGAGCGCCCGTCCCCCGACCCCGAACACGGCCGTCGTCCCACCTACGCGCCCCGCGCGGCGGTCGGCGCGGAGGCTTTCCGCCATTGCCCCGTCGCAACGCAGGACAGGAGTGGCGATTTCGGACCCCGGATCGTCGCGCAAGCCATCGACCAGCGCCTCTACGAACCAGGGCGGGGTCAGTGGCGCGTCGCCCTGAAGGTTGATCACGATGTCATACCCGCCGCCCAGCGCCGCATGGGCCTCGGCGCAACGTTCCGTCCCATTGCGGCAGGCTTCGGATGTCATCACCACTTCGGCGCCAAAGCGCTCAGCGGCCTCACGGATTCGGGCGTCGTCGGTCGCCACAACAACCCGGTCGACATCCCGAACCTCGCATGCGGCCCGCCATGAACGTTCAATCAGCGTCCGCGACTGCCCGGTAACGCCGCGAAGGGCAACAAGCGGCTTGCCCGGATAGCGCGATGACGCATAGCGGGCGGGAATGACAATCAGGGCGCTCATCCGCTTCACTTTGCTAGAACGACACCAGGCGCGAAAGCGATGAAGAAGGGGTTGGCGAACCCTGCCTTTCCATAGGTCAGAGGCGCATGATCATCGAACCGCACCACTTGCCCGCCCGCACCGCGCAGCACAGCGTCGCCTGCCGCCGTGTCCCACTCCATCGTTCGGCCGAGGCGCGGGTAAAGGTCGGCCTCGCCGGTTGCCACAAGGCAGAACTTCAGCGACGACCCGGCGCTTGTCATATCGCGCACGGCATATCGGGCGATGTAGTCGTCGGTGGCTTGGTCGCGGTGCGACTTCGACGCCACCACCATCAGTGCGCGGTTGTCGGGCACCGACACGCTCAGCGGCCTTGTCGGCCCGACCGCATCCTTGTCGAAGGCGCCCGTCTCTTCCACCGACCGCCCGTCCGCCAGCGTGTAGAACAGCCGCCCGATCGCCGGGGCAAGAACCACCCCGCGCAGGGGCACGCCGTCTTTCACGTAAGCGATGTTCACCGTGAAGTCGCCGCGCCGCTGGACGAATTCCTTGGTGCCATCCAGCGGATCGACGATCAGGAATGTCGCCACGTCCTGCCCGTGCGATGCGGCCTGTTCCTCGGTCACCAGCGCCACATCCGGGAACGCCGCCCGCAGTCCGGCCGAGATCAGCGCGTCGGCCTTTTCGTCGGCCTCGGTCACCGGGCTCGCATCAGACTTGGACTTCACGTCAAAATCGGGCGCGGCATAGACCTCCATGATGCGATCGCCCGCTTCCAAAGCAAGTCGGCGCATTACCAGAACGAGATGATCAAAATCCAAGGGAATTCTCCGGGTATGCCGACGGGGCGGACCGTTGGACGGCAGGGGACTTTAACCTTATGCTGCGATGCGACGGGAACGGCAAGTTGGCCTGGGGATGTTCAGGTATGCCGGGGCGGCCAAAGGGACGGAAGCAGAACGCATGCGCGACGCGACAGGACGGGAGATGTCGCTCCTTTCGAAGACGGGCGCCACCCTGACGCTGATCTACCATGCAACCGTCCGGTCGATCCGAAAGGGCGGCGGAAACGCCCTGATCGGGCTGATCATGAACATCTTCCAGACGATCTTCCTGATCGTGACCTTCTGGGTGATGATGACGTTCTTCGGTCTGACCGGCCTTGCCCTGCGCGGCGATTTCGTCCTGTTCCTAATGTCGGGCGTGTTCCTGTACATGACCAACATCAAGGCAGTAGGTGCGGTGGCGGGGGCCGAAGGACCGACATCGCCCATGATGCTTCACGCGCCGATGTCAACCTTCGTCTCGATCGCGTCTTCGGCACTGGCCTGCCTCTACGTGCAGGTCCTGTCGGTGACCGTTGTTCTTTATGGCTACCATGCCTTCTTCCATCCCATCACGATCGAAGACCCGGCAAGCGCGTTCGGAATGCTTCTCCTGGCCTGGATCTACGGGGTGTCGATTGGCATGGTTCTTCTGGCGTTCAAGCCCTGGTGGCCCTCAGGGGCGGGGATCGTTTCGATGATCTACAGCCGCGCCAACATGATCGCTTCCGGCAAGATGACTGTGGCCAACAATCTGCCCTTCACGATGATGAGTCTGTTCATCTGGAACCCGCTGTTCCACCTGATCGATCAGTGCCGGGGATATGTCTTCATCAACTACAACCCCCATTACACCAGCTACAAATATGCTGTGTATGTCACCATCACACTGCTGGTGATCGGTCTGATGGGCGAGTTCTTTACCCGTCGTCACGCGTCGCTGTCGTGGGGTGCGGGAAAGTAGCGCCGTCTACTCCACCACGCGCAACGTCAGATTGATCCGCCCTCCGCCCTTCAGCAGCCCTGAAGTGCCGGGCAGGATGCGGTCAATGCCGTGATACGCAAGCCGCGCCGCGCCGCCAAGGACAAGAACGTCGCCCGATCTGAGTGTAACCCTTTCGGTCGCGCCGCCACGTGTGGTGCCGCCGATACGAAAGACGGCGTCGTCGCCCAGGCTGATCGACACAACCGGCCATTGGAAATCGGCCTCGTCGCGGTCCTGGTGCAGACCCATCCGAGCGGTGACGTCATATCGGTTCACAAGGCAGCAGTCCGGCTCACGCTCCGCATGGCCAACCGCGCGCCAGACCGCCATGACGCTTTCAGGGATAGCGGGCCAGGCCACGCCCGTGGGATGGCGGTCGGCATACCGATATCCGCTCCGGTCGGAGTGCCACCCATACCGCCCTGCCGATGTCATGCGAACGCTCATGCGCTTGCCCCAGGGCGTGACCAGCGAAACCGGCGGCGCGGCGGTACAGACCGCTTCGATGTCCGCCGCCATCGCCTGTTGGTCCTCCAACGTCAGAAAACCCGGGAAAAGCGTTGCACCGGCCACCGTCACGGGCACCGCGCCCCGAAGATCGAATTGCATGAAACCAGACTCCGAACCGGGCGTTTCCGCCGCTTGCAGGGGCTGACCCCCCCACCTATATAGCCGAACGAAGCCGGATGGGGCGCCTGCCCCGCTGGACATGTCTGGGATAGGGCGCGCAGAGGCCGATTTCGGGTCTGCGCCCCGCGAAATCGCCGAAGGAAGGAAAGACATATGGCCAAAGTCATCGGCATTGACCTCGGGACCACGAACTCCTGCGTCGCCATCATGGACGGGTCGCAGCCGCGTGTGATCGAAAACTCCGAAGGGGCGCGGACGACGCCCTCGGTCGTGGCGTTCACCGACACTGAACGCCTTGTCGGCCAGCCCGCCAAGCGGCAGGCCGTCACGAACCCGACGAACACCATCTTCGCAGTCAAGCGCCTGATCGGCCGCCGGGTCACCGACCCCGAGGTCGAAAAGGACCGCAAGCTCGTGCCCTACAACATCATCGACGGGGGCAACGGCGACGCCTGGGTCGAGGTGAAGGGCGACAAGTACAGCCCGGCACAGATCAGCGCCGTGACCCTTCAGAAGATGAAGGAAACCGCCGAATCCTACCTGGGCGAGACGGTCACGCAGGCGGTCATCACGGTGCCGGCCTACTTCAACGACGCGCAGCGCCAGGCGACCAAGGACGCCGGCAAGATCGCGGGCCTTGAAGTGCTGCGCATCATCAACGAACCGACGGCCGCCGCGCTGGCCTACGGGCTCGACAAGAAGGAATCGCGTACCATCGCGGTCTATGACCTTGGCGGCGGCACCTTCGACATCACGATCCTGGAAATCGACGACGGCCTTTTCGAAGTGAAATCGACCAACGGGGACACGTTCCTCGGCGGCGAGGACTTCGACATGCGGATCGTCAACTACCTGGCCGACGAGTTCAAGAAAGAGCACGGCGTCGACCTGACCAAGGACAAGATGGCCCTGCAGCGCCTGAAAGAGGCGGCGGAAAAGGCCAAGATCGAGCTGTCGTCCAGCCAGCAGACCGAGATCAACCAGCCCTTCATCAGCATGGACATGAAGTCCGGCACGCCCTTGCACATGGTCGTGAAGCTGACGCGGGCGAAGCTGGAATCGCTGGTCGGCGACCTGATCAAGAAGTCGATGAAGCCCTGCGAGGCCGCGCTGAAGGATGCGGGCCTGTCCAAGGCCGACATCGACGAGGTGGTTCTGGTCGGCGGCATGACCCGCATGCCGAAGGTCATCGAAGAGGTCACCGCCTTCTTCGGCAAGGACCCTCACAAGGGCGTGAACCCCGACGAGGTCGTGGCGCTGGGTGCTGCGATCCAGGCCGGCGTGCTGCAGGGCGACGTGAAGGACGTGGTTCTGCTGGACGTGACGCCGCTGTCCCTGGGCATCGAGACGCTGGGCGGCGTGTTCACCCGCCTGATCGACCGCAACACCACGATTCCCACGAAGAAGTCGCAGATCTTCTCGACGGCCGAAGACAACCAGAACGCCGTCACCATCCGCGTCTTCCAGGGCGAGCGCGAAATGGCCGCAGACAACAAGCTGCTTGGCCAGTTCAACTTGGAAGGCATCCCGCCCTCGCCCCGCGGCATGCCGCAGATCGAGGTGACCTTCGACATCGACGCGAACGGCATCGTCAGCGTCAGCGCCAAGGACAAGGCCACGGGCCGTGCGCAGCAGATCACGATCCAGGCGTCGGGCGGCCTGTCGGACGCCGACATCGAGAAGATGATCAAGGACGCCGAGGCGAATGCCGAGGCCGACAAGAAGCGCAAGGAACTGGTCGAAACCCGCAACCAGGCCGAGAGCCTTGTTCATTCGACGAAGAAGTCGCTGGAAGAACACGGCGACAAGGTCGATGGCTCCACCGTCGAGGCGATCGAGCTTGCCATCGGCGCGCTGGAAGAGGCGCTGAAGACCGAGGACGCAGGCAAGATCAAGGGCGGGATCACCAACCTGACCGATGCCGCGATGAAGCTGGGCGAGGCGATCTACAAGGCGCAACAGGCCGAAGGCGCGTCGAAGGCAGATGCCGAGGGCGACGATGACGGCCCGCGCGGCGTCGATGACGATATCGTGGACGCCGACTTCGAAGACCTGGGCGGCGACGGCAAGAAGCGGAAGTGATCGCGTAGGGAACCGCATGGCCGACCCGGGCTGACGGCCCGGGTCGGCTTATGCGTTCCGAGGGGAGCTCAAGGCACATGGCGAAGCGCGATTTCTACGAGGTGCTGGGCGTCGCCCGCGGTGCCTCGGCCGACGAGATCAAGAAGGCCTACCGCACCAAGGCCAAGGAACTTCACCCCGACCGAAACCAGGACAACCCCAAGGCCGAGGCCCAGTTCAAGGAAGTGAACGAGGCCTACGACGTCCTGAAGGACGAGCAGAAAAAGGCGGCCTACGACCGCTTTGGCCACCAGGCCTTCGAAGGCGGCATGGGTGGCGGCGGTGGCCCCCGCGGCGGGTTCCAGCAGGGCGATTTCGCCAGCGCGTTCTCGGACGTGTTCGAGGACCTGTTCGGCGATTTCATGGGCCAGCGCGGGCAAGGCGGCGGCGGGCGGGCACGGGCGACCCGCGGGTCCGACCTGCGCTATAACCTGCGCGTCACGCTGGAAGAGGCCTTCAAGGGCGTGCAGAAGGCGATCACGGTGCCCACGTCGGTCACCTGTGCGGCCTGCCACGGATCGGGTGCCGAAGGCGGGGCCGAACCCGTCACCTGCCCGACCTGTTCCGGCATGGGCAAGGTCCGTGCGCAGCAGGGCTTTTTCACTGTGGAACGCACCTGCCCCACCTGCGGCGGCGCGGGCCAGATCGTGAAGAACCCCTGCAAGACCTGCGGCGGCGGCGGGCGGACCGAAAAGGAACGCCAGCTTTCCGTGAACATCCCCGCCGGGGTGGAAACCGGCACGCGCATCCGCCTGGCCGGCGAAGGCGAGGCGGGCCTGCGCGGCGGGCCGTCAGGCGACCTCTACATCTTCATCGAGGTCAAGGAACACGCCCTGTTCCAGCGCGACGGCGTCAATCTGTTCTGCCGCATCCCCGTCTCGATGACCAGCGCGGCCCTGGGCGGTGAGATCGAAGTGCCCACGATCGACGGAGGCAAATCCCGCGTGAAGGTCCCGCCGGGCAGCCAGACCGGCAAGCAGATGCGCCTGCGCGGGAAAGGTATGCCCGCGCTGAGGGGAACGGGCGTGGGCGACATGCTGATCGAACTGGGCGTGGAAACCCCGGTCAACCTGAGCCAGAAGCAGAAGGATCTGCTGCGCGAGTTCGAACGCCTGAGCGAGGACAACAACCCCGAAGAGGCGTCGTTCTTTTCCAAGGTGCGCAACTTCTGGGACGGAATGAAGGGCTGACACGGCGGTTGGGGGGCTCTGCCCCCGCACCTCACGGACTCCCCCGGGATATTTTGGCCGCGACGAAAGCCGTTAGGGGTTCATTAACCACGCTTGCGCAGGCTTGGCGGCATGGGACAAGCATCCGCCTTTTCCGAAGCCCCCCAGTTGTTCGGTGACGATGAGGCCCCGGCAACGCCCATCCGTGCAGGCGACCGCGTGCCGTCCTATATCGAAGGCCATCGCGGTCGCCTTCGGCAACGCTTCATGGTCGGCGGTGCCGCCGCAATGCCGGATTACGAACTGCTGGAGCTGATCTTGTTCTCGGCCGTTCGGAACATGGACATGAAGCCCCTGGCCCGGGTCCTGATCGACACCTTCGGCGACTTGGGCGGCGTCCTGTCCGCGCCGGAGGCCCGTTTGAACGAGGTGAAGGGCGTAGGTCCCGCGATCGTCCTGACCCTGAAACTACACCAGGCCGTGGCGCACCGGGCAGCGCGGGCCAAGGTGCTGAACCGCCCTGCGCTGTCGTCATGGGCGGCGCTGCTCGACTACTGCCATACCACGATGGCCCACCGCGAAACCGAACAGTTCCGCATTCTGTTCCTGGACCGCAAGAATGTGCTGATCGCCGATGAGGAACAGGCGCGCGGCACGGTGGACCATGTGCCCGTCTATCCGCGCGAGGTGGTGAAACGCGCGCTTGAACTGAACGCCTCGGCGATCATCCTGGTGCACAACCACCCCTCGGGCGACCCGACGCCCTCGCAGGCCGATATCGCGATGACCCGGCAGATCGAGGACGCAGCCCGGATGCTGGGAATCGCGCTGCACGACCACATCATCGTCGGCCGCTCACGCGAGGTGAGCTTCCGCGCGGACGGGTTGATGTAGAGGCAGCCTTAGCCGCCCGTGCTTGCCACGTCGATGGCGTCATTCGCCTTGAGGTCGACCGACAGGACGACAAATCCGCCCAGGCTGTCGCAGGCGGGCATGGTCAGGCTGACCGGCTCGGTGACGACCTTGTCGCGGCCCGCGTGCAGAAGCGTCCCGGTCAGAATGCGGCCGCATGTGCGCGGCGTGACTTCGGCAGAAAGCTCGATTTTCGGGGCCTTGCTTGATGCCGTACCCGAGTAAACCTGCGCCAGGCTATCCTGGGGCCCAGACGCCGTTCCCAAAGTCACGACGACGCCACCATCGGGCGAGGGCTGACCGCCCGCCTGGACGTGGCCCGGATCACCCCAGTCAGAGCCGTCTTCGAAGGCGTCAAGATAGAGCTGGAAACCGCCGGTCCATTGAACGGCAATGCGGCGAAGTCCCGCCATGTCGTCAAGTGCTGTGCTCATGGATAGCGGCTCGCTGCCCTGGATGGCCGCAGTGACAACCGGTTTGGTGGTCAGCGCCGGAAGATCAACGTCCAGCACGCCTGATGCGTCGGTGGCCGTGTGGAAGGACAGACCGTCAACCGATACGCTGACGCCTGTCGACGGTGCGCAAGGCGCGGTGAGGTGCAGTCCGACCATCGCGCCGGGCTTGGCCGACAGGACCATCACCGGTTTGGCACAGGCAATTCCAAACGCCGACCATGCGGCATCGGCGTCGGATGGCTTGTGCACATAGCCGCGTTCAACCGTCAGCATTCTGGGTTTCAGTCCCTGGCCGCCGGGCAGTGCAGGCACAGTGATGTCCGGAAGTGTGGGCATCGCAGAGGCATCGGCAGACAGCGAAACAACTGTGCGGGCGTCAATGGGAGGAAGCGTTGAAGCAGCCGTCCCGGACGACGCAACGGATGCCGGGGTTACCGAGGCCTGAGGCGCAGGTGCCGTGGTCGCCGGACGCAAGGCTGCAAGGCTGGCCGATATCGAGCCGCCGTTCTGCATCACATGGCCGGTGGCCGCCGCAAGAAAGAATGTCGCCCCAGCCGTCAGTGCGCGCCGCTTGATCTGCATGGACCCGCCCTTTGTCCCAAGATCTTCACCATGAGTGCTATCGGCGGAATCTGGCCGATGCATGGCGTGACTGTGTCAGACCAGCCGCAACCGTAAAGAGAGTGGATACGACAGGTTGGGGTGACCCGATGGGCGGGTCCCAGTATGTACAACGGCCACCAGCGGCGCAGCCCTTGGCTCGCCACAATTCAGGCCCGTTTCAGTCCCCGAGGAAGGACGGTCAGACCAGGCGACCGTGGCAGTGCTTGAACTTGTCGCCAGACCCGCAGGGGCAGGGGTCGTTGCGCCCGGGGTTGCCCCAGGTCGAAGCGTCGGCCTCGTCGAACCCAGCCACCAGTGGCGTCCGGGGGGCGGCAGGCGTGGCGGCTGGGGCCTGAAGCGCGGCCTGTTGCGCCGCAAACTGCTGCAGCATCGCCTGCTGTTCCTCGGCCGTCAGCGGACGGACCTGCGCCAGCTTCTGCGAGACTTCCGACCGCAAGCTGTCCAGAAGATTGCCAAACAGCGCAAAAGCCTCGGTCTTGTACTCTGACAACGGGTCGCGCTGGGCATAGCCGCGGAAGCCCACGACCGACCGCAGATGTTCCAGCGTCACCAGATGCTCGCGCCACTTGGTGTCGATGGTCTGCAGCAACAGCTGCTTCTCGATCGACCGCATCGTTTCGGGCCCGAACGCCTCTGCCTTTTCGGCGGCAAGCTTGTCGGTCGCCTCAACCACGCGATCGCGCATGGCATCCTGGTCAACGCCCTCCTCCCCTGCCCAGTCTGTGATCGGCAGGTCAAGGTTCAGGCGTTCCCGCAGCGCCTCGGCCAGTTCGGCCGTCTGCCACTGTTCAGGATAGCTTTTCGGCGGCATATGGTCGGCGATCAGGTCATCCACCACCTGATGGCGCATGTCCCGCACGATCTCTTCCAGGTCATCGGCCTGCATGATGTCCAGACGCTGACCGAAGATGGCCTTGCGCTGATCGTTCATCACGTCGTCGAATTTCAGAAGCTGCTTGCGGATGTCGAAGTTGCGGCCTTCCACCTTGGCCTGCGCGCGCTCGAGGCTCTTGTTCACCCACGGGTGGATGATCGCTTCACCTTCCTTCATGCCGAGCGACGACAACACCTTGTCCAGCCGCTCCGACCCGAAGATGCGCATCAGATCGTCTTCCAGCGACAGGAAGAACGTTGACCGCCCCGGGTCGCCCTGGCGTCCTGACCGTCCGCGCAGCTGGTTGTCGATGCGGCGGCTTTCGTGGCGTTCCGTGCCAAGGACGTACAGGCCCCCCGCCTCGATGACGCGGCGCTTGTCCTCGGCGTGTTCGGCCTCGATCCGGGCACGCACTTCGTCGGGGTGCAGGTGCGGGTCGGCAGCGACCGCCGCCAGCACTTTCATCTCGACGTTCCCGCCCAGCTGGATATCGGTGCCGCGACCGGCCATGTTGGTGGCGATAGTCACGGTACCCGGCTTGCCGGCTTCAGCCACGATATAGGCTTCCTGCTCGTGCTGCCGCGCGTTCAGAACGTTGTGCGGGATGCCTTCCTTCTTCAGCATCTCGGACAGCATTTCCGACTTCTCGATGGATGTCGTGCCGACAAGGATCGGCTGTCCCTTTTCGTGCGCCTTGCGGATTTCCTTGACGATCGCTTCGTACTTCTCGCGCGCCGTGCGGTAGACCTGATCGTGTTCGTCCTTGCGCGCGACGGGGCGGTTCGTGGGCACCTCGACCACGCCCAGCCGGTAAATCTCGGCGAATTCCTCCGCCTCGGTCGCCGCCGTCCCGGTCATCCCCGCCAGCTTCTCGTACAGGCGGAAGTAGTTCTGGAACGTTACCGACGCCAGCGTCACGTTCTCGGGCTGGACCTTCACGCCTTCCTTCGCCTCGATGGCCTGGTGCAACCCGTCCGACAGACGGCGACCGGCCATCATCCGGCCGGTGAATTCGTCGATCAGCACAACCTCGCCGCCCCGGACGATGTAGTTCACGTCCTTCTGGAACAGCTTGTGCGCCCGCAGGGCCTGCGTGACGTGGTGGACGATGGTGGTCGATTCCGGGTCGTACAGGGTCTGCCCTTCGGGCAGGACGCCCGCCTCTTGCAGGCGGTTTTCGACGAATTCATTGCCCGCCTCGGTAAAGGTCGCGGTGCGCTGTTTCTCGTCCAGCTTGAAGTGTTCGTCCGTCAGTTCGGGAATGAACTTGTCCAGCGTGTTGTAAAGCTCGGACCGGTCCTGGCTGGGGCCAGAGATGATCAGCGGCGTCCGCGCCTCATCGACAAGGATCGAGTCCACCTCGTCCACGATGGCAAAGTAATGCCCACGCTGCATCATCTCGGCCATCGACGCCTTCATGTTGTCGCGCAGATAGTCAAAGCCCAACTCGTTGTTCGTCGCATAGGTGATGTCGGCCTGATAGGCGGTGCGCTTTTCCGCCTCGCCCTGGAACGGATAGACCACGCCCACCGTCAGACCCAGCGCGCGATAGACCTTGCCCATCCAGTCCGAGTCGCGCTTGGCCAGATAGTCGTTCACCGTGACGATATGCACGCCCTTGCCCGTCAGCGCGTTCAGGTAGGCGGGGAAGGTGGCGACAAGGGTCTTGCCCTCGCCCGTCTTCATCTCGGCGATGTTGCCCTGGTGCAGGAAGATGCCGCCCATCAGCTGCACATCGAAGGCCCGCAGACCCAGCGCCCGCTTTGCCGCCTCGCGGCAGTTGGCGAAAGCCTCGGGCAGCACGGCGTCCAGCGCCTCGCCGCCCTGCACACGGGCCTTCAGCGCCTCGGTCCGGGCCTTCAGGTCGTCATCCGAGAGCTTCTCGAACTCGGGCTCCAGCGCGTTGATCTTCTCGACCAGCGGGCGCACCGACTTGACCTTGCGGTCGTTCGGCGTGCCGAAGACCTTCCTGGCGAGAGTTCCGAAGCCCAGCATGGTTTCTCCGCGGGGGGACGTTTGACGTTTTCTTGTGTCAGGTGGCCTTGCCCACCCTGCACGCCATGCCTAGAAGGGCTGCAATCACAGGGCGCGCAGGCACGCTGACGGCCTTCTCAGGACGAGACCGCGATGTAAGGGTCTGCCGCATCCCTGTCAACGTCGCCAGCCCGGACACCGGGCCGATACGGGAGTTCCGACACATGACCAAACTTCACCCTTTCGTGGGCGCCGCGTTTGTCGCGCTCGCTCTGTCCTTGCCAGCCCGTGCCGACGGGCCGACGGCAGACACGGTGGTCGCCAAGGTGAACGGCATCGACATCACGCTGGGGCAAATGGTCTCGGTGCGTGAATCGCTGCCGCAGAAATACCTGACGCTTCCGGATGACGTCCTGTTCAACGGCATTCTGGACCAGATCGTCCAGCAGACAGTGCTGGCCCAGAACGCCGAGGCCGACCTGACCCTGCGCCAGAAGCTGGAGCTTGAGGCGCAGAAGCGCGGGTTCCTGGCCAATGTCGTGCTGGACAAGGCTGTCGGCGCCGCCGTGACCGACGAGACGATCAAGGCCGCCTTCGACGAGAAATACGCCAAGGCCGCGCCGGGCAACGAATTCCACGCCGCGCACATCCTGGTGAAGACCGAGGAAGAGGCCAAGAAGATCAAGTCCGACCTCGACGGCGGTGCGGACTTCGCCGAAGTCGCCAAGGCCTCGTCCACCGACCCGGGTTCGGCGGCGTCGGGCGGCGATCTGGGCTGGTTCGCACCGGGCATGATGGTCGAGCCCTTCGAGAAGGCCGTCGAGGCGCTGAAACCCGGCGAAACGTCGGGCCCTGTCCAGACTCAGTTCGGATTCCACATCATCCGCCTGCTTGAGACGCGTCCCGCAAGCGCCCCGACGCTCGAGGAAAAGCGCGACGAGATCGCGGGCGAGTTGCAGCAGAAGGCTGTCGAGGCGGCCGTGAAGGCGCTGATGGACAAGGCGCAGGTCGAGAAAATGACCGATGGGGTGGACCCGGCCGTTCTGAAGAACGGCGACCTGATCGGCAAGTGACGGTACGGACGCGCGGGGGGGCCGGGGATGGCGGACAAAGACTGGAAAGCCGAGGCAAAGAAGCTGCGTGCCAAACTGAAGGCGATGCGCGGACGGCTTGATGAGGCACCGGCACCGAAATCCAAGGCCAAGGCGAAAGCCGTCTCGCCCCTCGCCCCCGCGTCCTTCCCGTCACTTCCCGCAATCCCAGGGGCAGCGTTCGCCGCAGTCGCCGCCGGCGTGCGCTATCAGGGCCGCACCGACGTGACGCTGATCCGCCTGGCCCCTGGCACCACCATCGCCGGGGCCTTCACGCGGTCATCCACCCGGTCGGCCTGCGTCCGGGATTGCCAGGCCAAACTGGCGCTGAAGCCTGCGTCCGACGCCGCTGCCGCGATCATCGTGAATTCCGGCAACTCCAATGCCTTCACCGGCAAGTTGGGCGAGGCCTCGGTTGCCGCCGTCACCGGCGCGGTGGCAAAGGCGCTGGATGTGCCCCAAAGCCGGGTCTATTCCTCCTCGACCGGCGTGATCGGCGAACCGATGGCGCATGACCGCATCACCGACAAGGTTCCAGAACTGGTCGCAACGCTGGACGAAGGTGGCCTCGAGATGGCCGCCCGCGCGATCATGACGACCGACACCTTCCCCAAGGGGGCCTTCCGCGAAATCGCGGGCGATGGCGGGCCCATCCGCATTTGCGGCATCGCCAAGGGGTCGGGAATGATCGCGCCCGACATGGCGACGATGTTGGTCTACATCTTCACCGACGCCACCGTCCCCCGCGCCACGCTGCAAAAGGCCCTGTCGCGGCACGTCGATGCCACGTTCAATTCGATCACAGTGGACAGCGACACTTCGACCTCGGACACGCTGATCCTGGCCGCCACCGGCAAGGGCCCCGCCGCAACCGTGACCTCGCTGACTTCGCCTGTCGGCAAGGCGTTCGAGACGGCGCTTCACGAGGTCATGCTGGACCTTGCCCAGCAGGTCGTCCGCGACGGCGAAGGCGCCACGAAATTTGTTGAAGTCCGTGTCTCGGGCGCGCGCTCAACTGGCGATGCGCGAAAGGTGGCGCTGTCCATCGCCAACTCGCCGCTCGTCAAGACCGCCATTGCCGGGCAGGACCCGAACTGGGGCCGGATCGTCGCGGCGATCGGCAAGTCGGGGGCCGAAGCCGACCGCGATCGCCTGAAGATCCGCTTCGGCGACATCCTGGTCGCCGAAAAGGGCTGGCGGTCGCCAAAGTATACGGAAGAGGCCGGGGCGGCCTACATGCGGCAGGCCGAGCTCGTGATCGGCGTCGATCTGGGCCTTGGTCGTGGGCGCAGCACCGTCTGGACCTGCGACCTGACGCACGCCTACATCGACATCAACGCGGATTATCGTTCGTGAAGATGGTCCTTGTCGCGGCCGTCGCACTCATCGACGCCGACGGTCGTGTCCTTCTGGCCCAGCGCCCCGAGGGAAAATCTATGGCCGGCCTGTGGGAGTTTCCGGGCGGCAAGGTCGAGCCGGGCGAGACGCCCGAGGCCGCGCTGATCCGCGAACTGCACGAGGAGTTGGGAATCGAGACCTGGTCCAGTTGCCTGGCACCGCTGACCTTCGCCAGCCATTCCTACACAGATTTCCACCTGCTCATGCCGCTTTTCGCGTGCAGGCGCTGGCAGGGCACACCCTCACCGCGTGAAGGCCAGATGCTCGCCTGGGTTCGTGCCCGTGACCTCCGCGATTACCCGATGCCCCCGGCAGATGTCCCGCTTGTTCCCATCCTCCGCGACTGGCTTTGACCACGCGCATCTTTCCGCCGAATAGCGGCTCAAATCCTCTTGGTCTCATTGAAACATTGTTTCCAAATCTGAAGGCCTGTGTCACTAATGTGAACGTGAGCTATCGAAGTCCTTAACTTCCGCTCATTACATTAACGTGCAGCCCGAAATTGGGGAGGTTTGGGATGCTGCGTACAATCGTTCTAGGCAGTTGTGTTTCAGTGCAGGGAACCTTCGAGCGTGCGCTCGACAATGGTAAGATCATCGTACGTGTCGGCAGCCGCTTGTTCGAAGGCATTCCCGTCGTGAAGAAGGCCGCCTGACTGGCGGCCTTGTGCTTCGTCTGAACGCGAATGCGCGGTCACGCCAGCTTGCGCTGGACCTCTTCGCGCTCGAAGATTTCGATCACATCGCCCTGCCGGATGTCCTCGTAGTTCTCGAACGCCATCCCGCATTCCTGGCCGGAAATCACTTCCTTCACTTCGTCCTTGAAGCGCTTCAGCGTCTTCAGGGTGCCTTCGTGGATCACCACGTTGTCGCGCAACAGGCGGACTCCTGCCGACCGGCGTGCCACGCCCTCGGTGACAAGGCAGCCCGCCACCATGCCGACGTTCGACACTTTGAACACTTCCTTGATCTGCGCGTAGCCGATGAAGGTCTCGCGCACTTCCTTCTTCAACAGGCCTGACGCCGCGTCGCGGATGTCGTCCACGAGATCGTAGATGATCGAGTAATACCGGATCTCCACGCCCTTCTGATTCGCCGATGCCCGGGCCGGGGCGTTCGCACGCACGTTGAAGCCGATGACAGGGGCCTTCGAGGCTTCGGCCAGGCTGACATCGCTCTCGGTGATTGCGCCCACGCCATAGTGCAACACCCTGACGCGAACTTCCTCGTTGCCGATTTTTTCCATAGCCTGAACAATGGCTTCGGCCGATCCCTGCACGTCGGCCTTCACAACGATCGGCAGCTCGCTGACCGATTCATCGGCCTTTGCCTTGGCCATCAGCTGTTCCAGCGTCGTCGCAGCCCCCGCCGCCGCGCGCTTGTCGCGGGCCAACTTCGCGCGGTAGTCGGCGATCTCGCGCGCCTGCGCTTCGGTCTCGACCACGTTCAGTACGTCGCCGGCTTCCGGCGTTGCCGTCAGGCCCAGCACCTCGACCGGAACCGACGGCCCGGCTTCGGCCAGACGGTCGCCCCTGTCGTTCATCAGGGCGCGGACTTTGCCCCAGACCTCGCCAACGACGAAAATGTCTCCCTGGCGCAGCGTGCCGTTCTGCACCAGAACGGTTGCCACAGGGCCGCGTCCGACATCCAGCTTCGCCTCGATCACGGCACCAGATGCCGCGCGGTCCGGGTTGGCCTTCAGCTCAAGGATTTCCGCCTGCAGCGAAATCGCCTCAAGCAGGTTGTCCAGCCCCTTGCCGGTCACCGCCGAAACTTCGACGTCCTGCACGTCACCCGACATTTCCTCGACGACGACTTCATGCTGCAACAGGTCGGTCCGCACCTTCTGCGGATTGGCCGACGGCTTGTCGACCTTGTTGATCGCCACGATCATCGGCACTTTCGCCGCCTTCGCGTGGGCAATCGCCTCGACCGTCTGCGGCATCACCGCGTCGTCGGCAGCCACTACCAGGACAACGATATCCGTCACTTGCGCACCGCGCGCCCGCATCGACGTGAACGCGGCATGGCCCGGCGTGTCCAGGAACGTGATCGGCCCGGCCGCCGTCTTTACCTGATAGGCGCCGATATGCTGCGTGATCCCGCCCGCTTCGCCCGACACCACATTCGTCTTGCGGATCGCATCCAGAAGGCTGGTCTTGCCGTGGTCCACGTGGCCCATGATCGTTACCACAGGGGGGCGTGACATCAGGGCATCAGGCGCGTCGCGTTCGGCGTCGATCACCTGCTCCACGTCCGAATCCGACACACGCACGGCCTTGTGACCGAATTCCTCGATCACCAGTTCGGCGGTGTCGGCGTCGATGGTCTGGTTCATCGTGACCATCATGCCCATTTTCATCAGGCTCTTGACCACGTCCGCCGCACGTTCGGCCATGCGGTTCGCAAGTTCCTGAACCACGATGGTTTCCGGCAACTGCACGTCGCGCACCATCTTTTCGGCGCGCTGCCCCAGACCCAGCGCCTTGGCGCGGGCCTTTTCCTGCTTGCGCTTCATCGCCGCAAGCGACCGTTGCCGCCCGCCTTCGCCGTCCAGCGCTTCGCTGAGTGAAAGCTTGCCGGTGCGGCGGTTCTCGTCCCGCGCCACTTTCGCCCGCGCGTCGCGGTCACCGCCGCGATCGTCGCGCTCGCGGTCGGTCTTGCGCGGGCCGCCAACCGGCACGCCCTTCGTTGCAGCGCGCGTAGCAGCAGCCTCGGCCGCGGCCGGGTCGGCCTTGGCGGGCGCGGCAGCGGCAGCGGCCGGTTTGCGGACCTCTTCCTTGCGCTTTTCCCTGGCCTCGGCCTCGCGCGCCTTGCGCGCTTCTTCCTCGGCCTTCATGCGCAACGCTTCTTCGCGCTCGCGCTCTTCGCGTTCCTTGGCCTCTATCTCCACACGGCGGCGCTGGCGCTCTTCCTCGCGCGCCTTTTCCTCGGCGTCGCGCTGTGCGGCTTCAGCCACTTCGCGCACGCGCGCGGCCTGAAGCGCCTTCATCCGGCGGTCCATCTCGGCGTCCGAGATACCCGCTGGCCGACGCGCCGGATCCCCCGAAAGCGCCGTCGGACCCGTCGGCTTCGACGCGGGCACGGTCGGTTTCTGCGGCACCACCACGCGTTTGCGCTTGGTCTCGACCAGCACGGCATGGGTGCGCCCGTGGCTGAAGCTCTGCTTCACCTGACCCGAGCGTCCGCCCAGTCCGAGGGGTTTCTTGCCGTCCGTATCCGTCATTCCGAGTTCTGTTCCTTCCCGGCGCCTGACGCGCCGTCAACCGGCCTGAGACCGGTCAGTTTCGCGGCCTCCTCTACAACACGCGTCGAGAGTCCGCCAGCCGCCAGCGCGGCATGTATCACCGAATCCCGCCCGAAGGCCAGTCCGAGCTCCGAGGCCGTCAGGCATCCGAACCAGCGCCCGCCTTCCGGGGTCCAAAGCTTGCCCTTGCCACGCTCCGATCCGTCGCTGGCCTGCAGCAGAACCTTGGCCCGTCCCTCGGCGAGCCAGTCCTTCACCTTCTCGAACCCGGCGACCGCCCGCCCGCTCTTGCGCGCCAGCGACACAAGCTCCACCACCCGCCGCGCCAGTCCGCTTTCGATCAGATCGGGCAGACCTTCGGGCACGGTCACCGGCTGCTTCGCTGCGCGCGAAAAGGCGGTCTTGCCCGCCTTCTCCATCACGCTCCGGTCGGCTGACACCCAGATACCCCGACCCGGCAGCTTCCCCGCAAGATCGGGAACCACCATGCCGTCGGGTCCGACAACAAAGCGGATCAGCCCGCGCTTCGGCTGGCTGTCGCCGGTGACGACGCAACGCCGCTCCGGATCGTCCCTTTCACTGGTCGCGCCACCCCGTGTCATGCCACTCCTGTGCAGGTCCCGGATCAGGTCCGGGCCGCACCCTCGTCCTCTTCGGCGGCACCGTCCTCGGCGTCCGCCGCCAGCTCTTCGGGGTCGACCCAGCCCAGCTGCACCCGCGCCGTCATCACCAGCGTCTGCGCTTCCTCAAGGCTCATGTCGAACTTCTCAAGGATGCCCTCATCCTTGACCCGCTCGCCATTCACCGTGGTCCAGCCGCCCGCAAGTTCCCAGTCGGCGCAGGTGGCAAAGTCCTCCAGCGTCTTGATGCCTTCCTTGCCCAGCGCCTGCAGCATCTGCGGTGTCAGGCCTTCGAACTCGATCAGGCTGTCCTCAACTCCCGCCGCCCGCGCCGCGTCCAGCGCCGCCTTGTTCTGCGCCTCCAGATAGTCGGCCGCCCGCGCCTGCAATTCCTGCGCAGTGCCCTCATCGACGCCTTCGATGACCAAAAGCTCGTCCAGATCGACGTAGGCCACCTCTTCCAGGCTCGTGAAGCCTTCTGACACCAGCAGCTGGGCGAAGAACTCGTCCAGATCCAGCGCATCGACGAACAGCTTCGTCTTCTCGGCGAACTCGGCCTGGCGGCGCTCGCTTTCCTGCGCCTCGGTCATGATGTCGATGTCCAGGCCGGTGAGCTGGCTGGCCAGCCGCACGTTCTGCCCGCGCCGCCCGATGGCCAGCGACTGCTGCTCATCCGGCACCACGACGTCGATCTTGCCCGCCTCCTCGTCGATCACGACCTTGCTGACTTCGGCCGGCTGCAGCGCGTTCACCAGGAACGTCGCCTGATCCTCGTTCCACGGGATGATGTCGATCTTCTCGCCCTGCAACTCGTTCACCACCGCCTGCACCCGGCTGCCGCGCATACCGACGCAGGCCCCCACCGGGTCGATCGAGTTGTCATAGCTGATGACCGCGATCTTCGCGCGGGACCCGGGGTCGCGCGCCACGGCCTTGATCTCGATGACGCCGTCGTAGATCTCGGGCACTTCCATCTTGAACAGCTCGGCCATGAACTGCGGGTCGGTCCGCGACAGGAACACCTGCGGCCCGCGCGGCTCGCGACGGACATCCTTGATGTAGCAGCGGATGCGGTCGTTCGGGCGATAGCTTTCGCGGCCGATCTTTTCGGTGCGGCGCAGGATGCCCTCGCCCCGACCGATATCGACGATGATGTTGCCGTATTCCTCGCGCTTGACGACACCGTTGATGATCGTGCCCTTGCGGCCCACGAACTCCTCGAACTGGCGGTCCCGCTCGGCCTCGCGCACCTTCTGCAGGATCACCTGCTTGGCCGACTGTGCCGCGATCCGGCCCAGGTCCACCGGCGGCACCTCGTCCACGATCATGTCGCCCACCTTGGGGTCCGCCAGGTAGGGCTTGGCCTGCGCCACCGTCAGCTGCGCCTGATAGTTCTCGACCGCATCATCCTCGACCACCGTGCGCACCCGGGTGAAATTGGCCCGCCCCGTCTTGCGGTCGATGGCCACACGGATGTCCATCTCGGCCCCGTAGCGCGACTTCGCGGCCCGGGCGAGGGACTCCTCCATCGCCTGGATCACCAGATCCGGGTCGATCATCTTTTCCCGCGCCACGGCCTCGGCCGTCTGCAACAGTTCCAGCTGGTTGGCCGATGTAATCGCCATGTCTCAGGTCTCCTCCGAAGTCTCCGGCTCTTCGACGATCTCGTCAAAGGCCGCCTCATCAATCGCGCCCGAAGCCTTCTTCTGGCGCAGCATTTCCGCGATCAGCGCGTCGGTCAGGATCAGCTTCGCGTCCGACAGCCAGTCGAACTGAAGGCCGATCACCACCTGCTCGCCCTGATTCTCGATCTCGACCAGCACCTCGCCGTCCTCGGTGCCGCGCAGGATGCCCTTGAACCGCTTGCGCCCGTCGATCTGCTCGGACGTCTCGATCCGGGCCTCCCAGCCCTCCCAGACATCGAAATCCTTCAGCCGCGTCAGCGGCCGGTCGATGCCGGGGGACGAGATTTCCAGATGGTAGTTGTCCTCGATCGGGTCTTCCACATCCAGGATCGCGCTGACCGCCGTGGAGATTTTCGAGCAATCCTCGACATCAATGCCGCCCTCGGGCCGGTCCGCCATGATCTGAAGGGTCTTGGTGTTCCCGCCCATCAGCCTGACGCGCACCAGCTCGAACCCCAGCCCCTCGATGGCAGGGGCCACGATCTCGGCCAGGCGCCGGTCGATAGCGGTCTTTGCGATCAGGTCGGTCATCGGGGTCGCGCGGGGTCCAACGAAGGGGGGTCCAGAAATGCAAAACGGGCCAGAGCGGCCCGTCGGAACTTCCGGTGGGTGCCGGGTTTGGACCCCGACGCCGCGCTGTTGATGGGCGATATAGGGGATGGGGGCGGCGGATGCAAGCGCCGCGCGTCCCTCACCCTGCCATCGATTTCACAAGCGCCGCTGCGGACGCGCCCTCAAGGCTCAGACCGTATCCAACCTCGGCCAGAAGTCGGGCCTTGATCGGTTGGGTGAAATGAAGGCGCGTGTTGCGTCGCGCAACGGATGTGCGGGTCAACAGCGCGCCCGCGATCTCGTGCGCTCGCGCCAAAGCCGTCCCGTCGGGCACCACCTCCGACACCACACCCCATTGCAGCGCGGTCGCCGCTGACACTGGCTTGGGGTCCAGCAACCACGCCTCGGCCCGCCCCGGCCCGGCGCGGTACGCCCACAGAGTATAGATCCCGTCGCCTGGCACTATTCCGCCTGCGAAATGCGGCAGGTCTGAAAAGCTCGCGCTTTCCCCCGCGACGATCACGTTGGCCATCAGCGCATATTCCGAATGGATATGCGCACGTCCCTCGATTGCCGCGATCATCGGAACACGGATATTGGCCAGGTTTTCCATGATCTGCACGCCCTCGTCGTGCACTTGGCTCCACACATCCGGGTCGCCCACGTTGCCGAAGGTCGAAAAGTCGATCTGGGCCATGAAGTCGCCGGCCCCGGTCAAAATCACCACGCTGTTCGCCCGGTCCTGCCCGATGTGGTAAAAGGCGTGCGTGAACTCGGTATGGTCGCGCGCCGTAAATGTGATTGGGCCACCAGCGCCGTCGTTGATCATCACGACCAACACGCCGTTGTCGTCACGCCGCATGTCCAGACCGCGTGCGGCGGTAAAGTAGGCGGGGCGGGCGGAAGTTGTCATGGCTTATCTCCGGGTCAACAGAGCCTCATCTATGACGCCCCCGGTTCCCGTCGTCTTGTAGATTCCGGCCGTATTCGACGTGGATCACGATCGTCCATCTGAACCGATTTCAACGATCAGGCCTTCCGGATCACACCCGCCGGAAAACCATCACCAGCCCCCGGTCATCCTTGTGCGGATGGTCCGCGCCCTCGTAGATCGGGATGTCGCGGAACCGCACCGGCTCGATCTGCCCCATTGCCACCAGCTTCGCCAGCGCCGACCCGAAGCCTGCCCCGTCCAGCACCGCCGGGATCGTGCCGCAGACGAACAGCGCGCCGGGCCGGGTCACGCGCAACAACTCCGGCAGACACTCGGGCCCGACATGCCCATGCGTGAACGTCCCGCAGGAAATCACCGCGTCATATTCGGCGTCGGGCAGTTGCAGCGGTTTCGTCAGATCGCCCAGGATCAGGTTGCGGTACAGCCCCTTCGCCTCGGCCTGCAGCAGCATCTCGGGCGTGATGTCGAAGGCATCGACCGTTAGGCCCTGCAAATGCTCGGCCACCAGCCCCGTGCCGGCGCCTGCATCCAGGATCGCGCCCCCCTGAAACTCGGTCTTCAGAATGCCCGCGATCTCGCGCGGCGCGATGTAGCCCCAGCCCTTGCCGAAGCTCTCGTCATAGGTGGTGGCCCAGGTGCCATACAGCTTGCGCGCCTCGTCCGGGCCGTTGATCTCGTAGGCATTGTCGAGGTCGTAGTTGTCCAGCATGGCAAGGGTCCCTTCGCAAAGGCAGCGCGCCTTCGCGGACCCGTAGGACAATCAGATGACAGGGGGATGACGGCGCTCGGGTTTACAGAAGGTCATATAGGTAAAGTCTTCCCTAACGCGCATTGTAACCCCTTGCGATTACACGCCCGTTAACTTGTCCCTCTGAGGGACATCATCCCCTCAAGCCATCCATCACCCGCACCAGCTCCGCCGAAATCCCCGGTTCCGACAGCGCATGCCCCGCCACCGGGATGATCCGCAGGTCCGCCCGGCCCCAGCCCTGCGACAGCTTCCACGCCGAAATCGGCGGGCAGATCATGTCATAGCGGCCCTGCACGATAACGCCCGGCACTTCTTTCAATCGCGGCAGGTCACGCAGGACTTGCCCGTCCTCCTCCAGGAAGCCGTCGTTGACGAAGTAATGGTTCTCCAGCCGGGCAAAGGCGCGGGCGTAATCCGCCGGGGCCTCGCCAAGGGGGCCGTCATGGTCGATGGAGGCAAGTGCATTTTCCCACGCCGCCCAAGCCCGCGAAAACCGCGTCTCGACCATCAGGTCGCCCGAGAAGAGGCGTTTGTGATACGCGCCGATCAGGTCGCCCCGCTCATCCTCGGGCACCATGCCCGCGAAATCACGCCACAGCTCGGGCCAGAAGCACCCCGCCCCGCCGCCGTAGAACCACTGAAGCTCAGCTTGCGTCATCAGGAACACGCCCCGCACCACCAGATGCGCCGCCCGGTCCGGGTGCGTCTCGGCGTACAACAGCGCCAGCGTCGCCCCCCAGCTGCCGCCAAAGACGATCCACTGGTCGACGCCGAGCGTCCTACGGATCAACTCGATATCGGCGATCAGGTGCGCGGTCGTGTTTGCCTCCACGCTCGCATGCGGCCGCGACCGCCCGCAGCCGCGCTGGTCGAACAGCACGATCCGGTAGACCGACGGGTCGAAATACCGCCGCATCGCGGGCGAACAGCCGCCCCCCGGTCCTCCGTGCAGCACGATCACCGGCTTGCCCTGCGGATGGCCGCATTGCTCGACATAGACCCGGTGCCCGTCGCCCACGTCCAGCAGGCGCTGATCGAACGGCTCGATCTGCGGGTAAAGAAAGGTGCTTGCGCGCTTTTGTCCTGCGAACCTGTCCATGCACGGACTATATACCGCAAATCAGCCGGGCTTCCACGGGTTGACCGGTGCGCGAAAGGCAAAGATGGACAGGATGACCAGCATTGACACCGCCGAAGTGGCGAAATTCGAGGCGATGGCGGCCGAGTGGTGGAACCCCGAGGGCAAGTTCAAGCCGCTGCACATGCTGAACCCCTGCCGACTGGACTACATCACCCGCCAGATCGCGGCCGAGTTCGTGCGCGACCTGACGCGGTCTGCGCCCTTCACGGGGCTTCGGATCCTGGACATCGGGTGCGGCGGGGGGCTGCTGTCGGAGCCGATGGCGCGGCTTGGTGCCGAAGTCGTGGGGGCCGACGCGGCGGCACGGAACATTCCCGTTGCGCGGCTTCATGCCGAGCAGATGGGGCTGACCATCGACTACCGCCACACAACGGCCGAAGCGCTGGCCGAGGCTGGCGAGCGGTTCGACGCCGTCCTGAATATGGAAGTGGTCGAGCATGTCGCCGATCCGCCGGCCTTCCTGACCACGTGCCGAACGCTTCTGAAACCCGGTGGCATCATGGTCTGCTCGACTCTGAACCGAAATCCCAAAAGCTTCGTTATGGCCATCGTCGGGGCGGAGTGGGTGATGCGCTGGCTGCCCAAGGGCACGCATGACTGGGCGAAGTTCATCACGCCGGACGAGCTTTACGCGATGTTGCGAAACGCGGGGCTGGACCCGGTGGACCGCAAGGGTTTCGTGTTCAATCCCCTCAGCTGGACATGGTCGGTCCATGACCGCGACCTGTCCTGCAACTATGTGACGGCCAGCATCCGACGCGCCTGAGCGCTCAGGCAGAGTCGAGCCGCACACGCAGTTCCCGCAGCACCGGCAGAACAGCCCGCACCCGATCTGCACCGATCGCCGCCACCACGTCCGCGATCACCGGGGCGATGGCCGCCAACGCCGCATCCCGCGCGGCGCGGCCTGACGGGCTGATCGACACGAACTTCCGGCGCGCATCGTCCCAGTCGGGGCGGATATGAACGTGCCCGGCCCATTCCAGCTTCGTCAGCGTGTTCGTCATCGCGCCCCGCGTCACGTGGAACGCCGCGGCCAGCTGCGCGGGCGAGCGTTCGTCGCCGCGTCCTGCAAGATGGTTCAACACCGAGAAATGGCTGAGTTCCATTCCCTTTGGCAGCGCACGGGTCAGGCGGGCGCGGGCCAGTTGGTCGAGCGTGAAAATCTCGGAAAACAGTGCCGTCGCCAGCGCATCCTGCGCGTCGCTCATGTCGCGGGGCCTTCGAACGGTCGGTCGTGCGACAGGGACGGCACCCGCCTGCGCGCTGCGTCGACCTGTCCCAGGTCGAGGTCAACCACCGTCACGCCCGGTTCTGTTCCGCCATCTGCCAGAACCTCGCCCCAGGGCGCGACCGCCAGCGAGTGGCCAAAGGTGCGGCGCGGGCGGCCGTTGGAATGCATCCCGTGTGTCCCGCATTGCGCCGGGGCCAGCACGAAGCAGCCGTTCTCGATCGCGCGGGCGCGGACGAGTGTTTCCCAGTGCGCAGCACCCGTCGTGTCGTTGAATGCGGCGGGAAGTGTCAGGATGGTCGCTCCGGCCTGCGCCAGCCGCCGGAACAGGTGCGGAAAGCGCACGTCATAGCAAACCGCCATGCCAATGCGACCGAATGGCGTATCGGCAACAACCGCCTGCCCTCCGGGTCGGTATCCAGCCGATTCGCGGTAGCTTTCCGTGGCCGAGACATCCACGTCGAACATGTGGATCTTGTCATACCGCGCGGCAACCGACCCATCCGGCGCAATCAGGAACGACCGGTTGGCAAAGCGCCCGTCGTCATCACCCGACAGAAGCCCCAGCGACCCGATCAGCAGCCAGATCTTCAGGGCTTTCGCTTCACTGCGCAGGGCGGCAAGCGTTGGGTCGTCTTCTTCCCGGCGCAGCACGCGCCTCTGTTGCGCCCGATCAGAGGAAATGCAGTTCATGACCTCGGGTGTCAGGACGAAATCTGCCCCCGCAGCCGCGCCCTGCCGAATGAAGGTCAAAGCTGCCGCAAGATTGTCTTCCGGCACCTCCGTCGATGTCATTTGGACCAGCGCGACCCTCACGCCCGGGCCTTCACGGGCGGTCGCTCATGCGTCACCCTGGAGTAGCGGATCAAGCTTGCCCGCACGTTCCAGAGCGTGCAGGTCATCCGATCCGCCGACATGCCGCCCACCGATGAAGATTTGCGGAACCGTGTGACGACCGGCTGCGCGAAGCGTCATCCGTTGCCGCGCGCCCATGTCATCGGATACGTCGGTTTCGTCATACGCGATGCCCTTCTTGGTCAGAAGGCGTTTCGCCGCCACGCAGTACGGGCACCAGGGCGTGGTGTAGATTTCGACACGCTGCATGATCCGTTCCCCCAGAACGAGACACCGCACGAAACTTTATTGCGTGAAGTTAAGCGTCTTTCGCGACGCGCGCCAGAGCCAGAACAGATACCTGTGTTGCGCCCACCGCAAGGCAGGCATCGGCCGCGGCGGCAAAAGTCGCCCCAGATGTCATCACATCATCGACCAGCAGCACCGGCCGTCCGCGGATACGCTCCACGCGCGAAGGCGGCACACGCACGGCGCCATCTACATTGGCAAAGCGCCCGTCTCGGCTAAGCCCGTCCTGCGTGCCGGTCGGACGGATTCGGCGCAAGGCGTCGGGGCAGCAGTCCAGCGCCAACGTTCGTGCGATCCGCCGCGCCAGCTCGGCCGACTGGTTGTAGCGTCGGGTGATCAGTCGAAGCCAGTGCAGGGGTATGGGCACGACGATGGGCGGCTCCGCGCCTTTGGTCAATGGTGCAGCGGCCCGCGCCATCCACCCGGCCGCCGGGCGGGCAAGGTCCATCCGGTCGCCATGCTTCAGGGCCAGCACGAGGTCGCGCCCCTTGTCCTTGTACAGGATCGCCGCCCGGCCGCGTACCCAGGGACGGGCGATCGTCAGGCAATCATCACAGTGTTCCGCCTGTCCTGCATCCTCGCCCGGCAGGGGCGTCCCGCACAGGTCGCACACCAGACCACCGATGAAGGCCGTATCCCGCCAGCAATCGGCACAAAGGCCGAAGTCGGTCGAGACGGTGGCCTCGCACAGGATGCAGCGGGGTGGAAAGGCAAGCCGCAGCGCGCTTTGCAATCCTGCCCGAAGGCCCGTAACCTGCCCGTCCATGCCCGCACCTGCCATGTCCGACCCCGCCCTTGTGACCGACCGCGCCGCCTTGGCCCGGAACCGTGCCCGCGCAGCGGCCCAGGGGTTCGATCCCTTCCTGCACAGCGCCATCGCTGACGAGGTCGAGGAGAGACTTGCCGAGGTTAACAGAACGTTTACGGCGACGGCCGTCGTGACAGGATTTCCGGCGTTCTGGGCACAGCGCTTTCCCGATGCGCATGTCATTCCTGACGGCGAGACTCTGGTCCTGCAGGAAGGGGCGCATGATCTGGTGATCCACGCCCTGTGCCTGCATTGGGCGAACGATCCTGTGGGACAACTCATCCAATGCCGCCACGCACTGAAACCGGATGGGCTTTTGCTTTGTGCGGCGCTCGGCGGCCGGACGTTGGCTGAACTGCGCAGCGCAATGGCCGAGGCCGAGGTGCAGCTGACCGGCGGACTTTCGCCGCGCGTGCTGCCGATGGGCGAGATCCGAGACCTTGGCGGGCTGCTGCAACGGGCAGGCTACGCATTGCCAGTGGCCGACGCGAGCCCGCTGCGCGCGACCTATCCGAACCTCCCAGCCCTTGTCCGTGACCTCCGTTCGATGGGCGAAGGCAACGCGATGATCGCTCGTGCCCGCCATACGCCCCGCGCCCTGTTTCCCCTTGCGGCCGCGATTTACGCCGCGAACTTTCCTGCAGAAGACGGGCGCATCGCCGCCACGTTCGAGACAGTGTTCCTGACTGGCTGGGCTCCAGCCGACACGCAGCCGAAGCCCCTGCGGCCGGGGTCTGCGGCGATGCGGCTCGCCGATGCGCTGGCCGATGCCCGCAATTCCGGCGGTTCGCCCGCCAAGGGTGGCCCCTGATGCGCCATTCGTTTGACGCTAACGCCAAAGCGCTTATGTGGTGCGGTCAGTGACAGGACGCGCCCCCATGAAAGACACGACCCAAAGCCGGCACATCGACCGCCTGGCCCATGCCCCGGCTGACCACCCTGCCGTTCCCCCAGCAAGGATCGGCATCCTGGTTGCAAACCTCGGCACGCCCGACGGCTATGACTACTGGCCGATGCGCCGCTATCTTTCCGAATTCCTGTCGGACCGCCGGGTGATCGACTATGCGCCGTGGAAGTGGCAGCCCCTGCTGCAACTCGTCATCCTGTCGAAACGCCCCTTCACGTCGGGTGCCAACTACAAGTCGATCTGGAACCACGACAAGAACGAAAGCCCCCTGATGACCATCACCAAGGCGCAGGTGGACAAGCTGCGTGCCGCGATGGAGGGTCTGCACGGGGACGGCGTGATGGTCGAATTCTGCATGCGCTACGGCAACCCCTCGACCGAAAGCGTCGTGCGCCGCATGGTCGCCGCCGGGTGCGAGCGCATCCTGTTCATGCCGCTTTATCCGCACTACGCGGGTGCCACGTCCGCGACGGCGAACGACCAGTTCTTCCGCGCGCTGATGAAGGAAAAGCGTCAGCCCGCCGTGCGGACGGTGCGCGAATACTTCGACCATCCGCTGTACATCGACGCGTTGGCGCAATCGGTCGAGCGGGTCTATGCGGGCCTTAGCGTCAGGCCCGACGTGCTGGTCGCATCCTATCACGGAATGCCGAAGCGCTACCTGATGGAGGGCGACCCCTACCATTGCCAGTGCCAGAAGACTTCGCGCCTCCTGCGCGAACGGCTGGGCTGGGCCAAGGGGTCGATCGACACCACGTTCCAGTCGGTCTTCGGCCCCGAGGAGTGGCTGAAGCCCTATACCGTGGAACACGTCGTCGAGCTGGCGAAGGCAGGGAAGAAGCGCATTGCGGTGATCTCGCCCGCATTCTCGGCCGACTGCATCGAGACGCTGGAGGAGATCAACGGCGAAATCCGCGAGGCGTTCGAGCATGCGGGCGGGGAAAGCTTTACCTACATCCCCTGCCTGAACGACGACGACGCGCATATCCGCGCGCTGGTCCATGTCATCCAGGGGAACCTGGCCGGCTGGGCTGACTGACGCCTGGCCGACCGGCGGTCACCCGAAAGAAAAAGGCGGTGGGAAGCCCACCGCCTTTTCCTTTTGAGACCTTGGTCTCGATCAGTTGCTGGCAACGGCCGCAGCGACCAGAACGAGCAGCAGCAGCGGGATCAGGAAGCCGCCCGAGGACGACGCCTTTTCCACGACCGGAGCTTCTTCCATCACGGGAGCAGCCATGCCGCCGGCGAAGGCGGTGGAGGCGGCGAGCGAAAGAGCGGCAGCGAGCGCGATCTTTTTCATAGGTATGTCTCCATCTACGCCCCGGCAAAAGAAGGAATGAGGATGGCCAGGGCTCTCATTCTGTACCTCGTGGTCTTGAGTAACCAGCAAGGTCAGCCCTTGGCAACCGGGTAAATGGCCGAAAACGCGATGGATCGCCGTGTGTCGTCAAATTGGCAACACCCCGGCACGAATCGTGCATGTTATGGCAATACCGCGCCGGGGCCGGAAATCGGCCCGGCGCGGAATCCGACGATCAGGTCGGGACCTGAGCGGTCAGTTGCTGGCGACCGCCGCGGCAACGAGGACGAGCAGCAGCAGCGGGATCAGGAACCCGCCCGAGGACGAGGCCACATCTTCGACCTTGGTCTCCGGCGTCACCGGAGGCGCCATTCCGCCCGCGAAAGCGGACGAAGCGGCAAGGGTCAGGGCAGCGGCGAGCGCAAGTTTCTTCATGGATAGATCTCCCCAAGTGCCCGGGCTTGGCACGCAAATGAGGAATGCCCGGGCGAGTCTGAATACCTCATGCCCAGCACTATTGCCGGGCGCCGCGCGACCGCAAAATGGAATCTGAGAGGCCCACAATGTCGGGCCCCCGTGCCATGTCAGATCAGCAACACCTGCGTGCCGACCTTTGCCAGCTCGAACAACTCAAGGATGTGTTCATTGTAAAGCCCGATGCATCCGTTGGACGAACGCCTCCCGATCTTGCGCGTGTCGTGGGTTCCGTGAATGCGGAAGTATTGCCACGACAGATAGAGTGCACGCGGCCCCAGGGGGTTCGTCGGATCGCCACCTGGAATGAACTCGGGCCATTCGGGGTTGCGCTGGCGCATCGCCGGCGTCGGACGCCAGGGCGGATTGACAACCTTCTCGACGACGCCTGTCCGACCCCGCCGTGTCAGGTCGTCGGTCAGGGGAACGCTGGTCGGGTAGAGGCGGTAGACCGACTGGTCTTCGGACCAGAAGTGCAAGGCGCGCGAGGTAATGTCGACGAGGATGGCACCCTTTTTCGTGTTCTCGAAGTAGGGCTGCCATTGCAGCGAACGGAAGCTCGAGATGTTGCGGCGGATGTTCGACCCAAGATCGCGCTCGTACTCGGTCGAGTTGCCTGTTGCGCCAAAGCCGCCAGTGGCTTGCGCCAGCACCGGTCCTGCCGCCGCGGCCAGTCCAGCCCCGGCTGCCGCTGAAAGAACCATGCGCCGCGATATTGCCGATGGTGCGGATTTCATCCGTTCTGCCCCTTTGTGTCGTGCCTTCGATGCTGCCCGAAGCGGCGGGACCATAGTATTGCCGGTCAGAAGGTTCAATTCAAACGCCCGTCATCCTCCGCCGACCCTGCGCCTTGGGGTTTGAACCCTATGTCACAAGACTGTAAGGGACGGCACGAACCAGCGCAGGACATTCCCATGAACCGTCGTGACGGCATTGCCCTTCTTTCTGTCGCCTTTCTGTCGGCCTGCATGGGCGACGCGCCGCAGCTTGGCCCCGATGGGCTGCCCCTGCCGAAGCTGTACACGATCAAGCCGGGCGACGTCAGCCGCGTGACTTTCTCGATGGTGGACGGGATTAACGAACTGCGCCGCGCGGCCGGGGCGGGCCCCTTGGAGTTGAACGCGCAACTGACCGCCGCTGCTGCCACGCATTCGCGGGACATGTCCGTGCAGAACCGGCCGTGGCATTTCGGGTCCGATGGATCCTCTCCGGTGGTCCGCGTGCAGCGGACGGGCTATCCGGGCCAGATGCTGGGCGAGAATATCTCGGAAACCTACGAGGATGAGGTCACGACGCTGACCGCTTGGATGGGCACGCCCGACACCCGCGCCGTGATCCTGGACCCCGCCGCGCGGAACGTGGGCTTCTCCTGGTTCCAGGAGCCGACGGGAAAAATCTGGTGGACGCTGGTCACCGGCAGCTGACGCTGATCAGGGCGTGATGAAGATCGGCGTTCCGACCGCGACCATCGCATAGATTTCCTCGATCTCGCGGTCGGTGACGGCGATGCAGCCCACCGTCCAGTCACGCCCCTTGCCGCGGTTCTTGCCCGCGCGACCGTGGATGAAGATGTCGCCGCCCGGCTTCTTGCCCTGCGACGTGGCGAATTGCACCTGCGCGGGCGTGGGATAGCCGATGCCCAGAGATAGGTGGTACTGGCTGTTGGGGTTGCGGTGGGTGATGTAGTAGGCGCCCTCAGGTGTGCGCCCGTCGCCCTCGAACTGCTTCGGCCCCACCGGGTTGCCGCCCAGCGCGATCTTGTAGTCGCGCAGCACGGTGTTGCCGTTCAGCAGGTACATCCGCCGTTCGGCCTTGTGGACCACGATGCTTGTGACCGGCGGGCCCTGATAGGTCTGGAACTTGGAACACGACGCCACAAGCGCGAGTGAAAGCGCCACAAATGCGCGACGAGTGGTCATGTGCCCGTTTCCCTGCCCTTTTGGCGAGCTTCTACACGCGATTTCGGAGGCGGGAAAGCGCCGCGTCAGCGCCGGAACGACGCCACAAGCTCCACATGCGGCGACCATCGGAACTGGTCGACCGGGCGCGCCCATTCAAGGCGGAACCCGCCCGCAGTAAGGACGCGGGCATCGCGCGCGAAGGTCACCGGGTTGCACGAGACATAGGCGAGCCGCGGCAAAGTCGACCGCGCGATCTCCCCTGCCTGCGCCTCGGCCCCCGCACGGGGCGGGTCGATCACGGCGGCATCGAAGCGCGCCAGCTCGTCGGCCATCAGCGGGCGGCGGAACAGGTCGCGGCGTTCGGCGGTGACGCGGTGCAGGCCGGGGGTGCCGCGCCACCCGGCGTCCAGCGCCGCAACCATCGCGGCCTCACCCTCGACTGCATGAGCCTCGGCGTGGTCGGCAAGCCTGAGGGCGAAGGTCCCGCATCCGGCGAACAGGTCGGCGATGCGGCGGGCTTCGCCAACGGCCTGAGACACGCTGTCGGCCAGTGCCGCCTCGCCCTCGGCGGTCGCCTGCAGGAACGCGCCGGGCGGCAACGTCACGCGCGCCCGCCCGAAGCTGACGGCGGGGTCGGCGCGCAGGGCCACGACCTCGCCATTCCAGACCAGCCGCGCCGCACCCGCGGCCTCGGCCAGCGCTGCCAGCGATGCGCGCATCCCCGAATCCGGGTCTTTTCCGCCTGAAACCGCGATGTCCGCACCGCCCGCAGTTGCCGTCACCGCGATGTCCAGCGCGCCGCTTCGCGATGCGCCACGGGTTGTCATCTCGTGCAGGGTGGGAAGCAGCGACAGAAGATAGGGCGACAGGACGCGGCAGCCCGGAACCTCGGTGATCGTGCCGGACGCGCGCCCGTGAAACCCGACAATCGCGCCCGCCTTGGTCCGCCGCGCGGCGAAGGTGGCGCGTCGGCGCGACCCTGCGGGCGAGGTGGCGATTGGGCGGAACGGGGCGGCAAGGCCCTGCGCCTCCAGCGCCTCGGCCACCACGGCAGCCTTCCAAGCGGCCACGAAACCGTCGCGGGCATGCATCAGGGAACAGCCCCCGCAGGCCCGGTAATGCGGACAGGGCGCGGCAACCCGTTCGGGCGAGGGCGTGACGATCTTCGGCGCGACCATCCGGCCGCCATCAACCTCGCCTTCGACGACCTCGCCCGGCAGGGCACCCGGCACGAACAGCGCCCCTGCCACCCCGTCGCCCAGGTGCCCCAGACGATCGACCGTCAGCCTCACTCGGCCGCCTCGCTGGCCGTTTCGTCCGTGCCGATGAACCCGCCCGACTGCCGGTTCCAGTAGCGCGCGTAAAGCCCGCCACGCGCCAGTAACTGCGCATGTGTGCCGTCTTCGACGATGCGGCCCCGGTCCATCACGATGATCCGGTCCATCTCGGCGATGGTGGACAGGCGGTGCGCGATGGCCAGCACCGTCTTGCCCGTCATCACGCGGGCCAGCGCGCCCTGGATCTGCGCCTCGACCTCGCTGTCCAAGGCGCTTGTCGCCTCGTCCAGCACCAGGATGGGTGCGTCCTTCAGGAAGGCGCGGGCGAGTGCGATGCGCTGCCGCTGCCCGCCCGACAGCTTGACCCCCCGCTCACCCAGGAAGGCGTCGTAGTCCTTGCGCCCCGCATGATCGACCATGCCGAGGATGAAGTCATGCGCCTCGGCCGCCTTCGCCGCCGCGACGATGTCGTCCTGCCCGGCATCGGGGCGGCCATAGCGGATGTTGTCTCGCGCGGTGCGGTTGAACATCGCGGTGTCCTGCGTGACCATCCCGATCTGGCGGCGCAAGGATTCCTGCGTCACCCCGCGCACGTCCTGCCCGTCGATGCGAACCGCACCCTTTTCCACGTCGTAAAGCCGTAAAAGCAGCGACACGAGCGTCGATTTCCCCGCGCCCGAGGCCCCGACGATGCCCAGCCGTTCGCCCGGGCGGATGGTCAGGTTGATGTCGGCCACCCCGCGCGCGCGGCCGTAACCGAAGCTGACGCCCTCGAACTCGATCAGACCCTTCACCTTGGGCAGGTCCACCGCACCGACGCTGTCGGCCAGCGTGTAGGGGGCCGACAGCGTGCGCATTCCGTCCTCGACCTCGCCCACGCTGGAATAGATCGACAGGAACGACAGGCTGACCCAGCCCGACATCTGCGCGATCCGCATGGAAATCGCCCCTGCCGCCGCGATCTGGCCTGCCGAGGCGACGCCTTGCTGCCACAGGACCAGCGTGCCGCCGATCAGAAGGATGGGCAAAAGCCCCGCCAGCGCCATCAGGGCCAGCCGGAACCAGGTGGAGATCACGCCGTATTCGACCGACTTGTCGCGGAAGGTGCCCATGGCCTTCAGCGCCTCGCGGTCCTCGAAGGCGGAATGGGCGAACAGCTTGACCGTCTTGATGTTGGTGATGGTGTCCACCACCTGCCCCGTCACCATCGCCCGGGCCGAGGCGCGCGAGGCCGAGTTTTCCCGCACCAAGGGCAGGAAATATCGGATCAGGCCAACATAGACACCCATCCAGACCGTCAGCGCCAGCGCCATCCAGATGTCGATGGACAGAAGGAACACCACCGACGCCACCACCGAGGCCAGCGCGAAACAGCCGGTGTTGATGACCTCGGTCGCCACATCGGTCAGGGCGCGGGCGGCCTGCATCTGCTTGGTGGCGATGCGGCCCGCGAAGTCGTTGTCAAAGAAGGTGACGGCCTGCCCCAGCGTCCAGCGGTGCAGGCGTGACAGCACAAGGGGTAGGACGTTCGACCCTACCAGGATGGAACTCATCGCCGACGACCCGCCAAAGGCGAGCGGACGCAGGATCAGGTAGAAGATCAGGAACGACGCCAGAAGTCCCGCATGGTCGCGGAAGTACCCCTCAGGCCCCGCCGTCAGCGCCGAATCGATGACCCAGCCCAGGATCAGGGCCGAAACGACCTCCATCGTGCCCGCAAGGGCGGACGCGAACGCCGACAGAAACAGGCTGCCCCAGGACCCTTTCAGGCCCCAGCGGAAGAACGCCCACAGCCGCTGCGGCGGCGGTCCGTCGGCAGGTTCAAAGGCGTCGATGCGGTCGGCCATGCGCGACAGGATGCTCATTCCGCGGCCTCGCCGACTTCATCCGATCCAAGGAAACCACCCGACTGCCGCGCCCAGAACCGCGCGTAAAGGCCGTTCCGGGCAATCAGGTCTGCATGGGTACCCTGTTCGACGATGCGACCGTCATCGAGCACGACGATCCTGTCCATATGGGCAATGGTGGACAGACGATGCGCAATGGCGATCACCGTCTTCCCCTCCATCACGCGGTAGAGCGTATCCTGGATCGCGGCTTCCACCTCGCTGTCCAGCGCACTCGTCGCTTCGTCCAGCACCAGGATCGGCGCATCCTTCAAGATCACCCGCGCGATGGCGATGCGCTGGCGCTGCCCGCCCGACAGCTTCACCCCCCGCTCGCCCACCTGCGCGTCATAGCCGCTGCGACCTTCCTGGTCGGCCAGCGTTAGGATGAAGTCGTGCGCCTCGGCCCGGCGGGCGGCGGCGATCATCTGTTCCTCGGTCGCGTCGGGGCGGCCATACAGGATGTTTTCGCGGATCGAGCGGTGCAGAAGGCTTGAATCCTGCTGCACCATCCCAATCCTTGCACGAAGGCTGTCTTGCGTGACGTCGCGGATGTCCTGTCCGTCGATCAGGATTGCGCCGCCCTCTACGTCGTAAAACCGCAGGAACAGCTTGACGAGGGTCGATTTCCCCGCCCCCGACCGGCCCACGAGGCCGATCTTCTCGCCCGGTTCGATCGTCAGGCTGACACGGTCAAGTCCGCCCGACCCGCGGCCGTAGTGGTGGCTGACCTCGCGGATCTCGATCCGGCCGCCGCCCAGCGCCAGCGGACCGGCCGCGGCCTTGTCGGTCAGGGTCACGGGTTCGGCCACCGTTTCCATCCCCTCGGCCACTACGCCGAGGGACTGAACCAGCGTCGTCGTCGCCCACATGATCCAGTAGGTCATGTTGTTCAGCCGCAGGACCAAGGCGCTGGCCGCCGCGACGGTTCCGACCGTCGCGGACCCGTGATACCACAGCCACATGGCCAGCCCGGTGACCGACACGATCAGCGCGCCGTTCAACAGGGTCAGCATCAGATCCATCGAGGTGATGATGCGCATTTCCGCGTTCACCTTCTGGCGGCCGTTCTCGATGGCGGCGCGGGCGTGGGCCAGTTCCAGGTCGTGGTGCGCGAACATCTTGACCGAGTGGATGTTGGTGTAGCTGTCCACCACCCGCCCCGTGATTGCCGAGCGCGCATCCGACGCGGCCTGCGCGGCGGGGCCTGCGCGGCGCAACGTCCAGCGGATCAGCATCAGGTAGAGCGCGATCCACACCAGCATCGGCGCGACCAGCCGTGGGTCGGCCGACGACAGCATCCACAGCGACCCGATCACCGTCGTCAGCGCGAAGGTGACGGCGTCGAAGGTCTGGAACACCGCGTCCGTAGCGGCCGTGGGCAGCTGCATCACGCGGTTCGCGATGCGGCCCGCGAAGTCATTCTCGAACCAGCCGACGGGCTGGCGCAGCACATGCCGGTGCGCCCGCCAGCGCGCGAGCGCGGTGAACCCCGGCATGATCGTGTTGTGCAACAGCGCGACGCCCGACCCGGTCAGCATCGGGCGGACCAGAAAAACGATCAGCGCCGCCAGGATGAATTCCGTCCCATGCGCCGCCCAGACCTGCGCGGCCGTGCCCTGCGCCAGAAGGTCAACGACGCGGCCCACGTACCAGATCAGCGCCACATCGGCGAAGCCCGCGAGCGCAGTCACGATCGTCGTGGCCACGAAGACGCCGCGAAACGGCCGGGCATAGTCCATCAGGAAGGGAATCACGCGGCGGGGCGGTTCGTCCTTCTGGTCGTAGGGCGCATAGGGATCGACGAGGTTCTCGAAGAACCGGAACATGGCGTCGCCTTTCTGGGTCGCGCCACATATAGGCCCCTTCGCGGCCAAGGGAAACCGGACAGCCAACCCAAGGCGGGCTCACGCAAGAAGCTGATCCCGTGTCAGCCGCAGACCACCATCAAGCCAGCGCCGTTCCAGCACGGCCAGCCGCTCACCCAGATCCGCCCCTGCCAGCGGCGCCAGATCGGCCGCCGTGACCGGAAACAGCGCATCGGCCCCGCGCGCCACATCGGCACGCCATCCGTCCGGGGGGGGGCGTCCGGACAACGCCGCCCGCAGGAGAACAGCATCCCCCCCCGCTGCCGCGCCAAACCGGTAACCCAGGGCATCGGGCCGGTCGTCGGTGGCCATTGCCGTGCGCAGGTCTGACAGTGCCCGCGCCTCGGCCCGCGACAGCCGCAGCCGGTCCGCCACGCCCTCTCCGCCCAGTGCGGCCAGCCGTCGGATCCAGCTGGATGGCAGGGCCTGATCCAGATGCACCAGAACCGCCACCGCCCGCGCATCCGCCCCTGGCAGGATGCGGTGCAGCACGCCAACCCCCTGCATGGCAGCCAGAGCGGGTGCCGGATCGCGCGCTGCAAGAAGTTTGCGCATTTCCTGTCCAACCCGTTCGCGTGACAGCCGCTCCACCCCGTCGGCCATTGCAGCACAGGCGGCCAGGGCCTCGGCGTCCAGACCTCGGGCGGGGTCGCCGTAGACGGCGTGAAACCGGAAGAACCGCAGGATGCGCAGGTAGTCCTCGGCGATCCGCGCGGATGGATCTCCGACAAATCTCACCTGGCGCGCCAGAAGATCGCCCGCGCCACCCACAGGGTCGAACACCTGCCCCGTCCGGTCGGCGTAAAGCGCGTTCATCGTGAAATCGCGCCGGGCCGCGTCCTCCTCCAGCCGGTCGGCGAAGGCCACGACGGCCCGCCGCCCGTCGGTTTCCACGTCGCGGCGGAAGGTCGTGACCTCGAAGGGCTGACCGCCTGTTATGACGGTGACGGTTCCGTGGTCGATCCCGGTGGGCACGACCTTCAGTTCCGCTGCCCGCGCAAGCTCGGCCACCCGCTCTGGGCGGGCGTCGGTCGCCACGTCGATGTCCGTCACCGGCAGGCCCAGCATTGCGTTGCGGACGCAACCGCCGACCAGATAGGCGCTGTGACCGCCGCGCTCGATCAGGCCCAGGACGCCCTGAACCTCCCTCGATCCGATCCAGCTGTCGGTGATGCGCATGATCTCAGCCCGCGCCCGCATCGGACAGGCGGTCCGCAAAGGCCCGCAGGATGCGCGCCGTCGCGCCCCAGATGTAATAGGGGCCATAGGGCGCTGCATAGTAGCGCCGCCACTGGCCACGCCACCGCCGCTTTTCCACCCGGTAGCTGGCGGGGTCGGCCAGATAGGCCAAAGGCACCGCGAACACCTCATCCACCTCGCCTGCCTCGGGCACCGGGTCGAAGGGGGCCATGACACGCCCAACGACTGGCGTGACCATGAACCCTGTCACCGTCTCATGTTGCGGCAGGGCGCCCAGCACACTGACATTCAATGGTGAAAGGCCGATTTCCTCATGCGCCTCGCGTAGGGCCGCAGCTTCGGGACCGGCGTCGCCGGGATCGACCTTTCCACCGGGAAAGGCGATCTGGCCGGGGTGATGCTTCAGCCCCGACGCGCGCTTGGTCAGAACGACCGAAATGCCGTCCCTGTCAGCGACCAGCGGTACCAGCACCCCCGCGGGCCTGAGCGCGCGGCCGTCTGCCAGCACCAGACCCGGGTTCAGGTCATAGTCGGAACTGTCGCGCCCCGGCCGTGCCAGGGCGCGCGAGACCAGGGCGAACGGGTCAGGCCGGGCGTCCACTTGCGCCCTCGGCCTCGAACCCCAGGGTCTTCGGGTCGAACACGTAATGCGAGCCGCAGAACTGGCAGTCGGCGGTCACCGTGCCTTCGGGCGTGGTCATCGTGCGGATGTCCTTGGCCGAATAGATCGACAGGCTCTGGCGCACCTTGTCCTCGGAACAGGTGCAGCCGAACTTCACCGGCTGGGTGTCGAACACCCGCGGCCCTTCCTCGTGGAACAGCCGTACCAGAAGCTCGGTCGGCTGCACCGACGGGCCGATCAGTTCCATCTCCTCGACCGTGTCCAGCAGCAGGTTTGCGCGCGACCAGTTCTCGCCCTCTTCGCCGTCCAGCATGTCGGCCGCCGACAAGAGTCCGCCTTCGCCCGACCCGCCCTCGCCCTTGGCGAAGGGCGACGCCTTCGGCATGTGTTGCAGCATCACGCCGCCCGCCCGCCAGTGCGCGGCCTCTCCCGGAACCTGGGACAGGCCATAAGACAGCTGGAACCGGGTAGGCAGCTGTTCGGACTGGGCGAAATAGGTCTCGGCGCAAGCCGAAAGCGACCCGCCTGCCAGCGGCGTGATGCCGCTGTAGGGCACCGTGCCCGACCCCTGGTCCAGAAGGAAGGCGAAGTAGCCCTTGCCGATCAGGTCGAAGGGCTGGGCGCTTTCGTCCAGCCGGTCGCGGTCAAAGCTCGCCCAGGCGCGAATGCGCGCAACCTCGCCCTCGGCCTGCGGGCCATAGTAGTCGGTGGCCAGAATGCGGATCGGCCCGTCGCCGCGCACCTGCAACGACAGTTTCCACCGCAGCTTGATCGTCTGCCCGATCAGCGCCGTAAGCAGCGCCATTTCGGACACCAGCGCCTCGACCTGCCTGGGGTAGTCGTGCTGCGCAAGGATCCGGTCCAGCGTGCCGTCCAGCCGCGCCACCCGCCCACGGATGTCGCTGCGGTCCAGCTGGAAAGGCAGCACGGTGTCATCCCAGGCGATCTGCGTGAGGCGGCTTGAAAGGCGGCTTTCCGTGCGGCTCATGGGGTTTCCTTCCGGCAAAGGCCGTTGCATACCGCCCGAATATAGGAAGGGCAACCCGCCGACAGGAAGGACCGCGATGATCCCGCGATTGGGCGACCCGCCGCGCCCCGGCCAACGCTATATTCGGCGACCCGGCGTCTATGCAGTCCTGCTGCGCGGGACCGAAGTGCTGTTGACCCACCAGGCCGAACCCTACCCCGAGTTCCAGTTGCCGGGCGGTGGGGTTGATCCCGGCGAATCGCCCTTCCGGTCGCTGCACCGCGAAGTGATGGAGGAAACCGGCTGGACCATCGCCGCACCGGTGCATCTGGGAACCTACCGGCGGTTCACCTGGATGCCGGAGTACCAACTTTGGGCCGAGAAGGTCTGCCACATCTTCGCCGCCCGCCCCGCCCGGCGCATCGGCCCCCCGACCGAGACTGGTCATACTGCCGTGTGGATGCCTGCCGATCTTGCGGTGACAGCCCTGGCAACCGAAGGCGACCGCGCGTTCCTGGCAATGGCCACAGGCACCGGCGGCTGACCCGTGCGCAAGGCTGGCGCAGCGGATCGTCAGGTCAGCTTCGGCCCGAAGTATTCGAACAATGCCCCCGATATGTCGTCCGAGAACTCTTCCTCGGTGAAGGCCGCAAGGTCCCAGTAGATCATTTCCAGAAGCTCAGGCCCCGTGCGGTCGGCCCGCGATGCCAGGATCCGAGCGAACCCCTCTGTCCCCAGCTGATCGCCGAGCGGCCCCTCGGCCTCGATCAGCCCGTCCGACATCAGGAACAAACGGTCGCCGGGCTGCAGGGCCACGTCAAACGATTCAAACCGCGCGTCGCGGAACATTCCCAACGGCAAGCCGCCCTGCCCAACGAACTCGACCGCCCCGCCTGCGCGCATCACGGCCGGGTGCGGATGGCCCGCCTGCACCATCCTGACCCGCCCCGAGGCCAGGTCGATGTCGGCGTAGGCCATCGTGAAGTAGCTGTCCGACTGCATCTCGTCGATGACAACGCGGTTCAGATGCGCCGCGAATTCTGCCGGGGGGTGGGCGTCATAGATGCCAAGGTCGTTCACGATCAGGGCGATGTTCTGGTCGGGCGCGGTGCCCGAGACATAACCCGCCAGCCGGGCCGTCATCATTGCCGAGGTGATGCCGTGTCCCGACACATCGATCGCGAACATCCCCACGCGCTGCGCGTTGATCTGGAAGAACCCGACAAGATCGCCGCCCACATGCCCGCTTGGGCGGAGCATAAGGCTGATCTGCGACGCGCCGAAGCTGCGATAGCGTTCGCGGATCAGGCTTTGCTGAAGACGCTGCGCCTGGATCAGATCGTTGTTGATCGATTCATGCAGCCTTTGCATTTCGGCCAGGGCGTCCGAAAGCAGGCGATTCTTGTCCGACAGTTCCCGTTCGTTCCGTACGATCCGCTCGCCCGCGGCGATGCGCGCCCGCAGCTCATCTCCGTTCACGGGTTTGGTCAGGAAGTCATCCGCCCCGATGTCAAGCCCGCGGGCCACATCGGCCTTTTCCGACTTCGTGGTCAGAAGGATGAAGTAGACGTAGTGCGGCAAGTCGAGCGCCCGCACCGCGGCGCAGAACTCCAGGCCGGACAGCCCGGGCATCATCCAGTCGGAAATGATGATGTCGGGTGGGCTACCACGGCAGGCGTCAATCCCGGCGTCACCCGACCCGGCTTCGGAAACCTGGTACCCGATGCGCTCAAGCTGGACGCGCAGGATGCGGCGCTGGACCGCGCTATCGTCCACCACAAGGATGCGTCGCGCCCCGGTCGCGGATGTCCGCGATCCGGCCTTTTCGGCCGGTTGCCTGCGGGCTGCGGTCTGTGAGGTCACGTCGCAAAGCGCCTTCTCATCGTCACCCCGTCCCGCTTAGCGCAACTGCCTTAACGGTGGTTGAAGGCGGTCGCCGTTTACGGCTTCGGAACACTCCGGCGCTAGCCTTCCGCAGATCGGGGAATGGATGTGGCAATGATAAACTGGCAACGCGTCAACGAACTGCGGGATGAAATCGGCGCGGACAGTCTTGATGAGGTGATCGAGCTTTTCCTGGATGAGGTGGAAGGCGCGCTGATGAACCTCGGCGGTACCCAGACGATGGAGGCCGATCTGCACTTCCTCAAGGGCAGCGCCGCCAATCTGGGGTTCGAGGCGTTCCGCGCCCTGTGCGCCGAGGGCGAGGCAATGGCGGCGGCGGGTCAAGGTGGCCGCGTGGAAATCGGCACGATCATCGCCACCTATGCCGCCTCGAAAAAGCGGTTCACCGAAGGGCTTGCCGACAGCGGTGACATCGCCAGCATGGCGTGACGATCACACTAGGAATTCGGCCAGAACCTCATCTTCCGATATGTCGCGGTACGAAAAGGCCGCCGCGTCCATCTTCGCTGTCAGTGCGCCAAAGTTCTCGGGGCGGGTTGTCTCGATCCCGATCAGCACCGATCCGAAGTTACGTGCCGACTTCTTCAGATACTCGAACCGCGCGATGTCATCCTCGGGGCCCAGCATCGCCAGGAAATCGCGCAGGGCACCTGGGCGCTGCGGCATCCGCAGGATGAAGTATTTCTTCAACCCGGCATAGCGCTGGGCGCGCTCCTTGACCTCGGGCAGGCGTTCGAAGTCGAAGTTCCCGCCCGACGTGACGCAGACCACCGTCTTGCCCGCGATCTGCGCCGCCATGCCGGGCAGCACATCAACCGACAGCGCCCCCGCGGGTTCCAGGACGATCCCTTCAACGTTCAGCATCGACAGCATGGTGATGCAGACCCGATCCTCGGGCACAAGAAACACCTCGTCCGGGCGGACATGCGACAGCCGTGCGAAGGGCAGCGCGCCGATGCGGGCGACCGCCGCGCCATCGACGAAACTGTCCACCTGCCTCAGCGTGACCGGCTGGCCCGCGTCCAGTGCGGCCGTCAGGCTCGCCCCGCCCGCCGGTTCGACATAGCGAAACTGCGTGCCGTGCGCGGCGGCGCGGAAGTATGTGGTCACCCCCGCCGACAGCCCGCCGCCACCCACCGGCAAGACAACAAAGTCGGGCGCGCGCCCCAGCTGCGCCAGGATTTCGGCCCCCACACCCGCCTGTCCCTCGATCACGTCGGCGTCGTCGAAGGGCGACAGGAAATGTGCCTGCATCTGCGAACAGAACGATTGCGCGGCGGCGAGCGACTGGTCGAAATAGTCCCCGGTCAGCCGGATTTCGACACTATCGCCGCCAAAAGTGCGCGTTTTCATGATCTTCTGCTCGGGCGTCGTGACCGGCATGAAGATCGTGCCCCGAACGCCAAAGTGGCGGCAGGCGAAGGCCACGCCCTGCGCGTGGTTCCCGGCACTGGCGCAGACGAAGTGCCGCTGACCGGCATCGCGCAAAAGACTTTTCCGCATCGCGTTGAACGCGCCGCGGATCTTGTAGGACCGGACGGGAGACAGGTCCTCGCGCTTCAGCCAGATGTCGGCGTTGAAGCGCACCGACAGATGCTCATTCCGCTGCAGCGGCGTTTCCGGGAACAGCGCGCGGATGGCTGCGTTGGCGGCGTGGACAGAGGTGGCGAAGTCGGACATGGGCATGGCATGGCCCATGACGTCCCAAGGTGCAAGGTCAACCCAGCTCGCGCCTTTCGACGAAATGGCCGTACAGCGTCGTCAGGACAGCCACACCGACCATTGCGACGATCCATTGCGTGACGACATTCCAGATGACGGCCAGCACGCCCGCACTCGCCGTAAAGTGCGACGCCCCGATCAGGTTGATCACGACGCTGAAAAGCGTAAGGACAAGCGCCAGGAACATGATTGATCCCGTCTGCCCGTGGGTTGCGTTCCAGCCCAAGAACAGGGGCGTGCCGGCATTGACCGCAGCGCCGGGCAGCGTGGTCGAAAGGCGCAGGCCGATCGTGATCACCGGCAGGAAGACGAAAAGGCCCATCAGCGCGGTCAGGCCCAGGGGGCCCACCGCGACCGCCCGGGCAATCGGGAAAATGACCACCCCGGCGACCACGCTCAGGACGATGCCCACGGCCGCCAGGATCAGCGTGATCAGCAGGCTTTTCCCCAGATACCCCATCATCCTGTCGAACCGCAGGACTGGAACGAACTTGGGCAGTTCATTCAGAAGGATGTAGCGGTGCCAGCCGACCACGACCCACAGCCAAAGAAGAACCTGAAGAACGAACAAGGCCGCGAATGCCGGCCAGTTGAAATGTCCTGAACGCATCATGGCCTGAAGGTCGTTCTGGCTTGTCCCCGCGACCCCGAACATCGCAACGGCAAGACCGAACTGCACCAGCGTCAAGACGCCAGAAACGCGCAGCGCCCCGTCAAGGTTTCCGAACACCAGCCGCAATGAATGAACAAGAATGCGCCAGCCCATGCCAATCCCCTCAATGACTTGTTCCGGCGACTAGAATCGCCTGTACCGGAGGCGTCAAGCCCCCGATCCTTGCCCCCGCGATCCTTTCCCGATAATCGCCACGCGGAACGCGACCGATAGCGCGACGGAGCCCGCCATGCAGAAGCCGAAGAAAGTCGTCCTCGCCTACTCGGGCGGTCTGGATACCTCGATCATCCTGAAATGGCTGCAGACCGAATATGGCTGCGAGGTGGTGACCTTCACCGCCGATCTGGGGCAGGGCGAAGAACTGGAACCGGCGCGGGCGAAGGCGGTGCTTTTGGGGATCAAGCCCGAGAACATCCACATCGTCGACGTGCGCGAGGAATTCGTGCGGGACTTCGTGTTCCCGATGTTCCGGGCGAATGCGTTGTACGAAGGGCTTTACCTGCTTGGCACCTCGATCGCCAGGCCGCTGATTTCAAAGCATCTTGTGCGGATCGCCCATGAAACCGGGGCGGATGCGGTGGCGCATGGGGCGACGGGCAAGGGCAATGACCAGGTGCGGTTCGAGTTGTCAGCGGCGGCCTTGGACCCCGCGATCAAGGTCATCGCGCCCTGGCGGCTGTGGGACCTGACAAGCCGCACGAAGCTGCTGGAGTTCGCCGAGGCGAACCAGATTCCCATTGCCAAGGACAAGCGCGGCGAGGCGCCGTTCAGCGTGGATGCGAACCTGCTGCACACCTCGTCCGAGGGGAAGGTGCTGGAAGACCCGTCGGAGGAAGCACCCGAATTCGTTTACCAGCGCGTGACGCCGGTGGAGCGTACGCCCGATGCCCCTGAATTCGTTGAGATTTCCTTCGAGCGTGGTGACGCTGTGGCGATCAACGGCGAGCGCCTGTCGCCCGCCACGATCCTGACGCGGCTGAACGAGATTGGCGGGCGGCATGGGGTGGGCCTTCTGGACCTGGTGGAGAACCGCTTTGTCGGGATGAAGTCGCGGGGCCTGTACGAAACCCCCGGTGGCACGATCCTGCTGGAGGCGCACCGGGGCATCGAGCAGATCACGCTGGATGCGGGGGCGGGGCATCTGAAGGATTCGATCATGCCGCGCTACGCCGAGCTGATCTACAACGGGTTCTGGTTCAGCCCGGAACGCGAGATGCTGCAGGCCCTGATCGACAAGAGCCAAGAGCATGTGACGGGCACCGTAAGGGTCAAGCTTTACAAGGGCTTGGCCCGGACGGTGGCGCGGTGGGCGGACCATTCGCTGTATTCCGAGAAGCACGTGACCTTCGAGGAAGATGCGGGGGCCTATGACCAGAAGGATGCCGAAGGGTTCATCCGGCTGAATGCCCTGCGGCTGAAGCTGATCGCCACGCGGAACGCGCGGGTGAAGGGCAAGTAGGGTTCTGTTTGCCCCCTCTGCCGCTTAAGCGGCATTCACCCCAGAAGATGTTTTTAGACACAAAATGCTGCGGTGTCAGAGCTTTAGCGCCGCCAGCCGGTCATAGTAGGGCAGGGCCGCGTCGGACAGGCGCTGCATGTCCGGCGCAAGGTCGGGCAGGGGGCCTTCGGGGTCTTCGAAGCCGGTGGAGGCGTGGACGGCGTTGTACCAGTGGGGGGCCCAGGCACCGTCGTAGGGTTTGGGTCCTGCGGGCCAGTGAAGCATGCGGTCCGTAAACGGAATGCCCAGCGCGGCGCAGAGTTTTGTCAGCGATTCCCGTGGGTTGGCGCGGATGTCGGCGCTGTCGATCACCAGGGGTGCGCGGCCCTGGCGCTGGGCGACCTGATCGAAGAGCTCGGCCTGCTGGACAAAGCCGATATCGGCCAGCGTCGGGCTTTCGCGCTTGCGCGCATAGCTGGCCACCACGCGGGCCGGGTGGCGGATCAGGAAGACGTTCGTCAGGCGATCCATGAAGCCCCGGTCGAATTCGGGGATCATGTGAAGCGTCATGTGTTTTTGGTAAAACAGGCTCTGTTCCTGCGGAATCGGGCCAATACAGACGCTGGCGACCTTGGCCGGGTCGGCGATTCCGGCGCCGATCACGGCCTCTTTCATCGGGTGGTCGATACCGGTCGCGGCCAGGTAGGCGGCATAGAACGGCTCGTCCCAGACGGCGCAGTCGCCCCGGGCGGCGAAGGCGTACATCATCGCGGTGGAGAGGTTCCGCGGCCCGGACCACATGGCGATGCGCATCGACATTACCCCGTAGTTTCCGCGTAGCTTTGCCGTAGCTTTTGCGTAGTGCATCTGTAGCTACGCAGCGAACGCTGCCCGTTGCGCGTCATGCCCCCACCAGCGCCTTGTAAAGGCCCTGGATGCGTTCGGTCACCGGGCCCATCTGCCCCGTTCCGATCACCCGCCCGTCGATCACCCCCACCGGCGTCTGCGCGCCGAAGGTGCCGGTCAGGAAGGCTTCGTCCGCCGAATAGACATCGACAAGGGAGAAGTTCTTCTCGCGCGCCGTGATGCCGTTCGCGCGTGCGAGGTCGAGCACCTTCTGCCGTGTGATCCCGTTCATGCAGTAGTCACCGGTGGAGGTCCAAACCTCGCCCTTCCGCACGATGAAGAAGTTGCAGGCGTTCGTCGTGTTCACAAAGCCATGCACGTCCAGCATCAACGCCTCGTCGGCCCCCGCCTTTTCGGCGGCGATGCAGGCGAGGATGCAGTTGAGCTTGGAATGGCTGTTCAGGCGGGGGTCCTGGGTCATCGGCAGGCCGCGCAGGTGGGGAACGGTGGCAAGGCGGATGGGGCGGGGCAGTTTCGGGCGCGAATGTTCCATGATGAGGACCATCGTCGGGCCCTGCCGCGACAGGCGCGGATGCTGGAAGGGCCGTGACTTGACCCCGCGTGTGACCATCAGGCGGACGTGGACGTCGGTGTGCATGTGGTTCGCGGCCTGAGTGTCGAAGACGGCCTGTTTCACCTGATCCTTTGTGCGGGCGATATCGAGGTCGATGGCCTTTGCAGCCTCGAACAGCCGGTCGATGTGTTCGTCAAGAAAGGCCCAGGTGCCGTTGTAGAGCCGTATCCCCTCCCACACCCCGTCGCCGAGCATGAAGCCGGAATCGTAGACGCTGACCGTCGCTTGTGCCCGGGGGACCAGCGTGCCGTTGACCCAGGTAAGGATGTGTTCGTTCCGCGCGTCCTCTTCGCTGCCGTGGGTGCTGGCTTCGGTGGTGGTCGGGTCTTTCATGGCGGCGTCCCAATGTTTCAGGCCCACGCTAGGGAATGGGCGCGGCCGGGGGAAGATGTCACGAAGGGGTGAGGTCACGGTCAGGTGAGTGGCGAAGGTGCCCCGCCCCCGGAAGATGCAGGCAAACCAGAGGAGTTTCCCGATGCGCCTGCCCCTGTTTCTGACCGCGTTCCTGGCCCTGCTGGGCCTGGCCCTGCCCGCGATGGCCGAGAAGGCCACCTTTGCGGGGGGCTGCTTCTGGTGTGTGGAGGCCAATTTCGACAGCGTGCCGGGGGTGACCAAGACGATTTCGGGCTTTACCGGCGGCAAGACCGCCAACCCGACCTATGAGGAGGTCAGCGCGGGCGGGACCGGGCACTACGAGTCGGTCGAGGTGACGTTCGATCCGGGCCGTGTCAGCTATGCCGAGCTGGTGCGGCTGTTCCTGCGGTCGGTCGATGTGACAGACGCGGGCGGGCAGTTCTGCGACCGGGGCGACAGTTACCGGACGGCGATCTTCGTTCGGAACGACGAACAGAAACAGGCGGCCGAGGCGGCGATTGCCGAGGGCGAGAAGGTGTTGGGGCGGAAGATCGTGACGCCGGTCCTGCCCGCGACGGCCTTCACCCCCGCGGACGAGTATCATCAGGACTATTACCTGAAGGACGATCTGGTCCTGACCCGGCGGGGGCCGAAGTCGAAGGCCAATGCCTACAAGTTCTACCGCAAGGCCTGCGGGCGGGACGCGCGGGTGAAGGAGCTGTGGGGCGCAGAGGCGCAGTTCCTGCATTGAGGCGGCCTGTCTGGCGGACGGCGTCGGTTTCGGGCCTGCGGCTCGCTTGACGCCCGGTCGGCCCGCCGCTCTAACGGCGGGCATGGCGAAGCGGGCGAAATCCGGCACGGCGAAGGACAGCGCGGCACCGACGGGGCGGCGGCTTGTCCGGCGCGTCTTTGGCGTAGCGTGGCGGACGGGTGCCACGGTGGCAGCGGTTCTGGTGTTGCTGGTCGCGCTGTTTTCCTTCGTGAACCCGCCGCGCGGGTTCTACATGTGGGCCGAGACGTGGCGGCTGGGCGGGATCGAGCGCGACTGGGTGCGGCTGGAGGACATGGCGCCCCAGATGGCGCGGTCGGTGGTGGCGGGGGAGGATGCGAACTTCTGCCTGCACTGGGGTTTTGACATCAAGGCGATCCGCGCCGCGCTGGACAAGGGCGCGAACCGGGGCGCTTCGACGATCACGCAGCAGGTGGTGAAGAACGTCTTTCTGTGGCAGGGGCGCAGCTGGGCGCGCAAGGCTCTTGAGGCGCTGTTGACGCCGGTGGTGGAGCTGTTCTGGACGAAGCGGCGGATCGTCGAGGTGTACCTGAACGTGGCCGAGATGGGCGAGGGTGTGTTCGGGGCCGAGGCGGCCGCGCGGCATTACTTCAAGGTGAGCGCCAAGGATTTGTCGCCGGTTCAGGCGGCGCGGCTGGCGGCGGCCTTGCCCGACCCGAAAGATCGCAATCCGGGCAAGCCGTCGGGGTTCCTGAGGAAGCGGGCGGGCGAGATCATCTCGGGCGCGGACACGATCGAGGCGGATGGGCGGGCGGCGTGTTTTGAGGAGAAGGGCCGGTAGGCACACGTAGAGGCGGGCTTCAGCCCGGCATCACGCGAGCTTCTGTCGCGACCGTTCCAGCAGCCGGGCGAACAGATCCTGCGCCTCGCGCGCAAGACCCGCGTCGTGGGGGCCGATTTCGGTGACCTTTGGCTTGCCGATTTCCTTCAGCGCCCCCGGCTGAATCTCCAGCCGCCTAGCGATCTGGCGCCACAGGACGGGGTCGCCCGAGATCGCCTCGGACGGCAGGAAGCGGATGTTGGCGAGCGTTTCCTCGACCGCGATCATGGCGCGGTGGGCGTCGACCCAGAGGCGGAGCCAGTAGTCCAGGGTGGCGGGGTCGCCCGAAGTGGCCTTGGCAAAGCGGAAGGGGCGGTGGGTCGCGCCGAATTCGTGGTGGACCAGCCAGGTCATGTAGGACTGGGTGAAACCGTCCGACGTCAGGAACCGCTTGTGCTGGTCGAGAAGGCTGCGGGCGTGTTGCAGGGGGTCGCGGACGGGGATCAGCACGTCCGACATCGGGAAGGCGCGGGCCAGCGGCCCAAGGCGCAGGATGTTGTTGTTGTTCTTCGCCAGATAGCGCGTCTTGGCCGTCCGGCGCAGCACAAGGCGGATGAAGGCGCGGTAATCCTCGATCGCCTCGGCGTCGGGTTTGTGGGGGGTCAAGTGGTCGGCGTGGATGTAAGCCTTGCCGTCGCGCATCCGCCAGAACACTTCCTCGAGCGCCTCGGGCGAGTGGAAATCGACCTCGATCCCGTCGCCGTGGGCGCGTTCGGCGCGCTTGCCGGGGGTGCTGCCCTTGGAGGACATCTTCGCCCAGGTGTTCGGCGCCAGCACGAAGGGCATGTCGGCATAGGTGAGCGAGCCGAATTCGCCGGTGGCGTAGAGCTCGCGCATCAGGATCGTCGTGCCTGCGCGGGCGAGGCCGGTGACGAAGACGTTCTTGCCCGACCCTTCGGGCGCGGTTTTCAGGAAGCGGGCCTTTTCGATGTCGTGCAGCATTTCGCCCAGACCGCCAAGGGCAAGCCGGTGCAGGAAGCGGTCGAGGGCCGAGTAGTCAGACACGGATCAGCTTCACCCGCAGCCAGATGTAGGCCAGCGATGCCACGCAAAGGACGGCAATGGCAAGCGGGGTGAGCAGAAGGTGCAGCCAGGCACCGAAGCCGCCGGGGGCGATCAGCCCCAGGATGGCGACGGGCAGAAGGGCCAGGCAGAGCGTGACGAAGAAGCCGACCGAGCCCTTGAACATGCGCGCCGAATAGGCGGGAAGGGCGCGTTCCTTCCAGTGATCGGAAATGCGCTTGCTTTTCAGCACGCGCATTGACCGGCCTGATACGTCGATGACCGACTTTGCCTGCTCGATCAGGGGCAGGCGAAGCATCGCCTCGCTTGCCAGCACGGCGGCAAGCACGAGGAGGATCCAGGCCATCCTATTCGGCGGGCTTTGCCGGGCTGGACGACTTCTTGCGCTTCAGCATCCGCTTGATCGGGTAGTAGATCACGCCGACGATGGCGAGGAAGATCGATCCGAGCACGCCCATCACCGCGGCAAACGCGCCGGCGCCGACGCCGGGGCCGATGTAGGCTTCGGCCGCACCGGGGATCAGGATCGCCGCGCAGGCCAGCGCAGCCAGGAAACTGGGGAGAATTCTAGGCATCGCATTTCACCTTCTGGAGGTTTGAGAGAAGTTTATCACCGAATGCCGGTTCGAGGTAGCGGGTCCATCCCAGATGGAAGACCTGTCCGTCCTCGCCCCGGTTCATGTATTCGGCCGCAACCGTCTGATCAGGCGCGAAGATCAGGAAACGGGCGTTCGTCACGTCTTCGACGATGGCGTAGCCGCCGGGCAGGGCAGTGAATTCACCCGCGAAGGCGGTCTTGACCGGCACCGCCTCCATCGCCTTGGTCCAGGGCCACGTGACGGTATCGGTGGCGAAGTCGTAGACAGCGATGTCGGAATGGCCATCGAAGAAGGTGATCCCACCCCGGTCCTGCGCGTTATTGTCGTAGACCGAGATGCGGTGGTCATCGAGGATGTCGACGTCGTGCTGCGAGATCCAGGGGCCGGCCTTCATCCAGACGATGCTGTCATCGGACGGGCGGTAGAGCATGATGGTCGAGATGTTGCGGAGCGACAGGAACACGTCGCCCTTCTTCCAGTAGGGCCCGTCGGCCAGGACGGGCTGAATGTCGTTCAGGTGGATGGGGTCGGCGTTGTACATGCCGTTCGTGAACAGCAGGTGCGCGTAACCGTGCCGGATGAGGATGTCGGCGACCGATCTTTGGAACAGCACCTTCCCGTCCTGCGAGACCTGCGCCATCCCGTCATCGAAAAAGTCGCGCGGCACGCCCTTGATGCTGGGCGGCTCGATGTTCGAGGGAACCCAGAGCAGGCCGTCGGCGTCCAGTTCGGAGGAGTGGTGGAACATCTCGGTGTCGTTCATCCAGACGGGCCTTGCGCAGGCGTCGATCCGGTACAGCGGCGAGTTGTGGTCCTTGACGATGAGGTCACCGTTTTCCAGCACGATCGGGTGGATCTGGCGGAAATGCTCGGCATCCCAGGCCCAGTAGGTCGGGTGGACCGATGCGCGGCTGGCCTTCGCCAGAAGCGCCCCGCCATCGGGCGTCCAGGTGTGCAGAACCTCGCCGGTCTTCAGCCGCACCAGTTCGATGACGTGGCGGCGGATCGTGCCGTTGTAGCGGCTGAAGAGAAGGTAGCCCTCGGGCAGGCCCGCGGCGGCGGGCTGGTTGAAGGTCCAGCCGGTCTTGATGCCGTCGTAACGGGGACTGTTCCAGACGACGATGGAGGTGTCGGGCTTCATCATGTCGATGGCGGTCTGCGGCACTTCGGCGACGGCCACCGCCGCCGGGCCGAGTGCACCGAACTTGCCGTCTTCGCGTTCGCCATCGAGCACGGCCGCGCCGAAGAGGATGGTTCCCCCCACCATCAGGATGATGGCAAGCAGAAGCACCCAGGCCTCGATCTTGGCGAACATCAGCCGCTGCAACGCAGGCACTCCGGTCAAACGCTGTTGCAGGACGGTCGCTAGCATGCTGCCGCAGTGCGGCAAACGAGATTCTAACGCCGGGTAAACTGAACGACTGCTGCGCGCACAGTCTGTGGTGCGAAAGCCCATTGGGTCGGCAGACGCAACAGTCTTTCAGGGTGCCGGGCCGCCTCGTTGGTGGCGATCCCTCAGGTTCGGCGGAAGGTGACGATCATGCCCATGTCGGCGGCATGATCGCCGGTGGCTTTGGGGCCGAAGCCCTTGGCGGGGATCAGGGTCAGTCCGGCGATTCGGGGGCCGAACGTGTCGAAAGCCGCTGCAAAACCCATGTCGTGATAGACGCCGGGGTGGATCGAGCCCGCAAAGACGGCGCCGGGCCGCATCACCCGCAGAAGCTCGCCAAAAGCCGCAGGGCCGACATGGCCGTGGGTGAAGGTGCCTGCGCTGACAACGCCCCTGTAGGCCGCGTCGGGCAGCGGCAGGGCCTGCGTCAGGTCGGCAACGGTCAGGGTGCGATAGACGCCCTTGGCGCGGGCGCGGTCGAGCATCTGGGGCGAGATGTCGATGCCGTCGATGGGGCCGATCCCCGCCGACGCGACCGCCTGCCCCAGAAGGCCGGTGCCCGCGCCCGCGTCCAGCACCGGGCCGCTGCCGCCAAGGCGCAGGTACTCGGCCGTGACAAGGCCCGGCATGGCCCAGTCCATGCGGTCGGCGAAGTCCTGTTCGTAGGTGGCGGCCCAAGTGGCGTAGAGGCGCACTGAATCCTCGGGCGTTCGGATCGCGTAGGCGGCATCGAGGCTGTCGGAGGGTGGGTCGGTCGGATCGGGCATGGGATCTGTCCTTCGGGTGCGGCAGACTAGCGCCAAAGTCTGAGCGGGCGCAAAGGCCTGCAGGGCTTGCAACAGCGCCACGCGGCCCGGATAGTCGCCGCCATGACGGCGCGCCGCCCCACCCTTCTGTCGTTCGGCCACGGCTACAGTGCGCGGGCGCTGGCGGCGGGTCTGCTGGCGCAGGGGTGGCGGGTGATCGGCACCACGCGGTCGGCCGCCCGGCGGGACGAGATCGCCGCGACCGGGGCCGAGGCCCTGGTCTGGCCGGGGGCGGACATCGGCCCGGCGCTGGACGCCGCGACGCATGTGCTGTCGTCGGTCGCGCCCGAGGGGATGGGCGATCCGGTGATCGCGGGCGCGGGTGCGGCGCTGGCCGACGCCGCGCCGCACATCGCCTGGGCGGGGTATCTGTCAACGACGGGCGTCTATGGCGACCATCAGGGGGGCTGGGTGGACGAAGAGACGCCCCTGACCCCGGCGACGGAACGCGGGCGGGCGCGGGTGGCGGCCGAGGGGCAGTGGCAGGCGCTGGCGGCTGAATCGGGTCTGCCCCTGCACATCTTTCGTCTGGCAGGCATCTACGGGCCCGGCCGGGGCCCGTTCGAGAAGGTGCGCGACGGCACCGCGCGGCGGATCGTGAAGCCGGGGCAGGTGTTCAGCCGCATCCATGTCGATGACATCGCGCAGGTTCTGGCCGCGTCCATCGCCCGGCCCATGCCGGGGGGCATCTACAACGTCTGCGACGACGACCCGGCCCCGCCCGAGGATGTGCTGGCCCATGCCGCGCGCCTGCTGGGTCTGCCGCCGCCGCCCGAGGTGCCCTATGACGCGGCCCAGATGACGCCGATGGCGCGCAGTTTCTATGCCGAAAGCAAGCGCGTACGGAACGACCGGATCAGGGATGAGCTTGGGGTGCGGTTGCGGTACCCAACCTATCGAGAGGGTCTGGCGGCGATCCTGGCACAGGACAAAGGCAACGAAATCACGCGCGCGTGAGAATTCCCGCCTTGCCGCCCTTGAAACCGCAGGGTGGCGGCCCAATTTGCCAACCGCGGGCCGGGCCCCTCTGACGGCGAGTCAATCGCCGTGATGTCGGACCGCATCGAGAAATCGCGCTCGATGTCATGCCCGGCGTTCCGCCCCCCGATCGGCTGACCTCTCGACGCCCGGACAAGAGGTTGACGGGGATGGAGTTTCTTTTCCTGACGTTCCTGGCCAAGCCCCTGTGGCTTTGGATGATGTTCCTGACCATCGTCGTCGTGCTGATGGTGTTCGACCTGGGCGTCCTGAACAAGGGTGAGGGGGAGCTTGGCATCGCCGAAAGCCTGCGGCTGTCGGCCTTCTACATCGCCATCGCGGTGGCCTTTGGCGGGTATATCTGGTGGGCCTGGTCGAATGGCACGCTGGTGACAAGCGACGGCACCAACCCGGTGGCGGCATATTTCCAAGGCTACATCATCGAGAAGGTCCTCTCGATCGACAACGTCTTCGTCATCTCGCTGATCTTCGGGTACTTCGCGATCCCGCGGAAGTACCAGTACCGGGCGCTGGTCTGGGGGATCATCGGGGTCATCATCCTGCGCGGGATCATGATCGCGGTCGGGGCGGAACTGATCTCGACCTACAAGTGGGTGACGCTGGTCTTTGCCGCCTTCCTGGCCTTCACCGGCATCAAGATGCTCGTGGTGCCCGAGGGCGACACCGACGTGTCGAAGAACCCGGTCGTGCGGCTGGTGTCGCGGTACATGAACGTGACGAAGGAGTTGCACGGGCAGCGGTTCTTTGTGCGGCAGGCGAACCCCGCCACCGGCAAGCTGATGCTGTATGCGACGCCCCTGTTCGTGGCGTTGATCGTCATCAACTTTGCCGACCTGATCTTTGCGGTCGACTCGGTTCCGGCGATCTTCCTGATCACGACGGACACGTTCATCGTCTATACCGCGAACATCATGGCGATCCTGGGCCTTCGCGCGCTGTACTTCGCGCTGGCCGCGATGGTGCACCGGTTCCACTATCTGAAATACGCGCTGGCGGTGGTCTTGATCTTCATCGGGCTGAAGGGGTTCTACAGCTACTTCTTCGGCAAGTTCGACCCGTATCTGTCGCTGGCCATCACCGTGGGCATCATCGCGGCGGGCATCTTCTATTCGCTGTGGAAGACGCGTGGCGGTGATGGGGGGCACGTCACCCCGGAAAACCCTAAGCAGGTGGCGGCGGAGTGAACCACACCGCTCCGGCCGTCACAGATGCGCCCGGGCCGAATGGTCCGGGCGCTATTGTTTGCGGTGAAACGATTGTCGAAAGGGCGTGATCGGCGGCGCGGGCGTGTTACAAGTGCTTGATCGGGTCTGCGCCCCTCCCACATTTGGTCGCGTTGGGCCACCCCTGAAAGGAGCCGCGATGACCGCAGACGTGAAAACCGCCGCCAAGACCCCCGGCAAGACCCCCGGCAAGACCTACGCCAAGACGCCCGAGGCGCTGGCCAAGCTGACCCCCGAACAGTTCCGCGTGACGCAGACCGATGGCACCGAGCGCGCCTTCACCGGCGAGTTCTGGGACCACAAGGAACCGGGTCTGTATGTGGACGTGGTGTCGGGCGAGCCGCTGTTCACATCCGCCGACAAGTTCGACAGCCATTGCGGCTGGCCTTCGTTCACGAAACCGGCGGTGCCCGCCCATGTGACCGAGCTGCGCGACACGACCCACGGCATGATCCGCACCGAGGTGCGGTCGCTGCACGGCGACAGCCACCTGGGGCATGTCTTCACCGACGGCCCGCGTGACCGGGGGGGCCTGCGTTACTGCATCAACTCGGCGTCCTTGCGGTTCGTGCCGCTGGACCGGCTGGAGGCCGAGGGCTATGGCGAATTCGCCGACATGATCCGCAAGGAGGGCAAATGATGGCTGCTGAAATCGCAATCCTCGCCGGGGGCTGCTTCTGGGGGATGCAGGACCTGATCCGCAAGATGCCGGGCGTGATCTCGACCCGCGTCGGGTACACGGGCGGCGACGTGAAGAACGCGACCTACCGCAACCACGGCACCCATGCCGAGGGGATCGAGGTGGTGTTCGACCCCGCGAAGCTTTCCTACCGGCAGCTGCTGGAGTTCTTCTTCCAGATCCACGACCCCACGACGCTGAACCGGCAGGGCAACGACCGGGGGATGTCGTACCGGTCGGGCATCTACTGGCTGACCGAGGCGCAGCGGGACGAGGCGCTGAACACCATTGCCGACGTGGATGCCTCGGGCCTGTGGCCGGGGAAGGTGGTGACCGAGGTCAAGCAAGCGGGCGATTTCTGGGAGGCCGAGCCCGAGCACCAGGATTATCTGGAGCGCATCCCCCACGGCTACACCTGCCACTTCGCGCGGCCGAACTGGCGGCTGCCGAAGCGGGCGGCGTGAAGGGGAAGACGGTCAGCTTTTGAGCTTCGCCTGCCGGACTTCGTTATCCCTAAAGCGGCGGCGACGTCACTTCGGTTTCGCGCGAACGACAGAGGGAACTTCGCAGACTGTTCTGATCCAACTGGCCTTGTCAGGGCTTAGCCATCGTATGAACTCAAGGCATTGCGAGTAGTCCTTGAGATGATCTCGCTGAAAGATCGGTTCGTGGTGCGAAATCCGGTTTCGTAGCTCCCTTACCCTTTCACAGTCTGCACGCAGTCTTGGAAGGTCAACGTGTTGGGGCAGATGGGGAAAGTGTGTGTGCAGAGGCGTCCAAAGGCTCGGTTCATACTTGGGAAGGAGCATATTTTCCCAGAACCCGAAGCTCAGTTCAGCAGTCATCATGCCGCTGTCAGGGTTCCGGCCCCGCGAGATTATGTCACGCTCTGCTCGCTTGACGATGCCCTTTCCCTTCTTCCCAAGCAAAGCCACGAATGGTGCATCATTCCACCATGTTTGCCCATAGGTCGCGACAAGTCGTTCTACGACCAAATTTCGAAGACATATCTCCACTGAACTGAGAAGAGGCATGAATGATGCGCTGACCTTCATGTTCCAAGCGTAAAGCGACAGCGCTTTGCTCCGATCAAACCCGGACGCCTTCAGGTACGTTCCAATTCTTTGATATGAAATGATTTTTTCAATTTCTGGCGTCATTTCGTAGAACTATTCCTTTCCAAAGCTTGACGTGACCGGTCACAAAGTCCTATATGTTTGTCGTCGAAAGCATCGTGAAGCTTTCAATCTGCAAGAGCCCCGCGACAGCCGCAAGGTCCTCGCGGGGTTTCGTTTGCTGGGGCGTCGTTTCCGATCCTACGCATTCTAGTCTGGGGGATTGCGCGCTCCAGCCCTACCGATCCCGCTCCACCACATACCGCGCGCAGTCCCGCAGCCGCTCCGCCGTCGCGCCATAGCCATCGACCGCCGCGCAGGCCTCATCCACCAAGGCCCGCGCCCGCGCCTTCGCCCCGTCCAGCCCCAACAGCGACACGAAGGTCGCCTTGCCCGCGCCCTGATCCTTGCGCAAGGCCTTTCCGGCCTTCGCAGGGTCGCCTTTCACGTCCAGCACGTCGTCCGCGATCTGGAACGCCAGGCCCAGTGCCGTGGCATATGCCCGCAGCGGGGCGCGGTCGGACCCGGCGAGGATCGGGCCTGCCTCGGCGGCGAAGCGGATGAGGGCGCCGGTCTTGGCGGCCTGAAGCGCGGTGATCTGGGGCAGCGTCAGGGGGGCGGGGGCGGTTTCGGCGGCGATGTCGAGCGCCTGGCCGAGGACCATGCCGGAGGCACCCGAGGCCTCGGCAAGGGCGGCGACAAGATCGACCCTGTTCCGGCCCAAAATGGGGTCGCAGCACAGCTGGAAGGCCAGCGTCTGCAGCGCGTCGCCGGCCAGGATGGCGGTCGCCTCGTCCCATTTCACGTGCACCGTCGGCTGGCCGCGCCGCAGATCGTCATCGTCCATCGCGGGCAGGTCGTCGTGGACCAGCGAATAGGCGTGCAAAGCCTCGACCGCGACGGCGGCGGGCATCGCCTGCGCGTCGGTCAGGCCGTGGACCCGCGCGCCTTCCAGCACCAGGAACGCCCGCAAGCGCTTGCCGCCCGTGGCGGCATAGCGCATGGCGTGGACGACCGGCACATCGGGCAGACCGGCCATCGCCGCCGCCATCGCGCGGGCGACGGATGCCTGCACGGCGGCGAGGCGTTCGGGAAAGCTCATGAGGCCTCGACCGGGGTCAGTCCGTTCGGCTGGCCATCCGCACCTAGCGTGATCTTCTGCACCTTTTCCTCGGCCGCCTTCAGCTTCGCCTCGCAATGCGCCTTCAGCGCGGCCCCGCGTTCGTAAAGGGTGATCGATTCCTCCAACGGCACATCGCCGGATTCGAGCCGCCTCACGACCGTTTCCAGGTCTTTCATTGCCTCTTCAAAGCTCATCGCTGCGATGTCGGTCATCCCGCGCACTCCATCAGAACCCCCACATGCGCACCGACCGATGCCGCAAGCGCGTCAAGATCATAGCCCCCCTCAAGCGATGAAACCACCCGGCCCCCGCAGACCCGCGCGGCGAGGTCGCAGATGGCCTGCGTGATCCAGACGAAGTCGGCTTCCGTCCAGGTCAAGCCCGCAAGGGGGTCGTCGCGGTGGGCGTCGAAGCCCGCGCTGACCAGGATCAGGTCGGGGGCGAAGGCTTCCACACGGGCCAGCGCCGGTTCCCACGCGGCCCGCATCGCGGCGGTGCCCGAGCCTTCGGGCAGGGGCAGGTTCAGCACCTGCCCGTGCGCGCCCCGTTCGGACGCGGCCCCTGTGCCGGGATAAAGCGGCATCTGGTGCGACGACACGAACAACGCGCGCGGGTCGTTCCACAGCACGTCCTGCGTGCCGTTGCCGTGGTGGACATCAAAGTCCAGCACCGCGACGCGCGACAGGCCGTGGTGGTCCAGCGCGCGGAGCGCCCCGATGGCGACGGTGGAATAGAGGCAGAAGCCCATCGCCACGTCGCGTTCGGCATGGTGGCCCGGCGGGCGGTGGGCGACGAAGGCGTTTGCCGCCTGCTCCGCCAGAACAGCGTCGATGGCGGCGCAAATGCCGCCCACGGCGCGCCGGGCCGCCGCATCGGACCCCGGCGACAAGAAGGTGTCGGGGTCGATCTGCGCGAAACCCCGGTCAGGGCGCGCGGCGGCGACGCGGTCAAGATAGGCCTGCGGGTGGGCGCGCAGGATGTCGGCATCCGCGCCCAAGGGCGATTCCCGCCGGATCAGGGTCGAAAACGCTGGCGCCTCCAGCGCCTCCGCGACGGCGCGGATACGGTCCACCCGTTCGGGGTGGCCGCGCGGCACCTCGTGGTCAAGGCTGGCCGGATGGCTGAACAGAAGTGTGCCTTGAGTTTTCATCTCGGCCCCAAATATCCCCGCCGGAGGCATCCGCCGCCGCCGCGATCACTCTGGCTGAAGCATATAGCCCGCCCCGCGCACCGTCTGCAGGAAGCGGGGCTGCTTGGGGTCGGTCTCGAACTTGCGGCGCAGGCGCGTGATCTGAACGTCCACCGCCCGGTCCTGGGCCTGTCCGCCATCGCGCCCGCTGGCGCGGCCAAGATCCTCGACAAGCTCGGTGCGGCTGATCGGCATGCCGGGCCGCGCCGCGAACAGCCGCATCAGGGCGGCCTCGGTCGCGGTCAGGCGTACCGCGGTCTCGCCCCGCCACATCTCGCCGCGCTCGACATCGTAGTGGACGGGGCCGAAGCGAAGCACCTTGGCCGGCGCTTCGGGTGCGGGGGCGGCCGGGCTGCGGCGCAGGATGGCGTTGATGCGCAGCAAGAGCTCTTTCGGCTCGAAAGGTTTTGGCAGGTAATCGTCCGCCCCAGCCTCGAGCCCGGCGATGCGGTCTGCGGTGTCGGCCTTGGCTGTCAGCAGAAGGATGGGGGTCGCCAGTCTGCGGCGCAGTTCGCGGGTCAGCGTGATGCCGTCGTCGCCGGGCATCATGACGTCAAGCACGATCAGGTCGAATTCCAGGCCTGACAGCAGGCGGCGGGCATGGGCGCTGTCGCGCGCGGAGGTGACGAGGAATCCGCTGCGCACCAGGAACTTCTGCAAGAGCCCCCGGATGCGTTCGTCGTCATCGACGATCAAGAGATGCGTTTCGGCCAACGGTGCCATCAGCGGGGGTTCCTCATGCCGTCTGATCCCTGAGCGCCTGATACTGTCGCCGCATGTCGGGGTCCATCATGGCCTCGAGCACCTGACGGAAGCCTGCCACCGCCTGCGGCCCCGCCGCACGGTAAGCGGCGCGCATGCGGGCGCGCTGGGCATCGGACAATTCGCGTTCCAGCGCGGCACCCTTGTCCGTCAGGTGCAGGTGGCGTTCGCGCTTGTCGGTGCGGCCGACGCGGGCTTCGACCAGGCCATCCTCGACCAATGTCCGCAGGACGCGGTTCAGCGATTGTTTTGTCACGCCCAGCACCGACAGAAGGGCGTTCACGGTCAGGCCCGGCTGGCGGTTGATGAAGTGGATGGCGCGGTGGTGGGCGCGGCCATAAGCGAGGTGTTCCAGGATGCGGTCGGGGTCGGCGGTGAAGGCGCGGTAGGCGAAGAACATCGCCTCGATCCCCTTGCGGAGCTGTTCGTCGGTCAGGAACAGAAGGCTTTCGCCGGTTCCGGCGACAGGCCGCGCTGCGCCCTGGACGCCCGCGCCTGTCCCTTCGGATATCGCCACGCCTGCGCCCTCCGGTGTCTGTCTGCCGTGTCAATTTACGTCAGCCTTGTTGACTTTCCAAGACTCAACTGCTACCGAGCCGACGCTTTCGCGCAATATTATGTCCGTTGCGGACCTAAAGTGCGCAATATCTGAAAACGGAATGCCAAATTGGGCGGAGGGTATGATGGCCGGGGCCTATGACGATCGCGACGGCAAGATCTGGATGGACGGCAAGCTTGTCGAGTGGCGAGACGCGAAGGTGCACATCCTGACCCACGCCCTGCACTATGCATCCGCTGTGTTCGAGGGCGAGCGGTGCTATTCGGGCAAGATCTTCAAGGGGCATGAGCATTCCCTGCGCCTTCTGCGGTCGGGCGAGCTGCTGGACATGCCCATCCCCTATACCGCGGACCAGATCGACGCCGCGAAAGAGGCGGTGCTGAAGGCGAACGGGCTGACGGATGCCTATGTGCGCGCTCTGGCCTGGCGCGGGGCGGGGCAGGACATGGGGGTCGCGTCGCTCGCGAACCCCGTCCGGCTGGCCGTCGCCGTCTGGGAGTGGGGCAGCTACTATGGCGACGCGAAGTTCAAGGGCGCGAAGCTGGACATCGCCAAGTGGAAACGCCCGTCGCCCGAGACGATTCCGTCCGAAGCGAAGGCCTCGGGCCTTTACATGATCTGCACGATGTCGAAGCACGCCGCGATGGCCAAGGGCTGTTCCGACGCGATGATGTTCGACTATCGCGGCTATGTCGCCGAGGCGACGGGGGCGAACATCTTCTTCGTGAAGGACGGCGAGGTTCATACGCCGCTCGCCGACTGCTTCCTGAACGGGCTGACGCGGCAGACGGTGATCGGGATGCTGCGCGACATGCAGATCAAGGTGCATGAGCGGCATATCCTGCCCGAGGAGCTGGAGGGGTTCCAGCAGTGCTGGCTGACCGGAACGGCGGCGGAGGTGACCCCGGTGGGGCAGATCGGGGACTACAACTTCGAGGTCGGCGAGATCACCCGGCGGGTGGCAACGGAGTATGAGCGGCTGGTTCGGGCGTGAATCGCCCGAAGCCGCCGCAGCACTTTGGCTTGGGCCCCCGGGCGCGAAACCTGCGCCGGGGGCCTTAATCTTGACGAAGGGCTTTGGCTGAATGCGCCGGTCACCTGGTTCTGGCGTGGACAATGGATCTTGAGGGCTATGTCGTTGCGGGTTTGGTCGCCGGGCCCGTGCTGCTTCTGGCGCTGCTGGCTCTGGTGCGCCGGCATCATCGCCGTGCACCGGCCTACGCTGTCATCGACGGGTCGGACGTCATGTATTGGAGGACGGGGAAGCCCGACCTGACGGCGGTCGAGGACGTGATCTACGCGCTGACCGCGCGCGGCCTGACGCCCGGTGTGGTTTTTGATGCGAATGCTGGGCACCTGCTGACCGGTCGCTATCGCCACCACCGGGAGTTCGGCCGGATGCTTGGTCTGCCCGAGGCGCGGGTGCTGGTGGTGCCGAAGGGCACGCAGGCCGACCCCTTCATCCTGTCCGCCGCGCGCGAGATGAAGGCGCGCATCGTCACGAACGACCGCTACCGCGATTGGGCCGAGGCCCATCCCGAAGTGGCCGCCGATGGGCACCTTATCCGCGGCGGATACAGGGATGGGCGGCTTTGGCTGGATAGTTAGCGCGCGCCTTTCCGCTGCGCCTGAACGTAGGCGCGCAGCACTGCGTTGATCCGGGTCTGGTAGCCCTTGCCGCCCTCGCGGAACCATTCCAGCACGTCATCGTCCAGCCGGATCGACACGGCAGCCTTGCCGGGGCGCTGGACGATGACGGCGTTGTCCCAGTCGAAGGCGTCTTCGGGGTCGTCCTCGGGCGGCTCGATGCCAAGCGCCTCTTCGCGGCGGAGGCGGTCCCAGTCGGTCAGGCTTTCCATCTGGCGCGCTTCTTCAAGCGTCACCCGCGTGATCTTTGTATCGCTTCCGCTCATTCCTGCGCGCCTTCCTTACCGTTACCAGTCGCGTCACGCTGCCGCGCATCGTGAATACAACGGTGATTGCCACCCCATCGAGCGTTCCAATCGCAAGCCATCTCTGCTCGGCCCCAATACTTGACTGCACGATCAGGGGACTCGAATAAAACACCCGAACCGCATCGACGAAATCGATCCCGTGCTTTGCCAGCGTCGTGACGCGCTTTTGTTCATCCCACTCGAATTGACGGCCCTCGGACATGATCCCTCACCCCGCGCTGCAGGTTGAGGAGAAGCAAGTCCTAAGCCACTCCGCTTCTTGTATATACAATTGCCTACACAAACAGTCAACCGGCTGCCCTAAGCGCCATCCCTTCGCAGCGGCGTCGTCGAACAGTGCAGCCCCCCACCATTCTTCTGCACGGCATCGTAGGGCACCGTCACCCACGTCACCCCCGCCGCCGCCAGACGGTCGAGCGTCCGGTTCGTGGCGCCTTCGGGCATCATCACCCGGCCCGGCGCAACGGCGAGCGAATTGACGATCCAGGGGTCGTCGGCGGGGTCTGTCTCGATGTACCGGATGCCGCGGCGGCCGAGTTCCTCGAGGAACGAGAACGGCAGGAGGTTCGGGTTCAGAAGCGCCAGGTCTCGGTCGATCATCAGGAAGTTCACGTCCAGATGGATGTCGTAGCCTGACAGCTCCACCACCAGAAGCTCCACCCCCTGGCGCGCCAGAACCTCGCCCACCTGGGCCGCGCCTTCGCGATTCACGCGGACGCCGACGCCGATGGCGCAGGTCGTCTCGTTCAGCCAGGCGAAGCTGCCGCCCTCCATCACGCCCGTCCCTGCCACCGTCCGCAGGATCGGCACGCCGATGCGGGCCAGCGTGCGGGTGACGGCCAGTTCCTCGCCCCGGCGAATGCGCGCGCCCATGCGGCAGACGATGGCACCGCCCTTCACCATGACGAAGGGGTCGCGGGTATAGACCTGCTTCAGGCGGTTCCCGGCGTTGCCGTCCATGAAGTGGACCTCGATCCCTTCGGCACGCAATGCTGCAACGAAGCCGTCATGCTGGGCCTGCATGCGGGCGATGTCGGGCGGCGTGTCGGACTGGAAGTACCACCCCTGAGCCGGGTCCCCGAACGACCCGATCTCGGCGATGCGCTTGGCCGGATCGACCACCGACATCTCGGGACCAGGCCGGTGCATCAGGATCGACCGGATGCGCCCCACGTCATTGTCCACGCCCCAGACCGCGCCCCAGGTGGAACGCAACTCCTCTTCGTCCTCGAAGGCCGAGGGGCCGGCTGCGAACATTTTCACGGTCTGGGTGTAGATCCAGTGCGGGTTGGTCATGCGGGCCCCCAAGCTGCGTTTTGCGGTTGACCCTAGTCGCCCGGTCAGGCCTGGGGCAAGTCGCCGGGCACATCGGTGAGCAGGTCAGACAGACGCCCCTCAGGCAAAGCGAGGTGCCGCTCTGCTTCGGACAGGGTGCGTGCGACGCGCACATGCAAGGGAGAAACGGCATCGACGATCTGCTCCAGCATCCGGGCCATGCCGAAATGTGTGTCATCTTCGACAAGGATGACGGCCCGCGACTCGGCATTGAAGCGCAGCAGCGCGGCCAGCACGCTTTGGACCGCGGCGAACAGCGGGCCGAACTCCACGATGGCCTCGGTTACCGCGCGAACATCCCAGAATATGCCCGATGCGGGCGTGAAGGACGGATGCCTGACGATGGCCAGAAATGCCGCCTTCCCCGTGGGAACGTCAAAACGCCCCTCGAACCGCAGGATGAACGTCTCAGTTTCGGGATGGAAGCTCAGCCGGTACAATGGAAGTCCCCATGCACCGGGATTCGGGGTGGTTAATGCCGTGACGTCAACTTGGCTTTATGGACAACTATCGGTTGAGCGCGTCCTGTGATAAGGGATCGCAGTCGTCTTCATGGCACCCTGCCCGGGCACAGCGCGGGTTGCTTGCACAGAGAGAGGGGCCCCCGGAGGACGACGTGCCGCCCGAGGGCCCTTGCCAGAGCGGGCGTCAGGCGATTTCGGTCGTGACGTCGATGTTGCCCTTGGTCGCGTTCGAGTACGGGCAGATGTGGTGACCGCGCTCGGCGATCTTGGTGGCCACGGCGCGGTCAACGCCCGGCATCGTCACGACAAGCTTCACGGCCAGCCCGAAGCCGCCGTCCGACCTTGGTCCGATGCCGACATGGGCGTTCACGGTCGCGTTCTCGGGGACGGTTCCCAGCTTCTCGCTTTGCGCGGCGAAGCGCATCGCACCCAGATAGCAGGCGGCATAGCCCACCGCGAACAGCTCTTCGGGGTTGTGGCCCAGGCCCGACCCGCCCAGTTCCTTGGGGCTGGTCATGGTGACGGTCAACTGCCCGTTCACAAGCTTCGCCACGCCATTGCGGCCACCGCCGGTGGCGTGGGATTCGGTCCAGTACTTCACATCGACGGACATCGCGGGGGCCTCCTTCGGGCAGGGCTGGTGGTGCCGGTCAGATAGGCCGGGGCCGGAATGCGGTCAATGTGGCCTTGTCAGGCCAGATGCCCCCGTTCGACGCGCAGATAGGCGACCAGCCGGGCGGAACCCTGGCGTGTCGGTTTGCGCGTGAACAGGGACTGTTCCAACGGATGGCGCGTTTCGGAACGCGCGATGGCCAGGAACCTGATAAACCGTGCCGAGGCCCAGAGCGGCCGCTGGTCGGAATGGTGGCGAGACATAGGTATCCTCCTTCCGCTGACGGTTCGAGCGTATCACAGCGCCACGGGATTCCCGAGACCCTGCCCCTTGGCAAGGCGGCTGACCGCCCATTGCGCCGCGTCTGCGACGGCGGGGTCGGCGTCGGCGGTCAAGGCGGCCACCGCAGGCGTCAGGTCCGCGTCGCCCGAGTTTCCGATGGCATAGGCCACGTTGCGCACAAAGCGGCCACGACCGATGCGCTTGACGGGTGAACCTGCGAACATCGTGCGGAACCCGGCATCGTCGAGCCGCGCCAGGTCGGCCAGCCGGGGCGGTTCGGCGAAGCGTGACGCATAGCCGGTTTCGCGCGCGGCGGCGGCGAACTTGTTCCACGGGCAGACGGCCAGGCAATCGTCGCAGCCGTAGATGCGGTTGCCCATGAGGGGACGCAGCGCTTCGTCCACCGGGCCTTTGTGCTCGATCGTCAGGTAGGAAATGCAGCGCCGCGCATCCAGCCGGAAGGGCGCGGGGAATGCCGTCGTCGGGCAGATGTCCAGACAGGCGGTGCAGGTGCCGCAGTGTTCGGCCTCTGCCCTGTCCTTTGGCAGGTCGATGGTGGTGAAGATCGCGCCCAGAAAGAACCAGTTGCCAAGGTCGCGGCTGAGAAGGTTGGTGTGCTTGCCCTGCCAGCCCAGCCCCGCCGCCTGGGCGAGCGGCTTTTCCATCACCGGCGCGGTATCGACAAAGACCTTGATGGCATGGCCCGGTGCCTGATCCAGCAACCACTGCCCCACCCGCTTCAGCCGCCGCTTGACCAGATCGTGATAGTCTTTTCCGCCCGCGTAGACACTGATCGCGCCCCGGTCCCGCCGATTCAGAACCGCCAGCGGGTCGTGACCTGGCGTATAGACCTCGGCCAGCATGATGACCGACCGCGCCTCGGGCCACAGCGCCGCAGGGTTCCCGCGCCAGTCCATCCGCTCGGTCATCCAGCCCATCTGCCCGTGCATTCCAGCATCGACAAATGCCCGAAGCCACCCCGCCGCCTCGGGAATCGCGTCCGGTGCGCAGACGCCCATCGCCGAGAACCCCTCGGCCAGGGCCCGACCGCGCAAAGCCTCTTTAAGCCTCACGTCCATCTTCTGTCCGGAAATATCCCGGGGGTCCGGGGGCAGAGCCCCCGGCCTTTGCCCTCAGAAATCCAGGTCGGCATAATGCGCGGGCGGGGGGAAGCCCGGCACCTGGTCGGCCAGAAGCGACCGGAAGGCCGGGCGCGACTTGATCTTGGCGTACCATTCCTTGACGTTGGCCTGCCGGTCCCAGTCCACATCGCTGATGTAGTCGAGGCTCGACAGATGCGCGGCGGCGGTGAAATCGGCCAGCGTCATCTCGCCGCCCGCCAGCCAGCGGCGCTGATCGAGCAGCCAGCCCATGTAGTCCAGGTGGTACTTGATCTTCTGCGCGCCGGCCTTGACGTTCTTCGATTCCGGGTAGCCCAGCCCCATGATCTTCTTGTTCACGCGCTCGTAAAGCAGATTGGCCGTGACCTCGGTATGGAACTTGTCGTCGAACCAGGCGCACAGGCGGCGCACCTCGAACCGGCCCTCGGGGGTTTTCGGCATCAGCGGCGGCTCGCGGACGGTTTCGTCCAGGTATTCGCAGATGGCCTGGCTTTCGCTCATCGTGCGGTTGTCTAGCTTCAGGACCGGCACCTTCCCCGCCGGGTTCCGGCGCAGGAAATCCGGGCCCTGCTCCCAGTAGCGTTCCTCGACCAGTTCAACCTCGATGCGCTTTTCAGCCAGCGTCAGTCGGACCTTGCGGCAGAAGGGCGACAGGGGAACGTGGTATAGGCGTGCCGTCATCGGGGTTCTGCCTGCGGGAAAGGGCGTTGGTCCTGAATGGGCCAAAGGGGCGCAGGTTTCAATGGCCGGGTGGTGGCCGCCACCTTGCATGGGACGCCGGGATGAGCAAGAATCCGGCATGAAACCATCGCAGACACTCCGCTCCTGGGCCGATTGCGCGCCCCGTCTGGTTGCCGTCGCCGCGGGCCGCGCGCCCGCCGACGTGGTTATTCGCGGCGGAAGTTGGGTGAACGTCCACACCCGCGAGATCCTGCCCGGCCACGACATCGCCATCGCCGAAGGGCGGTTTGCGGCCATCGCGCCCGATCTGTCGGCCAGCATCGGCCCAGACACCCAGGTGATCGAGGCCAAGGGACGCTTCATGATCCCCGGCCTGTGCGACGGGCACATGCATATCGAATCCGGCATGCTGACCCCCGCCGAATTCGCCGCCGCCGTGGTGCCGCATGGCACGACGACGATGTTCCACGACCCGCACGAGATTGCGAACGTGCTGGGGCTGTCGGGCGTGCGGATGATGCATGACGAGGCCGAGATGCAGCCCGTCAACATCTTCACCCAGATGCCCAGCTGCGCCCCATCGGCCCCCGGCCTTGAGACGACGGGGTATGAGATTGGCCCCGATGACGTGGCCGAGGCGATGCGCTGGCCGGGGATCATCGGTCTGGGCGAGATGATGAACTTTCCGGGCGTGGTCGCGGGCAGCCAGCAGATGCTGGAGGAGATCGCGGCCACGCAACGCGCGGGCAAGACGGTGGGCGGGCATTATGCCTCGCCCGATCTTGGCGCGGCGTTCCGGGCCTATGCGGCGGGCGGGCCGTCGGACGACCACGAGGGGACAAGCGAGGCCGACGCGATTGCGCGGGTGCGGTTGGGGATGCGGGCGATGCTGCGGCTGGGCAGCGCATGGTACGACGTGGAAAAGCAGATCACCGCGATCACGGAAAAGGGTCTGGACGCGCGGAACTTCATCCTGTGCACCGATGACTGCCATTCCGGAACGCTGGTGAATGACGGCCACATGAACCGGGTGGTGCGCCACGCGATTGCCTGCGGGTGCGACCCGGTGGTGGCGCTGCAGATGGCGACGATCAACACCGCGACCCACTTCGGGCTGGAACGGGAACTGGGCAGCATCGCGCCGGGGCGGCGGGCTGACATGATCCTGACATCGGACCTGACCACATTGCCCATCGAGACGGTGATCGCGCGGGGGCGGGTGGTGGCGGAGGGTGGCAAGATGACGGTCGCCTGCCCGCACTACGACTGGCCCGACAGCGCGCGGGCAACGGTGCGGGTTGGGCGGGCCCTGACGGCGGCAGATTTTGTGATCACGGCGCCGAAGGGTGCAGCGGCGGCCACGGCGCGGGTGATCGGGGTGGTTGAGAACCAGGCACCGACGCGGGCGCTGACCGCAGAAATGCGGGTCGATTCCGGCGTGATCGAGCCTGATCCTGCGCGCGACATCACGCAAATCGCGCTGGTGGAACGGCACCGGGGCACGGGCAAGGTGGTGAATGCGCTGGTGTCGGGCTTTGGCTACCGGGGCCGGATGGCGATGGCGTCCACCGTGGCGCATGACAGCCACCACATCATTGTCGTGGGCACCGACCGTGATCACATGGCGCATGCCGTCAACCGTCTGGCCGAGATCGGCGGGGGCGTCACCGTCTGGAAGGACGGGGCCGAGATTGCCTGCGTGCCCCTGCCGGTCGCAGGCCTGATGTCGGACCGCCCGGCGGCCGAGGTGGCCGCCGCCGCGACGCGGATGGTGGCGGCGATGGCCGACTGCGGCTGCACGCTCAACAACGCCTACATGCAGCATTCGCTGCTGGCGCTGGTGGTGATCCCGGAGTTGCGGATATCGGACCTTGGGCTGGTCGATGTCACGCAGTTCCAGTTGACGGAGCTTTTGGCATGAACGCGCCTGACCGGTCCCCTGACAGAAAGGCGTCTGCGGCGGCAATCGCAACGCCTCCCGCACCGCCTGCCGAGGCGTTCACCGATGCCGAAGCGGCGGTCAGCCGGCTGGAGGCGCTGTATACCCAGGCCACGCGGTTCCTGATCGACGCCTTTGCCGATGTGCTGAAGACCGGCCGCCCCGACCGGCCCGTGCGGGCGTTCTATCCGCAAGTTCGTGTGACGACGACCAGCCATGCCAAGACCGACAGCCGCCTGAGTTTCGGCCATGTGGCGGTTCCGGGCACCTATGCGGCGACGGTGACGCGGCCTGATCTGTTCCGGCATTATCTGGTGCAGCAGCTGTCGCTACTGATCGAAAACCACGGCGCGCCGGTGATCGTGGGGCCGTCGGCCACGCCCATTCCCATCCACTTCGCCATGCAGTCGAACCCCGGCATCTCGGTGCCGCAGGACGGGGTGCTGGATTTTCCGTTGCGCGATGTCTTCGACGTGCCGGACCTTGCCACCACGAACGACGACATCGTGAACGGCACGGCGGGGGCGAACCCGGACGGGTCGTGGCCGCTGGCCCCGTTCACCGCCCAGCGGGTGGATTATTCGCTGGCGAGGCTGGCGCATTACACGGCCACAAACCCCGAGCATTTCCAGAACCACGTCCTGTTCACCAACTACCAGTTCTACGTGGACGAATTCGAAGCCTTCGCCCGCGCGGCGCTCGCCGATCCGGCCAGCGGCTACACGGCCTTTGTGACGCCCGGCAATTTCGAGATCACGGATGCCGATGGCACCATCCCGCTTCTGCCGAAGATGCCGCAGATGCCGACCTACCACCTGAAGCGGCGGGGCGGGCAGGGGATCACGCTGGTCAATATCGGCGTCGGCCCGTCGAACGCGAAGACAGCCACCGACCATATCGCCGTGTTGCGCCCCCATGCCTGGCTGATGGTGGGCCATTGTGCGGGCCTGCGGAACAGCCAGAGCCTGGGCGATTTCGTGCTGGCCCATGCCTATTTGCGCGAAGACAAGGTGCTGGACGACGATCTGCCGGTCTGGGTGCCGATCCCGGCGCTGGCCGAGATTCAGATCGCCCTGCAAGAGGCGGTGGCCGAGGTCACGCAGCTGCAGGGGTACGAGCTGAAGCGGATCATGCGGACGGGAACGGTCGCCACAGTGGATAACCGCAACTGGGAACTGCGCGACCAGACCGGGCCGGTGAAGCGGCTCAGCCAGTCGCGGGCGGTGGCGCTGGATATGGAAAGCGCGACGATTGCCGCCAACGGATTCCGCTTTCGTGTGCCCTACGGCACCTTGCTGTGCGTCAGCGACAAGCCCCTGCATGGCGAGTTGAAGCTGCCCGGCATGGCGACCGAATTCTACCGCACACAGGTCAGTCGCCACCTGCTAATCGGGGTGCGCGCGATGGAGCGCATCCGCGAAATGCCGCTGGACCGCATCCATTCCCGGAAGCTGCGCAGCTTCGAGGAGACGGCGTTCCTCTGACCCGCGCGCGCCCGGGGCCGCCAGACGCTTGCGGGCCACATTCCAACGGCTTTGACGGGCTGACCCTTACTATGGGTTGTGTTTTACCCCGATATGGGTGAAAAATTCGCGATCCTGCCACCAAAGGCAGCGTTGAGAACAAGGAGAAACGGGCAGATGTCCAAACCTATGACGAAAAGCCAGCTTGTGGCGGCGCTTGCCGAGGCGATGGGCTCTGACAAGAAGACCGCGTCGGCCGCGCTGGACGGAATCGCCGATGTCGTGACCAAGACGGTGAAATCGGGCGGGGCGGTGACACTGCCGGGTGTCGGAAAGATCGTCTGCCGGTCGCGCCCGGAACGTCAGGTGCGCAATCCCGCAACGAACGAAGTGATCTCGAAGCCCGCCGACAAGGTGGTGAAGATGTCCGTGGCCAAGGCCCTGAAAGACAGCGTCAACGGCTGATCCCCCGCACGGATTTCCCTGTCCTGGCAGGACGCCGATCCTGCCAGGTTCCGACCGTGCCGTCCTGGTGCACCCAAGCGAATCGGTGCCTGACGATCCTGTCAGGCTGCATCGCGGCGGCCGCCGCCGAATCCGCTGGCAGGCTGCCCACGCTGGCGTTGAACCGGCCGGGTCGTTCGCGAAACCAGCACAATCACAAAGCACATCCCAGACTGTTCAGCGACCACGGCGCTTTGTTGTGCGACGCCATCACGCGAGGCCCGGGAAAGTGGCGGTTTCATGGCTTTTTCAGGTCGGGGATGCGCAAAGAGGGTGGAACCGTGGCGCGATTGTGGTATTAAGGTGGCGTTGGGAATTCTCAGGTGTGGTGGCGGTTCCCGCGTAAACCGTTTTGGGGTGTAGGGGTCTATACAGATGAAACTTTCGACCAAGGCCGTGCTTTTGGCGGCTACGCTTGGGTTTGCGGGCGTTACCAGCGCCAACGCTGCCCTGATCGACTTCACCGACAAGTCGGTTGTCTCGGGTATTTCGGGCAACACGCTGGTCGGCAACGGCTGGGTTCTGACGGGGAATCCCGTCACGGGGAGCCTGGTCAACGGAAAACAGCCGCCCGGACCGATCGGGCCGCTGAAGGGTCAGACCGACGGTCTTGGCATCACCGATGACGAGATCACCTATCCGAGCGAAAGCATCACCATCACCTTCACCAAGAAGATGAAGCTGTCGGCGGTGTATTTCCTCGACCTGTTCTTCGGCAAGGCGGGCACCGAGTTCGCCCTGCTGGCGGTTGACGGCGTTGCCGCTGGCTCGTTCGCCGGCTCGCAGTTCAACCCGGGCAAGGGCAACACCGCCCCGGGCTATGGTGCGTTCACCGGCCTGAGCTTCCAGGGCAAGTCGTTCACGTTCTCGGTTGCCAACACCAACGATCTGCTGAACAAGACCGACAAGCCGGACTACGCGCTGGCCGGGATCGATGTGGCTCCCGTTCCGCTGCCGGCCGCCGGCCTGCTCTTGGGCGGTGCGATTGCCGGCATGGCGATGATCCGCCGCCGCAAGACGGCCTGAACCAGGGCTGACAGAAACGTTCGGGGAAGCCGGCCTTCGGGTCGGCTTCTTCGTTTTGGCGCGGGCCTTGCCTTGCGCCTGACGCGGCTGCGGTGCAGGAAGCCCGCGCAGCTGTGTGACCGGGGCAACCGATGGATCTTCGCGCCCTTCTGATGGGCCTTGCCTTCGTCTTCATGTGGTCGTCGGCCTTTACCTCGGCCCGGATGATCGTGGCCGACGCGCCACCCCTGGCCGCCCTGTCGCTGCGGTTTCTGGTGGCGGGGGTGATCGGCGTCACCATCGCGCGGACGATGGGGCAAAGCTGGTCCCTGACCCGCGCGCAATGGCGGTCGGTGGCGGTGTTCGGGTTCTGCCAGAACGCGCTGTACCTGGGCCTGAACTTTGTCGCGATGCGGAAGATCGAGGCGGGGCTTGCGTCCATCGTCGCATCGTCCATGCCGCTTCTGGTCGCGCTGCTGGGCTGGCTGTTCCGGGGGCAGCGGGTGCGGCCCTTGGGCATTGCGGGGCTGGTCGCGGGCTTTGCCGGTGTGGCACTGATCATGGGCAGCCGGTTGTCGGGGGCGGGGGTTGACCCGATGTCACTGGCGCTTTGCGCCATCGGCGCGACGGCGCTTGCCGTTGCCACGCTGACGGTGGGGGGCACGGGCGCCACGGGCAATGTGCTGATGATCGTCGGTTTGCAGATGTTCGTGGGGTCGGCGGTTCTGGGCATCGCCTCGGCCCTGACCGAGGTGATCGCGGTTCACTGGACCCTGCGGCTGGTGCTGGCGTTCCTGTACACCACCTTCATCCCCGGCCTTCTGGCAACGTGGATCTGGTTCAAGCTGGTCGCCCGGATCGGCCCTGTCCGCGCGGCAACGTTCCACTTTCTGAACCCGTTCTTCGGCGTCACCATCGGGGCGCTGCTTCTGGGCGAAACCCTGAAGCTGACCGATGCCGTCGGCGTGGCCATCGTCATGGCGGGCATTCTGGCTGTGCAGCTGTCGCGCGGTGAACCCGCCGCGACGCGACCCACCCCCTGACAGGCGCAGGGCCTTCGCGCTATTCTGCAAGCCATGCCGTCCCTGTGCCGCGACTGCCTTGTCACGTTCGATGCCGGGCCACGCTGTCCGGCCTGCCGAAGCCCGCGCGTGCTGTCGCATCCCGAACTGTTCGATCTGCCCATCGCCCATATGGATTGTGACGCTTTCTATGCGTCCGTGGAAAAGCGCGACGACCCGGCACTGGCCGACCGCCCGGTGATCGTGGGCGGAGGGCATCGCGGGGTCGTCTCTACCTGCTGCTATATCGCGCGGATCAGCGGCGTGCGGTCGGCCATGCCGATGTTCAAGGCGCTGAAGCTGTGCCCCGAGGCCGTGGTCATCAAGCCGCGCATGTCGGTCTATGTCGCCGAATCCCGCCGCATCCGCGCGCTGATGGAGGAACTGACGCCGCAGATCGAACCCCTGTCGCTGGACGAGGCGTTCCTGGATCTGGCCGGCACGGCCCGCCTGCATAGCGCGCCGCCCGCCGTTCTGATGGCGCGGCTGGTGCGGCGGATGGAAGTGGAAATCGGGCTGTCGGCATCCATCGGGCTGTCACACAACAAGTTCCTGGCCAAGATCGCGTCCGACCTGGACAAGCCGCGCGGCTTTGCGGTGATCGGTCGGGGCGAGACGCAAGCCTTTCTGACACCCAAGTCAGTGCGGCTGATCTGGGGTGTCGGCGCGGCGACGCAAGCGGCGCTGGAGGCGGCAGGCATCCATACCTTCGCCGACCTGCTGCGGTGGGACCGCAAGGACCTGGGCCACCGGTTCGGCGCGATGGGCGACCGGCTGTGGCGGCTGGCGCGGGGCGAAGACAGCCGCCGGGTTTCGCCCGGGGGCGTGCCGAAGTCGATCTCGAACGAGACGACCTTTGATGAGGACACGTCCGACCGCGACCTTCTGGATGGTCACATCTGGCGGCTGGCGGACAAGACCGCCGCGCGGGCCAAGGCCAAAGATCTTGCCGGGCGCGTGGTGACGCTGAAGCTGCGGCGGGCGGACTTCACCATCCTGACGCGGCGGATCAGCCTGCGCGAGCCGACGCAGCTGGCCGATACGGTCTATCGCGCGGCGGCGGGGCTGATGGCCGAGGTGACCGAGGCGGGACCCTTCCGCTTGATCGGCGTGGGCTTGAGCGATATAGCGCCGGATGCCGAGGCGGACCGGATGTCCGACCTGCTCGACCCTGGTGCCGCGCGTCGGGCGGGGGCGGAACGGGCTGCCGATGCGATACGGCAGCGGTTCGGCGACGCGGCGATCGTGAAGGGGCGGGCGCTGCGCTAGGCGCTCTACTCCGCCGCCACAGGCAAGCGACCGCGCCCGGCGCGGCAGATGTCGGACAGAACCTGCGCCAGAAGCTGCTTGAAGCCGGCGAAGTTTCCGTTCGGGCGGATTTCCTGCTCGTTCATGTAAAGCGAGCGGTCCAGCTCGACCTGCACGGCGTGCTGTCGGCGCGAGGGGCGGCCGTAGGTCTGGGCGATGAACGCCCCCGCGAAGGGCGCGTTCCGCATCACGCGCAGACCCGCCCGCTCGAAGGCTTCCTCGATGCGCTCGACAACCAGGGGATGGGCTGTCGCACCAAAGCGATCGCCGATCACGATGTCGGGACGCCGCGCCCCGCTGGCGGCAAGCGAATCGATGGCCTCGTGCGGCATCGAGTGGAAATCCACCAGCACCGCCTCGCCGAATTCGTCGCGGGTTTCGTCCAGAAGACGTTGCAGGCGGGCGTGATAAGGCCGCCACCAGGTGGTGATGCGGGCCTCGGCCTCGGCCTGGGTCAGCTTGCCGCGATAGATCGCGCGGCCGCCGGACACCACGCGCGGAATGACGCCCAGGCCCGACGACACGCGCGGATTGTGGGCGACGGGGCGAACGCCTTCGACCAGGGCCGGGTCCAGTTCGTCGGGCGCGCGGTTCAGATCGATGAAGGCGCGCGGCGCGCGGGCGGCGATCAGGGGCGCGCCCAACGACGGCACGCAATCCAGAAGCTGATCGACGAAGGCATCCTCGGACGTGCGGATCGCGCGTTCGTCCAGAATTGTCCGCGTCAGAAACTCGGCCGGATAGTGCCGCCCGGAATGGGGCGACGCGAAGACCACACTTGTCGTGCGTCGCATCGGGAGCGTCAGATCGAAGGCTTGGGGCGTCATGCGTTTCCTCGGGCGCGTCCGCCGACTATAGCGGATACCGCACCTTCGCCGAAAGGGCTTGAAAGGGCGTGAGCAATCTTTTACACGCCTCGGGCCGACGCGGTTCCGCCCGCGTCCTTGTCGTTTTAAGGGGCAGGCGGGGCTTCACGGATACGGGCGCGTAGCTCAGCGGTAGAGCACTACGTTGACATCGTAGGGGTCACAAGTTCGATCCTTGTCGCGCCCACCATCACCGCCCCCATCGCGCAAGCGTGCCGGGGCACCAGTTTTGCAAGGCGCTTTGCCGCCGCGACCAGGGGAAGACCGATGAAGGTCAGGAACTCGCTCCGCTCGCTCAAGACGCGGCATCGCGATTGCCAGATCGTGCGCCGCAAGGGCCGCGTGTACGTCATCAACAAGACCCAGAAGCGCTACAAGGCCCGCCAGGGCTGACCCGCGCGTCACGGGAATTCATCCGGAAGGGCCGCCGCGGGAAACCGGGCGGCCCTTTCGCTTGCGTTGCCAAGGGGGTAACGGTTCCCGTGGCGCGCCGTGATTGGAGCGTCAGGGGCCGGGTCGTTAACCATTGCGTGCGAATCGGCTTGGGGGTGAAGGGGGGACGGCGGTGACGCATCTTTGGGTCCGGGCCGAGCAGCGCCCGAACGAGGAGCGCGTGGGCATCACGCCCGAAGGGGCCGCCAGGCTGGTGGCGGCGGGCATCCGGGTGACGGTCGAGCGGTCGTCGGTGCGCGCGATTCCCATCGACGGCTATGCCCGCGCGGGGTGCGACATCGTTGCCGGGAACCTGTGGCCCGACGCGCCTGCCGACGCCATCATCTTCGGCCTGAAAGAGCTGCCCGAAGACGGCACCCCCCTGCGGCACCGTCACATCATGTTCGGTCACGCCTTCAAGGCCCAGCCCGCCGGGCAGGTGCTGCTGCGGCGGTTCGTGGCGGGGGGCGGGACGCTTTACGATCTGGAATACCTGGTCGATGAGACAGGCCGCCGGGTTGCGGCCTTCGGCTATTGGGCGGGCTATGCCGGGGCCGCCGTCGCGCTGAAATGCTGGGCCGCGCAACAGCGTGGCGGCATCGCGGGGGCGGTGGCGAAGTATCCGGGCAAGGCCGCGCTGCTGGCGGACCTGGCGGGCGAGGTGAAGGGCCTGTCCCTGCCCCGCGCCATGGTGATCGGCGCGCTGGGCCGGGTGGGAACAGGCGCGGCGGACCTGTGCGCGGCGATGGGGGTCAACGTCACCAAGTGGGACATGGCCGAGACGGCGAGCGGCGGGCCGTTCCCGCAGGTGCTGGACCACGACATCTTCCTCAACTGCATCCTCGCCCGCCCCGGTTGCCCGGTGTTCGTGCCGGCCTCGGCCAAGACCGACCCGCGCCGCCTGACCGTGATCGGCGACATCGCCTGCGACCCCACGTCGGATTTCTCGCCGATCAAGGTCTATGACCGGGTGACGACCTGGGACGAACCCGCGCTGCGGGTGGCCGACATGCCGCCCCTGGACGTGACGGCGATCGACAACCTGCCCTCGCTTCTGCCGGTCGAATCGAGCGAGGACTATGCGGCGCAGCTGTTGCCCACGCTGATGACGCTGGGTCGGATCGACCACGGCATCTGGGCGCGGGCAAAGGCCGACTATGACCGCCACACGGCGGCGATGCGATAGGGGGGACGGATGGTCATTCACTGGTGCGGAACGGGGCTGTCGGCGGTGCCGGGCCTGCGGCGGCTGATCGAAGCGGGCCACAAGGTCACGGTCTGGAACCGGACTATCGAGAAGGCGCGCGAGGCGGTGGGCGATCTGACCGACGACATCCGCCCCTATGCGCTGGGCGCGGTCGAGGCGGTGATCCAGAAGGGCGATCTGGTCGTGTCGATGCTGCCCGCCGACCAGCACCCGGCCATCGCGAAGGTGTGCGTCCAGCACGGCGCACATTTCGTGTCATCGAGCTACATCTCACCCGACATGAAGGCGCTGGACGAACCCGCCCGGCGGGCGGGCGTTGCGCTGGTGAACGAAGTGGGCCTGGACCCCGGAATCGACCACATGATGGCGCATGATCTGGTGGCCCAGTACCGCGCCAGCCCCGCCTATGATGCGGGCAACGTGCTATCATTCCTGTCCTATTGCGGCGGCATCCCCAAGGTGCCGAACGCCTTCCGCTACAAGTTCTCGTGGTCGCCCCTGGGCGTGCTGAAGGCGCTGCGGTCGCCCAGCCGGTCGCTGCGCGATTTCTCCGAGCTTCGGGTGCAGCGGCCGTGGGACGCGATCTCGTCCTACTCCGCGCCCCTGCCGGTGCCCGAGACCTTCGAGGTCTACCCCAACCGCGATTCCCTGCCCTTCATGGAGGAGTATCGCTTCGACCCCGCGTGGAAGGTGCGCGATTTCGTGCGCGGCACGATCCGCCTGAACGGCTGGGCCGAGGCCTGGTCCCCGGTGTTCCGCGAGATCGAGACGCTGAGCGGCCCCGAGGGCGATGCGCGCCTGAAAGAGATGTCCGACCAGTTCTGGCGCGACAATTCCTATCAGGGGCCGGATGATCCCGACCGCGTGGTGCTGTTCGTGGACCTGAAGGCGGAAAAGGGCGGAAAGCCCGTGTTCCACCGCACCTGGGCGATGGATGCCTGGGGCGATGTGCGCGGCACGGCGATGGCGCGGCTGGTGTCAACGCCGGTCGCCTTGGCGGTGGAAAGCGTGCTGAACCGCGAGATCGCGGCGGGCGTCCACCCGGCCCCGCATGACCCCCGGCTGGTGGGCAAGTGGCTGGCCGAGGTCGGGCATCTGGCGCAGTACATGCGGCTGATCGACCACTTGGCCTGACGCGTTTCACACGATCCGGTAATACAGCCAGTCCGGCAGGAACTGGCTGGCGCGGAACATCGTGGCAAAGGCGCGTGGGAAGTTGCGGGCAAAGCGGCGGGTGTTCATGTGGTCGAACACGATGCCCGCAGCGCGGTCGGCGTCCATGATGAAGGGCATGCGGAAATCGTTCTTCTCGGTCAGGCGCGTCTTGATGAAGCCGGGGTTGACCAGCTGCACGTCGATGCCCTTGCCCTTCAGGTCCACATGCATCGTTTCGGCCAGGTGCATGACGGCGGCCTTCGACGCGCCATAGCCGATGGCCCCCGGCAGCCCGCGAAAGCCCGAAAGGGACCCGGTCAGCACCACATGCCCCGCCCCGCGCGCGACCATGCCGGGGACAACCGCCCCCATCACCCGCGCGCAGCCGGTGAAGTTCACGTCGCACATCTGGGTGACGTGAGCGGGGTCCCACGCGGTCGCCGCCATCGGCCAGTAGACGGCGGACATCCAGACAACGCCATCGACCGGCCCCGCCTGCTCCGCCGCCTGCGCAACGGACGCGTCAGACTGCACGTCCACCGGCACGGCGCGCGCCTTGGGCAGGGTGTCCGCAAGCGCGCGAAGCTTGTCCTCGCTGCGGGCTGACAGGATCAGCTCGGCCCCCGCCCCGGCCATGCGGGTGGCAAGGGCGCGGCCCAGCCCCTCGCTCGCCCCCACGATCCAGTAGCGGCGGCCCTTCCACTCTCTCATCGGGGTGTCCTCACGCAGGGACGCGGCGCATGGTGGCCACGAGTTCTGCGACCTTGATACCCCATTTCCGGAACTGGCTGCGGTTGATGATGGTGCCGTTCGGCGTCAGGTACATCCAGTCGGTGACGTTCAGCACATGCCCGCCAGCACTTTCCGGCAGGCGGATGCGATAGCGCAGCATCACCGCGTTGCCGTCCTGCGCGCCGGTCCCGGTGCCGACCAGATCGTCCGCCTCGGCCTTGATCGCACCGTCATTGCCCAGGGACAGACGCCATTCGCGGTCCTGCGTGCCGCCGCTGTCATAGCGGAAGCGTTCGGCCATGACACAGCGGTTGCCGTCCCAGCGCGCGTCCATGTCGGCCACGAAGCGCGAGGTCACACGGCCGAGGGGGCCGAAGATCACGCCTTCGCACAGGATCGGGCCGTTCAACTCGCGCCGGATGTCGAACATCGGCGCGCCCTTGGTGTAGTCGGCGGGGCGTTGTGCCGTGAACCCCGCCGCCCGAGCGCCAGCGACGCCCAGCCCGAGTGCGACGACCATCCCCATCAGGAACATGAGCAAACCGGACATGGGCTATTCCTTGGGCAGGGTCGCGGTGGCAAGCATCGCCATCGCGGCCAGTTTCAGGGCGCAGGGGAGGAGGGCGTAGAGTGCAGTCAGGGTGGTCAGCGCCGCAGAGCTGTTCGCGCCCCCGGCGATGAAGCCCGCGCGGTCAAGGATGGGCAGCAGCGTCACGGCGGCGAAGGCGAGCGTGAACTTCGACGCAAAAGACCATAGGCCGAAGCCCTCGGCCGCGCCGGGGGCGATGACCGACAGGCGGCGGGCGAAGGCGGCGGGCAGGATGACAAGGTCCGCCCCCACCATCGCGCCCGAGGCGACGCAGACGGCGGCGAACAGGGCGACGTCGCCGGTGGAAAGCGTTGCGGCGACCCCGAAGGACAGGATCGACCCCGCCATCGTGGCCAGCAGGACGGGGCGTTCCCCGAACCTGCGGGCGAGCGTGGACCAGAGCGGCGTGGCGGCGGCGGCGGAGAGGAAGAAGAGGATGAGGAGCGGCCCTTCCCAGCCGGGTGCGCCAAGGCGGCTTTCGACGAAGAACAGGAACAGGGTCGATGTCACTGACAGGGGCGCTGCGTTCACCACGGCGATCAGCAGCAGGCGCCGGGTGACGGGGTCGGACAGGACAGTGCGGAAGCCGACACCGGGAGTGAGGGTTGCGGGGCCCGCCCATTCGCCGCGCATCGCCCACAGGGCGGCGGCGACCAGGACGGCGAAGCCCGCTGCGAACAGGCCGAAGGGGTTGGCGCTGACGGGCATCAGGACGGCGGGGGCCATCGCGGCGAGGCACACGCCGACCAGCGATCCGCCCTCGCGCCACCCGGCCAGCCGCAGGTGCCCGCCCGGCCCCATCGCCGCCGCCCGGCCGACGCCGCGCGCGTAAAAGGCGATGGTCAGAAAGCTGTAGGCCGAAAACAGGACGGCCAGCGTCAGCGCAAACCACCAGAGCGGGGGCAGGGCCGGGGTCACGGCGTAAAGGCCCAGCATGGCAACCGCCATCGCCCCGCCCGCAAGCGCGACCGCGCCGCGCATCCGCCGGCCCAGCCGCGCGGCCAGCCAGCCCAAGGCGGGGTCCTGCACCCAGTCGAACAGGCGCAAGGCGAACAGCACCGCGCCCAGCGCGCCAAGGCTGATCCCGTAAGTCTCGGCATAGAACTTGGGCGCATGGATGTAGATGGGCAGCCCCGCCGAGGCGAGCATCGCAGCGAACAGGGCGTAGGACGCCAGCGGGGCGGCCTTCGCCACGGGCGCATCCTGCATCGTCGCATCCTTCATCGTCAGGGTGCCCGCCATCACCGCGACACCTCATCCGCCGGGGGGGTAGGGCGGCTGCGGAAGGCGGCACCCTTCCACCACAGCTTCAGCGCCTGCCAGTGGATCAGCCCCAGCACCCGGCGTGAGCCGAAGGGGCGGCGCAGGCAGGCGGCGAGGATGCTCGCGTTGGTCAGGGGTTCACGCTGCCCCGTAAGGGTGGCCAGAAGCCCACCGCCGGGCGTGTCATAGTCGATGCGGATGTTCAGACGGTCGGGGCGGATGTCGAAGCGGAAGGTGTAACGTCCCTCGACCGGCTGAAAGGGCGAGACGTGAAAGACCTTGACCGCGCCCAGCGTATCCTCGGGGGTGATGGGGCGCAGGTCGGGGTGGTGGCAGAGGTAGGAATGGCGGTCGCCGTAGGTGTTCGTGACCTCGGCGATCACCGCGATCAGCGCGCCCTGCCCGTCGCGGCACAGCCAGAAGCTGACCGGGTTGAAGACATGGCCCATCACGCGCGGCTGGGCCAGAAGCTCGACCTTCAGCCAGGGGATCGTGACCTGATGGGCGGCCAGAACCTCGCGCACCCACTGGGCCCCACGGCCACGCCCGGGCTCACCCCCGTGGTCGGCGTCGTTCAGCGCGAAGAGGTTGCGCCCGTTGCGTGTGAACAGAAGCGGCCCGCGCGGGGTGTCTTCCGCGTCGGTCAGCACATAGTCGATGCCATAGCGGAACGCATTCCCGACCGCGCCCTTGCGGCCGTGGAAGGTGGTGCCCCGCACATGGTCGATCCTGCTCATGCCGCCGCCGCCGGGACCACGCGGCGGTCCATCGCGGCCACCACATCGACGGCGCTGGCGAAACCGTCCTCGTGGAAGCCGTCGCGCATCCAGGCGCCGCAGAACCAGGTGTTCTGCGCCCCGTTCATGGCGCGGATCGCCCCCTGCGCCGCGATGGCGGCGGTGTCGTACAGGGGGTGGCGGAAGGTCACCGCGTCATAGACCAGATCGTCGCGGATCGGACGCACCGGGTTCAGCGTGACGAACATCGGGTCGTCCTGCGGAATGGGCTGCAGGCGGTTCATCCAGTAGCTGAGGCTGATGCGGTCCGCCGAATGCCCCCGTTCCTCGGTATACACCCAGGACGACCACGCCGCGCGGCGGGTGGGCATGACGCGCGGGTCGGCGTGCAGGACGGCGTGGTTCGGCTGATACCGTATCGCCGACAGCGCCGCGCGTTCGGCGGGCGAGGGGTCGGCCAGCAGGGCCAGCGCCTCGTCGGAATGGGCGGCGATGACCACATCGTCATAAATCTCGGGCAGTGCGCCCTGTGCCCGAACCTCTACCCCCGCGCCGATGCGGCGGATGGACGCGACGGGCGCGTGGGTGCGGATATCGACACCCGCGCCGCGCATCGCGGCCTCCAGCCGCCGCACATATTCCACCGATCCGCCCGCCACGGTCAGCCACTGGTGCTGGCCCGTATAGCTCATCAGCCCGTGGTTCTTCAGGAACCGCACCATCGCGTGTGCGGGGAAATCCAGGATGCCGCGCGTGGGAGTGGACCAGATCGCGCCCGACAGGGGCGTCAGGTAGTAGTCGCGGAACCACCGCCCGGTGCCCAGACGGTCCAGCAGACCGCCGATCGTGATGTCGGGCGACATGGCACCCTCGGCCATCGCGTTGAAGCGGAAGATGTCGCGGATCATGCGCACGAACCCGGGCCGAAGGGCATTGCGACGCTGGCACAGGACGGCGTTCAGGTCGGCCAGCCCGTATTCGATGCGGCCGCCGTCGATGGACACGCCAAAGCTCATGTCGCTGTTCACGACCGGCACGTCCAGCGCGTCGAACAGGGCGGAGAGGTGCGGATAGGTCGGGCGGTTGAAGACGATGAAACCGGTATCGACCGGCCGATCGCCGCGCCGCCCGGCGATGACGGTGCGCGCGTGGCCGCCCAGGCGGGGCGCGGCTTCGTACAGCACGACGGCATTGCCCCGTGACAGAAGATGGGCCGCCGCCATGCCGGAAATGCCGCCGCCGATCACGGCGATCCGCCGTGGCGGCTGGCCCAGAAGTTCAAAAGGCATGTCGTCCGCTCTCCCCTCGACACGCGTCGGTGTCATCAAAGTTTACGCAGGCCGCCGGAAATCGGATCAGCGAGTGATCCGGCGCGCTGTCGGGCCCGTATTCTGCCCATGTTGACCGCCACCGGAACTCTGTCGTTTCTGGGCGCGCCGGATGGGCCCGTGATTCCGTTATCACGCGCTCCGGCGGGCGTGGGACGTGTTTCAGGTATGAAGGCTGCGGTGCAAGGGTCTGACACGACCGACACGATGTGGATGGACGCGATGCTGCGGGTGCGCGACCGGCGTGACCCGGCCGCCTTCGCGGAGGTCTTCCGCCATTTCGCGCCGCGGGTGAAGGCCTTTCTGATGAAATCCGGGGCGGATGGTGCCCTGGCCGAGGAATGTACGCAGGACGTGATGGCGACGCTGTGGCACAAGGCGCATCTCTATGACCCGGCGCGCGCCAGCGTGGCGACCTGGGTCTTCACGATCGCGCGGAACCGCCGCATCGATACCATCCGCCGCGCCCGCCGCCCCGAGCCCGAGGATCTGCCCTGGGGCCCGGAGGAAACGCCCGATCAGGCCGACGCGCTGGCCCTGCAGCAGGACAGCGAACGGCTGGGGCAGGCATTGTCCGCGCTGCCCGACGCGCAGCGCAGCCTGATCGAACGCGCCTATTACGGCGACCTTTCGCACTCCGAGATCGCGGCCGAAACCGGCCTGCCGCTTGGCACGATCAAATCCCGCATCCGCCTGGCGCTGGACCGCCTGCGCCACGAAATGAAGATGAAATGATGACCGACACGATCCGCCACCACCTGACCGACGACCTTCTGTCCGGCTATTCCGCAGGCTCCCTCCCCGAGGCGTTCAGCCTGGTCGTTGCCACTCACGTCTCGCTCTGCGACGAATGCCGGGCGCGGCTGGGTGCCTTTGACGCCATTGGCGGCGCGCTGGTCGCCGGGGCCGAGACTGCGGCCCTGGACGAGGACGGTTTCGAACGCACGATGGCACGGATCACGGGCGTCGTTCCCGCGATGTCGCCGGTCCGCGCGTCCGGAATTTTCCCGGCGCCTTTGCAGGACTATGTGGGCGGCGACGCCGATGTGGTGCGGTGGAAGAACGTGGGCATGGGCGTGCGCCAGGCGGTGCTGCCAGTGGCCGACCGGGCCAGCGTGCGGCTTCTCTACATTCCGGCCGGGGCCGAAATGCCCGACCACGGCCACCGGGGGCGCGAACTGACGCTGGTGTTGCAGGGGGCCTTCCGGGACGATGACGGGTGGTACGGGCGCGGCGACGTGGAAATCGCCGACCAGGAAACCGAACACCGCCCCGTTGCGGAAGCGGGCGAGCCCTGCATCTGTCTGGCCGCGACCGATGCTCCCCTGCGGTTCCGGGGCTGGCTGCCGCGCATCGCGCAGCCGTTCGTGCGGATCTAGGGCCCGTTGCCGTCCGTTCAGTCGCGCCCCGAAGGCACGAAGAAATCCAGAACCGATCCCATCCCGGGGCGGACCTTGTCCCAGCCGGGTACCTCGAAATCCACGACCAGCGTCGCTGCGGTAGGATAGCGCCGGAAATCTTCGTGGTTCGGCGGGCGCGCCGGAAGCTGCGCGGCAAAGGCCCCGATCCCGGGGTTGTGGCCCAGCATCATGACCACATCACCCGTCGCGCGCCGCAGCACGCCCAGCATCGCATCGGTTCCGGCGTGATAAAGCCCCGCCACAAACTCGACACGTGGCGTCACCTCAAGCGGCGTTGCCGCCACGCGGGCCCAGGTTTCGCGGGTGCGGACAGCGGTCGAGCACAGGACTTCGTCCGGCTCGTAACCCCGCGAATGCAGCCACTCACCCAATTCGGCGGCCGAACGGCGTCCCCTGCGGTTCAGGGGGCGGTCGTGGTCATCCAGCGAGGGGTCGTCCCAGTCCGATTTGGCGTGCCGCGTCAGGATCAGGCGGCGGTGTCCGGCTGGGGTCATCGGTGGAACTGCCTCATGTGATATGCCGACTGTGCCTCCACCCTGCCATAGGCTTGCGAGACCGGGCAAGCGCGACGGACGCGGCAGCCGCCGTCAAGACAATCCTCGCCGGGCGGGGCATCCAGGAAAGAATGGCACGCAGGCACCTCGTATCCCTGCCCGTTCAGCGCATCCGCCGGGCAGGCCCTCAGACAGGGACGGCCAGAGCAATCGTCACAAGGGCGCGCCTGCAAGGGCGGCAGGTCGAGCCGGTCTTTCAGCAGGATCGCGCCGCGATAGCTGACGAACAGCCCCGCCACGTCATGCACAAGAATCGTCACTGGCGAGGCCCAGGCCCGGCCGCTGCGCTTGGCCCAGGCGATGAACGGCTGATACGGCGGCCCGCCAAAGGGAAAGCGCGCCTTGGCCCCCAGGTCGCACGCGATCCGCCCGATGACCCGGCGCGACCATCGGTCCACCGGGTCGGGTGTGCCGTCCTTCCATTCCGGGCTGGCGGTCAGATGGGGCCAGAAGGTTAGGCCGTCGGGGCCGAGAAGGATGACGGTTCCCGTGCCCTCGGGCACGCCGTCATCCGCCCCCGGATGGAACGCGCCCATGACGATCAGCCGTTCCGCCGCCACAAGGCCCGCGATGTCGTCCAGCGTCACGGCGCGTCAGCCGCGCGTGCGATGCGTGGGGCGGGGGGTGCGCGGCTTCACGCGCGGCGCGGTGGACCGGATGATCGACCCTGCCCCGTGATCGGTGAACAGCTCCAAAAGGCACGCATTCGGCACCCGCCCATCCAGGATCACCACCGCCCGCACACCATTCTTCAACGCGGTCAACGCGGTTTCGGCCTTGGGGATCATCCCGCCCGAGATCACGCCCGAATCGATCAGCCCCTGCACCTCGTCGGGGTGCAGCTGGGTCACCACTTCGCCCGAGCCATCCTTGATGCCGGGCACGTCGGTCAGCAGAAGCAGCCGGTCCGCCTTCAGCGCCGCCGCAATCGCCCCCGCCGCCGTGTCGCCGTTCACGTTGAACGTCTCGTTGTCGTTCACGCCCGTCGCCACCGGGGCCACGACCGGGATCATGCCCGCACGGTACAGGTCCTGCAGGATCTCCGGGTCCACATGCACGGGCTTGCCGACGAAGCCCAGTTCCGGGTCATCCGGCTCGCAGACCATCAGGTCGTCGTCCTTGCCGGAAATGCCCACCGCGCGGCCGCCCTGATCGTTGATCGCCTGCACGATGCGCTTGTTCACAAGGCCGGACAGCACCATCTCGACCACCTCGACCGTGGCCTTGTCGGTGACGCGCTTGCCGCGAACGAAGGTCGATTCGATGCCCAGCTTCTTCAGCAGGTCGTTGATCATCGGCCCGCCGCCATGCACGACGACCGGGTTCACCCCCACCTGCCGGATCAGCACCACGTCGCGCGCGAACTCCGCCATCGCCGCGTCATCGCCCATCGCGTTGCCGCCGAACTTGATGACGACAACGGCACCGGAATACCGCTGCAGATAGGGCAGCGCCTCGGACAGGGTGCGGGCGGTGAAGGTCCAGTCGCGGTTCATGTCCTGTTTCTGCATGGCTGCGGCCCCTTGGCTACGCCGCCCGTTTAGCGTCATTCTATGGGGGCTGCCACGGGAATTGACCTCAATCAATAGTTGACTAAAATACTAAGCAAATACCAGTGGGGGCCGGAATGGCAGACGAGGAAAAGACGCTGCTTTTGACCGGTGCCAGCCGGGGGATCGGTCATGCGACGGTCAAGCGCTTCGGGCGCGGGGGGTGGCGGGTGCTGACCTGTTCGCGCCAGCCCTTCGACCCGCGCTGCCCCTGGCCGGGGGGCGAGGAGAACCATATCCAGATCGACCTGGCCGACCCCAACGCGACCATCGCGGCGATCGAGACGATCAAGGGCAAGCTGTCGGATGGAAAGCTTCATGCGCTGGTGAACAACGCGGGCATCTCGCCCAAGGGGCCGGGTGGCAAGCGGCTGAACACGCTCGAGACAGACCTGCGGACCTGGGGGCAGGTGTTCCACGTGAACTTCTTCGCCTCCATCGTGCTGGCCCGTGGCCTGCGCGACGAACTGACGGCGGCGCAGGGGGCGGTCGTGAACGTCACCTCCATCGCGGGCAGCCGGGTGCATCCCTTTGCGGGGGCGGCCTATGCCACGTCGAAGGCGGCGCTGGCCGCGCTGACGCGCGAGATGGCGCATGACTTCGGGCCGCTGGGCGTGCGGGTGAATGCCATTGCGCCGGGCGAGGTGGACACGTCGATCCTGTCGCCGGGGACGGAGAAGATCGTCGAGGCGCTGCCGCTGCGGCGGCTGGGCCAGCCGTCCGAAGTGGCCGACGTGATCTGGTTCCTGTGTTCAGAGGCGTCGTCCTATGTCACTGGCACCGAGGTCGCCGTGAACGCGGGCCAGCACGTGTGAGGCGGCCATCCCGCGCCGGTGTCGTCGGTGCGCTGGCCGCCTGTGTGGTGGCGGCCCTGATGGTCGTGCTGGAGCTGGCGCAGGTCATCGACCTTGGCGGCGCCGCACGGCGCCTTTGGCACGGGCCGCCCACGCCCGAGGATGCCGCCTTCGCCGCCCGCCGCATCGACAGCCGCAGCGGTACCTGTTCGCTGGCGCAGACGATGAAGCTGTCGTCCTACGACGTGGCGGTCTGCGCCTCGCCGCCCGGGAACAGGCCCGCCTGGATGGTGATCGGCGACAGTGTCGCGGCCTCGACCTACATGATCCTGAAGCGGGCCTATCCGGACGTGTATTTCGGCCAGATGACGTTGCCCGGCTGCCCTGGTGCCCTGCCCGACGCGGTGCGGCAGGCCTCGACCGAATGGTGCCGCAAGCGGCTGGCGTTGGGGTTCGAGCTTGCGCGGACAAAGGGCTTCGACGGCATCGTCGCCTCGGTCAACTGGGGCTTGTGGCAAAAGCGCGACATGGACGCGCTGGTCGCCTGGGCGGCGCAGAACCGCCGGAGGCTGGTCGTCGTCACCGGCGGACCCCGCTTCACGCGCGAGGTGCCCCTGATCCTGGCCGAGGCCGGGTCGCCGCAGGCAGGTCGGGATGCGGCGAATGGCCTGATCGACACGAACCGGATGGCGCGGAACCTGCAGGCCGTCCAGGGCCTGACGGACCCGGTCCGGGTGGTCAACCTCTTTCCCCTGGCCTGCCCCGATGGCTGCGATGTGACCACGCCGGCGGGCGCCCCGATCTTCCTTGACACGCACCACGTCTCTGTTGTCGGGGCCGAGCTTCTGGCCGCGCGCCTGAAGGCCGCGATGCCGGACCTCTTTGCATCGCCCTAAGCGTTGGCCAGGCCAGCGATGATCGCCCGCAGCGTCTCGATCCCGTCGCCCTTCTCGGACGAGGTGACGACCAGTTCCGGATAGCTGGCCGGGTGCCGCCGTAGCGCGCCGCGCACCTGGTCCAGCGTCGCGTCGCGGTCGCGGGGGGCGGTCTTGTCGGCCTTGGTCAGGACCGCCTGGAAGGGAACCGCCGACTTGTCCAGAAGCGTCATGATCTCATCGTCCGGGGGCTTCACCCCGTGGCGCATGTCGATCAGCACAAAAGCGCGTTGCAGGGTCTGCCGCCCGGCCAGATAGGCGCGCAAGAGGCGCTGCCACTTTTCAACCGTGGCCTTCGGCGCTTCGGCAAAGCCGTAGCCCGGCAGGTCCACCAGATGGATGCGCCCGCCTGCGTCGAAATAGTTGATCTCTTGCGTCCGCCCCGGCGTGTTCGATGCCCGCGCCAGGTTCTTCCGTCCTGTCAGCGCGTTGATCAGGCTGGATTTCCCGACGTTCGACCGCCCGGCAAAGCAGACTTCGGGGCGATCGGGCGGGGGCAGCGCCTCCATCGCCGTCACGCCCTTCACGAAATCCACCGGCCCCGCGAACAGAAGCCGCCCGGCCTCGCGTGCGGTGTCATCGGGGTCGGCGGCCAGCGGAAAGGGAAGCGGCGCGGTCATCCCTTGGGTTTGGACTTGCCGCCCGCCGCACCGGCCGTAGCGGCCGCCGCCTTGCGCCCCGCGCGGATGTTGCCGAACAGGTCCGGCCGTTTCCCGTGCATCGACATGATCGTGTACTGCTGGGCGAAGGTGATCAGGTTGTTGGTGATCCAGTAGAGCACCAGCCCGCTGGCAAAGCCGCCCAGCATGAACATGAACAGCCACGGCATCCACGCGAAGATCGCCGCCTGAGCGGGGTCGGCCGGCGCGGGGTTCAGCTTTTGCTGCAGCCACATGGTGATGCCCAGAATGATCGGCAGCACGCCCAGCGAGATGATGTGGAGCGGGCTTCCCACCGCGGGCGCGGCATAGGGCAGAAGGCCGAACAGGTTCAGGATCGACGATGGATCGGGGTGCGACAGGTCGCGGATCCAGCCGATCCAGGGCTGGTGGTACAGCTCGATGGTGACGACGATGACCTTGTAGAGCGAGAAGAAGATCGGAATCTGGATCAGCACCGGAAGGCAGCCCGAAGCCGGGTTCACCTTCTCGCGCTTGTACAGCGCCATCATCTCGGTCTGAAGCTTGGCGCGGTCATCGCCGACACGTTCCTTCAGCGCCTCCATCTCGGGCTGAAGTTCCTTCATCTTGGCCATCGAGACATAGGACTTCCGCGCCAGCGGGAAGACCAGAAGCTTGATGATGAAGGTCAGCGCGATGATCGCAAAGCCCATGTTCCCGATCAGCCCGTGCAGGAAGTGCAGCAGGCGGAACATCGGCTTGGTCAGGAAGAAGAACCAGCCCCAGTCGATGGAATCGACAAAGCCCTTGATCCCGGTCTTGTCCTGGTAGTCGCGGATCGTCTCCCATTCCTTGGCACCCGCGAACAGCATCGTGGTGCTGGTCGCCTCGCCCCCGGCCGCGATGTCCAGCGCGGGCAGGCGGGCTTCGGTCTGAAAGATGTCGTTGCCGGGAACGTATTTCACGACCGACGTGAAGGGCGTGCCGGGCGACGGGATCAGGGCGGTCATCCAGTACTTGTCGGTGATCGCGGTCCAGCCGTCGGTGGCGACGTCGATCTTCTTGGCAGGCCCTTCGCCCTCGACGGGGTCGAACTGGGTCATCTGCTTGTAGGTTTCCTCGTCCAGCCGGCCGTCCGACATGCGGACCGCGCCTTCGTGCAGCACCCACATGTGCAGGCCCGTCGGCTGGCCGTGGCGCGCGATCACACCATAGGGCTGGATGCGCACCGGGGCAGAGGTCGCGTTCTCGATCCGCTCGGTCAGCGTGAACAGGTAATTGTCGTCGACCGAATAGGTGCGGTGAAAGACAAGCCCCGCGCCATTGTCGAACCGCAGTGTGACGGGCTTGCCCGGCGCCAGGGTATCGCCGGATTCCAGCGTCCACTGGCTTTTTGTGTCGGGCAGCGGCAGGGTTCCGCCCGCCGGGCCGACATAGCCGAAGGCGGCGTAGTAGGGCTTGGCCGCGGCGTCATCGGTGCCGATCGGGGCCAACAGGCGCACGATCTCGGGCTGGTCCAGCGTGACGCGGTAGTCCTTCAGCGACAGATCGTCGATCCGCCCGCCCAGGGTGGAGATCGACCCCTTCAGGCGCGGCGTGTCGATGACAACGCGCGGGGCCTTGGCGAAATCGGCGCCGAGCATGGTGTCGGCCGTCGCGGCCGGGGTCGCGGCGGACGAAGCGGTTGCCGAACCTGCGGCCGCCGCTGGTGCCCCGGTTGCCGCCGCGCCGTCGGCCGTCGCCGTGGCGGCCGGCGGGGACGCGGTGTCGGTCGGCGCGGGCGGCGGCGCAAACAGGGTGTACCAGACGAGGATCACCAGAAAGGAAAGAACGGTCGCAAGGATGAGGTTGCGGTTCTGTTCGTCCATGTCGGACACACCATCGCCAGCCGAAGTTGGGAGGGTTCAATAGAAGGGGGTGCCAAAGGTCAAGCGCTTTCACTGCCGCAGTCCGGACGGGTGCGGACCCGGCACAGGGTTGTCCGGCGGACGACCGCGGCGGGGCGGGCACGCCCGAGGGTGCAACCGGTTCACGGGGTGATTGTGCGCCCCTGAAGGCACCCGCTTGCCGCCGGGAATGACCAAGGATGGGCGCAGACGGGCGCAATGTCGGAATACCCGCCCGCAGGATGCCGACGGACCGGGGATCGGCCCCCAAAACGGCCCCACCAACGGCCCCATCAACGACCCTGGTATCAACCCCGGCATCGTCTACGGCAGGGCCGTGGGGTCCGGCAGCGGGGATCGGCAGCCAGGCAGGCACGATGCCGGGCCGGTCGGAACGCCAGGCCCGGTGCCCCCCGTGAACCCAGAGCGAACTCGGCGCGAACCCGGCGCGAAGCTGGGGCGAACCGGGCGCAGCACGGGGCGAACCAGGCGCAGCACGGGGCGAACCAGGCGCAGCACGGGGCAGGGCTCGTATCGGTCAGGGCGGGTTGGTGCAGACCAGGGCAGACCAGTGCGGGCCAAAGCGGGCCACTCAGCCCGCCTTGCGTTCGATCCGGGGCGTCTCGGACAGTTTCGCGGCGTGCCGTTCCGCCCAGGCGATGGTCTCTTCGAAGGGCATCGGCCGTGCGATTGCAAAGCCCTGCACATAGGTGCAGCCGAGCTGCGACAGGATCGCGTTCTCGCCCAGGGATTCGATGCCTTCGGCCACGGTTTCCAGTCCGAGTTGCTCGGCCATTGACAGGATGGCCGAGACCATCCGGCGCTGGCCCGCATCGGTATCGATGTGCGTCACGAAAGAGCGGTCAATCTTCAGGCGGTGGACAACAAACCGCCGCAGTTGCGCGATCGACGCATTCCCGACGCCGAAGTCGTCAAGGTCGATCTGGCAGCCCAGGCCCGCAAGCGCCGCGACATTGCGGATGATGACGTCATCGGACGAATCGGCCGCCACCGATTCCAGGATCTCGATGGTCAGGCGGTGCGGTGAAATCTCGAAGCGGTCGAGTTCCCATTTCAGCCTGTCCGCGATGCGGGGGTTGCACAACTCGTCGCGTGACATGTTCACCGCCACGCGCGGCACGCGCAGGCCCGCACGGTCCCAGGCGCGCAGCGACGTCAGCGCGTGAAAGACCATCACCTCGCCAAGGCGTTCGGAAAGGCCCGCGGCATGGATGACGGGCAGGAATTCGGCGGGCTGGATCATGCCGCGTTCAGGGTGCTGCCAGCGGGCCAGAACCTCGAACCCTGCCACTTCGCCGGTGTCAGTGGACAGCTGCGGCTGGTAGTGGGCGATGATCTGCCCGTCTTCCAGGGCGGTCGCGATCGACTCGCGCAGGGATGACCGAATCGCGGTTTCCCGCGCGATTTCGACCGACCACGCCCGGACGGTTCCCGCGCCGTTGCGCTGGGCCTCCTCGGCCGCCTGTTCGGCACAGTGGAACAGCGCCTGACCGCTGCGGGTCGGAACACGGGACAAAAGCGCGAAACCGCAGGACGCGGTGATGTACAGGCTGGTGGCATCGACACTGATCGGGGCGGCGATGGCCGATTGCAGGCGCGACGAGATCTGGATCAGCGTTTCCAGATTCAGGCGCGGCGATGGTGCCAGAACGACGGCAAAGCGCGCGTCCTCAAGCCGGGTGACGCTGTCCGTTTCGCGCAGGGCACCGTCGATCCGGTCCATCGTGCGGGCCAGGGCGGTTTCCAGCGCCTCGCGCCCATAGCGCTGGGCCAGGACGGCAGGCGCGTCGATCGACAGAAGCAGGCAGGCCGTCGATTTTCCCGTCGCCTCCGCTTCGGCGATGTGCCGGTCCGCGACGGCGATGGCCATGTCGCGCAGGGGCGTGGCCCGGCTGCCGCCCCGGCGGCGCAGGGTGTGGGCCTGGATCAGCCGCCACGTCGCCATGCCGATGGTGACGGGCACCAGAACCGCGGCGTTGACCGCGGCCCCCGTGGGCCCGAAGGCCAGGGCCGACAGCGCCAGAGACAGGGCGATGAGTGCGATCTCGACCGGGCGAAGCGAGGCCGCCCCGTCCCGAAAGCGGATGGCCCACCCGTCCCTTGCCTGTACCGTCATCGCTGCGTCCTGCCTGACCCCACGGGCAAGGCCTACGCCGTTCTGCTGACCGGCAGGTTAACCGCTGCCTTCTAAGTCGGGCGGATTTTCCGAATTCGCGGCCGGTCCCGGCGCCAGCCCGGCGAAGTCGAACAGCGCCGGGTCGGGCAGGTGCGACGGGCGCACGTTCATCAGCGCGCGGAACATCACCTGCCTCCGGCCCGGACTGCGCGTCTCCCAACCATCCAGCAGCTGCTTCACCTGCGCGCGCTGCAGCCCTTCCTGGCTGCCGCACAGATCGCAGGGGATGATCGGATAGCCCATGCCCTTCGCGAACCTTTCGCAATCCGCCTCGGCCACGAAGGACAGGGGCCTGAGGACCATCAGGTCGCCGTCCTCGTTCACCAGCTTCGGCGGCATCGTCGCCAATCGTCCGCCGTGGAAGAGGTTCATGAAGAACGTCTCCAGGATGTCGTCGCGGTGGTGGCCCAGCACCACCGCCGAACACCCCTCTTCCCGCGCGATGCGGTACAGGTTGCCGCGGCGCAGGCGGGAACACAGGCTGCAATAGGTCCGCCCCTGCGGGATCTTGTCCACAACGATGGAATAGGTGTCCTGATATTCGATCCTGTGCGGCACACCCATCCGCGTCAGGAACTCGGGCAGCACGGTCGCCGGAAAGCCCGGCTGGCCCTGATCCAGGTTGCAGGCCAGAAGGTCCACCGGCAGCAGCCCGCGCCACTTCAGCTCGTGCAGAACGGCCAGCAGCGTGTAGCTGTCCTTGCCGCCCGACAGGCACACCAGCCAGCGGTCGCCGGGGCGGATCATCGCGAACCGCTCCATCGCCTCGCGCACGTCCTGCACCAGTCGTTTGCGCAGCTTGCGGAACTCGGTCGTCTTCGGGGCGCCGAAGAACAGCGGGTGGATGTCGTCGGCATCGTCCAGCATCGGGCGGATCCCCAGATCGCGCGGTCGCGCGCGTCAGCACGCTTGCCATAGGGATGGCGGTCTGGAATCGTCAAGTGGGCGGCGTGCGCAATGGCCCTGGGGGTGGGCATGGAACCGGAGGTGGAGGGCGAACCCGATCAGCCAAAGAGCGCTCCGCCGCGCGGGCCGGGGGCGCAACCGCGCCGGGGCAGTGCCGGCAGCAGCCTGTTTCTGCTTCTCGTCTTCGGTTTCGGCGCAGCCGCCGGCCTTTTGCTGGCCTTCGTCGGCGCCGGGCTGATCGCGGAATCCGGAGCGCTGATCCTGACGGTGTTCCTGTCGGCGCTGGTCGTCGTCGGCGTGCTGGGCGGGCTGGTCTTCCTGTTCCGCAAGGCGATCCTGCGCAGCCTCTTCGGCGTCGCCGAAACCCAGGTCGAGCTGTTCGCCGACCCGCTGACCCGCGTGGCGCAGGGGGCGCTGGCCCGCGACGCACCGGCGGCAACGCAGGCGGCGCGCGATCTGGTGGCGCTGGCCTTCGCGCGGTATTCCTGGCTGTCGGCGCGGCGCTGGATCATCACGTCGCTGACCGCCCTGATCGCCGCGATGGCGGCTCTGGCGGGGACCGCACTCTTGTTCCGGCAGAATGCCCTTCTGCAGGCTCAGAACGACCTTCTGACCCAGCAGAACACCAAGGTCGAGGCGCAGACGATTCTCGCCTCGCAAGGCGTGCAATTGGCCGAGGCAGCGCGGAACGCCCAGCTTGCGGTCGAGATCACCGCGATCGCGGCCGAAATGGGCAAGGCCGCCGACACCGCCGCCGATCGCGCAGAGGCGGCAGCGACGACGGGTGCCACAGTCGCGCCGCTTCCCGCGCTGGTGAACATAGTTGACCCGACCTCCGGGCTTGACCGGGCACTAATGCTGCGCATCGTGTCGATCAGCCGGGCGCTCCGGCCCTACCGCTTTCTGGACCTGGGTCTGCGCCCCGGAGACGACTCGGACCGGATGCGCGTCGCGATGCTGGGCCGCCGTGCCGATCTGCCGAGAACGTATGCGCGCCTGGCCGCCGCGCGGGGCTGGGCCGAAGACGATGGCGCGAACCGCCTGATCGACCGACCGGCCAGCCCCGAGCGGGGACAGCTTCTGCAGGTGCTTCTGTCGGGCGGTATCGTGGACTTTAATGCCCTGAACCTCTTCGGACTCGACCTGAGCTTCGCACTTCTTCAGAACGGCGAACTGAAGCAGATCACAGCCACACGGACGCAGCTTTCCTACGCTGACCTGACGGGCAGCTACATTGTGGCCTGCGATCTTGGCGGGTCCGTTTTTGATAACACTCGGTTCCGGCAGACCGTGATCCAGGGCACCACCTTTGCGGAGGTGGGGCCGGACCGTATCCGCCCGCCGTTCCGGGCGAAGGATGCACCGATTTCGACTCCGATGCACGGTGCAGATTTCGGTGGTGCGTTCCTGCAGGACGTGGATTTCACGTCCGCCCAGCTTCTGGCGGCCCATTTCGACCGCGCAGTGCTGGCGGGTGTAAACTTCCGCGGCACTACCCTAAGCGCCGCGGACATGCGCGGCGCGGTGATCCTGCGGGCCGACTTCGCTGGAGCAGACCTTCGGTCGGTGGATTTCGATGGCGCAATCCTGTTCGGTGCCGATCCACTGGGGCAGCTTGCATCCACGACGGAACGCTTCGCCGCCGATCGTTACACCGCCGCCCCTGCGACGATGGACGAGGTGATGGAGTCGCTTGGCGCCACCAATCAGCTCACGTCCGACGATGTGGCCCGCATCACCGGCGGACAGACGGCGTTCCGGATCACGCGCGTGAAGCCCTTCGACGACTGAGAACGATCCGGGGCAGGGGCCGGAGCGTATCCCTTGCCGAACGGGGGTGCGCATGAAGTATCTGACCTTGGCTGTGACACTGGGGCTGGGCCTTGCGGTCTTGTCGGGGTGTACCGCGCGCCCGCGGCCCGACCAGCCGCCCCTGAGCACCCGGCAACTCAACCTCGAGCAGTTCTTCGCCGGTCCGATCACTGCGCACGGGCAATTCCAGGATGCGCTGGGCCATGTGTCGCGCCGGTTCGACGTGGCGATGCGCGGACGCTGGGATGGGAAGACGCTGACCCTGACCGAGGACTTCCGCTATTCCGACGGTACCGCCGAACGCCGCGTCTGGACTCTTCGCAAGACCGGCCCCGACACCTGGGAAGGCACCGCGCCCGGCGTCATCGGCACGGCCCGGGGCGAGGAGCGGGGCGATACCTTCAACTGGCGCTACACAATCGACCTGCCCAAAGGCGACGGCACGACCGTGCGGGTCAGCTTCGATGACTGGATGTGGCTTGTCACCGACAGGCGCGTGCTGAACCGCGCCTACATGCGGAAGTACGGGCTGACGGTGGGCGAAGTCACGATCTTCTTCGAGAAATAGGTGGCGTGCCGGATCAGTCCGGCACGTTGTCGATGCCCGATCCCCCCAGCGGATGACAGCGCAGCACCCGGCGGACGGCCAGCCAGCCGCCCCGGATAGCACCGTGCCGCTCCAGCGCCTCAAGCGCATAGGCCGAGCAGGTGGGCGTGAACCGGCAGCCGTGTCCCACCCAGGGGCTCAGGACAAGGCGGTAGGCCCGCACCGGCAGCGCGACGATATGCGCAAGGGGGGTCACGCCTTGCCCCCGGAATCGTGCGGCCTGCCCGCACCGCCTTGTCCGGGGTCGCGGTGGACGCGGTCGAAGGCCCGCGCCAGGTCGGCCAGCATCACGGCAAAGGGCATCGCCACGGTCGCCTCGGGGCGGCCGACCAGCACATAATCCCACCCCGGCCGCCCGCCGCTGGACAGCACCGCCCGCACCAGTGCGCGCAGCCGCCGCTTGGCGCGGTTGCGCGTGACGGCATTGCCGATCTTCTTGGAACAGGTGAACCCCACGCGGATCGCGGGTCCGCCCGGTTCGTCTGCGCGGCGTTCGCGCGCCTGAAGGGTAAAGCCGGGCGTTCCCGCCCGCCGGGCCTGTGCCGCGCGCAGGAAATCGGCCCGATGCCGCAACACAAGTGCCGCAGCGGGCTGGGCCGTTGCGGCCACGCGGCCGGCGTCGGTGTCAAAGGGCGGCGCGGTCACGGCGCCCGCCCGTCCGCGATGCTACGCGGACAGGACCTTGCGGCCACGCGCGCGGCGGGCGGCAAGAACCTTGCGGCCGCCCTTGGTGGCCATGCGGGCGCGAAAGCCGTGGCGGCGCGCGCGGACAAGGTTCGAAGGCTGATAGGTGCGCTTGCTCACGATGCTCTCCGTCTGGGGCGGGCAGCAAAGACTGGCTGCGGATTCGTCGCCCCGTTTTATCGAAGCCCGGCTGATAGACGGGGTTGCGGCCCAAGTCAACCGCGAGCCGGACCCGGGGCCGGGCGCCGTCCGGCATCTACGCGCGTAGCTACAGATGCACTACGCGGAAACTACGGCAAAGCTACGGGGAAACTACGCCCAAAACCGACGCGCTCTGCGGACCGGGCGGCGTCCGCCGGTGGTGTCCGCCCGCGACGCTTTTTGACAAGCGGTGCCCGGCGCGGCATAGAACAGACGCGCCCGCGCGGCGTTCGGGGCGTGGGGCAGAAGGCGGCGATGTTCCTGAATTCGCTTTCCGGTCGGTTCCTTATCCTGACGACCGTCTTCGTGATGGTTGCCGAAGTGCTGATCTTTGTGCCCTCGGTCGCGCGGTTCCGGGCCGATTTCCTGATGGCGCGGCTGGACCGCGCACAGATCGCGGCACTTGCCGTCCTTGCCGCGTCGGACCAGACGCTTGATCCAAAGCTACAGTCAGAACTTCTTGAAAATGCAGAGGTTTATAACGTCGTCCTTCGCCGGAACGAGGCCCGCGAACTGGTTCTGTCGATGCCGGTCCCGCAGCCGGTGGACGCGACCTTCGACCTGCGTGACGCCCCCGCCTGGCTGCTGATCCGCGACGCGATCGTCAGCCTTGTCGATAGTCGCGAACGTGTGATCCGCGTGATCGGCGATCCGGTCAAGCGCGCCGGTCTGCTGATCGAGGCGACGATGCCGACCGCGCCCCTGCGCTCGGCGATGATCGACTACGGGCTGCGCATCCTTGCCCTGTCGGCGGTGATTTCGGTGGTGACGGCCAGCCTTCTGTTCCTGGCCGTGCGAAGGCTTCTCGTCATGCCGATCAAACGCGTCGTCGCCCACATGCAGGCCTATGCCGAGGCCCCCGAGGACGCCCGCCGGTTCATCGTCCCGTCCGCGGGCGTGACCGAATTGCGCGATGCGGAGACGGCGCTTCAGATGATGCAGCGCCAGCTGACCTCGGCGCTCCGGCAAAAGGACCGTCTTGCGCAACTGGGTGGGGCGGTCGCGAAAATCAGCCACGATCTGCGCAACATCCTGACGACGGCGCAGCTTCTGGCCGACCGGATGGAAGAGAGCGAGGATCCGGCCGTCCGGCGCACGACACCAAAGCTGGTCAGTTCCATCAGCCGCGCGGTGAACCTCTGCGAGGCGACGCTTGCCTTTGGCAAGGCCGACGAACCGCCACCCGCGCTTGCCCGGTTCATGGTGCGGGGTCTGATCGACGATGTTGCCGAAAGCGAGACCCTGTCGGGAAACGGCACGGTGGACTTTGTCGTCGACGTGGCACCCAGTCTGTCGATCCGCGCCGATCAGGAGCAGCTTCACCGCGTGCTGACCAACCTTGCCCGCAATGCCAGGCAGGCCATCGAAGCGACGGGCCGGCCCGGAACCATCGAACTCGGCGCCGGCGAAAACGAGGCGGAGTGGTGGATCCGTGTCGGAGACACCGGCCCCGGCCTGCCGCAGCGGGTGCAGGAGCATCTGTTCGAGCCGTTCCACGCGGGCAGCCGCAAGGGCGGAACCGGCCTGGGTCTGGCCATCGCCGCAGACCTGGTGCGCGGCCACGGCGGGCGGCTTGAACTGGTCAGGACAGGCCCGGAGGGTTCGGAATTCATGGTCCGCCTGCCGAAAGTGGCCGACACCGCGGCCCTACGGAACGGTCGTGACGGCCACGCCGCGAACCCGCCCGCGGCCGCGCGCACTGCCCAGGTTTAGGCCTTGCAATGGGCCACGACGGGGGCTAAATGCCGCTCTCACGATGGACCCGTAGCTCAGCTGGATAGAGCATCAGACTACGAATCTGAGGGTCGGGCGTTCGAATCGCTCCGGGTCCGCCAGCCACTCCCCCAATTTGCCCACCACCCGACTTCGTCGCGGTTTCCGCCGACATTCCCCCGGCTTGCAGCGGAGCACTCCGCACGGAGACCGTCGAAGCGCGCTAGCCCTATGCCATCGAGGCCCCGCGTCTCCGCCGGGCTTTGGAGACCATCCGCTTTTGCCCAACAACAGGGAAAATACAGGGAATCTGCACCAAATCAGGGGGCTCGACCAAGCAAAACGGCATCTCCGCCCCGATTTTAAGGCACCTTTTCAATGGCTTAAAAGGCAATTCCCTGTTCCGTGGAAAACAGGGGCGTGTGGTCGGCATAACAGGGACCTTTTCCTGCAGAACAGGGCGACGTCGAGGGTGAAACAGGGATGCATCACGCGCGCGGCAAACGGGGCGAAGCGCGACCTCATCCGGTCAAACGTCCGCCGGAACCTTCCCTTCGGGCGGCATAAACCCCAGCAAGTACTCCTGCTCCGCCCAGGCGAAGGGCAGATCGGTTGCAAGGATTCGCTCCAGCGACAGCCCGGTGGGCTGCCGGCCTTCAAGGATTGCGACCTGGATGCGCGGCGAGAGGAAGGCGAGCCAAGCCTTGCGACGCTCCCGGCTGCCGGACGGCGGTATCCGCTTTGCGGATGCGATTGGCCTCTCAACCTTCCGCAAGCGCGCGTCGGCGTGCTGATGCGACTCGGCGAGCGCACGGATCAAGGTCGGGTCTGGAAGCGGCTCACGCTCGCCGGCGATGAGCTTCGTCTCGATGCCGCGACGCCGTAGCGGAAAGCCCGTCGTCATGGACAGGACATCAAGGCTTAGCTCATCCTGCGTTAAGCCGAGCGCTGCAGCCAGCACGGCCGGGTCGAGGTCGACATGGATCGTGCCCGGCCCGATGGACCCGCGCAGGACGAGCGTCGCCAGACTGCCCTGCGGGTCCTTGAGCAGCCGCTCTGTCAGGTCCGAAACCTGCTTGGACAGTTCGGCCGCGCGCCGGGCATCGGCGGTCTTAAGAAGTCCATGTCGATCGGCCAGTGCCTGCAAATGTCCAGCGATGCGGGTGGCAATCAGGGTCTCGAGCGAACGGGCTGGAATGCGCCAGGCGGAGGGGTCCGTGCCCCCGGTGATCAGTCGGTTCGACACATAATAGCGATAGCGCCGACCATTCGCGACGGTGTGGCTTGGGGTCAGAAGGTCGCCGGTCTCGTCGCGCAGCTTCCCGGTCAGAGCCGAGGTTGGTGCTGCGCTCGGTCCGGGCGGAGTCGAGGCTTCGTCCCGGCGTGGACGCGCCTTCGCGGCCAGTAGCGCCTCCTGCACCCGGTTCCACTGGACTTCCTCGATGATGGCGGGATGCGATCCGGGATAGACCTTGTCTCCGTGTCGGATCAGTCCGCGATAGGTCGGGTTGGTCAGAAGGTAGTGAATCTGTCCCCGCTCAAACGGAACACCACCCCGGGTGCGACCCGACGGATAGCGGTGCAGCTTGGTTACGAGTCCCAGGCGCTTCGTCTCCGCTTCGACGAGGCCGATGCTTTGGAGGCTGTCATAAAGATCGAACACCTGCCGGACAACGGCGGCTTCCTCGGGATTGACGACCATGCTGCGGTTCTTCGGATCGGTGGAGCTGTCGTACCCAAGCGGCAGGGTTCCGCCCATCCACATGCCCTTCTTCTTCGAGGCCGCGATCTTGTCGCGAATGCGCTCGGCGGTGACCTCGCGCTCGAACTGCGCGAAGGAGAGAAGCACGTTCAGTGTGAGCCGTCCCATCGAGGTCGAGGTGTTGAAGGCTTGGGTCACCGAGACGAACGAGGCCCCCGCCGCATCCAGCCGCTCGACGAGTTTGGCGAAGTCCGCAAGCGATCGTGTCAGACGGTCAATCTTGTAAACGACGACCATCTTCACCTGACCGGTGTCGATCGCGGCAAGCAGCCGCTGCAGGCCAGGTCGTTCCAGCGTTCCCCCAGAGATGCCGCCATCGTCGAAGCGCTCGGGCACGAGGGTCCAGCCTTCGTGCCGCTGGCTTGCGATATAGGCTGCACAGGCCTCCCGCTGTGCATCAAGCGAGTTGAAGTCCTGCTCTAGACCTTCCTCGGTCGACTTGCGCGTATAGATGGCTGCGCGGATGACCGGGGGCCGCGTCATTGCCGCCTCGTCTTTGCGTATTTGGATTGGACTGACCGTTTGGAAGTGGGTGGTCCCGCCGCATCTCGGCCAGTCAACCCAAAGAACCGGGGTCCCGACCAGCGCGCGCCGGTGATGGCGCGGGCGATCGCCGAAAGCGATGTCCAAGGCTTGCCCCGCCAGTGGAACACGCCGTCCCCAATCTCCACGACATGCGTGACCCCGCCCCATTCACGCAGGAGGCGTCCGCCGGACTTCAGCCGAGGCGTCGGTGCCGCTGCCACGGGGGAAGCAGCGGCAGCGAGCCTCGTGTGAAACCCAGGCGGCAGGCCGCCCCGCGCGCGGGCCTGAAGTTCGAAAGCCAGAGCGCGGCAGGCTAGGGGGCGGCTCAGGCTCTTCGGGACAGGTGTCCCGAAGAGGTCAAACCACATGCGGACCAGTCCGGCACGATCGAGCTTGGCCAGGCCGGCCAGATCGGGCTGCCCGGTCACGCAGAGACCTCGCGAGCGATCCGGTAGCGGGACCCGGTCTTGCCCTCGCGCGGCAGCAGGCGTTCGACGGTCGCGCCGTCCTTCTTCAGGCCGCTGATCGCGGCTCGCGCCGAGTGCGCTTGCCAGCCGAAGGTGTCACAAAGTTCGGCGATGCTCGCGCCGCCTTCCTTAGAGAGCACATCGCGGAGCGCCTCACGTCGCGTAGTGGCTTTGCGATGGCGCGTCGTGGCGGGGGGTTTGAGGGGGGCGGGCGCGCCTTCAGGGTCGGCGCCCGGTGCGATCTGAGTAACTTCGGGCCCCTCAGTCGGCTGGGCGCCTGCGGCAGCAGCGTGTTTGTCTGATTTGCGTTTGGGCATTGGGCTTCTCCTGGGTTCCGGCGCCCGCGGGATGCGAGGCGCCGTACTGGGAGAAGCCCGGGGTCGGTCCGGGCGCGTGCTAACAACGCTTCGTTTGAACGAGAAGTCGAGCGGAAATGGAGGGATCAAGTAGGCGGCGTCTTCTATCGTCTTAGGCAGGCTCGAGCATGATCATACTCAGCTGGTTGAGGAAAGAAGGTCTCAAACGGGCGGAAAGCGGTCGTTCGCTGCGTCGCGAACGAATGTCCGCAACGAGATCGCCGCCGGCTATGAATTCATTTGGTCATCTGGCCCGAAAGCCGCGCAGTTATCTTGATCGGGAACCGCTGTCGCGGCACCAGTCGATCCGTCCCTGCCGGATCCAGAAGTGACACTGGCACTCGTTCGTCTGCCGGACCGAGGGTGAGATCGTTGGGCGATTTAACCAGTCCGCCATGGCTGTCCACTTGGGTCTCCGGTTCTTGCTGAGGGACAGCTTGATGGTCTGGCCGCACCCACCGGGGCAGTGGAAGCAGGCCCATTTGTCGACGCCATCGCGCACAATGGTCATCTCCCCCGGCACGATCTGATCCGGCATCGGGTGTGTGTGTGTTACCCTGGCAAGCAGGTCACTTCGTGGAATGAGGCGGAGGAGCTCAAGGCAATTCCGCAGAATGTCGATCATCATCCCTCTCACCCGATGCGATCCAGGAACGGGTCGACGTCGCCGATCCCCCAGTATTCCTCGCTGCCGCAGACCGGGCAGTCGGACCGGGGCTGCGCCGCCTGCGAACGCTCGAAGCCCTTGTCGAGCTTGCGATAGCGTTGCCATGTCCATCCGCCGCCGCCGCGGAAGTCGACGAGACCAGCAAGAAGTTCGTTCACGGCCATTGTGGCGGCCTCGGAGGTGAATGTCACGACGGCCGGCGCGGGATTACCTCCGCCGCGAACATAGGCCTCGGTCTTTTGCCGTTCATATTCGGCGGGGTCCGATCGCTGGAGGTCCTCCTCGCGGGCCCTGACGCGATCAACTGTGCCGCGGCAGCCGTGGCACGCCGACGTAGGAAACAGTACGCTGACCCGCGCGGCCATCTCGAGGAGGCCGGGCTCGCCGTCGTCGCGGGGCATCAGGATCAGCCCGACATCGATGACCGGGATCAGGTAGAAATGCGCGACGCGGTTCAGGTAGATGCGCCCGGCGTGATCGTCCGTGCATCCGAAGATTACGTCGCAGGATTTCAGCGCGTCACGGATGTGTGGCGCATCCACCCAGCCGTTCATCGACCGGATCTCGACGTCGAGGCCCATCATCGTCACCTCGCGCGCCATGACGTCGACCTTGGGCACCGCGTTTTCGGCATCCTTTCGAGTCGCGCCGTACAGGCGGTTCAGGTTGGAGTGCTCGACCACGTCATCGTCGATGACCACGATGCGCCCCACGCCGAGGCGGGCGAGGAGCTGGACCACCGGGCTGCCGGTGCCGCCGCAGCCGACCACGGCAACGGAGAGCTGCTTGAGTAGGCCGTTGACCTCCGGCCCGAAGGCCAGTGCCTGCCGGGCAAAGGCTTCCGACGGGGTCGGCACGTCGGTCGACTGCATCTCGATCCGGGTGCCGATGACGGTCACGCGGTGACAGGGCTGGGGTGTCATGTCGTCTTCCCATACCCGTGCCCGGTAGAGGCTGTCACCGACCTGCACGACGCTCACCAGGCTCGTCTCCTCGCCGTTACGGTTCCGGGCCAAGGTGAAGAGGTCGCGCTCGTTGCGATCGTCTTGGTCTGAGAATCCGTCGAAGCCTCCCGGGTGACTATGAACGATCGCCGGCACCAGGCCTTCCTCCTTGGCCCGGCGACAGAGCTGGGCGAAGGATTTGGTATTCCAGGTGACGTGCTTGTCGCTGGCATCGACGCGATCCTCGTGCGGGATCGCGATGACCTCGTAGGAGGTGTAACGGGTCCGCTGCTTGAGGTCCCAGGGATCCTGCGCGATCTCGCTTTTGCCGAGAAGCATGTAGGCAGCGCCTTCGTGTCCACGAGGATGCGCAAGCAGCGCCTGCAGCTTGTCGCGGTGACGGGCGTGGAGAGTGATGTCGCTGCGTTTCATGCCGCCACCTCCAGGGCCTCTTCGACCCGCTTCAGCATGGTCCAGATGCCGTCGGTGCCGGGACGCCACTGGTTGTTGTGGCGAGACCAGCGCTGCCAGGTCTGGCCAGCATGAGTCTCCCGCACCTGCGTGCAGCGGGGCTCACGCTGGCCGGCAAGGAACTTGAGATGCGGTACGGCGTAGAACATGTCGGGCGCGACCTCGGGATACGAGGGCGGCAGCAGGATCAGGATATCCGCCTGGGCGACCTGATACTTGCCTTCCGGCAGCGTGATCCCGGTGAGGATCACGCCCTTCTTTCCGCCTTCGATGACCTCGCGAACGGTGATGCCGCGACCCTCGAGGTAGCGGCGATCCTGACGTGGGAGGAGACTCATGCCGCACCCCCTTCCGTGGTCTGGGGCACGCCGGTGAAAAAGTGTTCCAGGCCCGCATCCGCGAGGCAGATCAGATCGGTGTCGCCGACCAGGATGTCATCCTTGCCGGGGATCACCTGCCAGACGGCGAACATGGTGGGATCGACCCCGGCCAGCTTCTTGAGCACGCGCCCGCTGATGACCCTGTGGCCCCATTCGAGGCGCTTGCCATCGATGTCGAAGCGGAAGGAGTCCGCGCTCGGGAAGACCAGGAAGCGCTCGACCTGGCCGGGGCGCAGGTCCGTGGTTTCCTCGAGGCGCAGTTCCTCGAGTTCACCGTTGCGCAGCACCTGGAACACGAGGTGTTCCTCGGCCTTGCGGAAGCCGGCCCCCTCGATGATCTGGCGGCCGGTGGGCGTCGGATCGTCGATGACGGCGTCGGTGAACTTGAGGTCGTGGTCGCCGACCAGGACCTTGTACGGTCCGTGGTCGCGGGGGTTGCGGCCGGCCTTCAGGGCAGCCTGGAGATCTTCGATTTCGATCGGTTCGGTAGACATGGCAGCAAATCCTCTTCTTGTCTGCTCGACGCCCGCAGCAGGCGCCTTGTGCCACCTATGCTCCCAAGAAGCGGCCCATCGGACGCTGCCACCAGAAAATTGGCAGAAAAGTTTTGCATCGCCTGATGCCGGCCCATATCGGCACGCCGAGGCCCGCGCTTCTACCAGATATTGATGGTGAATTCTTGGGCACAACTTGGTATGGTGTGGTCTCCGTCGGCGCTCACAAGAATCGAAGCCCTCGGAAAAATTCTGAAGAAGATGTCCGATGGGCGTCTTTTCGAGAGCATAGACGAGTGACAGGCAATCGAGCGGCTCATGAAAGACGACAAAGACGTAGACAAGTTCTACACCCCCGAAGACGCCACTGAGGCAATCCGAAACCTGTCAGCCGAACAGAAGCGAAGGCTCGCGGCAGTAGCCAAAAGGCGCGCCTGGTTTGCGGGAGACCCTGAGGGCTTGCTGCATGAAGCCATCGCAAGCACAGCAATAGGGAGGAGACGATGGAACCGTTCCGTGGATATCGTGCGCCATCTGAACAAGGTGATGCAGAGTATCACATCCAATGCCGCGAAGCGCAGAAAGGTCGCGTCCGACAAACGCGAAGAGCTCTCGACACGAGAAGAATGGCGAGATGAAGAACTGTCGACCGAAGCCGCGCTCGAGGCCCGCGAGTTCCGAGAGGAGCAACACGCAAAGGCCATCGAACTGTGCGGTGACGATTGGGAAGTGCAACTTCTTGTAGAAGGTCTGCTCAACAACAGCACCCCGGAAGAGCTGGTCGAGCTCTTCGGAAGCAAGACCTCATATGAAACGGTCCGAAGAAGAATGAATCGAAAAATCGAGAACTACCGGGCCCAGGGTGATAACCGATGACGAAAAAGAAGGACCCCGGAGTGACCCGTCTCGAAGACGAGCTGGTGGAAGATGTCTTTGCGATGACCGACGCTGAGATCGAGGCGGAGCTTCGGGAAGGGGGCGTCGATATCGTCACGTTCGACAAAGAAATGGACGATCTCTTTGCGTCCGCCCTCGCAGAGGGTGGACAACGGCGCCTGCAGGACGCCCGCAAGGCGGTCGACCTACATCATGAACGCCAGAAGCGGAAAGAGCAGCAAAGATCTCAGGACGAGCTTCGCGCGAAGATCGCCGAAATCGTAGCAGGCAACCCTAATCTGACGATGGCCGCCCGCAACTTCGAAAAGGAACATGACGGCGATCTGGAGGGGGTCCTTGAGGACCTGCAGGAGCTCACGGGTGACGATTGGGATGATGATGAGTGATGCGCATCATCCGTGAACCAGAGGAGTTGTTGAGGGAATTCGGCGTCTCGCGCCCAGACCAGATCGACTTGGAGGCCATCGCCTGGACGCAGAACGCGCGCGTCCAATACCGTCATCTTCACGGGTGCGAGGCACGGATCATTGGTGCTGGAAACCGTGCGAAGATCTCCCTTAAGCCGGATGGGAACCCTCGCAGGAGACGTTTCTCGCTGGCACATGAGATAGGTCATTGGCAGTGCCATCGGGGTCAGACCCTGATGTGCCAGTCTGACGATATCGAGACGGGCAGTACTATCGGGAAACTCCCAGAGCGTGCAGCCGACCGCTTCGCTGCGCAGCTTCTGATGCCCGAGTTCCTGATCCGTGAGAGCCTTCGTGGCTACAACAACCGATTTGACATGGGGACCATTAGGGCGATGGCCGAGGACTTCGACATGAGCCTCACGGCCGCGGCGATCAGGCTGGTCGAGCGCAATACGCAGCCGAGTCTCCTTGTCTGTCACACTCCGAACGGGCGGAAGTGGTTCACACGCTCCCCGAAGGTGGACCAGCGATGGTTTCCCATGGACCACCTGGACAATGACAGTCTCGCGTTCGACGTCCTGTTCGGAGGAGGGCCAGACGACAGGATGTTGCGCGCAAGCGGAGCGGACGCCTGGTTCGACAAGCCATGGGCGGACGAGATACTGATCAAGGAACAGACTGTACGCATCTATGACGATGCCATTCTGACACTCCTCGTCGTGCATGACGAGCGCATGCTCGCAGATTAGGGTTCGGCATCCAACGAAAAAAACAGGCGTCAAAGAAAAGATGACGCAGTCAACCTCTTATGCATTGTTTCGGCCCTCGAATCTGGAGATCGGCTCGCAGAAAGTGCGGTGCATAGTCCAAAGCGATCATAGTTCTTTCAGCATCCCCGTGCCTAAAAGCGGACGCTATGATCTACGTTTCTAAATGGCCGCTCAGGGCCTCCTGCAGACGTTTGAGCCACTCCGCACGACCGTTTAGTAACGACCGTCAGTACTGGGGTTGACCTGAGCCCCGAGTCCTCTTCCAGTTTTGGTAGAGTCCGCTCCATCGAGGATACGTAAAATGAGCCGAACGAGGTTCCCAAAAGAACATGCTATCGCGATGCCGAAGGATCAGGAGTCTGGGATGTTGACGCCGATGTCTGCTGGAAGCACGGGTTGAGCTAGGCGACGTTCTACAAGTGCAAGGCTGGGTAATGCAGGCTTCGAGGTGGCGAGCGCCGGGCGGTTGCAGGCGCTTTGCACACCAGAACGGCAAGCTGAAGAAACGTCGGCTGAGGGGTTTCTTGGCAATGCCATCCCCTCAAGGCTGTCGCAGCAATGAAATGGTGGCGCGCTGCGTCAGGCGGAAAGCGGTGGCCCACGTCGTCGCGATGTACAGAGTGTGCCAGCCTTGGTCGATCCAAGGATAGGTCTCTCTTCAATCAGGCCGCGGACTCTCTGCAATTCCGGCGGAGAGTTGGGTCTATGGTCAGATGCGACAGAGGATGGCCGCGGCCTTCTGGAGATTCGTCACGCTTTTCAATGTCAGCACCGAGAGAGTGCTTCGGGCCTGGTCCCTAGTTAATCCTTAGCCTGTCAAAGAATATTCGGTTCCGCTTCCTCGCGTCGCTCACCACTTTGTTGTAGTCGATGACTTCGTAGTAAATCTCGAAGTTCCGATGATATCCATACCAGGCACGGCCATCCGGTGTTTGGCTTGCGTCCCTGCCCTTCAGGATGGTGGCAAGCTTGTCTGTTATGTCGCAGATTACGTAAGCGAACGCGGGGATTTTGGAGTTTGCGGTTGCTATGTACCGACCGGCATCATCCTTGAAGCGCCCCGATCTGATTTCCCCTATCTGATTGAACACCTGATCTAGTGGATTCCTCTCCTCCGTGTAGTCGTCCCTCATAGGTTTCTTAAATTCAATCACGACCACAGAATTTATCGGTGCCTTGTCTTCTGTTGGCTCTGAAAAGGAGACCTTTCGATCGAAGATCATCAAGTCAGGTCGCAACTTCGATGTGCTCTCGAAGTTGTCATGCGCGCTAAGCTTCTTGTCTGAAGCAATGTAAGTGTGGAAAGTTAGGCGCTCGTCGATCAGCCAGAGGTTCTGTTGAGAATAGAGCGTTTCTTGATCGGTCGAGCGCATAGGAAAGACGATGTTGTGCACGACCTCCTCAAGAGGATACTTCCCGTCCTTCACGTTCGCAGACAGGGCTCGTTCGAGCAGGTCAATGATGATCTTCCTATGCATGACGTGGTGGGCAAGTGCAGCAGTACCAAGCTCGCTGTATCTCTCAATAAAGTCAGATAGTTGACCTTTGTAGGTCTCGTAGTCGTCGATCTTCTCGGCCCCAGAGATCAGCCTCGCGCTCTCGCGCTTGATGCCGACTTCCTTCTTGTGAAGCTCATGATGAAGGATCATCTCAATTTCGATCTTGGATGCATTCGGCTTGATGCTGTCGATGAATTCGTCACGATATCGCATCAGTGGTTTATACTGCGGTGCTTCCTCCTTTACATATTTGAAGATGCGCTCGACCTTCGCCTCATTGAGGGAGGCAATATAGTTGCACAACGTCGCCTGGACTGCCTTCAAACACTCTGCCCGGATATCGGCCTTTGATATGACCTCTGCTGGTAGCAGTGACATTTGTGCTTCGGCATCTTGGGCGTCTGATCCAGAAATCTCAAAGTCCGTTCGAATATTGTTTACTCTCTGATCAAGGTAGTCGCCTTTGACGATCGCCAAATAGACAAACTGATTTCCATCGGAGTCCGTTAGCTTAGATGATAGATTGGGAATAAAGTCGTCCAAGTTTTCGGTTAGAACGCCGCGCGAATTCGCCGAGTAGATCAAACGATGCTTATTCGCGCGCGGTGATACGATCTTGAAGCCATGCATCTTGAACTTGCTGCCACTAACTTCAAATGCATGTTCAGAGGCATTGACCTGATAGGTCGTCTTGAAGATATCTTTAATCGAGTGCGTGACACCGTCAACGTTCAGCGTGATCTCTGGGCAGTCGGGACGAAGAAGTACAAGAATGAAATGCTCAATGATGCGCTGCGCCAGGGCCTCGGCTGTTCGCGGACACTCGTCTTTGTAGGGGGAACGAAAGCCCCTGAGATGAACGGTCGTGCCGGTGATGGCGCCGTCGACTGGTACCGGTCTAGCATTGTCTGGGTCATAGCTGGTATCGAAACTGAAAGATCGCCGCCAAGGGTGATCCATATCAGGTTCGCGGAAGAAGCTCTCGATGTCTGCCTTCTCAAAGGCCACGAGCCACATCAGACGGCCTAGACCTTTGCCACCTCTGGAGAATTTATGCTCAGAGAAGGTAGTGTTGAAAGAATCGAAGTTGGTGTCGTTGAACCCGACGCCGGTATCCTTGATTGTAAAATTGATAAAGGGCGTTTCCTCCTCAGGATTGAGCGCAAGGGTAGCTTCACGCTCACAGTCGATGACGATGGAATGGACGCGGCTTTTGTCTGCTTCCTCAATGGCCTGGTAGGCATTCATGATCGCTTCGAACAATGGAAGCAAAGACTTCCACTTGGGCAGGGTAGTTTGTCGGACCTGCCCACGAAGGTTGGTCTTGAGCGTCATGTTGTTGCGTGTCCGTCGTAGAGCGCAGCTACGCTGGCGATGTATCCGGCGAACGCCGTCACGAAGGTTTTGAGCGATGTCAGGTCGCTCAGTTGCCCGTACGCCCCGTCTGCATCCGCCGTCCTGGGCGAAGCAAGGAAGGTAGCGGACGTGTAGAGTCCTTCCTGTACGAGCTTGCGGCACATGATATCATAGCGCGCGGCATAGGACGCCGATCGAAATTCCGGAAAAATCGGGAAATGCGGCGAGGCTTCCCGGACAGGGGCCCGCGACTCCGCACAGTCCTCCAACAGCATGAGCCATCCCAAGAAGGGACGCGGGCTGTCTTTCCCGAGTGCGCCCTCGCGGTAGGCGGTCCAAAGATCGTGCGCCGTACCGATCGCTTCCTCGGCACGGTTGTTGAAGTTGTTCCCGAAGGACGGTCCGACCTGGGACTTGAACTCAAGCGCTGCGACAAGCTGGCCTCGGTACATCACCAACATGTCCCAGAGCTTTGTAGGGCGAAAGTAACCTGGCAGGGTCAGCATGCGGCGCTGAACGTGGATATCGGCCATGGCAAGGCCGTTGCGCTCGATCAACGCAAGGACAAGGGCCAAGAAGCCGTCCATATTCTTGCCCGCTGTGACGGCACCGCGCGCGCCAGCATCAATCTTGCCCAAGGCGATCTGCTTTTCAATTGCGGTGGCCCGATTTCCCCAAAAGAGCTTTACGGCTTCCCGAGCACGATCCTCATAATCCGCCAAGTCCAACGTCATGCAGAAGCTTCTCCACCAATCAACCGAAGTTCGGCGCTGCTCAAACCATAAAGCCCAGCAACAACAGCGCCGATCTCGCCAGCATCGTTCTTCCGGACGGCGTCGGCAAGCCGGTGCTGAACGGTTTCGGAAACAGAATGCCAATGTGGAAGGCGTATCTTGCGAAGGTATTGCGCCTGAAAGCGCAGGTATCCGCCCCGCATTTTTGTGGAGTAGAGCGAAACGAAAAGCCTTGCGATGCCAGACCGCATGACGGCCTGGAGGGCACGCACGTCCCAATCAGAGGATGTGACAAAGTAGAGATTGTGATGAGGGTAGAGCTGACCCGGTTCGTGAATGATTGAGGCATCCCCTCGGATGTCGGGGATCAACAGCTTCTCCCGGTAGGTCAGCTCTGGATAGATGCGATCAATCGTCCGATACCAGTTTTGCGGGTTCTTTTCCGCGATATGTCTTCCGGCGATTTGCTCTCTGCGGTCTTCGAGGAAGCGCTTCAGCCTGGGATAATCTTCGAGCTTCACGAGGCGTCCATCCTCGGCAAATGGGTTGATGATCCCCTTGCCGCGCCAAGCGATTTCGTCAGCAGCAATATCGCGTGTCATGACGAGTGGAAGCTTACGGCAGGTCTCTACATCGAGGGCTTCGTAGTCGGCGATAAAGGCTCGGTCGGCTCCCGTCGCAACCCCGATCCCAACCTTGCAACCGGCATCCTCGATAAGTGGAAACTGCTGTTCAAGCCGCCTTGCCAGGTCAAGCGCATCGAAGGATTCGAGGATCCAAGCATCGCTGCCCTTTGTCAGCGCGTTGATCTCCTGGACTCTTGCTCCATTGACCAATGAGGGCGATGTGAGTTCTGCCGCCAGGCCGTCAAGAAACTCCTTTTGGATGGCAGGGCGCGCAAAGACACGCGTAGGTTTACCGGCGCCGCGTTCGATCACGGTGATCGCGGGGTAGGCGCTTACCTCGGCGTGAAAGGCGTCAGTCCCCACCATGTCCACATAGGTGGTCATCGAATAGGACCGGCTGACCAAGTCACGCAGCTTTTTGCCGTATTTGTTCTTCATCCAACGGTCCGCGCAGATGAAGCCAAGCTTCCCGGCGTCAGCCAGGAGCCTAAGCGAGAGCTCGATGAAGGGGACATAGATGTCCGCGCGGTCGTAGATCGTAAAATACCGCTTGCGGTACTCTGCCATAAGGATTTCGGGCACGCTCTCTTGCCGAACATAGGGCGGATTGCCGACGACATGAGTGAACGTGTGATCGAAGCCTTGGAGCAGAAAATCGCCTTGTGTAAGCCAAGTCGAAGCAACGATCTCACAGTCCGAAGCTGTGAGTCCGGCGGTTTGCAGGCGTGTTATCACGGCCGCGCGGGACCGATGGAACGTATCTCGATGCAGTTCGACAGCGCGGATCGCGGGGGCTAGGTTTTCTACCGAAGGATGGCCCCCCGCCCGCTCGATGGATGCGATAAGGCGATCGAGCGCAGGCAGCAGGAAATCACCGTCACCAAAAGACGGCTCCAGAAGACGGTACCGCGAAAGCGGCTGGTCAGAAGTGTAACCCACCAAGTCCAATATGAACTCGACCACTTCCCGGCGCGTGAAAATAGCGCCCCGCTCTTCCACCCCTCCTGCTGTCGCGAGCGAATTCACGGCCTCGGTCACAGGACAGAGGCCAGGGAAGGATGGTTGCGCAATGAGCGTTTGATTCATCACACCGACCTATGGAACATTTGAGGAACGGGACTTACCATATCTAAGCAGATGCTTCTAGGGGCAACGTCGGAAGAGCAGGGTTGGAACAGCGACATGTCCAGCTAGGGTCCAGATCGAATGATCGTCAGGGCTAGAGCGTGACGGTTGCGGCCACGCGAAGGTGCAGAGGAAAGTCTTGGTGCATCTATTGCAACGAGTGGCACCCTTGTCTTTCTATTTGCTCGCAATCATTTCGATGTGCCACCTATAGCGTCGCCCGTCGTAGCGAAAGGTCTTGCCAGTCGACTTTCGACCCGAAAATCAGGGACGGATTTCCTTGTCCTTCAGTGTATCTCTGAGCCATTCTGAAGTTTTGGCCTCGGTACGCGATCAACCATTTATCAGTGAGCCGGTTGCTTAACAGAGCCTTGGCACCAGGGTAGTCGCCGACTTGCCGTGCCGTCATTAAGAATCGTAGTTGACGGCCCTGGTCATCGGTCACGGCGCGCACCTTGCTGTTCAACCCACCTTTCGTGCGCCCTTTCAGGTACCTTGTGGATCGTCGTTCCCCGTCTTCGCCCGCAGGCGAAAGCTGTGCTGACCTGCCAATGGACCATTCCTCTTTCTGGCACTGGATTCCGATCTAGCGACAGCCCAAGAAGCGAACGATACGAAGCGAAGAGCAGATTATCGGCATCGTGTTGGAGAATGAGGCGGGCGCGAAGTGCGCTGATCTCTGCGGCCAGCACGGGGCATTAGAAAGGACGTTACTCAACCTGGAAAGCGAAGCATTTGGGGATGATAGTCACGAAGTCGCATGAGAACGAGACATGAAGGTCAAACTCGAAACTTCGGGACAGTTCCCTCACCTATTCGCGGCCCCACCACCCGCACCGGTAACTCCCTGTTGGCAGTTTGGCCTCGCTTGTGCGGTCGGATGCGCACGACCTTGCCATTCGCGTAGCGCCTTTCGTGTTCCGAGACCCAGTGCTCTGTTGGCGACGCGCGGCCGGAACTCCGTGCCGCTTCGAACTGGCGCCGGGCCTCGTATTCGGTCAGGTGCCGCTCGCCACCAGGTCCGATCCGAACCGTGATGTGTGACCTCAGCGTTTCAATCATCCACGTCTTGCCGAACTTGCGGGCCGTTTTCATCTGCGCAGGTGTCAGACTTGGCGCCTCTTTAGACAAGAGATCGTCCTCGCGCGCTGCGAGCGCCGCGAAGAGCATGAATCCAATGATCATTTCATAGCTGAGATGACCTTTGTGCTCCTCAATAAAGGCTCTTGCGCTTTCTAGTTGATCGCCGAAGCCAAGTTCAAAGAGCGCACTGATGACGCAATCCTGAACGTGCCAACTTGCGCTGTCAAATTCGGGTTGACCGCCGCGCGACTTCTTCAAAACAAGCGACAGGGGCGAGTCGAGGAAGCTACGATCGTTAACTGCTGAGAAGAGCCGCACAGTCATCGCGTCCAACGACCTGTTGTCGAACAGAAACCCTCTCTGATGCCAATTGCTCAGCGCCTCCTGGCTCAAGGCTGCAAGTCCTCGGGAAATGCGGTCTTCCCATAGCTGTCGGCTGTCAAACTCGATCCATACAAGTTCTTTGGGGAACTCAATCTCTTGAACATAGTCACGGATCTGAACTTCCGCCTCGGTCTCGCGCGGCGTGCCTTGCACATCGGTTCGCAAACTATCCAGATAGTTTGCTGCGCGACGGTCGAGGAGATAAATCCTTGCGGAGGAGAGGTCTTTGAGAATGTCCTGACGCAAAGCGCGGACCTGATCGGAATGATTGGTGTGACCCAATGGATCGAATTTCCCGCCTTCCTGCTGGGCTGCAAGGTAGCTGCCGTATTGCAAGGCGATCGTCTTATAAAGAATCATTCAATCCGCTCAAAGGCTCCCGGAGCCCTGCAACAACAACCATCTCAGCATCGATCGTGGTTCGCCCAAAAACGGGACATCCGAACACCAAATTCTGACCCGTAGGCGCGCGCTACAGCAAGAAATCCGACGCCGTCAGCGCATGAGTTCCGGTGAGGTGGATCTCCAGGTCGATGATCTTGTCTCCGTTCGTATCTGCCAGCACGCGCGTCACGCCCGCGATGCTGGTGGTGTCGTAGCGCAACTGTCCCGCCACTCCGCTGAACGCAGAACTGCCGATGAAGCTGAAGGCATCGTTGCCCGCGATCGTCGTCTTGGCGTCGATCGTGCTGAGGTCGATCAGGTCTTGGCCACGCGTGAAGTCCGTGATGAGATCGATGTTCGAGCCCTTGCTATGGCTCAGGACGTTGAAGTCGAACGTGTCCGCACCCAAGCCGCCGGTCAGGATGTCCTTGCCGACGTTGCCTTCGATCACGTCGTTGCCAGCAGAGCCGACAATCGTGTCATTGCCCGACCCCCCGTTGATCCGGGAGACACCGGACAGGGACATGCCAGAGAAGTTCAGGTTGTTTGCGGCCGAGGTTCCGGCGAGCGTGAAGCCGGTGAACCCAGCTGACGAGATGGCCTCCACCCCGGTGATGTTCGACCCCGTAACGGTCAGCGTCACGTTGTTCGCAGACGCCTCGATCCGGTCAGTCCCAGCGCCACCGTCGAAGATATCTGTTCCCGATGAGGCACCGACACGGAAGGTGTCATTGCCGCCTCCGCCTTTCAGAAGGTCATTGCCTGCGCCCGCGAGGATGATGTCGTCACCAGCTGAGCCCGTGACGGTGTCGTTCCCGCTGCCTGCGTCGATCGAGGTAATCCCGGTGAGCGTCACGGCTGAGAAGTCGAAGCTGTCGCTGGCGGCCGATCCGAGAATCTTCGCACCCGAGAAGCCCGCCGCCGAAATCTGCTCGATGCCGACAATCGACGACAGCCCGATGGTGACATTGTTGGCATTCACGACGATCCGATCGTTGCCAAGACCGCCATCCACGGCATCGAACCCATTCGAGCCAGTGCCGTAGATCAGCACGTCGTCGCCGTCGCCAGCGTTGATGAGGTCGTCTCCCGTGCCGCCGGTCAGGCTGTCATTCCCAATCCCGCCGACCAGAGAGTCGTTCCCGCCGCCCGCCATGATGATGTCATCGCCATCCTCGCCGCCGATCCAGTTCGCGATGGAACTTCCCGTCAGCGTATCGTTGAAAAGGGAGCCCCCGAGATGCTCGATGTTGAGAAGTGTGTCAGTCCCAGACCCGCCCGTTGCTTGGGCCCCCGCGATTGCTAGGCTGACCGCTACAGCGCTCTTCGCGTACCGGTAGGATGCCGAGTCTGCCGTTCCTGCCCCGCCGTCGAGAATGTTGTTGCCGTCGCCCGCGAAGAGCGCGTTGTTTAGCGCGTTGCCGGTCAGGTTGGCGTTGCCGGACAACATGATCCGACCCTTCTCGACATTCGCGCCAAGCGTGTAGGAGGTGAGCCAGCTGAGTACGGTATCCGCACCACCCGCAGCCGTCGCGTTCGTCTCAATGACCTGGTCGGCCACGTTGTCGACCGTGTAGGTGTCGTCGCCGTCCCCACCCGTCATGATGTCGATGCCGCCGAAGCCAACGATGGTGTCGTTGCCAGCGCCGGTGGAGATGACGTTGTTCGCGCCACCCGAGACGTCGATGTAGTCCGCTCCTGCTCCAGTTGTCACAGAGAGCATGGGGAGCGCTGCGTTCAAATTGCCTCGGCTGAGATCGAGGTCGAGAACGTTGTTTCCGTCGGAGAGGTTGATGGAGATCGAGAGAGGTGGGGGCGACGAATAGTAATAACCCAAAGCCTGCCAAGAAAGGGTCACGCTGTCATTGCCGGTGCCCGCGGATATGGAGACGGATGAGTCCTTGATGGACCCGCTAAAATTATTGTTGCCGGCGCCAAGATCGATGTTTGTTGAATAGGCGTTGTAGATGTTCTGCAGGCTGAGCGATATCACATCGTCTCCAGCCCCAGCGAGAATAGATGTCTTTGAATTAAAAATAACTCCAGAAAAAGCATCATTGCCCGCACCAAGATCAAAAATGACGTCGCTTTCGGGAACGTTTGACGCATTTCCATCTATGGCCACGCTGACGGTGTCGTTTCCATTTCCGCCGTACACAGTGTAGGCGCCGCCTGGCGCATAAGGGCTATCATACAACCACCCATTCGTACCCTTTATGGTCAAGGTGTCGTCACCATCACCCAGATCGATGACTCCACTCGAGAAGTCGTAGCCACTGTATCTGGCAGAGTAGGTCAGGACCGAAACGGCATCGTTCCCTGCTCCAGTATGTATGTCTAGTATAACGAGCGCGCTATTCGAGTTCCCGTGATCGAGATCAAGGTTCAAATTCACTACGTCTACGCCGGAGCCGGAAGTAACGGAAATACTATGCTTCCCCAGTCGCTGATCAATGTTTAAAGTGTTGTTGCCCTCGCCCAAGTCGAACTGACCACTGCTCACTCCTGTCAAATTTGGCTCGAATACATTCTCGTACACGGTAACCGTGTCATTGCCGGAGCCCAGACTCACTGAGGTATTTATGAGCGACGGTTCGTCGGTAATGAAGATTTCTGATGAGATGTATATACTGTTATTTCCGGAAAAGTCCGTCACTGTATTATTGATGGTTTTAATGTCGTAGTAGCCCAACTGCAAAGTATAGTATCCGGCGTCGAGCAGCGTCGTAAGGCTGATGTAGTCGTCGCCATTCCCGCCATCAGCCACAATATCAATGTCGGGCAATGTGCCCTGGTAGTAGGCGTAGCCGCTGACGGGCGCAAAGTTCACACTTGCGGTGATCGTGTCGTTCCCGTCATCCCCATAAAGGAGCCACTGCGTATCGGGATAAAGGCCGTTCGCAGCGAACACGTAGTCGTAATCGATCAGGATGAGGTCGTTGTCGAGACCGCCATGCAAGTCGGCCGTCGCGAAGTTGGAGGAGAGCGTGTCGTTCCCGGCCAACCCGAAAACAGTGTCCGTCGCTGCAGCTGCCGGAAGGGAGTCTGCAGAGTTCGTTCCAAATACGACCGTCATGGGAATCTCCAGAAACCTACGCCATGCTGCAACCAGCTGTCCGAAGCCAGTTCAGCCCACCGCGCCGAAATGCGCGCCCACCTCCCTCACGCTGCATGGGACGGGACGATTCCGCAAGGGAAACTCGCGGTGCGCTTCGCTACCACGATCGGCCGCCCGTCTCTGGTGGACTCCTCGACGTCCGTACCGCTAAGAATTGCCACTATGAAAGCGCCCTTTGACCTGTCGATTTCCACGTCCCGAACGTTCCCGGAGTGGCTCTTTTCCCAGCGCGTCTCGATTGCGGTCACGACCTACCAGGTCGGCAAGCTCATCCTTCTTGGCATCTCTCAGGACGGCCGGCTGTCTGCAGTGGTTCGGGATTTCCAGCGCTGCATGGGCATTGCAGCCTCGCCGGATGCGCAGAGCCTCTATCTCGCCTCCGAACTGCAAGTCGTCCAGCTCGACAATGTCCTGACCCTTGGTCAGTTGAACGGCAAGCACGACGCTCTCTATGCACCGCATCGGACCTGGGTCACCGGTGACATCGACATCCACGACCTCGCGCTTGGCGAGGGAGGCAGGCTTGTCTTCGCCAACACCCTCTTCAACTGCGTCGCAACGACCGCAGACCGGCATAGCTTCCGGCCCATCTGGAGGCCACCGTTCATCAGCAAGCTCGTTGCCGAGGACCGCTGCCACTTGAATGGCATCGCCGTGGAGGGAGGGATCCCGAAGTTCGTGACCTGCGTCTCAACATCAGACGCAACGGACGGATGGCGAGATCGGCGGATGGAGGGCGGTGTCCTGATCGACGTCGCTTCCAACGAGATCGTGACACGTGGCCTGTCCATGCCGCACTCGCCGCGGCTCCGTGATGGCAAGCTCTGGCTCTTGAACTCAGGGACCGGGGCGTTCGGTTGGGTCAACGAAGGCTCCGGACGCTTTGACTCCATCGCGTTCTGTCCGGGCTATGCACGGGGCCTCGCGTTTGTGGGGAAGTATGCGCTCGTGGGCTTGTCCATGCCGCGCGACAACAAGACCTTCGAGGGACTTGCTTTGGATGGCGAGCTCACCAAGCGCAACACCGATGCGCGCTGCGGAATTCTGGTGATCGATCTCAACACGGGTTCGGTCGTGGAGTGGCTGCGGATCGAGGGCGTCATCACCGAACTCTTCGATGTGGCAATCCTTCCTGGGGTTCGGTGCCCCTCGGCTGTGGGAATGAAGGGCTCTGAAGTCCGGCGTACGATTTCGATTGAAGCGCAATCCTGAAGCCTGATGGACCGGTTTTGTCGGCTCGGCCTAACCTCGAGGAACGCCCGTCTGCCGAGAAGCGGCGTGCTCGAGTGCTGGAAGCGCTCAGTCGCTGGGCGGTCAAGCCTCGGCTTTCGACGGAGACACAGCAAATTCAAAATGTCCGTCATGGCGGGCCGCCATACCGACCGTCCGCAAGACCAGGAAGTTTCGGTGCTGATACCTGCGCCAACCCGCCGCGCAAAAGCGCGGCGGCATCGGTAGGCCAATACAGGAAACACCGCAGCTGAGCTCAGCCCTGTTTCGGCTTCTTTTGATGCGGCGTAGTGCGCGGTGACCGGCGTCAGATCGCCAGGTCGTCGAGTGATTTACCCTTTCCAAGAGCATCGACCACCCAGAGTGGTTTCCGCCCGCGACCCGTCCAGGTCAGTGACTTGTTCTCGGGATGCGCGTACTTCGGGGCGACTGCTTTCCTCGTCTTCGTAGCTTTGCCGCCAAAGAGTTCAGAGAGCGTGTAGCCACTCGCTTTCGCAGCGGCTTCGATCGCCGCCAGCGCCTCAGACTTCTTCCGCGACTCGAACGAGGCGATCGCTTTGCCCACGTCCGCGTGAAGCGATTTCAACTCGGCGAGGCTCATCTTTTCAAGGTTCATGGCCGTCCTGCTCATTGCCACCAGATTAGGTTGGGGAACCTAGGGAATAACACGGCATTTGGCAATCGGTTCGGGGACACTCTATTCTCTGCCGAACAACCTGGGTAAATAGCTGATTGAATGTTGCCCTCCCTGGTTGTGTCTGGCGACTACTTAGGTTGCCGGCTCAAATACCCTAAGACGTCCTCCTCGCCGTTGTATCATTCGTTGGGCAGGCCGTGTGCGGATGGCGTAGTCCGTCCAGCTATACACGTGCGCGAGCTGCCTATGTCTAGGTCGCTTCATCCAGGCCGCGCCACACGAACTCGCGCGTATACCGACCGAAGGAACCGAGAGAGTGCAGGATGGAGACCGTAGGCAGCGTTGGCAGCAAGGCTAGCTTAACACGTTCGCAGACCGATGCTGACGCGAGAGATCGCGCCGGTCTTTGAATTCTCATCGTCGCGCGCAGCGCCAATCTCGCCCACGATATCGTAGCTGCGCTGCGGGACCTTGGCTTCACCCACGTAGCCCAGATGCCGTCACTTCAGTGTGTCGGGGATTGGGAACTGTCCGACACGCACTATGCTATTGGCGCCTCAGGCTCGCTTCCGCCCAAAGGGACATCTCAAGGAGCACGAGCCTCTCGTGGGGTCCAATACCTTCTGCCGAACGACGGTCGCGATGACTCGGTACTCCTCGCTTGGCGGTTGCCGGAAAGGTTTCTCTTGCGCCCCTACCCCGACGAGGCCTTCGCGGCGGCCATGGGCCAGATCGCTTCACGTGGCTTAGACCAAAGTGGCGTCGGAAGTCCTGGTTGAATCGGCGGCGCACGTGCGCTCAGCAACGCTTGCCCCAAGGTTCGGCGGGCGGAATGCGCGATAGAGTTGACGCCTCTCAAGTTCGCTCTGGCCATTGGCGGACCCGCATCTCCACGTGACGTCTTGCACCGGGACAGCCAATCCCACCCGAACCCTTGCGACCATCCTTGGTGTTTGGCGGCACGACGATATCCAACACTGCTCAGCCCGGCGTTTCCACGCGATCAATTGTCAGTCGAGAAGGACAAAATACCAGCGTCACATTCACCATGGGAAGTAAGGTTCCTGTACTTTTCAACAACTTGGATACTTCCGTGAGGTCGAGTACCTATTCGTCTCGCAAGCGTAAAGGGTGAGTTCGTGACCGACGACGAAGCGCAAGAGATCCGATTTCTTCGAAAGAGGCTCAAGGAGATCGAGGGTGTTGTTGAAGAGTACGTATTGCGCTTCGGACTGACCGACCGCGCACGGCAAGTCCTGACTGACCCAGGTGCTGGATCAGCTGACGGGCCTGAATGAAAACACTTCAAGCGTACCTCGCGAGTAAGACATAAATTATGAGTCGGCGGGCCAGACCGGTGAGTCTTCCGCTATCGCCGATGATCGCCCCATTTTGAGCGCATTGTTCCCAAGGCTGTGTCTTGGTTAATCGGATTACAATCTTAACGTGCGTCGAAACTTTGGCTGGGCTATCCTCATTCATGGTGTTGGGCAGTGACCAGGTGCCGTAGAGCGGGCCTCGGGTTAGGTAACCAATGTTTCGCAGCAGGCTATTCCCAGAGTTTGGCCTCGCCATCGTCACCTACTCCGAGCCATTCAGCGCTGAGGACTTGGTCGACCAGGCCAAGACACTGCCCCGTCCCAGTGACGCGCCGGGCGGTCACAGGTGCCTCCTCGCGGATTTTCGGGGTGTTGACGTGAACGGAATCTCTGGAGCGGCCAGTCGGCGCTATGCCTTGGCACGGAATGCCAGAATCCACCCTCAGCATGGCGAACCCGTCGCGATCTTGGTCTCTCGCGAAGAGGACTTCGGCATCTTCCGGATGCACAATCAGTGGGTGGAAGCTCTGGGCCTGCGGTCCGAGAAGGACGCATTCGTGACGCTTGACGGCCGTTCGGCTCTCAAGTGGCTGGCCGCGAAGACCTCCCAACCGGACCTGGAACATCTCCCTTGGCCAGAAGACTCGAACCTTCAGGATCAGGCACGCTAAGCGGCAAGACGCCGACAGGCCAAGTTGTCACCTTCGCTCGCGACTTGTGGTGGCGCCTCAAAGATAGCTGCGAAAGTTGCCCGAAACCCTCATAGGCCCGAGCGGATCCAGCGGTGTCGATCAACCCGCATGCGGATCGGCAACTTCCTGCGGACCGCGGAGATGACTGTCGACGAGCGCACGCGCGCTTAAGGAAGCGTTAACCTGCCTGAAGAAAGGATTGATGTACCTCACCACAACATCACATAGGTGAACTATGGATACGTGCCAAATGATCAACCTCGCCTTGGCTTGTGCGGCCAATGCAGAGCGCCAGGGCCATGCTGGCCTCGCGTCGGCCCTTCGGGAGATCGCCGGAGACTGCCTCCCGGAACGCTCACGTCCGCTTCCCCCGGACACGTCAAGCCAAGCATCCTATGCCTGCGGTGACAGTGTTCGGTTGGGATAGACGGATCCGCGCTGGGTTTGTCACGCGTCGACTGAACCGCTCTGGACGTGGGGATTTGGATATCTGCGGGATGTCGCGAGGCGTCGATATACACATCGGGATGTGCGATCGCGCGGCACTGTTCTTGGATAGTCCTGTCGCCGGAATCACCCTGTCCGGCTTCTGCGAGCGGAAGGTTCGCATCGGACACTTGGGTCCAGCCGAACACCCATGGTCGACCCATTCCTGCCACCGCCGTGAAAGTCGGTTCTAAACCGCATTCCCACAAACCTGGGAGCGTCCGTGTGTCTGCGGTCTCATGGTGCCACGGATTTGCCAAGTTTTGCCCGACATATGATCCACGCAGGATGAGGAGCGGCTCTCATGACAGTTTCGGGCTACAAGGCTCTTCGCGCCATCGTCATTGCAATTGCAATAGCGCTTCCCGCGCCTGCCTTGGCGGAGAAGACCAAGGAGCTGCATGTTGTCGGCGTGTATGAGGGCAAGATTGGTGCAGCAGAAGCATCAGTCGTTGTTGATCGGCCTGGGAAGGACGTGACTCTGGCACTGACCAGCTATATTCCCATACGATGGAGATTGCATGTGGAACCAGGAACGAACCTGGAGAGAATTGTTCTTGTAGGCGAAGCGCGCTCTCGGGTCCTGATCGACAAGAAGCTCTTCGAGTCCTTTGATGTGATACGGGACCTGCCCTATGCATACGAAACTCAAGGATACAAATTCAGAGAGCTCACGCGTGAACTGCCAAAGCGGCTGGGTCTGCCCGTCATAGACAGCTTCTCCGGGTCCTACTACGCGCCCAATGACGGCTTCACCGTCAGCAAGATTGACGAATTCAATGGCGAATTGAAGCAAGATCCCCTCGCAGACACGGTGCTGTCTCCGTCGGACCTCCCACCGGTTTTTCGAAGAATAATCGACGGTACGGATGCAGCTCCGAACAGCTTGTACAGCTTCACGGAACGAGGGATCGAGGTCGCGGAGTCCGATGGCACAATCAGGATTTTTCCGATTGACCTCACTGTTCCGGAAATCCAATCGCCGGTAGCGGCAACTTATGACGGAAAGGGTCGGCGCCTTTTTGGGATTAGTCTAGGAGGCCAAGGCTACCTGTACGAATACTCATTGGACCAACGAAAGTGGTCCGTGGCAGCTGAGATGGAAGGTTTCGACGCATCGGGCATAATCTATGATCCTAGCAGCGACATAGTATATGCTATCGGTTCCAGGTTCCTAAGGGACGTTTCAGTCTTGGCAATTCACCTTGAACGCAAGTATGTAACTGTGACAAAGATAGCGAAGGAGGAACTCCCTGGCTTTGGGGATTTGTACGACCCAGGCAACGAGCCGGAACCACCGTTGCGAATCTTGGCGGTCGAGAACGGAGCGCTGCTGATGACCACGGAGGCAAAGGCTCGACCACGCGCTCCGCTTCCTCTCGGCTTCAGAACCTATGTTATTGACGCAAAGACCGGAGAAGCAAAGCTTGCTGCATATGGAGACAGCGTGCCGCTGAAACCGTAAAGCTGGAGATTGTTGACGCAGTTCGATATTTGAGACTTCTCTCGCTGCGACAGTCGATATCGTAAATCGTGTCAAAGGGTTCTGACAGCCATAAATTTGGTCCGCCATTTGGAGAAGTGGCCCCAACGCAGGACCTTTTCCTGCGCGAATTTCTAATGGGCTTCAACGGGATTAGGCCAACGATCTAGAGTGCAGAACTGGATTCGCAGCCCGCGCTTGTTCGGCAACCCTGAGGCTTCACTCCCGGAACGCCTTTTCAAAGTAGTCCATGAACGGCTTCCCGATGTAGCTGAGCGGCGTGCGCGCTTCGGTCTGGATGAACACTTCGACCGGCATCCCGGGCACGAGCTGCTGGTTTCCGAGCTTTGCAAGTTCCTCGGTGCTGACGTGAAGTTCCGCCTCATAGAAGGCAATGCCGGTCCGCTCGTCAACTGAGGTATCCGCCCCCACGCGCACGAGAGATGCGCTGACCTCTGGCGTTGTGCGGGCATTGAAAGATGAGAAGCGCAAGGTGGCCACTTGCCCGACTTGCAGGGAGTCGACGTGGTAGACATCGACCTTTGCCAGCACGGTCAGCGCCCCACCGTCCGGAATGATGTAGAGGACGGGCTCGGCTGGGCGGATGACGGCGTCCTGGCTGAAGACCTTCAGGTCATGGACCCGCCCGGCCATCGGGGCTTTCAAGGCGAGCCGGGACAGCTTGAGATCAACAGCCTCGATTTGCTGCTCAAGCTCACTGATCTTGCTTTGAACGTCCCGAAGCTCCGTGACGGCCTGTTCGCGGCGCTCAGCGGTCAATCGCAGAATCTCGACTTTGATCTGGGCGATGCGACCGCGGTTGCGCGCGACGGCTGCTTCCGTCTCCGCCTTTGTGCCGACGAGCCGCGCGGTCTCACGCTGCAACGCCAGAACGCGCGGCGCTTCGAGGAGGCCCTTCTGCAGCAGCGCCTGAGAGCTGGCGAGTTCCTGTCCGACGAGGTCCACCTGGTCTGCAAGCGCCGAAACTTGGGCGATTTGACCGTCGATCTCCGTCTCGACCTGTTTGCTTTGCTCATCATACGAGCTGACCGCCTCATTGAGGCTGCGCAGGCGCGCATTGAAGAGTGCGACCTCACTCGCCACGGCCTCGGCCGTGGTCGGGTCTCCTCTGCCAAGCGCGACAAGACCCTCAGGGACAGCGACGGCGTCCGCTCCGTCGCGCTCAGCCTTCAGACGCGCGGCGCGCGCACGGAACTCGGTCAGTTGCCCGCCCAGGATCGCTTTCTGCGACTCGAGCTCCCTGCCATCGAGGAGAATGAGCGGTTGACCCTTTGCCACGGTATCGCCGTCCCGCACGGCGATCTCACGGACGATCCCGCCATCGGGGTGTTGAACGACCTGGCTTCGCGCTTCGACCTCGACCCTTCCCTGCGCAATGACTGCACCGGCGAGGGATGCCTGCGATCCCCAGACCCCCACCCCCAGGATCAGGGCCACAATCACGACAAAGCCCGCGATCGTGTAGCGTCGGGTTGACCAGGTCAAGATGCAGCCTCGGTCCGTGTCTGCGGAGCGACTGCAAGCTGCGTGTGATTGGCGACGTTCCTGCGAAGGACTTCATCGCGTGGTCCGAAGGCAGCCGCTTGGCCCTGCCGGATCATAAGTATGAGGTCGCACTCCGCTATGGCAGCAGGCCGATGAGCCATGATGACGACGATCTGACCTCGCGTTTTCAGCTCCCGTATCGCGGCATTGATCGCCTCGCTCCCGGGCGAGTCGAGGTTCGAGTTGGGCTCGTCGAGCACGACGACTACAGGGTCGCCAAAGAGAGCCCGCGCGAGACCGATGCGCTGCTTTTGTCCGCCAGAGAGTTTGGCTCCACCGAGGCCGACGGGCGTGTCGTAGCCCCTGGGAAGGCCCAGGATCATGTCGTGCGCACCTGCCAGGGTGGCGGCCTTGATCACAGCGGCCGAGTCCGGCGCCTCGGCTAGACGCGCGATATTCTGCGCCACCGTGCCGTCAAAGAGTGCGACGTCTTGAGGCAGGTAGCCCACGTAAGAGGCAAGGGCGTCGTCGTCATATTGATCGAGACGTGCGCCGCCGAGACGGACATCACCGGCGGCCGGGCGCCACAACCCAACGAGCGCGCGGGCCAGGGACGACTTACCCGACGCACTCTCGCCGATGACGCCAACAGCATGGCCCGGCTCCACCGCAAAGGTCAGTCCGCGCAGGGTGGGTTTGGTTTCGCCCGGGGGGACGACCGTGAGGTTCTCCACCTCGAGCTTCGCCGCAGGTCGTGGAAGTTGCGTTCGCGCGGGGTCCAAGGGCACTGCTCCAAGAAGGACCTTGAGCGACGACCAACCCTTGCGCGCGCGCACGACAGATGCCCAACCCCCAACGAGTTGCTCGATGGGGGAGAGCGCGCGACCCATGAGAATCGAACTCGCAATCATGACCCCGCCCGTTGCTTCGCTGTGGATCACAAGCCAGGCCCCAAGCGCCAGCATTGCGGATTGGAGAAAGAGCCGAAGGGCCTTCGTTACGGCACCAAATCCGCCATTCCGATCCCCAAGACGGATCTCCGCTTGCAGGGCCGCGTCCCGCTCGTTCCGCCATCTGGCAATGCCTGCCCTGGTCATCCCCAACGCACGCACCGTTTCTGCCTGTGACCGCAGTTGCTCAAAGACGCGTGTTGACCCTGCTGCCGTTCGGCTCGCGATTTCGGACGGTGTTCGGCTTGAGGACTGGTTGAGAAGCATGACAACAAGAAGGACAGCCCCGCCCGCAATTGCCAGCCACCCCAAGTATGGATGAAACACGAAGATCGCGGCAAAGAAGAGCGGCGCGAACGGCAGGTCGAAGAACGCGAAGAGCAGCGACGACCCCATGAACCGACGAATGGCTTCGAGATCGTTCAGCGCTGTTGACGCTTCCTTTGCGACACTGCCGGGCGCAGCCATCGATGCCTTGAAGACGCGTGCATCGAGATCGGACTGTAATGCCGCGCCAATCCTGGAGCCGATCTTGCCGCGGAGGAGGTCGAGGACCGCCATCACGCCGAAGAGGACAGCAATGAGCGCGAAGAGCGCGACCAGGGTCGGCTCCGACCGGCTCGCCAGCACCCGGTCATAGACCTGCAGCATGAAAAGCGGCCCCGTCAGCATCAAAAGGTTCACGAAGGTGCTGAAGAGAGCAAGAACAAGGAGCGTCGGGACATGACGACGCAGGGCTGAAAACGGACTGACTGGCAAAGTTGGGATGGTCCTGCTCTGGAGGATACGCGAAAGCTCTAACGTCGAACCGCGCTGCCGAGGCGATTGCGTCGGGCCCAGCAAGTTCGCTGCCGGGCCCGCACGAGTTTAGGGTGGTCACGTAAAGAGGAAGTCATCCGCCTGAATTTGGCTGGCACTGGTCAGCCCCGTCAATGTGATCGTGATATCTGACGCGCCATCGCCATTCGTGTCCACCAGGATCTGATTGCCGGCGACCCGCGCTTCGCTGTTATCCGATCCGCCGCTGAAGGCACCGGTCCCAAGATAAGCGAAGGTTCCGACGCGCAATCCCTGGAAGACCAGGACATCGAACTCGTCCGCCCCACCATCGAGCTGGTTGAAGTCCGTGATCGTATCGACGCCACTGGACGTCGAGGTGTAGATGAACTGGTCCGCACCCGTGCCGCCCGTCAGGCTGTCATTGCCGGCTGCCCCGATCAGAACATCGTTGCCGGTCCCGCCGTTCAACGTATTCGCCCCCGAGTTGCCGGTGAGCGTGTTCGCAAGGCTATTGCCGGTGCCGCCAATGCCCGAGGTTCCGGTGAGCGTCAGGTTCTCGACCTCCGCCCCGAGGGTCAGCGTAACGGAGGACAGGATCGTGTCGGTGCCACCACCTGAGGCTTCGACGATCACGTCCGTCGTGGCTTCGACGACGTAGGTATCGTTGCCGAGCCCACCCGTCATGCTGTCGGTGCCCGAGCCGCCGTCGAGAAGGTCGTCGCCATCGCCGCCCAGTAGCGTGTCGTTCCCCGCCATACCGTAGAGGCTATCGTTGCCCGTAAGGCCGGAAAGGCTGTTGGCTGCAGCATTCCCCGTCAGCACGTTGACCGAAGAATTGCCGGTCCCGTTGACCAGGGCGTTTCCAGTCAAGGTGAGGTTCTCGACATCGGTGCCGAGGGTCCACGTCAGGTTAGACTGAACGAGATCCGTACCACCGCCCGATGCCTCGACGATCACATCGGTCGTGGCATCGACAATGTAGGTGTCGTTCCCGAGACCTCCGGTCATGCTGTCGGTCCCAGCGCCGCCATCGAGGAGATCGTTTCCGTCCCCGCCGAGCAGAGTGTCGTTGCCCGCGAAACCCTGCAGTGTGTCATTGCCATCGAGGCCGGCAAGCGCGTTCGCACCTGACGTGCCGTTCAAGGCGTTCGCGAGGGCGTTTCCGGTTCCGTCGATCGCCGCCGAACCGGTCAGCGTCAGATTCTCCACCTCGGCTGACAACGCGTAGGTCACGGCGGATTGCACGAGATCGGTCCCTTCGCCAGCGGCTTCGACTATGACATCCGACGTCGAGTCCACGATGTAGAGATCGTTGCCCGTGCCGCCCGACATCGTGTCGGTCCCGGTGCCGCCGTTCAGGGTATCGTCTCCAGCACCACCGAAGAGGATGTCAGCGAAGTTCGTCCCCGTGATGCTGTCGTTGCCGGAGGTTGCCTGATCCGCAACGGCCCGAGCACGTATGCCGGCCTCGTCCAATACCCCATCAGCAAAGAGTATGCGCTCGATGTTGGAGTTAACGTTTCCGAGGTCGTTCCGTATCTGGTAGTCCAACGTTATCGCGCCAGCCGGGGTGGTCACGGTCACGTTGAAGCCGCTGACATTGAACCGGACCTGATTGGCTGTGTAAGCGCTCAGGTCCAGGGTATCATAACCGGTGTTTGCCTGGCCGCTCCCGCTACCCCAGATCGTATCGTTGCCGGAGGTGTAGCCAATCGTGTCGTCCCCACCGAGGGCATAGATGAGGTCATCCCCTGCAAGCCCATTTATGGCGTCAGGGCTGAAGAGCGTACCGGTGATCGTGTCGTTGCCTGCGGTTGCTTGATCGGCCAGAGCGCGAGCACGGATGGCGGTCTCATCCAGCGTGATGTCTGAGAAGATGATCTGCTCGACCACGACATCGGTACCGAGGTTATTGCGAACCTGATAGTTCAGCTCGATCGTCCCGTCCGGCGTCGTCGCGATGATGTTGAAGCCAACGATGCGGAAGGTCACTTGCGTGGATGCGTACTGGCTCAAGTTGAGTGTGTCGAAGCCCGTGCTTGTCCCGGCGGTGGTGCCAGCAAGCAGGACATCGTTCCCGGAAACGTAGCGCATGACATCGTCGCCGGTTTCGCCCATCAGTGTATCGTTGCCGATGCCGCCGTCCATCGTGTCGTTTCCGGCGCCGCCCTTGAGCGAGTCGTTCCCGCCGCCGCCGCTCAGGCTGTCGTTCCCTGTCGACCCATCGAGCGTGTTTGCGGCATCGTTGCCCAACATGATATTGTTGAGCGAATTGCCGGTTCCGTTGATCGAACTGCTGCCCGTCAGGGTCAGGTTTTCAACCTCAGTCCCGAGAGTCCAGGCGACGGAACTTTCAATCGTATCGATGCCGCCGTTCGTCGCTTCGACGACGATGTCCGCGCCTGCATCAACGACGTAGGTGTCGTTGCCAAGGCCGCCCGTCATGCTGTCAGTGCCGGCGCCACCATCGAGACGGTCATTGCCGTCGCCACCCAGAAGTGTGTCGTTGCCGCCGCCGCCAGACAGGAGATCATCGCCCGCGAGCCCGGAGAGCGTGTTGGCCGCAGCATTGCCGGTCAGCGTGTTCGAGAGGCCGTTACCCGTCCCGCTGATCGCCGCCGCACCCGTCAGCGTCAGGTTCTCGACGTCGGACGTGAGTGTGTAGGTGATGGAGCTCTGAACACTGTCTGTGCCCTCGTTCGCCGCTTCGGTGATGATGTCGGCCGCGTCATCGACGACATAGACATCGTCGCCCGCGCTCCCCGCCATGGAGTCGGCACCAGCCCCGCCGTCGAGGAGGTCATTGCCCAAGCCGCCGAGCAGGGTGTCGGACCCGCCATTGCCTGACAGACTATCGTCGCCATCAAGGCCAGAAAGCGTGTTGGCGGCAGCGTTCCCTGTGAGCGCATTGGCAAGCGTATTGCCCGTGCCATCGATGGCGGCGGCACCGACGAGTGTCAGGTTCTCGATCTCTGCGCCGAGGGTCCACGTGAGGCTGCTCTGCACAGTGTCGACGCCGCCGCCAGATACCTCGACCACAGCGTCTGATAGATCGTCAACGACGAAGGTATCGTCGCCTTGACCACCGATCAGACTGTCCGCACCCAGTCCCCCGTTCAACGTATCTGCTCCGTCTCCCCCGAAAATCGTGTCGTTCCCATCGTTTCCTGACACGCTGTCGTTGCCTGCGCCCGCGTTGACGACGTCCGCTAGAGCAGAGCCGCTCAGTATGTCCGCTGCGGCCGTTCCGACGATCTGCGACGCGGAATTGGCCGTCCACGTCGTCAAATTGATCCCCTGAAACACGGCGACCTTGCCGGTTCCGTAGCTGACATGGACGTCCACACCGACCTGGCTGAAGGATACCGAAGCGGGGTGAGCACCCGGAGTTACGGCCGTTCCGTCCACCGTCACGGTTCCATTCGCCGTGTTGAACGCGCTAACGACGACAGGCCCGTTGGAACTGCTGCTCAGAAGGACATTTGTCGGACTTCCGCTCCCACCGCCATTCGAGTTGCTGCTTGCACCGCCACTCACTTCGCCGGTTTGGCCGAGCGCTGCGTAGTAGGCATCCAGATCGCCCGAAGAGAGTCCGATCTTCTCTTCAAAAGTCTGCGGGGTGCCCGCCGGCGGATCCGAAGGATCGGCAATTGTTCCGACCGGGAGCCCTTGCAACGAGGTATATACCCCGTTGACCGTCAATCCCTGACCGCCAGCAGCGTCTCCAGCATCGAAAGTCAGACCAAAGTCGCCCAAACGGAAGTAGATGGTCAGGTCTGGCGTTCCAGCGAACGTGTTGGCAGGAAAAGCCGACGCCGGAAAATCAGACGGATCCGGGTCAAGGACGACCAGTCCTTCCCAAACGATCGACGCTTGGGTTCCATCAAAGTTCGGCTGCAGAAGCGCGGGCTTTGTCAGGATGACGAAGTCTTTGCTGAATATTGGGTTCGGCCCGGAAATCAGGGTCTGCGGATAGGAGAAGCCGATCCAGTAGCAAAGGTCAGCACCAGTGATCTGCACGCCGTTGACGTAGAGCTCATCCGCAGAGTCGCCTGAAACGGTGTCACCGACCTGTGCGTAGATCTTGTCAGCTCCGGAGCCGGCCGTCAGGCTGCTGCCACCGCCAACACTATAGAGGACGTCGTTGCCCGAACCACCGTTGAGCCCGGTGCCAGCTCCGCCCTGAAGCGTGTCGTTGCCGTCGCCACCGTCCAGCAGTCCACCGGCTGCTCCGAAGAGCGCATCATTCCCACCATTGCCGGAAAGCTGATTGTGGGTGTCGCTCGCGACGAGCACATCGTTTCCGCCTCCGCCGCCAACGTTGCCCGAGACTGCGATGGTCTCGCTATTCAACTTGACGTCGACAAACTCAAAGCCCGTCACCGGGTCAGTGCTGGTTGCCGTGAAATCCACGACAATCCCCCCCGAAAAGCTCCCGAAGTCGACATCACCAATCACACGCTCCATGCCGAAGGCGACTTCCACAGCGCCTGGAGCGTATTGCGCGATGGCCAGTTTGCCGCCGATCATCCCACCAGCGGCTCCACCGGCCTCATAGGTGTCGGTGCCATCTCCGCCATCCAAGACATTGACCACTTTCGTCCAGTTGGTCAGGTCGTAGCTCTCGGTCGCCGGATTCCAGGGAGGCGTCTCTAGGCCGTCTGACAGTTTGTCACTTCCACCGCCGCCGAGCAGGACGTCACTTCCGTCGCCGCCGCTCAGCGTATCGTCGCCGTAGGCTCCGAAAAGCCTGTCCGTCCCGCCTCCGCCTTCAATTTGGTCGCCAGCGTTGCTGCCAAACAGAGTATCGCCATAACTTGAGCCAACAACTGCCTCGAAGTTCTCCAAGCCCAAAGAAATGCCGTCCTGAACTATGACGCCAGGCCCTTGACCCGAAGTAGTGAGTTGCACCGTTGCGCCCGAGGCTGCACCTGAAAGGTCCAAGGTATCGCCAGCCAAAACTCCCGACCCCGCGGTGTAGTCGTCGGAACCGCCATCAACCACGACGCCTTCCACGTCCGACGAGATCGAACCGACAATGTGAAACGTGTCGCTGCGATCTGTCAGGCGAAGAGTTTCCAATGCGTAGCCCAGATGCGATCCTGCGGCATCAACCGAAGTGATCTGAAATCGAGATAAGTAGCGCCCGCCTGTGTATTGCTCAAGTGATACATCAAGAGCGAACCCAGTTGTGCGAGAATAGTCAAGGAGGTCGTAGCCAGAATCGCCATCGACAATAACGTACCCAAGCACCGCGGGAAAACCCCCAGGAGGAGGACCTACCGGAGCGCTGCCATTCTCAATGAAAACCTCGTCGTCACCGAGGCCCATGTTTACGGCAGTGTCGCGGGACAAATCCAATTCGAGAGCAGCGGCACCTTTGTCATCGCCCGTCGTTCCGGCAATGTAGAGCTCGCCGGTTATCCAACCATATTGGTCCAGAGTCGTACGGTTCCCCGGAATAAATTCAGTCGATTGTTGATCTAGGCCGTAGTATAGCTTGAACCAGGAATTTGTCTGATTAATTAAGGATGTGTGATCGATGTTCTGCGCCATGTAAGGACCGAATACAGCGGTCCAAACAGCTTCGAGCGGATTGCCGAACGCGGCATCGACCGAGGCCGCTCGAGCGGCCATGATTGATGCGACCAGGTCATATGAGCCAGGGGTCGCCTTAAATGTTTCCTGAATCGTGCCAGATGAAGTCGTAACGGTTCCAACGACAGGTTGGTCCCAATTCTCAGGAGTGAGCCAGTTCGAAAAGAAGTCCGGCTGATTGAGAAAAGGGAACAGAAGCGTGCCGGCCCAAGGCGCATAGTCTCCCCCCGGGGATGATGGGAGGTCAAAAACTGTTGAAGCAGCTGCGCCAGCATCCCATACTCCCAATCCAGTGATGTCCGGAAGGTTCCCCGTGTCCAAAACATCCGCGAGAACCGCCTGTCCAATTCGGTTGGATGCAAGCTGACCTATTTGTGCGGCATTCCCGGAACCGCCGCGGAGCTCATACTGAATTTGAGTGTAGGCTTGTATGAATTGCCCGCTCAAGCCTTGGTTCCCATTGACTCCAATCGCCCCGTTCAGCCATGCAAATGAGTTTATGTCTACTCCTGGCTTCGCTTCATCGACGGAGTATGTGTCGCCGAATGGGTCTGTGTAATAGTTCGTCGTAGATATCATGGATAAAATAGCATCGTAGATGGGAACTGCCAAGCCGACTTGGAACCTACCGGCGCTAGTCGAGCCTGCATTTTGGTTAAGAAAATCTATGTAAGCCTGATTTGAAAGGGTGCTTGGATTAACTTGGCTCAAATTATCTGCGCCAAATAAGATATTGAAGTCGGCCCGAAGGCTATCAAGAAGTGTTAACTCCGAGGTCGTGAATGTGGGACTGCCATCGCCGCGAATGAAGTTATTGTTCTGTGGCATTAATACCTCCCTGTTTCGTCTTATTTCAACTGATCCGTCCGTATCCAGCCAACCGATCCAGGTACCAAGTCCCAAGTTGGCGGACGGTCGAGAGCAGGCACGCGCATGTCCATGATCTGTTGACGGATGGCGCGGTCGTATGCCAGGAAGTGGTCCTCGCCAACTTCCGGATCCGTAAAGCGGTAACTGACAGAGAGTCCTTCGGTCAGTTCATACCTAACGCTGCACTCTCGGTTGCGGGGCGCCTGTGTGTCGGCCGGAAAGGCCCAGGTGCAGTCGACGATGAACGGCCGCCCCTTGTACTCGGCATAGAGCCCGTCCGGCGCGCGGAGCCAGGCGGGGATCCCGATCTTGGAGGTTCTGTCGCTACGGCCAGGAACCTGGTGACACCAATCGCCTTCAATGGCGCAATTCCGACAGACTTCGAGGCCCTCGGACGTGAACTCGCATGCGCTGAACTGACGCTTCGCTCGCTCAAACGCTTTCAATGCGTTATCTTGGCCCATGGTCGGCCCGTCGTGCCCGATGATCAAGAGCTGATCCGGCCTGCCCAAAGGAAGGTCAGGATCATACTTGTTGGCCAGAAGCGCCTCATACCGGTAGGGAAGATAGAACCCGCGCGTGATCACGGGGTTTTCCGGGCAACCGTAGGGCGGGAGCGATGGGTCACGCGGATCGGGCATCGCATCGCGCAGCATGAAGCCGGAAGCCGGAAGCTGAAGGGCCAGACCCGAGACCAGCCGGACAGTCAGCTTTCCATTGCCGCCGCCCGGGCACATTGAGGGATCGAAGCTCTGAGTCTGCGCACCTGCTGCTGTCGGCGCACCGGCGAAGAGGCAAAAGGCGATTAACAGGGATAGCCCGTAACCGGCAGCAATTGAGCTATACTTCCAGCTCGACGCCCTGAGCCATGATGTTCGCTTTTCTCGAAGGCCCGTGCTCAAACTCGGTTTCTCCATGAAAAGAACATCAAGAACTTACGCACCTTCAGCAACCAGATCCCGCGGAATCGGCCGGATCTGTGACATGGCGCTCCCCCTAAAGCAGAACGATGCCTGCAGCCGTCAAAAGATCAACCAAGAATTGTGCGCTGAACAGCAATGCTCAGAGTAAGTGCGTCAAGACGACGCACAGCTTTCCGACAAGTAATTGATATCGTTGAATGACAGCCGTTCTCCCGGAAACACTCTGTTCTGCAAGCCACGGTTCATGTCCACGAGGATCTCCGCGGCAGCAACGTATAGAGACACGTTCAACACCGACCGCCACTGGCCATGAGTTCAACCTGTGAACGCTAAGCGTGCTACCGACAGCGCTGGCGAGCCAAGTTGCCCCCAAACGGTAAGCTTCAGCCTCCTTGCCCGCTGCATCCCGTCATCCGCGTTCTGCGTCAGAAAGCTTACCCTTCGCCCGCCGTGCCTCCTCCCTGCGCCTCTCCTGATAGCCCGAGCGGCCGGTGGTCGGGTTGAACCCGCGCAGCTTCTCGGCGCCCCAGGCGAAGGCGGCGGTGTTGAGCACTTGGCGGGCATGGGGGTCGTTCATTTCGCGGGCGAGCGCGAGCAGCCAGGACTGGGCCTCGCGAAGCGCCTTGCGGCGGGAGCGTATGATGGGGTCCATCTGCATGGGACAGGTCCTTTCCGGACCGGCAGATTGCTCGCCCGTCGGCAGAGGTCAACTGGAACCAGAGGAAGGTCGGCGGGCCATGCGAATGCCGCCCGCCGGAGGTAGCGCTAGCTCTCGCGGACGGCGGTCTTGCCGGTGAGCGCCTCCCACCGCGCGACGATGGTGTCGCAGTACTTCGGGTCATACTCGATGAGCCGGGCCTGCCGTCCGGCCTGATCAGCTGCGATGAGCGTGCTCCCGGAGCCGCCGAACATGTCGAGGACGACATCACCCCGCTTCGAGCAGTCGCGGATCGCGTCACCGATGAGCGCGACCGGCTTCACCGTCGGATGCATCGCGAGCTCCGCGTCGCGCGAGGTGCCGAAGCTGTTCACGCCGGCATAATCCCAGACATTGGTGCGGTAGCGCCCGGTCTCGCCAAGTCCGAAGCTGTTCACGTGCTCGCCCGCGCTGACTTTCCAGACGAAGACGAACTCGTGCTTGGAGCGGTAGAAGGTCCCCATGCCTGCATTGGTCTTGTTCCAGACGCAGAGGTTCTTCAGCTCATGGAAGACCGCGTCCCCTGCCGCGATCATCTCGCGCATGTGACGCCAGTCCATGCAGACGAAGGCAATCGCGCCCTTGTGACAGTGTTCGGCCGCGGGCGCGAGCGCCTCGCGGAGGAAGGCGGTGAATGCGGCGGGGCTCATCTCGCCGGAGGCAAAGGCGAACTCGCGGTGCTTGACGCGGCCCCGACCGCCGACGTGCCCGTCGACCTTCACGTTGTAGGGCGGGTCGGTGAAGATCATGTCGACTTCGTCACCGGCCAGGAGCTTTGCCAAAGCCTCCGGATCGCGCGCATCGCCGCAGATCAGCCGATGCGCTCCGAGCCGCCAGAGATCCCCGGGCGCGGTGATCGGCGGTCCCTCCGGCATCTCCGGCACCACATCGGCGGCCTCGGGTTCGGCTTGCGTCTTCCGGACCCGGTCCTCGTCGAGGAGGAGATCGATTTCGGCGAGATCGAAGCCGGTGATGTCGACCTCGAAGTCGAGGTCGATCAGCGCCTGCAGCTCGATCGCGAGGATCTCCTTGTCCCAGCCCGCCTCTTCGGCGAGCCGGTTGTCGGCGAGGATATAGGCGCGCTTCTCCGCAGGCGTCAGGTGCGTGACCGGCAGGACTGGCACCTCGGTGAGGCCCAGGACCTTGGCCGCGGCCAGGCGGCCATGGCCTGCGATGACATCGCCATCGGCATCGACGAGGATCGGGTTGACGAAGCCGAAGCGACGAATGCTCTCCGCGATCTGGCGCACCTGCTTCGGCGAATGTGTTCGCGCGTTGCCCGCATAAGGGCGCAGCGACGCGAGATCACGGAGTTCGACCTGGGACTGAACCCGGGGGAGGGATGCAGCGATGGTCATGCCGGCACCTTCGTCTTCCGCGCGCGGATGCTAACCGACCGCGGCGTCGCGGCCGAGGTGATGAAAGTACCCGTCGCGCGAGCCGCGCTCTGAACAGCCTCCTCGAACCCCAAAGGATCGTCGGCCTTGCTCTCCTGGGCCGTCAAAGCCGCAAGGAAGGCACCGATTATCGGCAAGAATGCCTCTGCCGTCCCGTATCGCTGTCCGCGCACGACCGAGACGCCGAGCCGACGCCAGGCCGCGCGGCAGTCGAGAAGCAGCTGGCGTTGCGGGCGTCCCATGAGCGGATAGATGCAGTCGAAGTCTTCCATCTGTGACAGCCGGAAGCTCGGCGGCATCAGGTGGTTCAGGAAGAGCGCATGACGCCGCGCCCCGCCGACGCGCATCCGCTCCCGCATCGGGACGCCATCGACTGCGTCCTCCATCGCCTGCTGCAGATTGAGACAGTCGCGGAGATCGGCGGCCTGCTTGCAGGCCTGCCACTCCGCTTCCGAGGCCGGTCCCAGCAAGCGCACACCAGTCTCCCAATCAATCTTGATGTCGTCCGGATGGGGAATAACCTTCGGCGCGGGCGCGCCAGCGGCCCGGGCTCGGTCGAGAACCTCTTGATTGTGGGCTTTGACCTCCGTCCAGAACTTGCAATCCTGTTCGATGTAGGCGCGACGCGCTTCTGCGGACTCGTCGGCCCGGCGCAGGTAGTCACGCTGCGCGAGCGGGCTCCCCGCCACGCCGGTTTCAAACTGCTTTCGCTGCATGATCTCGTAGTTCGTGAGCGTCACCGAGGTCGCGCCGGTCTTGACCCTGCGCTCCTCCTTGGCGAAGGCGTAGGTCTGTTTGCGCTCTTCGGTATAGGGCACGGACGGGGTGTCGTGAGCAGAGCCGGTCGTAGCTTTTGTCTTGGTGCCTGCCATGATGGGCATCTCCTGCGTAGGGGGATGGTCTCGGGCGCGTTACATGCGCGCCGAGGTCGTTCGGAGCACCATGGTCCTCAGTGGCAGCTGGACGGACCGAAACTCATTACGGGAACTGACGTCTTGGGCGTCCACGCTCGGGTGTGGCGAGGGGTGAAGACCCCCTGGTCAAACGCCACCGCACTCCCGCCTCACTTGCGTTTGAGAAGGACCCCGTGCATCGCGCGCCTCCAAACCTCCCCGCGCGCGGTGCCCGACCGCCGCTTTCTCACATCGCGTTCGTCACCTCCGTCCTCCGCAGCGTCCAGCGAAGAGCGCTACAGTGGTCGGAAGTGTGCCTGCCGTAAGCGAGGTCAGCAAAGGATTTCAGATGCTTACGCGAAGATTTTGGAGGACGAATTCTGGCGCGATGGAGGGTCCGGGCGCGCCATTAAACGTTCGGCGTTTAACACGCCCTTTAAGGGGGGCTTTAATGACCCGTTAAATGGCTGGACGCGCCGAAACCGACATTCGCGTCGCATTTGTGCCTGATGCAGGACCGACACAGCGACAGCAAATGGGGGAGCTCACCTTGTGTCAACGTCCAGATCCGTGCGGCGCCCGTCCCTGCCTTGCGAAGCTGTCAGCGCTAGGACTATCGCAGCGTCAAGCGGAGCGACGCGTTGCATAGAGCGACCTCGCCGGGACGGCCACGCGGTGGTCACGAGGGCCTACCGACCTGCGTTCGATCCCAACGACGCGCGTGCGACCACCCGACAGGTGCAGCAAGCATGCACGATGCCGCATCCCACTAAGGACGCCCCACGTCGGAGGCGTGCACACGTCAGGCCCGCGACCGCCCCAGGTCGAGATCAGCGCAGCTTTGCGTTGCCAAACGCCAATCCCCGTCGCCTTCGTGACTACCTGCGTTCGGCTTCATGCCAACCGCGACGCTATCGTCGCAAACCCAAACCGCATGAACGCATACCCATCCGGATTGATGACAATCCCAGCCGGGTTGAACGCAATCCCGTCCGGGTTGAAGGCAAGGTTTTGGGGCTCAAAAAAGCATTGAAGTGGACTCGAAACTCCGGCACGCGAACTAACTGAATCTTCTAACTATCTGAATCTAAAAAGTCTTTCCATCTAGTCTCGATCGGAGACGAGTTCGCATGCGACTGACTCCCCCGCCAGCCACTCCCCCAATTTCCCCACCACCCGACTTCGTCGGTATTTCTGCCGACATTCCCGCGGCTTGCGGCGGGGCCGTCTGCACGGAGACCGTCGAAGTGCGCTAGACCTATGCCATCGGCGCCCTGCGTCTCTGCCGGGCTTTGGAGACCATCCGCTTTTGCCCGATAACAGGGAAAATACAGGGAATCTGCGCCAAATCAGGGCGAACGGCCAGGCAAAACGGCATCCTCACCCCAATTTCAAGGCGCCTTTTCAATGCCTTAAATGCCAATTCCCTGTTCCGTGGAAAACAGGGGCATTTGGTCGGCATAACAGGGATCCTTTCCTGCAGAACAGGGAGGTGCTGAGGGTGGAACAGGGATGCTTCACGCGCGCGGAAAACGGGCCAAGCGCGACCTCATCCGCTCAAACGTCAGCCGGAATCGTCCCCGCCGTCTTAGTAAACCCCAGCAACTGCTCTTGCTCCGCCCAGCCGAAGGGCAGATCGGACGCAAGGATTCGCTCCAGCGACAGCCCAACGGGCTGCCGACCATCGAGGATGGCGACCTGGATGCGCGGGGAGAGAAACGCGAGCCAGGCCTTGCGACGCTCCCGGCTGCCGGACGGCGGAATGCGCTTTTCAGATGCGGTTGGCGCCGCAACCTTCCGCAAGCGCGCATCGGCGTGCTGATGCGACTCGGCGAGCGCCCGGATCAAGGTCGGGTCGGGAAGCGGCTCGCGCTCGCCGGCGATGAGCTTCGTCTCGATGCCACGACGCCGCAGGGCGAAACCCATCGTCATGGACACAACATCGAGGCTTAGCTCATCCTGCGTGACAGCGAGCTCCGCGGCCAGAACGATCGGGTCGAGGTCGACATGGATCGTGCCCGGACCGATGGACCCACGCAGGACGAGCGTCGCCAGACTGCCCTGCGGGTCCTTGAGCAACCGTTCTGTCAGGTCCGAGACCCGTTGGGACAGTTCAGCTGCGCGCCTGGCATCAGCGGTCCTGAGGAGTCCATGTCGATCGGCCAGTGCCTGCAAATGTCCAGCGATGCGTGTGCTGATCAAGCTCTCCAGCGAACGGGCCGGAATGCGCCAGCCGGAGGGATCCGTGCCGCCGGTGATCAGTCGGTTCGACACATAGTAGCGATAGCGCCGCCCGTTCGCGACGGTGTGGCTCGGGGTCAGAAGATCGCTGATCTCGTCGCGCAGCTTGCCGGTCAGCGCCGACGTTGGTGTTGCGCTCGGACCCGGCGGCATTGAAGCTTCGTCCCGCCGCGGGCGCGCCTTGGCTGCTCGCAGCGCGTCCTGAACGCGGGTCCATTGGGCTTCCTCGATGATGGCGGGATGCGATCCCGGATAGACCTTGTCCCCGTGTCGGATCAGTCCGCGGTAGGTCGGGTTGGTCAGGAGATAGTGGATCTGCCCCCGTTCGAAAGGCACGCCACCCCGTGCGCGACCGGACGGATAGCGGTGCAGCTTGGTCACAAGTCCCAGACGCTTCGTCTCCGCTTCAACGAGGCCGATGCTCTGTAGGCGGTCGTACAGGTCGAAGACCTGCCGGACCACGGCGGCTTCGTCGGGATTGACGACCATGCTGCGGTCCCGAGGGTCGGACGACTTGTCATAACCAAGCGGAAGGGTGCCCCCCATCCACAAGCCCTTCTTCTTCGAGGCCGCGATCTTGTCGCGGATACGCTCGGCGGTGACCTCGCGTTCGAACTGCGCGAAGGACAGAAGCACGTTGAGGGTCAACCGCCCCATCGAGGTCGAGGTGTTAAAGGCCTGAGTCACGGAGACGAAGGAGGCCCCCGCCGCATCCAGCCGCTCGACGAGCTTGGCGAAGTCGGCGAGGGATCGTGTCAAACGGTCGATCTTGTAGACGACGACCATCTTCACCTGACCCGCTTCGATCGCCGCAAGCAGCCGCTGCAGGCCGGGGCGATCGAGCGTTCCCCCAGAAATGCCGCCATCGTCGAAGCGCTCGGGCACGAGGGTCCAACCCTCGTGCCTCTGGCTCGCGATGTAGGCGGCGCAGGCTTCGCGTTGGGCATCGAGCGAGTTGAAGTCCTGCTCAAGACCTTCCTCGGTCGACTTGCGCGTATAGATCGCTGCGCGAATAACCGGGGGCCGCGTCATCGCCGACCAACCTGCGCGGGCTTTGACGTAACCGGCCGTTTGGATGCAGGTTGTCCAGTAGCTTCAGTGCCCGTCAGCCCGAAGAACCGGGGACCGGACCAGCGCGCACCGGTGATCGCCCGCGCGATGGCAGAGAGGGACGACCACGACTTACCCCGCCAGTGGAACACGCCGTCGCCGACTTCCACGACATGTGTGACCCCGCCCCACTCACGCAGGAGACGTCCGCCGGGCTTCAGCCGGGGCGTCGGTGCCACTGCCACGGGGGAAGCAGTGGCAGCGAGCCTCGTGTGAAACCCTGGCGGCAGGCCGCCCTGCGCGCGGGCCTGAAGTTCGAAAGCGAGTGCCCGGCAGGCGAGGGGGCGGCTCAGGCTCTTCGGGACGGGCGTCCCGAAGAGATCGAACCACATGCGGACCAGTCCGGCACGATCGAGCTTGGCCAGACCGGCCAGATCGGGTTGCCCGGTCACGCCGCGACCTCGCGCGCGACACGGTAGCGGGACCCCGTCTCACCCTCGCGCGGATGCAGGCGTTCCACGCACGCGCCGTCCTTCTTTAGGCCACTGATCGCGGCCCGCGCCGAGTGGGCCTGCCAGCCGAAGGTATCGCAGAGTTCGGCGATGCTTGCGCCGTCCTCCTTGGAGAGCTCGTCGCGGAGCGCCTCGCGGCGCGACGTGGCTTTGCGGTGGCGCGTCGTGGCGGGGGGATTGAGAGGGGTGGGCGCGCCTTCAGGGTCGGTGCCCGGTGCGATCTGAGTAACTTCGGGCCCCTCAGTTGGCTGGGAGCCTGCGGCAGCAGCGTGTTTGTCTGATTTGCGTTTTGGCATTCGGCTTCTCCTTGGTTCGGGGGCTCGCGGGATGCGAGGCGCCGTACTGGGAGAAGCCCGGGGTCGGTCCGGGCGCGTGCTACCAACGCTTCGTTTGAACGAGAAGTCGAGCGGAAACTGGGGGGTTGAGGACGGGGGCGTTCTTTGACAGTCGAAGACGGCCTCGGGCACGAAAATCAGCCACGGGCCAACTTGGAGGTCTTATAGGGGCGGAAAGCGGACCATCGCTGCGCCCGAAAACGTTGCAGGCCTAAGCATGCCGTCGCGAAAGCTGGTAGTCCACGCCGGTCATCCTGATGCGCCAGTTCAGCATGTCGCGGCTCACCAAGTAGGCAGAGCAAGCATCTGTATCAGAAAGCTGTTGTGCCCGGACGGCCAACAGTGCGGGTCGCGGCAAGAGCAATGTCCCAGCGAGCCAGTCCGCTTCATCCTCCTGTTCTTGGTTGAAGTTACCGGGTACCAACGACCCGTCTTCCAACATGCAGGCTTCGGCCAGTTCGTGTCCCAACACGATATGGGCCAACTCGTGCATGATTACGTTGTTTCGACGACCGAGCGACTCCGCCGGCTTGTAGATCACCAAATCATCAGTTGCGATTCGCATCGTCATTGCAGACCAGGATTCATCGCCCTGATCTGTCAGGACCTGTTTGTCTTCGGGTGCGAGGCCAGCCACGTCGCTCACTGACCAGACCGTAACGCCAAGGTGCTCAGCCAGCTTGTCAGCCGAAAGAGCGTCGGCGGGTTGCAGCCCGAGGTTACGGCGGAATTCAACAGACCGCCGTTCACATTGCGATTTGAAGCCCCGCCTAAACGCCACCTAGTGCCCCCTGGCCTCGACCTCGTCAGAGAACTGCTTCGATGCCTTCTCGATGAGGTTAGCCAGCGATCTGGCAGTCGCCCTTGGTACCGCTTTCCGGTTCTTGAAGGCGATCTGAAGATTACCCACGCCAGTGAACTTCGACGTGTCTTCACCAAGCCACGAGCAAACTTTGTCTAACGTTCCGATATCCGGCACATGCCCGTTCTCGATCCGGGACAATGTGGTGGGGCTAATCCCGATTTCTTTCGCCGCCGCCCTCACCCCCATGTTTCCACGGCGTCGGGCGACCAGGTTGCCCAGGTCTTCGATATCCATACTCTCTCCCTAGCGTGCCACCGACTGATATTAGTGTTTCGCATACTGGACAGATCATGTCTGCCCAGTTAATGTCCAGCCTGTGAAACACTTGAATCACGTCGCGGGACACTCGTCAACTGCGACGAATCGGGACAGCGAGGCCGAGCATGAACGCATTTCTGGGGAAAACGTCGTCGCCGTGGAGCAGTGTAGCCGAGCAGATGTTGGCAGCGGTCGCTATCAAGATCGAGCTTCCGCCGAGCATGCATGCGCTCCTGGCCGAACGGAAAGCGGCTATCGAGAAGCATCTTGAACGTGACGGAAGTCCGCTGAAGGGCAAGGTCAGATTGTTCTACCAGCAAGGTTCGGTGGCAATCGGGGCGACCATTCGAGCCAAGTTCCGGTTTGAGGGGTTTGACATCGACATTATCGTCGAGTTCACGACGCCTGGTATGACGCCGTGGCAGGCGCTGGAACTTCTCTGTGAGGCGATGCGCGGGGAGCGCGGGTCGCGGTACTACGACATGACGGAGCGCCAGACGCGGTGCGTTACGATCCACTATGCGGATGGGATGCACCTAGACCTCTCGCCCGCTGAACTGATCGACGAGTTCGATCCGCGTCGCAGCTACATCTATCACTCCAAGCCGGAGGAACACCGCAGCCATGACTGTAAGGTGCTGACCAACAGCTTCGGGTTCGCCGAGGAATACAACGCGACCTGCCCTGTCGATCTTTCCTTCCAGCAGGAGTACGCGAGGCGGGCGCTGCGAGCCGACCGAGGTCTCACCGCCATGCAGAAGGATGCCGACTCGCTTCCGGTCCCCGCTCACTCCAGCGTCGTGGGGGGCAAGTCCGCAGTTACGGTCGCCCTTCAGCTTCTCAAGAGGAACCGCAACATCCGTTGGTCGACGCGGGAGGGACGCATGCCCGCGTCGGTCATGTTGAGTTGTCTCACCCTGGAAGTGGCCGGGGCGGGTCGGACTATCGGTCAAAACCTCAGGATCATCGCTCAACATATCTTGGACCGGCTCTTGCAGGCAAAAAGTACTGGCCAGTTGATCCACGTCGAGAACCCGCGCTGTCCAGGTGATGTGTTCACGGATCGCTGGCCGGAGAACCAAGCTGCACAGGATGCCATGATCGCGGATATGCGGCTGTTCCTGAGCCAACTCGCCGTTCTCCTGGACGACAGGCGTTCGTTGCGCGAACGCCGTGAAGTCTTGAAGTCGATGTTCGGTGAGAGCATCGGCGAAGAAGTGATGGACGAGCTTGAACAGGAATATGGCGAGGCCATCCGCACAGGTAACCATGCCTTCGGTGTAACCGGTGGTATCGCGATGAGCCCGGCTATCGCAAAAGCGAAACCGGCAGTGAAGCCGTCAACCTTCTACGGCTCGAAATGCCCGCGTCGGTAAAATCCCTGGAAGCCCAAGTCCAAGCAATGACACGGGATTGGCCGCAACTCCAACCTTCGCGCGGTCTAGGGCCACGGTCGGTCATCTGGTTCGGTGACCTAAAGGGGTTAGGCCGAACTTTTCACATCAGCATCGAGTACGGCCTACCGGTAAAGGGTCGGCAAGACCTCTATCGCGTCATGCCGGTCGTGCGGGTTCTAAGGCCCAGCCTTGTGCCGAACTGGGAAGCCGAAGAGGAAGCGCCTCTCCCTCATGTCTATTTTGAACCCCCGGATATCAGGCTATCGCCGTTATGTCTTTTCGATCCTAAAGCGGGAGAGTGGGACGCCTCCATGGTAATCAGCCAGACAACGGTTGGTTGGACAATTCGATGGCTCGCAGCCTACGAGTTCTGGGAGATGACGGGTCGTTGGATCGGCGGTGGACGGCACGAAGTCGCCGGGGTGGAGAAGGAGCCAGAGAATGCCGCGTGATCAAGACTACGACCATACCGTTCCTCGTCGGTCAGATGGCACACGGCAGACATTGCGCGAGGTGCAACCTTGGCCGCCGGGAAAGCCGTTCAAGATACTCTCCATCGATGGCGGCGGCATTCTTGGCATCCTACCGTGCATGGTCTTGGCTGAGATCGAGAAACGCTTCCTCGATGGCGCTCCAATCGGCCAGTACTTCGACATGATCGTGGGAACGTCGACCGGCGGGATAATCGCGCTGGGTCTTGGCCAGGGTAAGTCGGCCCAAGAAATCTCGAAACTCTACATCGAACGGGGCCGGTACATCTTTCCTGGGGGTCGGTGGAAGCGGTTGCTCCGCGGCTGGGCCGGTTGGGCCTTCACCCCATATGATCGGCGCAACCTCGAACGTGAGCTTCGCCGGGAGTTCCGCGATGGTCTGTTTGGCTCGTCCTCCACGCCTATTTGCATCCCGTCCTTCGAGGGTCGTTATGGCGAACCCTATGTGTTTAAGACCCCACACCATCCGGACTACAAGAAGGATCAGTTCGAGCGTCTCGTGGATGTGGGACTCTCGACGGCAGCAGCGCCCACCATCTTCGCGGCAGTGGAGAGGAACGGTTATTTGTTTGCCGACGGGGGTATCTGGGCCAACAATCCCTCCATGATCGGCGTAGTAGACGCGATGACCTGCTATGACATTGACCGAACACAGATCAGGCTTCTGAGCCTAGGATGCGGTCAGGAGACCTATCGGATGCGCTGGTGGCACCGCATTGGAGGAAAGCTGGTCTGGGCGGGACTTTTCGTTTCATCCGCCATGCGAGCTCAATCCCACAATGCCGTGGGTCAGGCAGGGCTATTGATCGGTCGTTCCAACATGGTACGCCTCGATGCCGCAGAGGTCGCAAGTCGGATTGGGTTGGATAACGTTGACAAAGCGTTGGCGGAGATGCCCCCGGTTGCAAGATCGCTTGTCGAAGGTGCGGGACACCGCGTTTCCGAGATGTTCCTTTCCTCCGATACCGCGAACCTAGAGTCCAATCCGTCAAAGTCACCAGCGTCTTAGAGCTTCCTCGGCATTTTCGGGATTGGTCTTGGATGCGAAGGACCGCCTGCCGGGTCATCCAATCCAGACGTTCGCCGCACACTGACCAAGGTACAAGTTGGGCTCGCCCGTGGCGTTCGCTACGATTGGCTCGACCGTCCGCAGTGGGCCGCAATTGCAGTTGACGGCAGTTTCTCACCAGAGACCGACGCGGCGCCAACGCCCCGGGGCGCCGAGCCAGATGCGGTGGCGCGGGACGTCCGTTGCAAGTTCGGTTGCAGGGTGTCGCGACGACCGCGGTGCGAGGCCCCACTGTTACCTCATGACCGTCGACGGCGCTCTTCCAAAAACTGAGCCCCGGTTCGGGACATCCGGCTCATGCGAAGATGAACATCCTTTCCGACGGGTCCGCGGAAGCGCATGAATCCGGTCTGCGCTTCTTTGTGCGCGCCGTTGATCCAAAGCTGACCTCCCGCAAGACCCGTCGAGCCGTCTGCGCTCCGTCCTGCTACATCACTCCTCGACCACGGCCTCATCGCAGCCGAAGAAGCTTCGCGTCACTCCGCTGACGTCGCGATAGAGACCGGTCACGCACACACGGTCGGAGGTGGCATCAAACCGCGCTCCGCTCGGGTCGAACCAAAACTCCAGATCGGTGTCGCCGTCAGATGTCTGCTCCGGTGGAACTGGTTCGGGGGCGTCGGCGAACTGGATGCTTCCCTGCCGGGGCGGGGTTCCCAGCGACGGATCGTCAAGCATCGCTTTCGGCCCGACGCTGATCGAGGCCTGGTCAACCGTTGCCGCATCGAAGGCAGGCAGGCCGTACTCACCCTCACCGGTCGTCATGATCGCTAGCGGGGCCTCGCGATCACGCAGGCGGAGCGGGTTCGGGTACCGGCCAGGCCAAAAGTTGATCTTCACCTCCCGTCCGCCTTCGCAGAACACCTCGAAGCCGGTCTCCGCGAAGTCGTTGGCTGGGTTCAGGCCGACGTCGGGCGCGCGTGCAGGGCGGATCGCGTGGCGCAACCGCACCTTGTGCAGGCCGGGCCGGGAACAGCGGAAGATGATGTGGTCCTCGACTGGTCGCGCTTCACCTGTTGCAAGATGCACCTGCGCCGTGGTCAGCCGGGTCGGGCTCACCGTCGCGCCGGGATCGGTCGCGGCTTCGAGATTGAGAAGAACATCCATCGGGCTCGAGGGGCCACCGTTCCCGATGACGGAATCGAGCGCAACCACAACCTCCTCACCGACCAATGCATTGGTCGGCGGGTTCGGTAGCGAGAGCGCAGATATCGAAAGGTCGGCCTCGGCACGAACGACTGTCGTCTCAGTCAGCACGTTGTCGACCGGGTTCGCATCGGGGCCGTTCAAGTTGGCAACCTCGGCCTTGGTGGTCAATGTGACCGGCGCGCCGGCGATGTAGACCAGATCCGGCGCCGTAGAGGCTGTCAGGCCGACAGAGCGCGTGTCGCCCGGCCCGAGGCGGCCGAAGTTGCAGTCAAGCGCACTGCCCGACAGGGCGCAGTTCGGCGGCGCGCCCGACCAGCTCGCAAGCGGAGGAAGAGCGGCCTTCAGATCGACCGAGGTCGCAGGGTTCGGGCCATTGTTCACAACCGACAGCGTGAGCGCGAAGCTGGCCCCCGCAGCGGCCGGATCGGGCCCGTCGGCGGAAAACACCGCAAGGTCTGTCGTGTTGATCTGTTGGTCCAGCTTGCGCAACTCGTCGATGGTCGGCTCGGGATCGGTCTGCGGCACCGGAACGTCGCCGCCGCCGCCGACTTGGCGCACCGAGAACTGGATCGCCGTCCAGTCGGCGGCACCCTGGAATAGCTCGTTCGTCAATGTGTTGTCGCACCCGGACGTTCCGCCCTGATTGATGTTCTGGGGCGGAATCGCAGTTTGGTAGGGCGGTCCGGTATTGGTCCAGTCGGGCGGGGCATTGGCAAGGCGGGCCACCACCGTATTCACGCCGGTGCTGAAGAGATATTGGTTCACCCCGTCCGTCGGATCCACCGGCAGTACTTCGTTCAATGCGGCCTCGTTCAGCGCCAGAAGCGGTGCGCCGCCGCGCGGCGCTGTCCCAAGGCCGAGGCGGGGTGGCGAATAGTCGAGGATCGCGCCACCCAGCCCGCGGGTGATCCCGAACTGGCGGTCGTAGTTCATGACGCTGATGTAGTTCGGCTTGCAATTTGTGGCGTCGGTACCGCCGTGCCCCAGACCGAGCGTATGGCCGAGTTCGTGCATGATGGTGCCGCCATCTCTGTTGAACTCGACGAAGTTCACGCCGATCCCCTGCCCGCCGGTGCCCTTGCACCCGACACCCAGCACGCCGCTGACGCCATAGCGGAAGACCGGCGCGCGCAGCGCATTGAACTGGGCCCCCTTGCTGGCGAAATACTTGGCGTCGAGGTTGCAAGCCCCGATCGCAGGGATGCTTCCCCCGCTCCGTCCGCTGCCGTCGCTCAGATTATCGCCCAACAGACAGTCCGGGTCGGCACCGTCCTTCTTGCCGTCCCCGTCATTGTCAATGCCGTCGTTGCACGTGGCGACGGCGGGAGGAGCCGCCTCAGTGGCGGTATCGAGGTACGGGCGGCCCGTGCTGCTGGTGACTGCGATGCCGCCCGTGCATCCGGTGTCGGCACCATCGATCGCAAGATCGCCGTCATTGTCGATGCCATCCTGGCAATCGGCCACAAGCCCGCTCTCGTTGGCGTTGGGGTCGGCAATAGTGCCCGTATCGATCCAGAGCGAAATCCCGGTCGTGCCATCGGGGTTGGGAAGAGGTGAGGCGGCGAAAGCGTTCTTGATCGACAGGATTGAGGCGCGGCTGAGAGGTGCCGGAACGCCGGACTCGACGTCGAGTTCCAGAAACAGATCGCGGCGGCCGACTTTGGCACCATATCTTGGCAGGTCGACGTCGATTACGCCGTCACCGTTCGAATCAAGGCCGTTCCGCTCCCACCCATCCAACAGGCCGTCGCCGTCCCAGTCTCCCGTTGTCGAGTCGATCCCGATATCAAAGCAGACCTGGACGCTCGGCTCGTCACCTCCGCCGCCGGTCGCGCAGCTCTGCGGCCAGGAGATGTCGCCGGTCCAGCGGCCAGTGACCGTATCGACCACGATGTCAAGGTTGTTGTCGCCCCTGCCCAGCGGGCTTGTGTCGCCGAGGTCGTCGCCTGAGGTTGAGTCATGATCCCAGATCTGGATCGCGACGGGAACGGTGGGCTGGCCGTTCGGCACGGTCTGCGAGACGACCCAGAATGGCTTGATCTCGGTTTGATCATCGTCCGCGCGCGGCGTGATCGTCTCGGCGCCGTTGATCCACACTTTGGCGTAGAAGTCGGCAGTGCTTTCCAGCGTGGATTCAAGGCCATCCTCGTCACAATCATCGACGCAGTTGACCTTAGTGATCGTGACCGAGACCGGCCCTGCCAGAACGGCCTGCGCCCCAACTGCCAATGCAGCGAATAGCAACGCCGACAGGGACCAACGGGCAGTGCGAACCACGGAACGGCCAAAGGCCCGTCTCATCCAGAACATTGAAAATTCCTCCAAAAAACGAAACGCTAAAGTGTTGTTGGATTTGTCACGCAGCGAACGGCAGTTGGGGCAGACATGATCAACCTAACGGTCACAGTCTACCACCACAGGAGGAGAGTCGAAAATGGCTTTCTGCTCTGCGGGTGTCGCGCGCTCCGGATGGGCGGGCAAAGCGCTGGCGTAGCCCGCATGCGCTCAGATTTTCCCGTTCGATGCTGCTTCAGGGGGAGTGCTCTGCCCCCTGAGGACTGGACCGTTTGGAGCTGGAGTGTTCCGCTACGCTTCCCCGGCTGGGGGAGGAGCGGGATAGCATGGCGGCATCGAAGGTTTCAGGCATGCCTTCCTCCCTTCGCTACAGCGAATCGCCTTGACAAGCATCACATACGCACTTCAGCTTTCCCGCGACTTGGTACAGTGAATGCGCCCAAAAGTTGAGCGGCGTCTGTTAATGCCTACTTTGCGCCACCGTCGTGATCGCTGAATAGCGGTGACCTATGGTGATCATGTCGCAGTCAACCTGCCGCTCCGGCGGTTTTGAAGAGTAAAAAGTCAAGATTCACAATTTTCTTCGATGCTGGAGGGTAGCGTGCTTTGGATTAAACGAATTATTGGTGGTGTTTCGAGATCCTTTGCTGACTTTCCGAAGTGCTCTTTTCCCATTCTTCCAGCTTTGCTAATGCTAGCAGTGAGCTCAGACCTTCTTCCGGGCGGTGCTCATGCGCAGACCGTTGTACCAGACAGTCAGTCGCAGATCGTCGTAGATAAGCAGAAGGCTGAGCTTGTCGGCGCGGGCGGCGAATACGATGACAGCTTTGATTTCATACTTCCCGAGTTCAGAAGCCTTCAGCCGAAGTTGGGATTGAGATACAACTCCGCGCTTAGCAATCGCGGAGGGGTCCAGAATTCCGTGGCCTACGGCTGGCAACTCACTGGACTACCCCACATCGAACGACAGTCTGTGGGTGGCGGGGTACCGACCTTCGATGACGGACAGGACATCTACCTTCTCGACGGACAGGAGCTGATGGCCTGCGAGGATGCAGCGGCCACGAACAAATGGTCGGCATCGGCAGGCCTATATCCGGATCGTTACAAGACAACAGTCGCCAACGCCAGCTGCTCCGCAGGCGGAAACTTCAGCACACGGATCGAAAGCTATCGGAAGATAATCTTTACCAACAATCAGTTTACGGTGACAGAACCGGATGGTACGCGGTTCGTTTTCCGCTCTCCGGCAGCAATAATAGGCGATACGAGCGTTTCGCCTAGCGTCAACTGGAAGCTCGGCAACCGGCTCTTCTGGTATCTGACGGAAATCACCGACAGCCAAACGGACACGAATGGTAACTATCTTAACCAAGTAAGCATTGGTTATTCTGTCGGGGCTTTTGCCGACGGTGTTCCGGCCGTTCCCACTTCGATCACTTACGCCGGGTACGTCGTACAGCTAGGATACAAGACGGCGTCGTCGCCCGTCAGTACCTTTGGAACCGGTACAGGCAACCTTGGACAACTCTTCGCGCAGTTGCAGTACGTCGCAATCTATGATGGGGCGAATCCTATCCGCGCTTACGCGCTGACAATCACAAATAGTGCACTTACCAACACCCGCCTCCTCACGAAAGTCGAGACCTTCGGTTCCGATTTCACGGTGAACGCGGCGCTACCGGGGGGTATTGCCGGCACTAAGCTGCCCGACGTTACGTTCGAATACAGTGGTGACGCGTACTCAACACTTACTACGACCTACGCGGGCAATCCTATTCACTCTCACAATGCGGTTGTTGACCTATCGAGCAGCGGAAGAGATGAGCTTCTTCTCTATCCGGAGTCACTCTACTATAGCAAGCTTACGGGAACCCAAAACAATGGAAGTGTATCGACAGCTCTGTTCGCGACTCTGCCGGGGGCGCACTACTCGTTCGGAACTGATCGTTCATTGACCGCGTCGGCGGGAATTTCTAACCCCTGCGAGGAATTCAATGGCTATCAACAACCTGATGGAATTGGAGTTCAAGTTCGAGTCTTCGCGAATACTCGGCTGAATGCCCGAAATGTGTGTAAGAAGGAGAGCACAACGTCCCGGTGGGTAGGGGGAAGCAACAATGGGTACGAACAGTACACGTATACCTGGCACACTGCGGACTTGATTACCGGTCAGGTTTTGAGCTCCGGGTCGACGGTCGGGTCGTCGCCTACCACTTGGTACAAGACGACGTCGGACTTCGACTACGATCGAGATCCAGAGCTAGTTCATGTTTCTACATACGGAGGCACCCCGTCTTACAGCTCCTATTCCGAACTTGCACAAGGAACCGTTGGAGCAAGTGTCAGCCTGGGTGTTCTCGCCGGATTGCGTGAAGACGTGACGGGTGATCTCGTCGATGACGATGTTACGCCTACTTTTTTGCCGGGAACTGCGCCGAAGTACACCATAGCGATTAAGCGAGTTCTTCCGGAAGCCATGTCGGTGAACGGCACTGCCCGATCCAAGGGATTCGCCTATCAGTTGGGCACAGGCACGGTCAACCTTCCGTCAGGGACGACAACAACAACGCTCGGTCTCACCTATTTTGCTGACATGAATGGTGACGGCATTGCAGACTTCGTGGAGTACAAGGACAACACGACTTCCGACACTATTGCGATTTCCTCTGGTTCCGGCGTCGGCTTTGGTACTCGCCAAGTCTTTAACGTCGGAAACATTGTTGTACCCTACGACAGCGCCGCTATCTACTTTGTGGATGTCAATGCGGACGGCCTCAACGATGTCATCGTGCATCGAGGTATGAGTCCGCTGGTACGCAATACTCCAAGTTCAACCCCTCCCGCCACCCCCTACACGAGCAAGCCTGCGACCATCTTGTTGAATACTGGTAGTGGCTTTATATCGCAGGGTGCCACGTCGGGCGGCTTGGCGGCTATCGGAGATTTCGACGGCGATGGCTTGAAGGACTTCGCTCTGGAAGGCGCAAATGGAAGTGTAGCCTTTGGTAACTCTGGAGTCCCTAACCTCCTTATTGCCGTGAACAACGCTCAAGGTGGCAGAACCGAGATCACCTATGCCGCGTCGGCGCAACAGGTTCAGGGTCAGTATTCTAATCAGATACCTATCGTACAACAGGTTGTGAGTAGGATTGTCGTCAAGGATGGGCTCGGCGGCAGTCGGTCGGTTGCATATACCTACACAAACGGCACCTACGATTTCATCAACAGAAGGCCGCTCGGCTACACAACGGTAGCGGCGCAGCTTGATCCGATCGGCAGCGAAGCCGCCGGACCGGTGATCACGACGACCTATGCCAATTCAAACTTTGTTGATGCGGGGCATATCAAATCCCGGATTGTCTCTGTCGGAGGGACAACGACTTGGTCTCAGGAATACAACAACTGGTCGCTAACGGGCTCGCCAACAACGTTGTCGGCTAACACTGCTCCCGAGTCCGGTGGTCCATTTGCGTATGTGAAGACCGACTCCCGCTTTGCAACGAGCTACTCTGGCGTTCTGGAAGAGACGACGCAAGCTTACACCTATACGCCCTATGGGGAGCCCGCCACGGTCATCGATTATGGCATGACGGTCGCCGGGGTCGATCAGGCGGCGGGCGACAACACGGTGACGACGATCGCCTACCAGCCGAACTTGACGGCCTACATCGTCGGCAAGCCCAAGTCCCAGGTCGTGCAGACCGGCACGGTGTCGAACGCGACGCTCGCGACCTGGCTCCGCGCGCAGTACTTCGTCTACGACGGGGCGGCGAACGAGAGCGTCGCGCCGACGAAGGGCAACCTCACGGAACTGCGCCAATGGGACGGTGTCACAACGGGGACGGCGACGCGGACGCTCCGCTCCTTCACCTACGATGCCTTCGGCAACGTGCTGACCGAACGGGATACCCGCGGGGCGCAGGCGACGACGCCCTATGACGTCGCGACCCATACCTATGACGCGACGAAGAACCTCTTCCGGCTGACGACGACGAACGCGCTTGCCCAGGTGACCTCAACCACTTGGAACGCCGCCTGCCAGAAGCCCCTGACCGTGACGGACGTGAACGGCCTCGTCACGACGATGACCTACGACGTCCATTGCCGCGAGACGCGGAAGGACCTCCCGAACACGCCAACCGCGCAGTACGAGATCACGCGCTACCAGAACATCGGCACGCCCGGCTCGCAGTACATCGAGAAGGAGACGCGATCGGGAACATCGGTGGTCGGCAGCACGATCCGCCTCGCGCGGTCCTACTTCGACGGCCTGGGCCGAGTCTACAAGGTCGCGAAGCCGGGATCGACCAGCGCCCAGGCCGACATGATCGTCGAGCTTCGCGCCTATGACGGCCGCGGCAACCTCGCCTGGAAGAGCATCCCTCTCTCCTGGGCGGCCTCGACCGGCAACACCGCCACGGCCTCGCAGCGCGAGACCTATGCCTACGACCCGCTCGACCGGCTCACGCAGACGACCTATGCCGACGGGGCCTACGATACGAAGACCTACACGACGGCCTCCTTCGACGTCTATGGCACTGCGCTGACCTATCCCGGAGTCAAGTCCTCGAACGCCGACTGCTATGATGCGGTTGCCGCCAACACCGTCTGCGGCGAGCTGACCGAGTTCTTCGACCACGCCGGCCGCAAGGTGCGCGAGCTTCGGACGGACGCCGCCGCGACCGACGTCACCGGCCTCGCCACCCCCGACCGCGTCACGCAGTTCAAGTACGACCTGATCGGGCAGCTCAAGACCGTCATCGACCCCGAGGGGCTGACCTTCTCCTACACCTACGACGCCTGGGGCAACCGCACCCAGGCGGTCGATCCGGGTCTCGGCACCTGGACGATGACCTATGACGCGAACAACAACCTTGCCTCGCAGACCGACGCCAAGTCGCAGCCGATCACCTTCACCTATGACAAGCTGAACCGCGTCACGCTGAAGACGGTCGGCACCGGCACGACCCGGGTCGAGACCGCCTATACCTACGACCAGGTTGTCGCCACCTACTTCAACAAGGGCCGCGTCACCCAGATGGCGGCGTCGGTCGGGGGAGCGGCGGCGTACCATACGATCCAGCTCGACTATGACGAGTTCGGCTCGGTCGAACGCACCCGCCACACGCTCGACGGCAAGACCTATACGCTGACGAACGACTTCCAGCCCGACGGCTCGGTGAAGCGCGTCTCGCTGCCCTCCACTCCGGGGGCCACCACCTCGGCCTATCTCCCTGAGTTCATCCAGGACGCGGCGGGCCGCTCGGTCTCCTGGTCGGGGTACATCAACAATACCACTTACGATCTCTGGTCGAACCCCACGCAGGTGAGCTTCGCCTACGGCTCCTCGGTCGCGATGAGCTACTCGGCCACGCGCGGCTGGGTAACGGCGATCGACGGCACCGAGAAGACCGGCACCAGCACCTATGCGCCGCTCTTCCACGACGGCTATATCCGCTCGGCCTCGGGCCGCATCCAGGCGAAGGACACGACCTTCACCATCGGGGCCACGACCTACGACAAGGAATCGAGCTTCTCCTACACGTACGACTACGCCGGGCGGCTGCTCGCCGCGAACAACACCCAAGGCGTCGCGGGTTGGACCCAGACCTTCAGCTACGATGCCGCCGGCCGCATGCGGAACAACAGCCTCGTCGGGGCCTATGCCTACGGCAACGCCACTGTCGCGAAACACGCGCCCTCCACCGTCACGCCCTCGGGCCAGTCCGCCCAGACGCTGGTCTATGACGGGAACGGCAACCAGACCACCGGCCTCGACGGCAAGGTCATGACCTATGACGGCGAGAACCGCCCGACCTCGGTCACGATCCAGCCCGCCAACACGCGAACCTGCTATATCTACGGTGCCGACGGGGCGCGGCTGAAGAAGATCGAGGGCTTCGACGGCGCGACCGCCTGCTCGACGACTCCAACCACGGCACAGCGCGTGACGCTCTACCTCGGGCCGGTCGAGATCCGGAAGTACGGCCAGGGCAACAACGAAGCGATCCAGCTCTACCCCCACCCCGCCATCCGCATCCAGCTGACGAAGAACGCAGGGGGCACGGTCGTAACCACCCTCGGCGCGCTCTTCACCGACGCGCAAGGGTCCGTCCGCGCCGTCACGCGCGGCACCGGGGCGAAGGCGCAGCGCTCGGTCTTCCACCCCTATGGCGAGGAGCAAACGACCGACTTCGACCTCACCCTGCAGAACGAGACCAAGGGCTTCATCGGCCAGCGCCTCGACGCCGACGCAGGCCTTCTCTACCTCAACGCGCGGTACTACGACCCCAAGCTCGGGATGTTCCTCCAGCCGGACTGGTGGGAGGTAACGAAGACGGGGGTCGGGACCAACAGGTATGGGTACTCGGGAGGCGATCCGGTCAACGGGAGCGATCCGGGGGGCCACAAGACAAAGGTGACAGTTGACTCCAAAGTGACCAAGGACAAAAATGGAAAGGAGGTCGATGGGAAGATAACTATCAAGATTGATGCTGCGTTCAAGCCCGGAAAACGCGGCAAACTTGGCATAAGTGACGACGAAATCATTGATGCCGTACAAAGAACTTACTCTGGGACTTTCGAGGGAGTTACTGTAAAGGGAAAAACTGGAACTTATGAGGTTGAAACTTCGATATCCATAGTACCAGAAGGAAAATCCGACTACCTCATCGATGTTAGTGATGGTGCAGGGAAAGTTAAGGTTGAGGTTACGGGCCATCAAGATGGCACCAAGGTCATGCACCTAGATTCTACTACTAACCTAGGCTCAATTGTTCATGAGATTGGTCACTTTGCTGGAATGAAAGACCATTACTCTAACACAACAACTGATGGCGTCACAAGGGCTATCCCTGATCCAGGGTGGGTCGGCAACGTAATGGCAGACCCCAAAGTTCTGGGATCTATCAGTCAAGATCAGTATCCCGATGCGATAATTGACAACAGAAACATCGATGAAGTTCTCGCGGCACCAAACTATCACAGTCCCGAAGGTGGTTTTGCGGTAAGGAATGGGGTAAGTGTGTCTTGGCAATGAGAAACTACATGCTGCTCATCGTTGCTTTTCTTGGGCCGTTCATCGTGGCGAGCGATTGCAAGTCGGAAGATGAAATGGGACAGCCGACGGTTGCTGTTGTATTCGGGCCAATTGGGTCATATGCCGAATTTTCTTCGGCGACGCTCCGCGAAGTGCAAAGAGATGGAGTCTTTTACTACCGTGTTGAGATATATGACAAAGAGGCTGTCGTTTCAGCCATGGAGGTAAGTCGAAGCTTGGACTATGTGGAGGGGAAACCTTCAGAACAGCGCGGCATATTTACTGTCGATCACATAGGTATTTCGGGGGCCAGTTATGCAATACATTACAAAGGCACAATTGGTTCGACTGCAATTGACGGTAAGATCGAAGGTCCTGCCTCCGCGGTAATTGACGGCGATAGCATTTCGAACTCGAGGATCACTGCGATAATTCGCAATCACCTTGTCTGCATGGCCCGATTTAGCTTGGTAAAGTGCTTTGAGATTGATACTGTTAGAGAATAGAAGTCACAAAAAGCGTCTACGGGCATATAGTAGAGAATCATTCCAGTTTGAGATTGCGCACTTGCGCACGGGCTGCGACCTGCAGGTGCGCTTCAGCGCACCGTTGAGGGAGTGATGTCCAGGAAGTCGCCATTCCATTCTGTCGTGCAGAGCAAGCCCATGGGCACATGTCCTCATAGCCCCAAGCCCAAATCCCACCTCTGGTCCCACTCTCACGAGTCACCACTTCTTCACAAGCCCAAAGACCTTCCTGACGCGCCCTGCAACCCCTTGCGATTACACGCCCGTTAACGTGTCCCTCTGAGGGACAGTTCCTCACCCCACCATCTCCCCCACCACCCGCCGTCCGGCCACCCCTGTCCCGCCGCACCCCCCACACCCCGCCCCGCCGCAAGAGGGGCAGGCCACCGGCACCAGTTCCTGCCCCAGAACGCCCCTGAGCACGTCCCGCACCAGGAATTCCGGCACGCCGAGGTCCACCAGCCGCGTCACCGCCCCCGCCGCCGAGGCGGTGTGGAGCGTCGAGAGGACCATCCGCCCGACTTGCGCGGCCCTGACGGCAATCGCCGCCGTCTCCTCATCCCGGATCTCGCCGATCAGGATCACGTTCGGATCGTGCCGCAAAATCCCCCGCAGCACCCGCGCGAAGGTGAGGCCGATGGCCTCGTTCACCTGCACCTGTTGGACGCCGGGCAGGTTGTATTCGACCGGGTCCTCGACCGTCACGATCTTGCGGGCGGGCGTGTTGAGGTGGGCAAGAGCGGTGTAGAGCGTCGTCGTCTTCCCCGACCCTGTCGGCCCGGTGACCAGGAACAACCCCGACGGCCGCTCCACCGCCGCCCGGACGCGGGCCACGATGTCGCCCGGAAACCCCAGCGCATCCCAGCCGAGCCGCAGCGCCTTGGGATCGAGCACACGGGCGACGATGCTCTCGCCCCATTGGGTGGGAAGCGAAGAGAAGCGGAAGTCGATGGTGCGACCGGCGATCATCACCGTAAAGCGCCCGTCCTGCGGCAACCGCCGCTCGGCCACGTTGACGCCGGCGAGAACCTTCAGCCGTGCGATGACGCCGGGAACGCTGATCGCCGGGTCGACCGTTTGAGGGACCAGGATGCCGTTCACGCGGTAGCGGATGTCGAGCCCGGCCTCGGTGCATTCGACATGCACGTCCGAGGCGCCCTGAAGGACGGCATCAGTCAGCTTTTCGTTGACGAAGCGGATGACCGGCCCGTCGGCCTCGGTCGCGCGGAGGGCATCGCTGTCGCGCGCGGCTTGCGCCTCTTTCGTCCTAACGTCGTCGCGGGCATCGGTGGCCGAGGCGAGCATTTGGCGGACCATGGCGGTCGTCGCCCCGGCAACCGAGATCGGGCGGTCGAGGTGGAAGGCGATCTCATCGCGGAGCCTCTGGTCGCCCGGGTCCGCCATTGCCAGGAGGGGGACGGGGACCTCGTCGAGGAGCGGCACGATGCGCTGCGCGGCGCAATAGGCGGGCGAAAGTGCGGCAAGGACGTCCCGGTCAACGGGCAGGTTCGAGGTATCGAGGAAGGGAACCGAAAGATGGGCGCAGAGGGTCTGGAGGATGAGCTTTTCATCCAGAAGACCCAGTCGGAGGAGGACACGGTCCAACCTCTCCCCCGCACGCGCCGCAACCGCGATGCCACGGTCGAGCGCGGCGAGGTCGATGCCCGGCAGCGCGCGAAACCGATCCTCGAGCGACAAGGTGGCTCGGGCGGGCTCGCTTCCGGGCACAAGGGCAATGGTCAAAGAGTGGTTCCCGTTTTGCCGGTTTCGCTTCATAGTTGCAGGGTAGAGCAGCGGATCGTCAATGGGGCTGGAGACACCTTCCACAATCGAAACCACAGCGTCGGGACGCGCATCGCCCGTCAGGGCATGGATGGCCCAGCTCGGACCCGCGCTCCTGTCGCTCTTCGAGCCGGGCTGGGGATTGCGCCGACCGGTTGCGGTGGTGCTCACGTCCTTTGCCGATGATCTTCCGAGAGACGGGAGCATCGCCGGTCGGCGCGTGACGGTTCGCCTTCCGTCCTCGGCCGTCCTGCATCGGGAGTTCGCGCTGCCGGCGAAGGCGCGACGTCAGGCGGCGGCCGCCATTGCGACGCATATACGCCAGACGACCCCGATGCAGGGCCGCGGCTTGCACTGGAAAGCGGGGCCGCCGCGGGTGGAGGGTGATCGTCTCGTCTTTGATGTGCTGCTCGCCAAGGCGGATCAGATGTCCGGGCTAGCCGACAGGATCGCGCGAGCCAGCGGCCGCCTTGTGGCAATCGACGTCGAAGGCCCGCGCGCGGTTCGTCTCTACGATGATCCTGATATATCCACCGCTCGGCGGCGCTGGGTTATTGGGGCGGGACTCCTGATGGGGTTGGGCGTCGCCGCACAACTGGGCCTGATCGAGTTGAAGATTCGCGAAGGGCAGCGCGCGAACGCGGAGGTGTCCGCGAGCATAGCGGCATTGGAGGACCGTCTCGTCGAGGCACGGGCGAAGCTCGACGCGGAAGATGCCGAGGCGAAAGGGCTGCGCGCCGATCTCGCAACGTTGCGGCTCGCCCGGAGCCGATTGCCCCTCCTTGTTTCTCTGACCAAGGCGCTGCCGGACAGCGTCTGGGTGTCCGAGCTGACGGCCGACACGGACCGCATCACGCTGTCGGGCTTCGTCGCAGGCGATGTCACCGTCGTGACCGATACGCTTGACGCCATCGACGGCGTCGACGCGGTAACTTTGGATGCGCCGGTCACCGTCGACAGCCTCTCGGGCCAGACACGGTTTCAGCTGACGCTGCGATTGAAATCGGATTTGCCATGAGTACTGCGCGATGACCTATCTGATCGGTCGATTGGCAGGCGCAGCCTTTGTTGTTGCCATCGCGATCCTTGCCCTTGCCGGTGCGACTGCCGCAAGCCGGGACCGGCTTCGCGCCACCATGGACGAAAACCGCGATCTGTCGGTGCAATTGCACGACCTGGACGTGCGGTTCCAGAACATGTCCGCGCGGCCCGACGCTGCCGATCTGCCCAAGGATCTCATTTGGTCGCCGGCAGCCGGACCGGAGGCGGAACGGGCCATCCAGGCGGCGGTGCTGGCGACCGCCGACGCGCAAGGCGTGCGGCTCTCGAGTTACGGTCCCGGTGCAACGCCGGGGGGATTGAAGTTGCCGGCCACGGCGTTTCAGGTCGAAGCGGAGGCGCCCTGGACGATCGCGCTCAAGTTCCTGACAGCGCTTCAGAACATCCGGCCCGAGCTTGGACTTGGGGAGATGTCGCTGCGCCCGGCCCCCGTCGACCCGTCCGAGCCAACTGTGTCCCGCGTCGCCATGCGCCTTGTCGTCTTCGGTCTTTCCGCCAGCCAGGGAACCACACCGTGAGACGTGGCCGGTCCGTCCCGCCGCCCGCCGTTTTCGGTCTCGCGCTTGCCGTCGCGTGGTCGACCTATGCGGTCAGGACAGACATGCAGGGCATCGCCTGGCGTGGCAATGAGAATAGCGTGGGAGGCTCGGACCAGCCAGACGCCAGCTCGCCGAACGATACTGACGCCGATCCGGAGTTCACCTTTGATCTCTACGACGTGGCGGGGCGTCCGCTTCTGCAAGAGGGCCGGCATCCTCCGGCGCCACCTGCGGAGACCACAATCGTTGCGCCAACCCCTGCGGTTGTTGAGCCACCGGCTGATCCTCCTCCAGCCGCACCGCCACCAACAGTCAAGATGGTCGGGTTTCGCGATCTGGGCTCCGGGCCCGAGGCGCTCTTGCAGGTCGAGGGAGGGGCCGAGGAAACCTGGCTCAAGCCCGGGGCGGACATCGGCGGCTGGACTCTGACCGAGATCGACGCAGATCGGGCACATATCCGTAGTGGTGATACCGAAATCACTATCCAGATGTACGAATAGCCTGTAGATTCTCAACCTAAAATAGAACAAGACGACTTGAGGCAGGACTATGCGCAATGGGTTTATCAGAGCGGCATTTGTCGCCCTGTCATGTCTTTCGCTCGCCTCGTGCATGGAGGCCAGCCGCCTCTGGGGCGGTGGCTTTGGCGAGGACGGGCCGCGAACGCGCGCGGGCGGTCATGCACGCGAACTCGAGGCGAGCCGGTCGGGCGTTCGGCCTGGAAGCATGCAGCGCGGGACGGACGATTTTCTGAACGAAGCCGCGCTCGGAGATCAGAAGTCCGAGGCCATCGTCGTTCCGCGGCCGGATGACGAGGTGGAGCTGTCGCTCGTCAATGCCTCCATCCCTTCCGCCGCGAAGGCCATCCTCGGAGACGCCTTGGGTCTGAGCTATGTCGTCTCGGACAAGGTCGAAGGGACGATCACCGTTCAGACGACGAGCCCGGTGTCCAAAGGCGCACTCCTCGACCTCTTTGAAGCAGCGCTTTCAGCGAATGGCGCGCAGATCCGGAAAGACGGCGACACGATCGAGATCGTGCCCGGCACGTCGGGGACCTCGATGTTCCGCGTGGCGGGCAAAGGGGCTGCCGATGGGTCGTCGATCCTCGTCGCGCCCTTGTCCTACATCTCTGCCTCCGAGATGGCGGAGCTGCTCGCACCCTTGAGTGACGAGGGCCTGAAGGTCGTCGCCGACAAGAAGCGCAATCTCCTTCTGCTCTCGGGAACACGGGCCCAGAAAGAAGCCGCACTCGATGCCTTGAACCTCTTTGACGTCGATGTGCTGCGGGGCAAATCCATCGCGCTCGTCCAGGTCTCAACCGCTGACCCGGAGGCGATCGTGACCGAGCTCAAGCAGATATTCGAGAACGAAGAGGGGGGCATGCTCTCGGATGTCGTCGAGTTCATTCCGAACAAGCGGCTCTCTTCGGTGCTCGTCGTCTCGTCGCGCGCCCAATATGTCGACCGCGCCCAGGCCTGGATTCGCCGGCTCGATACGGCGGCGACCGACGCCTCCGTCTATCTTGCGACCTACAGCCTGCAGAACCGAAGCGCGGTGGAAGTGGCACCCATCCTGAACCAGCTTCTGCAGGGCACAATCGGAGAGACGGCCCCCAAAGTGTCTGAGGCGGCGGATGCCGAACCCATGCCGGCCGACGCGCCGAAGGAGGTCGGCGTTGCTGCGGATGACAGCCGCAATGCGCTCATCGTCCGCGGCACGCGATCGGTCCAGCAGCAGGTGAAGGCGCTCCTGACGGAGCTCGACAGCGCACCCCGCCAGGTTCTCCTCGAGGCGACGATCGCCGAAGTCACGCTCAACAACGACATGTCGCTCGGCACCCGTTGGTTTTTTGAGACGGGCAACTGGAGGTTCGGATTTTCGGATCTCGATACAGGCAGCGTGAGCGGCTCGAACCCCGGCTTCACCGGTGTCTTCGGGGCGGGCGATGCTGAAGTTGCGATCTCCGCCCTCGAAAGCGTGACGGATGTCAAGATCATCTCGACGCCGACGCTGATGGTCCTCGACAACAAGGAGGGCATTCTCCAGATCGGCGATCAGGTCCCGATTGCAACCCAGACCTCGACAAGCTCGACCGGCGACAATGCGCCGGTCCTGACGAAGATCGACTACCGCGATACCGGGGTCATCCTCCGGGTTAAGCCCCGGATCGGCGCTGGGGGGCGCGTGATCCTTGATATCAATCAGGAAGTGAGCGACGTCGCCAGAAACCGTACATCTGGCATCGATTCACCCACGATCAGCCAGCGCAAGGTTCAGACGAGTGTCGCCTTGGGAGACGGGCAGACGCTGGCCCTCGGCGGGCTCGTGCAACAGACCGACAACGTCACCAAAACCGAGACGCCGGGTTTGGGCAAGATCCCCGTCGTGGGCAACCTCTTCCGCAACAAGACGAGCAACAAGGATCGACGGGAACTTCTGATCCTGATCCGCCCGCGTGTCGTCAACGGCGACGACGACGCCGAAGCCGTCACCGCCTATTGGCGCCGGATGCTCGCGCAGTCGAATTCGGTGATCTCGACCGGACTTGGCAACCCGACGCACCAGGTGGCAGACTACGCGAACTAGCGTTTTCTGGTCTGCAATGAGCCCGCCATGCCGCGCTATGTCTTCAATGGGATCGCCGCGAATGGACGTCGGGAAACCGGCGAGCTTGAAGGGCCGGACGAAGGCGCGATCTATGCGATCCTGAGCGGACTTGGCGTCACGGCAACCGACCTGCGCCCGGTGGGGGACGACGGAACCGCGACGCCTTGGTATGCGCGTGAGATTGCGCTCGGCGGCCAAGGCACGCGGGCCGCGGCGGAGGCGGAACTCGCCGAGCTTCTGGCCATCCTCTTTCGCGCCAGGATGTCGCTTCCCGAGGTCGTCCGCATTGCGACGTCAAGCACCCGGGATCCTGGGCTGAGGGCGGCCTTCGGCCGGATCGGTCAGCGTATCGCGGACGGCGCGACCTTGGCCGACTCGACCGACGGGACTTTGGCGGGCCTCTCGCCGCACATGCGCGCGATGTTGAGGCTGGTGGACAAGAGTTTCGATCCGTCCGATGCCCTTCAGGTCTTTGCCCAGTACATGCGCCAGCGGGACATGCGCCGCCGGAAGCTCAAGGGTGCCCTCATCTATCCGGCGATCCTCGTGGCGGCGGCGGTCGGGGTCATGGTCATCGTCGCGCTCGTGCTGGTTCCGGCGATCGAGCCGATCTTCGCCGGATTGAACCGACCCCTGCCGGCAGGGCTTTCGGTCTTCAAGGCGGTCGGCCAAATCGTCTCCGATCCCGTGGCCCTGGCTGCGCTTGGTCTTCTGAGTCTCTTTGGATCGCTTATCGCTTTACGGCCGCCGGCGCCTCTGCGGCGGGTCCTGTCGGATCTGGCGGGCCGTCTTCCATTCCTTGGACGCGCGACGTTTGTCGCCGAGCTCGCGCGGCTGACGCATCTCACCAACCTTCTCTTGCGATCCGGGCTCGATCTCGCGGCAAGCTTGCGGGAAAGCGTCGCGATCGACGGGACCGGCGGCGCCAGTGCTGTCTTTCGCGCCGCTGCCGACGCCCTGGATCAAGGACGGCCCGCGAGCAGCGCCCTCGTCGAAAACAAGCGCGTTCCTCCGGTCTTCCTGTCGCTCTTTACCGCCGCGGAGGCCACCAACAGCTTTGAAAACGTCCTGCCGGCGCTTGCGGCTGCGCTCGACCAGGAAGTCGACCAACGCGCAGAGCGCAATGTCGCGCTTCTGACGCCGCTTCTGACCCTCGTTCTCGGCGGCGGCATCGGGCTTCTCATCTATACGGTGATGGACGCCGTTCTCTCGGTCAACGATCTTGCGCTTTGATCGCGCCCGACCGGTTGTCGGCAGTCACCCGAGGGAGAGACAGTCCGGGGTCGTTCTCCTCGATGTGCTGATTGCCTTCGCCTTGATGGCGATCGTCGCGGCGGTGACGTTGCGGGTCATCACGGGAGGCGCGGCGGACGAGGCACGGCGACTGCAATCGGTTGCCCTGCTGGAATTCGCGCGGTCGAAGGCCGAGGAATATGCGACGACCTATCCGATTGCGGCCGCGACCGGCGTGGAACCCGGCGGCTGGGCCTGGTCCGTCAGCGAGGAACGGGTCAAGCCCGATGGGCCGAGCCGCTTTGACGCGGATATCGCGCTCTTTGCGCTGACGATCGCCGTCTGGCGGGAAGATCGGTCGGATGACCGGGAAGTGGCGCACACGATCGTCGCGCGGCGGCCGTGAGTCAACGTTCGACCTTACCGACCGGGCGGCGATCGGACCAGGGGCTTTCGCTCCTCGAGTTGTTGGTGGCGCTGGCCCTGATGGCTTTGCTCGCGACCATCGGTATAACGCTTCTCGGCCGATTGGGAGACGGTCTTTCCCGGAGCGGGCACACGGACACGTCCCTCGATCACCTTCTGGCGCGCCGTGATCTGCGGATGGTCCTCGAACATGCCGTCGCCTACGGGGGCGGGGACGGTGGCCTGATCGGCCTCGACGGCGGACCAACCGAGTTCTCGGTTCCGGTGATCCTCGATGACGGCGTGTTCTGGCCCGGCAAGCCCGCGCAGCTGTCGCTCAAGAGCGATGGCAATAGCCCGATCGTTGCTCGTGTTGTCGGGGCTGCTGACCGCGACCAGTCGGATCTCGAGCGCGACCTTCCCTTGACCTCTCGGCCCGGAACGCTCGACATCGCCTACTTCGGCCAAACCGCCCCGGATAGCCCGGTACAATGGTCGAAAGACTGGCCCTCGTCCGCAGGCCTTCCCCTGCTCGTCCGGGTATCTGTCACCACACCTGACGAGGTGCCCCCGCCGATCTATATCCGGCCGGGAAAGGTTTACGCTCAAAGCGAGATGTCGCTGTCCTCGTTGCTTCCGCCCGCCTTGCCGTCCCGCCCATAGGTCAGGAGGTCGAAGTCGCCCTTTGTGCCCGGACTGCGGTAGATGAATCGCCGCGACCAGGGGTCGAGAAGGCCGCTGGACTCCTCGACGTAAGGTCCGCGCCACCCATTCGCGCCAGCGGGCGCGGTCAAGAGCGCGTCGAGCCCCTCGGCCTCGCTCGGGTAGCGGCCCACGTCGATGTAATAGAGCCGGAGCGCGCTCTTCAGGTTCGTCAGCTGCAGTTCCGCGGCCTGCGCCTTCGCCCGCCCGAAACTGCCCATAAGGCGTGGTGCGGCGAGGCCCGCAATCAGCGCGATGATCGCGATGACGATCATGATTTCGAGAAGGGTGATCCCGGCGTTGGGAGACCGGTGCTTCATATGGGTCTTTTGGGTCTTCATGGAGCGGTTCCCGCCAGCACAACGAGGTAAAGGGCAAAGGCGAGGAAAGGCCCAAACGGTATGTGTCCGTCGCCACTCCGCCGCCGTTGCAAGAGCCCATAGATGATCCCGCCGACGGCACCGAGGAAGAGAACGAACCAGATCGACATGGGTCCAGTCCACAAAGTGCATGCGCCAATGAGCTTGGCATCCCCAATGCCGAGGCCCTCCTGCCCCAGGCGACGGAACAAAACCTCGCCGACGATCCAGAACAAGGCCATGAGGACAATGCCACTGCCGACAACGAAGGCCACCTCTGGCAGGGACGACAAGGTGAGCAGACGGCCAAGGCCGAGAAGGACAACACCCGATGTTGCAACGTCGGGAATGGTGAAGGTGCGAAGATCGGCAATGCTCGCCGCCACCAGAAACACCGCAAGCGGACAAACCCAGAGGAGTTGCGACGGCTGCATGCCCCAGGCGACCGCGCAAAGTGCCGCGACCGGATAGGCGATACCCACGAGTAGTGAAGCATCGTCAATCTTGTGCAATTGGAGTGTTCGGCTCGGCATGGATTCAACCTATCGGCGTGTTAGTCTGGCGTCCATGATTCAGCATATGAGGATAGCCCAACTGAGAGTCGCCGCGCGGCCTGCGCAGCGCCTTGGACTTCAACCCCGGTCGGGTCGCAGCGGGCTGGCCGTGCTCGTCACGCTGGCGCTCATCCTGACCATCTCGGGTCTCTTGCTTGTCCTGCAGCAGCGCAGCTTGAGCAACCGCTCCGTCCTGGCGGGTCTGGCGCGGGCCTATGCGACGGATCTGGCAGAAGACGCCGTGTTCGCGCGGGCTCGAGTCCTGCTGGCAAACGCCATGACCGGCGGTCCGTCGAAGCTCTTGCTCGATGGCACGCCGCTCGTGCTCGATCAGGAGGGAGAGAAGGTCGCGCTTGCGGCATTCGATGTTTCGGGTCTGCCCAACCTTCTCTACGCGCCCCAGGAGCTCTTCGACCTCATACCATCCGCGCCGCGAGATCTCGCCAAACGGAGGGACGCGCTCTTCAATGTAACTGCAACAGCGACGCCTGCGAGCGCCGCCGCGCAGTTCTTGGCGCGTCTGAGGCTCTCGTTCGCAGAGCGGCAGGCCGTTCTTCCGTTTGTGACGATTTCTGGAACGTCGCGTCAGATTGCCCCTTTGCGTGCACCCGCCGCCATCAAGGAAGCGGCAGAGCGGCTCCCTGCCTACTTCTTGAGCAACGCGACAGGGCAGACCGTCCGGGTCGGTCTCGGAGTGTCGGGACATTAGGGTCATCTGCCTTCTCTAGGGCGGAACGGCGTCGTTTGGGTTGTCAAGACAAGCGGTCCGCAATTCGTGCTCGCCGCAACGTCGAGAGACGGAACAGCCAGCCTGCAGAATCGCTTGACGGCGAGCGGTGGGGCCGTGTTTTCTTTCCTGGGTTGAGTGGCGCGGTCGACCTATGCGCCAGTCAAGTTGCCTTACTGCAAAGTGAGCCTCGTGGGCGAGCGGCACGATGGATTTGCCTGCGATCGAGAGTTCTGAGTCAGAAATACTTCATCCTAGGAGAAAATTCGTATGCGAGGTTTGCAGCGTCTCTAAGCTATCACTCTCAACTGGCACCCTTTGAACACTGGTTCTTGCACTGTCCCGATCGCTACCTCCCAAGCTTTGAGCTACCTTGCATGTCGCTTGGCATGGAAGGCAGCGTATCTGGTTTTTATAGCTGCGATTTGTACTATTTTTGCCAGTCAACAGGGCTTTTCGCAGACCCTTTCGGAGAAGTGGGTTGGCGAGGCGGGACTAACCGCCGACAGCGGGCTTGCTGCTTGCGACACGAACTTGGCCCAGGTCTATCCCCAATACGCTGGGCTCAGTTTCGACAAAATTGAGGCTGTTCAGCCTTTCGGCGCTACCTACGCATGTGTGTCCACCAAGCCGGAGCTATCGGGCATTTCCTACGAGTTCCGAGTTTCGAGAAGTTGCGAGGTCGTCGACACCCAGGGCGCTTCGACGCTCACGACGTCGGTCGCGTGCCCATCCCCATTGCCTCAGTGTGAGGAGGAAGGGAATCCTACCAATCTGGCATCGGGCGCCAAGATCGAGCCTGTGGTTGATTGGCAGTCCCCAAAGGAGCCGCGGTTCCACATCGCGAGGACATATCGATCGGACGACGGTTTTCTGTTTACGTCGTCCGCAGGTGGCCTGACGGGCCTCAACCCAGACGGACACGCGACTCTGTGGAATGAGGAATTGAATGTTGCTCTTCTGAAACTGCAGTCGCCGTTTCCAGACCTTCTTGTTTTGGTGTTGCCAGACGGCAAACGCATTCAATTCGATGGAACGACCTTTCAGCCATTGCAGGACCAATCGGCCTACACGCTTGGCCCGTCGCCGCTCGTGAACGACACACGACTGATGTTGACGGACCCGATGGCGACACGGTCGTATTTCACGGAGATCGAACCCGGCAGCTTCATGCTGACGCAGAAGACTTGGAGCGACGGCTACACGATTTCCATTTCGCGCAACCTTTCGGGTCAGATCACGTCCGTTCAGGACAACAGAGGCCAACTTTCTCAATTCACTTGGACGGCGACTCCGGTAGTTGGCGTGAGTCGTTCGGTGATCGACAGAATCGACGTGGATGCGTCCTACAACGGCACCACGTTTACGCCCGACGTTGCAATTGACTACGACTACGTAACGAACGTTGGACAGGGCGGTCTCTCCGGTTACGCCGGCTTTCCCCTGCTGGTGGAGGTCCGTCGTTTGAATTTGGGCGCGCAGACGACGCAAATCGTGGCAAAGTACAAATATGCTGCGAGCGCCACCACGTTTCCGCCACCGCTAACTGAGATCTACGACGGGCGGCTTAACCAGGCTGGCCAAGAATTTCCCTATGCGTCGTTTTCGTACATCGACACTCAAAAGGCTACATCGACAACGGCGTCGTCGATCCATGCGGGTGGAGCAGACGGCTACTCGTTCTTGCGTTCGAATAACTCTGTCACGACAACGAACGCCCTCGGAAAACAAAGCACGTACACCTACTCCGACGTCGGCGGCATAAAGCGCATATCGGGCGTAAACGGCATCGCGGCCGCAAACTGCCTCGGTACATCGAAGAGTTTTGACTATACTCCGACGGGCGCTGGTCCAGTCGGTTTCGTATATTCGCAAGTCGAAAGAAACGGGTCCACCACGAGGTTCTCGCGAGACGCCCTTGGTCGGGTCATCACGAGGACTGAGGATGCCACCGGTTCGTCTCCTCGCGTCACGACATACGCGTGGCATCCTTCCTTGAACCTGGTAGTGTCACGGACGACATCAGAGTTGGGTGAAAGCTTCAGCTATTCGACCGACGGCCTTCTCACCTCCTACACGCAGACTGACAACAAATCCGGCAGCCCGACTTTCGGCCAAATCCGAACCTGGACCTACTCTTACACGACGCTCGCGTCTGGGCTGAAGGTTCTGACCAGTCTCGACGGTCCCGGCCTTAGTTCGCAAGGCGTCAGTGACATCACGACGTTCACCTACGATGCTGAGGGCAAGCTCCTCACAACGACAACTCCAAACGGCTTGGTCACAACTGTGGTCAGTTACTCAAACATTGGCCAGCCGACGCAGATCAACAACCCCGACGGGACGAGCTGGCTATTCACATATGATATCCAAGGTCGCCTTCTCACCTCGCGCTTCGGGCCAATCGGATCAAGTCCGGGTACGACGACCTACACCTATGACGTGGTCGGCAATCTGCTGACCTCGACCAATGCGCTGAACAGGACCTGGACCTACACCTACGACGATGCCCGCCGCCTGACGCTTGTCACCAACCCCTCGGGCGACAAGGCCACCTACACCTATGACCTGATGGGCAACGTGACGCGGGTTGCCTATTCGAACGGCACCTCGGCGACGACCTTCTACGAGGACTCGCAGTTCGATGCGCTCGGGCGGCTCTTCAAGACGCTCGGCGCGAACAGCCAGGTCTGGACGCGCACCTATGACGTCGAGGACAACCTCAAGACGGTGACGGATGCGACCAGCGCCGTCGAAACGTCCAACTACGACGCGCTGAACCGGGTCACCTCGGTGGTCGACCGCACCTCGGCCACCACCGGGATGGCCTGGAACAATTCCGACCTGATGACCCAGTACACCGATCCCCGGTCGCTGGCGACGACGTTCACCTACAACGGCTTTGGCGACATCGTCAGCGAAGCAAGCCCAGACCGCGGCACGATGAGCTACGTCTACAACACCCGTGGCCTTGTCACGTCGATGACGGATGCGCGCGGGCTGGTGACGGCGTTCACGTATGACAACGGCGGGCGCATCACGGGAATCGACCGCGCTGGCGGGACGGTCTCTGATCTAACGTTCACGTGGGACATTCGAAACGGAAACGCCGCGATCGACTCTATGAAGGGCAAATTGTCGAAGATCGTGGGCGGCACCGGAAGCGCAGTGACGCAGATAACACGCGGATACAGTGCAGCGGTGACCGGCGACACGCACTCTGAAACGCGCCTCTATTCAGGAGGCCGGTCGTATACAACATATGAGTACCGGGACAGCCTAGATCGGGTTTCCCAATACCAGTATCCGGCCAACAGCGACCGACTGTACTTCGACTTCGATGCTGACGACCGTATCACCCGAATCCGCTATCGATTTGCGTCTAAGGGAACGTACTACACCCTGATCGACCTCGTTTCCTACAAACCGAACGGCCCCGTCGCCTCGATGAAATACGGCGACGGCTACACCCAGACCGTCACCTATGACACCAGCTACCGCCTGACCGGCCAGCGGGATGCGCTGACGACGACCGTTCTGCGCGACGTCACCTATGGCTACGACACCCGCGACAACCTGATCTCGGTCACTGACGCGCAGGCGGCAGCCAATAACGAAACCTACACCTACACCCCGCGCGAGGCGCTGGCCGGGGCGACCGGCCCCTACGGCACGCTCGCCTGGACCTATGATGGCGTCGGCAACCGCCTGAGCGAGGTGCGCGACCCCGGCACCGGCACGGTGACCGACACCTACACCTACCCCACGACCTCGAACCGCCTCTCGTCCATCGCCACCTCGGGCGGGGGGACGCGGGGGCTGACCTATGATGCGGCGGGGAATGTCACGAGCGACAATCGCTCGGGGCAGGCCTTCACCTACACCTACGATTCGGCGAACCGGCTGGCGTCGGTCTCTCTCGGGGGCGTGCTTCAGGCGGAGTACAAGTATAACTGGCTGGGCCAGCAGGTGTGGCGGCGGCTGGTGCCGTCGAACACCATCATCCACTCGGTCTACGGCCCCGACGGCAACCGCATCGCGGAGTTCAACGAGACGACGGGGGCGCTGATCCGGGAATACGTGTGGTTCAACGGCGCGCCGATTGCGGTGATCGAGGGCGGGGTGATCTACCTCGTGCGGTCGGACTGGATCGGGCGGCCGGTGTTCGCGACGACGACTTCGGGGACGGTCGTTTGGCGGGCGAGCTACCTGCCCTTCGGCGGCGTCCGCGTCACCACCGGCGCCCCCATCGACGCCCGCTTCCCCGGCCAGTGGTTCCAGGCCGAGGCGGGGCTGTACCAGAACTGGATGCGGGACTACGATCCCGCGACCGGGCGGTACATGCAGGCCGACCCGTTGGGGCTCGTGGATGGGGCGAGTGTGTATGGGTACGCGCGGGAGAATCCGGGGAGGTGGGTGGACCCGAGAGGGGAAGCAACCCCGAATACAGGAGTTCCGAACAGTTGGTACATTAACCCTGGAAGCGGTCAGATGAGGCTCTTTGGCGGTGATGGTTTTCCAACGCTTGACATAGATGGGGATCACGACCACGGACAAGGATGTCCTCATATCCACTTTTGGACGCCAAATCCGGGAGGTGGGTTTCCAATTCGCGGCCCCGGGATGTCGTTTCCGAGAATGTAATCACTGGGAGAACTGGTCATGGTTGCGTCAGGCATTACATCGCCACAACTCGCATGCTTTCATGATGCTGAGCTATACAATGTACATATGGATCGAACGACATCTTCAGTAAGGTTGTCATTCGCTAAAGTTGATTCCACACGTGGGGAATTTTGTTTTCAGGGCGTTGTTGAATATCGAATTGAAAGTATACACTTTCAGAACGTTGCATCGAGACTGCGTTTGCTAAGTTCTTCAGAGCCCTCTGACCTAGCTATAGAAAAAATACTCAAGTGGACATTTTCAAGATTGCCCGAAAATTTGAGTAGTGTAAGTTCCGAACGCCTTTCGGAATTGCATTCGAAGATAGTCACTGGCGATCTAGTCCTGTTCTACCTTGAACCCAGCGTCGGGGCCGAATTGGGCGTAGTTGCTGAAACGGTGTCTCTAACCAACATCGTATGACATTACCATAAGTTGATCTGAGGAAGCCGCTCGGAGATTCCAATCTGTCAACTGGTGCCGTGCCCAACTGATTTAGAGTGTCGCTGGTGATGGCGACACGCCAATAGGGCACAAGGGCAGTGACCTACACCTACCCCACCACCTCGAACCGACTCAGCTCCATCGCCACCTCGGGCGGGGGGACGCGGGGGCTGACGTATGACGCGGCGGGGAATGTGACGGGCGACAACCGCTCGGGGCGGGCCTTCACCTACACCTACGATTCGGCGAACAGGCTGGCGTCGGTGTCGCTCGGGGGGGTGCTGCAGGCGGAGTACAAGTACAACTGGCTGGGCCAGCAGGTGTGGCGGCGGCTGGTGCCGTCGAACACCATCATTCACTCCGTCTATGGGCCGGATGGGAACCGCATTGCGGAGTTCAACGAGGCCACGGGGGCGCTGATCCGGGAATACGTCTGGTTCAACGGCGCGCCGATCGCGGTGATCGAGGGCGGGGTGATCTACCTCGTGCGGTCGGACCGGATCGGGCGGCCGGTCTTTGCGACGACCACCTCCGGGACGGTCGTCTGGCGGGCGAGCTACCTGCCCTTCGGCGGCGTCCACGTCACCACCGGCGCCCCCATCGACGCGCGCTTCCCCGGACAGTGGTTCCAGACCGAGGCGGGGTTGTATCAGAACTGGATGCGCGACTACGATCCCGCGACCGGGCGGTACATGCAGGCCGATCCGCTGGGGCTTGTGGATGGGGCGAGTGTGTATGGGTATGCGCGGGGGAATCCGGGGAGGTGGGTGGACGCGAGGGGTGAGGCAACTGGCCTAGGTTACCCTGGAGGTCCGCCATGCACATGTCCGCCAGTTCCAGAACATCCAAAGGAATGCTCGGTTGACAAGAATATCGAAGAAGCGCGCAAACACTTCGACCCGCATTGGTTCAAGCGCCAGGTGCAGAATAGCGGTCCTTGGGACTACAAACAGCGCGGCAGCCAGTATCAGGACTTCGGAAACTTCAACTATGGCGCGACGGGCTATGCCTATGGTTACGGCTTAGTATTCCCAGAGACTGTTCTGCGAAGAATGGCGGGATGGGCACAAGTGAAATCTGGTACCTCGCGCCCCGAATATCATACTCCACTGGGACGATATCCTTACGGGGACGATCCGGCAGACCAGCAGCAGATCGAGAATGGCATGCAGTACGCGCGCTGCGGCTGTAAGGAGTAGGCGGTGCGATGACAAAACTCCACTTTATGCTTTGCGTGCTCGCTTTGTATTGCGGTCCGGTGTCTGGCGAGGACCAGCTTAAGGAACTCAATAGGCTGCGGGCTCCAGACAGACTGGTCGACGCGGTCGTCAGCGAAAGACCCGTTGATGCGACTGTCTCAACCCCGTACTACGTTTTCGTCGTGCCGACGGGGACGATTCCAGACGAAGACGACGCGGTACTGAAAGTTGACCGTACAGACCCACCCGCAATCACTTGGGACTCCAAATCCAAGCTGACAATCCGATGCAAGGACGCGCGGGTATGGAGTTTTCGGAATTTTGCGACAACTCAACTGCAGGATGGTCAGTTTGCAGACTACGCGATTGCGCTCTCGTGCGGGCAGGCTGGCTTCGAATTCTAAAGTGGCTCCTCGCGAGCCTTTGGCAGATGAAGAGATCAAGTCTATCTGACTAGGCTACTCTTCACCTCAAAGGCGGAGTGATCTACCTCGTGCGGTCGGACTGGATCGGGCGGCCGGTCTTCGCGACGACGACCTCCGGAACGGTGGTGTGGCGGGCGAGCTATCTGCCGTTCGGCGACGTCCGCGTCACCACAGGTGCCCCCATCGACGCGCCGTTCCCAGGACAGTGGTTCCAGGCCGAGGCGGGGCTGTACCAAGACTGGATGCGGGATCGCGTTTGGTGCGTTCGCTGGCGAAACGGTCCGAAGGGCCTTTCCTCGGCCGCCGCTCACTCTCACGACGTGGCGGTACATCGAGACCGATCCAGTAGGTTTTCATTGATTAGGCGACCATAATTGAGTCCAGCTCGTCCCGATTGCAGTTTGCCCGAGCGCCCAGGCGTGGCCGCACAACTGGTTGTGCTGTCAAAATCCCGCCGCCAGGCCAACTATGCTTGCGCTCGAAAGTCAGGCCCAAACGCGCGCTTCCCTCCCCGGAACAATGAACACGGGAACCTAAATCCGTGACGCCATCGCAAGATGCAAGCGCATGAAGGGCACTCCGACCTTCCGCTGCCCTACTCAGGTGGTTTGGTTGCCCGCAGGTTTGTCCCATCGGATGCCGAGAATGCGTGCGGCCTCTTCATATACTTCGGCCTCATTCACTTCCTTCTTCACGACCTGTGCATCGAGCTTCACCTCCCATTCGAGCGGGTCGAGGCGGCTCGTTTGAACGTTCAGTGTCGCAATGACGCGGATAAGCAGATCAAGGTCCTTGTCGAACGCATGTCCGGCCTCACCGTTGTCGCCGTCCGACCTCACGTGCGAAGTCCGCGCGCGAACCGCTGCGACAATCTCGCGGGCAACACGCACGTCGCTAGGTTCGCTCTCTGCGCAGCCGACTCGCAGAGCGCCTTGCGTGCGCGCTGCCTCGGCGACCGTCGCCTCATCAGCCGCCCTTCGAAGCGTCACCGCATAAGCATGGAGCGCCGATCGCCCGATGGGTCGGACGCCGGCCACCGCGTCGATCCGCCGATTGAGCGTCTCCGTGATCCGGGTCAAATCGCCATAGCCTGCCGCCGCAAGTTCGGCGTCGAGCCAGGCGCGGAGATCTGTCGGGAGTATAGCGATACGGTTCCGCGCCGACCCCGGAACGCGGCGGGCGGGGGATGCAGTTACGCCGCTCGCATCGTTCACAGGTCCGAACATCCCGGTCCCACCGCTTGTGCCCAAGGAACGCGGCAGCGGCCAAGGCAACTCGCGAAGCGCGGAATCTAGCTCGGCAAAGATCTCAGCGTCGCTCTGTTGCGCTGCGAGGTCGGCCAGGGATTTGAGGACCGCACCCAAGACGGCGGTGCACCAGCCCGCCCACCCGAGGGCTTCCAGACGCCATCCCCGTACCTTCGGCAGTCCCGCCGCTTTCCAGGCCTGATGCGTGTCGCGGAGGAGCAGTCGTTTCGCCTGCGCTGTGGCCGCGCGAAACCTGTCCGCGAGGGCGTCCTCGGATAGGCGCAATCGAAACGGCAAGACCGCGTCGAGGAGCCGCGCCATCTGCAGAGCCTCGCGCGCGGCGTCGACCTTGCGACGCGATCCCGCGCCGCTTCGCATCTCGAGGCCAGCTTGCAAGATCCAGGCGTCCCGTGCGGCAATTCCCTGCCTACAGAGCCGCTCCCCCTCCGCCGTGACGGGGCCGTAGATCCGGACCACCCCTCCGGACCCTGCGAAGCTGATATCGTCGGGGTGAATCTGAGGGGTCGGCAGATCCTTGTTCTGGTACGCGGCATTCAGGATCTGAACCTTCCACCAGGACTGATAGTCCAACCAGAACTTCGTCCGGGCGAGATCGGCTTCGCGCTGTGCGGCCGCGATCCGGACGTCCTCCTTCTGCCAGAGCCATTGCGAGTGGGCGTTGCCTTGGACGGCAGACTTGACGATCCCGTTCAGGACAGCCTCGCGGCGGGTGATCTCCGTCTCTGCCCCCTCGATCCGCACCTTCACCCGCGCATCGAGGAAGTCCTTGTGCAGCCTATCCGCAGCGCTCAAGGGTTCGAGCAGACGCTCGGCCTCCGTCGGAAGGCGCGGCGGCTCGCCCCCAATACCTCCACCGGACTTCCCCGGGCGCCGACGGCTCATGCGGAGGCTGCATCCCGCAGGTTCACCTCAATCGTTGTCGCGGAGGTCAGTCTCGCTCCAAAGGCCTCGCCAGTCTCCGCATGGACGGCCTTTTGCCCTGTCAGCGTCTCGAACCGCCGGATGGTGACGTCGGTATAGGACGGATCGATCTCGACGAGCCGGGCGCGGCGCCCGCAGAGCTCCGCGGCCACGAGGGTCGTGCCGGACCCGCCGAAGGGATCGAAGACGATCTCGCCGCGTCGGCTGCAATCCTCGATCGCATCGCGGACGAGTGCGACCGGCTTCACGGTCGGATGCGCGGCGAGATCCTCGGCCCGCGTCGCCGAAAAGCTGTTCGCCCCGGCATAGGTCCAGACATTGGTGCCGTAGCGCCCGGTCTCGCCAAGCCCGAAGCTGTTGAGGTGCGGCGCTGTGCCGACCTTCCAGGCGAAGATCAACTCGTGGGCGGAGCGGTAGAAGGTGCCCATCCCGGCATTGGTCTTCGCCCAGACGATCAGGTTCTTGAGCGTGAGCCCGATCCGAGCTCCGGCCGCCAGCATCTCGCCCATGTGCCGCCAGTCCATGAAGGCAAAGAGGATCGCCCCGTCCTTCGCGCGACCTACCGCGGCTCCCAGCGCGTCGCTCAGGAAGGACGTGAAGGCCTCGGGGGTGAGCTCGCCCGAGGCAAAGGCAAACTCCCGATGACGGACCTTGCCGAGGCCCGTGGCATTGCCATCGATCCGCACATTGTAAGGCGGATCAGTGAAGACGAGGTCCACAACTTCGGTGCCGAAGAGCCGCGTAAGCAGACCCTCGTCCCGCGCGTCCCCAACCGCAAGGCGATGCCGTCCAAGCTGCCAGATGTCGCCCGGTCGGCTCACGGACGGTCCGGATCCGACCTCCGGCACCTGATCGGCCGCGTCTAGCCCGGGCTGCCGCGGGTCGGCGGCGCGCGCGTCATCGAGGAGGAGATCGATCTCCGCGAGATCGAATCCGGTCAGTTCGAGATCGAAGCCTGCCGCGACGAGCTCTTCCATCTCGATCGCCAGGATGCCCCGATCCCAACCAGCCTTCTCGGCGAGCTTGTTGTCGGCGATCACATAAGCCCGGACTTGATCCTCGGAGAGGTGCGAAAGCCGCAGGCAAGGAACCCGCTCCATCCCAAGGCGTTTGGCCGCCTCGACCCGGCCGTGTCCCGCAACGATCGATCCGGCATCGGTCACAAGCACAGGATTGGTGAAGCCGAAGGCAGCAATGCTCCGCGCGATCTCGGCAACCTGGGCCTTGGAATGCGTGCGTGCGTTCCGCGCGTAGGGGGCAAGGGACGCGACGGGCATCCATTCGATGGTGGACGCGCCTTGGGCCCATGCAACGGGAAGGGCAGGCTCCACTCTGCGCGACCGTCGTCCCATCTCACCCTCCCGAAACGCCTTGGCTCTGGCACTAAGCCTGAGTAGGATCGTGCCAGAGTATGTATCGCAATGCAATACGTGGACGCGCAATGAGCGACGATGATCCCTCATCCCCTGCGGGCTCGCCCGGCGCCCTCTCAGCAGTTGAGGCGATCGATCGCTTGAAGGCGCGCCTCGGGGTCGCGACCGATGTCGAACTCGCCGAACGTCTCAGCCTCGGCCGCAGCACGGTCGCAAGCTGGCGGAAGCGCGACCAGGTGCCCGCGCGCTTCGTCGAGGCCGCCAAGGGCGGGCAGTGGGGCGCGTTCTCCTTCGCCTACGAGCACTGGACCGAGATCGAAAAGCGGGCGATGCAGCTCGCCCTCCTGCGGCTGATGTGGCGCCATGGCAGGATCGCCACCGACTATCGGGCATTCCTCGAGGAAGGCGGCATGGCGGCAGCCTCGCTCTGGAAGATCCACGCCGAGGCGACGCGCGACCTGGCGGCTGAGGTCGATCGCAGAGACGGGGCGGACAGCCTCACCGCGCTCCAGCTTCTCGTCTACCGTGAGTTTGACGCGCAGAAGGATGGCGCTTAGGTCATTTGATGCGCGACAGCGTCCAAGCATGACCCGATGGGTGCGGGCGGCGGGGCCTCCCACCCGGTTATCCGGAAACCCCGCATGGCGCTCCGATCCGAAGATCGTGCTACGGCCGGGAGACTATCACTGTGTCACGCCCGCGCGGGATGACTTAGCGTCGAGCGTGGCGCAGCTCAAGTCGAGTTTCCGCTCGCGAATTCAGCAAGACCTCGCCAGGCATGGGCTGGCCGAATGAGCGAGGTCCCGACCTGGGCGGCCCTCCGGACGCGGCGCGACGGACTCCTCACCCTGTCGACGGAACCTTTGGGCCCCAGGTCTGCCCGCAGCGATTGCCAGGAGATTTTGCCGCCGCGTCGATACGGGAAATACCTCCATTGCAGTCGGCAACTCAAGCCAAGGCGCTCAAATGCCATCGTGATTCCAGCGTGAATTTCGCCTCTCGCGATGTGAGCGAGGGCATGCGCGTTGCGGCTAATCCGGCGCCCAGGCGGCGTCGGCGATCGGCACCGTGCATCTATCAGCGCGACGATCGGCAAGTGACCTGCTCCCAGGTAAGGCAGTCTCTCGAGGGGCGAGCCCGCGCGATCGGATGCGCGACCACCGCAATCCTGTTTGGCATCAGCGACCGGCAGCGCGCACCGGATGGGTGAGAGCGGCACTGCCCATATGGCGAAAACCACGACAATCCTGTTCGGATACGCTTCAATCGAGCCCGGATCGGGAGCAACTGAGGCCGGATAGGCTGCAACGAGAAGGCGCAGTCGCCGCGAGTTGGCACCCTCCCGCACTGCCTACTTATCGAGTCGAATCGGTCGAGCCACTGCGTGTTCGCCGGATAAGCCCCTGAAAACGCATAACATACCAGATACTGTGCTGTCAGCCCGTGGGAATCGGAGACGAGTTCGCATCGGACTGCCCCCCCCGCCATATGTTTCAATGTCTCGTCTGGCGGAACGGGTTGCTGTGGACGGCCCAGCGTGATCCTCGCTCACCGCCGGGATGCAACATCCCCGACGCCGTGCATCGCATCCGGGGCGCGCACGAAAATCGGGGGGCGCCGTAAGCGTGTGGCGACTGCCGGGGAATAACCCGATGATCCAGAGCCGAATTCCGGCGGCCTGAAGCGGCTGTGCCGCCTATGCGCCCTGGTTCTTCCTGTGGCCGCCGAAGCGCGGCGCGTTCAAACGGGCCGGGATATTCATCACCCAGACACCCCAATCGGCCGAGACCGACCGGGGTCAGTCTGCCGGGATGAGATTGCCGCTGACCAGCGCCCTGAGGGTTTTGGCAAGGACCATGCCGACGATCACGGTCACCGCGGCAAGTGCAACGAATGCGATGCCTTTTATGACCAGCCCAGGAATTGCGTCCGCGTAGCTTAGGGCCAGTGTGGCGAAGGCCGCGCTTGGGAAGGTCAGGGCCCACCAACCGATGGCGAAGTTCGTTGCGACCACCCGCCCGATCAGCGAGGCGGTCAGCGCAGCGACAAAGACCGCGAAGCCGAACATCACGTGGCTGAAGACAGATGTCGCACCGCCGTTCAGCGCGATCATCGCAAGACCCCCGACGGCAGGTGGCGCAAGCAGGATGAAAAGGCTGGGCACCGCCCGTTCTGGAAGGGGCTCTTCAAAGAACAGCCGGTGCGTCATGAGGGGCGCGAGAATGGCCCAGAAGACGAAACCGACCGAGAAAAGAAACCAGCTTGCCTGCGCAAAGCCCAGAGGCATGCCGATAACCGGCATCAGGATGTTCCCGACGACCGGGATGAACCAGGATGGGCTTGCCGCGGCGGCCGGACGGCGCTCGGTGAACCATCGACGCAGAAGAAGGAAGGCAAGACACAGATGAAGGCTGGCCGCGACCACCCAGATCACGGCCGCGGCCGGCGGTGCATAGGGCGTCAGCGCGGCCGCCATAAGCGCGGTGGCGATGGTCGATGCGGGAATGAACGTGCTGCTTGGCCCGTGGCGAAACTCGGCCAAGTGGACACCGGGATAGAGGAAGGCCCGCAAGCTTTGAACCGCGAAAATCACCAGATAGGCCAGGACAGCCGCCGCCATGAGCGCCTCTCCCACCCAGGCAGGTGCCCCGATGACCACGTGCGCCTTACGCCAGGCGATCGCCGTGCCACCAAGGCCCATGACAATCGCGAACAGCGACATCGGCGCGCGGGCCAGGGCCGGTGTCGGGCGCTGCGGCCTGTGCGGGGCGTTCCCTTCGGCCATTGCCTGGGCTTTCGCCTCGGCGGTCGCGCCCACACTCATTTCAGCGCGCCTGCTCGAAGGCGCGCCGCAGTGACCGCTGTCAGGATCAATCCACCGGCAATCGCAGCATGTTCCCAGAAGGTGTTGAACGCGTGGAAACGGGCAACGGGATCGGCCTCAGTCCAGTAACGGTGCGCAACCATCGTCGCGGCAAAGGTGAACCCGGCCAACAGACCGGCACCGAGCCAGGCGAAGCGGTTCCAGAAAAGAAGGGCCGCACCACCGGCCTGCACGGCGACCGTCAGGCCTGCGAGGGCGGCGGGAAACGGCAGCCCGAAATGCGCCTGCTCGGCCACGGCGGATGGAAAATCCAAGACCTTGCCAAACGCCGAAATGCCGAAGGGCAGCGCCAGAAGCGCCCGCGCGGCAAGATCGATCGCACGCGATGCAAGACGGCGTTCCAGTGCGGTAAGGTCATTCATTGCGCACCATCAGAAGGCGAAGCAGGAGCAACCGAGCGCGCCCCAGAATGCCGTCTGGTCGGCGGCGGGGGGATGTCCGGACCAGGCGAATCCGTGCGCGTGGCCATGAACGCCGCAGGACCGCGCGCAACCACACCCGGCCTCGGCCCTGCGGGCGATGGCCGGCTCTTTATGGTACCCGCCGAAAGTCGCGACAGGCGACCATTCCGGCAGCACGGGCGGCGCTTCGGGGTCAAGGTGCCGGAAGTCGTCGGCCGCGTAGACAACCTGCCCGCCCACCATTGTCAGGTCGGACGTGATGCGCCGGATCTCATCCCCCGGCACCGCGAAGTAGTCGGCCGACAGGACGGCAAGGTCGGCAAACTGTCCCTTTGCGATACGTCCCTTCCGCCCCTCTTCGTTTGAAAACCAGGTGACATTCTCGGTCCACATGCGCAGCGCCGTCTCGCGGTCGAGCGTATTGGTTCCGGGGTAGAGGCGGAGACCGCCCAGTGTCCGGCCGGTCGTCAGCCAGGACAGTGATACCCACGGGTCGTAGGACGCCACCCGCGTTGCATCGGTGCCAGCCGAAACCCTGACCCCGGCTTCGAGGATGCGCTTGACGGGGGGTGTCCGCTCTGCCGCCGCCGTGCCATAGCGCTCGACGAAGTATTCGCCCTGATAGGCCATGCGGTGCTGGACCGCGATCCCGCCACCCAAGGCTGCGATGCGGTCGATCGATCGGTCCGAGACGGTCTCGGCATGGTCGAAGAACCAGTTGAGACCGGAGAGCGGAATTTCGCGGTCGACTTTCTCGAAGACGTCAAGCGCCCGGGCGATCGTCTGGTCATAGGTCGCGTGCAGCCGCCAGGGCCAGCGGTTCTGCGCAAGGATGCGCACCACCGCTTCGAGATCGTTTTCCATCCGCGGCGGCATCTCGGGCCGCTCGACACGGAAGTCCTCGAAATCGGCGGCCGAGAAGACCAGCATCTCGCCCCCGCCGTTCAGTCGGAAGTAGTCGTCGCCCTGGCCGTAGCGGGCGGACCCTGCCCACCGCAGGAAATCGTCCTTCTCTTCCTGCGGTTTCTGGGTGAACAGGTTGTAGGCGATGCGCAGCGTCAGTTCGCCCCGCCGGTGCAATTCCTCGATGACCTTGTAGTCATCGGGATAGTTCTGGAACCCGCCACCTGCATCGATCGCGCCTGTCACGCCCAGGCGATTGAGATCGCGCATGAACCAGCGGGTCGAGTTCAACTGATGCTCGAAAGGCAGTCGAGGCCCTTTCGCAAGTGTCGCGTACAGGATGCCTGCGTTGGGCCTGGCGACAAGAAGGCCTGTGGGGTCGCCATTGCCATCCCGCACGATTTCGCCGCCCGGCGGATCCTGCGACGTGCGGGTGTAGCCCACGGCACGCAGGGCCGCCGCGTTCAGAAGCGCGCGGTCGTACAGATGCAGAATGAAGACCGGCGTGTCCGGAGCTGCGGCGTTGATCTCGGCCAGCGTGGGCAGCCGCCTTTCGGCGAACTGGTGTTCCGTAAAGCCGCCCACCACGCGCACCCATTGGGGCGGTGGCGTCCTTTCTGCCTGCGCCTTCAGCATGCGCATCGCATCGGCAAGCGAGGGCACGCCATCCCAGCGAAGCTCCATGTTGAAGTTGAGCCCGCCGCGGATGATGTGAATGTGGTTGTCGATCAGGCCCGGGATCACCCGTCGACCCCTGAGGTCGATGACCTGCGTCGCGGGCGTTCGCAGCGCCATCACCTCGGATACTTCGCCCACTGCCGCGAAGCATCCGTTCTGTATCGCGACAGCCCCGGGATCGGGGTTGCCGGGATCAAGCGTCGTGAACCGCCCGTTCAGAAGGATCGTGTCGACGGTCATTCCTGTCGCGATTCCGCCTGCCCGGGGCGAGTCGGTGCCGGTGCTGATGCTGGAGCTTCGCTGATCGTGAAAGACTTGCGATGCGCGACCTCGGCCAGAAAGCCGGGGTGGCCACGCAGGAACGCGACCGCTTGCTCGCCCAGAAGCATGCCGAGAAGTCCAAGAAGCGCGATCACGGGCGGTGCCGGCGACCGTACGCCCAAAAGCCCGTAGGCCAGGCCAACGCCAAGCCCGACAATCAGCGAAAGAAAATAGGGCATGCCTGTGCGTCCTTTCCCGATGCCTACCCGGACCCGGACCGGTTTCAGCCCGCCTCGCCCGCGTGTTCGCCCAGCATGCTCCGGGCGTAGATCAGGCCCAGGCCGTAGGCACCGCCGAACTGCTTCGAGGCATCGACGACCGCATCATAGGTTGACCCCCGCGCCCAGTCGCGCTGCAACTCCAGAAGATACTGAAGTGCCGTCATCGGCCGCCCGCCCGCCTGCACGATGCGGTCCATCGCCCGATCGTGCGCCTCGACCGACACGTCGCCGCAGGCATCGGCGATCACGTAGACCTCGAAACCCTGGTCAAGGGCCGAGAGCGCCGGCCCGACGATGCAGACGCTGGTCCAAAGCCCGCACAGGACGATCCGGGACTTGCCGATCTTGTTGACCCGGACGGCGATGTTCTCGTCCTCCCAGGTGTTCATCGTCGATCGGTCGGTGATTTCAACATCCGGCAGCGCGTCCGTGATTTCGCTGAAGATCGGGCCCGAGAAGCTTTTGGAGGCGACCGTGGTCAGGATCGCCGACACCCCGAAGATGTGCGCCGTCCGCGCGACAAGTGCCGCGTTGTTGCGCAGCATGATGGCGTCGATGGACTTTGTGGCAAAGGACATCTGCCCCTGATGGTCGATCAGGATCAGCGTGTGGTCGCCGGGGCTCAGCAGCAGCTTTCCCGGCGCGGCAATTGCTTTTGTCATGGTATCGCGCCTCCCATCCCGTTCCGGGAAATGATCTTCTCGCATCCTCCCACGCCGTGGTTGCGACCGGAAAAGCGCGACCGAAACACCGAAGGGACGCGGACGACCGAGAGGTTCGCAGGGCAGAGCGGGTTGAGTGAATGACTACACGCCCGTGCAAAAGGGGCTTCCCGTAGCTTGCTTCGGCTTTTCGATTCTTGCTGCAAAGGCCCGGGGTGCCCGCGACGCCTCAGGCCGGTCTCAGCGCGCTCAGATCGATGTAGACGCGGTAGTCGTCCACCAGCGCCCCCTCGAACCGAAGGACGTTCACGTAGTCGGCAGAAATCCGGCGGCCGTCCTTCATATCGTAGGTGACGGTCGCTTCGTAGAGGAGGGTGTCCGTCTCTTCGTAGACGTGTGCCAGGCTGTGGCGCACGGTCCGGAACGCGCCAAAGGTCTGCTCCAGCATTTCCTGCACCGCCTTCCGTCCGCTGACCGGGGGGTTGCCGCCAAGGCGGAAGGTCGCGCCCTCGGTCAGGCCCGCTGCGAACAGGGTGGCGTCAAGCGCGGCGTCCGCCCGGAATGTGTTTTCGACGGCCTTCCGGAAGCGGGCGGAACGGATTTGGTCCAACGACATGATTTGCGCCTGTATCGCTGCGTGTTTTCGGCGGGTTGTGCCTTAGGCGAAGATCGTCTCCAGATGCGCCAGAAGCCGGGGCGTCATCGTCAAGGGTCCTCTTGCGGCGATGTAGGTGTCGGGCCGCAAGAGATAGAAGGCTGCGCCCGAGACGCCGTATCGGTCGTGCGCGATGTGCAGGCGATCGAGAAGAACGCCCTCCGCCGGGTTCGGTGCTGGCCCCTCGGCCAAGACATCAAAGACGATGATGCGCCCGGCATAGCGACCGCCGATCGCTTTGCGCAGAGTTGCCGCCTCGGTTTGATGCTCACCTCCAAGACCCCAGAACAGGAAAAGCGTCCACGCGGCTGTTTGCGTCAGCCGGGCGATGGATGTAGTTGACCCGTCCGATGCAAGGACCAGATCGGCGTCGACAACCCGCTCGCCCGGTTTCGGGCCCCGCGTGTGTCCGAGGTCAAGGTTGAGGGGGCTGTCGGGATACGAGATGCGCAGCTCTTCCAGCGTGCTGCGCATGAACTCCTGAACCCTGCCGCTTCGGATCAGGTAGGGTCCGAACAGGCGGGCTGCCCGCTGCCGAAGCTCGCCAGGATGCAGGATGCCCGTGTAGGCGAAATCCGTACCCCGGATCAGCGATTCCGCGACCGGGTGGCGTTCAGCGTGGTAGCTGTCCAGAACCTCGGGCTTCAGCATGCCCCGGACAACACCAGCGAGCTTCCAGCCAAGGTTGAAGCCGTCCTGAATGCCGGTGTTCATTCCCTGCCCGCCGATCGGCACGTGGACATGTGCTGCATCCCCCGCGATGAAGGCCGTCCCCTGCGAGAAGCGGTTCGCGTAGCGGTGCGACGTCCGGTACCGCGCCTTCCAGGTCGCATCGGACAGGACGCAGTCGAACCCTGTCAGCCGGACAAGGTTCGTCCGGATATCGTCGAGAGAGGGTTCTTCGGACATTGCCTCGACCGCGCCGAGCTGGTGTGCGGCATCCTTCGATCCGGCCGAAGTCGGCGTATCGGGAAGCGAAATGAATATCCGCACCATGTCGTCCGGCATCTCGATAACCATCAGATACCCGGCAGCCGTCAGGAACAGATAGGATCGACCCTTCGGGAGATCCCAACGGATGCGGCAATCCGCCTGGATGAACTGCTCGCCAGTGTAGCGTTCGCCTTCGAACGTGAAGCCGAGCGTCCGCCGCACCAGGCTGTTCGATCCTTCGGCACCGACAACGAACCGGGCCCGGATGTCGTCTTCCTGTCCGTCTTCGGTCCGCACGCGGACGGTTGCCCCACCTGCGTGTGGTTCGAATTCGATGGCTTCAGTCCGCCAACTGACGGCCATCCCGCGCTTGGTCAGCAGGTCCTCAAGCGCATGCTGGGTACGGTTCTGGCCCAGGATAATCGGATGCGGGTGTGGACTGTCGATATCGTCAAGGTCCCAGCTGCCGACATGCTTGCCATAGGCATGCACCACCACTTCGCGAAGCGGCTGGCCTTCGGCGGCGGCCCGGTCGGCGATCCCGACTTTCTCGAGAACCTCCTGCGTACGGACATGCAGGATCAGGGCCTTCGAGACCTCGCGGATGCCGCTTGACTTGTCGATGATACGGGGCCTTACGCCGTGGCGGACAAGCTCGTTCGCGACGGTCATGCCGACCGGTCCGGCCCCGATGATCAGAACGTCGCTTTGACTGGCCATCGCATCATCCCCGTTGAAGACGGTTCCCGGGCCCTGCGTTCGTCTGCGCGGCCGAGCGCCACGCACTCTTTCCGACAATCTGGCCTGCCGCTCTGCCGCTATTGCGGTTTCTTTGGTGCGATTGCCCCGTTCCGATGCCCGATGCCCGATGCCCGATGCCCGGTGGCTCCCACCGCTCAACCCAGCCTTTCACGCCGCCAGACGCTTGGCGTGCAGCCGACAACCCGCCGAAAGGCTGTCGAGAAGGCCGCGTGTCCGCCAAACCCGACCGACAGTGCGACGTCCGTCAATCCCACTGACCCGTCCGACGACATCAGAACCTGCGCATGCTCGATCCTTCTCGCGGTAAGCCAGGCATGCGGCGGCGCACCCGTGGACTGCTTGAAGGCCCTGCAAAAATGGAATGGCGACAGGTCGGCGAGTGCAGCAAGCTCGGACACGGTGATGTCCCGCGACAGATTGGCAAGGATGTAATCCTGCACTCTGCGAAGGGTCCGGGGCGTCAGTCCGCCACGAAAGCCCCGCGCGGCAACCGATTTTTCCAGTGCCCGGACAATCTGTGCGACGGCGACGACCGCGATCGACTCGCGGTAGAGCTTGCTATTCCGGGGTGTCTCCAGCTCTTCGGCCAGAAGGCGGGCGATCATCGCCAGGGCGGGTTCGGACCAACCGACCTTTGGTTCAAGTGGGGTTCCCGCCTGCTCACCTCCGCACAGGACGGGAATGGCTGAAGCACGGATCATTATATGCAAGAGCCGTCCTCCGGCCCCTTCGGTCCTCCACCAGCTTTGCTGTCCAGGCGGAACAACCAGAAAGGTTCCGGCGTTGATATCGAAGGTGCGCCGCCGTCCAGTCAGATCCGTGTGCTGCCGGGGTCGCCGGTCAAGAACCTGGATGACCACCAACTGGTCCGGAATCGACGGCGCCAGCAGCTCGGTATCGGGTGCGTCCTCGATTGTCTGCACGACGGCGGCCTCATGGAAAAGGATGCTTGAGGTCGGGCGGGCAGAGCCCGACAAAAGCATTGCGTTCGCGTAACTTGGGATCAGCGGGCTGTCCGGGCCCTGCAGAAAGTCGAGCCGCTCTGGTCGCGGGCTGAGATACCCCAAGTGTACACTGTCGAGCATCGGGGCCTTAACCTCGCGTGGCTGTTCCGGCGAAGATGGTAAAATTCACCGGGATGCAGTTCAATCGGGCCAAGCTGTGCCGTTTGAACCGGAGTTGCGAACAATGATGCAGCTGGTTGATGTTCAGGTTTTCACCGAGATCGCGCGGACGGGATCCTTCACCGCGGCCGCCACGACGCTTGGCATGCCGAAGTCCAGCGTTGCGCGAAACCTTGCGCGTCTGGAACACGAGTTGGGATGCACGCTCCTGAGCCGTTCGACCCGAAAGGTCGGACTGACCGACGCCGGACGGGCATTCCTGCCGCACGCCCGCAGACTCATGCACGATTGCGCCGAAGCGCGACACTCGCTGCGGTCCTTTGGAGACTCGGCGAAAGGCACGCTTCTGGTCACCTCGCCAGCGATGTTCGGACGCACGTTCATTGCCCCGATCCTTCCGGACTTTCGCCGCAGGCATCCGGGGGTCCGGGTGGTGCTGAACTTGACTCCGGCAAAGATCGACATCGCAGCGGGACAGGCCGATGTCGGGATCCGGCTTGGACCCATTCTTCAACCCGATCTTGCGGTGAGGCGGCTTGGGCATATCGACTACTGGATAGTCGCAAGCCCGTCTTACCTGGCTGGCAGGGATCCGATCACGTCACCGGACGATCTGGCCCGCCACGAGGTGATCGAACTTCGTCCGCCCGCCGTCGACAACCGGCTTGACCTTGTGCGCGGATCAGAGCTGCGGTCAATTCGCTGCGTCCCGGGGATCGAGATCAACGACCCCGAGTCCGTCCGGCTGGCGGCCCTTGCAGGCGGGGGCATCGCGGCCTTGCCCACGTTTCTTGTGTCAAACGACTTGGCCAACGGTCGGCTTGTTCGTGTTCTTGCCGAATGGGCACCAAGGGCGGCATCGATCGGACTGGTCCACAGCGCGTCGACCACCACGCCGCTTCACGTCCGCGCGTTCCTGGACTTCCTGGTTGAAACGATCGGTCACAGCGTCCCCTGGTCGGTTCCCGCCCTGCGCTGATGTCTCCGGCGTCCGGAACTCTGCCCCTTGCAGTGTACAGAGCCCGTCCCAGGACGCACCTGTGACGCTTTCGGATGCTGTTGCCTGATCATTCAGACGTGTTCCAGGCATCGTCAGCGTGACCGTGCCGCAAGCCCGCGCAGGATCGTACGGGCTGTCGCTTCAAGCGGGGCCTCGACGGCCTTCAATATCTCCAGCCGGTCAAAGGCGTCCGGGCGGTCGGCAAGCGTTCGGCGCAGCGCCGTGCCAAATGTCTGACGCAGCTCGGTGCCGATGTTGAACTTGCAGACGGGCGTTTCACGGGCCAGCCGCGCGCGTTGCGCGGGCGGCACGCCCGACCCGCCGTGGATCACCAGGGCCACGCATCCGCCGGTGGCCCGGGCGATTGCGGCCAGCGCCGCTTCGTCGATGCCGCCTTCGTGGCCCTGTTGCAGATGCACGTTGCCAACCGATACGGCCATCGCGTCCACCTTCGTTTCGGCTGCAAAGCGTGCGGCCTCGGCCGGGTCGGTCCCTGCGGATGCCGCGCCCCCGGCATAGCCGACGATGCCGATCTCGCCTTCGCAGGACACGCCCGCGGCATGGGCGATGGCGCAAAGGGCGGCTGTCTGGCGGATGTTGTCCTCGAGGGGCAGGGCCGAGCCGTCAAACATCACCGACGTGAACCCCGCCGCAATCGCCGCCCGCACCTCATCCTCGGACCGGCCGTGATCCAGATGGCTGACAACCGGCACGGACGCCCCCTCGGCCAGTTCCCGGAACATCGCCCCCCAGACCGCCACCGGCATATGCGCCCGCGCCCCCGGCCCGGCCTGAAGGATCACCGGCAGCCCCTCCGTCTCGGCCGCCGCCACGTAGGCCCGCGCATCCTCCCACCCCAGGCAGACCAGTCCCGCGACCGCATACCCGTCGCGCAACGCAGGCCCCAGCACTTCGGCCAGCGTCGCGCGGGTCATTTGAACTTCGCCACCATGTCCAGGATGCCGGGAATGGTGTGCACCTGCGCGGCATGGGTGGGCTGGAAATACTGCTTCAGGCTGCGCTGGCTAAACCCGCCCAGGATGGTGAAATAGTACATCTCGTATCCCGGCATGGCGCAGCACGGGTGATAGCCCTTGTCGATCAGCACGGTGGACCCATCGACGATTTGATAGGCCTCGCCGGGCACCCCGTCTTCGCGCTGCAGCATCTGAAGGCCCCCGCCGTAGTTCGGGCGAAAGCGGAAATTGTAGGTCTCGTCATGCCGCGTCTCGATCAATTCGCCCGTGGAATCGTCGCGCCGGTCGGTGTCGTGCTTGTGGCTGGGGAACCCCGACCATCCGCCCGCGCCCACGGTGAAAAGCTCTGACACCAGCAAGCGGCTGACCCGCCCGTGGTACTTGGTGCCAAGGATATGTTTGATCTTGCGGTGGGTCTTCGTGTCGTCGGACCCGTACTGCACCACGTCGATGTCGGCGGCGCGGACCGCGAAGGGGTCCAGCACCTCGTCCGTCCGCGCCCCGGCGACGAAGACCTCGGCCCTGTTTGACAGGCAGGTGATCCGTGCCAGCGCGCCCGTGGGGACGTAGACCCCCTCGGGCTCGCCGTCCCAGACATCGGTGCCGCGGTTGCCGATCTGGTCATAGACCTGCCCCCGGGTATGGACGCGCACGGTGCCGGTAGCGGGCACGATGCAGGTTTCGAACCCTGCGACCGTGGAATCGTATACCTGCCCTCGTATCAGCCGCACGATGTTGAAGTAGTTCAGCGGCACAAGTGCATGGCCCGTGTCCACGATGGGGCGGTTCTGGTTGTCGTGGGGCGGAATGTGCATCGGGGGTCCCCTTCAAACAGAGCACGGTTCGGGCCGATCGGCCAGGAAGGCATCGACTTCGGCCACGGTGGGCATGGCGGGGGCGCAGCCGATGCGCGCGACCACCATCGCCGCCGCCGCCGACCCGCGCAACACGGCGTTGCGGACGGGGCGGCCTTGGGCCAGCGCGGCCAGGAACCCCCCCATGAAGGCGTCGCCCGCACCTGTGGGTTTCAGGGCCGTGACGGGGTAGATGCCGGTCGCGTCCTCGCCCTCGGACGTGATCGTGACAGCACCGCGTTCGCCCATCTTGTAGACGGCGATGGCCGCGCCCTTCGCCACCAGATCGCGGGCGGCAGTCAGGCCCGACCCGGGCGATCCGCCCAGCAGGTCGAATTCCACATCGTTGCCCACCACGATGTCGCAACCCGAAGCCGCGCGCAGGCAGACCGCTTGCGCCTCGGCCCGAGAGGTCCAGGAATACGGGCGGTAGTCCACGTCCATCACCACGGCGATCCCCGCCGCCCTCGCCCGTGCAATGGCATCAAACGTCGCGCCCCGTGACGGCTCGGATGCCAGCGCCGTGCCGGTCACGACCATTGCGCCAAGGCCTGCGATGTCCACCGCCGCCACGTCAGCTTCTGTCAGCGCGAAGTCTGCCGCGCCATTGCGATAGATGACCGACTGGCAATCCTGCGCCCGCGTTTCCACTACGGCCAGCGAGGTTCGGGCCTGACCGCCTTCGGCCCGCACATGGGTGCGTCCGATTCCATAGCGGTCAAGCTCGGCCAGACAGAACCGACCCACCGCATCGTCCGACACAACCGAGATCAGCGAAGCCCCCGCCCCCTGCCGCGCCAGTGCCACCGCGATGTTCGCGGCCGACCCGCCCAGGGCGGTCGTGAAGGCATGCGCATGTTCGATCCGCGCGCCGGGCGGGTCGGCGTAAAGGTCCATGCCCGCACGGCCCAGAACGGCAAAGGCGTTCCGGCGCAATCGGCCCAGTCGCGCGGAAGGTGGCATCACCGGCATTCCCCTGCTTGCCCGCTCAGAAATCCGTTGCGAGGGCGACGGAAGCAGAATAGAAGGTTTGCAACCGGTTGCAACATCAATTCCGCCGCAGCGGACAAAGGGCGCGTTTATGGCAGAGATCGGGATCGGCCTTGTGGGCGGCGGCTACATGGGCAAGGCCCATGCGGTGGCCCTGTCCGCCGTTGGCGCGGTGTTCGACACGCCCCTGCGCCCGCGACTGGAGGTGATTGCAGCCACCTCGCCCGCCTCCGCCGAACGCTACCGCGCGGCCTATGGTTTTGCCCGCGCGGCGCGCGACTGGCAGGACCTGGTGGCTGACCCCAAGGTGCAGGCGGTGGTCATCGCCAGCCCCCAATCCACCCACCGCGCCATCGCCGAGGCGGCCTTTGCGCTGCGCAAGCCCGTCTTCTGCGAAAAGCCCCTCGGCGCTTCGCCGGCCGATGCACAGGCGATGGTCGCGGCGGCCAACGGGGCGGGCGTGGCTAACATGACGGGCTTCAACTACGTCCGCACCCCCGCCACGCAGTTCGCCCGCAGGCTGGTGGCCGAAGGCGCGATCGGCGACATCACATGGTTCCGTGGCGAACATACCGAGGATTTCCTGGCCGACCCCGACCTGCCCGCCACATGGCGAACCACGGGCGCGGCGAACGGGGTGCTGGGCGACCTTGCCCCCCACATGATCAACTGCGCGCTGGCGATCATGGGGCCCATCGCCACGCTGTCGGCGGTGGTGGAAACGGTCCACGCCACGCGCCCCGGTTTGATCGGCACACAGGCGGTCACAAACGACGACCACGCCCAGATCATGTGCCGCTTTGCGGGTGGGGCGATGGGGCACCTGTATTTCAGCCGCATCGCGACGGGCCGGAAGATGGGCTACGCCTACGAAATCCACGGCACCAAGGGGGCGATCCGCTTCGATCAGGAGGATCAGAACGCGCTTTGGCTCTACCGCGCCGAAGGGCCGGGGGCCGAGCGGGGGTTCGCCAAGATACTGACGGGGCCGGACCACCCCGATTACCTCCAGTTCTGCCAGGGGCCGGGGCACGGCACCGGCTATCAAGACCAGATCATCATCGAGGCGCGCGATTTTCTGCAGGCAATCCACTCGGGGAAGCCCGTATGGCCGACCTTCCGCGACGGGCTGGCCGTGTGGCAGGTGGTGGACGCCGCCGCCCGGTCGGGCGCGACCGGGTCGGGCTGGGTGCAGGTCGAACAAGGGGGCACCTGAATGACCATCCGCATCGGCAACGCGCCCTGCTCCTGGGGCGTCGAATTCGCGGGCGATCCGCGCAACCCGCCCTGGCGGCAGGTGCTGTCCGACTGCGCGGCGGCGGGCTACACGGGGATCGAGCTTGGCCCCATCGGCTTCATGCCCGAGGACCCCGCCGTCCTGTTCGACGCGCTGGAGGAAAATGGCCTGGAACTGATCGGCGGCGTGGTCTTCCGCCCGTTTCACGACCCCGCCGCATGGGATGACGTGCGCGACGCGGCCTTCCGCACTTGCCGGGCGCTGACGGCGCATGGGGCCAAGCACCTTGTTCTGATCGACAGCATTTCCCCCCGCCGCGCCCCCACCGCAGGCCGCCCTGACGCGGCCGAGCAGATGGACCGCGCCGAATGGACGGCCTTCCGCGACCGCATCGCCACCATCGCCCGCATGGGAACCGAGGAATTCGGCCTGACCGCGAGCATCCACGCCCATGCCGCGGGCTTCATCGACTTTGAACCCGAACTGGAACGCCTGCTGGACGAGGTGGACGAGCGCATCCTGAAGATCTGCTTCGACACTGGCCACCACTCCTACGCCGGCTTCGACCCGGTGGCCTTCATGCGCCGCCACATCGGCCGCATCGCGTACATGCATTTCAAGGACATCGACCCGGCCGTGAAGGCCAAGGTCATCGCCAACCGCACCGGGTTCTATGACGCCTGCGGGCAGGGCATATTCTGCAACCTCGGGAAGGGCGACGTGGATTTCCCATCGGTGCGGCAGGTGCTGCTGGACGCGGGCTTCACCGGCTGGTGCACGGTCGAACAGGACTGCGACCCCACGCTGGATGTCTCGCCCATCGACGACGCGCGGGCGAACCGCAGTTACTTGCGGCAGAACGGGTTCAACTAGGGGGGTTTCGCGCATGGCACGGCTGAACTGGGGCATGATTGGCGGGGGCGAGGGCAGCCAGATCGGCCCAGCCCACCGCATCAGTGCGGCCATCGACGGCGAATACGCCTTTGTCGCCGGTGCGCTGGACCACCGTCCCGACGCGGGGCGCGACTATGGCCGTCGTCTTGGGCTGGCGGCAGACCGTAGCTATGGCGACTGGCGCGAGATGCTGGCGGGCGAGAAGGGCCGCCCCGACCGGGTCGACCTTGTGACGGTCGCCACGCCCAATTCCACCCACTACGAAATCGCCCGGGAATTCCTGAAGGCGGGCTTCCACGTCCTGTGCGAAAAGCCCATGACGGTGACGGTGGACGAGGCGGAGGAGCTTGTCCGCCTGTCGCGCGACACCGGCCGCATCCTGGCGGTGAACTACGGCTACACAGGCTACCCGCTGGTCCGGCACATGCGCGCGATGGTGGCGCGCGGTGATATCGGCAAGGTGCGCCTTGTCGTCGCCGAATTCGCGCACGGCCACCATGCGAACGCCGCCGACGCAGACAACCCGCGCGTCCGCTGGCGCTATGACCCGGCACAGGCAGGCATTTCGGCCCAGTTCGCCGACTGCGGCATCCACGCGATGCACATGGCAACCTTCGTGACCGGGCAGCAGGTCGAACGGCTGTCGGCCGACATCGTGTCCTGCCTGCCGGGGCGCAAGCTGGAAGACGACGCGATGGTGAACTTCCGCATGACGGGGGGCACGGTCGGGCGGCTGTGGACATCGTCGGTCGCGATCGGGCGGCAGCATGGCCTGACGATTCAGGTCTTCGGCGAAACCGGCGGCCTGCGCTGGGCGCAGGAACGGCCCGACCAGCTTTACTACATGCCGCTAGGCCAGCGCCTTCAGGTGATCGAACGCGGCGAAGGCGGCCTTTCGCCCGAAGCGGACCGCGCCAGCCGCGTGACGGTTGGCCATGCCGAAGGCATGCCGCTGGCATTCGCCAACATCTACCGCGACCTGGCTGACACGATCCGCGCGCTGGCCGAGGGTCGGACGCCCGACCCGGTGAAACGCCTGTATCCGACGGCGGAAGACGGGTTGCGGTCGATGGCCGCCATCGCCGCCGTGGTGGCGTCCGGGCAGGATCAGGGCCGGTGGACGGACGCGCGCCCCCCGATGTTCCGTCAGGGCTGAGGCAGAACCGGCCGCAAAGTCGTGCGTTCGACGATGGTGCAGTCAAACAGCCGCACCTCGGGCGGCATATCGGGCCCGTCCACCAAGGCCGCGACAAGGTCGATGCTGGCCGCGATGATGTCGGCGATGGGCTGGCGTATCGTCGTCAGTCCGATCCCCGCCCAGCCCGCCATTTCGATGTCGTTGAACCCAAGGACGCCCACCTGCCCCGGCACCGCCACGCCCGCATCGGCCAGCGCGCTCATCGCGCCGATGGACAGCACGTCGTCACCGCAGAAATACGCCTCAGTCGGCCCGTCCGCCGACAACAGCCGCTGCATCTCGGCCCGACCCGCGTCAAAGGAATAGGCGGTCGCAAAGCTTGCCGCTGGGGCAGGCAGCCCCGCGGCAAGCATGGCCTCGGTCAAACCCGCAAGCCGGTCCTGTGTGGACGTTGCCCCCTCCGGCCCGCCCAGAAAGGCGATCCGGCGGTACCCGCGTGCAATCAGCGCCGCACCCGCCATCCTCCCCGAAGCGCGGTTGTCAACGCCTACGGTATGCACCTCGGGGCGGTCGGTGCGGCGGCCGAAGCTGTGCACCACCGGCAGCCCCGCCGCGCGGCATAGCCGTGCGAAATCCGCGGGCAAGGTGGAACTGGCCACGATCACCCCGTCTACGGAATAGCGCGCCAGCATCTGCACAGCCTGGTCGCCATCCATCCCGCCCGACAGGTTGACCAGCAGCGGCCTGAGGCCCCGTGCCTGCAGCCCCCGCGTGAACTGGTCGAACACCTCCAGGAACGCCGGGTTACGGAAGTTGTTGGCCACAAGGCCGATCATCTTCGTCCGACCGGTGGTCAGCGCCGAAGCGAGGGCGCTCGGCGCATATCCAAGTTCGGTCGCGGCCTTTTCCACCAGCGCCCGGGTTCGCGCCGACACGGATGCCCCGGGCGTGAATGTGCGCGACACCGCCGATCGCGACACGCCGGCACGCGCCGCAACGTCGCGAAGGGTCACCGGCATCGCCACCGCCTCGTCGCCTTCATGCCTTCGTGACCCGCATCCACAAGGTTCCGCATCCCGCCGCCGGAACGGCCCGCCGTCCGGTTTGACGACGATTCCCCTTCCCGTCCAGCGCCTTCGCCCATGCGCTGGACCAGATCAGCGCAGCGGCCGCAGCCTGAAGGGGCATTTTCCCGGGAATTTCCCCCCATCGCCACAATCCCGCCCGACCCAGGCCCCGTACCCTGCCTGGCGCGGGGGAAATCACGCCCCGATTGTGCGCGACCCGTTAACCATCTGTCGGCGGATGATTGCCGAATGGCCCCGAAGTTCCAGGAACCTGCCCTTTTTTGGTCAAGGATGACCGGCACATTTCTTCACAAGGGACGACGACAGACCAGAACAACGACAGACGAACGGAACGACACCATGAAAATCGCCTTCGCCATTCTCAGCCAGTTTCGCCGCGGTTCCTCGACCGAGGATGCCTTCGAAGCTCGCCTGCGCATGATGACCTCGCCCGCCTCGACCGGGCCGCGTCTGCGCCGCGTGCTGCCGCCGGTTCTGTTCGGCTTCCGCACCCGCGAACACGCCTGATCCGGCTGGCGGACCGGGACGGGTCCGCCATGCCAACACGAGGCGCGGTCCGTCAGACCTTGACGGACACGCGGCAAGCGGATGCGGTCGGTCAGAAACTGACCGACACGCCGGGCAAGTTCAGCGCGCGCACCAGCTCTCGCAGTTCCTGCCGCGCCGCGACGTTCGAGATGTTCAGCTTCTCGACACCGATATCCCGCAGATCCAGCAGCGTCAGCCCGCGCGGGAACAGCTCGCGGAAGATCACCCTTTCGGAAAAGCCGGGGGCGACGCGAAACCCGATGCGGGTGGACAACTGGTCCAGCGCATCGCCCACCTTGCGCTTGTTGTGCATCTCCTGCGCGCCAAGGCGGTTCCTGACCACGATCCAGTCGATCGGCTTCAGCCCCGCCTTCGCGCGCAACTGCCGCGCGCTCCACACCATTTCCGAATAGATCGACGGGCCGGTGACCTTGCCCGATTCCGGATCGATCCGGGCCAGAAGGTCAAAGTCGATGAAGCTGTCGTTCAGGGGCGTGATCAGCGTGTCGGCCAGCGAATGCGCCACCTGGCTCAGCCGGGTGTGGCTTCCGGGGCAGTCGATGACGATGAAGTCGCAACTCGTCTCCAGCGCCGCCACCGCCTCGGACAGGCGGTGGTCGAAGGCGTTCTCGCCGGGGGCCAGAGTCGCGGGGTCGGCCTCGGGCAGGTCGCGGTAGTCGGGGGTGGCAAGCGTGATGCCCTGCCGCTTTGCGTAGGCCACGCGGTTCTCGACGTAACGGCCGAAACTTTTTTGCCGCAGGTCCAGGTCCAGCGCGCCGACCTTGTGGCCCATGCGCGCCAGCGCCGTGGCGACATGCATGCAGGTCGTGGACTTGCCCGACCCTCCCTTTTCGTTGCCCACAACGATGATGTGCGCCATGACCCGTCCGCTGACATTTGCCGCCCCTGCGGCTTCACCGGCGTTTACAGGGACTGGTCGGGTCAGCGCAAGGCGGCGTGCGGGGGGCAATTGCCGGGTAATCGCAGCAAATCCCCCGCCGCGACTTAGCGCGCAGCAACCGCTGGAAGCAACGCCGTCGGGGTGCGATCCTCGGTACACATGTCATTGTCGGCGGGCCGAACGCCGAACCTCAGTCCGGTGTCGTCCAGCGCCAGAAGATCGTGGTCCTGCCCGCAATCCGTGACAGGCTTCCAGGCCGCACAGCCCGTGGCCGAGATGTCGGCCTCAAGGTTTGGCGTCAGCCCACAGGACGCCATGCCCATGCCCGCGATCAGCTTGGGGTCCGACGTCAGAAGGGTGACATGCTTCCAGTCCTCGTCGAAGGTGGTGCGGAATGCGCCCGGCACCTCCTTCGACGCGGCACCCACGCGATAGGCGCCGCCAGTGCGGAACTGGAACGTGCGCATCGTCATCTGCGGATCGAGCGCATGGGTGAAGGTCAGGCTCCACATGCCGTCACGAAAGACGAACTCGCGAAAGCCGTATCCACCGTACCAGGGTTCGGGCGCGGTGCTGACAAAGGTTCCGGTCAGCCTCGACAGGGCCGCGGCATCGGCATCCGCCGCCGAGGCGGCATGGGTGAACAAGGGCAGGGCGCAGGCAAGCGCCAGAAGGGCAAGGGGTTTCATCGGTGCGTTCCTTGGCGTTCGGGATCGACCATCCGGTCCCGTAGCCCAAGGACGCCCGGCCCCGGCCGATTTCGACATCGTCCCACGCAAAAACAGCCTGGTCAGGAGACCGGGCTTTCGCACCGCACCTGCGGGCGTTCGCACCGCACAACCGGCCAGTCGGTGCGCCCCCAGCAATAGCCCACTGCGGTAAAGCGCATGATCCAGACCGGCACGCCGCCCGCATCTGTACGCTGGTCCTCACCCTCCAGCCGCAGCAGAAGCTCCCCCTCTCCCACGGACAGAAGATCGTACCGCTCGCCCGTCCGCATCCGGCCCGCCGCGTCAGGGGCAGGCTTGGACCAGGTCAGGAAAGCATGGGGCGGATAGTCGATGAAGCTCAGCTCGTGCGGGTTTGTGGCGCAGGACAGGGCCGGGTCCGTCGCGTCGCCGTAATAACCGGCCAGGGTCTCGATATCCCCCGCCGCACGGGCGGTACCGTAGGGTGTGCCAAGGCACAGCGCGGGCGCGGCGGCAAGGGCGGTCAGGAAATGGGCGGTCTTCATGCCGGAACTATGCCCCGAAGACCGCTGCGGGCCAAATCTATTCGCCCGCGTCTTGCCCGCGTGGTCCATCTGTGGGATGCGCCGCGCGATGCCTCCGTCCCGACCGCCCAACATGCCCTCCGCCACGCCCCAGGGTCGCCCCGCGCTGGGCATCGCCCTCAGCATTCTGGCCGTCGCCGTTTTCGCCACGGGCGATGTGGCCTCGAAATACCTTATGCTGCGCTATGACGTCACCTTCGTCGTCGCCGTTCGATACCTCGTGAACCTCGCCATCCTGCTGGCGGTGCTTTTTCCCCGGCGCGGCACAGCCCTGTTCCGCACGCGGCGGACCGGGATGGTCCTGTTCAGGGCGGGCTGCCTCGTCTCGGCGTCGCTGACGATGGGTCTCGCGCTGCAGACGATGCCGGTGGGCGAGACGATCGCGATCATCTACCTGGCCCCCTTCGGCGTCATGGCGCTGGCCGTTGTACTGCTGGGCGAACGGGTCAGCGCGCTGGGCTGGATCGCGGCGGCGGTGGCTTTCACGGGCGTGCTGCTGATTGTGCGGCCGGGTTCGGCGCTTGCGCCCCTTGGCGTGACCTTCGCGGGGCTGACGGCGCTGGCCACGGTCGCCTACAACTTCCTGTCGCGCAGCCTGGCGGCGACCGAGACGACCGAGGCAATGCTGGTCGTCACCGCCCTGACCGGAACGGTGGTGTTCGGCCTTTTGTTGCCCTTCACCTGGAACGGCGCCCTGCCGGGCGGGTTCGACCTTGCGGTGATGCTGGCGCTCGGCGCGCTATCGGCGCTGGGCCACGCGCTGTTCACCGCGGCCTTCCGGGAAACGCCCGCCTCACGGCTGGCACCCTTCAACTATGTCCACCTTGTCTTTGCCGCCATCCTGGGCTGGGCGTTCTTCGACCATCTTCCCGATGCGGTGACGGTGGCGGGCATGGCGCTGATCGTGGCGGCGGGCGCAGCCTCGGCCTTGCGCCCGGCGCAGCAGCCAGGCTGACCCGCGCAATGCAAAAGGCGCGCCGGTCGGGCGCGCCTTCGGTTCGTCCGGCAATGCGGGGTGTCAGAACCCGAGGCCCGCGTATTTGTTCTTGAACTTCGACACGCGGCCGCCGGTGTCCATCAGCTTGGCGGTCTGGCCGGTCCAGGCGGGGTGGGCCAGCGGGTCGATGTCCAGCGCCATCTGATCGCCTGCCTTGCCCCACGTCGTCCGGGTGCGGAAGGTCGATCCGTCGGTCATCTTGACCTCGATCATGTGATAGTCGGGGTGAATGCCGGCTTTCATCGCGCTTACTCCGCCTTTTCCTTGTAGTTGCCCACTTCGGCGATGCGCGCCGATTTGCCGCGACGGTCGCGGAGGTAGTAGAGCTTGGCCCGGCGGACGCGGCCGCGGCGGACGACCTCGATCGAGTCGATGTTCGTCGAATAGAGGGGGAACACACGTTCCACGCCTTCGCCGAACGAAATCTTGCGCACCGTGAACGAGGCGCTGATCGTCGCACCGCCCTTGCGGCCGATCACCACGCCCTCGTAGTTCTGAACGCGGGTGCGGGTGCCTTCGGTGACCTTGTAGCCGACCTTGACGGTATCGCCCGCCTTGAAGTCGGGGATGGTCTTGCCCAGAGCCGCGATCTGTTCGGCCTCGAGCGTTGCGATGATGTCCATCGCCATACTCCTATCTGTGCCTGGGGTTCGTTCCCCGGCGATGATGCCGCACCAGAGCTCTCGGTCTTCGTTCGGGTCCCTACGGGGCTGGCGCCCTGCGTAAGCCCGCCAGAGATGGGGCCTGCTTGTCACTGTCCGCCCCCGCCGGCCTGAAGCCCGGGGAAGAAACCGGGCGGATGACGAACGGGAATCGGGTCCGGCGGGCGGTCAGGCCCGGGACAGGCGGCGTATAGGGGGTGGGGCGGGGGGCGGTCAAGGGTTTCGGACGCCAGCGCCACAGGATCGGTGCGGGCAGCGACGGAAAGCGTTCGTGCAGGCGGCGACCATGGCGACCGGGTGTCGTACGGCTGACCGGAGGGATGGGCCGGGCGATCAGGGGCGATGGGCTGCCAAGTGCTTGCGAACGCTGCGGTAACCGATTCCGACTGGGCCGAACGGTGCGTAGCTACGGCGTAGTACATCCGTACCTCGGAGTGTAGCACATCCGTAGCGACACGGCGCCCCCGATTGCGGCGTTAACCACGTTTGCAGGGGCGGTGCGGGGAAAAGCGTCGGCACCGGCGGCGTCAGGGCCGAGGCGTTTCCCGGCGCAGGTGAGGGCAGAGTCGGGGTGGGGCTGTAACGGGAACGGGGCGGGGGCGGGGCGGTTGCGCGCGCCCGTGCAGCGGACCGCGCGGCCCCGGATGCGGCGCGCTAGCCGGGCTTGCGACGAAGCGCAGCCCACAAATCCGGCCGCCTCTCTTGCGTCAACCGCTCCGCCTGGGCCCGCCGCCACTTGGCGATCTCGCCGTGGTTGCCGGATTGCAGCACCTCGGGGATCGCCCTTCCCTCCCACTCCACCGGCCTTGTGAACTGCGGATGTTCCAGCAGCCCGTCCGAGAAGCTTTCCTCCTCGGTCGAGGCCGCGTTGCCGAGGACGCCGGGCAGCAGCCGCACGGTCGCGTCGATCACCGCCTGCGCGGCGATCTCGCCGCCGGTCAGGACGTAGTCGCCGACGGACACCTCCTCGACCCCGAAGTGGTCGAGCGCGCGCTGGTCCACGCCCTCGAACCGTCCGCAGAGAAGGGTGATGCCCTGCGCCCCCGCCCAGCCCCGCGCCATGCCTTGGGTGAACGGCACCCCGCGCGGGGACAGATACACCACCGGCCAGCGCGCCCGGTCGGACGGTGTGCCCACGGCGGCCACCTGCAGCGCGCGCGCCACGATGTCGGCGCGCAGCACCAGCCCCGCACCGCCCCCCGCGGGGTTGTCGTCCACCTTGCGGTGCTTGCCCTCGCCAAAGACGCGCAGGTCGATGGGGTCCAGCGCCCAGAGGCCCATGTCCAGCGCCTTGCCGGTGAGGGACAGGCCGAGCGTGCCGGGAAAGGCGTCGGGGAACAGGGTTATGACCTTCGCCGTCCAGGCCCCGGCGACGCGGGGCGGGCCGTCCAGAAGGTCGCGCGGGGTGGGCGAGACGGTGACGGCAACGCGACCGTGGGAACGGGGCTTGGCGGGACCCTCTGTCATGCTACCGCCCCGGTTCGCCCGCCGTCTCTTCGGGCGGGTCGGCGATGATGCGGCCGGCAGTCAGGTCAACCGTGGGTACGACCGCGCGCGTGAAGGGCAGGAGCAGGGTCCGCCCCCCGGCAGGCGCCGTCACCTCCAGAATATCGCCCGCGCCGTGGTTGTGGACGGCCAAAACCCGGCCCAGCGTCGCCCCGCCGGTATCCAGCACGGTCAGGCCGATCAGGTCGGTATGGTAAAACTCGTCGTCGGGCAGTGACGGCAGCCGGTGACGGTCGGCAAACAGGGAGACCCCGCGCAGGGCGTCCGCCTCTTCCTTCGTCCCCACTCCGCCCAGCCGCGCGGCCAGGCCGCCCGGTATCGCGCGGGTGATGCGGACAGTGAAGGACCGCCCGCCATCCTCGGTGTATAGTGGCGCATACCCGGCGATGGCCGCCGGGTCGGTGCAGAAGCTTTTCAGCCGGACCTCTCCCTTCACACCGAAGGCCCCGGCGATGGCACCCACACAGATGCGCGCGTCCGCCTTGCCGGGTCTGGGTCCGATGTCCGTCACGGCTCGCGTCCCAGCAGGGCGCGGGCGATCCGTTCGTAGTCCTCGCGGCTGATCTTGAACCCGCCCTGGCGGAAGGCCATGCCCCAGTGGGACTTGTCCTTGATGAAGGTCAATTCCTCGATCAGCGACCGCACGGGGACCTCGGTCACCGCGTCGAACACGGCATCGCGCGCCCAGAACAGGCCGTCCGCGCCCATGAACGCCCGCTGGCAGGGGGCGTCCCCCGTCACGGTCGCATGGGCGACAAAGGCCTGTACCGGCTCGCCATCGAAGTCCGACTTCGGCGCGTAGTAGATCACCCGGTCACCCGGGTTCAGGCGCTGCACGGCGCTTTCGCGGCCGTGGCTGAAGGCCACGAACCCCTCTTGCGCCGCATAGGCGGCCTGGGCGCGGTGGGCCACGCCGATGTAGTAGCCTGCCATAAGGTCAGCCCCGGATCACTCCGAAGCGGCCTCGGCAGGGGTTTCGGCGGCGGGCGTGGCGGCCTTCTTCGCCTTTTCTTCCGCACGCTTGGCGGCCTTCTCGCCCGGAACGGCCTGCTTGGGGTTGTTGCGCGCGGCCTTGGGGCGGGCACCCGCGGCCTCGAGCATCCGGGCGATGCGGTCGGTGGGCTGGGCTCCCAGCGACAGCCAATGGTTCACGCGGTCCATGTTCATCTTCACGCGGTCCTCGCTGTCCTTGGCCAGCAGCGGGTTGTAGGTGCCGAGTTTTTCGATGAAGCGGCCGTCGCGCGGCATGCGGCTGTCGGCGGCGACGATGGAATAGAACGGGCGCTTCTTGGAACCGCCGCGCGCAAGACGGATTTTCATGGCCATGTGAGGTATCTCCTTTGGTATGGCTTCGGGGCGTGCACGCGTGCACACGCCCACAGGTCTTTGTTAACGTTGAAGTTTCTCGTGGTGACGGATCACTTCCGAGATGATGAAGTTCAGGAATTTCCGGGCGAATTCCGGGTCGAGCCCCGCCTCGACCGCCAGCCGTTCCAGCCGTTCGATCTGCGCCGCCTCGCGGGCAGGGTCCGAGGGCGGCAGGTTGTGGTCGGCCTTCAGGCGGCCCACCTGCTGGGTGTGCTTGAACCGCTCGGCCAGCGTATAGACAAGGATCGCGTCCAGCCGGTCGATCGACTCGCGGTGGTCGGTCAGAAGCGCGGCAGCGCGGGTTACGGCGTCCATCCGGCGTCCCCCTTGCGGCATTCGGTTTTGATGTGCCACGCGACCGCGCACAGTGTCTGACAGGTCATGCCGCGCCCTCCGCGCCATAGCGCCAGATCTGGCAGCCCATCGCATGCCGCGCCTCGGCCGCAGGGTCGCGCTGCCCGCCCAGACGCGCGGCCACGCGGGCCGAGGCCGCGTTGCCGTCGTCGATGTAGCTGACCAGCCCGCTGGCCCCGAACTGCGCCAGCATCATCGGCAGCACCGCCCGCGCCGCCTCGGTGGCGTAGCCGTGGCCCTCGGCGTCCTGACACAGCACCCAGCCGATTTCCGGCTCGGGGTCGCCGAATTCCTGCCAGAGGAACAGGAACCCCACCAAGGTCTGCGTATCGGTGCGCGTGATGGTGTAAAGCCCGACCCCGCGCAGGACCCAGCTTGCGACCGCCTGGCAGAAATCGAGCCAGGCGCGTTCTCGGTCATAGGGGCCGTCCATGTAGACGGATCGGTCGGACGTGAAGATCGCGGCGTAGGCGTCGAAGTCGTCCACAACGGGGGCGCGCAGTGTCAGGCGGTCGGTCGTGACCACGGGGACCGCCGCCTGGACGGCAGAGAGCACGGCGAAGGCCGGGCCGGAGGTGGGGGCGTGCCAGACAGTCATGTGGTCACCCGACGCAAGCCGGGGGGCTCTGCCCCCCGGAGCACCCCGGGATATCTTTTCCGAGATGAAGATGCAGGGGTCGTTTCTGCGGCAAAGGCGCGCGGATGCCGCCAGACGGACGCACCGGGATAGGGGGCCGCGGCGGTCGGGTCTGGCTCCGCACCCAGGCGGCGGGCGAGGGCCTGCGAGCGGGTGTTCGCGGTTTCAATATAGCTCACAGCAGTCTCCCACCGCAGGTCGCGGAAGACATGGTCACGGGCGGCGGTCGCAGCCTCATACGCAAGGCCCTTCCCCTCGAACGCCGCGTCCCACAGCGTCCAGGTCAGTTCCGCCTCGGGCCAGGGTTCGGGGCGGAAGGGGCCGAAGTGGCCGATGGGCTGGCCGGTGTCAGTCAGGCAGGCGACGAAGCGGCCGAAGCCCCGCAGCGCCCAGTGGCCGAAGAAGGCGGCGAAGTGTGTCCAGGCGGTGCCTTCGTCGCCACCTGCGAGCGTGGAGCGGGGCGACAGGCGATAGGCACGGTAGGCGGGCCAGTCGGCGGGAACGGGCGGGCGCAGCGTCAGGTGCCGGGTTTGCAGGATCAGGCCGGTCATGACCAATCCCCTGCCGGGGGGTGGCGCCAGACCTGGGTGGGATCGTCGTCCTCGCCGAAATCCGGAATCGCGGCGGCGGGGTCGATGGCCGCGCCCATGCGTCCTGCCAGAGCCTGTGACCGCGCGTTGGCACGGTCGATGTAGCTGACGGCACCGGTCCAGCCCAGCGCGTCGCGCGCCCAGAGGCGGGCGGCGCGGGCGGCCTCGAACGCGAAGCCCTTGCCCTCGGCGGCGGGTGCCCAGACGGACCAGCCGATTTCGTGTTCCGGCCAGCCCTCGGGGAACCAGGGGCCCGCCATGCCAAGGGGCGTGTCGGGCGCGGACTTGTCCGCGAAGATGAACATGCCAAAGCCGCGATGCACCCAATGCCCGGTCAGGTGGCACATCGCCCGCCAGGCCAGTGCGCGGGTCAGCGGGCCGCCGATGTACTGCGCGCGGTCGGACGTGGCGAAGTCGGCCCAAGGGCCGAAGTCGCCCGCGCGGGGCGCGCGCAGGATCAGGCGATCCGTGGTCAGGACGGGCGTGTCGGACAGGGGGTAGGTCATGCGGCCCCCTGCGGTGCGGGGTGGCGGAAGACGTGATCGTGGCCCTGATCGTCGTTCAGCGTCTTTTCCAGCGTGGCGCCCAGCCGAAGGGCCAAAGCCTCGGACCTTGTGTTGCCGACATCGACATAGCTGATGAGCGGGCGGGGCGAGATGCGGGTGTGGTAGTCGGCGCGGGCGGCCAGGGCGGCTTCGTGCGCGTAGCCCTTGCCTTCGAACCCGTCATAAAGGTGCCAGGCGAGTTCGGGTTCCTCCCAGCCGTCGTGGAAGATGACGCCGACGCGGCCGATGAAGTCGCCTGCCTTCGTATCGACCGAGTAAAACCCGAAGCCGCGCAGCGCCCAGTGGCCGATGTTCGCCAAGAGCCCGCGCCAGACCCACTGGCGATCCCGGCCGCCGCCGACAAAGACCGCGCGGGGGCTGTCGTTGAAGGACAGCATGGCGGCGAAGTCGCCCTCGCGCGGTTCGCGCAAGGTGAGGCGGCCGGTGGTCAGGGCCGGGATCGGCAGGGGGAAGGCGTAGGTCATGCGCGGTCCCCGAAGGCAGCCGGGCACGCCCCCACCCTGACCCTTCCCCGGTGGGGGAGGGAAGGGATGGTCCGTCTGCCATGGCGCAGGTGGCGGGGGGTCATTTCTTCTTGCCGAAGCCCCCGAGGCCGCCAAGGCCCGACAGGCCCCCCGGCAGTTTCAGCCCGCCGAGGCCCGGAAGCCCGCCGCCGCCCATGCCGCCGAGGCCACCCAAGCCACCGGGCATGGATTTGCCCAGTTCCTTGGCCGCCGCCTCCATCGTGGCGGGGTCCATCTTGGACGGATCCATGCCCGCCAGGTCAGGCATGCCCGCACCGCCCTTCCCGAACATCGCGCGGATGGCCTGCTTGACCATCCCGCCCTTGCCGAGGCGTTTCATCATGTCGGCCATCTGGCGGTGCTGCTTCAGCAACTTGTTCAGCTCTGAAACCTCCAGCCCCGCGCCCGCCGCGATCCGGCGCTTGCGGCTGGCCTGCAACAGGTCGGGGTTCGCGCGTTCCTTCTTGGTCATCGACTGGATCAGCGCGATCTGGCGTTTCAGGAACGTGTCGTCGAAGCCCGCGTCCTGAACGGCCTTGGCCATCTTGCCCATGCCGGGCATCATGCCCATGACGGACTGCATCCCGCCCATCTTCAGCATCTGTTCCAGCTGCATCTTCAGGTCGTTCATGTTGAACAGACCCTTGGCGAAGCGCTTGGCCATGCGCTCGGCCTGTTCGGCCTCGAACGTCTCGCGGGCCTTTTCGACTAGGGCGACGATATCGCCCATGCCAAGGATGCGGCCCGCGACGCGTTCGGCGTCGAAGGTGTCGATGGCGTCGAGTTTCTCGCCCAGGCCGACGAAGCGGATGGGTTTGCCGGTGACGGCCCGCATCGAAAGGGCCGCGCCCCCGCGCCCGTCGCCGTCCATCCGGGTCAGGACGACGCCGGTGATGCCGACCTTGCCGTCGAATTCGGTGGCGACGTTGACGGCGTCCTGCCCGGTCAGGCCGTCCACCACCAACAGCGTCTCGCGCGGGGCCACCGCGTCGCGGACGGCCTGCACCTCGTCCATCAGGACTTCGTCGATGTGCAGGCGCCCGGCGGTATCCAGCATGTAGATGTCGTAGCCGCCCATCGTCGCCTGCGCCTTGGCGCGGCGGGCGATCTGGACGGCGTTTTCGCCCTTCACGATGGGCAGAGTGTCCACGCCGATCTGGCGGCCGAGGATTTCCAGCTGCTCCATCGCCGCCGGGCGGTTGGTGTCCAGCGACGCCATCAGGATGCGCTTGCCGTTCTTGTCCGACAGCCGCTTGGCAAGCTTGGCGGTGGTCGTCGTCTTGCCCGACCCCTGCAGGCCTACCATCAGGATGGGGGCGGGCGGGTTGTCGATCTTCATCGCGTCCGGCTCGCCGTCGCCCGCCAGCACGCGCACCAGTTCGTCATGGACGATCTTGACCACCTGCTGGCCGGGGGTGACGGACTTGGTGACGGCCTGCCCGGTGGCGCCATCCTGCACACGGCGAACGAAATCCCGCGCCACGGTCAGCGAAACGTCGGCCTCAAGGAGCGCGGTGCGCACCTCGCGCAGCGCGGTCGCCACGTCGGCCTCTGTCAATGCGCCCTGCTTGGTCAGGCGGTCGAAGACGCCACCAAGGCGTTCGGACAGGCTTTCAAACATGGCCGCGCGGCCCTCCGTTTCGTTCCGTTACCCGCCGGATATGGGGCCGGCAGGGCCTTGGCCCAACGGGCGGGTCCCAGGCTGGCCATCCGGAATGGCCAATTGCACCCGTGGGCGCAACGCGCTGACGGATGTGGGTCCCGCCCGAAGGCAAAGGGACCGGAAGCCTGACGGACCTCCGGGGATTGCGGGCGGCTTTAGGCCCGACCACCGTGCGAGTCAAGGGCGGGGCAGGTCCGTCTGCCATGCCGACCCTTTCGCGCAAACCCGCTGCGCGACATGTGCGCACCGGCCCCTTGCAGGGTGCGGGCGGGCCCCGATAGGGCGGAGCAACGTCATCAGACTGGCGAAAACCCGCGCTTCACCAAGCTCTTGCAACCGACGGGCGAAAATGCACACTTTCCCGTTACAAGGGAGGATCTGCATGAATTTCGACAACTGGGATGAAGTGCGCACCGCCTTCCAGGTCGCGCGGCTTGGAACGGTCAGCGGGGCGGCGGATGTCCTGGGGGTGCATCATGCGACGGTGATCCGCCACGTCGATGCGCTGGAAGGCCGACTGGGGACAAAGCTGTTCCAACGCCACGCACGCGGCTATACGCCGACCGAGGCAGGGCGCGAGCTGATGAAGGTCGCGCAGGTCACCGAAGATCAGCTGACCCAGCTCGCCGCGCGCATCCAGGGCGTAGGGTCGGACATGGCGGGCGAGCTGATCGTGACGTCGCTGCCTGGCCTGTCGGGGCTGGTGACGCCGACCCTGGCCCGTCTGCAGGCGGCACACCCGCAGATGTCCTTCCGCTATGTCACCGACATCCGTGTCCTGCGCCTGGAGTACGGCGAGGCGCATATCGCCATCCGCGCCGGGGCCCGCCCGCAGGAGCCCGACAATGTGGTGCAGGCCTTCGTGAAGATGCCCGTCGCACTGTATGCGGCGCAGGGTTACCTGGATTCCTTTGGCCGACCCGACAGCGATGAGGCACTGGCGGGCCACCGGTTCGTGGGCGCGGTTGTATCCGAAGAACGGGCACCGTTCCTGCGCTGGCTCGCGGGCCACGTCTCGCCCGAACGTGTCGCCTTCCGCACAAATGACGACGCGGCGACAGGTGATGCCATCGCGCATGGGGCGGGGCTCGGGTTCCTGTCGCCCTATGTGGCGAGGAAGCGGCCCGAGCTGATCGAGGTGATGCCACCGCGCGACGACTGGGCCGTGCCCCTGTGGCTGGTCACCCACGTCGATCTGCACCGGACACCCAAGATTCAGGCCGCGCTGGCTGCGCTGAAGGAAGACGCCCGCACCTGCACCGAGCTTTAGGGTGACCTCTGGCAGCCACGGCCTGCGGGGTCCACTGGGCGGTCATTTGGCGATGCTACTGTTCGCCGCCCTCGTTGCGGGGTCTTTCGCCCTGGGGGCGCTGGTGGCAAAGGTTGTGCCGCCGCTCGCGCTGACCGCGATCCGGTTCCTGATCGCCGCCGTCGCGGTGGCGGTGCTGGCGCAGGCAACGGTCGGCATTCCGCGAACGGCGTTTCGCGCACCCTGGCGCTATGGGCTGCTTGGAGCGGTGTTCTCGATCTACTTCATCTTGATGTTCGAAGGGCTGAAGACAGCGCCGCCTGTGGCGACCGCCGCCGTCTTCACCCTGACGCCGCTGATGTCGGCCGGGTTCGGATGGTGGCTTCTGGGCCAGCGGCTGACCTGGCGCATCGCCACCGCGCTGGTCCTGGGTGCGGCCGGGGCGCTGTGGGTGATCTTCCGGGGTGACCCCGCCGCCCTGATGCGGTTCGACGTGGGGCGGGGCGAGGCGGTGTTCTTTGCGGGCTGCGTGGCCCATGCCCTTTATACCCCCCTGGTGCGCCGCCTGAACCGCGGCGAAAGCCCGGTGGTGTTCCCGGTGGGCACCTTTGCGGGCGGCTTTTTGGTGATGATGGCCTTTGGCGGCGGGCAGGTCGCGGCGGTGGACTGGGCGGCGCTGCCTGGATGGGTATGGGCAGTCATCGCTTACCTTGCCATCGTGACCAGTGCCTTCACCCTGATCCTGCTGCAATACGCGACCCTGCGCCTGCCGTCGTCCAAGGTCATGGCCTATACTTATCTGGTCCCTGCCTTCGTGATCCTGTGGGACGTCGCGCTGGGTCAGCCTGCGCCGGATGCGCGGGTACTGGTGGGGGTGGCGATGACAGCGCTGGCTCTGGCACTGCTGGTGAAGGGGCAAGAGGGCTAGGGTCGCAGGTGCTTGTGCCGGGGGCGGGATCGTCCGACCCCAGCCTTCGCCTCCGGCGGGAGTATTTTTGTCCATGCGAAGGGTTTGGGGTTGTTCCGCGCCCGGCGGCCTTGCGCTGGTGCGGCGCAAGGTGGGGGCGTAGGGTTCTGCCGGGGCGGCCGGTTCGCCCGGTTTCGGTGAGGTCCGTCTGCGGATGCTGGAATGGCGCGACGAAGGCGTGCTGGTCGCGGTGCGCGGCCATGGCGAGACGGCGGCGATCATCGAGGTTTTCACCGAAGGTCACGGTCTTCACGCGGGCGTCGTGCCGGGGGGCGCTTCGCGCAAGGCCGCGCCGGTCCTGCAGCCGGGGGCCGATCTGGCCGTGGCCTGGCGCGCGCGGCTGGATGAGCATATCGGCACCTTCACCGTCGAACCCCGCCGCAGCCGGGCGGCGCTGTTTGATGACCGGCGGGGTTTGCTGGGGCTGAATGCCGTCTGCGCCCTGATCCAGCTGGCTTTGCCGGAACGCGAACCGCACCCGCAGCTTTACGCGGGGACGAAGGCGCTGTTGTCGGCGATAGATGGGGGTAGTGACTGGGGGATCGGCTATCTGTGGTGGGAGCTGCTTCTGCTGCGGGAAACCGGCTATGGCCTGGATCTGTCGGCCTGTGCGGTGACGGGGGCGACCGAGGGGCTGGCCTTCGTCAGCCCGCGCACCGGCCGCGCGGTGTCGCGCGCGGGGGCGGGGGACTGGGCCGACCGGCTTCTGCCCCTGCCCGCCTGCCTGCGCGACCCGCGCGGCGATGCGGCGGGGCTGGCCGAGGCCTTCGCGGTGACAGCGCATTTCCTGGAACACCGGCTGGCCGCGGACCGGGGTGCGAAGGCCCTGCCCGAGTCACGGCGGCGGCTGGTGGCGGCGCTGGCGGCCGGATAGCGGTCGCCGGTCCAAAGCGACACGGCCGCGTCGCAAAGCACCGCGACGGCCCGCCGGAACCAGAGTCGGATCGGGGGCGGAGGAATTCCCCTTGATCGGCCGCTACATCCCCGACTGGCTGCGCCGCGCCCCTGAACCCGGCGCGCGCAGCTTTGCCATCCTTGCAGGCCTCGACGCCTCGGTCCGCGCCATGCTGACCTCGGTCTGGCCGCTCGCGATGTACCAAAGCCTGGGCGATGCGCAAACCGTCAGCGGGGTCTATTTCGCGGGCGGACTCGCATCACTGATCTGGGGGCTTCTTGTGCCCTGGGCCGGACGGCGGATTCCGCGCCGGTGGCTCTATGGCGGGGGCGCGGGGTGCTACATCCTTGGCCCCGCGTTGGCGCTGACCGGGGGGCCGCTGCTGACGCCGCTGGGCATGGTGGTGACCTGGTTCGGTACCGTCACCTGCTTTGTCGCGGTTAGCGCCTACCTGATGGACTTCATCGCGCGCCACGACCTGGGTCGGACCGAGACGCTGAAACTGTTCTACAGCGCGGTGCCCTGGACAGTGGGGCCGGTCTTGGGCGTGACGCTGTGGAAGCTGTGGACGCCCCTGCCATTTCTGGTCGCCATGACGACGGCGGCGGTGATGTTCACGACCTTCCGCGCCATGCGCATGGGCGATGGCCGCGCGATCACCCGTGCCCGCGCCCCGACACCGAACCCGTTGGCCTTCCTGGGCCGCTTTGCCGCGCAGCCCCGCCTGATCGCGGGGTGGATGTTCGCGGTGGTGCGGTCGGTCGGGTGGTGGGTTTATGTCGTCTACCTGCCGATCTTCTGCATCGAAAGCGGCCTGGGCGACCGGGTGGCGAGCTATGCCTATTCTGCCTCGAACGGTATGCTGCTGCTGGCTCCGCTGATCCAGCGGTGGATGGCAGGGCGCAGCCTGCGGCATGGAGTGCGGACGGCCTTCGCAGGCGGGACGGCGTGCTTTCTGGTGGCGGGGCTGGCCGGGTTCTGGCCGCCGCTGGCCGTGATCGCAATGCTGGCGGGGTCGTTTTTCCTGGTCATGCTCGACGTCTTCGGCGGCCTGCCCTTCCTGACCGCCGTGCGCCCCGCCGAACGGACCGAGATGTCGGCGGTCTACGCAAGCTTCCGTGACGTGTCGTCCATCGTCACGCCGGGGATGGCGTGGCTGGTGCTGCTGGTGGCCCCCGTGCCCATGATCTTCGCCGCCGCCGGGGCGATCATGGCAGGCACCTTCGTCGTCGCGGGCCGGATGCACCCAAGGCAGGGGCGGCGGCGGGCGGTTGCCGCCTCAGACAAGCCCGTTTGACACCAGATAGTCCGCCGTCGCCCGCACCGCGTCCTCGGGCGGGGTGAAGGTCATGTCCATGTCGCGGATGGCGGCGGCGTTCGACACGCGCTCGATCTTGCCGATGGCGGGCAGGATCGCGCGGATTTCGGTGTCAAACAGCGCCAGCACCCGCAGAAGCATCTTCGGCGCGGTCATCGTCGGGATCTTCTTGTCCGGGTGCGCGGCCTTCAGCACCCGCCCCATGTCAGAGAACCACAGCGACCCGGCCGAGGCCGGGAACCGCTTACCCGCCGTGTCCGGGCGCAGGGCGGCGCGCAGGTGCATCTCGGCCACGTCGGCCACATCGACGACCGGGAACCCCAGCTTCGGCATCGCCGGATCCTTTCCGCGCAGGAACCTGCGGATGACGCTGACCGAACTTCCAAATTCCCGGTCCAGCGGCGTGCCCAGCACAAAGCCCGGGTTGATCGCGGTCAGGAGCATCCCGGGTGCCTCGGTCTTCACGAAGTCCCATGCCGCGCGCTCGGCCAGCGTCTTAGACTTTGCATAGGCGCTGGCGGTGGGGCCGGTGGTGTCCGACCAGTCGGCTTCGGTGTATTCTGCGCGCCCCGGTGGCAGGGCCCCGTTCACGATGGCGACCGACGAGGAGGTCAGCACCACCCGCGCCACCCCTGCCACCTTCGTGGCGCGCAGTGCCCTGAGCGTGCCGTCCACCGCGGGGCGGATCAGCTCGCCTTCGTCCTTCGGCTGGCTGATCGGAAAGGGTGACGCCGTGTGCACGACCACATCCACCCCGCGCGCGGCCTGTTCCCAGCCGTCGTCGCGGGTCAGGTCGAGCGTCACGAAGGACAGCCGCCCCAGTGCGTCAGGGTCCGCCATATGCGGCGCCACCGCCGCCCGCACCTCATCCGCCCGGCCCGGCGTGCGCAACGATGCGCGCACTGCGTAACCCGCGTTCAGAAACCTGAGCACCACATGCTTGGCGATGAAGCCCGAGGCCCCGGTGACAAGGGCAGTCTGCGCGTTGGACATGGCCGAACCCCACTGTTGACACTGTCAACATAAGGATACGGACGGGCAAGGCAACGGATCAGTCGGCCGATCTTCCGGGCCGCGTCAGCCCTTGCCGGGGGTCAGGTGGACCACCTTGGCAACATCCGCCGCCGCGTCCTCGGGCAGTTCGCCGAAGTCGAAACTGTCCAGCCGCCGCGCCCGCTTGCCCGCCTTGTCGGCCGAGGTCTTGATCTCTTCCACGTCCCTGGCGGCCTGCCCGAAATGGCGGTCGAGGTTGCCCACCCGCTCGGCCAGCCGCTCCACATCGCCGTGCAGCGCCGCGAGTTCCTTGCGGATCGCCCCTGCCTGCGCCCGCATCCGCGCGTCTTTCAGGATCGCGCGCATGGTGTTCAGCGTGGCCATGCAGGTGGTGGGCGACACGATCCAGACCTTCGCCGCAAAGCCTTCGCGCACCAGTTCGGGGAAGTTCGCATGCAATTCGGCGTAGACGGCTTCGGACGGCAGGAACATCAGCGCGCCATCGGCGGTTTCGCCTTCCAGGATGTAGCGCTCGGCGATGGCCTTGATGTGCGTGCGGACGGCGATCTTCAGCATCCGCTGCGCCTCGATCAGCTCTGACTGATTGCCGGCGCGGCGCAGCGCCTCGTAGGCTTCGAGAGGGAACTTGGAATCGATCACGATGGGGCCGGGCGGGTTCGGCAGGTGGATCAGGCAATCCGCCCGCCGCCCGTTCGACAAAGTGGCCTGCATGGTGAAGGCATCCGACGGCAGCGCCTTCAGCACGATGTCATGCAGCTGGATCTCGCCGAAGGCCCCGCGTGTCTGCTTGTTCGACAGGATGTCCTGCAGGGACAGCACGTTCCCCGACAGCTTCTCGATATTGGCCTGCGCCTTGTCGATGGTTTCTAGCCTTTGCTGCAGGTCACCCAGGCTGCGCGCCGTGCGGGTGGCGGTGCCGTGAAGCGTTTCGGTCATGCCGCGCGACACCTCGGCCAGCCGCTGTTCCATCAGGTGCAGAAGCTTCATCTGGCTTTGCGCCGCCGCCTCGGACACGTGCGTCAGCCCACCGGAAAGCTGCTGCTGGCCGTCCGACAGGGACTGAACCCGTTGTCCGAGCGCGACAACTGTGTTGAGCAGCGGTTCCGCCGAGGCGGCACTTCGGCGGGCAGCGCGGAGGGTGCCGATGAGAAGGAGGACTAGCAGCAAGGCCACAGCCCCGGCGATAGTGGCGGCCAGCGTCAGTGGGTCGTTCAGGTCAAGCGTCAGAGAACCGATGCGGATCATGCGCGGCCGAAGAGTTTCTCGATATCGGCAAGGCCGAGCGTGATGAACGTGGGCCGCCCGTGGTTGCATTGGCTGGACAGGGCGGTCGCCTCCATCTCGCGCAACAGCGCGTCCATCTCCTCCAGCCGCATCCGGCGGCCCGCGCGGACGGACCCGTGGCAGGACATCCGCGACAACACCGCATCGATCCGGGCGCGAAGCGCGGCGGGGTCGGATCCGTCGCGGAGTTCGTCGAGGATGTCGGCGATCAGGGCCTTCGCGCTGACCACCCCAAGAATCGCGGGGGTTTCACGCACCATCACCGCGCAGCCGCCGAACGGCTCGATGATCAGTCCCAGCGTGGAAAGGGTGTCCGCGACCGACAGGACCAGCGCCGCGTCAGGTGCCGAAAGCTCCACGATTTCCGGCACCAGCAGCGCCTGCGCCGCGATCCCACCCGCCGTCGCCTGCGCCTTCAGGCGTTCATAGACCAGCCGTTCGTGCGCGGCGTGCTGATCGACCAGCACCATCCCGTCGCGGGTTTGCGCGACAATATAGGTGTCGTGCAGCTGGCCCTTGGCGCGGCCAAGCGGCAGGTCCGGCAGCGCCTCTGGCGCGGGCGCGGGGGCTTCGGCGAAGCCGCGCAAGGGGGCCTCAGGCAGGAACATCGCATGCGCTGCCTGCAAGCCCGCGCCCGTTGGGCGGTCAAACCGGGGAGGCGTAACCGGGCGCTCGGGGCGCGCTGCTTCAAAGGTCGCAGCCGACAAGGTGGTCGCGGTGCGCGGCCCCGCCTCGGCGAGCGCGGACCGCAGGCCCGACACGATCAGCCCCCGCGCGGCGTCGGGTTCTTGGAACCGGACTTCGGCCTTGGCGGGATGGACGTTCACGTCGACGCGCTCGGGGTCGCAGATGAGGTTCAGGACCACGGCGGGGTGGCGGTCCTTCGGCAGCACGTCGCGGTAGGCGGCGCGCAGTGCGCCCGTCAGCAGCTTGTCGCGCACGGGCCGGGCGTTCACGAACAGGAACTGCTCCACCGCCGCGCCGCGCGAATAGGTGGGAAGGGCAGCCAGGCCGGTCAGCCGCAACCCGTCACGCACCACATCGACCGGGATCGCGCTGGCCACGAAGTCGCGTCCCAGCAGCTGCGCCGAACGGCCTGCTAGCGCATCATCCCCCACACCCCCATCCGCCCGCAGGATCACTCGCGCCTCGCCCCCGGTCACGTCGGTCAGCCGGAACGTCACCCCCGGCGCGGCCAGCGCCAGACGCCGCACCACATCGGCGATCGCCATCGCCTCGGCCCGGTCGCCGCGCAGGAACCTCAGCCGCGCGGGCGTGGCGTGAAAGAGGTCGCGCACCTCGACCACCGTGCCCGCGCGGTGCGCGGCGGGGCGCACCGGCCCCACGACACCGCCCGCCACGGTCAGGCTGGCCGGATCGTGCCCCACGGCCCGCGACGTGACCGTCAGACGCGCGACCGAGGCAAGCGAGGGCAACGCCTCGCCGCGGAAACCGAAGCTCGCGATGTTCAGAAGATCGGACCCGTCGATCTTGGATGTCGCATGGCGCGACAGGGCCAAGGGCAGGTCCTCGGCCGTCATCCCGCAGCCGTCGTCGGTGACGCGGATCAGCGTCTTGCCGCCGTCGGCATAGTCCACCGACACCCGCGTCGCCCCGGCATCCAGCGCGTTTTCAACCAGTTCCTTTACTGCCGAGGCCGGCCGTTCCACCACCTCGCCCGCCGCGATGCGGTTGATGGCGGCTTCGTCCAGCTGGCGAATGACGGGGCGTATCTTGGGGGCGTGGGCGTTCATCCCACAAGAATTAGCAGGCCGAAGCGATTCCGCCAAGCGGAACGGCCAGATGCTGCGCGCTTATCCGCGCCCGAACAGCCGCTTGAAGAAGCCAGGCCGCTTCGGCGCCACACCGGCGGCCTTGGTGTCGGTCGCCTCGGGGTCGGGCGGGGCACCGACGGTCTGGACGCCCGCCTTGCGGAAGCGTTCCAGCTCCAGATGCTGGTCAAGGCTCTGGCGGCGATAAGCCTTGAAGTAAACGTTGGTCTTGAACAGGCGTTCCAGCGGGCGTCCCTTGTTCCTTTGGCGGAACTTCAGGTCCTCGTCGGCCAAGGCCTGCCGGATGTCGGGCGAGGTCCCATAGCGGCTGGCATAGCCGACCAGCCCGCCATCGGTTCTGGGCGTGCCGGTCAGCTTCAGTCGGTCGGGGTTGCCGCCCAGCGCGGCCACGGCATCGGCCTCGGGCGTCGGGTCGGTGATGTTCGTGCCGCCCGGCGTGGGTTCCGGCAGGTTCGCCACATCCTCGGGCAGTTGCAGGGGCTTGACCGGCAGGATGGCGAATTCGTCAGGGGCGCGGTTGTTAGAGGTGATGTTCATCAGGCCCGGCGTCGGGTCGTTGCGGTTGCATGCCGACAGCGCCACGGTCGCGAAGACCGCGCATGTCACAAGCCGCACCGTCGTCCGCATTCCCCGCCCCCTCGCGTATTCGCCGCGCATCTTGCCGAACGTCTTAGCGCAACCGTTCCGGCGCGTCACGGGGTCTTGTCCCTGCGCCGTGCGGGCATGGGTGGAACGGGTTTCGCCTCGGCCTTTCCGTCTGCCTTGCCGGTGAACAGCACAAGCCCCACTGCACCGAAGAAGATCGCGATATCGGCGACGTTGAACGAGTAGGGGTTTTCCCAGCCTGGCAACGAGGTGTTCAGAAAGTCGGCCACCGCGCCGTAGATCAGCCGGTCCACCACGTTGCCAAGCGCCCCGCCGATCAGAAGCCCCGCCGAAAGCTGGACACGGGTGCTGTGCGGTTCGCGACGGACCCAGAGCCAGACCCAGGTCGAGATGCCGAGTGCCAGCAGGATCAGCGCCCAGCGTGCCAAATCGTGCGAGCTTGCCAGAAGGCCGAAGTTGATGCCTTCGTTCCAGGCCATGCGGAACGACAGAAATGGGGGGATCACGTCGATCCGGCCCACGCGGTCAAGGTCCAGCAGTCGGACGACGACGAGCTTCGTCACCTGATCGACCGCAAAGACCACCGCCGCTGTTTTCGCCGCCGCGATCATCGTGTCAGTGCCGGAAATGGCGCATGCCGGTGAACACCATCGCAAGGCCAGCCGCATCGGCGGCTGCGATCACGTCGGCGTCCTTCATTGCGCCGCCGGGCTGGATCACCGCCGTCGCGCCCGCTTCGGCCAGCGCCTGCAGGCCATCGGCGAAGGGGAAGAACGCGTCCGACGCCGCGACCGCGCCTTTCGCGGGGGTCTCGGTCAGGCCCAGCGTGGCGGCCATGTCGGCGGCCTTTCGGGCTGCGATACGGGTGGAATCGATCCGACTCATCTGGCCCGCGCCGATGCCGACGGTCGCCCCGTCCTTGGCAAAGACGATGGCGTTCGACTTGACGTGCTTGGCGACGGTCCAGGCGAACAGAAGGTCGTTGAGTTCCCCATCGGTTGGCGCGCGTCGCGTCACGACCTTCAGGTCCGCGCGCGTCACACGCCCAGTATCGCGCCCCTGCACGAGGAACCCGCCTGACACCAGCCGGACGCTCAGCCCGCCCAGGTGCGGGTCAGGCAGGCCGCCGGTGGTCAAAAGGCGCAGGTTCTTCTTGCCCGCGAAGACCGCCTTCGCGCCTTCGTCGGCGTCGGGCGCAATGACGACCTCGGTGAAAATGCCGGCGATTTCCTCGGCCGTTGCGGCGTCGAGCGTGCGGTTCAGCGCCACGATCCCGCCGAAGGCCGACGTGCGGTCGCAGTCCAAAGCTTTGCGGTAAGCCTCAACCGCCGTCGCGCCTTGGGCCACGCCACAGGGGTTGGCGTGTTTCACGATCACGCAGGCGGGGATGGCGGGGTCGAACTCCGCCACCAGTTCGAACGCCGCGTCGGTGTCGTTGATGTTGTTGTAGGACAGCTCCTTGCCCTGCCACTGGGTCAGCGTGGCCACGCCCCTGCGGCCCGTGCCGTCGGTGTAGAAGGCGGCCTGCTGGTGCGGGTTCTCGCCATAGCGGAGCGTTTGCGCCAGCGTGCCCGCAAAGGCCCGGCGGCGGGGGGCGGGTTCATTCAGCGCCCCGGCCAGCCAGCCCGACACCGCCGCGTCATAGGCAGCTGTGCGGGAATAGGCCGTCAGGGCCAGCCGCTGCCGGAAGGCCAGCGTCGTGGCTCCAGAGTTCGCGGTCATCTCGGCCAGCAGCCCGGCATAATCCTCCGGGTCCGTCACCACCGCGACCCAAGGGTGGTTCTTCGCCGCCGCCCGCAGCATCGCGGGGCCGCCGATGTCGATCTGTTCCACGCAGTCGGCCATGCCCGCGCCCGAGGCGACTGTCGCCTCGAAGGGGTAGAGGTTGACGATCAGAAGGTCGATGGGCTCGATCCCGTGCTCGGCCATCGCCGCCTTGTGGCTGTCCACGTCGCGCAACGCCAGCAGGCCGCCGTGCACGCGCGGGTGCAGGGTCTTGACGCGCCCGTCCATCATCTCGGGCATTCCAGTCAGGTCGGCCACATCACGCACGTGCAGCCCTGCGTCGCGCATCATTCCCGACGTGCCGCCGGTGGACAGAAGCTCCACCCCCATGCCCGCCAGGGCCTGGGCCAGGTCCAGCAGGCCGGTCTTTTCACTGACCGAGATCAGGGCGCGGCGGATCGGGACAAGATCGGGCATAAGCGGCTCAGGCAGTGGCAGGGTCGTCGTCACCGTCGGGGTCGCCCCCGATGTCGCGGATCGCGGTGGGCGTATCCTGCGCCTTCGCCAAGGTCCAGCCGATCTGACAGGCAAAATCGACGACAGTGGCAGAAAGCACGATCTGCCGGGCGGGGCGCGGCGTGGGGCGGCCCGCCTGCAGATAGACCGATGGCTCCAGCGCCAGCGTAGCGACGCCGTCATGGCGGAAGATCCAGAGTTCGCCCGACTTCAGCGCGATCGACACCGCCGTCCCGCCAAGGTCGAGCGCGGCATCGGCATCGGGGTGCAGGTGGAACCGGATGTCGAAGCGCACGCCTTGCGCCTGCGTCTGCGACAGATGCCGCGAGAAAAGCTTTCGGTCGGCAGCGGTCATTGCGCCCAGCGTGTCCTCGCCCGACAGGATTCGGCCGTCCATCGTCAGGCCAAGTTGGCGCACATGCGTCAGCCCGTGCGTAGCGGCATACCCGTTGTGCCCCACCAGCATACGCAGGCCGTCAAGGTCAGAGTCGCTTTGGGCCCAGACCTGATCCGGCGCGGTCTGAAGACGGCTTTCACCTGTGCTGCCGCGCGACGCCGAGGGGTCAAGCCGTGCCGATGACAGCCCGCGGATGCAGAGCGTCGAATGCGACGGTGTCGCCCGCCCGGCGCGGTGCCAGTCTGCCCCGAAGCCCCGGCCGGCGCCGCAGTTCACGATCAACGGCCGCCGCCCCGACGTGACCTCAAGCGCAAGTGTCGAGGCATGGGCATTCACGGAATCCGCCCCTGAGGGCGGCGGGGCCGCATCGACGATCACGCTTGTCCGCCCCGCATGCAGCCGCGCATAACCCATCGCCAGCCCCTGCGCCGGGACCGCCTTCACGCCCGCCGCAGCCAGCGCGCGGTCAAGCCGCCCTTCCTGCCCACGGTCGCCACCGTGGAACCGCGCAAGCCCCCCGTCGGCATGGCGAAGCGCCCGCAGAACCGGCGCGATACGCCCGATCGCCGCGCGGTGGCGCGGGTCGGGGCTGCGCTCGGCATCGGCAAGGGCCGATTCCGCCCAGATCAGCAGGGTAAAGATATCCAGCAACTCCTCGGGGTTGCGGGTGGCGATTGCACCTTGCGGATCGATCCGGCGTTCGCACTCCTCACCCAGAGCCTGGGTCGCCTCGGCTGTGCGCGATTCAAGGCCGGTAAGCGCGAGCCCCGAATAGATCAGGCCCGTCAGCGCCTCGAACCGCTGCGGGCCCGGAGGGGCGGATTTCCACCGCCGTGACAGGAAGACGGTGTGGCGCGACAGAGCGCGATAGAAGACCGTAGCGTCAGGCCCTTCCAGTGTCGGCATCAGGAACTGCGCATGGTTGATAAGGCGCACGGCCCGGCGTCCAGCCAGGCCCGGCGTCCATCCGGCGCCCCGGCCTTTCTCGAAACGCGTGATCCAGGCGAAGGTCCATTCGCGGGCCTTGGCCCGCGCGCGCCCATCGCCGACGGCGGCAAGGTCATCAAGCCAGCTGAACCCGTGCGTCTCGGCGGTGAAGCGGGGACCTGGGGAGGGCAGGTCCCAGATCGAGCGGTCTTTCGATTCAACGGTGTAGCCCGCGAACTGGAACAGCCCCGACAGCAATCGGCGGCCCCGCGCGACGCTGCCGATGCTGCGCGGCTCGGGCTGGGTCACGAACCCCTCGGCCGGGCGCGCAAGGCCACTCAGCCGCGCATGCAAACGGTGCATCAGCGTGGTCCGGTCGGCGGCGATGCTGTCAGAGCTCGACACGATGGGGGACACGGATGGGTACACGGGGTGCGATGCGGGGTGCCGCCCCTTGCCGCGGGACGATCGCCGGATTCGCTGCTCGCCCCCGACCTTATCGGCGGGGTTTGCATCTGTCATTGTCGAAGGACCCTGCCTCAGTCCGAACGGCGGAAGGCCGCGACGAAGAATCCATCCATCCCTCCCGCCTCGGGCCACAAGTCGGGGCGCGTGCGCAGGCCGGTGGCAGAGTCGCACCAGCCCGGGTCCACACCCGGCAGAGCCAAGCCCTCGGGGTCTGCGCGGAAGGCGTCGTTGCGGGACAGAAACGCCCCGGCCTGCCGCTCGCCTTCCTCGGGCAGCAACGAGCAAGTGGCGAACACCAGCCGCCCGCCGGGCGCAACCATCGCGGCGGCGCGGTCGAGCAGGGCGGCCTGCAGGGCTACAATGTCACGCAAACTCACGGGATCGCGCAGATAGGGCAGGTCGGGGTGTCGGCGGATGGTACCGGTGGCCGAACAGGGCGCATCAATCAGCACGGCGTCGAACGCCCCGCCCTCCCACGTCAGCGCATCGGCCTCGACCGTCGCAGCGGTCAGGCGGCAGCGCGTCAGGTTCGCCCGAACCCGCGCCATCCGTTCGGGCGAACGGTCCAACGCCGTCACCTCGGCCCCGGCAGCGGCGAGTTGCAGCGTCTTGCCGCCCGGCGCGGCGCAAAGATCAAGCACGCGTTCGCCAGGTTGCACGCGCAAGGCGCGGGCGGGCAGGGCGGCGGCGGCGTCCTGCACCCACCAGTCGCCGTCCGCATAGCCGGGAAGCTCGGTCACGGTGGCACCCGCCGGCATGCGGACCGAGCCGGTCGGCAGCGCCACCCCGCCCAGCCGCGCCGCCAGCGAAGCGGCGTCTCCATCGCGCGGTGTCAGATCCAGGGGCGCACCGGCCAGATGCGCCGCCTCGATCCGCTGCACGCCGGCCTTGCCGTAGGCCGCCATCAGCCGCCCGCGCAGCCAGCCCGGCAATTCGGGCAGGGGCAGCGCGGACCAATCATCAGCCGTCGTCGCCGCCACCTTGCGCAATACAGCGTTCACCAGCCCCGCGAACCCGTCCATCCTCCGCCCGCCCTGTCGCACCTGATCGACCGCCGAATGCACCACGCCGTGCGCGTCGCCGCCCTCGACCAGAATCTCGGCCACCGCCACGCGCAGGATCGCCATGACCGGCGGCGGGGGTCCCTTTCGCAGGTGCGCCTTCAGCAGCCGGTCAGCGCGCGGCATCCAGCGAAGGGCCGCCATTGCCAGCCGCTGCGCCCGTGCGCGGTCGGGGGGATCAAGTGTCTGCATGGCGGCGGGAAGCTGGTCCGACAGCGGCCGCCCGGCGTCGGTCACCCCAAGGACAAGCGCGGCCGCGACCGACCGCGCGGTCTGGTCAGGTCCAAGCCGCCGTGCCCCGTCCGAACCCACGCGCCCTGCCCCTGGCTTGATGACCTTCGGTCGGGGGCCATATAGAATGTGGACCCCGCCCACAAGGAAGCGCCCCATGACCGACATGCCCCGGACGGCAAGCGAAGACCTGCCCCCCGCCGCACGGCGGGCGCTGGCCGAGGCCGAGGAACGCCGCAAGGCCGCGTCGGTCCGCATGCTGCCAACCGAACTTGGCGGGCGCGATGGCCCCGAGCCCGTTCGCTATGGGGACTGGGAAAAGAAGGGGCTGGCGGTCGATTTCTGATCCGGTACGGCCTGAACGCAGGTCCTTGTCGTCGCCCGGAGCGTCAGCCGTTTTCCGCAGATGCGGATTCGATCACCGCATCGCGCCGGGCCGGGCGCAGGCGGAAGGATGCGGAATCGCCCCGTCCCTGATCGACGGTGAAGCGCACTTCGTCGGTCCCCCGCGCCTCGACCAACTGGCAGTTGTAGGGGATCTCGGTACCGCTCCAATCGATGTCGCGGCAGAAATAGCCGTCCTGCCAACGCCAGTTGCCCTTCAGAGGCCAGCCGAGTGCGGAACCCGTGATCGCGCCCTCTGTTGTCAGGGTGATGCGAATTCGGAACAGCGGCAGGCGAAGTTCGCGCCCTTCGACCAGGTCGAGAAAGGCGGCCTTCTCTCGCACGGGCTGAAAGTCCTGTGCGGGCGCAGCGTGGGCGACGGGCGTCGTCAGCAGCGCGACAAGCGCGAAGGTTGCGTGTTTCACGGGCAATCTCACACTGGCGGGATGAGGATGCAGATAAAATGGATACGTAAAGGTTCTTCTGCCGGATCACCTCAGGCCCAGGACATCCATCATGTCGTATTGGCCGGGCTTGCGGTCCTGACCCCAGATCGCGGCCCGGATGGCTCCCCGCGCGAAAATCGCACGGTCGGTGGCGACGTGGCGCAGCATGATGCGTTCGCCCTGGCCCGCGAAGATCACGTCATGTTCGCCCACGATGTCGCCGCCCCGGATCGCGGAAAAGCCGATTGCCCCGGGCCTGCGCGCGCCGGTGATGCCGTCACGCCCAGAATCGCGGACGTCGGGCAGGCTGACGCCACGCCCGTCCGCCGCCGCCTGACCCAGCATCAGCGCCGTGCCCGAGGGCGCGTCGACCTTCATGCGGTGATGCGCCTCGACCACCTCGATGTCCCAGTCGGGGCCTAGCGCCTCGGCCACCTTGCGGGTCAGGCCGACCAGCAGGTTGACCCCAAGGCTCATGTTTCCCGCGCGCACAATCACGGCATGGCGGGCGGCGGCCGCGATCCTGGCCAGGTGCCGCTCCTCCAGGCCTGTGGTGCCGATCACATGCACGGCCCGCGCCTGCGCCGCGAGCGCTGCGAATTCCACCGTGGCGTCGGGTGCAGTAAAATCCACAACCGCCTGCGCCTTGGCAAAGGCTTCCAGCGGGTCATCGGTCACGGCGATGCCCAAGGCCGGTCCACCGCCCGCCACGCCTAGGTCCTGTCCCACCCACGGGTGCCCCGCACGCTCGACCGCGCCCGCCAGATGCGCCTGATCGGATGCGGTGATCAGCGCAGTCAGCATCCGGCCCATGCGGCCCGAAGCCCCCGTGACGACGATTCCCGGCCCCTGCATACCCATTCCCGCTTCCCCGCGTCTTGCCGCCGACCGCTTTAGCGCCTGCCCGGTCCGATGGCAAAGGACGTTGCGGGCGGGGGGGCGTTGGCCTACATGCGCGTCATGGCACAGAACCGCTTCTCTACCAGCACCGGCCCCTCGCAGCGCCAGCTTCGGGTGGGCGAACTGATCCGCCGGACCCTGTCTGACCTGCTGATGCGCGGCGAGGTTCACGACCCCGAGCTGAACCGGATGTCGATCACCGTAGGCGAGGTGCGGACGTCGCCCGACCTGAAGGTCGCCACGGTGTTCGTGATGCCGCTGGGTGGGCAGGGGCTGGACGCGGCTTTGGCCGCGCTGAACCGGCACAAGGGCGAGCTGCGGCGGGCGGTGTCGCGCGAAATGACACTGAAATTCGCGCCTGAACTGCGGTTCCAACCTGACGAGACCTTTGACCGCATGGACGCCACCCGCCGGATGTTCGCGGATGAGCGCGTGCAGCGCGATATTGCCGCAGGTCGCGAGGATGACGACGGCGATGCGAGCTAAGCTGGCCGCCCTGCTGATGCTTGGGGCGACAGGGGTGGGTGCGGCGGAGTGTCGACCCTTTGCCTTTGAAGGGGACACTTATGTCGCCTGCGAGGTGACGGCAGGCGAGGATCTGCGGACGTTCCTGACCGACGATGATCGCGAGCCCATCGGCACCTTCGACCGCCTTCGCAGCTGGGCCGACCGGCGCGGGCTGTCGGTCGTCTTTGCGATGAACGCGGGCATGTACCACCCTGACCGATCACCCGTGGGTCTGTATGTCGAGGACGGGCGCGAGGACGCGCCCATCGTGACGGGGGCGAGCAGCGGCAACTTCGGACTGCGCCCGAACGGGGTCTTTTGCGTTGATATGCTAGGATTTTCCATAACGGAAAGCCGCACCTTCGCGGCCATGCCGCGTGACTGCCGCTATGCCACCCAGTCGGGCCCGATGCTGGTGATCGGGGGGGCGCTTCATCCGAAGTTCCTGCCCAACAGCGACAGCCTGTACGTGCGCAACGGGGTTGGCGTCAGCGCGGACGGGCGGACGGCGTGGTTTCTGATCTCGGACCGACCTGTTACCTTTTACGCCTTCGCCCGCGCGTTCCGGGACGGGCTTGGTGCGCCGAACGCGCTCTATCTCGATGGCTCTATCTCGCGCCTTTTCGCCCCGGATGTCGGGCGCGACGACATCGGCTTTCCGATGGGGCCGATCGTCGGGGTCGTCGACCCCAAGGATATGAACTGATGGGGAAAAAGGGTCGCGACGTTTCAGGCTGGGTCGTGATCGACAAGCCTGCGGGCATCGGCTCGACGCAGGTGGTGGGCAAGGTCCGCTGGGCCTTTGACGCCAAGAAGGCGGGGCATGCGGGGACGCTGGACCCAGCGGCGACGGGCGTTCTGGCGGTGGCGCTGGGCGAGGCGACGAAGACGGTTCCCTTCGTGCAGGACGGATCGAAGGGTTATCGGTTCGCGGTGCGATTCGGGGCGGCGACCAGCACGGACGATGCCGAAGGCGTGGTCATCGCCACATCAGACCAGCGCCCCTCGGACGCGCAGGTGGAATCGGCGCTTCCCGCGTTCCGGGGCGACATCCTGCAGGTGCCGCCGCAGGTTTCGGCGGTGAAGTTGGACGGCGAACGCGCCTATGACCTGGCCCGCGCAGGCGAGGAGATGGACCTTGCCGCCCGTCCTCTGCGGGTGGAACGGCTGGAGATCGTTGAGCGACCCGACGCCGATACGGTGGTGTTGGAGATGGAATGCGGCAAGGGCGGCTATGTCCGTTCCATCGCGCGCGACCTTGGGCAGGCGCTGGGGTGTCTTGGCCATGTGCTGTGGTTGCGGCGCGACTGGACGGGGCCCTTCGAGCTGTCGGACGCGGTGAGCTTTGACCGGATCGAAGCGCTGGCGCGGACCGATGCGGTCGATGCGCTGCTGCTGCCTGTGCAGGCGGGGCTGACCGACCTGCCCGAAGTGAAGGCGACGCCTGAAGGGGCGGTGCGCCTGAAGAACGGGAACCCCGGGCAGGTGATCGGGACCGTGGCTTACGGCGAAGAGGTCTGGGTCAGTTACCAGGGCCGCGCAGTGGCTGTGGGCCGGTATCTGGGGGGCGAGGTTCACCCGGACCGCGTGTTCAACCTGGTGGGCTGATTTTCCCGCGCCGACCCTTCACGACAGGACGGAACGGAAGCCGGGGAGGCACTGCCTCCCGGGACCCCTCCGGGATATTTTGACCAAGACGAAGGACAAGGGTGGGCGTCACAACTCCAGCGCCGCCTTGCGCCCCTCGTGAAAGGCGTAAGGTGCCTGCCGGGGCGCGGCGGCGTCGCCGATGAGGATGGGGGTCAGGTCGGCGAGGTCAGCCGACAGCGGGTCAAAGGCGCGGTTGGTGGTGGAGATGACCAGCGCGGATGTAGGGATGCGCTCGGATTCGCGGGTCAGCAGGCTCAGGACCGTAGCCCCGTTCCCATGCCATTCGGCAATGGCGCTTTCGGTCAGGAAACGTGCGCCCGCCTTGAGGAGCCGCGCGCGGAGGGGGCCGTCGGCAGAGGTGCGGGCGATTTCCTTGCCGACGAAAGGCTCGGGCGTCACGAGGATCACCTGCTTGCCCTGCTCGGCCAGCGCCCAGGCGGTGCCAAGGCCGCGCCAATTGCCGCCTTCGTCATAAAGGATCACCGTCTCGCCGATCTTCGCCTCGCGCCGCATGACATCTTCCGGCGACCAGACATTGCCCCGATCGATGCCCGGAAGGCGGGCGTGGCCAGGAAGCCATCGCTGGTATCCGTCCGGGTCGGGAAGTGAGCCGGTAGCAAGGATAACGTGGTCGGGGTGCAGTGCGCGGATATCGGTGGCGTCGGCAAAGGTGTTCGTCATTACGCGGACCTGGAGTTTTTCGAGCTGGCGTTCGTACCAGCGCAGAAGGTCGGTGATCTGCCCGCGCCTTGGTTGCAGCCCCGCCAGGCGGAACTGGCCGCCGATCTCGGGACCAGCTTCCAGTAGCGTAACGCGGTGCCCGCGTTCGGCGGCGGCGCGGGCGGCCTCCAGCCCCGCCGGCCCAGCACCGACGACCACCACATGCTTCGGTGCCGGCGCAGGGGTGAAACGGTCGCCACCCCATTCCCATTCGCGGCCCGCACTGGGGTTGATGAGGCAGGAAATCCAGTAGTCGCGCGACCGCCGCCCCCAGCACATCTGGTTGCAGCTGATACATCCCCGCACGTCCTCTGCCCGGCCCTCGGCGGTCTTGCGGGCAAGATGGGGGTCGGCGATCTGGCCTCGGACGATGCTGACAAGGTCGGCCTGGCCGGAGGCGATGATGCTTTCCGCATTTTCGGGGGTGCGGACGTGGGCCTCGGACGTAACCTTGGCGTGTTTCACCACGGCTTTCAGCCGTTCGGTGACCGGTGTGGTCAGCTTCTCGCCGAAGAGGAACGTGGGCATCAGGCGTTCAAAGTCGAGATACCCGCCGTGGCCGCAGGTCACGTAGTCGATCTGGCCGGTGGCATCGTGAAAGGCCACGAGTTCGCAGAGGTCGTCGATGGAGGGCAGGACCGGGTGCAGGTCGGACCACGAGATCGCAAGGCCGATGATGAAATCCTCGCCGCAGGCACGGCGGATGCGGTCGATGATGGTACGGGAAAAGCGGGTGCGGTTTTCAAGGGAGCCGCCCCATTTGTCGTCACGGGTGTTGGACCAAGGCGACCAGAACTGGTCGAGAAGGGAGTGGTAGGCGGCCCAGACCTCTACCCCCTGAAAACCCGCCTTTTGGCAGCGGACGGCGGCGGCGATGTGGGCGTCGATCAGCTCTTCGATCTCGGCTTCCGTCATCCGGTGCGAGCCGTCGGAATCGTGGTAGCTGGGCGCGCCGGACGGGGACCAGTGGGGGGCGAAGCTCAGGTCGGAATCGCCGTGGGCGCCGATGTGGTAGAGCTGTTGCAATATGACGGCGCCGGCCTCTTTCGCCGGCTCCGTAATTTTCCGAAAATGCGGAATGATGTCGTCGGTGCCGTGCAGGAAGTTGCCCCGCGTGAGAACGCCGGTGCGATGGACGGGCATGGGCTCCGCCACGATCATCGCCGCGCCGCCCAATGCGCGTTCCAGAAGGTACGCGCCGAAGCGGGGGCCGGGCAGGCCCGCGTCGGACATGTTGGCGGTGTGGGCGCCGAAGACGATGCGGTTGCGCAGGGTATGGCCGCGCAGCTGGAGGGGCGAGAGCAGGTGGGGGTGGGTGGTCATTGGTCCTTGGCGGTCCCTCTTCGCGTGGGGCGCACGAAAAGCGCACGCAAGGAAGCGATGAGGGCGTGGCGCGTGCCCATATCAGTACCAGGCATCCGCCATGCCACCCTTCCGCCGCGCGATGAAGTCGCGCAGGGCTTCGTCGACGCCCTCGTCCAGCGGCGGCGCGACATACTCTTCCAGCCGCTTCTTCCACAGCTTGTTCGCCCGGAAAGCGGCATCGTGCGACCCGTCCAGTTCCCACTGCTCGAAGGGCCGGTTGTCGGCGATCTCGCTGTCCCAATACGCCGTCTCGTAGTTCGCCAGCGTGTGCTGCGACCCGAAGAAGTGGTTCCCCGGACCCACCTCGGCGAACGCGCCCATCGCAAGCTGGTTCTCGTCCACTGTCACGCCATCCAGATAGGTGTGCAGCGCCCCGCAAAGGTCGGTGTCCATCACGAATTTCTCGTAGGACATGGATAGAAGGCCGTCGAGGAACCCCGCCGAATGCAGGATGAAGTTCGCCCCGCAATGGATCGCGGCGAGCATGGACATGGTGCCCTCGGTCATCGCATGGGCGTCGGGCAGTTTGGCGGTGGTGAAGTTGCCCGAGCAACGGAGGGGAAGGTTCAGGCGGCGGCAGAGCTGTCCGATGACCATGCTGCCGATGGCGGGTTCGGGCGTGCCGAAGGTGGGTGACCCGGTGCGCAGCGCGGTGGAGGAGAGGAAGTTCCCGAAGATCACGGGCGCGCCGGGGCGTTCGAGTTGCGTCAGGGCGCAACCGGCCATGGTTTCGGCCAGGCTTTGCGCGATGGCCCCGGCATTCGTCACCGGCCCCATCGCGCCGCCGAGGATAAAGGGCACGATCACGGCGGCCTGGTTGGCGCGGGCATAGGCGCGGAGGCTTTTGGTCATCGTGCCGTCCCAGACAAGCGGCGAGTTCACGTTGACGTTGCCGAGGATGACGCAGTTCGCATCCACGAAATCCGCGCCGAACAGGATGCGCGACATCTCGATGTTGTCCTCGGACCGTTCCTCGGCCGTGACCGACCCCATGTAGGCGCGGTCGGAGTATTTGATGTGGCTGTACACCATGTCGAGGTGCCGCTTGTTCACCGGCACGTCTGTCGGCTCGCAGATCGTGCCGCCGGAATGGTGCAGCCAGGGCGAGGACTGGGCGAGCTTGATGAAGTTCTGGAAGTCTTCGATCGTGCCGAAGCGGCGGCCCTTGTCGAGGTCCATCACGAAGGGACTGCCGTAGGCGGGCGAGAAGACGACGTTCTTTCCGCCGATCTGCACGCTGTTCTTCGGGTTGCGGGCGTGTTGGGTGAACGTGCCGGGCGCGGTCTTCAGGATGTCGCGCAGCATGCCGGGTTCGAAGGTGACAAGGCCGCCGTTCGCCCGGGGGTCGATCTTCGCCCCCGCGCGCCGCCAGTGATCGAGGGCGGCGGGGTCATCGCGGAACTCGATGCCGACTTCGGCCAGGATGCGGTCGGCGGCCTGCTCGATGCGGACAAGGTTGTCCTCACCCATGATGTCATAGGTGGGGATGCCTCGGACGATGTAGGGGCGGTGCAGCGCGGCGGTGTCCGTCTGGCTGCGTTCGCGGCGGCGGGCTTCGCGGCCGCCGTGGCGCGTGCGGGGTGAGTCATCGGCCATGTCGCGGACCCCTTTTGAATGACGATGTGATCCTAGGGGCGCAGGCCCAAAAGGGGGGAGTGGCGCGGGCGACAAATAGGGGGTCGGAAATGTCGCTTTTCGCGGGGGCTGGGTCGGGGGGCTGTCTGCCCCCCGATGTGCCCTGCGGGCACCCCCCCCCGAGGATATTTGAACCAAGATGAAGATTGGGGGTCAGGGATATCCGGTGGTCAGCGCCTTCGCCCATGCGGCGCTTCCTGCGGCGAGGGCGAGCGCCGCGGCGCGGGCGGTGTCGTAGAGGACAAGGCGTTGGGTGACGGACCAGCCGTGCGGCGCTCGGTCGAGGATCGCGTAGCGGGCGTGGGGGGTGCCTGCGGCGACGATATGCGGGAAGGGGTGGTCGTCGTCGTAGCCGGGGCAGCCGACCGAGCCGGGGTTCACGATCAGGCGGCCGTCTGGCAGGCGGATTGCGTGCGCGAGGTGGGTGTGACCGCAGAGAAGGAGGGATTCGGGGCGGTTCGCCGCGAGGGCCTCGACCTCGGGCAGCGGGCGTGGGGCGACGGTGCCGTCGGGGCGGACGGAGTGGAGCCAGTAGGTCAGGTCATCCCCCGGCGTGGCGTGGGTGAGGAAGATGCCTTCGACCGTACGGGTCGGGGGCAGGGCGGCGAGCCACTCGCGGTGGGCGGGTGTCAGCCGGGGCAGGATCGCTTCCTCCCAGGGGCCGACCGGGTCGGGCGGCGCGGTCAGCCAGCGGTCGTGGTTGCCGCGCACCGTCAGCCAATCCTGCCCCGCCATCAGGTCGAAGGCGCGGTCCCAGTCGAGCGGGCCGGACAGGCAGTCGCCCAGGTTGACGGTCAGGTCGGGCGACTGGAATTTGAGGTCGGCGATGACGGCGGCAAGGGCGTCGGCGTTGCCGTGGATGTCGGCAAGGGCGGCGACCCTCACCCTATTCCGCCGCCGACTTCACGCTGAAATCCCAGCCCGAGATGCCCTTGCCGAGCCAAAAAAACTGGCTTTCGCGGAATCGAGGTGGCGTCAAGTGTTACGCACCATGCCCGCACGCCTACCAAGAACATTCCTTTCGCAGTCCTGCGACAGCATTCTCCACTCCCGTTATTTCAAACTCGGCCGTGACCGGGCTTTCACTGAACGGAGTAAAGCGCATCAGCAATTTTTTCCCGCCGAACAGCTCTTTGATGAATGGTATCGACTCCCCTCCCTTCCAGAGGCCGAGAGCGGAGTTGTCAGTACTCGCATCGAAATCTCTTGTGCGAGACGGTTTGTCATCAACTCTGTACTCGACCTTTCCATAGCCCGAGAATCCCGATGCCATGTGGCAACTCGTTATCAGCATCGCCGCAGTAGAGTTTTCCATGCATCGAAGGAGCAGTGTGGCAGGACCCTGATCGATCATGCCGCAAGGAAGATCGCCCTCCGTTCTCATCGAAACATACACGTCTTGGGTGTCTTTGAAGTCCGACTTCTGGGTTTCAATCGACCATTTTCCCGACGATTCTACTGAAGCAGCCGGAGCCAAGTCGGTTCCCATAACAATCCGGTCGTAACATGCCAAACGTACTGAATCGACCGTGATGCCGATGCACTCTTTCGGGTCGCCGGACGCCCATGCCTGCGAAACGGAAGCGAAAAACAACAATGCAATTAATGACTTCATGCACTTCCCCTCCGCAATGGCGTGAGTTCATCACAAGGGAAGTAGCTCAGTCAACAGGCAAGACGGTACGCCCCTTGAACAATCTCCAATCCTATTCCGCCGCCGACTTCACGCTGAAATCCCAGCCCGAGATGCCCTTCGGTTCGAGGAACTCCTCGATCCCCCAGACACCGCCTTCGCGCGCCCGGCCCGATTGCTTGACGCCGCCGAAGAACGACCCCGCGCCGCGCGGTTTACCGTTCATCTCGACCATGCCGGACTTCAGCTTCAGCGCAAGGCGGTTGGCCCGCGCGGCGTCGCCGGTCTGGACGAAGTTGGTCAGGCCATAGGGCGTGTCGTTGGCGATGCGGACGGCTTCCTCTTCACTCTCGAAAGGGATCATGCACATCACGGGGCCGAAGATTTCTTCCTTTTCGATGGTCATGCCGGGCTTCACGTCGGCGAAGATCGTGGGCTTGACGTAGAAGCCGCGGTTGAACCCCTCGGGCAGGCCCGGGCCGCCGCAGGCCAGCCGCGCGCCTTCGTCGATGCCCTTCTGGATATAGCCCTGGATCTGGTCCCACTGGCGCTTGTTCACCACGGGGCCGATATGGGGGCCGGGGGCCGAGGCGGGGCCGACCTTGATCGAATTCGCCACGGCGACCGCCCTGGACACGGCTTCGTCGTAGAACGACCGCTCGACCAGCATGCGGGAGGGCGCGTTGCAGGACTGGCCGGTGTTTTCCATCATCCGGCGGACGGAGCGTTCGATGGCCATGTCGTCGGCATCGGCGAAGACCAGGTTCGCGCCCTTGCCGCCCAGTTCCAAGGCCACGCGCTTCAGCGTGTCGGCGGCGGCCTTCGAAATGGCGCGGCCCGCGCGGGTCGATCCGGTGAACGAGATCATCTCGACATCCGGGTGGGTCGAAAGTTGCGTGCCCACACCCGCGCCATCGCCGTTCACGAGGTTCATCACGCCGGGGGGGATGCCGGCGTCATGGCAGAATTCGACGAACATCATCGCGTTCAGGGGCGATTCCTCGCTGGGCTTCAGAACGCAGGTGCAACCCGCCAGCATCGCCGGAATGGCCTTCAGCGCGATCTGGTTGACCGGCCAGTTCCAGGGCGTGATCAGGCCCACGACCCCGATGGGCTCCATCGCCACGGCCGACATCGGTGCCTGCGGGCCAAGCGGGCGGACCCACTGGATGTGGTCGAAGGCGGTCAGGAAGTTGTTGGTGTGCCAGGGCAGGCAGGTGGCCTGATCGCTGAGCGCGAAGTCGATGGGCGAGCCCATCTCCATGCTGATCGCCTCGGCGAATTCGCGTTCGCGTTTGGCGTATTGGTCCAGGATGCCGCGCACCAGGCGCGCACGTTCCTTGGGCGGGGTGGCGGCCCAGCCGGGAAGGGCGGCCTTGGCGGCGGCGACAGCGGCGTCGGTATCGGCCTGCCCGCCAAGCGAGATGACCGCGCAGGGTTCCTCGGTCGAGGGGTTGATGACGTGGCAGTCGCGGGGGGCGGCAGGTTTGACCCAACGGCCGTTGATGTAGAAGTCGCGCTTGTCCAGCATGGGGGCCCCCTTTGGTTGCGGGGCGACTGTGGCAGGGCAGGTTGCCACCCGCAACCGCAGGAACGACGGCGGGGCGGCGGAAAACGCGCAGAATGCCCATCCGGCCTGCGGAATTGGCGTGTGCGGTTGTGGTAGCCGGCAGGACATCGGTTGCGCCGCTTCGATGCGCGGGAGAATGGCGTTCCTTTCTGGCCAGGTGTCATGCGCAAGGGGATGAACGTCGTTCCGAAACCGCCTATGTTCGGGTCAACCTCACCAGCGAAGGAGCGCGCGATGAGCCTGCGCATCAACGACACGGTCCCCGATTTCACCGCCGAGACGGATCAGGGCACCATCCGGTTCCATGAGTGGATCGGGGATAGCTGGGCGATCCTGTTCAGCCACCCCAAGGACTTCACCCCCGTCTGCACCACCGAATTCGGCGCGGTGGCTCGGCTTGATGCCGAATGGAAGAAGCGCGGCGTGAAGGTCATCGGCATTTCGGTCGATGGCGTGGCCGAGCACCAGAAGTGGAAGGCCGACATCGAAAAGGCGGGTGGGGCCGCGCCGACCTTCCCGATCCTGGCAGACAGCGGGCTCGAGATCGCCAAGGCCTTCGACATGCTGCCCGCCGACGCCTACCTGCCCGAGGGCCGGACCCCGAACGACACCGCCACCGTGCGGGTCGTCTACATCATCGGGCCGGACAAGAAGCTGAAGCTCAGCATGACCTATCCGATGACGGTGGGCCGGAACTTCGCCGAGGTGCTGCGGGCGGTGGATGCCTTGCAGACCGCGTCCGGAAAGGGCGTCGCCACCCCCGCCGACTGGCAGCCGGGGCAGGACGTGATCATCCCCGTGGCGGTGAAGGACGAGGACGCAAAGGCGAAGTTCGGCGAGTTCCGGACGGTGCTGCCGTATCTGCGCTACACGAAGGTGCCGGGTTAGGGCAGGAACGGCACTTCTTCCCGCTGTGCCCGGCCAATGTGACGGGCGCGGCGGACGGCCTGGCCAAGCTGCGCACCGATGCGGCGGCTGCGAAAGCCAAGGCGGTCGGCAAGGGGCAGGCCGTCGAGCGAAGGGCGGTCATGCGTGGTGCCGATACTGCTTTGCACCGGAATCGGCGGCGTCACGCCATAGCGGGCCGCGATGTCGGCCTGAACGGCAAGCGCGGGCACGGCCTGCCAGGCGGGCATTGTCCGGCATTCGTTCAGCATGGCGTCCGACAGCGCAGCGGAGCGGTCCATGCGCCGAAGAAGGTGGTGCGCGCCGCCGGGCCAGATCACGTAGGCGGCCGAGCCGGAATAGTCCTGCACAAGTTCCCTCAGCGGCAAGGACGGATGGGCGGTGCTCAAGAGCTTGCGCCTCCCCCGCGTTTCCAGGCTCACGCGACCAAGGTCGAGGGTGCCGTCAAGCGCAGACAGAAATCCGCCGATCCTGCCCGACAGGATTGCATCATCCTCAAGGATCAAGACCGGCCCTTCACCCGCTGCGACCCGATCCCAAGCCGCCCGGTGCGACAGTGCAAGCGCCTTTTCGGTGTCGCGCAGGGGGCGCTGCCAACGCCGCCAGTAGGGGTCGTTTGCCGGTGGGGTCAGGGCGGCGGGCGTCACGGCCGGGATGCGGTCCCATTCCACTCCCAGCGCCTCCAGCTGACGCCGCTGCAGGTCCAGCCGGTCGACCGCACGGTCAAGGTTGATGACCAGCGCTTTCACGCGGATGCCGACGGGTCGGTGAAGTCGCCACGGAAGATGCGCAGATAGGCGTCGACGATGCCGTCGCGGCTGAACATCTGGTCCAGCCGTTCCCGTGCGTTCGCGACAAAGGCCGCGCGGCGCGCAGGGTCGGTGCGGATAACCTCGAAGGCCTGTGCCATGCCCTGCCAGTCGTCGATGGGAACCATCAGCCCGTCGACACCGTCACGCATGAACCAGCGGGGGCCTTCGGTCGCAGTGGTGACGGACGGCACACCAAGCTGCCAGGCCTCCAGCAGGAAGTTCCCCAGGGGTTCGTGCCGGGACGGCATCACGAAGGCATCCGCTGCGGCAACGAAGTGCGCGGGCTCGTCCTGCCACCCGATGAAGCGGGTGCGGTCATGAATGCCCACCTCGCGGGCAAGCGATTCCAGCGCCGCGCGCTCCTCGCCCTCGCCGATCAGCCACAGCCACGCCCCGGGAACGGCGGCGGCGGCACGGACAGCGGTGTCCAGACCCTTGCGACGGACGAAACGGCCGCCCGTTGCGATCAGGAAGGCGTCATCGGGCGTGGTGAAGTCGGCCCGCTTCACCGGCCTTGGCACAACGGGCTTGGGGAAGTTCGAAATGGTCAGCATCGGCCCCGTCCAGCCCAGCTTGCGGATGCGGTCCGCGATGCCGGGCAGGTTGCCGACCAGAAGGTCCATGTGGCGGTAATGGCGCAGGTGCTTCGGGAAATCGCCGAAGCGGGTGATCTTGATCGCCCCGCGTACATTCGGCACGTACCGCGCCCCGCGCGGCTTCCACGCCAGGATCACGTCGGGCTTCCACCGCGCGCACAGCCAGCGCACGCGCAGCTGCAGAAGGTTGCCCGCCAGTGTCAGCCGCCGCCCGTGATCCTCGATCGTCGGGCCAATGGCCCTGATTTCGTTCCCCCACACGCGATCCGGGCGGATGATGAACCGCTGCTCCAGCCCGCGTTCGGCCAAGGCCTGCGCAAGCGTGACGAAGAACCGCTCGGCCCCGCCTTCCAGCCCGAAATGCAGATGCAGGACCTTCATCCCGCGGACCTTTCGCTACGCTTCCTTGCGGCCCATGCGCGGCGGAGGGCGACCTGATAGCCAACCTGATAGCGCAGCTTGTGCAGTGTCGCCGCAAGCGACGTCGGATTTGCCGCCCGCCGGGACCGGCCGACCGTGCCCGTCGCCGCCTGCTGATCGCCGGTGATGACGGGCGGAGGGAGCACAAGGCCGACGCGAAGGCCGGTTTCCCAGAAGAACTTCTGATCTTCGTCCACCGGTCGGAAGAACGGCAGGGCCCGCCCAACCAGGCGTCGCGCGGCGTCACGGGTCAGTGCGTAGCCAATCAGACAGGTCGGAACCCGGTAGGGCATGACCAGCCGGTGGCCCGGCCCCAGCGCCCTGTCCCCCATGATGCGTGGCGCCGGGTCGAGCGAGAAAAGCTTGACCATGTCCCAGTCGCCCGCGCGATCGTCTGACAGAAGCCCCAGCACCCCGGGCAGGGTATCGGTCGCCGCGAAATCATCCTCGAACACAAACCCGCCCGGATCGTTACCTCCCGCGATCCGGGTCCAGGCGTCGATATGGCTGAGATAGCAGCCGATTTCGGCCGGAACCAGCGGCTGGCGGGCGCGGCTGGCATTGGCCTTGTCATCATAGACCTCGGCAATGCGGCCTTTCGGCAGGGCCCATCCGTTCACGCCCTCGATCCGCTCCCAGGGCAGACCGTACCGGTCCAGCACCGCAGCCGCGTTCGCCATGCGGACAGTGTTGTCGGCCAGGTTGATGATGTGAGAGGTCCACATGGGGATCAGGCGCGGCTGAACCAGACAGTCTTGTGAAGGCGCTCGCGAACCGTGAAACCCTTCTGCCCGAGCGCGGCGATCAAACCGTCGGTCTGGTCGGCACCGACGATATGTGGGTGAAGCTCGACGATCATCTCTCGCAGCCCGACAAGGTCGTCCTGTCCGAGGATGTCGACCTCGGCACCCTCGATGTCCATCACAAGCACATCCGCACCAAAACCGCTGCGGGCATCGGCAAATCGGTCGCTCTCGATTGCGATGCTTTCCGAACCGTCCTTCCGGTCGAACAGCGATGACGACATCACGTTGGGATTCGCGAAGAACCGCACCGCGGCCCCATCGGTGGTGATCGCCCGAAACACCACGTTCGGCCGCACTCCGTTCAAGGCGAAATTCGCCTCGATTAGCGGCCTCAGGCGCGGATTGGCCTCATAGGACAGGACATTCTCGCGCCCGGCGATCCGATTGCACAAAAGGCTTACCAGCCCGACTCCGCACCCGATTTCCAGCACCCGATCGCCCGGACGCAGCACCTTTCCGACGAGAAAGCGTTCGGGCAGTTCGTACTTGCCCTTGATGATCTCGCGCGCGGTCGAACGGTCGACCCGTGCGGGGTCAATCACCAGGCGAATGCCATCGACCGTTGTGGTCTTAAGCCCCAACAACCGGTGCATGGCATAGCGGAGTGAGCGGAACGTGGGCGGCTTCACCATTGGCCATTGTCCAAGTCTGTCATTCCGACGCCTTCTACCTCACCTTGCGTAAGTCGCACGCCAGGAATTCCGCCCGGCAAGGTACAGTAGCATGGCACAAGGGCTTTGCCGCGACGGGCGTCGGGTCGGCCGGCAGCGCCAGCCGACCCGTCGAAGGCTGAGGCTCAGGCCTCTTCCTTCTCTTTCTTCTCTTGCGCGATTTCCGCCCCGGTCTCCTGGTCGACCATCTTCATGCCCAGGCGGACCTTGCCGCGTTCGTCAAAGCCCAGAAGCTTGACCCAGACCTCCTGCCCTTCCTTCAGGGCCTCGTTGGGGTGGTTCAGGCGCTTGGCGGCGATCTGGCTGACATGGACCAGGCCGTCGCGCTTGCCGAAGAAGTTCACGAAGGCACCGAAGTCGACCAGCTTGACGACCTTGCCCTTGTAGATCTTGCCCTCTTCCGGCTCGGCCACGATCGACCAAATCATGTCGTAGGCCTTCTTGATCGACTCGGCGTTCGCCGAGGCGATCTTGATGACACCGTCGTCGTTGATGTCGACCTTGGCACCCGAGACCTCGACGATCTCGCGGATGACCTTGCCGCCCGACCCGATCACTTCGCGGATCTTGTCGGTGGGGATGGTCAGCGTCTCGATCCGCGGGGCGTGGGCCGAGAATTCGGCACGTGCGCCCGACAGGGCCTTCGACATCTCGCCCAGGATGTGCATCCGCCCATCCTTGGCCTGCGCCAGGGCCTGCTTCATGATGGCAGGCGTGATGCCCGCCACCTTGATGTCCATCTGAAGGCTGGTGATGCCGTTCGACGTGCCCGCGACCTTGAAGTCCATGTCGCCGAGGTGATCCTCGTCGCCCAGGATGTCGGTCAGGACGGCCCACTTGCCGTCATCTTCCAGGATCAGGCCCATCGCGACGCCTGCGACCGGCGCCTTCAGCGGCACGCCCGCGTCCATCATCGACAAGGACCCGCCGCAGACCGAGGCCATCGAGGACGAGCCGTTCGACTCGGTGATCTCGCTGACGACACGGATCGTGTACGGGAAGTCGGTCGCCACCGGCAGAACCGCCTGCAATGCGCGCCACGCGAGCTTCCCGTGGCCGATCTCGCGGCGGCCGGGCGGGCCGAAGCGGCCAACCTCGCCGACCGAATAGGGCGGGAAGTTATAGTGCAGAAGGAAATTCGACCGGAAGTTCCCGTGCAGGCTGTCGATGATCTGCTCATCCTCGCCGGTGCCGAGCGTGGTCACGACCAGCGCCTGTGTCTCGCCCCGGGTGAACAGGGCCGAGCCGTGGGTGCGCGGCAGGACGCCCACTTCGGACGTGATCGCGCGGGTTGTCTTGGTGTCCCGCCCGTCGATGCGCGCGCCGCCGTTGATGATGTCGCCGCGCAGGATCGACGATTCCAGCTTCTTGATCGCGTCGCCCAGATTCGGGTCCGCCTGCTCGTCTTCCGACAGCGCCGCCACGATGGCCTTCGAGGCCGCCGAGATGGCGTTCGTCCGCTCCTGCTTGTCGCGGATGGCGAACGCCGCGCGCATTTGCGCCTCGCCCGCCGCCTTGACCTTGGCGTACAGGCCAGAGAAGTCCGGCGGGGCGAAGTTGAAGGGTTCCTTCGCCGCGTCTTCGGCGAAGTCGATGATCAGGTCGATCACCGGCTGCATCTGCTGGTGGCCGAACACGACCGCGCCCAGCATCTCGTCTTCCGACAGCTCGTAGGCCTCGGATTCCACCATCATCACGGCGTCCTTGGTGCCCGCGACGACAAGGTCCAGCCGCTGGTCGGGGTTCGACCGCAGGTTGTCCATGTCGCTGACTTCGGGGTTCAGGACGTATTCGCCGTTGTGGAAGCCCACGCGCGCCGCGCCGATCGGGCCCATGAAGGGCACGCCCGAAATGGTCAGCGCCGCCGAGGCCGCGATCATCGCGACGATGTCGGGGTCGTTCACAAGGTCATGGGACAGCACGGTGGCGATCACCAGCACCTCGTTGCGGAACCCGTCCACGAACAGCGGGCGGATCGGCCGGTCGATCAGCCGCGAGACAAGGATTTCCTTCTCGGAGGGGCGTCCTTCGCGCTTGAAGAAGCCGCCGGGGATCTTGCCCGCGGCATAGGTCTTTTCCTGATAGTGCACGGTCAGCGGGAAGAAGTCCTGCCCCGCCTTGGCCGTCTTTGCGAAGGTCACGTTCGCCATGACGCTGGTTTCCCCCAGCGTGGCGATGACGGACCCGTCTGCCTGACGGGCGACCTTCCCCGTTTCCAGAGTGAGCGTTTCGCGGCCCCACTGGATCGATTTCTTCGTGATATTGAACATCTGGTTTCCTCTGGGCCGGACCCCCTGGCCCGCACCCACATCTGGCGGCCCCATTGCCGCCCCCCCAATCCTTCGCATGTGCCCGGGGGTCAGGGCCGCACGTCACAGATGGCGCGGGCCTATAGAGGAAAAGGGGGGGGATGGGAAGGGGGCGGGATCGGGAGAGCCCAAGGCCCCATGCGCCGCATCCCCGGCGCGCGTGCCGCAAGGCACATGTGCGTGTGCCCGGCTTACGGCCTTCGCCCCGCCATTCCCGGCACGACAGGGCCGCCCGTGCGGGCCGATTCCAGCGCGGCAAAGGTATGGGCCAGCGATACCAGGTTTCCGCGCGCGCCGTTCTCGGGCTCGGTGCCGGTCTCGATGGCCACCTGCAGTGCCCCCATCGCCCCGGCGAACCCGTCGTTGAACCAGGTGCCTTGCAGCGCCGGCCGGGCCACGCCGTTCCGGGTGTACAACGCGACCGTCTGGCTGCCCAGATCGGGGCCGGATGACACGAGGCTGCCTTCGGACCCCGCGATATAGGCCGTGTCCATCGGCCCATAGGGCGTTGCGGCGTCAAAGATCAGGCTGGCCTGCGCCGACCCGAAATCCAGCAGCGCCGAAGCCATCATGGGCGGCGCAATCCCGGTCACCGGCGCGCGCACCGCCTGTGCCAGCACCCGTTCGGCCGGGCGGTTCAGGATCGAGGTCACGAAGTCGAACCAGTGCACCCCGAAGTCGAACAGCACGACGTCCTGCATCGCCTCGAAGGACGTGCCGCGGATCCAGCGATGGTCCCAGTGGACGGCGGTGTGCACGCCCAGAACCTCGCCGACCAGACCCGCCCGCACCGCCGCCCGCATCCAGGCCATGTGCGGAGCCCAACGGCCGTTCTGGTTGACGGCCAGCCTGACCCCGTGCGCCTCGGCAAGGGCGCAAAGACGTTCGCCGGTATCAAGGTCGGTCACGAAGGGCTTCTGCGACAGGACATGCTTGCCCGCCCGGATCGCCGCCTCGATCAGGGGCACCCGTTCCTCGGGATGGGGGGTCAGGTCGATGACGGCGATGTCGGGGCGCGCCAGAAGCGCGCCATAGTCGGTCATCACGTCGGCGTCCGGAAAGAACTCGTCGCGGCGCGTCCGCGCCTTGGCGGCGTCGCGCGACAGGATGGCCGCAACCGGAAACCCGTGTGCGCGGTAGGCATCAAGATGCGCGAACGAAATGCCGCCCGCCCCGACCAGCGCGATGGAAAGCGGCTTCGCAGGCATCGGCGGGCGGTAGGCGAGATCCGGGGCCGGAACCTCGGCCGCCGCGCCCGACTTCAGCGCATAGTCGTCGCGCTTGTCCTTGTCCGCCATCGTCAGCCCATCAGCGGCAGCGTGCGCCCGGCTCTGGCCGAGGCGAAGGCGGTGTCGACGATGCGCTGCCCGGTGCGCGAGATGTCCGGCGTCAGCGGGCCATGCAGCGCCCCACCATGCGTCAGCACGTCGATCACATGTTCGACCGGCCCCCGCATGGGTGCCTCGGGGACAAGCGCGCGGATGGAGTGGTGTTCGGGGCGGTCGCGGGTCTGCACGGTGACATGGTCATCATAGTCCCAGGACGAGATCGTGCCCTTCGCGCCCACCACGACAAAGCCGCAGCGGGGCTGGGGCTGCAGCGTCCAGGGGTCGCTGAAGGTGCCCCAGCGGGTTTCCATCTTCGACATGCCGCGCGCATACCGCAGGACGGTGACCGAGTGCTCGTCCACTTCAAGGCCGGGGGCGGACCAGGTGGTCGCGGTCACGTCGACGGGGGCCTCGCCATCCAGGAACCAGGTGCCAAGCGTGGCCCCATAGCCCAGATAATCCAGAAGCGAGCCGCCCCCCGACGCGGCCTTGTACCACCAGGATCCGGGCTTCTGCCGCTCGACCTCCTCCGGCGAGACCTCGACCTTGTCGGCAAGGTGGTACAGTGGCCCGCGGTTGCCATCGTAGAAATGCACCTCGCGCACGTCGCCGATCATCCCGTCGTCGATCAGCCGTTTGGTCGTGCGGTGCGACGGGTACCAGGCGAGCGGCCAGTTGACGGCCAGCAACTTGCCTTTGCACGCTGCGATCATCCGGTCGGCATCGGCCAGGCTGGCGGCGAAGGGCTTTTCCACGATCACAGCACGCACATGCGGGGCGACCGCCTCGGCATAGCGCGCATGGTCGGCGGTCGCGGGGCACAGGATGGCGATGTCCGGCCCGGTCGCCAGGCAGGCGGCAAGGTCGGTGAAGATCCGGTCAGGTGGTATCGCGAAATTGGACACGGCACCCGCCATGCGTGCCCGGTCGGGGTCGAAGATGCCCGCGATCTCGGCCCCGGGGTGGTCGTGAACCTGCCGCAGCAAATCGCCCATGTGCATGTGATCGAAGCTGACGCCGACGACGCGGAACAAGCTGGCCACCGGCGCCTCCCCTCGCATGTAGATGGATGGCCGAAGGCTAAGGCCCGGGGCGAGTGCTGGCAAGCCGGGCAGGTCCGATGCGGCGTGCCCGATCAAAGCCGCGAATGGCCGCGCGCATGTCGGTGGTGGCGCAGGCACGCCCGGCCGGGGCGGCCATAGTCGGGCGGCAGACCACAGCGACAGGGACCCCGCCATGAGCACCATCATCCGCCTGCCCGCCACCCACGGCCTCGACCCTTCGACCGACGACCTCGATGGCTGGACGGTGATCGAGGGCAACCCTTCGATGAAGACATGGGTCCTGCACACCTCGGCGGCGGGCGACATGGCCTGCGGCATCTGGGAATGCACGCCGGGCACCTACCACGCGACGTACACGGCCTACGAATACGTCGTGCTGATCGAGGGCAAGATCACCATCACCCCCGACGGCGGCACGCCTGTCACGGTCAAGGCCCCCGACGCCTTCGTGGTGGAGCCGACCTTCAAGGGCACCTGGAAGATCGAGGAGAAGGTGCGCAAGCACTTCGACTTCCGACTGAAGTAGGCCCTTACCAGGGCAGCGGCTTGCCGTCGCGGAAAAAGCCGCCGGTGGGTCCATCGTTGCCGATGTCAACGGCCCACAGGATGCTGGCGGCACCCTCGGCCACTGGCCGCGCGCCCAACGCCGCGCCGCCGTCGAAGGTTGCGGTAAAGCCCGGGCAGACCGCGTTGATGCGCAGCGTCGGCACGGTTTCCTCCAGCGCCAGCTTCACCGTCAGGGCGTTCAGAGCGGCCTTGGCGACGGCGTAGCTAGTGCCCATGCCATTGCCGGTGGTCAGCCCGAAGGCCGGATCGCCATGCGAACCTGCGCCGCTTGACACATGGACCAGCCGTCCGGCGGGGCTTTGCCGCAACAGGGGCAGGAAGGCCTGCGCCACCGCCCAGGTGCCGAACAGCGTCACCTCCATGACGCCCCGCGCGGTGGGAAGGTCGGCTCCGGCGGCGGTTTCACCCCAGGGGGCGACGCCCGCGGCGTTGTTGATGAGAACATCCAGGGCCCCGGACTCGGCCTGCACCCGCGCAAGCAGCGCCGCGACTGACGCCGGGTCGGTCACATCGAGCGTGGCGGGCATCACCCGTTCGGGGAGGCCGTGTAGCTGGTCGGCCAGCGCCGTCGCCGCATCGGGGTTGCGCGCGGTCAGCCAGACCCTGTCCCCGCGCGCGGCAAGCTGGCGGCAAAGCTCGAACCCCAGGCCGGTCGCCTTGCCGACCCCGGTGACAAGCGCTGTGCGTGGCATGGCCCCCCCTTGCAGCGATGCGGATGCATCCTAAACTGACAGCCCCATCCCGCCTGTCCATTACTGGCATTCCTGTCAGTGCCCCAAAGGCCCTCGTCTATGTCCGAATCCCTTGCCTGCCCGGTCGAAAGCGCCCTGTCCGTGATCGGCGGCAAGTGGAAGACCGGCATCCTGTTCCGGCTTCAGGACGGGCCGAAGCGCCTGTCGGAACTGCGGCGAGAGATGACCTGGATCAGCGAGAAGGTGCTGGTCCGGCAATTGCAGGATCTGGTGGCGGAAGGGGTTGTCAGCCGGCATGACTTCGGCACCAGGCCGCCACGCGTCGAATACCGGCTGACCGCGTATGGCGAAACGTTGCGCCCGGTCCTTGCCGCCATAGGCGGCTGGGGGGCGCGCCACCGCGACCGGAACCCGGCCGTCCCACCTCGCGTTTAGGGGGCGTTATCGGATAGCGGGCGGGCGATTTTGCCTATCGGGGCACGGCCCCCCAGCTTTTCCGGCATACGGCCCGCGATTGGGCCTTTGACGCGAAAGGAATGCACGATGCTGCCAAGCATGAAGACGAAGGCGATCGCCGCCACGCTGGCCGCCACGCTGGCCGCCGCCCCGGTGACCCCGGCGCTGGCCTGGGGCAAGGGCGAGCAGAATTTCCTGGCCGGTGCGCTGGCCGCCGTGGGCGTGGGACTGCTGATCAACCAGGCGAACAAGGCCCATGCGTCGCCGCGCCCGGTCTACCCCTCGACCCCGGTCTATTCGCAGCCGACCTACCGGCCGCCCGTTTACCAGCAGCCGACCTATCAGCAGCCGACCTATCAGGCGCCGATCTACGGCAGCTCCGTCTCGGCCGCGCGTTCGGCCTTCCTGAATTACAGCCCCACGATGCGCCGGGCGATCCAGGCGCGGCTGTCCGACTACGGCTACTACAGGGGCACGATCGACGGGGTGTGGGGGCCGCGCACGGATGCGGCGCTGCGCGCCTATGCGGCCGATCAGGGGCTGGCGGCGCGGCTGGGAACCTATTCGGGTGCGGTCGCGGTGCTGGACTCTCTCGCGGCGTGACCCAGGTATTCTGAAGGGCCAAGGGTGGGTTGACGAGTGGCGGCGCGGGGATGGCCCTTCCCGCGCCGCTTCCTTTTCCGGGGCTGGCTTCCTAGTCTGCGGCAGGACATCGGGGGGGCGGGACATGGACGGCAAAAGGGTCGCGGTCGTCACCGGCGCGGCGGGGGGAATGGGGCAGGCGATCACCGCCCGCCTGATCGCCGACGGACTGACGGTGGTGGGCATCGATATCGATGGTGCGAAACTGGCGAAGATGGCCGGGCCGGGTTTTCAGGGCGAGGTTGCGGACCTGACCGATGCGGGGGCGATTGCGGACCTGTTCGCCCGGATCACCGCCCGGCATGGCGGGGTGGACGCGCTGGTCAACAACGCGGGCACCTGTTTCATGTCGGACTTCCCCGACATTCCGGCCGACGAGCTGGACCGGCAGATGGCGGTGAACTTCACGTCGGCGTTCCACTGCTGCCAGCAGGCGGTCAAGGCGATGGCGGGGCGGCCGGGCGTGCGCAAGATCGTGAACATATCGTCCAACGGGGCCTATAACTTCGACGTCTTCGACCCGCCCCACTACCGCGCGTCGAAGGCCGCGATGGACACGCTGACCAAAGACCTCGCCCGCCGCTATGCGCGCGACAGGATTGCGGTGAACTCCATCGCCCCCGCGATGACCGAAACCCCCCTGTTCAACGTGCTGGCAGAAGACGTGCTGGCCCGCGCCATCGCCGCGATGCCCCACGGCCATGCGATGCGGCCCGAAGAGATTGCGGCCTGGGTGGGGTTCCTGATCTCGCCTGCAGGGGATGTGTCGTCGGGCAACGTTATCATCCTGAACCAGGGCCGGGACGTGCGGTAAGGTGCCGAAGGTCGATATCCACCCGCTGTTCGACTACCTTCTGCGAATGGCCGACGCAGCGCCGCAGGCCTTCGTGGGCTTCTCGCTGTCCATCCCGCCGAAGCTTGGCGACTTCCTTTCAGACCTCGACCCCAGCCTGCCGCTCGACTGGAACGGCCGGTCGTTCCAGGGGCTGCCAGAGTTGCGGGACGCGGTGATCCGGCAGGCGGGGCTGGCGGAGGTCTGCTCGGCCGATGACGTGTTGGTCACGGCGGGGGCGGCCGAGGCGAATTATCTGGCGATGCGCCAGTTGCTGGAACCCGGCGACGACGTGGTGACCGAAGGGCCCGGCTGGCCCCAGGTCGGCGTGATCGCCAAGGCGGCAGGCGCGCGGCTGGTGACGGTTCAGCGGCGCGAAGCGGACGGGTGGGCGCTGGACCTCGATGCGCTGGCGGGGGCGGTGACCGCCAGGACGAAACTCATCTTCCTGACGAACCCCAACAATCCCACCGGGCGGCTACTCACGGCGGACGAACTGGCCTGCATCGCCGCCGTCGCGGACCGGGTAGGCGCGTGGCTGCTGGTGGACGAGGTCTATGCGGGGCTGGAGTGGGATGCGCCCCGGTCACCATCCATCGCAGGCATCTACGAACGCGGCATCACCACCGGTAGCGTATCTAAGGCGCTGGGCCTGCAGGGCCTTCGCACCGGCTGGATGGTCTGCTGCGACCGGGGGCTGATCCGCGAGGCGGTGATCCTGCGGGAAAACGGGTCCGAGATCATGAACATCCTGGGCGAGGTGATCGCCGGGGTGGCCTTGCGCTCCGACCGGCTTGCTGCCGCGCTGGAACGGGCGCGGGCCGGGGGCCGGGCGAATCTTGACGCTCTGGAGACCTTCATCGCCGAAACGCCGGGTCTGTCATGGGTCCGCCCGCAGGCGGGACTGATCGGGCTGGCACGCCTGCCGGACGGGGTGGATTCCGACACGTTCGCGCAGCGCCTGCTCTCCGACCCCTACCGCACCTTCGTCCTTCCGGGGTCCGTCTACGGCCAGCCGCGCCACATCCGCGTGGGCGTGGGCGGGGGTGCGGCGGCGAACCTGCCCGAGGGGCTGGCGCGGCTGGCGCGCTGTCTGGCCGAATTGCGCGGCGCGTGAGAATATTTCCGCGCCCCGCCCAAGGAACGGCACTCGGGCTGCGTCATATGGGTCACGATGCGCATGACGACGGCGGATGAAGAGCTGGCGATGGCGGCGGGCGGCGGCGACCGGAGCGCCTTTGCCGCCCTTCTGGACCGACACTACGACCGCGTGCGTGGCCTTGCCTTCCGCCTGACCGGGTCGAATGCCGAGGCCGACGACCTGACGCAGGACGTCTGCATGGCGTTGCCCGCGAAGCTGGCCGGGTTCCGAGGGGCGTCGCGGTTCACGACGTGGCTCTACCGCGTCACCGTGAACGCCGCCCACGACCGCCGCCGCCGCGCCGCCACCCATGCACGGGCGGCGGATGGCTGGGGCGATTGGGAGGCGGACCGGCAGGAGGCGATCACGGCCGAACGCGCGACGAAGGACTGGCTGGCGCTGGCCACGCGCGCCCTGCCGCCCGAATTGCGCGATACCGTGGCGCTGACCTTGGGCGAGGAACTTTCGCAGGCCGACGCGGCGGAGGTGCTGGGGGTGAGCGAGGGCACGGTGGCCTGGCGCATGAGCGAAGTGAAGAAGAGGCTCCGCGCGGTTGCGAAGGCGGAGGGGATGCTGTGACCGACGAGCTTGACGCACTCCGCAAGGCCCTGAAGGCCGCCCCCGCCCCCGACGCCGCGCGCCGGGCCGAGACGCTTGCCGCTGCGATGGTGGCGTTCGACGCGCATCAAGCGGAGCGCACCCAAGAAACCGCAATCGAGACACGTCCGATGAAGGACCGCCCCGTGAGGGCGGGGTTCCTTCAGGGAGTTCTTGGGATGCTGAACCAGTTTTCCACCCGCGCCGTGATGGGCGCGACCGTGTCGGCGGCGGCGGTAATCGTAGGCCTTGCCGTGGTGATGCCGGTGCTGCGTGACACCAAACTGCCGCCACTTGCGCCGCAGACGCATGTGGGGCGCACCGATGCGCCGGTGGCGGATGCCCCGGTCGCCGAGCCTGCGCCCGCGCCTTCCAAGACCGAGGCCCCGGCGACGACGCGCCCCTTGGTCGCGGCCATGCCCGATGCTGGTGCGACGGTCGCGCCCACCGCCGCCTCGCCTTTGGACACCTCGGCAGGGGCGGATGCGCTTGCGCAGACCGCGCCCCAGCCGACGGCCCCGCCCCCCACCGTCGATGTGACCGGCGTGGTTGCGCCCGAGAGCAAGGCCGCGATGGCAACCGGCACTGCCGTTCCGGGGCAGGCCGCGCCCTTGGCGAAAGAGGCGCGCAGCCAGGCCGAGGCCGACCTTGGCCGCGCGCGCGCCTTTGCCGATTCGACGGCGCAGGAGTACAACCGGTCCGCCGATGGCGAGGCCTTTGCGGGCGGCTTGGCCGCCGCGCCGATGCCCCTGGAGGAAGCCCCCGCGCTTTTGCCCGAACCGAACACCGAGGCCTTCCCCGATGCCTCGCCCAACCCCGTCAAGGTCGCGGCCGAGGAGCCGGTCTCCACCTTCTCCACCGACGTGGACACCGCGTCGTGGTCGGTTGTCCGCTCGTCGCTGATGGCGGGCTACCTGCCGCCCGCCGACGCGGTGCGGATCGAAGAGATGGTGAACTACTTCCCCTATGCCTACCCCGCCCCCGAGGCGACCGGCGCGCCCTTCCGCCCGACCGTCAGCGTGATGCCGACGCCCTGGAACGCCAACACGGAACTCCTCCGCATCGGAATCCAGGGCCGCCTGCCCGCCATCGCCGACCGTCCGCCCCTGAACCTTGTCTTCCTGATCGACACGTCGGGGTCGATGGAGGACGCCAACAAGCTGCCGCTGCTGAAGCAGTCCCTGTCCCTGATGCTGGGCAAGCTTCGCCCCGAGGACCGTGTCGCCATCGTCACCTATGCAGGCTCGGCGGGCGAGGTGCTGGAGCCGACCGAAGCGAAGGACCGCGCGAAGATCATGGCCGCGCTCGACAACCTCTCAGCAGGCGGCTCCACGGCGGGTGCCGAGGGGATCGCGCTGGCCTATCAGGTGGCCAAGGGCATGCAGCACGACAACGCGGTAACGCGCGTCCTTCTCGCCACGGATGGCGACTTCAACGTCGGCATCGACGACCCCGAGCAACTGAAGGACTTCATCGCCACCGAACGGAAGTCGGGCGTGTACCTGTCGGTGCTGGGCTTCGGGCGGGGGAACCTCGACGACGCGACGATGCAGGCGCTCGCCCAGAACGGCAACGGCACGGCGGCCTATATCGACACGCTCAGCGAGGCGCAGAAGGTGCTGGTCGATCAGCTGACCGGCGCCCTGTTCCCCATTGCCGACGACGTGAAGGTGCAGGTCGAGTTCAACCCCGCACAGGTCGCCGAATACCGCCTGATCGGCTATGAGACCCGCGCGCTCAGGCGCGAGGATTTCAACAACGACCGTGTGGACGCGGGTGAGATCGGGGCGGGCCTGCAGGTCACCGCGCTTTACGAAGTCACGCCGGTGGGCTCGCCCGCGATCCTGAACGACGCTCTGCGCTATGGCGCGTCTGCCACCACGGCGGCCCCGGCGGACATGTCGGCGGATGCAAAGCCCGCCGAACTCGGCTTCCTGAAGCTCCGCTGGAAGGCGCCCGGCGCAGCCACCAGCCAGCTGATCGAACAGCCCATCGCCGCCGCCAGCGGTGACGGCGACGCCGACTTCCGCTTCGCCGCCGCCGTGGCCGGGATGGGCCAGATCCTGACCGGGGCCACCTATCTGGGCGACTGGGGCTGGGACGACGCGATCAAGCTCGCCAACGGCGCCAAGGGCGACGACCCCTACGGCTACCGCGCCGAGGCGGTGCAGATGATGCGCCTGGGGCAAAGCCTGTCGCGTTAGGCCTAGCGCCGACCAACATCCAACGTTGCCTGCGGCCATGTCTCCTCGTGCCCCGCACCCTTCGGTGCGGGGCATCAGATCGTCCGCGGTCATCCTTGAACACCAAGGCTCCCGGCGCGACGATCGCGGCAACTGCGTCTAAATCTTGGCCGTCCGGCGTTGGTGTCGCCGCTCACGGACAGTCCATCGGCGCTGGCCTGTGATCCGTCCGACCGCGTCATGCGTGCAATCGGACACGCGACAACGCCGTGGATCCCCGAAGCCCCCCGGTCAGTTGATCTTCTTGATGACGACCCCGTCTGTCGGCACGGTCGCCCCGGCCGCAGGCGTTGCTGCCGCCTGCTGGGCCGCGACGGCGTCGTAGATTTCCTCGGGGGGAACAATCCTCGGCGGCAGTTCCACGCCACGATTCGCCACCGCCTCGCCCTCATACTGGACGGATTCCTGATAGGTCCGGACGCGCACCTTGGTGCCCCGGCTCACCCGGCTGTAAAGGTCGATGATGTCATGGTTGAAAAGCCTGATGCACCCCGCGGTGCCCGCATTGCCGATGGCCTGCACGTCGTTCGTCCCGTGGATCCGGAAATGCGTGTCCTTGCCGCCCCGGTACAGATACAGCGCCCGTGCCCCCAGCGGACTTGCCAGCCCGCCTGGAATGCCGCGCGCGAAGGCACCGTAGACCTCGGGCTCGGACCGCAGCATGTTCGCGGTCGGCTGCCACGACGGCCATTCCCGCATGTCGCCCACGGTCGCCGACGCCCGGAACCCGCGCCCTTCACGCCCGACGGCGATCGGATAGCGGATCGCGGTGCCGCCCTCGCCCACCAGGAACAGGAACTTCGCGAAGGGGTCCACGACGATCGTACCCGGATCGTCGCCCGCGGCATAGGGCACCTCGGCCCGGCGGTTCGGTTCGGCCAGGTACTGCGGATCGATCGGCGGAAGGGTGAATTCGCCATCCTGCAGGGTGCCGTAGCCCGGCACCTCTTCGGGTGCGCCGCGCGTCACATCCTTGTCGCGGGCCCCGCAGGCGGCCAGCAGCGCCAGAAGAAGGACAGGGATCAGGCGGGCCGGGTTCATCCCGGCGGCAGGAACGGCAGTTGTCATGGCGGCAGCGGTCCGTCGGCTTAAGGTTCTTGTCCAGCGCGGTCTCCGGCTCACCCCCCCGTGGGCCTTGACCCGCGCGCATCGACAGAACTCGGTGGGTGCGAATCCGGCTCCGTCAACCCCGGCTCTGCCCGGGCGGCCGGAATATCCCGTCACAGGGGCGCGGCGGTCACAGGTTGCCCCGGCCCGCCGCGCTTGGCCCCGCTCAGCCCACCACGTTGAACCCGGGGCCGTAGGGATACTTGGTGATATCCTCGTTCCCCTCTTCGGTGATGAACAGGATGTCGTGCTCGCGGTAGCCGCCCGCGCCGGGCTGGCCTTCGGGGATCGTCAGCATCGGCTCCATGCTGATGACCATGCCCGGTTCCAGCACCGTATCGATATCCTCACGCAGCTCCAGCCCCGCCTCGCGGCCATAGTAGTGCGACAGCACGCCGAAGGAATGGCCGTAGCCGAAGGTGCGGTATTGCAGCAGCTGCCGCTCCTCGAAGAAATCGTTGATCTTCGCCGTCACCTCGGCACAGGACGCGCCCGGTTTCAGCAGGCTCATCCCGTATTCATGGGCCGCGACGTTCGCCTCCCAGATCTTCAGGGAGGCAGGGTCCACCTCCTTCACGAACATCGTCCGTTCCAGCGCCGTGTAATAGCCCGAGATCATCGGGAAGGTGTTCAAGGACAGGATATCCCCGCGCTGCAACTGGCGCGCCGTCACCGGGTTGTGCGCGCCGTCGGTGTTGATGCCGGACTGGAACCAGACCCAGGTGTCGCGGTATTCGGCATCCGGAAAGCGCTTGGCGATCTCCAGTTCCATCGCGTCACGCCCCGCCATCGCGATGTCGATCTCTCTCGCGCCTTCCTTCACCGCTTCGCGGATGGCAAAGCCGCCGACGTCGGCCACGCCCGCGCCGTGGCGGATCAGGTCAAGCTCGGCCTGCGATTTGCGCATCCTTTGCCGCATCGTCGCGGGTGCGATGTCCACGCCCTTCGCGGGCTTCAGGAAGGCGTTCAGCTTCTCCGACTGCACCAGCGTCAGGTGGTCGGCCTCGCAGCCGATGACCTTGCCCGTTCCCGCCACCGACGCCACCGCCCGCCAGAAGTTGTCGCGCTGCCAGTCGGTATAGGTCAGGTTGTCGCCATGGCACCGCCGCCAGGGCTGGCCCGCGTCGATCCCTGCGCTGATCGTGACGCTGTCCGTCGGCGTCACCACCAGCCCGTAGGGCCGCCCGAACGAACAGTACAGGAACCCCGAGTAATACGAGATGTTGTGCATCGAGGTCAGCACGGCGGCCTCGACCCCGTTGTCGGCCATGATCTGGCGCAGCCCCTTCAGGCGCGCGTCATACTCCGAAGCGGCAAAAGGCAACACGCGGTCGCCCTGGTGAAAGCGGTAGGATTGCGGACGTTCCGTCGGTCTGGCGGTCATCGTCAAGGTCCCTGATCTGGGGCCCTGCGTCCGGCGCGGAACCCCGAAAGGTCCCGGCGTACAGGACGACGCGGGGGGGTGCCCCGCAAGCGTCAGGGGGCACGGCCCCCTTGCGGCGACGCCATCGCCGCAGGCTCAGGCCGTTTTCTACTTCCAACCTGCCGCGCAGCCAATCCCCTTCTCGCCGCGCGCCCCTTTCGGCTCGGTAAAAATATCCCGGGGTCCGGGGCAAAGCCCCGGCCTCTCCCCCGGCACCGCCGTCTGGACCGCTGACCCCATTCCCCCTAGCCTCTTCCCCGCCATGACCGCCTACCTCCTCCGCCGCCTCCTGACCCTCGCGATCAGCCTGGTCGTCGCCAGTCTCGTCATCTTCGCGGTGGTCGAGGTCGTGCCGGGCGATGCCGCGTCCTACATGCTCGGCCTGAACGCCTCGCCCGAGACGGTTCAGGCGCTGAAGGAGGAGCTCGGGCTGAACCTGCCCCCGGCGGCGCGCTACTTGCACTGGGCGGGCGGAATGCTGACGGGGGATTTCGGGCGGTCCTACACCTACAAGGTGCCGGTCGCCGAACTGGTGTCCGACCGCATCGGCGTGTCGCTGCCGCTCGCGCTGATCGCGCTGGCTCTGTCGACCGCCATCGCCATTCCGGCGGGCCTTGTTGCGGCGGCCGGCCGGGGCCGGTCACCCGACCTCGCAGTGATGGCCGCGACGCAGGTGGGGCTGGCCGTCCCGAACTTCTGGTTCGCGATGCTTCTCGTGCTCGCCTTCGCCCTCACCTGGCCCCTGTTCCCCGCAGGCGGCTTCCCCGGTTGGGGCGGAGGTAGTCTCCCCGCCCTACGTGCCCTCGCCCTGCCGGCCTTTGCGCTCGCACTGCCGCAGGCGTCCATCCTTGCCCGCGTCCTGCGCGGCGCACTGATCGAGGCCGCGTCGCAAGACTACATCCGTACCGCCCGCGCCAAGGGCCTGACCCGCGGGCAGGCGCTGGCGCGCCACGGCCTGCGCAACGCAGCACTTCCGGTGCTGACGATCCTGGGGATGCAGTTCTCGTTCCTGCTTGCGGGCGCGATCATCGTCGAGAATGTGTTCTACCTGCCGGGCCTCGGGCGGCTGATCTTCCAGGCGATCACCCAGCGCGACCTGATCGTGGTGGAATCCGTCACCATGCTCCTCGTCTTCGCTGTGATCCTCGTGACCTTCCTTGTGGACGTGGCCTACGCTTTCGCCGACCCAAGGCTCCGCCGGCCATGACCGCACGGCTGGCCCTCGGCCTCGTCCTGTCCGGCGCGGCGCTCGCCGCCGCCATCCTGTCCCTTTACTGGACTCCCTACCCCGTCGACGCGCTGTCCATCGCGGACAAGCTCGCGGCCCCCTCGGTCGCCCACTGGCTTGGCACCGATCACCTCGGGCGCGACATCGCCTCGATGCTGATGGTGGGCGCGCGCACGTCCATCGCCGTCGCGTTGGTGGCGGTGGGGATCGGCATGGGGCTGGGCGTGCCGCTCGGCCTTCTGGCGGCACAAGGCCACGGGCGCTGGCTGGACGATGCGCTGATGCGGGGGGCGGACCTGGTCTTCGCCTTCCCCTCGCTCGTCATCGCCATCCTGATCACTGCCGTCTTCGGCCCGTCCGCCGTCAACGCGATCATCGCCATCGGCATCTTCAACATCCCTGTCTTCGCCCGCGTGGCCCGCGCCGGGGCGCTGCCCCTCTGGACGCTCGACTACATCCGCGCCGCACGGCTGGCGGGCAAGGGGAACAGCCTGATTTCGGCCCAGCACATCCTGCCGAACATCGCGGGCCTTCTGATCGTGCAGGGCACGATCCAGTTCTCGCTGGGCATCCTGGCCGAAGCGGGCCTGGCCTATGTCGGCCTTGGCGCGCAACCCCCCACGCCCAGCTGGGGCCGGATGCTGGCTGACGCGCAGACGATGACCGCGCTCTCCCCCCATGTCGCGGTCTTTCCCGGCCTCGCCATCGTTCTCACGGTTCTCGGCCTCAACCTGCTGGGCGACGGCCTGCGCGACCGGCTGGACCCGCGCCGCGCGGAAGGGCCGACCCCGTGACCCTGCTGTCGGTCCGCGATCTTGGCATCGGGCTGGACGGGCGTGCCATCGTCGCGGGCCTGTCCTTCGATCTGGCGGCGGGCGGCATCCTCGGCATCGTGGGCGAAAGCGGGTCGGGCAAGTCCGTGACCGCGCTCGCCATCGCGGGCCTGCTGCCGGACGGCATGGCGGCAACCGGCGGCGTTGCGCTTGACGGCCAGGACATGCTGCCGCTGCCCGACACCGACATGTCGCGCCTCCGGGGCCGCGACATCGGCATGGTGTTTCAGGAACCCATGACGGCGCTGAACCCCCTGCACACCATTGGCGACCAGGTGGCCGAGACGCTGGTGATCCACGGCACCCCCCGCACCGAGGCCCGCGCCCGCGCAACCGCGATGCTCGCCCGCGTCGGCCTTCCCCCTGACCGGTTTCCGCCCGGCCTCTATCCCCACCAGCTGTCCGGCGGCCAACGCCAGCGCGTTGCCATCGCGATGGCCGTTGTGGCCGGACCAAAGCTCCTGATCGCCGACGAGCCCACAACCGCGCTCGACGTGACGACGCAAGCCGATGTCCTGGCCCTGATCCGCAGCCTCGTCGCCGAACGCGGCATGGGCCTTGTCCTCATCAGCCACGACCTTGCCGTCGTCGCGGGCATGGCGGCCGATGTCCTGGTGATGAAGGACGGCCGTGCCGTCACACAGGGGCAGACCGAGGCGGTGTTCCGGGGCGGCCACGCCTACGTCCGGTCCCTGATCGCCGCCGCCGCCCACACCCCACCCGCGGTGACCGCCGCGCCCGGCCAAGTGCTTCTGTCGGTAGAAGGCGCCACCCGCGACTATCGCCTGCCGTGCCGGTCCCTGTTCGCGGCACCCCCGCTCCGCCGCGCACTCGACGGCGTCAGCCTCTCCATCCGCGAAGGGGAAAGCGTCGGCCTCGTCGGCGGCTCGGGCAGCGGGAAGTCCACGCTCGCCCGCGCGATCCTGGGCCTCGACGCCCTGCAGGGCGGGTCGATCCTTCTCGACGGCCAGCCCGTCGGCCCGCACATGCCGCGCGCCCTCCGCCGTGACATGCAGGCGGTGTTCCAGGACCCCTATGGCAGCTTCGACCCGCGCTGGCGCGCAGGCCACCTGATCGCCGAACCCTTCCACCTGACCGGCCACCCGCCAGACGCCCAGGACCGCGTCGCCCACGCCCTGACCGAAGTGGGCCTCGACCCGTCCGATGCAAACCGCTTCATCCACGAATTCTCGGGCGGCCAGCGCCAGCGCATCGCCATCGCCCGCGCGCTGGTGACACGCCCCCGCCTGATCGTTCTGGACGAAGCCGTGTCGGCGCTTGATCTGCGCACACGGGCGCAAATCCTCGACCTTCTGGCAAGCCTCCGGTCGGCACACGGCCTGGCCTACCTGTTCATCACCCACGACCTGACGGTCGTTCGCGCCATCACCGACCGCGTGCTGGTGCTGGACGCGGGTCGCGTGGTCGAAGAAGGGCCGACCGCCACCGTCCTCGACGCCCCCCGCCATCCCGTCACCCGCGCGCTGGTCGCGGCGGTGCCGAAGCTGCCCGGCGGCTGGTCCTAGGCGACGTCCGTCACCCACACCCTTGCGCTCGCCAAGGGGATCGGCACTCTGGCTGCCGGAAAGGACCATCCCATGCGGCTTCAGGGCAAGACGGCCATCGTCACCGGCGGAGCATCCGGCTTTGGCGCGGGGATCGTGCGGGCCTTCGCGGCCGAAGGCGCGCGCGTCATCGTCGCCGACCTGAACGCCACCGCCGCCGCGACCGTGGCCCGCGAGGCGGGCGGGCGCGCCGTCACCTGCGACGTCTCCGACCCTGCCTCGGTCACGTCCCTGGCCGATGCGGCGGCCGCGCATTTCGGCCCGCCCGACATCGTCGTGAACAACGCGGGCTGGACCCACCTTCCGGGGCCGATGGAAGCTGTGGCCGAGGCCGACTTCGACCGCGTCTTCGCCGTCAACTGCAAGTCCGTCTACCTGACCGCCCGCGCCGTCCTGCCCGCGATGAAGGCGCGCGGTTCGGGCGTCATCCTCAACCTGGCTTCCACCGCCGCTCTGTCGCCCCGCCCGCGCCTGTCGTGGTACAACGCGTCCAAGGGCTGGATGGTCACGGCCACCAAGGCAATGGCCATCGAGCTTGCCCCCCACGGCATCCGCGTCAACGCGCTGTGCCCCGTGGCGGGCGACACGCCCATGCTTGCCCGCTTCATGGGCGAGGACACGCCCGAGATGCGCGCGAAGTTCCTGGCGACCATCCCCCTTGGCCGCTTCTCCACCCCCGCCGACATCGGTGCCGCCGCCGCCTTCCTGTGCTCCGACGCGGCGGGCATGATCACCGGCGCCGCGCTGGAAGTGGACGGCGGCCGCTGCATCTGAAGGAAGACGCGACATGAAACCCGTGAACCTTGCCGAAAAGCTTGCCCGGTTCAGCACCCACTGGGATCCGCATGTGGTGGCCGACTACAACGGCAACGACATCATGGTGGTGAAGTTCGCGGGTGAATTCCCGTTCCATTCCCACCCCGACACCGACGATTTCTTCCTTGTCCTCGACGGCGAGGTCACGCTGGATGTGGACGGCCAGTCCCATACCCTGCGCCCGGGCGAGCTGTTCGTTGTCCCCGCCGGCGTCACCCACCGCCCCCGCGCCACATCCGAAGCGAAGGTCCTGCTGATCGAACCGAAGGGCACGCCCAACACCGGCGACCCCGCCACCGCCGCGAAAAAGCCGAGGATCTGAAATGCCCCTGACGCTCTGGTATACCCCCGGCACCTGCGCAATCGCCGCGCTGATCGTGCTGGAAGAAGTCGGCGCGGACTACCGCCCGTTAAAGATCGACTTCGCCAAGGGCGAACAGCGCTCGCCCGAATTCCTGGCCGTGAACCCCAAGGGCCGCGTCCCCGCACTGGACACGGGGCAGGGTATCCTGACCGAGACGCCCGCGATCCTGCCCTACCTCGGCCAGATCTTCCCGAAGGCGGGCCTCCTTCCGCCTGACGCCCTCGGGCATGCGCGCATGAACGAGCTTCTCTCCTACCTGTCGTCGACCGTGCATGTCAGCCACGCCCACCGCCCGCGCGGGGCGCGATGGTCTGACGACCCGGCCGTGATCGAGGCGCTGAAGCTGAAAGTCCCCGCCAACATGGCCGAGCACTTTGCCTATCTCGAAGGGCGCTTCGACGGCCCCTGGGCCATGGGCGCGCAGTACACGGTGGCTGACAGCTATCTCTACGTGCTGGAAAGCTGGCTCAAGGGCGACGGCGTGGATATCGCCCGGTTCCCCAAGATCGCCGCCCACTTCGCCCGCATGGCCGACCGCCCCGCCGTCGCGCGGGCTGTCGCGCTGCCGTGATGCAGCCCGGCCCCCGCAACCTCATCACAGATGTCGCGGGACTGCGCGTCGGCAACGCCCATGACGCGCGCGTCCGCACCGGCACCACCGTCCTTGTCGCCGACCGCCCCTTCACCGCCGCCGTCCACGTCATGGGCGGCGCGCCCGGCACGCGCGAGACGGACCTTCTTGCCCCCGACCGTCTGGTGCAGGAGGTGGACGCCATCGTGTTGTCGGGCGGCTCGGCGCTAGGCCTCGATGCGGCCTCGGGCGTGGCCGATGCGCTGCGCGCTGCGGGGCGCGGGTTTGACGTGGGCGGGCAGAAGGTGCCCATCGTTCCGGCGGCGATCCTGTTCGACCTCCTGAACGGCGGTGACAAGGACTGGACCACCAACCCCTATCGCACCCTCGGCGAGCAGGCCCTGCACGCCGCCGCCCCCGATTTCGCCCTCGGCACTTCAGGCGCGGGCTTCGGTGCCACCTGCCGGGGCCTCAAGGGCGGCCTCGGTTCGGCCTCGGCCATCCTGTCGAACGGCATGACGGTCGGCGCGCTTGTCGCTGTGAACGCGCTTGGATCGCCCACGGTCGGGAACGGCCCGCATCTCTGGGCCGCCCCTTGGGAGTTGGGGGGCGAATACGGCGGCCTCGGCCTGCCCGACGCCTTCCCCGCCGCCGACGAACCGCCGCCCGACAAGCGTCCAAGCGAGGCCACCACCATCGCCATCGTCGCCACCGACGCCGCCCTCACCCAGGCACAGGCCCAGCGCATGGCCACCGCCGCGCATGACGGCATGGCCCGCGCGCTGGTGCCCAGCCACACGCCCTTCGACGGCGATCTGGTCTTCGCCGTGGCGACTGGCGCGCGCCCCTTGGCCGATCCGCTCGCCGACAGCTTCGCCCTCGGCCACGCAGCCGCCTGCTGCCTTGCCCGTGCCATCGCGCGGGGCGTGTTCGCGGCGCGGGCCCTGCCGGGCGACAGCCTTCCCGCCTGGCACACCCGCTTCGGCACCCCGGACTAGCGACCCGCCCCCAATCTTCTGTCCCCAGATATCCCCGGGGGAGCGCCCCGAGTCAGATGGCGGGGCAGACAGCCCCCTCGCTCCTGCTGCCGGGGCCGCGACCTGCGGCGCCCGCCCGGGCACGTGCCGCCGCAACGGCCCCCGGCTGGCCCCAAATTCACACCAGCACCGGCACAGTCCTGCCTTTGGCGCGTCAGGATTGCAGGCGATTCTCGGCGCCACACCCAGAAGGGGAGTTCTGCCATGACACCTTCCTTCCAAAGCCCCAACCGCCCGTCGGCCGTCGTGGTCCGCCTGCCATCCGCCCGCGACACCCGCCCCGTCGAGGACGAGGTCCTGCGCGAACTGCGCGACATCTGGCCGAGCACGGTCGATCTGGCCAAGAAGCCCGGCACGCTGTTCCGCCTGCACGCGATCCTGAACGGCTGACCGCCGGCCCGCCGGGATCAGCCCAGCAGCGCCGCCATCAGCGGCGTATCGGGCCGCTCCAGCCCCTCGATCACATTGAAATGGTGCCGCCCCGGCTCCACCGTGACGGGCACCCCCCAGGCCTCGCCCAGCCAGCGCGCCTGATCCAGGAACGCGGGGCGCTCATCGGCGCCCACCCAGACATGCACCGGCAGGTCGGGGATGTTCAGCGCGAAGGCCGGGCTTTCCTCCATCACTTCCTCGGCGTCGATCCCCAGCGTCGCATTCATCGTGGTCTCGCGAAGTGGGCCAAGGTCTGACAGGGGCGAGATCGGAACGACGCTGTAAAGCCGGTCGGCCACATCCTCCGGCAGCACCCCCTCGCAGGCCATCCGTGCCGACAGATGCCCGCCCGCCGAATGCCCGGTCACGGCAACCGGCCCCTCCACCATGCCCGCCGCCGCCGTCACCGCCGCCGCCACCTCGCGCGTCATCGCGCCGATGCGCGCGTCCGGCGCCAGCGTGTAGGCGGGCATCGCGCAGGCCCAGCCCCGCGCCAGCGCGCCCGCCGCCAGATGCGAAAAGTCGCGCGGCGAAAACCGCATCCAGTAGCCGCCGTGAATGAACACCACTAACCCTTCCGGCGCGGCATCCGGCAGGTAAAGGTCCAGCCAGTTCCGCTCGCCCGTGCCATAGGTCACCCCCAGCCGTGACCTTCCTGCCTGGGCCGCGCGGAACGCCTCGGCCGCCTTTTCCCAGCGCGGCGGAAACCCGTCGCCGCCGGGAATGTACTTCGAATTCGAATAGGCCTCATCCAGCCGCATTCCGGCCCCCACCCCCTTCGGCTGGACTTTCCAGCCCCGCCCATGCGAATGATCTATGCCATTCCGCAGGAGGTTCCCATGCTCGATTCCGTCACCGATCTGTCGTCGCGTCTGAAGGACCCCTCGCTTCTGGTCACCAAGGCCTACATCGCGGGCGAATGGATCGACGCCTCGGACGGCGCTACCTTCCGCGTCACCAACCCCGCGCGCGGCGACACGATCTGCACCGTCCCCGACCTGACCCGCGCCGATGCCGCCCGCGCCATCGAGGCCGCCGACAAGGCCCGCCACGAATGGGCCGCCCGCACCGGCAAGGAACGCGCGGCAATCCTGCGCAAGTGGGCGGACCTGATGGTCGCCAACGCCGACGACCTCGGCGCGATCCTGACCGCCGAACAGGGCAAGCCCTTCGCCGAAGGCAAGGGCGAGATCATCTACGGCGCGTCCTTCATGGAATGGTTCGGCGAAGAGGCCAAGCGCGTCTACGGCCAGACCATCCCCGGCCACCAGCGCAACATGCGCCTCATGGTCATCAAGCAGCCTATCGGCGTCGCCGCCTCGATCACGCCCTGGAACTTCCCCAACGCGATGATCGCCCGCAAGGTCGCCCCCGCGCTCGCCGTCGGCTGCGGCTTTGTCGCGCGCCCGGCAGCGGAAACCCCGCTCTCGGCGCTCGCGATGGCGCTTCTGGCCGAACGCGCGGGCGTGCCGCCGGGGCTGTTCAGCGTCATCACGTCCAAACGGTCGTCCGAGATCGGCAAGGAATTCTGCGAAAACCCGCGCGTCCGGAAGCTGACCTTCACCGGCTCGACCGAGGTGGGCCGCATCCTGCTGCGGCAGGCCGCCGACCAGATCATGAAGTGCTCGATGGAGCTGGGCGGCAACGCCCCCTTCATCGTCTTCGACGACGCCGATCTGGACAAGGCCGTCGAAGGCGCGATGATCTCCAAGTTCCGCAACAACGGCCAGACCTGCGTCTGCGCCAACCGCATCTACGTGCAGGCAGGCGTCTATGACGCCTTCGCCGAAAAGCTGGCGGCGGCGGTGAAGAAGCTGAATGTGGGCGACGGGCTGGAACCGGGCGTCACCACCGGCCCCCTGATCAACATGGCGGCGGTCGAGAAGGTCGAAGAACACCTCGCCGATGCGCTCGCGGGCGGCGCTCATGTGGTCACGGGCGGCAAGCGCCACGCGCTGGGCGGGTCGTTCTTCGAACCGACCGTCGTCACCGGCATCACCCCCGACATGAAGGTGTCCAGCGAGGAAACCTTCGGCCCCCTCGCCCCCCTCTTCAAGTTCGAGACCGAGGAAGAGGTCATCCGTCTGGCCAACGACACGATCTTCGGCCTGGCCAGCTATTTCTACGCCCGCGACATCGGCCGCATCACCCGCGTCCAGGAAGCACTGGAATACGGGATGGTCGGCGTGAACTCTGGCCTCATCTCGACCGAGGTCGCCCCCTTCGGTGGCGTCAAGCAGTCGGGGCTGGGCCGCGAAGGGTCCAGCTTCGGGACCGAGGATTACCTGGAAATCAAGTACATCGCCCACGCGATCTGACACTGCCCTGCGGCATCGAGGGTGTAAGGGGGGAGGCCCATCGCCATCGGTTTCTTGGACCGATGGCGAAACGCGATGGCGATCCCCCCAGCGCTTTGCGATTCCCCCCACCGGGATACTTGAGGACGGAAAGTGGGGGCGGGGTTGCGCATGGTGACGGGTCTTGCCTGCTGCGGGCCGTGGGGCTAACACCCGCGTCTTCCCTTGACCGCAGGCCACCATGACCCGCCCCACCCTTGCCGTCGATTTCGGCACGTCGAACACGGCGGCAGCCCTGTGGTCGGGCGGCGCGGTGCGGCGCATTCCGCTCGAGGCGGGGGCCGACACGCTGCCCACGGCGGTGTTCTTCCCCCGCAGCGGCGGAATGCGGATCGGCACGGCGGCGGGCGAGGCGCTGGTTTCGGGGCAGGACGGGCGCTACATGCGCGCGCTGAAAAGCGTGCTCGGCACCCCCCTTCTGCACGAGCCGCGCCTGATCGGGGGGCGGCGGCAAAGCCTTGCCGATGTGATCGCCGGCTTCCTGACCGAACTTCGCCTGCGGGCCGAATCGATGGCGGGCATGGGTTTCGCGGGCGTCCTGTCCGGCCGCCCGGTCCATTTCCACCCCGACCCGGATCGCGACGCCCGCGCCGAGGCCGACTTGCGCGCCTGCTACCAGGCGGCGGGCTTTGCCAAGGTCGCCTTCCTGCGCGAGCCCGAGGCGGCGGCGCTGGCGACCGAAGGGTTGAGCGCCCAGGGTGACATCGGCCTTGTCGTCGATATCGGCGGCGGCACGTCGGACTTTTCGGTCTTTGCGCGCGGGCCGGGCGGGCCAGCGATCCTGGCCAGCCACGGCATCCGGCTGGGCGGCACGAACTTCGACCACGCCCTGTCGCTGGCCCACGTCATGCCGAAACTCGGCCACGGCGGCGTCCTGCGGCGCGAAATGGGGCCGGGGCGGACGCCGATGCCCGTGTCGATCCATGTCGATCTGGCGACCTGGGAAAAGATCCCCTTCCTCTACACCCCGGAAATCCGGCGCGAGGCGAAGGACATGGCGCGCCTCGCGGTCGATACCCGCGCCGTCGGGCGGCTGGTGACGGTGCTCGAGGAAGAGCTGGGCCATGACCTCATGTTCGCGGTCGAGCGGGGCAAGATCGCGGCCAACGGCGCGACCGGCGCGGCGCGGATCGCGATGGGCGCGGTCGAGCCGGGGCTTTACGCCGAGGTGACAGCCACAGGGCTGGCCGCGTCGATGGCCCCCTTCGACGCGCGTCTGGCCGAGGCCGCGGACACGACGGTGCGGATGGCGGGCATTGCGCCCGGTCAGGTCGCGACGGTCATCCTTGTCGGCGGGGCAAGCCTGATGCGGTTCGTGGGCGACCGGATGGCCGCCCTGTTCCCCGCCGCGCGCATCGCCCGGTCCGAGGCGTTCACGGCGGTTGTGGACGGTCTGGCACTGGCAACGCGCTGACGCGGGGGGGCGATGCGCGCCGGGAAATGCCCGTCGGCACATCTTGGTTAATTCCCCAAATGCCACCCCCGCGTATGGCAGGTTGCCATACACATGCCATACACGTGCCATACGCTTTTGACGGTGGGGTCAGAAACCGTTAACCCAACGTTCGCAAGGGGTTAGACCCATTCCGGGCCATCTGGCGCCTGCGTCGGGTTAAGCCCCGTTAACGCGCCCTGCTGCAGTGCCCCGGCGTCGCATTGCCTATCGGTCGCGGGACCACTAGGTTTGTCGGGACGTCGCGGGCAAAAGCCTCCCACCCGCACCCCCGACCGGAGCCGCCCCGTGACAAAACCACTTCTGCCGCGCCGCTTGCCGCTCGTCCTCGCTGCCCTTGTCGCCCTGGCCGGGGCGCCCGTCGCTGCCGAAGGGGTCTCCGGCCCCTATCTGGCGGGCCGCTTGGCGATGTCGCATTTCGACTACGCGGCAGCCAGCGAGGCCTTCACCCGGGCCCTGATCTCCGACCCCTCGAACCCGCAATTCCTTGAAAACGCTGTGATTGCGCGGATCGGCATCGGCGATGTCGACAAGGCCCTGCCAATCGCGGCCGAGCTTGACCGCCTGGGGATCGTGTCGCAGGCCGCCGCGATGATCGACATCGCGGGGTTCGCGCGGGACGAAGCCTATGACAAGGCGCTGGCGGCCTTCGACACAGGGCTGTCGGCGGGCAAGCTGGTCGACGGGCTGGACCGGGCCTGGGCGCTGGTGGGTCTGGGCCGGATGTCCGATGCGACCGAGGCCTTCGACAAGGTGGCGGCAATCGAGGGGCTGAAACCCTTCGCGTCCTATCACAAGGCGCTTGCGCTGGCGTCGGTTGGGGATTTCGAAGGGGCCGAGGCCATCTTCGCCTCGGGCGACGCCGGGCCGCTCGGCACCGCACGGCGCGGAATTGTCGCGCAAGCTCAAGTACTTGGTCAGCTCGACCGGCAAAAGGACGCGCTCGCCCTGCTGGATCAGGGCTTCGGGCCCGACCCCGATCCGCAGGTCGCCCGCCTGCGAGAGGACCTGGCCGCCGGCCGCCCGGTCGCCTTCACGGTGGTCCGGGGAGCGCAGGACGGAATGGCCGAGGTCTACTTCAACCTCGCCGCCGCAATGCTCACCGACACGCCCGAACCCTACGCGCTCGCCTATGCGCGGCTCGCCAGCTGGATCCGGCCCGACCACATCGACGCGATCCTGCTGACCGCGCAGATCCTTGAGGCGCAGAAGCAGTATGACCTTGCGACCGAGGCCTACAACGCCGTCCCGCGCGAGGACCCGGCCTATTACGTGGCCGAACTTGGCCGGGCGGCCGAGCTGATCCTGGGCGACCGGACCGATGCCGCGATCGAGGCGCTGACGAACCTGTCGAAATCCTTCCCCGACCTGCCGCGCGTCTGGATCAGCCTCGGCGACGCGCTGCGGCGGGTGGAACGCTATGGCGAGGCGGCGAAGGCCTATGACAAGGCGATCGCGCTGTTCCCGGGCGACAGCCCGAACCAGTGGCCGGTCTACTACGCGCGCGGTATCGCCAACGAACGCGAGAACAACTGGCCCGCCGCCGAAGCCGATTTCCGCAAGGCGCTGGCGCTGTCGCCCGAACAGCCGCAGGTGCTGAACTACCTTGGCTACAGCTTTGTCGAGAAAGGCGAAAATCTGGACGAAGCGCTGGGCATGATCGAGCGGGCGGTCAAGGCCGAGCCGGATTCGGGCTACATCGTCGACAGCCTGGGCTGGGGCCTATACCGCCTTGGCCGCTATGCCGAGGCGCTGGGCCACATGGAGAAGGCGGTTGCGCTGATGCCGGTGGACAGCGTCGTCAACGACCACCTGGGCGATGTCTATTGGGCGGTGGGGCGTCGTCTGGAAGCGGAATTCCAGTGGCGCCGCGCGCTGTCCTTTGCACCCGAACCCGGCGCGGCCGCAGACGGGCAGACCGATGACGAGGCGGCCAAGGCCGCCGCGCGCATCCGGCGCAAGCTCGAGGTGGGGCTGGACACGGTGCTGAAGGAAGAAGGCGCGCCGCCGCTGTCGGTCACGGCGAATGGCGGCTGACGCCGGGCCAGCGGGTCTGCGCGAACCCACGGTCCGCGAATTCGCCCCGGCCAAGGTGAATCTGGCGCTGCATGTCACCGGTCGGCGGGCCGACGGATATCACCTGCTCGACAGCCTGGTCGCCTTTGCCGACGTGGGCGACGACGTGATCGCCGAACCGGGCAGGGGCCTTTCGCTGCAGGTCGAGGGGCCGATGGCGCCGGGACTTGCAGGCGAAGGCGACAACCTCGTCCTGCGCGCTGGGCGGTTGCTGGCGGGTCAAGGTACGCAAGGCGCGCGGCTGACGCTGGTCAAGCGCCTTCCGGTGGCCTCGGGGATCGGCGGCGGGTCGTCCGACGCTGCGGCGGCGGTCAGGGCGCTGGGGCGGCTCTGGGGCGCAACGATGCCGGATGGCGCGGCGCTGACGGCTCTGGGCGCGGATGTGCCGGTCTGCATGCGTGCGCGGGCGGCGCGGATGCGGGGGATCGGCGAGGTGATCGAGCCGGTCGCACTGCCGCCGCTGGATGCCGTGTTGGTCAACCCTGGTGTCGGGGTTCCGACGGCCGATGTGTTCCGGGCACTGGCCTCGCGGGATAATCCGGGGCTGCCCGCCCTGCCCGACTTCGCCGATGCCGGGGCGCTGGTGGCGTATCTGCGGACCTGCCGCAACGACCTCGAGGCCCCCGCGATGGCCGCCGCGCCGGTGATTGGCGAGGTTCTGGCCGCACTGCGGGGTTCAGGGGCCTTGCTGGCGCGGATGTCGGGCTCCGGTGCAACGTGCTTCGGCCTGTTTCCGGGCACAGGCGCGGCGGCCAAGGCGGCGGGGCGGATCTCGGCGGAGCGTCCGGGGTGGTGGGTGGCGGCGACGGTGCTTGGGTAGCGTCCTTCCCCTTGCCCGGTGGGGCACCGGAATGTTTCATGGTGCCAAAAGGGATTGGTCCGATGGCATTCCGGTTCGCAACACTTCTGCTGCTTTTCATGCCGTTCGGGCAGGTGGCCGGGGCACAGCAAGTGGCCACCGGCTGGGCCATTGACGATCACCCAGACCTCCTGTCGGCCAATGTCTGCGCCGCAGGAGACATGGCCACCGAAGCGTCGTGCTTCGGGGTTGCCTGCGTCGCCGGGGGGACACGCTTTGACTATGTGGTGACGGGCCCGATGGTCGGTGCGCCCCTGTCCTATCGGGCTTGGGTGATTGCCGATGGCAGGCGGCTTGCGCTGCTGACCTTCGCTCTGGACGACTTCATCGGGCTTGGCGGGCTCTATCTTGCGCAAACCGATGACGCGACGAAGACGGCCATCGGGCAGGCCTTGGCGGTGGCGCAACGGGTGGGCGTGATCCCTGACCCGCCCCTGCCGGGCCTTGCCCGCGTGGCGGACCTGCCGATGACGGGCGGCGTCGAGGTGTTGCGGCGGTTTGGGCAGATGTGTTTTGGCGCGGCGCAGGGCCAAGAGACGGGCTCAGCCGCGCCAGATGCGATGGCCCCAAAGGAACTGACCGCTGAAACGCCAGCGACGAACCCCGCCCGCTTCCCCCGGCTTGAGGAATTGTCTCGACATGACGCCGCAACCGAGGCGATGGCACGGCAGCTACTTGCGGGTGAAATCGTGAAGCAGCAAGCCTTTGACCCGACCGGACCCGCCATAGAGGTCAATGGTTACCTTCTGGCCTTCGCCGATGGGCGGCAAGTCATGATCGTCACGCTGTGTCAGCCGACGATCTTCGGTCGGACTGGCTGTGCAAGCTACTACTTCCTCGCTTCTGCGGCTGGGCAACCCTTCGTGAAGAACCCACAGGACTTTATCGGGGGAGGACCGTTCTGGCTTGACTTGCAGGACTTTGCTGGCGGGTTCCCCCGGATCGTCGGCCAACCCTTTCAGCTGAATGGCGGCTATGCGAGCGCCCCGCTCTGGCACCAGTAACGTGCCTGGCATCGGCCGTCGTTCAAGCCACCCGTTCCACCACGAAATCCGCCAGATCCACCAGCATTCCCCTGATCGGATGATCCGGGAACGCCCCGGCCGCCGCCTTGGCGCGGGCGGCCCAGGCCAGCGCCTCGGCGCGGGTGGCGTCAAGGGTGCCGTGGCGGGCCATCAGGGCCAGCGCCTCAGCCAGGTCACCGTCCCGCTGGTCACCCTTTTCGATCACGCGGGTCCAGAAGGCGCGTTCGTCAGCGTCGGCCTTCGCCACGGCGCGGATCACCGGCAGGGTCACCTTCCGTTCGCGGAAATCGTCGCCGGTATTCTTGCCGATGGCTTTCGTCGCACCGGCGTAGTCAAGCCAGTCGTCCACCATCTGGAATGCCACGCCCAGCGCGTCGCCATAATCGCGCAGCGCGGTCACAACCGCCTCGCCCGCCCCGGCGATCACGCCGCCCACCTCGCTCGCCGCGGCGAACAGGGCGGCGGTCTTGCCGCGCACGACGCGCAGGTAGGTCGCCTCGTCGGTCTTCAGGTTCTGCGCGGCGGTCAGCTGCAGAACCTCGCCTTCGGCGATGGTGGCGGCGGCATCCGACAGGATATTCAGCACCCTCAGCGAGCCCGTCTCGGTCATCAGCTGGAACGACCGCGCAAACAGATAGTCGCCGACCAGAACAGAGGACTTGTTGTCCCACAAAAGGTTCGCCGTCGGCCGGCCGCGCCGCTGGGCGCTTTCATCGACCACATCGTCGTGCAGAAGCGTCGCGGTGTGGATGAACTCGACGGTTGCAGCCAGGTTGACGTGATGCTCCCCCGCGTAGCCGCACATCCGCGCGGCGGCCAGCGTCAGCATCGGCCGCAGGCGTTTGCCCCCCGCCTCGATCAGGTGGGCGGTCACTTCCGGGATGCGGGGCGCGGCGTCCGACGCCATGCGCGCCCGGATCAGCGTGCCGACGGCGGCCATGTCCCCGGACAGCGCCGCTCCAAGCCGGTCAAGCGGATTGCGGGCGGTTTCATCAAGGCTCATCGGGGTCCGTTCCGGCTCGACAAGCCGCGGGGCCTGCCCTTAACTCGTCTCATGAAGGAAGTTCTGCGCACGACCGATCCGACGGCCATCGCCTTCGCCACCGCGCTTCTTGAGGCAGAGGGTATAGCGGCGTTTCAGTGGGACGTCCACATGAGCGTTCTGGAAGGCTCGCTGGGCATATTGCCGCGCCGGATCATGGTGGCCGACCGCGAGGCCGAGGCCGCGCGGACGGTGCTGCGCGACAACGGCATCGACGCCGGGGTCTAGCGCGCGTGTTTGTCCAGGACGACCTGACCTGCGACGGATTCCTGAGGGGGCGGGTCCGGCTGTGGCAGCCGAAGGCGGGGTTCCGGTCCTCGGTGGATGCGGTGCTTCTGGCCGCCGCCGTGCCCGCGCACGCGGGGGACAGCGCGCTTGACCTTGGCTGCGGGGCAGGGGCGGCTGCCCTGTGCCTGGCGGCGCGGGTGAACGGGGTGCGCGTCGCCGGGCTGGAGCTGCAGGCCGGCTATGCTGCGCTGGCCCGCCGGAACGCGGCCGAAAACGGCATCGCAATGGCGGTTTGGGAAGGTGACGCCGCCGCGCCGCCGCGCGACCTGCGCGGACAGGTCTTCGACCATGTGCTGACCAACCCGCCCTACTTCCGGGCGGGCGGCGGCACCGCGGCGGCCGATCCCGGCCGCGAGGCGGCCCTGCGCGAGGCGCTGCCCTTGGCCGACTGGGTCGCGGCGGCGCTGCGGCGGGTGCGGCCCGGCGGATGGCTGGTGCTGATCCAGCAGGCCGACCGGCTGGCCGAGGTGCTGGCCGCGTTGCCCGGGTTCGGGGCCGGCGCCGAGGTGCTGCCCGTTGCGCCGCGCGCCGGCCGGGCAGCGGGGCGCGTGATCCTGCGGGCGCGGAAGGGCGGGCGGGCCGCGTTCCGGCTGTTGCCGCCCTTCGTGCTGCACGCGGGCGCCGAACACCTCGCCGACGGCGAGGACCTGACCGCCGCCGCCCATGCCGTCCTGCGCGACGGCGCGGCGCTGGACTGGCCGCATGGACGGGCAACTTCCGCATGACTGCTTACGATTTGTTAGGCTTTGGCAGAAGAAACTTGCCTGCGGCGGTCTGTCCGGCGGGTTCGGCGTGACACGACTCGGCCTTTGTGATGAACTCGTGACACCGGACCCCATTGGAGGAGACGACGATGACGATGACTTCGCATCTTCAGGAACTGCGCAGGAAGCACCAGCACCTGTCCGAGGCCGTGGAAGAGGCCGAGCGGGCACCCGGGGTGGATCATCTTGCCGTGGCCGACCTGAAGAAGCAGAAACTTCGCATCAAGGAAGAAATCGCGCGGCTGTCGCCGCACTGACGTGAAAGGGGCCGACTGTCCGGCCCGAGGGCCAATGCAGTCGGCCATTTTTCGTCCGCACGGTCGGCTTACCCGGCCCGCCGTCGCCCGTAGGCCGCAAGACCGGCCCCGCCCGTGACAAGCAGGGCGGCAATGGCCAGTGTCCACGATGGTTCTGCAAGTCCCGCAAGCACCAGAACCAGCGTCGACAGAAGCGGTGCGGCATAGGACGCGACGCCAAGAAGCTGGATGTCACCCCGCTTCATCCCAATATCCCAGGTAAAGAAGGCCGCGCCCACGGGACCAAGGCCAAGTCCGGCGACGGCCAGCCAGCCCGTGACACCTTCGGGCCAGACCGTCGTTTCGATGGCCAGATGCGCCACCGCCGACAGGACCGCCGTGCCCAGGCAATAGATCGCCACGCTTTCTGACGGCACGTCTGAAAAGCGGCGCGAGGCGACCGAATACCCTGCCCAGACAAGCGCACAGGCGAACCCGAGGCCAAGTCCCAGCGGCGTCGCGCTTCCCGTGCCCTCCCGGCCCAGAACGATCAGCGCGGCACCCGCAAAGGCGACAAGCGCCCCCGTCACGGCCGGCGCGCGCAGCCGTTCGCCAGTGGCAAGGCCCGAGAACAGCACGATGAACAGCGGCCAGAGATAGGCCATCAGGCCGGTTTCCGCCGCGGGCGCCACGCGGAACGCGGTGAAATAAAGCGCATGATACCCGAACAGGCCCGCGATGCCGAAGGCATAGACGCCCGGGGGAACACGGGACAGGCGCGCAAGCCCGCCCTTCGCGGCCCAGGCCAGCCCCAGCGTGCCGCCAATGGCGAAGGTCAGGGCCGACAGAAGGAACGGCGGCACCGGGGCCGACCCGATGGTCAGCGCCGCAAGCGTCGCCCACATCAGGACGGCGGTGAAACCGATAGCGGTGGCCTTGGTTCTGTGCATCTGTCCCCTCGTCTGGCGGCGAGGGGTGCCTGCATTTGCGACGGCGCGCAAGGTGGCGAGGGTGGGGGGCTGTCTGCCCCCCACCCCCACGAGAGTGGTTTGGTCCATGCGATGGGGGCAGGTAGCGCCCCGCCTGCACCCAGTCCGTCAGGCGAAGAACTGCGCGCCGTTCGCGCTGATCGTCGAGCCGTTGATGAAGCCCGCGTCATCCGAGGCGAGGAAGGTGACGATCCGCGCGATTTCGTCGGGTTCGCCGAGGCGCCCGGCGGGGATCTGCGCGATGATCGATTCGCGCACCTTTTCGGGCACGGCCATCACCATGTCGGTGGCAATGTAGCCGGGGCAGACCGCGTTCGCCGTGATGCCCGCGCGCGCGCCTTCTTGGGCGAGCGATTTCACGATGCCCAGATCGCCCGCCTTGGTGGCGGCATAGTTCACCTGGGCGAACTGGCCCTTCTGCCCGTTGATCGAGGAGATGACGATCACCCGGCCGAACTTCCGCTCGCGCAGGCCCGGCCAGATCGGGTGGACGGTGTTGAACACGCCCGTGAGGTTCGTGTCGATGACCTGGTGCCACTGGTCGCGCGTCATCTTGTGGAAGGGCGCGTCGCGGGTGATACCCGCGTTCGCCACGATGATGTCGATGGGGCCAAGGTCGGCCTCGACCTTCGCGGCCCCGGCTGCGCAGGCATCGTAGTCGGTGACGGACCACTTGTAGGCCGGGATGCCGGTGTCCTTCGTGAAGGCGGCGGCCGCCTCGTCATTGCCCGCATAGTTGGCCGCGACCTTCACGCCCGCGGCCTTCAGCGCCACCGAAATCGCGGCACCGATGCCGCGTGTGCCCCCCGTGACCAGTGCCACCCGTGCCATGAGTCGTCCCTCCCTTGGATTCTTTGAAATATTGCTATCGGACAAGCGAAGGGCGCGCAATTATCTTGCGCGCCCCTTTTGCAGTTGCAGAAACTCAGGCGCGTTCCAGGCACATGGCAACGCCCATACCGCCGCCGATGCACAGCGTCGCCAGGCCCTTGGACGCGCCGCGCCGCTGCATCTCGAACAGCAGCGTGTTCAGGATGCGCGCTCCGCTTGCACCGATCGGGTGCCCGATGGCGATGGCCCCGCCGTTCACGTTCACCCGCGCCGGATCCCAGCCCATGTCCTTGTTCACGGCGCAGGCCTGGGCCGCGAAGGCCTCGTTCGCCTCGATCAGGTCCAGATCGGCGGCCTTCCAGCCCGCCTTCTCCAGCGCCTTGCGGCTGGCATGGATGGGGCCCACGCCCATGATCGCAGGGTCAAGCCCCGCCGTGGCATAAGAGGCGATGCGGGCGAGCGGTGTCAGGCCGCGCCGGGAAGCCTCGGCCTCGGACATCACCAGAACCGCCGCCGCGCCATCATTCAGGCCCGAGGCGTTCGCTGCCGTGACGGTGCCGTCCTTGGTGAAGGCCGGGCGCAGCTTCTGCATCGCCTCGATGGTCGCGCCGTGGCGGATGTATTCGTCCTGGTCCACGACCACGTCGCCCTTGCGGGTCTTGACCGTGAAGGGAACGATCTCGTCCTTGAACTTCCCGGCCTTCTGCGCCGCCTCGGCCTTGTTCTGGCTGGCGAGCGCGAACTGGTCCTGCTGCTCGCGGCCGATCTGCCACTGGGCGGCCACGTTCTCGGCCGTCTGGCCCATATGGTAGCCGTTGAAGGCATCCCACAGCCCGTCGCGGATCATCGAGTCGATGAAGTTCAGGTCCCCCATCTTCTGCCCCGCGCGAAGGTGGGCCACATGGGGCGACAGCGACATCGATTCCTGCCCGCCCGCCGCGACGATGGTGGCGTCGCCCAGCTGGACATGCTGCGACGCCAGCGCCACGGCGCGCAGGCCCGACCCGCAGACCTGGTTGATGCCCCAGGCGGCCGATTCCTTCGGCAGGCCTGCGTTGATATGCGCCTGGCGGGCAGGGTTCTGGCCCTGACCGGCGGAGAGGACCTGGCCGAGGATGGTCTCGCTGACTTCGGCCTTGTCGATACCGGCGCGGGCCACGACGGCCTCCAGCACGGTCGCGCCCAGGTCGTGGGCGGGGGTTGCGGCGAAGGCGCCGTTGAAACTGCCCACGGCAGTACGGGCGGCCGAGACGATCACGGTATTGGTCATGGGCTGGGTCCTTTCGGCAAAAGGCCGGGGAAGATGCCCCACCCCTATGCCGAAGGGATGACATTTTCAATGCAGGGCGGTGGACCGGGCCGATGGCTCACGCAGCTGTTCTCGCCCCAGGGGGGGCCGGGGGGGGCGCGGCGTAACGGTCAGGCCATCATGCGCATTTCGGTCGGACGCCAGGGTGGCACGATGGTCGGCGCGCCGAAGTAGTAGCCCTGCATGCAGTCGATGCCGATGTCGGCCAGGCGCTGCGCATCGGGCTGGTTCTCGACCGATTCGGCGACCGTGAACATGTCGAAGTGCCGGGCGACCGAGATCAGCGCCTGCGTCAGCACCTGATTGTCGGTGCTTCCTGCGATGCCGCGGATGAACTGGCCGTCGATCTTGATGATGTCGAAGTAAAGCTCGCGCAGATAGCGGAACGAGGTGAACCCCGCCCCGAAATCGTCCAGCGCAAAGGCGATGCCCCGGCGCTGCTGTTCGCGCATGAAGCCGCGCACCAGATCGGGCACGACGATGGCCGAACTTTCGGTGATCTCCAGAATCAGCCGCTCCCCCGCGCCCGGACAGCGCTCAAGCCCGGCGCGAAGCGTCCGCATCCAGTCGGGGTATCCGATGGACCGCGCCGACATGTTCACCGACAGGCGCAGCGAAGGTTCCTCGGCCAGGCAGTCAAGGCCCATCTCCAGGGCCAGGCAGTCGATCTTGCGGCCGGTTTCGGTGGTTTCGACGGCATCGATGAAATCGCGCGCGGGGATGATGCGGCCGGTCGTGTCGATCAGCCGGATCAGGCCCTCATAGAACCCCACGCGGTCGGTCCGCCCCGCCTCGACCACGGGCTGAAAGGCCAGCAGCACGTTCGAGGTTTCGACCGCGCGGTGCACCATCGACATGGTGTCGCGGCGGTTCAGCGCCATCGTCACGTCCAGCGGGCTGGCGAATTCGGGGTCTATCGGTGGTCTTCTCCCGTCGAGAGCCGTGGGTCGCATGCCTGTCGCCTCGCTGCGTTGTCTGGGACAAAATCGCGCCAAGGCGCTAACAGATGGTGAACATCCGCAGGGCGAAGGGGGTTGGATTGGCAGACATCGTGAACGAAGGCGGGCGCTGCCCGTGGTGCGGCACCGATCCCCTCTACGTCGCCTACCACGACCACGAATGGGGCGTGCCCGAACGCGACCCGCGCGCCTTGTGGGAAAAGCTCGTGCTGGACGGGTTCCAGGCGGGGCTTGCCTGGATCACCATCCTGCGCAAGCGCGAGGGGTTCCGGGCGGCCTTCGCGGGGTTCCGCCCCGAGGTGATCGCAAGCTGGGGCGAGGCGGAGATCGAACGCCTGCTTTCCGACCCCGGCATCGTGCGGCACCGGGGCAAGATCGAGGCCACCATCGGCAACGCACAGGCCTATCTGAAGATCGCCGGGGGCGAGGGCTTCGACCACTTCCTGTGGAAGCGGGTGGACGGGCGGCCTTTGCAGAACCGCCACGCCGTGCCGGGGACGATCCCGGCCTCGACGCCGCTGAGCGAGGCGATCTCGAAGGACCTCGGGCGCGCCGGGTTCCGTTTCGTGGGGCCGACCATCGTCTATGCGTTCATGCAGGCCGTGGGGATGGTGAACGACCACCTGGTCGGGTGCCCGGCGCATGAGAGGGTACGGGCGATGGGGTGAGGGGGGACTAGCCTGACTCCCCTTCGCACAGCCATACACGCTCGCGCCATCCACCAGCCCAAGCGGGTCGGCCTGCATCTACCGCTCCGTCGCCGGATAATGGTCGCGCATCCAGTTCTGGTACAGCCTGTTCGCCGAGTAATCGCTCCACCGGAACGATCCCCGATCCGGCTCACCCGCCTGGAACCACCGCCCGTGGAGTGAGGCGCGCCCTGAAAACAGTCGCGTGGACTGCTTTCAGCGACGGACGGGCAAAGTCCAAAACGGTGATGGGGGTGCCGATGGTGACAGCCTAGTATCGTTTGCCCGGGTATCGTCGATTGAAATCCAACCCCGCCAGGATGAGAAAGACGAGAGAAACGAGTGCCTGAGGCCGAACATCGATCAATCCAAAACACACGCGAGTAAACTCGATAAGACCCAATAGCGCCCCTATCGCCAGACATGCCGCGCAGAAAAACAACCATCTCCGCTGCTGGCCGAGTCTCGGAGCGACGAAGAGTATCAGCGCATACAGAACCACCGGTGGCGTCAGAAGGATCAACATCGCAGCGATCTCAGGCCACAAGGGCGGCATCGCGGGCACCACGGCAGGCATTTCAGACGACCCCGCTTAACCCTACCCCTTCACCGCCCTGAGCAGCGCCAGCGCCTCGGCCCCGTCCCAGGCCGCGCCGCCGGTCAGGCGGCCGATCTCTTGCCCGTCGGCGTCGATCAGAACCGTTACGGGCAGCCCCAGCACGCCCATCTGGCGCGCCAGTTCCTGCCTCGGGTCGTTATAGCGGGGCAGGTGCTGGACACCCGTCTCCTCAAAGAACCGGTCGATGGCGGCGGGGGCGTTGCGGCCGGTGGCGATGGTGATGACGGCGAAGCGGTCGTCGCCCAAAGCCGCCTGAAGGCGGTCGAGCGCGGGCATCTCTTCGCGGCAGGGGGCGCACCAGGTGGCCCAGAAGTTCACGACAACGACCTGGCCCTTCCAGTCGGCCAGCCGGTGTTCGGCCCCGTCGGGGCCGTGAAAGGCCACATCCGGCAGGGGCGCGGGCGCGTCCGTCAGGACCAGCTTTTCCATGTCGCCCTTGCGCAACCCATCCAGAGTTGCGTGGTCGGGCGCGGCAAGGGCGGCGTTTGCGGTCAGGGTCAGGGCCGTGTAGAGCACGGCGGAACGAAGGAACGCCATTCAGCCTCCGAGAGCGACATGACCGACCAACCCGCCAAGCCGTCCCCGCAGGCCAACGCCATGTGGGGCGGGCGCTTTGCCGCCGGGCCGGACGCGATCATGACGGCGATCAATGCCTCGATCGGGTTCGACCGGCGGCTTTACGCCCAGGACATACGGGGCAGCCGGGCCCATGCCGCGATGCTGGCGGCGGTGGGCATCCTGACGGATAGCGATGCGGATGCCATCGGGAAAGGGCTGCTCACGGTCTTGTCAGAGATCGAAGGGGGGACGTTCGCGTTCAGCGAGGCCCTGGAGGACATCCACCTGAACGTGGAATCCCGCCTGACCGAGATCATCGGCGAGGCGGGCAAACGGCTGCATACGGGGCGCAGCCGCAACGACCAGGTGGCGACCGACTTCCGGCTTTGGGTGCGCGACCAGTGCGATGCGGCCATTCAGGGTGTGAAAGCCTTGCAGCTGGCACTCTTGGCCCAGGCCGAGGCGGGGGCCGACTGGGTGATGCCGGGCTTCACGCACCTTCAGACCGCGCAGCCGGTGACCTGGGGCCACCACATGCTGGCCTATGTCGAGATGCTGGGGCGTGACGCGGGGCGGTTTGACGATGCCCGCGCGCGGATGAACGAAAGCCCGCTGGGGGCCGCGGCCTTGGCGGGGACGTCCTTCCCCATCGACCGGCACATGACGGCGAAGGAACTGGGTTTCGACCGGCCGATGGCCAACAGCCTGGATGCCGTCAGCGACCGCGACTTCGCGCTGGAGTTTCTGAGCGCGGCGGCGATCTGCGCCACGCACCTGAGCCGCTTTGCCGAAGAACTGGTGATCTGGTCCTCGGCCCAGTTCCGCTTTGTGCGCCTGTCGGACCGGTTCACCACTGGGTCCTCAATCATGCCCCAGAAGAAGAACCCCGACGCGGCGGAGCTGATCCGGGCCAAGATCGGGCGCATCCTTGGGGCGACGGTTGCGCTGTTCACCGTGATGAAGGGCCTGCCGCTCGCGTATTCCAAGGACATGCAGGAAGACAAGGAACAGGTCTTCGACGCCGCCGACACGCTGATGCTGGCGCTCGCCGCGATGGAGGGCATGGCCCGCGACATGACCGCCAACCGCGAGGCGCTGGAAAAGGCCGCCGCCTCGGGCTTCTCGACGGCGACCGACCTGGCCGACTGGCTGGTCCGCGCCGCCGGTCTGCCCTTCCGCGAGGCGCATCATGTGACGGGGACGCTGGTTGCCCTGGCCGAAAAGAAGGGTTGCGACCTGCCCGACCTGACGCTGGCCGAGCTGCAATCCGCGCATCCCGCGATCACGCAGGAAATCTACAGCGTCCTCGGGGTTCACAACTCGGTCGCCTCGCGCCAAAGCTATGGCGGCACGGCCCCCTCGCGGGTCCGCGAACAGGTTGCGCGGTGGAAGGAACGGCTGGCGTGAGGGTTCTGGCGGTCATCGCGGCGCTGGCGGGATTGGCGGGGTGTTCGGACCCGTCGGTGGGGGCGGGGCTGCGGCTGTCGCCCTCGGGCCTCAGCGTGGTGCCCACGCTGGGCGCGCGTATCGGCGGGGTCGGGGTCTCGGTCTCGCCCTAGCCGCTTCTGCGGCGCACCCGGCCGGGCTGATTGCGGGCCAAGCCAGCGAAACGCCTTTGGCCTTCTGGCCCGTGCCCGTGTAGCCTTGCGCCGCGCGAACCCCTGGAGCGGCCCCTTGCCACCCGATACCCCCCAAGCGACCAGTGACGGCCCCGTGTCCCAGGCCGCCCGCGCCCGCGAATCGGCACTGCGCGCCGTGCTCGACCTTATCAGCCGAAGCCGCGATGACGGACAGCCGGTGTTCCGGATGATCCTGAAAAGCGCGCTGCACCTGTGCGAGGCGACGGTTGCCGAGCTGTTTCTGGCCACCGAAGACCGCGTCGCGGTCGACCTGGTCGAGGTAGCAAGCCTGACCGACCGCCCGCCCCAGGTCGACAGCCACCGTCGGCTGTTCACCGACACCGGGTCGAAACTGATCGAGGCGGTCGTGACCGGCCGGGTCGTGCATCTGGACGATGTCACCGATACCGACCGCTATCGCAACGGCGGTCCCGCGTATCGCCGGGCCCTGGCCGGGCAGCGCACCACCCTTCTGGTGCCGCTTCTGAGCGCGCGTGGCGTCATTGGCGCGCTCTGCCTCTGGCGCTCCGAGGTCAAACCCTTCACCGCCGACGAAATCGCGCTGGTCGAAACCTTTGCCGCCCAGGCCGTCATCGCCATCGAGAACGCGCAGCACTTCCGCGAACTGCAAACCCGGCTCAAGCGTGAGGCGGCGACGCGTGAGGTGCTCGAGGTCATCAGCCGGTCGCGCGACGACGACGCGCCGGTGTTCGATCTCCTCGTGAAAAGCGCGCAGGCCCTATGCGATGCCCCCATCTCGGCGCTGATCCTTGTCGATCCGGTCCGGAACACGCTCAGCCTGGCCGCCCACTGCGGCTACTCCGAAACCGCGGTCGCGCTCTTTGCGTCCGGGGCGATGCGGCTTGACGCAGAGCATTCCTATGCCGCGAAAGCCATCGTCGAACGCACCATGATCAACCTTCCGGACCTCGCCGAAAGCGAGCTCTACCGGGCGGGCAGTCCGATCGTACGGACGATGGTTGACGAGGTCGGCATCCGCAGCGTGATGTTCGTTCCCCTGATGTCGGGGGGCGAGGCCATCGGGAACTTCTCGCTGCTGCGCTTCGACAACCGCCCGTTCGCGGACAAACATGTGGAACTGGTCCGGACCTTCGCGGCCCAGGCCGTCATCGCCATCGAAAACGTGCGGCAGTTCCGCGAGCTGAAAGACTCGCTCGAACATCAGGAGGCGACCTCCGACATCCTCAGGGTCATCAGCCAGAGCCGCGAGGACGAAACTCGGGTCTTTGACCTGATTCTCGAAAAGGCGGCCGTCCTGTGCGATGCCGATCAGGGCGGCCTCGTGATCGTCAACGAGGCCCGCACCCACATCCGTCTGATGGCGGACTGGGGACATGACCGCACGGCATGGCAACCGGGCACCGAATTTTCGCTCGACCTGCCCCTGCCCATCATGGCGACGATACGCACAGCGGAAGTGGTTCATATCGAGGACTATTCCCAGTCCGATGCCTACAAGGACCGCGACCCGATTGCCGTCCGCATGGTCGAAACCGAAGGCCACCGGACGCGGCTGATCGTTCCGCTTCTGCAGAACGGCATCGCCATCGGGGGCATTTCGCTAAGCCGCCGGGAGGTTCGGTCCTTCACCCCCGACGAAATCGCACTGGTCCAAACCTTCGCCGCCCAGGCCGTCATCGCCATCGAGAACGTGCGGCAGTTCCGCGAGCTTCAGGCGCGGCTGGCGCGCGAGGCGGCGACGCGGGAAATCCTCGAGGTCATCAGCGCCAGTCGCGATGACGAAACCCCCGTGTTCGACGCGATCCTCAGGAATGCGGTGCGCCTGTGCAATTCGCGGCTGGCCGGATTGAACCTCGGGCGGCGCGGCGACAGCCACATCCGGCTCGCCGCGACCGTGGGGTGGAGCGCCGAAGCCGCTGCCGCCTACGTGACATCCCCGCTGCCGATGGACGGGGACGTGTCCTTTATCGCGCGCTCGATCCTCGACAAGGAACTCATCCACATCCCCGACATGCAGCGGTCGGAACTCTACCTTCGTGGAACCGGCCCCGCGCTGGCGATCGCATCGGTTGGCGTCCGGGCGATGCTGATCGTGCCGCTTGTCCTTGGCGATCAGGCCATCGGCGCGATCTCGCTGCACCGGCTTGAAGCCGAGCCCTTCACGCCCGCCCAGATCGATCTGGTGCAATCCTTCGCCGCCCAGGCCGTCATCGCCATCGAGAACGTCCGCCAGTTCAAGGCGCTTGAGGCGCTGAACGCTGAACTGGGCGACCGCGTGCAGGACCAGGTGGGCGAGATCGAGCGGATGGGGCGGCTGAAGCGGTTCCTGCCGTCGGCGGTGGCCGACGCGGTGGTGTCCTCGGGGTCCGAGAAGATGCTGAAAAGCCACCGCGCGCTGCTGGGCGTGCTGTTCGCCGACATTCGCGGCTTCACCGCCTTCTGCGAAACGGCGGAACCCGAAGAGACCATCGAGGTCCTGCAGACCTACCACGAGGAAATGGGCCGCCTGATCGAGGCGCACCACGCGGGCGTCGATCACCGCATGGGCGACGGCATCATGGTCCTGTTCAACGATCCGCTGCCCTGCGACGACCCGGCCGGCGCGGCGGTTGGCCTTGCCGTCGCGATGCGGGCGCGCATGGCCGAACTCTGCGCAAAGTGGAAGAAGATGGGCTACCGCCTGGGCTTTGGTGTCGGCATCTCGCTTGGCTATGCCACGGTGGGCATGGTGGGCGCGGGTGGACGCCACGACTACACCGCGTCGGGCACCGCCGTGAACCTCGCCGCGCGCCTCTGCGACGAGGCGGCGGACGGCGAGATCCTGCTCAGCCCCCGCGCCGCCATTGCCGTGGAGGGCGTCTGGTCCGTCGAATCGCGGGGCGCGCGCAGCCTGAAGGGCATCCGCGAGCCGGTGGAGATGTTCGGGGTGACAGGCGCGGCCGGGTGAGGCGCGGACGAATTGACAAACTTTGCCAAGATGGGCACCTTCCCCGTATGGCGACCATGAACATCTCGCTCCCCGATCAACTCAAGGCCTTCGCCGAGGAACAGGCGAAGGGCGGGCGCTTTGCCAATGTCAGCGACTATATGCGCGACCTGATCCGGCGGGATCAGGACAAGGCCCGGGCCATCGCGGAACTGCAGGCGCTGGTGGATGAGGCGGTCGCAAGCGGGCCGGCAGGGCCGATGGACTGGGACGCATTCTTCGCCCGGAAGAACGCCGGTTGAACCGCGACGTTACGTTCTCGCACCGGGCCAAGCTCGACCTTGACCATATCTGGGACTTCACCTGTCAGCGATGGTCGCGGACGCAGGCGAATGACTACCTTCAGGGAATTCGTGCGGTACTCGACACACTTGCCGCGCAGCCGGAGTTGGGTCCGCTGCGAAAGGAACTGACGCCAAGTCTGCGCGCATTCCCGCACAAGTCGCACCTTATCCTGTATGAAGATCAGGAAGGCGGAATCTATGTGTTCCGCATTGTGCACAGTCGGTCGGACTGGCTTTCCGATTTCACTGACTGAACGAGTCTGAAATGTCGAACTTTGACCACTCGAGGGCCAGCCTGCGCATCATGGGCGATACGCTCGACCCGGATTGGGTTACGGCACAACTTGGGATTGCCCCGACGGAAAGTTTCCGCAAGGGCGATGTCAGGATCGGCAAGAGCACCGGCAACCAGATGATCCGGCGGACAAGCGGTTGGTACCTGACCGCCCCGAACGCAACGCCCGAGGACCTGAACGGACAGATCAGGTCAATCCTTTCCGAAACACCCGACGACCCTGATCTTTGGCAGAATCTGAACCAGCGATTTCAAGCAGAGCTGTTCTGCGGGTTGTTCATGGCGACATGGAATGACGGCATCACGCTCGCGCCGGACGTTCTGCTGATGGCGGGCCGTCGAGGGTTGGCGATCGGACTCGACGTATACAGATCGGACGACGAGGACACTACCGCTGCATCCTGAATCGCTCAGCGCAGATGTTGATGCACCCACCGACGTGTGGACCGCTCCACCCACCCCCTACCTCTCGTTCGCCCCCTTCCCCGCCAGAATCGCCGGTCGCAGCCGCGCGATCCGGGCGGCCCGCGTGGCGGGGACTTGGCTCGACGACAGCGCGATCACGTAACTGCGCTGCCGCCCCGGGGTCAGGGCGTGGAACGCCTCGGCCATCTCGGGGTCGGCGTCCAGCGCGTCGGTCAGGTCCGCGGGCAACTCCACCGCGCCCGGCTCTTTCGGCGGCAGGCGGCCCTCCTCGGCGTAGGCCATCGCCTCGGCCAGGTATGCCGCGATCACGGGTTCCAGCGCCGCCACGCGTCCCGCATCGCGGAAGACGATGGAATCGGGGTGCCGCGTGTTCGGCCCCTGCCGCTCCAGCACCCCCGCAGGGTCGGTCATCAGGGCAGCGTTGAAGAAGTTCAGCCGAACGTCGGACCGTAGCGCCCCGATCAGCGCCACGTTCCGACCCGCATGCATGTAGCAGGGATGCCCCCACTTCACCGTCTCGGCCAGGCCCGCGCCCAGGCAGATGCGGCGCAACCCGGCCAGCGCCCCGGCCCACAGCCGGGCCGAGCAATCCGGCGTTGCAAAGCGCTCACACCGGCCGCAGCCCTTGGCGAAGAAGTCCTCGATGTCGGTGATCATGCTGGCAGGTGCCCGGCTGGTGCCTGCGAAACACTTCCCGTCGAAGGACACGATGTCAACAACGGCCAAAACGGAAACGCCCGCACCTTTCGGCACGGGCGCTCGCAAATCCCGAAGCCGAACGCCTTACCGCCGCAGGCCCAACCGCTCGATCAGCGTGTTGTACCGCGCCTCGTCCTTGGCCTTGAGGTAGTCCAGAAGCTTCCGGCGCTGCGCGACAAGCTTCAAAAGGCCCCGGCGCGAATGGTTGTCCTTCACGTGGGTCTTGAAGTGCTCGGTCAGCGTGGCGATGCGGCTGGACAGGATCGCGACCTGAACCTCGGGCGAGCCGGTGTCACCCGCCTTGGTCGCGTAGTCCTTCATCAGCCGCGTTTTCTCTTCGACGGTGATCGACATCGGGGTTCTCCTTCGTCAGGTGTGGGACGGCGCAAGCCGGGATGTCGTCCAGCAAGGCCCTTGAACATCCCCCGCAGGGGATGCGTGCCTATAGGGGGAATCGGACCGCTTGGGAAGGGGTCTTGGCTCAGCCCCAGGTCGGATGGAACTTGCCCGCGGGCGACAGCGTGAAGATCTCGCAGCCCGTGGCCGTCACGCCCACCGAATGCTCGAACTGGGCCGACAGGCTCTTGTCCCGCGTCACCGCCGTCCAGTCGTCGGCCAGCACCTTCGTTTCCGGGCGGCCAAGGTTCACCATCGGCTCGATGGTGAAGAACATGCCCTCTTCCAGAACCGGCGTCCGGTCCTCTGCCGCGCCGCCCAGCTTGTTGACCTTGCGCCCGAAGGCGTCGGTGCGAAACGCGGCATAGTGCAGAACGTTCGGCGGCGCATGGAACACCCGGCCCAGCCCGTGCCCGCAGAAATCGCGCACCACGCTCATCCGCTGCGCCTCGACGTAGGTCTGGATCGCGTGCCCGATGTCGCCAAAGGTGTTGCCGGGGCGGACCTCGGCGATGCCCTTCATCAGCGCGTCATGCGTCACGTCGATCAGCCGCGCGGCCTTGCGCGGAACCTCTCCCGCCACGTACATGCGGCTGGTGTCGCCGTACCAGCCATCGACGATGACGGTCACATCGATGTTCAGGATATCGCCGTCCTTCAGCGTCTTCGGCCCCGGAATGCCGTGGCAGACGACGTGGTTCACGCTGATGCAGGACGCGTGCTGATAACCGCGATACCCGATGGTGGCCGATATGGCCCCCGCCGCGCGCACGCGTTCGCGGATGAAGTCGTCCAGCGCCTCGGTCGCTACGCCGGGGCCGACCAGCGGGGCCACCTCGTCCAGGATTTCCGCCGCAAGCCGCCCGGCCGCGCGCATGCCGGCAAAGTCATCCGCCTCATAGATGCGGATGCCGTCCTTGGTCATACGGCCGCGGGGTTCGTCCACGGGGCGGGGTCCTTCATCGCGTTCCGGTTCGAAACTGCCCGCCTAGATAGTGGCAGATTGCGGCCTTGGCCAGTCCCGCGGGCCTTTCCGGGGCGGGGGCGGGCAACTATACCCGGACCTGTGCCAAGGACAGGAGGTTTCCCGTGCCGAACCCCACCGCTGCCATCCTGATCGTCGGCGACGAGATCCTGTCGGGCCGCACGCGCGATGCGAACGCGCATTTCCTGGCCGGAGAGCTCACGCGCATCGGCATCGACCTGCGTGAAATCCGCGTGGTCGCGGATGTGCATGACGGCATCGTTGCGGCGGTGAACGCGCTTCGTGCGGTTTTCGATCATGTCTTCACCTCGGGCGGCATCGGCCCCACGCATGACGACATCACCGCCGACGCGGTGGCCGCCGCCTTCGGCCTGACCCTCTCGGTGCGCGACGACGCCCGCAGGGTCCTGGCGGCCCATTACGCCCGGCAGGGGATGGAGTTCAACGCCGCGCGCCAGCGCATGGCCCGCATCCCCGAAGGCGCAATCCTGATCGACAACCCCATTTCCGCCGCGCCCGGCTTTTCGCTGGGGAACGTCCACGTCATGGCCGGCGTGCCGAACATCTTCCAGGCGATGGTCGCCTCGCTTCTGCCGCGCCTCACCGGGGGCGATCCGGTGCTCAGTCAGACACTGCGCGTCGAACTGGGCGAAGGCGTGATCGCCGAACCGCTGGGGGCGCTGGCGGCCGAGTTTTCCGACCTCAGCTTCGGGTCCTACCCCTTCGTGCAGAACGGGGCCTTCGGGTCGAACCTTGTGGTGCGCGGCACCGACCCGCAGCGGCTCGATCAGGCGATGGTGCGGCTGGCCGCGCTGTTTCCGGGCAAGCCTGCATGAATCCGCTTTTCGCGGTTGTCGATGGCACCTGGCCCGCCGCCGCCCTGCACCGGGCGGGGCCGTGGCTGATCCGTGAAGGCGCGGGCGGGGGGCAGCGGGTGTCGGCCGCGACGGCCGAGGGCGCGTGGTCGCCCGCCGACATCCCCCTGGCCGAGGCGGCGCAGCGCGCCCTTGGCCAGCCGCCCCTGTTCCTCGTCCGCGACGGCGAAGAGGCACTCGACCAGGCCCTCGCCACGCGCGGCTACCGCATTCATGACCCGGTCTTCTTCCGCGCCGCCGCCGTCACCGACCTCGCTGCTCCCGTCCCGCCACTGGCCGCGTTCCCGCATTGGCCGCCCCTTGCCATTGCCGAAACCCTCTGGGCCGACGGTGGCATCGGTCCCGCACGGGTCGCGGTCATGCACCGCGCGCCCGGCCCGAAAACCGCGATCCTGGCGCGCACCGCCGACCGCCCGTCGGGCATCGCCTATGCCGCGATCCACGGGACGGACGCGATGGTTCACGCGCTGCACGTCAGCCCCGGCTTCCGTCGGCAGGGTTCCGCCGTCAACATCATGCGTGCCGCGGCAAACTGGGCGCAAGATCATGGCGCGACACGCATTTCCGTCGCGGTGACGCAAGGCAATGCCGCGGCGAACGCGCTCTATGCTTCCCTAAACATGCCGATTGTGGGACAGTATCACTATCGTCTGGAATGAGCCCGAGAAGAGGCTGAGAGCAGGTGACGACCGATACGCCCCGCCGCCGGTTTCCGGTGACTGCCCGCTTGGCGGCAGCCATCTGGTGCGCCCTTGCACCCGCGTCACCGGGTCACGCGCAGGTGCTCGGCCTGCCTGCGGGGGCTGTCCAGACAGCGACGACCGTCGATCCGATGGGCAGCGACAGCATCGCCATCGGCCCCTGGGTCGACGGCGCGGCGCAGGTCACCGACGCCGAAGGCGCAATCGACCGGACGGCCTGGCGCATCGACGGCACACCCGCGACGACGCTTGAAATCCTGGAACCGCTGCGGGCCGACCTCAGGGCGCAGGGGTTCCGGATCCTCTTCGAATGCGAAACCGACCGCTGCGGCGGGTTCGATTTCCGCTATGGCCTGACCGTGCTGCCCGAACCCGACATGCACGTCGACCTTGGCGATTTCCGCTATCTGGCCGCCGAACGCCCGGCGGCGGGCGGCACCGAATACGCGATGCTTCTGGTCAGCCGTTCGGCCCGGGCGGGTTTCGTGCAGCTGACCGGCGTCGATCCCTCGCGCCCGCCGCCTGCCCAGGCCGCCCTGTCAACGAAGTCGCCCGATCCTGCCATCGCGGGGCTTGACCCCATCCCAGCCGCGCCCGCGCCCGTCTCCGGCTCCGTCCCTGGCTCCGTCCCTGGCTCCGTCCCTCCCCCCGACCAGCTGGCCGCCCTGATCGAGACCGAAGGCAAGGTCGCGCTCGATGATCTTGTCTTCGCCAGCGGCTCGGCCGACCTGGGCGACGAAGACTTCCCCTCGCTCGCCTCGGTCGCGGCCTACCTGGCCGCCAATCCCGACCGGCGCATCACGCTTGTCGGCCACACCGACGCCGTGGGCGACCTGGCCGCGAACATCGCCCTGTCGAAGAAACGCGCGCAGTCCGTGATGGCCCGCCTGATCGACCGCTACGGCGTGCCCGCGGCCCAGGTGGATGCCCAGGGCGCCGGGTTCCTGTCGCCCCGCGCGTCGAACCTGACAGACCAGGGCCGCACCGAAAACAGACGGGTCGAGGCGATGCTCGCCTCGACCCGCTGATCTCCAACACACCCGAAAAGGGTCAAACCATCATTCCTGCCGTTCCCGGCGGGCGGGGCCTTACCAGTTGTCCGGCCCCTTGTCCGAGAACGCCTGCGCCAGAAAGTCGATGAAGGCGCGCACCTTGGGCTGGGTGAAGCGGCCCGGCGGATAGACCGCGTAGATGCCCAGCGTCTCGATCGGCAGGTCGGGGATCGCTTCCTCGACCATGCCCTGCTTCATCGCGTCGGCGTACAGGAACGACGGCAGGTAGGCGATGCCAAGGCCCGAGATCGCGGCGTTCAGCAGCGACTGCCCGTCGTTCACCGTCAGCCATCCCGCCGTGCGAACCTGCCGCTTTTCACCCGACGGCGCGGTGATCTTCCACACGTTGCCCGAGGCCTGGTTGGAATAGTGCAACAGCTTGTGCTCGTTCAGGTCGTCGATCTTCTGCGGCCGCCCGAACTTCTGGAAGTAGGCGGGCGATCCGATCATCCGCTTGGCGGTTTCCGTCAGCTTCCGGGCCCGCAGCGTGCTGTCTTCCAGCTCGCCCACCCGGATCGCCATGTCGAAGCCTTCCGAGATCAGCTCGACGTAGCGGTTGTTCAGAACCATATTCACCGTGATGTCGGGATATTCCAGCAGGAAATCCCCCAGGATCGGCGACAGAAGGTTCACGCCGAAGTCGGTCGCCACGCTGATCCGCAGCAGGCCGGACGGCGCGGATTGCATCGACGTGACCAGCGCATCCGCTTCGCCCGCGTCATTCAGCACCCGCCGCGCCCGGTCGTAATAGGCCAGCCCGATTTCCGTCGGCGACACGCGGCGTGTCGTCCGGTTCAGAAGCCGCGCGCCCAACCGGGCCTCAAGCGCGCTAACGTGTTTCGAAACGGCGGATTTGGAAATCCCCATCTTCTTGGCAGCGTCGGTGAACCCCCCCTGGTCCACTACAGTGGCGAACGCTTCCATCTCCGTCAGTCGGTCCATTGTGCACCCGTCTAGAACATTGCCCGCCGTGGTCTGGTATCGGCGTCAAATCGGGCAAGAATGCGGAGGGTCCCCGACAAGACTAGGGTATTGTGTTGGATCGATGGTGGCATTTCCCGCAGAGTGTCGCCAAGTCGGGAACACCCGCGCCGGTTGTGGCTCTTGCCGGCCCCCGCGCCACCTCTCGCGCCGGGCCGCCCGCCGAAGCGCCAGCCCATACGGGCCAACCGTGCGGTCGCGCGCTCCCCGCGCGAGGGGGGTGGAATCTGTTATAAAAATCAACAGGTTGCAGGGTGCCGTCTCAGCCCTGGCCGTCGATGCAATGGCGGCGGAACGCCTTCTTCAAAAGGTCAAGCTCGGCCCGCAGCAGGTCCACTTCGGCGCGGATGTCGTCCTCCAGCGGCACGCCCGTGACGATGGTGAAATGCGCCAGCCGCTCGCCCGTGCCGCCGTCGCGCACCACAAACGTCTGCACCCCGTCCGACAGCAGTTCGGCGGGGATCGGCGCATCGACTGTCCAGCGCCCGGCCTCGCCCGCCGCGGGCGTCACCGCGACCGAGTCGAGCGGCCGGTCCAGATGCACGACCTCGACCGTCGGCGGCGCGTCGCCCGCGCCCTCGATCAGCCCCGTCCAGCGCCCGGCCCGGATGCGCGACTGCAGGATGCGCATTCAGACCTCGGCGCGCGGGCGACGGCTCAGCGTCACGTCGCGCAGGGTGATCTGGTTGAACTGCGGCCCCTCGAAGATCAGGTCGATCCAGGCCTTCTCGACGCGTTTTTCGTTCATCTTCGTATAGGCCAGGTCGAACTCCGCTGTCGCAGGCCCCGAGGTTGCCGGAATCTCGCGGACGATCTGGTCGCTGTTCGGCCCGTGGCGCACGTTCAGCCGGGCAAAGATCTCGATCGGCCGCTCGGTCTCGATCACCGCGTCCAGGCGCACGACATGGCGCAGCTTCAGCGTCTGGGCCGCGTCCTCGGGCAGATCGATCACCAGCGACAGGAAGGATCCGTCAAACAGGAACACGTCCATCCGGCAGCCGAACGGGGCAAGGTCATCCTCACGCTGGTTGCGCACCTGGCGCAGGGTCAGCTCGGATGTCTTGCAGTCGTGGAACACCGTCACGCTGTCGCCGAAACCGGTCCGGTTGCCGACGGCGGCCAGCCCGGCGGGGCGCACCGGGCCCGACCACAGGGCAGGGCGCCAGATCCAGTCGGCATGCAGCGGCCTTTTCAGCGCAGGGCCGGGCTGCGCCGCCACGGCCAGCCGCGCGTCGGCGACATGCAAAAGCCGGTCAACCTCGCGCCGCACCTGCCGCGCCCGGCCTCGCACCGATTTCAACGCGCCAATGTCCAGACGGTCCGCCTCGGCCGCGGCCTGCGCCCAACGCCGCAGAGCCCGGCGCTCGGACAGGGAATCGAAGAATGTGGTCAGCCTGCCCGCCATTCCGGCCTTCTTCTTGCGCCCGCGCCTTTGGTGCCGCCCGGCCCCGCCGTGCTACCCCGGACCTGTACTTTAGGACAAGTCCCCGGACCTGTCAGCACCGCTTCAGGTCGAACCGTTCAGACGACGCACACGCAGCACGAATGCATCCAGCAGTCGGCGCTTGGCGTCCGACGCGATGGGCTGGTCGGACCGTCCCAGCACCGACAGCGTCACGATCCGGCCCTTCACCGTCATCACCGCCCGCCAGTATTCCGGCTCGACCGCCACGCCCTTCATGGGCGAGCGGTCGCGGGCGCGGAGATACAGCACATCGCCAGCCCGCGCCGTCCCCACCACCTCGACCGTCGCTGCCTTGCCGGACCGGCTCAGGGCCTGCCGCCCGGCGGGCGAGCGGAAGAACCGCTCCATCTCGGGCAGGATCACCGCCATCGGCTCGCCATTGGCAAGGGTCCGCACCAGGACCGACGCGGTCAGCACGGCCCCCTTGGCCGTGCCGTCCCGGATCGCGTCGCACTGCGCCAGCATCACGAAGGCGCTGGCCCCGGTATCGCGGCTGGCGTCCCGGTCGGCGCAATAGCCCTGCGGTCCCGCGATGCGGACCTTGCCGGTTGTCACAGTCAGGTTGGCGACCGCGTCCTCGGCCCCGACGGCGCCCGCCACCCCGGCCAGCGCAGCCACAAGGGCCAGCAGGCGCGCGCCGCGCCTACTGGTCCATGTAGACATGCCGCTCGGCCTTGGCGCCCGGATGCGTCACCGCCCCCCAGCGCGCCCCGCCGCACATCTTGGCGAACTTCCACACCGCGCCCGTGGCATAGGCCGTCTCGCGCGGGCCCTTCCACGCAGCCTTGCGGCTCGCCAGTTCGGCATCCGACAGCGCCACCGACAACTCGCCCGTCAGCGCGTTGATCGTGATGACGTCGCCATTGCGCAGCAGCGCAATCGGCCCGCCATGCGCCGCCTCAGGCCCCACATGCCCCACGCAGAACCCGCGCGTCGCTCCGCTGAACCGCCCGTCGGTGATCAGCGCGACCTTCTTGCCCATCCCCTGACCCGACAGGGCCGCGGTGGTCGCCAGCATCTCGCGCATCCCCGGCCCCCCCGCGGGGCCTTCGTTGCGGATGACGATCACCTCGCCCTCGCGATACTCCCGCGCCTTCACCGCCGCGAAGGCGTCCTCCTCACACTCGAACACGCGCGCAGGCCCCGTGAACACCTGTTCCGCCTCGCTCATCCCGGCCACCTTCACGATGGCCCCGTCCGGGCAGATGTTGCCCTTCAGGCCCACCACGCCCCCGGTCTTGGTCATCGGCGTGGCGACCGGATGGATGACGCGCCCGTCCGGCTCGCCCCGGATCTCCTCCAGGCTCTCGCCCAGCGTCTTGCCGCTCGCCGTCATGCAATCCAGATGCAGCAACCCCGCTTTCGCCAGTTCCTTCATCACCACCGGTACCCCGCCGACCTCGTACAGGTCCTTCGCCACATACTCGCCACCGGGCCGCAGGTTCACGAAATACGGCGTGTCGCGCATGATGTCGGCCACGTCGAACAGGTCGAAGTCCAGCCCCGCCTCGTTCGCGATGGCGGGCAGGTGCAGCGCCGCGTTCGTGCTGCCCCCCGTGCAGGCCACCACGCGGGCGGCGTTCTCCAGCGATTTCAGCGTCACCACATCCCGCGCCCGGATGTTCCGCTCGATCAGCGTCATCACCGCCACACCCGACGCCTCGCCATACTGGTCGCGGCTTTCGTAAGGAGCAGGCGCTCCACTGGAATTCAGCAGCGCCAACCCGATCGCCTCGCTGACACAGGCCATCGTGTTCGCCGTATACTGCGCCCCGCAGGCCCCCGACGACGGACAGGCCACCCGCTCCATGATGTCCAGCTCCGCCTCGCTCAGAAGCCCCGCCTGGTTCTTCCCCACCGCCTCGAACATGTCCTGCACGGTGATGTCGCGGCCCTGATAGCGGCCGGGCAGGATCGACCCGCCGTAGATGAACACCGACGGCACGTTCAGGCGAACCATCGCCATCATCATCCCCGGCAGGCTCTTGTCGCACCCCGCCAGCCCCACCAGCGCGTCATAGCAATGCCCGCGCATCGTCAGCTCGACCGTGTCCGCAATCGCATCCCGCGACGCGAGCGACGACCGCATCCCCTCATGCCCCATCGCCACGCCGTCGGTGACGGTGATCGTCGTGAACTCGCGCGGCGTGCCGCCGCCCTTCTTCACCCCCTGCTTCACGATCTGCGCCTGCCGGTTCAGCGCAATGTTGCAGGGCGCGGCCTCGTTCCAGCACGTCGCCACGCCCACCCAGGGCTGGTGGATCTCCTCCTCGGTGATCCCCATCGCGTAGAAGTAACTCCGATGCGGCGCCCGCGCGGGCCCCTCGGTCACATGGCGGCTGGGCAGTTTCGACTTGTCGAAACGGGCGTTGGACATCGGTTCCTCCCCGGGGAATGGCGTTGACGGGAAGGGATAGAGAAGGGGCGCGGGGGGGGCAAGGGCGGGGCATTGCTGGAAGAAGCCTGGTCGCGCGGGAGTCATGAGGATTCACTAAGGTCAGGCCGGATGCGAGAGCGGCAGACCAACGCAAACTCAGTGCACAGACTGACGAAGCTGAGCGACTACCTTCAAATGTATTCCACAACCTGACCATCTGTCAGATGGCCAAATATACGGAAACCAAAGGACATTTCCTGGCCGGGAACGTGCACAACACGCAAGGCATGCCGCACTTGATCGCGCTGGTCGGAAGTTTCGACATGAATGTCGAGGTGCACGATGTCCTCGTAGCCTCCGATGCCAAGATGATAGAACCATTCTCCATCGGGTACGGACGTGTAGCCGTTAGTGGACAACGTACTCCACTGGGGTGGATCGGTAAGCGCGAGCATCGCGTCCCGGATCTCGGTCCATTTCGTTTTGTTCATCGCGCGACTAGGCATGGTATCGCAGCGACTTCGATTGCTTGGTCCGATGCGCAAGGCTGACTGCCCGGCGCTCTAGCCACGTTACCCAAACGTGCATGCTTGGCCCTTATAACCCCAACCGCTCCACCGTCCGCCGCCCCACCGCCTGCACCATGTCATCCCGCCCCGACAGCGGGCCGGGGCGGAACAGCGCCGACCCCAGCGCCTTCTGCTGGTTCTCCAGCACGCCCATGTCCTCGCGCGCGACCTTCTCCCACCGGTCCTCGTACAGCCGCCGGTGATGGTCGAAATCGGGCAGCGACAGATAGCTTTCGGGGAAGCAGCCGCCCACTTCCAGCACACTCCGGCCCTCGCTGACGGGCGTCACGTTCAGCCACCACATGCAATCCTGCGACACGGCGAACTGCACCGTGGGGTGGATCACGCTGAAATACGTCCCTTGCCTGGCGTCCTCGTCCAACCCTTCGATCTGGGGAAGCGGCGGAACGGTCGCGTTCATCGTGCCGATCGACCGCGTGGACATGACCTGCATGCACAGCCAGTCGCCCGTCGTGGGTATCGGCCTCTGGGTTTGCGCGCCCACGGTGGCCTTGTGGACGACGCCGGTATGGTACGTCTCCATCGCGTTTTCGAGGATCAGCTTCCAGTTGCAGGCCACCGGCAGGGTCAGCGTCCAGACACAGCGCATGGTCTGAAGCCGGTGCGATCCAAACCGTTCGGGCAGGTCGCCCAGATGTTCGGTCAGGGGCAGAGGGTCGGGGTTGAAGGTCGCGAACACGAACCCGGCCCAAGTGTCCAGCCGCAGGGGCACAAGCCCGTTCTCCGTCCGGTCAAACCCCTCGGCATCGGCCATGTCGGGGCAGCCATACAGGCGCCCGTCGCTGAAATAGCTCCAGGCATGATAGGGGCACATGATCCGCGCGCCGCAGTTGCCCGACCCCTGCAACAGCAGCGACCCCCGGTGGCGGCAGTAGTTGGCAAAGCAGCGCAGCCGCCCGTCCTGCCCCCGCACCAGCAGGATCGGCCCGCCCGGCGTGTCAAAGCTGCGGTAGTCGCCGTTCGCGGGCAACTGATCCTCGCGGGCCAGGAAGACCCAGTCCTTCAGGAAGATCCGCTCGCGTTCCAACGCGAAGATCGCGGGGTCGGTGTAGAACCCGGCGGGCATGGATTTCGCGCGGGGCAAAGGGGCCAGCGCCTCGCCAAGGGCATCGGCTGGAAGCGGGGCGGGGTGGCTCATCAATCGACCGTCCATGCAGGTGACCGAAGCTCAGGCTACAGCGCCCGGCCTTTGTCTGTCACGCCCGCGCATCGGTCCCGTTCCCTCGCCACGGGATCTTCAGGGTCGGCACCCCGACCCATCCGCCTGGCCCTTGTCGGCCCATCGCGGGGCGGGTGAACGCCCGTTCATACCTATCCACCAAATGGTTAAAACGCCCGCGTAACCCCTTGCGATTACACACCCGTTAACGTGTCCCTCTGAGGGACAATTTCCAAAGCCCCCTTCCCCCCATTCCATTCCCCGCCCGCACCCCCCATATTCCGCCGCGGATGCGGCCCGGGAACACCCCGCCCGCTCCGGCAGGGGGCCGCATCATGGGCATCGTCGCACTCATCATCATCGGGGCCGCCGCGGGGCTGTTCGCCACCCGCCTGATGGGGGTCCGGGCGGGGCTGGTGCCTACCGTGTCCATCGGAATCCTCGGTGCCCTCATCGGCGGGCTGGTCCTGCGCGCCCTGATCGCGGTGACGGGGTTCCTGGCCGGGTTCGTCGGCGCGGTGCTGGGCGCGATGGTGCTGATCTGGCTCTGGCTCCGCTACGGTCCGAAGGGATAACGCGCCATGTTCGGGTTCCTTCTGTCGGGCGTCGCATCGGCCGGGTCGCGGCTGACCTTCGGGGCGATCACGCTCGCGATCTGGCTGATCTCGCGCCCCGGCGGCTGGGCGGTCCTTGTCGTGCTCGTCCTGCTCGCGCTCCGCTGGTTCCCCGAAGGCGCGGCCGCGCCGGGGCCCTGACCTCCGCCACTCCCGCCGGTTTACCCCCGCTCGGTCAGCCGCACATAGATCGCCGTCACCCCCAGGATCACCAGCCCGAAAAAGATGCGCCGCGCCCCCTCGGGCATCTGCAGGATGGTCAGAAGCGTGTTCAGCACCGTCAGGATCAGCGCCCCCACGATAGTGCCTGCATAGCTGCCCCGCCCGCCGAAGATCGACGTCCCCCCGATCACCGCCGCCGCGACCGACGGCAAGAGGAGCGGTTCCGCCAGCGACAGCGACGGCGCCTTGATCAGCCCCACATAGACCAGCCCCGTCACCCCCGCGATCAACCCCGACAGGGTGTACAGCGCCAGATAGACCTGCCAGGCCCGCACACCCGACAGCTTCGCCGCCCGCTCGTTCGACCCCACTGCATACAACAGCCGCCCGAACCCGCTGCGCCGCTGCGCCAGGATCAGGATCGTCGCAAAGGGCAGGAACAGCACCAGCGAATTCGGCACGCCCCAGGTCCGCCCGGTGCCCAGCCATTGCAGCGCCTGCGGCACCGACGACCCCGTGGCGATCACCAGCCGCTGGTAGACCAGCAGGAACCCTGTCCCGATCAGCCCCGTGCCCAGCGTCATGATCAGCGGATGCACCCGGCAGATGCCGATGCCAAAGCCGTTCGCCAGCCCCATCGCCAGCGCCGGCAGCAGGGCCACCGCGATGCCCAGGGGCGTGCCCATCGTGCCGACCAGCGAGGCCATGACGAAGGACGAAATCGTCGCCGCAACCGCCGCCGACAGGTCGATGCCGCCGGTATACATGGTCAGCGTCTGGCAGGCCGCGAGCATTGCCAAGGGCACCGCGAACTTGACCGTGTTGCCGATCCAGCGTTCGTTCACGATGCCAGGGCTGATCGTCTGCAAAAGCCCGACAAGACAAAGCAGCAGCACGACCAGCGCGATCACCGGATAATCCCGCAGAATGTCCGCCAGACGGCGCAGCGGCGTAGGGGCGGGGGTGTCGGGCTGGCTCATGCCCGTGCCCTCCGCGCCGAAAGAAGTCCGCCCGCCATCACGACGGCGGCCATGATCGCGCCCTCGACGATGGTGGTGACGTTGGGGTCCACGTTCAGAAGCGTCAGGTCCAGCCGGACAAGGCGCAGCACGAACACCGCCAGGATCGGCCCCAGCAGTCCGCCCACCCCGCCCGTCAACGCAACCCCGCCCAGCACTACGGCGGCCACGCTGACCATCAGGTAGGGGCCGGGAATGGGTTCGCCCACGCCGGTGCTCATCGTCACCGACAGCCCGCCCAGCGCTGCGAAAAGCCCGCACAGGCCGTAGGACAGCACCTTCACCGGCCCGATCGCCACCCCCGACCGGAACGCCGCTGTCCGGTCGCTGCCGATGGCATAAAGCGCAAGGCCGAGGCGTGACCGGACCAGCGGCAGCCAGACAAGGCCCACGCAGACGGCCAGCACCACGACGGCATTGGGCAGCCACAGCCGCAGGAACGGCAGATCCACCGTGCCCAGGATGATGTCACGCAGGCCCGGATGGGCCGTTCCCCCCGGCGCGTTCAGGATCAGAAGCGCGGTGCCTTCCCACACGAACAGCATCGACAGCGTGACCACGATGTCCGGCACCCGGGTCAGAACCACAAGAAGGCCGTTCAGCACCCCCATCGCCACCCCGATCAGCAGCACGGCGATCACCACCGGCACCGTGTACTCCGGTCCGAAGGCCGCCATCAGCCGCGCCGCCGACACCGAGGCCACCGCCATCATCGAGGCGACCGACAGGTCGATCCCGCCCGCGATCACCACGATCGCCATGCCCGCGGTGGCCAGCGCATAGGGCAGCGCGGCGCGCGCCAGCGATTCCAGACCCGAGGTGCCGAAATCGGGCTGGATCGCGCGGGTCATTGCCAGCATGGCCAGAAACAGCGCGGCCAGCCCCAGGATCCATCCGTTCCGCGCGACAAGACGGCTCACGCCACCGCCCCCTGCCCGTCACGGGCGGTCAGGCCATAGGCCGCGCGCATCAGATGCGCCTCGTCCGCACCCTCCGGCCCGATCTCGTCCACCACGCGGCCGCCAAAGATCACGATGGTGCGGTCGCAGGCCGCCGCGATCTCGTTCAGCTCTGACGTATAGAACAGCACCGCTGTCCCCTGCGCCGCCAGCTCGCGCACAAGGTCGTAGATCTGCCGCTTGGTGCGCACGTCGATGCCCCGCGTCGGGTCGAACAGCAATAGCGTCTGCACCCCCCGTGCGATCCAGCGGGCGATCGTCACCTTCTGCTGGTTGCCGCCCGACAGCCGCCCGACCTCGCCCTGCGCGCGCGTGTCGATCTGCAGCCGGGCGATGGCCGCCCCCACCCGCGCAGCCTCGGCCCGCATGGCGATGGGGCCCCAGGCGCGCGGGTGCGCCAGGGCGGGCAGGGCGATGTTCTCGCGCACCGGGCGCACCATCGCCAGCGCGTCGGCCCGGTTGCCCGGCACGAAGGTCAGCCCCGCGGCGATGGCGTCGGCCGGGTGGCGGAAGCTTCGGGCCGCGCCGTCCACCGCGATGCTGCCGCCATCGGGCCGCCGGAACCCGGCCAGCGCCTCGAACACCTCGTCCTGGCCCTGGCCTTCCAGCGCGACCACGCCCAGCACCTCGCCCGGGCGCAGGTCGAAGGACACGTCCGCAACCTTCGCCCCGACCCGCAGGTTTCGCACGGCCAAGCGTGGCACCGCCCCGCCGCCCGTGGCCCGGGCCGCCATGCGCCCCGCGGCCTGAACCAGCGCCGCGCCCAGCATCAGCCTGACCGCCTCCTCCTCGACCCCCGGCGCAATCGGCAGGTCCCCCACGGTCGCCCCATCCCGCAGGATCGTCGCCCGGTCGCAGACCTGCGCGATCTCGGCAAAGCGGTGCGAGATGTAGAGGATCGACCGGCCCCGGTCGGCCTCGGCGCGGATGGTTTCCAGCACCCGCTCCACCAGGTCCGTCGGCAGCGCCGCCGTCATCTCATCCAGCATCAGCACCTGCGGCTCTGCCGCCAGCGCGCGGGCGAGGTCAAGGATGCGCATCGTGGCCAACGGCAGATCGCCCGCCATGTCATCCATCCTGAGCGCCGCGATCCCCAGCCGTGCCACCCAGTCGCGGAACGGCGCAACCGGCGTGCCGCGCAGGCGCAGGTTGTCGGCGACGCTCAGATGCGGGATCAGCGAGGGTTCCTGATAGACCGGCACCAGCCCTGCGGCCTGCGCGGCGGCGGGCGAGGCAAAGCGGCCTTCCCGCCCGGCGACCCGGATCGTGCCGCCGTCATGCCGCAGCGCCCCGGTCAGGATCTTGACCAGCGTCGATTTCCCCGCCCCGTTCGCGCCCATCAGCGCGACGATCTCGCCCTTGCCCAGCGACAGGTTCGCGTCCTTCAGCGCCAGCACCGGGCCAAAGCGCTTCTGCACGCCCCGCGCCTCCAGCACCGCCTGCCCGCCTGCCTGTCCCGCCATCGCGCGCCCCGCGCCCGTGCCATCGACCGATATGGAAAGGGCAGGACTTTCGCGAGAATCCTGCCCCCGGTCGCCCAATGTGAAGACAATCCGGCCCCGGCGCAAAAGCTCTCCGGGGCCGGAAGCGACGTTACTCGCCCGGTCCCTTGCAGGCGATGATCTGGTCCATCGTGTAGGTCGTCCAGCCGGGGATCGACACGCTGACCGGCCATTCCGGGTCCAGGTTCGGGTTCGCCGCCGCCTTCAGCTTGGCCTTGCCCTCATCCGTCACGTTCTCCCACAGCTCGGGCGTCACCAGAACGGTCTGGCTGTCAGGCTTCTTGCCGTCCAGGATCTGCACCGCCAGCGCCACGCCCGCGCCGCCGACCGACCCGGGGTTCGTCACTGCGGCACCCTTCAGCCCCTCGACGCTGGACAGCTGCCCCACGAAGCCCGCGTTGTCCGCGCCGACGATGGGCACCAGCGGGGCTTCGGATTCGACGAAGGCATCGACGATCACGTTGTCGATGCCGCTGGTCCACACCCCCTGGAACGGCACGCCCGAGGCCAGGATGTCCAGCATCTGCTGCTTGCCCTGATCCTGCTGCCAGCCGGTGAAGACCTCTTGCGCCACCGTGATGCCGGGGTATTCCGCCAGGGCCTTCTTGAAGCCCGCGTCGCGGTCATTGTCCGCGCCCGCGCCGGCGGCACCCCGCATGTAAACGACCGCACCCTTGCCGCCCATCTGCTCGAACAGCCACTTGGCCCCCAGATAGGCGTACTGGGTCTGGTCGTTCGACACGATGTAGGCCGAAGGTTCGGTCACCGCCTGGTCCACCGCGACGACGACGATGCCCTTGTCGGTCGCTTCCTTGATCGCCGCGTTCACCGCATCCGCGCTGGACGGGTTCACGACGATGGCGTTGACGCCCGCCTGGATCAGGTTGCGGATATCCTCAAGCTGGCCTGCGCTGTCGGTGTTGCGGTGGGCGATGTTCAGGCTGTCGACCTTGCCCGAGGCCAGCGCCTCGGCCTTCATCGCGCAGATCATCTCCTCGCGCCAGCCGTTGCCCTGCACGGTGTTCGAGATGCCGATCTTGTACCCGGCCGAGGCGGCACCCGCCCAGGCGACGGCCAGCGCGGCAAGGGCCACGCCCGTATAAAGTCTTTTCATCATCGTACCTCCCATCTGCGAGTCTTCTTTGAACTCTGGTCACTTAACATAGGGGGCCAGCACATCGCGGGCCAACAGGAAACCCTGTTTCACGCGCGCATCCGACCCTTCGAAATTCCGGTCCTCGTGTTCGATGATGACCGGCCCGTCATAGCCCGCGCGGTACAGCCCCGCGAAGACGCCCTTCCAGTCGATTTCGCCCAGGCCCGGCATCCGCGGCACCTGCCAGCCCATGCCGACCGACATCACGCCGTTGTCGTACAGCCCGTCGCGGTCGATCATCAGGTCCTTCGCGTGGACATGCACCATGCGCGGCCCGAATTCGCGGACAAATCGCGGGATGTCGATCATCTGCCAGACCAGGTGGCTGGGGTCGAAGTTCATCCCCACCCCCGGCCAGTCGCTCAGGATGCGCCGCCAGATCTTGGGCGAATAGGCGATGTTGTGCCCGCCCGGCCATTCGTCGTGGGAAAAGATCATCGGGCAGTTCTCGAAAGCGAGCGTCACGCCATGCCCGCCCGCAAAGCGTGCGATCTCGGGCCAGACCTTCTGCGCCTCGGCCCAGTTTTCCTCGACGTTCAGGGCGCGGTTGCCGCCGACGAAGGTGTTGACGACCTTCACCCCCATCAGCGACGCGGCGGCGATCACCTTCTTCAGGTGGCCGATCACCATCTCGCGGTGGGCGGGGTCGGCGTGCAGGGGGTTGGGGTAATAGCCCAGCCCGGACACGGTGATCCCCTTGGCCTTCAGGGCCCCGTCGATGTCCTGCGCCTGCGCCTTGGTGATCCCGTCCACGTCGATATGCGACGTTCCCGCATAGCGGCGCTTTTCCCCGCCCGATCGTGGCCAGCAGGCAATCTCCAGCGCCCCGAACCCGTTCGCGGCCGACCAGTCGGCGACCGCCATCAGGTCGGTGTCGGGGAAGGGCGCGGTCAGCAGGCCAAGGATCATGGGTCATCCCTTTCAGACAATCGAGTAGCCCCCGTCGATGGGGATGGTGGCCCCCGTCATGAAGGCGGCGTGGGGCGAGGCCAGGAACATGACCGCCCCCGCGATATCCTCGGGCTGGCCCCAGCGGCCGAGCGGCGTGCGGGCGTTCACGCGGGCCACGTGCTCTGGGTCGGTCCGGCTTTTTGCCGACTGTTCGGTGACGATGAAGCCGGGCGACACCGCGTTGACGCGGATGCCGTCGGGGGCCCAGGCGATGGCGAGCGACTTGGTCAGCTGCTGCACCGCCGCCTTCGATGCGCCATAGGCGGGGTTCCGGGGGCTGCCGAAGGTCGCGTACATCGAGGCGATGTTGACGACCGACCCCTTCGCCGCCGCCAGCTGCGGGTGGAACGCCAGCGCGGTGCGGAACGACCCGTGAAGGTTCACATCCACCACGCGCTGGAAGAACGCAGGCTCCATCTCTTCCCCGCGCGATGTGATGGCCGCGCCGTTCACCAGCACGTCCAGCTTCGGCGTCGCATCGGCCAGCGCCTGCACCGCGCCCATGTCGGTCACATCGAGCCGCGTATAGGCGAAACGCCCCCGGTCCTCTGGCGCGGGTTCGGGCTCCACCCCGGTGATCGCCACCACCGCGCCCGCCGCCTGGAACGCCCGCGCGATCGCCGCGCCGATCCCCGCGCGGCTTGCGCCGACGACCAGCACGTTCGCGCCCGAAAAGTCGAAGGCAGATGCCACCCGACAGCCCTCCCAGCCTGGGGTCAGGCTAGGCGCGGGACGCGATTCGGCGCAAGAGGGTTTGCACGGACGTGGAAATGAAAATGGATTTGCATTGGCGTCGCGAATGGACGTTGGGATGCGCCGGGGCGGCCCGCACCCTGGCCCTTCCCACGGGGGGAGGGGCAGGATGGGCGCTTGCTACCCCTCGGCCGCCAGCCTGCGCCCGATGCTGACGATCATCGCCTGCGCCACGACCAGCGCGGGCACCTGTGACCGGAAATGCCCCAGCCGCGCCTCGCGCACATAAAGCGCGTGCGCCGCGACCCCCACCACCGGCGACAGTTCGTTGTCGGTGATCGCCACCACCGTCCGGCCCCGCTCGGCCACCATCCGGGTGATCTGCACCGTCTCGGGCGTGTAGTCGTCGAAGGTGATCGCCAGAAGCACGTCACCCGGGCCCATAGCCGCCACCTGCTCGGCCCGCATGGCCCCCAGATTGTCGATCATCTGCGCGCGCTTGCCCACGTTCGCCAATCCGTAGAACGCATAGGCCCCGATGCCATAGGCCCCGCGCGCCGCCGCGATGTGGATCGTCCCCGCCCCCGCCAGAACCGCAACCGCCGCTTCCAGCTCGGCCCGGTTCAGCCCCTGCCGCACGCGCAACAGCGAATTGACGGCCGCCTGCACGAAGGTGTCAAAGACGTGCCCCGGCTCTTCCAGATCGGCGAAATCCACCTCGCCCATGCTGCCCCTCGCCGTCACTTCCGACATCTGTTCGGCAAAGGGCAGGCGCGGGCCCAGCAGGCGTTCGCGGAACACACGCTGCAGGTCGGGGAAACCCTGGAAACCCAGTTCCTGCGCAAAACGGGTGATCGTCGCGGGCGGCACATCGGCCAGCACCGCCAGCCGCACGATGGTGTTGATCGCCACATCCTCGGGGTGGTTCAGGAAGAACTGCGCCACCTGCGCGTTGCGGCGGCTGAGCGTGCCCTTCCGCGCCACCAGCGCGCGCACCAACCCGTCATAATCGCGGATCGCCTCGGTTCCGGTCACGGCGCGCCCGCCACCCACTGTTCCAGATCGATCGCCACCCCGGTCATCGGGGCCGAGGCGGGGCTGAGCAGGAAGACCGCCAGCCGCGCCACCTCGCCCGGCTCCAGAAGCCGCCCCAGCGGCATCGCCGCCCCCGCCCGGGCCGCCCAGTCCGGCCCCTGGCCCAGCGTGACCGCCTGCATCCGGTCCTCGGCCGGGGTCACCACCCAGCCCAGGTTGATCCCGTTCACGCGGACACGGTCGGCCAGATGCGCATTCCCGGCGTTCTTCGTCAGGGTCAATAGCGCCCCCTTCGTCGCGGCATAGATGGCCAGGTCCGGCGTTCCGCAATGGGCATGCATCGACAGGATGTTCACGACCGCCCCCGGCGCGCGCCGCCGCACCATGTCGGCGATGGCCCCCTGCATCAGGAAGAAGGGTGCCCGCGCATTGACGGCGACCATCCGGTCCCACATCGCCACGGTCCCGTCCAGAACCGACGCACGGTCGGTCAGCCCCGCCGCGTTCACCAGCCCGTCGATCCGCCCGAACCGGCTGACCGTCGCGGCGATCACCGCGCCCGGTGCCTCGGCCCCGGCCAGATCGGCCACCACCGTCCCCGACCCCGCTATCGCGCCCGCAACCCCCGCCAGCCCCGCCGCATCCCGGTCGGCCAGCATCAGCACCGCCCCCGACGCCGAGGCAAGGCGCGACACCGCCGCGCCGATGCCACTGGCAGCGCCCGTCACCAGGATGACCATCCCCGACAGATCGACGTTCACGCCCCCTCCGTTCGCGCCGCCCCCGCACACGCGGGCGAGCGTGGAGCGGCGACCGTCCGGGTGTCAACGGGCCGTCTCGCCCGGCTGGCCGTCCCGTCACATGTTGGGATAGTTCGGCCCGTCGCCCCCCTGCGGGGTGGTCCAGACGATGTTCTGGCTGGGGTCCTTGATGTCGCAGGTCTTGCAGTGGACGCAGTTCTGGAAGTTGATCTGGAACTTCGCCGCCTCGCCTTCGCCCACCACCTCGTACACCCCCGCCGGGCAGTACCGCTGGGCGGGTTCCGCATAGTCAGGCAGGTTCACCTGAATGGGCACCGACGTATCCTTCAGCGTCAGATGCGCGGGCTGCCCTTCGGCATGGTTGGTAAAGCTGAAGGCCACGTTCGTCAGCCGGTCGAAGCTCAGCTTCCCGTCGGGCTTGGGGTAGTCGATGGGCGTGAAGTCCTTCGCCTTGCCGGTCGCCTTCGCGTCCGACTTCATGTGCCGCATGGTCCCGAAGACCGACAGGCCCAGCAGGCTGTTCGTCCACATGTCGAACCCGCCGCCCATCAGCGACGCCACCAGGCCATAGCGCGACCACAGCGGCTTCACGTTCCTGACCGGCTTCAGGTCGCGCCCGATGGCCCCGCCCCGCACCTCGGCCTCGTAGTCCGCCAGCTCGTCGCCCGAACGCCCCGCGGCAATCGCCGCATGGGCCGCCTCGGCGGCGGCCTTGCCCGACAGCATCGCGTTGTGGTTGCCCTTGATGCGCGGCACGTTCACCAGCCCCGCGCTGCACCCCAGGATCGCCACCCCCGGCGCCACCATCTTCGGGATCGACTGCCACCCCCCCTCGCTGATCGCCCGCGCGCCATAGGCCACGCGCTTTCCGCCCGCCAGCAACTCGGCCACCATCGGGTGATGCTTGAACCGCTGGAACTCCATGTAGGGGTAAAGGTAGGGGTTCTCGTAGTTCAGGTGGACGACAAAGCCCACGTAAACCTGATTGTTGTCCAGGTGATAGATGAACGACCCGCCGCCCGCGTTCTTCCCCAAGGGCCAGCCCATCGTGTGCGTCACCCGCCCCGCATGGTGCTTGGCCGGGTTGATTTCCCAGATTTCCTTCATGCCGATGCCGAACTTCTGCGGGCAATGGCCCTTGGACAGCTCGAACCGCTCGATCACCTGCTTCGACAGCGAGCCCCGCACGCCTTCGGCCAGGAAGACATACTTCCCCCGCAGCTCCAGCCCCGGCTCGTACGAAGGCCCCGGCGTGCCGTCCGGGTTCTTCCCGAACTCGCCTGCGACCACACCGGCCACGCGCCCGTCCTCGCCCCAGACGATCTCACTGCACGACATGCCGGGGAAAATCTCGACCCCCAGCCCCTCGGCGACCGTGGCCATCCAGCGGCAGACGTTGCCCATGCTGACGATGTAGTTGCCGTGGTTCGACATCAGCCCCGGCATCGGCCAGTTCGGGATGCGCAGCTTCCCCGCAGGCCCCAGCAGGAAGAAGTTGTCCTCCACCACCGGCACCGTGATCGGCGCGCCCATGCTGCGCCAATCCGGCAGCAGCGCATCCAGACCCGCCGGGTCCAGCACCGCGCCCGACAGGATATGCGCCCCGACCTCGGACCCCTTCTCCAGCAGCACCACCGACAGGTTCGGGTCCAGCTGCTTCAGCCGTATCGCCGCCGACAACCCCGCAGGCCCCGCGCCGACGATCACCACGTCATAGTCCATGCCTTCGCGCTGGATCGTGCTCATAGGGGCGGCCTCCGGTTATCCGGCACGCAGATAGCCGGAACGGGGGGGAAAGGGCAACCGGGTGGGCCGGATCCGGCCCGGTGACACAACGTCCCGGCGAAGGCCGGGACCCCGATCTCCAGATGCCCCACCCCGCCCCGGCCCAGCCGGGGCCTCCCTCACTCAAAAGCGCCGCCTGCCCTTTGTTCCGGCATGCCAGACGACCTGCCAGTGGCAGGTCGGCCATGCCGGTTGGCCCAAAGCCGCGCTGGCGCGGCGACGGCCAAGGGGTTCAACGCAGTCCCGTCGGTCTCCATTCGGGTCGCGCCTGCCTGGGCGGGTGCGTCGAAGACGCGCCTGCCAAAGGGCAGGCAGGCGCGGCCCGAATAGTCACGGGCCTATTCGGGCAAGAGAAGAAAGTTGAAGTCTGGGGTCGGCATTGTTCTCATTGCTAGTCCTGCAGGTGAAGCACCAATTGCTCAGATGTTGAAATGGAACTGGGCATCGCCCCCGTTGCGCCCACCCCACCGCCACCGCACGCCGCGTAGCTACGCATGCACTACGCAGAAACTACGCGAAAGCTACGCGAAAGCTACGGCTCTCCGCCGCCCTCCAACGGCGCCCCGCCCCACTCCCCCCTTGCATTCCGCGCCCGGCTTTGCTCATTTGCCCCCTCAGGTTGCAGACGACCGCAACCCCGCCCGCCGCCCCGGCCCCACCCGGCCCGGTGTGGCGTTTTCTTTTTGCGAAGGCTTTGACGATCATGGAAAAAATCCCGATGACCCGCAGCGGTTTCGACACCCTCGACAGCGAACTGAAGGCGCTGAAGTCGGTCGAACGTCCCGCCGTCATCAAGGCCATCGCCGAGGCGCGCGAGCACGGGGATTTGTCGGAAAACGCCGAATACCACGCCGCCCGCGAACGCCAAAGCTTCGTCGAAGGCCGAATCAAGGAACTGGAATCGATCATCTCCCGCGCGGAAGTCATTGATACGTCAAAGCTTTCCGGCACGATCAAATTCGGCGCGACGGTCACGCTGGTCGATGAGGACAGCGACGAGGAACGCACCTACCAGATCGTGGGCGAGGCCGAGGCCGATATCGAGCGCGGCCTTCTCAACATGCGCTCCCCCCTCGCCCGCGCCCTGATCGGCAAGGACGAGGGCGACAGCGTCGAGGTCCGCACGCCCGGCGGCGAAAAGACCTACGAAGTGGTCTCGATCCGCTACGTCTGACGGCGCGGGAACCGCCGGGATGCCCGACAGCCCCCGCATGCCGCCGCATCTGCCGGGAACGCGGATGGCCGTCAGCGCCCCGCCGCCGCCCTCACGCCCGGTGACGTCGGCCGAGGGGGCGGGGCTGGCGGGGGCGGTTGTCCTGGCCGGGGCGGGGGTAGCGGCACTGGCGGGGTGGACCGGAAATTCCGTCGTGTTGTCCGTGGCTTGCCTGGTGGCTGGTCTGGCTGTCGCGGTGGCGGCACTGGCCGGGCGGGCAGGGCGCAGGCGGCACGAGGCCGAGATCGCGACGCTCCGCGCCACCCTCGATGCGCTCCGCGCAAGGGACGAGGCGGCGGCGCAGGCGGCGCTGAAATCCGCCGCACGCGCCGCCGAGCAGCCCGCGCCGAAGTTCGCCACCCGCCGCGACGCCCGCCCGGCGCAAACCGCGTCGGCAGGCCCCGACAAGGCCGAGGCGCAGCCGTCGCTGGCCCTGGGGAACGGGGCCGACCAACCCGACCCCCCCGTCTCGCCCGACGACCTGATCCGCGCCCTCAATTTTCCCGACGGCCCCGATGACGCCGAAGGCTTCCGCGCGCTGCGCACCGCGCTGGCCCACCCGGTCGCGGCCCGCGCGGTGCGCAGCGCGCAGGACGTGCTGACCCTGCTGGCGCAGGATGGCATCTACATGGACGACCTGCCCGCCGAACGCGCCCGGGTCGAGCTGTGGCGGCGGTTCGCGCAAGGAGAACGCGGTCGGCCGATGGGGCCGATCGGGGGGGTGCGCGACCGGTCATCGCTGGCGCTGACGGCCGCACGGATGCGGGGCGACACCATCTTCCGCGACGCCGCGCACCACTTCATCCGGCAGTTCGACCGGATGCTGGCCGAGTTCGAACCGGGGGCAACGGATCAGCAACTGTCGGACCTTGGTGCCACGCGCACTGCGAAGGCCTTCATGCTCCTCGGCCGGGTGATGGCGATCTTCGACTAGGCCAGGGCGGCGGCCAGCGCGGCGTGGTGGCCTGCCCCCAGGATCCAGCCTTCCTCGCGCCGGATCGCGTCGGCCGCACCGGGGGCAAGGCCGTCGGGCAGTCGGAACATCGCGCCCACTTCCGCCCGCGCAAAGGCCCGCGCCATCAGCGCCACCTGCCGGGCATCGCGGACATCATGTACGCGCGAAGTCCGCACCGCGTCGTCGATCAGGGCCGGGTAGATTTCCGCGATCACGACCGGCGTTTCGGGCGGTTCGAACGGCCACACCGAAACCGCCGCGCCGAACCGCCGCCTCAGCCGCGCCAGCACGGGCAGGCCAGTCAGCACCTGCCCGCCGACCGACCCGGTGTAGTGCAGCTGCCAGACGCTTTTCACCGCGCGCCCCGGCCCTTTCCCATCGCGCAGCCAGCGTTCCACATGCCGGTGCTCGGGCAGGCCCGACAGGCCCAAGTCGCGGGTCTTGTGGGTCGACAGGTGCGTCAGCGCCTGCGACGCGGGCCGCCCCCAGAACGGCCCGCCGCCATCGGGAAACAGGCGGTTCATCCGGTCGGCCAGGGCAAAGCGATCGTTTCGGTTGCGGTCGTCGTCGGTCAGCGCGTCTGCAATCCAGTCCCACAAGGCAAAGGCCGACGGATCGCCGCAGACCCGCGCCGCGAACCCCTCCGGATAGCCGAAGGCGAAGTCGAACCCCACCAGCACCCGCTCGCCCGCCCGCAGCGCATCGTCGATCCGCGCGGCCACGGCGTCCTCGGCGGCGCGGCGCGTGGGCAGGGGCTGGGGGTCAAGATCGCGCCCGGCCTGCATTTCGCCCAGCCAGACCGAGTCAGCCCGCGCAGGGGTGGGAACCGAAGACGCCGACCAGTCGATCATCACCACGCGGTCGAACCTGGCCCCGTCAGGCATCGGACCGCCGAGCAGCCTCGGACAGGTCCGAAGGCGTGTTCACATTGAAGAAGGCGTCCGCGCCCGCATCGAAACGCACTGCAACCACACCAAGCGCCTCTGCCCCCGCCGCGACGCTACGCGTGCCTTGCGCGAAAGTGGCGGAAAGGTCTGCCGCGCGCCGTACCGGCCAAAGGGCAAATGTCGGATGCGCACCCGTCGCGTCCGCTGCCATCGCCACACCATCGCCCCCCGCCGCCACCAGCCGCGCCACCAGGTCCCCCGGAAAGAACGGCGTGTCCACCGCCACCGTCACCAGCGCGTCGGCACCCACGCCCTTCGCCCAGGACAGCCCCGACAGCACCCCCGCCAGCGGCCCCTCGCCCGCCGTACCCGCATCGGGCAACACCGGCAGGCCGAACGCCGCGAACCGCGCCGGATCGCCGTTGGCCGAGATCGCGACCGCCTCCACCTGCGGGGCCAGCCGCGCGACCGAATGGGCCACCAGCGGCCGCCCGCCCAGCATCAGGAACGCCTTGTCGGCACCACCCATCCGCCGCCCGATCCCGCCCGCAAGGACAAGCCCCGCGACACGGATCCGCGGCACGGCCAAGCGCCTATTCCTGTGCCTGGACGATCAGGATGCCCGAATGGTCGTCCGGGTCGCCGTCGATGTGGCGTTCCTCGATCACACCGGGCAGCTTGCCGAAGGCCTTCATCACCCGCTTGGGGTCCAGCGCGCCGGGAATGCTTTCAAACCCCGGAATCCCCCGAAGCACGTTCGACGTCGCGTTGGCGCAGAACGATTTCGGCACAGCGCCGTATTCCTGCACCCGACGCAGCGCCAGCGCCGCCACCTCGGGCGTGACGTAGACCTTCTGCTCCATCACGTCGAAGCTCTTGCGGGCGTGATAGTCGATGTAGAACTTCCGCATCTGTTCGGTGATGCCATAGTGCACGTCGTTCTGCACCGGCACGCGCGGATGCCCCCAGGTGCCCGCCGGGTCGAAGATCACGCGCTGCGTCGAATCGATCATCAACGCGGAATGCGCACCCGCGTCATAGGGCTTGCGCAAGACGGTGAAGAGGGTGATCGACGGCGGCTCGCCACTGTGGAAGGCCGCCTTCTGCACCACGTCGTCGGGCGCATAGGTATGGTCGGCCCCGCAGGCTGCAACCATCAGCGGCAGCAGCAGCCACAAGACCGCGCGACGGACGAGGGCCGCCGCCCGCAGCGCCGCCTCAGGAATTTGCCAGCGCAAGGAACACCAGCACCGCGAAGATGACCACGACCGCCCAGGTCGTGAAGCGGATGAAGCCCGCGAACATGCGTTCGTGCCCTGTCACATCCATCGATCCCGGTTCGTGTTCGGCCATCCCTGTCATCCCTTCGCTAACCGCCGCCGCATTCGGGGCGCGTTCCATCCATTGCGGCCCCGCATACCCGATTCATCGGGGCCTGTCACGGCATGGTGCTGCGGCGGAATGAACGCGCGGTATAGGCCTTTGCCGCCGCACCTCCGGCTGGTTCGCGTCACGCGGACAATGCCTCTTCGGTCACCGCAAAGACATCCTCTGCCCCGCCCCTGGCCGCAGCAAGGGCTGCCGCGTGTTCCGGCAGAAGGCGCGTGACATAGAACCGCGCCAGCGCCGTGCGCGGGCCGGTCCCGCCCTCGGCCAGCGCGGCCTTGAGGTGCATGTGCGCCCCCAGAACCCGCGCCGCCGCCCGTTGGTAGGCGACGGCGCCCGCGAACCGGTCGGACAACGGCCTGGACGCCATAGCCTCGGTCGCCTCGCGAAGCCCCTCGGCCGCCGCCCAGACCTCGCCCGCCAGCGCGGGCAGGGCGGCGCGCGCGCCCTCGGCCGTGGCCTGCACCTCGTCGATCAGCGCCGCCATCGCCTCGCCCCCGTCGGCCATCTTGCGCCCGACCAGATCCATCGCCTGGATGCCGTTGGTGCCTTCGTAGATCGCTGTCACCCGCACGTCGCGGTAGAACTGGGCAACGCCCGTCTCTTCGACAAAGCCCATGCCGCCGTGCACCTGCACGCAGGCTTCGGACACCGCCATGCCAACGTCGGTCCCGAAGGACTTGGCGATCGGCGTCAGCAGCGCCGCCCGCGCCTGCCACGCGGCATCCCCCGTGGCCGCGGCCATGTCCAGCGCCTGCGCACAGGCCAGCCCGATCGCGCGCGCGGCGAAGGTGTCGGCCTTCATTGCGGCCAGCATCCGGCGCACGTCGGCATGGTCGATGATCCGCCCCGCCTGCTGCCGCCCCTGCGCATAGGCCACCGCCGCCTGCAACGCCGCCTCGGCCACGCCGACGCCCTGCATCGCCACGGCCAGGCGGGCGTTGTTCATCATGGTGAACATTGCCGCCATCCCGCCATGCGGCTTGCCGACCAGCCAGCCCGTCGCACCCTCATAGGACATCACGCAGGTGGGCGAGCCATGCAGACCCAGCTTGTGTTCCAGGCTGACCACACGCAGCGCGTTGGCAACCCCCGGCTTGCCCGAAGGGTCCGGCAGGAACTTCGGCACCATGAACAGGCTGATCCCCTTCGTCCCCGGCCCGCCATCGGGCAGCCGCGCCAGGACCAGGTGGCAGACATTGCCGGTGAAGTCGGTGTCACCCCAGGTGATGAAGATCTTCTGACCGGTGATCCGCCATGTCCCGTCCCCCGCTGGTTCCGCCTTCGTCCGCAGCGCGCCGACGTCAGTGCCCGCCTGCGGTTCGGTCAGGTTCATCGTGCCTGACCACTCGCCCGAGATCAGCTTCGGCAGGTACAGCGCCTTCAAACCCTCGTCCGCGTGCCGGTCCAGCGCCTCGATCTGGCCCTGCGTCAGCAGGGGGTTCAGCTGCAGCGACAGGCACGCCCCCGACATCATCTCGTTCACCGCCGAGCCCAGCACCGACGGCAGCCCCATCCCGCCATGCGCGGGCGGCGCGGTCACGCTGACCCATCCACCCTCGGCAATCGCGCGGAACCCCTCGGCAAAGCCCGGCGAGGTCCGGACGATGCCGTTCTCCAGCCGCGCGCCTGTCACGTCGCCGGGGCGGCGCAGCGGGGCCAGCACCTCGTCCGACAGGCGCGCCGCACCTTCCAACACGGCGTCGGTCAGGTCGGGCGTGGCATGGGCGAAACGGTCGGTCGCGATGACGGGGGCCAGCGGAACCACGTGCGCCAGGATGAAGCGGTGGTCGGCAACGGCGGAACGGTAGGACATCGCGGGCCTTTCGGCGGGCGGCTTCACTTCCCCGTTGCCCGCCCCTATGACGGGGACCGCCCGCAGTCTTGGGGCAATCCGACGTTACCCCGCGCATGGGCCGGGGCAACCGGAAACGCTGCGTCACGGGGGCCACGCCTTGCCGATCTCAACCGAAACGCTGCCACCCGACGATGCGGGCCTCGCCCGCGCGGCGGCGCTGCTCCGGGCGGGCGAGCTTGTCGCCTTCCCGACGGAAACGGTCTACGGCCTTGGTGGCGACGCGCGGTCCGACCTTGCGGTCGCCCGCATCTTCGACGCCAAGGGACGGCCCCGCTTCAACCCGCTGATCGTCCACGTCCCCGACGTGGCTGCCGCCCGCGCGCTCGCGCAGTTCGACAACCGCGCCGACCGCCTTGCCGCCACGTTCTGGCCCGGTCCACTCACCCTCGTCCTGCCGCTCCGCGCGGGCACGGGCCTGTCCCCGCTTGTCACAGCCGACCTTCCCACGGTCGCGCTCCGCGTGCCCGCGCACCCGGTGGCGCAGGGCTTGCTTGGCGCCTTCGGCGGTCCGGTCGCCGCGCCCTCGGCCAACCCCTCGGGCCGGGTCAGCCCGACACGGGCGGCGCATGTGCGGGACGGCCTTGCGGGCCGGATCGCGGCGGTGGTCGATGGCGGGGCCTGCGATGTCGGTGTCGAATCCACGATAGTCGGACTGGACGGCGCAGCCACGCTTCTCCGCCCGGGTGGCCTGCCGGTCGAGGCCATCGAGGCCGCCCTCGGCACGCCCCTTGCGACGGCGATGCCCGCCAGCCACCCCACCGCCCCCGGCCAGCTCGCCTCGCACTACGCCCCCGGCGCGGCCCTGCGCCTGAACGCCACGGACGCGCAGCCGGACGAGGTTTGGCTGGGATTCGGCCCCGCCACCCCCGCCACGCCCCTGAACCTCTCGCCCACGGGCGATCTGGTCGAGGCTGCCGCCAACCTGTTTCACATGCTCCGTGACGCTGACCGCCGTGCCGGGCCGACGGGCCGCATCGCGGTCGCGCCCATTCCTGAAACCGGCATTGGCCGCGCGATCAACGACCGCCTCGCCCGCGCTGCCGCGCCCAGGGGCTGAACCAATCGGCTGACCCCATCAGCCGTCTTCTGTCCGCAAGTATTCCGAAACGGGGGCGCGTCAGCGCCTGGGCAGCCAGAGCCTCCCCCACCCCGCTCAACGCCGCGACCCGCGACGACGGGCTCTCAAGCCCGCCCCGCTGCCGCCGACAGGCCCAAGGGGTTGATCCCCAGCGTGCCCAGGGCGGCCGTCCACTTGCCCGGATTGTCCGCCGAAAACACCAGGCCTGGGTCCGCGTCGCAGGTCAGCCAGCCGTTCTCGAGGATCTCCTCCTCCAGCTGTCCCGGCCCCCACCCGGCATAGCCCAAGGCCAGCAGCGATTCCCTTGGCCCCTGACCGCGCGCGATCGCCTCCAGGATGTCGATGGTCGCGGTCATGCCAAAGCGCGGGTCCACCCTCAGCGTCGCCTCAGACCCCGCATATTCGCCCGTGTGCAGCACAAAGCCGCGACCGTGTTCGACCGGCCCGCCGAAATGCACGCGGATGTCGCGCGAGCGGTCCGACCGGGGAATGTCAAGCTGCTTGAGCAGGTTGGCGAAACTCAGCTCGGGGGCGGGCTTGTTCACGATCAGGCCCATCGCGCCATCGGGCGAATGGGCGCACAGGAAGATCACCGCCTTCTCGAACCGGGGATCGCCCATGCCGGGCATCGCGATCAGAAGCTTTCCGCTGAGGTTCATTCCGATCCCCTTCTGGTTCCGGTCCGGTCTACCGGATCCGGGCATCCGGCATCGCCAAAGGATTGCGCCGTGCCACCAAGGGCGCAAGCTGTCTGTTCGACGCATCACCACAGTTGCGCGGGAATGTGACTTTCCCGGCCCCTGCCGGATGGACTACAGCACATCTCATGAGATTTCGTTTCATCCCCGTGATCGCCGCGCTTGTCGGCGCAGCCCTGCCGCCGGGTGCATCCCGTGCCGAAGACGGCCTGCCCGACGATCTGGTGCGGGCCGAGGTCATCGGCGGCTGGACGATGCCGGATGGCACCCGTATCGCCGCCCTGCACCTGACGCTGGCCGAGGGCTGGAAAACCTACTGGCGCAGCCCTGGCGAGGCGGGCATTCCGCCGCGCTTTGACTGGACGGGGTCGCGGAACCTCGCAGGCGTGGATTTCCACTGGCCCGTGCCGCAGGTCTTCGATCTGAACGGCTTCCGCGTCCTGGGTTACCGGCACGAGCTTGTGCTGCCCTTCACGGTCACCCCGGCGAAGACGGGCGCGCCCGTGTCGGTGGCGGCGGCGGTCGAGCTGGGCGTGTGCGAGGATGTCTGCGTTCCGGTCACCGTCGACGTCCGCGCCGACCTGCCCGACACCACCGTTCCGGTCGCCGTGATCCAGACTGCCCTGTCGCGCCAGCCCCGCGACGGGGCGGACGCGGGCCTGACCTCGGCCACCTGCCGGGTGGACCCGCTCCGCGACGGGCTGCGCCTGACGGCCACGCTGGCCATTCCCGCGCCGGGTGCCGACGAATTCGCGGTGATCGAGACCGCCGACCCTACGGTCTGGGTCTCGCCGCCGCAGGTCACGCGCGCGGGCGGCACGCTGACGGCGGTGGCCGACCTTGTCCCCTCGACCGCCGAACCCTTCGCGCTGGACCGCTCGGGGGTGCGCATCACGCTGTTCGGCGGGGGCCGGGCGGTGCAGATCGACGGCTGCACGGGGTAGGGCGGACGCTCCCCTACTTCCGCCGCTTGTGCTCTTCCAGCCTGGGCAGGATCTCGATGAAGTTGCAGGGCCGGTGGCGGTAGTCGAGTTGCCACTTCAGGATCTCGTCCCAGGCGTCGCGGCACGCGCCGGGGCTGCCGGGCAGGGCGAAGAGGTACTTCCCCCCCGCCACCCCCGCGCAGGCGCGGGATTGCACGGCCGAGGTGCCGATCTTGCCCATCGACACCATCGTGAACACTGTCCCGAAGGCCTCGATCTCCTTCTCGTAGACGTCCCGGTGCGCCTCGACCGTCACGTCACGGCCCGTCAGGCCGGTACCGCCCGTGGTCAGGATCACGTCCACGCCGGGGTCCGCGATCCACGCGCGGAGTTGCGCGGCGATCCGGTCGCGGTCGTCGGTCACGATCCCCCGCGCCGCCACACGGTGCCCCGCCGCCGCGATCCGCTCGGCCAGCGTGTCGCCCGACCGGTCGTCGGCGGGCGTGCGCGTGTCCGACACGGTCAGGACGGCGATCCCGACCGCGATGAACTCGCGGGTGTCGTCGATGCGGGAGGTCAATCGGTGAAGTCCTGACACTGGTCTACTGGCAACCTTGGGCGCGCGATCTGCAATTTCGTCATTTCGAATCGTTCAAGCGAACCCCAAGTATCGAAGTAGGGTTTATCACGTCCCACCTGAACAAGGTCATCACAGGTAAATGCGATGTCCATGTCTCGCGGTCGAAGCATCTCGCGTCGAAGTTCTTCCACCGGAACGCGCGGGATCGCATTCTCCGCAACGAACTTCACCAAACCCTCAAACTGAAAGCGTATGCTGTTGGCCTGAGCCGGATGGACCCTTGCTCCACAAAGGCGCACGCGGCGCTCCGCAATGGCAATCATGCGCAAGCTGCATCCTACACCGTATGCACTGCTAGGGCTGGTGTCGGTACTCCTGCAGTCAATATATCCCGACACACCCCGACATGTGCTTACGACGCCATCGCCGGTATCGAGCTTTCGGTAGACCACACCGTTCCCGCTAACTCGTGTATCCACCAGGTCAGCGTGGCTTTCATATAGCCGCGCGTAATCAATCCAAGGCTGCGAATCTGCCAGGCCACAATAGGGCGAAAACACAACAAGGGCCGACAGGATTGCGGCTCGCATCTTCACGTCATCCGCGCCTTCAGCGACAGCAGATCCGCCCAGGCCTCGCGCTTTGCCGCGGGGTTCCGCAGCAGGTAGGACGGGTGCGTCGTCGGCAGCGCCGGGCGGCCCAGAACGTCGGTCCATCGCCCGCGCAGCTTCAGGATACCCCGTTGGCGCAGCAGCGCCACGCAGGGCGTGTTGCCCATCAGGACCAGGAAGTCCGGCGCGGCGAGTTCAATGTGCCGGCGCAGGAACGGCACCATCATCGCCATTTCTTCGGGTGTCGGGTCGCGGTTCTGCGGCGGGCGCCAGGGCATGACGTTGGTGATGTAGATCGACGACAGCGCATCGGGCGAGGCGCGCGACAGCCCGATGGCCGCGAACATCCGGTCGAGCAATTGCCCCGCGCGGCCCACGAAGGGCAGGCCCTCGCGGTCTTCGTCGGCCCCCGGGGCCTCGCCCACCACCATCACGCGGGCGGCGGGGTTGCCGTCGGCAAAGACGAACCGGCGCGCCCCGCGTTTCAGCTCGCAATGGTCATAGGCGGCCATCGCCTCGGCCAGGTCGGGCAGCGTCGCGGCGGTGGCTGCCATCGCCTGCGCGACGGCCACAGGGTCCGCGCCCGGTTCGGCGGGGGGAAGTGACGCGGTTGCGGCGCTCGCCCCGCCCCGCGCCGCCGGGCGCGCCTCTCCCGCCGGGGCAGGGGCCTGCGCCCAAGGCGCTGCGGCGGGCAGGTCATAGCGGTTGACGGGCACGTCCCCCACCGGGTCCTCGGCCCCCAGTTCCGCCTGCCAGGCCAGCATCGCCCGCGCGGCCTCGATGGTCAGTTCCGCCTGCATGTCCCGACCTTAGGCCGGATCGCGCCGACTTTCCAGAAACCGCACCACATGCGGGGCCACGCGGTCCGTCGCCTCGATCAGGATCGCGTGCTTCAGCCCCTCCAGCACCACCAGCTCGGCCCCCATCGCCGCCGCGATCTGTTCGTTCAGGCGGGGCGGGCAGCCCCCGTCATGCTCGCCCGTGATGACCTGCGCGGGTACCTTCACCGCGCCGATCCAGGGCGCCATCTCGGTGCCCGCATAGATGTCGAACACGGTCAGGAAGATGTCGGCGGGTGTGTCCATGACCTGCCGCTTGCGCCAGTCGATCACGTCCGGGTTCGCGGCGGCGAAGGCGTCGGTGAACCACCGCGCCGTCAGCGTGTCGAGCGTCGGGCCAATCCCCACCTCGCGCATCTTTGCCACCACCGCCTTGACGCGGGCGCTGTCCTCGTCCGTGCGGAAGGCGGCGGTGGACCACAGGCCCAGCGACAGCACCCGGTCGGGGCGGCGGCGGGCATAGGCGGGGCCGATCATGCCCCCCAGCGAATGCCCCGCGACATGGGCAGGCCCGATCCCCAGCCGGTCATGCAGCGCCTCCAGGTCATCCACCAGATCCTCCAGCCCGAACCCCGGCGGCGTCACGGGCGACTCGCCATGCCCGCGCAGGTCATAGGCGATGCAGGTGAAGCGGTCCTTCAGCGCTTCCGTCAGCCGGTCGAACGCCGTCTTCCGCGCCCCGATCCCGTGAATCAGGATCAGCGGCGGCCCCCGCCCGGTGATCTTGTGAACAACCTCGACCGCCATGTTCAGCCCGCAGGCTTGGGGTCGATGGCCAGCCGCCCGCCGAAGGCCCAGTTTTCCTTCGCCACGTCCTCGATCACGATCCACACCGCGTCGGGCGACCCGCCGCAGGTGGCGACAAACGCCTCGGTCACCGCCTTGGCCAGCGCGCGCTTCTGGTCGGTCGTGCGCCCTTCGAACATTTCCACCCGGATCATCGGCATGTCGTCATTCCCCCCTCATGCAACCTTGCGCCGTACCGCCGCCACCGCGGGCATCACCTCGGCCGTGAAGCGCGACATCATGGCCAGCGTCCGCGCGTTCTCCTGCCCGAAGTTGGACGAGGCGATCACCTCGTCGATCCCCAATTCGGCATAGGCCGACAGCCGGTCGATCATCTCGTCGCGCCCGCAGATCAGCAGGCTGCCCTTCAGTTCCTCGATTGTCTGCGCGCGCGGCAAACGCTCGATTCGCCCGCCCGCCACGCGGCCGGGGCCGGACCAGACGTTCTCGAACACGTCGTAATAGGCATGCGCGCGTTCGAGAACCTCGCGCGCCTCGGCGTCGTTTTCGGCCAGATAAAGCCCACGCTGCAGCATCAGTCGGCCGCCGGTGCCCGGTTTCGCCTGCGCGCGGCCCCGGTGGAACGCGTCGACCTGCCCCTTCAGAACCGCGTTGTTCGACGACAGCGGCGTCGTCTGGATATGATACCCCACCTTCGCCGCCGCCTCGATCCCCTCGGGTGCCATCGTGGCGACCATCAGGGGCACAGGGCGTTCGGGGCGCGGCATCACCGTCACCGGATCGAACCTGTACCAGGGGCTGTCCCACGCCACCTCGTCCTGCGTCAGCAGCGCCTCGAGCAGATGGAGCGAATCCTCGAACCGCGCCTTCAGCTCGCCGAAGGGTACACCCATCCGCTCGATCTCCCACCGGAAGGCCCCGCGCCCGACGCCCAGGATCAGACGATGGTCGGTCAGGATCGACGCCTGCACCACCTCGCCCGCAAAGACCCGCATGTCGCGGATGGGCAGCACGGCGATGGCCGTCACGATCTCCACCCGCTTTGTCCGCGCCGCAACGTGGACCGCGAATTGCAGGGGAGAGGGGATCAGCAGGATGTTGATCAGGTGATGTTCCGGGATCGACACGCCGCGATAGCCGCAGGCCTCGGCATGGACGGCCTGTTCGGTCATCTCGCGGTACAGCCGCACGCCGCCGGTGGCGGGGTCCAGCATGTGGGCATTCAGGAAATGATTGAAGTCCATGTCCGCCCTTTCGCCCTGTCTAGTACATGTGTACTATACTCACCATGCAACCCGCCCCCCCGCCACGTCAACAGGAATCCCCCGGCCCCGCTGCAACCCCTGCACGCCGCGTCGTCCGCCCCACCGGCGCACGCCGGGCCGAGGTGGTGGCGGCGGCCCTGTCGATCCTGGCCGAACGGGGCGCGGCGGCGCTGACGGCGCGGGCGGTGGCGGCGCGGTCGGGCCTCGCCCTCGGCCAGATCAGCTACCACTTCCGCGACATGGACGAGCTTCTGGCCGAAACCTACGCCGAAGCCTCGCGCCAGCTGGCCACGGCGACCGAAGAGGCCCTGTCCCGCGCCGGGGCGTCCGCCCGCGACAGGCTGGCGGCCTTCCTGCACGCGGGCTTCGGGCCGGACCTGCTGACCGAACGCTATATGCGCCTCAGGGTCGAGCTTTGGGCCGCCACGCTGACCCACCCCGACCTCGCCGCCCGCGAACGCGCCCTCTATGACCGCTACCGCGCCGACCTGACCCGCCTTCTGGCCGATGCCGCGGTCGAGGCGGGGCGACCGACCGACGACCTGCCCCGCACCGCGAACGCGATCATGGCCACGCTCGACGGCCTCTGGCTCGACTGGCTCCGCCGCCGCGACGACCGCGCGGTCGCCGACGGTCTGGCCACATGCCTCGCGCTTGCGGGGGCCACATGACCGGCCGGGGCCGTTGCCGCGACCGCCCGCCTTTGCCATAAGGGCCGGAAACAGGGGCCCCCCATGACCTTCCGCGCCCGCCACCTTCTTGGCATCGAACACCTCGCCCCCGACGAAATCCGCGCGGTGTTGGACCTGTCTGAAACCTACGTCGCCCTGAACCGCCGCACCGAAAAGAAGGGCGACGTGCTGAAGGGCCTGACGCAGATCAACATGTTCTTCGAAGCCTCGACCCGCACGCAGGCCTCGTTCGAGCTGGCGGGGAAAAGGCTCGGCGCCGATGTGATGAACATGGCGGTCGGTCATTCCTCGGTGAAAAAGGGCGAGACGCTGATCGACACGGCGCTGACGCTCAACGCCATGCACCCCGACCTGCTGGTGGTGCGGCACCCAAGTTCGGGGGCGGTGAACCTCCTGGCGCAGAAGGTCGATTGCGCCGTCCTGAACGCGGGCGACGGGCGGCACGAACACCCGACCCAAGGACTGCTCGACGCGCTCACCATCCGCCGCGCCAAGGGCCGCATCCAGCGGCTGGTCGTCGCCATCTGCGGCGACATCGCGCACAGCCGCGTGGCGCGGTCGAACCTGATCCTTCTGGGCAAGATGGAAAACCGCGTCCGCCTCGTCGGCCCCCCCACCCTGATGCCCGCAGGCGTGGCCGAGTTCGGCTGCGAGGTCTTTGACGACATGGCCAAGGGGCTGGCGGACGCCGACGTCGTGATGATGCTCCGCCTGCAACGCGAGCGCATGGACGGCGGCTTCATCCCGTCCGAGCGCGAGTATTACCACCGCTATGGGCTGGATGCCGAGAAACTGCGCGCCGCCAAGCCCGACGCCATCGTCATGCACCCCGGCCCCATGAACCGGGGGGTGGAGATCGACGGCGAGATCGCCGACGACATCAACCGCAGCGTGATCCAGGACCAGGTGGAGATGGGGGTGGCGGTCAGGATGGCCTGCATGGATTTGCTCGCGCGGAACCTGCGGGCGGAGCGGGGGAGACGGGCGGTGGGGGTGGGGGGGTGACGGGCGATTCAAGAATTGTCTGGGACAAGCGTCTCAAACCCGGCGAAGTCGTGTTGTGGACTGGCCAACCTACAAGAAAAGCGAAATGCATCGAGCTGTTGTTCTTGGCGATCATTTACGCTTTAATTGCTGCGATCACTTGGCCCTTCTTTCATACTCTAATAAATCAATCGGGGCGGAACCCGGCGCTCTTCTTTCCAATTGCAGCTGCGGGATTTTCATGGTTTGTTCTTGCTATTCCAGCGACGCTCCTTGGCCTCTATGTGCAGCACTATGCAATAACCAACTTGCGCGCGCTCATTCTTACGCAATTCGGCCTCAGGATACTTTGGCAAAGCGATCTGACGCTTGAGACCACGGCCATCAGGGGCGCACTTTCTTCCGTGGTAAGCATAGTTGTTGATCCCAACACTCCTTCCAAGAAGCGCAAGCGCGGCCAGATGTTTGTTGGTATAAGTGATGAAGACTACGAGAAAATCCTAGACGCGTTAGGTGTTGCTGTCCGTATGCGAGCCAATCTTGAAGCGTCGCCAACGGCTTCGGCCACTATATGACCCTCCACTGCACCAACACCCGCCCAATTGAACCCAACCGCCGCTCCCCGTCGCACCCCCCCGCCCGATGACCCCACCCCCCACCGCCTGGCCCCCCCTTCCCCCCGGCGAGCGCCTTCTCTGGCAGGGCCGCCCCGCCCGCACCTTCGCCCTCTCGCTGGAAGACGCGGTCACCGCCCTCGGCGGCCTCCTCCTTATCGCCTTCTCGCTCGTCATGGCCATCGGCCTGAACCCCGGACCGGGCCTCCTCCCCGACCACCTCTTGTCCCCACCCGTCCTCACCCTGCCCGGCATCGCAGGCGGCCTCTGGCTTTTCCCCCTCCGCCTGATCTACGCCGCCCGCCGCCGCCGCAGCTCGCACTACGCCCTGACGACCGAAGCCGCCTACATCCGGCGCGACGGCCCCTTCGGCCCCAAGGTCACCCGCTTCACCCTCAGCCCGTCCGACTCGCTCACCCTCGACCCCGGCCGCCCCGGGTCGGTCTGGCTGCGCGAAAGGATCATCCCCACCCTCTATTCCCGCTTCACCCTGCGGCAGGGTTTCGAATACATCCCGGAGGCAGAGACGGTGTACCGGCTGGCGCGGTCGGTGCAGATGGGGAAGGGCGAGGGGATCGACGGATGACAGTGCTTCACCTCCAGAACGCCCGCCTGATCGACCCCGAGGGCCTGACCGACGCCAAGGGCTCCCTCACCGTCGCGGGCGGCCTGATCCAAGCGATCAACGCCTCCGCCCCCAAAGGCGCAACCACCATCGACGCCCAAGGCCTCCCCCTCGCCCCCGGCATCGTCGACCTCGGCGTCAAGATCGGCGAACCCGGTGAGCGGCATAAGGAATCCTTCCGCTCCGCCGGCCTCGCCGCCGCCGCCGGGGGCGTGACGACGATCATCGCCCGCCCCGACACCACCCCCGCCATCGACACGCCGGAAACGCTCGCCTTCGTCACCGCCCGCGCGTCCGCCGACTGCCCCGTCCGCATCCGCCACATGGCGGCGCTGACGAAGGGCCGCGCGGGGCGCGAGATGACGGAAATCGGGTTCCTGCTCGACGCCGGGGCCATTGCCTTCAGCGACGGCGACCATGTGGTCACCGACACCAAGGTTCTGTCCCGCGCGCTCACCTACGCCCGCGGCCTTGGCGCGCTGGTGATCGGCCACCCGCAGGACCCCGGCCTCTCCGCCGGGGCCGCCGTCACCTCCGGCAAGTTCGCCTCGCTCCGCGGCCTCCCCGGCGTCTCCCCGATGGCCGAGCGCATCGGCCTTGACCGCGACATCGGCCTGATCGAGATGACGGGTGCCCGCTACCACGCCGACCAGATCACCGCGGCCCGGACCCTTCCGGCCCTCGAACGCGCCAAGCGGAACGGGCTCGACGTCACGGCGGGCGTCTCGATCCACCACCTGACGCTGAACGAATTCGACGTCGGCGACTACCGCACCTTCTTCAAGGTCAAACCCCCCCTCCGGTCCGAGGATGACCGGCTGGCCGTGGTCGAAGCCGTCGCCAGCGGCCTGATCGACGTCATCTCCTCGATGCATACGCCCCAGGACGAGGAATCCAAGCGCCTGCCCTTTGAAGAGGCCGCCTCCGGCGCGGTCGCCCTCGAAACCCTCCTCCCCGCCGCCCTGCGCCTGTACCACGCAGGAGCCCTGACTCTGCCGCAGCTTTTCCGCGCCCTGTCCCTCAACCCCGCCAAACGCCTCGGCCTTCCGCAGGGCCGCCTCGCCGTGGGAGCCCCCGCCGACCTCGTCCTCTTCGACCCCGAGGCTCCCTTCGTGCTGGACCGCTTCAAGCTCCGGTCAAAGTCGAAGAACACCCCCTTCGATGGCGCGAAGATGCAGGGTAAGGTGCGGCTGACCCTTGTGGGCGGCGAAGCCGTCTACGATGCCGCGCAGGAAGCCGAGGCCGCCCATGCCTGAGATCACCACCCCCACCGGCACACTCGCCCTTGTGGCCGTGCTGGCCTACCTGCTCGGATCGATCCCCTTCGGCATCCTCATCACCCGCCTGATGGGCCTCGGCGACCTGCGCCAGATCGGGTCGGGCAACATCGGGGCGACGAACGTCCTTCGAACCGGCAACAAAGGCGCGGCGGCGGCGACGCTGATCCTTGACGGGGCGAAAGGCGCGGTCGCCGTCCTGATCGCCCGCGCCTGGGCCGGGGGTGACGCTGCCCAACTCGCGGGCCTCGCCGCCTTCCTCGGCCACCTCTTCCCTGTCTGGCTGGGGTTCAAGGGCGGCAAGGGCGTCGCCACCTTCCTCGGCACCCTCCTGGCCCTCGCCTGGCCCGTCGGCCTCGCCGCCTGCGCAACGTGGCTTGTCGCCGCCTTCGCCACCCGCATCTCCTCGATGGGGGCGCTCACGGCCTGCGTCCTCTCGGGCCTCTGGGCGATCCTGCTCGGCCACCGCGAGATGGTGGCGCTGGTCCTGATCCTCGCCGCGCTGGTCATCGTCCGCCACGCGGCGAACATCCGCCGGATCCTGGCGGGGACGGAACCGAGGATCGGGAATAAGACGTGACAGACGGGGGCAGACGGCGCGTGGCGATCCTGCCGTTTGTCAACTCTGCGGTTCTGGTCGCCCTTGTCGTATCGTTGCCCGCCATCGGCCTTCGTTGGGCGTCTGATGCGACCTTCCGCCCCCTGATCCAGATCGGCGTCATCAGCTACGGCGCAATCTACGCCGGGGCCGTGCCCTACGTCGTTCTCGGACTTCCGGCCTTCTTCCACGACCTCCGATCGCGCGAGCCCGATGCCCGTGACATGGCCATGACCGGCTTCATCGTCAATCTGGCGTCGCCGCTTCTCATGCTGCCCGTCGGGTGGCTCATCGGTGACATCGACGGGCCCGGCGCTGTCTTTCAGTACTTCGTCCTCTATTGGACTTTCGGGTCTGTCTTCGCCGCCCTTTGCGGAGCCCTGTTCGCCTTGTTCTACAGGCTCCTTACCCGTCGCTCCCGCCCTTCGAACCCATGACCGACCCCCTCCGCGCGGCCTTTCGGTACCTCCAGAACGCCCCACCTGAGCCGGACAAGGAAACGCATGTCGTTTCCCCGGCTCATGCGCGACCGTTTCCGGGTAGACGTCTCCACCCCAGACCCCAAGAGGGCAGCGCCCGACCCGGTGGGTGCGAAGCGCCCGCCGTGGGCGTGGCGGGCGCTGCCCGAAACGCTTTGGCGTCCGGGCGGAATGCTCAATCGTTGCGCGTCGGCAGGGTCACGGGCCCCTGCCGATGGCACGCGGGCGGTGGTTCAGGGATCACGATGGCGCAAGCCCCGTTCGACGTGGGTTCCTCTGTCCTTCTGGCCGCGCTACCCTCCCGCCATGTCCCCCGACCCCTTCCGCGCGGCCTTCGACGCCCTCCCCGAGGGCTACTCCGAAGGCACCTTCCGGAACCGCCGCTGGCGCATCGTGAAAACCACCGGCGCGGGCGGCAGGGGGGCGAAGCTTCAGGCGCATGAGCTTGGCGGCACGGGCTTTGTCAGCCTGAACCTCTACGCGCTGACCAAAGGCGACAGCCTGAAGCCCTGCGAAATGTCGGCCGTCTGGGTGCGGGAATTCGTGCTGGGCGTCCGCGTCATCCCGCCGCCGCAAAGCCCACCCCCATAGGCCCTTACCCCAGGGCCGCCTTCAGCGCCCGGACCTCGCCCTCGTCGGTCACCAGTCGCTCCGCCGCGCCAAAGCCCAGCGCCACCGCCCGCGCCCCCAGGCCGACAACGCCCGAACAGGACGAATGCACCTCGTCCACCCCCGGCAGCCGCGCCAGCATGGCCGCGGCATTCGCCGCCGTGATCCCCGCCCCCGGCAGGATCCGCACCCGGCCCGCCGCCACCGCGACGATCCCGGCCAAAGCCTCCACCCCCTCGGGCGCGCCCACCGCCCCGCCCGAGGTCAGGATGCGGTCGAACCCCAGACCGACCGCCACCTCCACCGCCTCGGCGAAATCCGGCACCAGATCGAACGCGCGGTGCAGCGTGACACTCATCCCCTCCGCCGCCCGCTTCATCACCGCCAGCGCCTCCCGGTCCAGTCGGCCATCCGGCAGCGACGCGCCGATCACGACCCCCGCCAGCCCCGCCGCCCGCGCCGCCGCGATATCGTCCACCATCGCCGCCACCTCGTCCGGCCCGAAGACGAAATCCCCCGCCCGGCTCCGGATCAGCGCATGCACCGGCACCGCCACCCGCACCGCCGCCCGCATCTGCCCGTGGGATGGCGTCAGCCCCCCCACCTCCAGCGCGGAACACAGTTCGATCCGGTCCGCCCCGCCCCGCGCGGCGGCCATCATCCCCTCGACCGAATCCACACAGACTTCAAGCTTCACGGCCATCGCAGGCATCCCCTCAGGTTTCCCCCCAAGGGTATCCCCGCAACTCCCAACTGGCCAGCAGCGCCGCCCTCTCACTTTCTGTCCACAAGTATCCCGGAGGGGGGGCGAGCGAAGCGATCGGGGGATCGCCATCGGTCCGAGAAACCGATGGCGATGAGCCTCCCCCCAGCCACGCGATCCCCTAAAGCGCCCGGATGCGGTTGTTCTTCGGGTTGTGCTCGACCTCGGCCAGCCCCAGCAGCTCCAGCACCGGGGCCACATAGTTCCCGAACCGCCCCCGGTATCCCTTCCGCAATCCGTAGTAGCCACCCACCGGGTTCCCCGGATCGCGCGCCCAGGCCTCCAGCGAGCCTTCGGCCACCGGCTTGCCCTCGTCGGCGTTCCCGATCGCCACCCAGTCGCCCCGCGCCTTCAGCATCGCCACCGCGTCGTCGATGCAGCGCAGGTCATAGGACAGCTTGGTCGTCCCCACCTGCACCACCAGCGCGGGCGGCGTCAGCCCGGCATCGCGCCAGACCTGATACTCCGATGTCTGGGGCGGCGTCTTCAACACCCAGGGGTCCGCCGCCGTCCCCGATCCGTAGGTCACCTGTGCCACCGTCCGTCCCCCTTGTTGACTGCAGCCCTTCTACACCCCCTAATCGGACATCTTCTGTCATGTTCGAAGTGGCCCTGTCCGATGCGCGCCTCGCGCCTTCTGCGCATTCTCCTGCTCCTCCAGAACCGGGGCCGGATGACCTCGGCCCGGCTGGCCGAGGAGTTGGAGGTCGCGCCCCGCACCATCCTGCGCGATGTCGATGCCATGACCGAGGCAGGCCTGCCCGTCATCGTCCACCAGGGCAACCGCGGCGGGATCGAGCTTGGGTTCAACTACCGCACCCGCCTGACCGGCCTTGACCGCGACGAGGCGCGGGCGCTGGGGCTGATACTGTCCACCCGCAACCCGATCATCGCGGCGCTGGGCCTGGCCGGGGCGGCGGAACGCGCGGCGGCGAAACTTATGGAAAGCCTGCCCGACACGGTCCGCGACGCGGCCTCTGCCACCGCAGCGCGGTTCCGCTATGCACCCGCGGATGGCGGCGACGACCCCCGGCCCGCCGCGCTGGCCCGCGCAGTCCGGGACAGCCGGATCGTCCGCATCCGCACGCACAGGCCGGACGAACGCGCCATCCACCCCGCCGCCCTGACGCTGGGGCCCGCAGGCTGGGCGGTCACCGACGCGCGGACGGGCGACGCCATCCTGCTGGCCGATTGCGGGGACATCAACATCTCCGCCCTTACCTTTGATGCAAACTCCGGCGGCGGAACCGACGGCGGCGCGGCGGATCGGCCCTTGACGCCCCCGCCGCGCGCCGCCATCACGCCCCCTGCCAGCGAAAGGGGCCCCCGCCATGTCCGATGACCGCCTGATCGTGGCCCTCGACGTCCCCGATGCCTTGTCCGGCCTTGCGCTCGCCGACCGGCTGGGCGACGCGGTCGGGTTCTACAAGGTGGGGCTGGGGATGCTGACCGGCGGCGGCCTCGCGCTTGCCAACGAGCTGAAGCAGGATCGCGGCAAGCGCATCTTCCTCGACCTCAAGCTGTTCGATATCGGGGCCACCGTCGCGGCGGCGGTGAAGGGGCTGGTGCGGTTCGAGCCCGACTTCCTCACCGTCCACGGCGACCCCCATGTCGTGCGCGCCGCGCGCGACGGGGCAGGGGGGTCAGGCACGAAGATCCTGGCGGTCACCGTCCTCACCTCGCTCGACCGCGCCGACCTTGACGCGGCGATGATCCTGCCTGGCGACCTGGCCGACATCGTCACCGAACGCGCGGCCCGGGCGCTCGACGCCGGGGCCGACGGGGTGATCGCCTCGCCGAACGAGGCCGCCCGCATCCGCGCGCTGCCCCAGGCGCGCGGCCGCCTGATCGTCACGCCGGGGGTCCGCCCCGAAGGCTCGGCGGCGGGCGACCAGAAGCGCATCGCCACGCCCGCCGGCGCATTGGCCGCCGGGGCCGACCACATCGTTGTCGGCCGCCCGATCTGGGCCGCCGGCGACCCCGCATCGGCCGCCCGCGCGATCCTGTCCAGCCTGCCCGCACGATAGGGCCGGCCCCGGGGGCCACCCTGGGCCGGCCTGAAATCCGCACGCGCGCGCGAAACCGCGCGTCAGCCGCCCGCGGCGGGGCTCGTCGTGGTGCCCGGCGGCACCAGCAGCGCAATGCCGGGGCGCGCATCATGCGACATCAGCGCCATCAGCCCGCCGATGGCCCCGGCCAGCACCAGAACCACTGCCGCGAACGGCCAGATCCGGAACGCCCGCCGCTTGGGACGGCGGAAGTCCAGCTTCTCCTTGGGCGACGGGTAATAGCGCAATGGTGTGGGCTCTGCGGATTGCATGACTTTTTTCCCTTCTTTGCCAGAGGGTTACTGCTTGTCATTCTTGCCTTGGGATGTGCCTGTAACACGCCCGTGCCGCAACGGCACCCCCCTTGGGTCATGGCCGCCCCATCCCGGCGGGGGCACGCCGAAACGCGCCGCCCGCATCGGCGGAATGTCACCGCATCACAGCGTTTGCGTCCAGTCTGTCGCATCCGCGCAACAGGTTGCGCGGCCCCCCTCACCCGCAGGGAGCCGTGCCCAGGGTTCAGCCCCTAGTTCTCGTTGATGTCGCGGTCCCAGACCTTGGGCCGCCCGTGGTTGCGCGCGAACGCCGCCCTGAGCGCGAACCACCCGCCCAGCGAGGCGATGGCGAACACGGTCAACACGACCCCGATCCCGCCCGACGGCGCGCCGATCCCGACCAGGATGCCGGTGATCGCCGCCCCCACGGCAAAGCCCAGGAACACGAAGGCGGGCACCACCATCTCCAGCACGCCCAGCACCCCCGCGATCACCATCCAGACCCACCAGACCTGCCACCAGACCATCGCGTCACACCCTTCCCTTCAGCAGCCCGAAGGCGTCCTTGAACGCATCCAGTGCCGCGGCCGGCACGATCACCATCTGCTTGCCCGACCCCTGACCCACCGCCGTCAGCGCCTCGACCTGCTTCAGCGCCACCTGGAACTGCGCGGCCTCCAGCCCGTTTTCCTTGATCGCCGCCGCGATGGCGCTGGTCGCATAGGCCTCGGCATCCGCCGTGATCCGCCGCGCCTTGGCCGCCTGCTCGGCCGCGTACAGCTCGGCATCCGCATTCAGCTCGACCGACCGCTTCTTGCCCTCGGCCTCGGTCACCTGCGCCCGCCGCGCGCGCTCGGCGTTCAACTGCTGCAGCATCGCCGACCGCGTCGCCTCGTCGAGGTTCACGTCGAGGAGTTCTACCCGCGTGACCTCGATCCCCCAGTCGTCCACCACATGCCCCAGCGCCTCGCGGATCTTGGTGATCAGCGCGGCGCGGTTCGACTGCACATGGTCCAGGTCCATCGCCCCGATTTCCGCCCGCACGATCCCCGCCACCGTTGTGGCGATCGCCGCATCCACGTCGCGGATGCGGTAGACGGTCTTTTCCGGCTCGGTGATGCGGTAGAAGACGCTCGTCTCGACGCTGACCAGCACGTTGTCGGCGGTGATCGCGTCCTGCTTGTGGGTCGGCAACTGCCGCTCCAGCACCGATATCTTGTGCGCCACCCGGTCCAGGAACGGCACGATGAAGTTGATCCCCGGCCCCAGCACGCTGCGCAGCCGCCCGAAGCGCTCGACCACATGCTTCTCTGACTGCGGCACGATCCGGACGCCCAGGTAGATCGCCAGGATGATGAAAAGGGCGATGACCAGCCAGACGGTATTGGCGCCGCCTAGGGTGTCGTTCGGCATGTGGGGGCTCCCTCGGTTCCCTGTTGGTTATCGGGGAGTATGGCGGGGGAGGGAGCTTGGGGGAAGGGGCTAGGGTCAGGACCCATCACCGGACCGTTGTTTTCGGAAGATCGCATCCGCCCGCGCCGCTCACGAACCGCTCGCGCAAGGCTGACGGCGAAGTGACCCGCCGAAACCCATTTTCGCGCGACAGAACCCGGGCGAAGCGGGCAGTCTTGCGGGCATGCAACCCCTTCTCGCCTATGCCGCCGGCCTTCTGACGCTGATCAACCCCTGCGTCCTGCCGGTGCTGCCCATCGTTCTGGCCTCGGCGCTGCAGGCCGGGCGGGCGGGTCCGGTCGCGCTGGTGGCGGGCATGGGCGTGGCCTTCGTGGCCGTGGGGCTTCTGGTGGCCAGCGTCGGGCCCGCGCTTGGCCTGACCGACCGGACCATCGCCACGGTGGGCGCGCTGATGATCGGGGCCTTCGGTCTGACGATGGCCCTGCCCGCGCTCGGTGACCGCTTTGCCGCCGCCACCGCCGGCCTCGCCGCCGGGGCAGACCGCCGCATGGGCAGCGCGCCCTCGGCAAGCCTCGGGGGCCAGTTCGCGGGCGGTGCGCTTCTGGGCGCGGTCTGGAGCCCCTGCATCGGCCCGACCCTGGGCGGCGCCATCGCACTGGCGAGCTCCGGGGGCAGCCTGATCGCGGCAGGCGTCACGATGACCGCCTTCGCGGCCGGTGTCGCCACCGTGATGCTGGCCATCGCCTACGGGGCACGCGCAGCGCTCGCCCGCAACCGCGCCCGCATGCAGGCGCTTGCCACCCGCGCCCGCCCGATCCTGGGCTGGGCCTTCGTTCTCGTCGCGCTGATGATCCTGACCGGGTTCAACCAGCGCATCGAGATTTTCGTCCTCGACCACCTGCCGATCTGGCTGCAGGACCTCTCCGTCTCGATCTGAACCCCTGAAAGGATGTTCCATGCTGCGTCGTGATTTTCTTGCCCTGACACTCGCGGTCTCGCTTGCCGCCCCGCTGGCCATGCCCACGGCCGCCGTTGCCGACACTCTGGCCTACAAGCCCGGCCTTGTGGCCGAGCATCTGGCAAAGGGCGAAACCGTGTTCGTCGATTTCTTCGCGCCCTGGTGCCCGACCTGCCTGGCACAGGACCGGGTGACCACCAAGCTGCGCGCGAGCAATCCCGCCTATGACAAGGCGATCACGTTCATCCGGGTCGATTGGGATACCTACCAGGATGACAAACTGACGCGCGACCTGAACATCCCGCGCCGGTCCACCCTGGTCGTGCTGAAGGGCAACAAGGAACTCGGGCGGATCGTCGCGGGTACCAGCCGGGATGAGATCAAGGCGCTGATGGACACAGCCCTCGGTGCAGCCGGGGCTTGATCAGCGCTCGCCTCCTCAGCGTCGGTCGGGGTATGCCCCGACCGCCCCAGATGCCGCCACAACCTTTTGTGGCGTCGCGATCATCACCCCCCGCTGATCTCGCGCCGCGCAAGGCTCGCCAGAAACGCCGACCGGCTCATCTTGCGCGCCTTCGCCACCTCGTCGATGGCGCGCAGCAGCCCCCGCTCCAGCGAGATGTTGGCGCGCACCTGCACCCCGTCCGCCGGAATGTAGGGCACCACCATCAAGACCGCTCCCGCCGCCAGCGCGGCCTTGACCTCGGGCATCTCCCGCACCGCGTCGAAGGGCCGCCCGGCCACGGGCTCCGCGTCCTCGAACCAAAGGTCCAGAGCCTCCCCCGCCTTCGCCGGAATCTCCTCCCACGAATCCGCCGCCGCGAAGCAGCCCGGCAGGTCGGGGAAGGTCAGCCCATATGCGCTGTCCCCCTCCTGCTCAACCACCGCCGCATAGCTCAGCATCACCGCCTCCGTAGGTCGGGGCATGCCCCGACTCTTTCTGCCGCAGGTCGGGGTTCACCTCGCCAACCCGTAGGGTGCGCATTCATGGCGCACCTAACCTCTATCGCTCACCCAGCCCCGCTATCCAATCCCGCCTGCCGCCAGATCGCCCGCGCCGCTCCCTCCGGCAGGTCCTTCTTCGGATCCGGCACGATGACCGTTATCGCGCCGCGCCGCAGCTTGTGATGCGATCCGCGCACCGACACGACCTCGAACCCGGCCTTGCGCAGCGCCGCGATGATCTTCCGGCTGTCACGCTCGACGGGCAGGGAACGTCTCCGCTTTGCGCATTATCATACGCAAAGGTCATTGCCCTTGTCAATCTTCCTGCGCATCATGTTGCGCAAACATGGGCCGCCCCCCCCCCCTCCCCCCGCCAGGGTTCCGCAGGCCGGGGGTCGCCGTCACGCGCCCTCAGCCCCCCCTTCACCGCCCCTCCTCCTTCTCCCTTCTGTCCCGCTCCGCGATCATCGCCCGCAGCGAAGCGATCCGTTCCGCCGACGTGGGCTTCGGTGCAAAGCCCTCGGGTGCCTCGGCGTCCTCCCAGGCTTCGCCCAGTGTCTTCGCCACCCCGCCGAATTCCGGGCGCGGTCCGTCGTGGTAGTCTTCGCGGCGGCGGAAGTGGTTGATCGTCTCCGCCCCCCTGACGATCCCCGCCAGGCGCGCCCGCATGTAGACCTCCAGCACGTCGGCCATGCGCGGCAGGTGTCCGGTGCCGACCGAGCGGAAGAACCGCAGCACGTCCTCGCCCACGCGCATCGTGATCTTCACGCGCCGGGCCCTCGGCGTCTCCTTCGCGATGCGGTGCCATTCCTCGGGGATGAACCCGCTCTGGTCGATGGCATTGTGCAGGTCCCATTCGATGCGCCGGCCGATGTCCATCATGTAGGTCATCTGCGCGCGTTCCTTGGCCGTCATCCGGCTCAGGGGTTTCACGATCTCGTCCGACATGCCCGCCTCCGCGTTGCCGGGGCACCCGTTTCGGCGCCCCGGCGGCATCGTCGCACCGGTCTGGTTAACGAACTCCGGCCCCAGCGGTTGCCAGACGCGCGTATGGCAGGGTGCCATACAGGTGCCATACGCGTGCCATACGTTTCCTAACCGCCCCGTAACCCCGGTTAACGCCCCTCCATCCGGTCAAAGGCCCGGGCCTTTTCCGATAGCGGACTGGCCAGGCAGCGCCCGATCCAGTCACGCACCACGGGGTCCTCGGGCATCATCTCGGGCGCCCATCCATAGGGTGACGCCAGCAGCAGATCCGCCGCCGAATAGCGCCCGCCCAGCAGCCACTTGCCCTGCGCAAGACCGCTGCGCAGCATGGCCGTCACCTCGCCCATTCCCCGGAAAGTCGCGTGAAATCCGGGGCTTGTGACACCGGTGAAGGCCGCGATGAAGACCGGCTCCATGACGTTGCCATAGTAGGCCAGCCACGACAGGAACGCCCCGCGCTCGGCCGTGCCGGGCGTCGCGCCCAGCCCCGCCTCGGGGAAAAGCTCGGTCAGATGCAGCATGATGGCATTGCGTTCGCGGATCATCACGCCGTCATGCACCAGCAGCGGCACCTTCCCCTCGGGGTGGGGGTTGGCGGGGTCGGCCGCCCCGGTACCCGTCCTTAACCGCCGGATGCCCACAGTGCGAACCTCCACCCGGTCCAGCGCGCCCAGCTCGTCGAGAAGGCGGATGACACCGGACGAACGTGATTGCGGGGCGTGGTAAAGTGTCAGCATGGCGTGATCTCCCTGATTGCGACAGGGAAGAAATAGCCGCGCACTCCTGACAGTTTCCGACAGTAGCAAACATGCTATGGTGCGCGCGTCCAGACCGGCGGCCGACGCCACCTTGCTGTCTGCATGTTGACCATGGGTTGGACGGAAGTCGCATAAACCATTGATATCATGTCGAAATCAGACCGTCTTTTCCGCCTTCTCCACCTCCTGCGCACCCTCCCGCAGCCGGTCACCGCGGACCGCCTGGCCAGCGAGGCCGGGGTCAGCCCCCGCACGCTCTACCGCGATATCGACACGCTGCGCGCGGGAGGCGCGCTGATCGACGGCGCACCGGGCTATGGCTACACGCTGACCGAGGACCCGGCGCTTCCTCCGCAGATGTTCACCCGGCTCGAGGTCGAGGCGCTGGCCCTCGGTCTGGCCGAAGTGCGCTACGCAGGCGACCCCGCGCTGGCCCGCGCGGCCGAGGCGGCGCTGGCCAAGATCGTCGCCACCCTGCCCGAACGGGTGCAGCGACAGGCCCTGCATGCCGTGCTGCAGGTCTACCGGTTCTGGCCGCCGCCGCCGGTGCCCGACTGGATCGGCCTGATCCGCGAAGCCTGCTGGGACGAACGCGCACTGGACATTGCCTACGCCGATGCCGAAGGGCGGCTGACAGAGCGGCGCATCCTTCCCTTGTCCGTCGTATTCCTGGACGACCGCCGGATGCTTCTGGCCTGGTGCTGCCTGCGGCAGGATTTCCGCCGCTTCATGCTTGACCGCATCAGCGGCGTCACCGCGACCAATGAAAGCTTCCGCCCGCGGCGGGTGGCACTCCTGAAAGAGCATCTGGAGATTCTGCGGACGCAGGGAAGAACCGGACCTTCGACGGGCTGAACGCAGCCGAATCGTTGTCGGGCAACCTGTTCGTGATAGCCTGAACCCGTAACGGTGGGGGACGGGACGATTCTGCGCCCGTGGGTTCAATGAGAAATTCTGGTCTGACACTGCGCTGCCTTTGGCCCGTGATGCTGGCCCTGGCAGTCAGCACGGGTACCGCGTTCGGGCAGAACACCCAGCCAAGTGCCGGGGGTGCGCCCGCGCAGCCTGATGCAGTCGAGCTTGAGATGTGGCAGCTGGCATCGAAGGCCGATCAGGCGGCCTGGTATCAGGAATATCTGCGGCAGTATCCGGCGGGGCGGTTCGCGTTCTTTGCGCAGGCGCGGCTTGCGGCACTGGGTGCAACGTCACCGCAGGCGGTGCCGACGCCCGTTCCCGTTCCGGGCGCACCGCCGCCGGTCTTTGCCGTGCCCGGAGTGACGCCACCGCCTGTTCCGGGTGCCCCACCAGTCGCCCAGCCCGCCACACCCCCGGTTGCGGCGGCACCGGTTGATACCGGCATTCCTCTGGTCCTCAGTGTCGAACAGACCCGCCTTGCCCAGGAATCGCTCGAGGCCCTGGGAATAGACCCGGGCGGCCATGACGGCGTGTATGGCGGGCGGACGGCGGCGGCTGTGATGCAGTACCAGTCGATCCTCCGCGCGGTGCCGACGGGCCAGCTGACGGCGGTGCAGTACAACACGCTGATCGGGTCGGTGACCGAGGCGCGGCGCGCGGAAATCCGGCAGGCGGAGGCCGCGAAGACAAAGACGGTCTACAAGGCAAAGCACCCCAAGAAGGATCCGTTGGCCTACCGCGACGCAAAGTCGAATTACAAGGCGATCCCGGGCTCCACCGGCCGCGTGGGCAACAGCGGCCATGTTTGCCGCATCCGCGCGGATCTGTGCGAAGCGGGGTGGGACTGACGAACTCCGGGCAACCCGGTCGGCAACTTTCCCGCACCTTGCGACGTATCGACGAGGCGAAGGGAGAGTTCGATGTTTTCCAATGCCTTTGAGCTGCCGACAACCTGGCACGTGCCCGGAACGCCCCAAGAGGTGGCGGCGATCCTGCGGGACGCCGAGCGCTTTCCACGTTGGTGGGGCGACGTTTATCTGGACGTCCGTGTGGTCGATCGCGGCGATGCGCGCGGTGTCGGCGCGCGCGTCGATATCCATTCCAAGGGGTGGTTGCCCTATCACCTGCACTGGACGGCTGTGGTGACCGATGCGGACTTTCCGCACACCTGGGGCATCGCCGCATCCGGCGACCTGACCGGAACCGGCCGCTGGACCCTGACGCCCGAACCGGGCGGCACATGCGCGCAGTATGACTGGCGCGTTGTGGCCGACCGTCCGCTGTTCCGCGCGCTCGCCCCGCTGTTCGCGCCAGTCATGGCGTCGAACCACCGATGGGCGATGCGAAAGGGCGAGGCCGGGCTGATTGCCGAGCTTGAAGGGCTCCGGGGCGGATAGCCGGAAAAGCCGCCTTTCGCGGTGGTCGGCGAATCCGTTGAAAATTCATCACGAACTTGTTAACTTTCCTGCGGGCTTGGGTGGGGAGGGTCCGGTTTCCGGACCCGTGATTGTCATGAAAATCGGCTTTCGCATCTTGGATGCGGTCCGCATTGCTGCGGCATTCGTTGTTCTTTCGCTTCTTCCTGCAGCCGCCGCTGAAAAGGTGGCGCTTGTCATCGGCAACAGCGCGTATGTGAACGTGCCGCCGCTGCCAAACCCTATCCGCGACGCGGCCTCGGTCGCCGGAAAGCTGACGGATGTGGGTTTCGAAGTCACCCATATCGACGATCTTGACCAGATCGGCATGGTGCGCGCCCTGCAGCGCTTCAAGGAAAGTGCGTCGCAGGCAAAGGTTGCGCTGGTCTACTACGCCGGGCACGGGATCGAGGTGAACCGCGTCAACTACTTCGTTCCGGTCGATGCCCGGCTTGCTGCGGACACTGACGTCGCCTTTGAGGCGGTGCAGATGGAGTTCGCGCTGAACGCCGTGGCGCAGGCGTCGGACCTGAGCCTTGTCATCGTCGATGCCTGCCGGAACAACCCCTTCAGCGCCAGCATGACACGCCAGCTTGGGACCCGTTCGGTCGGTCGTGGCCTGTCGGCGGTGGAACCGTCCGGAAACGTGCTTGTCGCCTATTCCGCAAAGGAAGGCACCGTCGCCCTTGATGGGACCGGCGAAAACAGCCCCTATGCCCAGGCGCTGGTCGACGCCCTGTCGACGCCCAACCTGGAAATCGGGCAGCTTTTCCGGCAGGTGCGTGACTCGGTGCTGACAGCGACGAACGGCCAGCAGGAACCCTTTACCTACGGTTCCCTGTCATCGCAGTCGTTCTTCCTGAATGCCGTCGCCCCCGCAACTCCGCCCGCACCGGCGCCGCTGCAGGTGTCGGCACCCGCGCCGACCGAGCCCGCGCCCGGCACCGACATGGTCGAGCTTGCGCTGTGGGGTCTTGTGAAGAACACCGACACGCTGGACGGATATCAGGAATACCTGCGGCAGTATCCGCAGGGACGCTTTGCCTTCTTTGCACGCCAGCGCATCGCAGAGATCGAAAAGGGCGTCCCGTCCACCGGGGGGCAGACCGAACTTGCCGCAAAACCGCCGCTTGCCCAGCCTCCGGCCGCGCAGCCACAGGCCGAGCCCCTGGTGGTTCAGCCCGAGGCGGCACAGCCGCCGCTGCAGCCCCTTGTGCCGCTTCCTCAGCCGCAGCTGAATCAGGCGGTGATAGCGCCTGTCGCCCCACCGCCCGCCGTCGAGCCGCCCGCGTCCCTGTCGCGCGACGAGGTGCGGCTGGCGCAAGAGGCACTGACCATTCTGGGCTACGACCCAGGCGGGCGGGACGGTGTTGCCGGGGCGCGGACCGAGGCCGCGATCCGCAAGTTCCAGGGATCGCAGGGTGACGAGCCGACGGGCCTTTTGACACTGGCGCAATTCCAGCGCCTGACCGGTGCGGTGACGGACGAACAGTTGCAGGCCCTGCGCGCGGTGACGGTGAAGAAGCCGCCACAGGTCAAGAAGGCCGCTGTCGTGATGACACCGGCCCCCGTCGCTCCGGCAGCGAAAACGGTCACACCGAAGGCCGCGCCCGCGCCGACCGCCGCGGCGGCACCGGCTGTCGGGACCATTGCGGTCTCGCCCCGTAGCAAGCGTGGCACCGATGGATACTTCTACTTCAACGACGGATCGCGCTGCATGAAGCGTGCCGACCTTTGCGAGAATTCATCGCGGTAGGGACGGCCTTCGGCATCGTATCCCATGCGATGGCCAGGGCCCTGGCAGAACGGCCGGGCTGATGCGGCGGAGTGTTGTGATCGAGGGGTGAGATCGGGTCACCCCCCGATCCGCCCACGGACGCCCCCGGTTTGCGCCCGGTCGAGCAGCAGGTGATCCAGCAGGACGCAGGCCATCATCGCCTCGCCGACCGGCACGGCGCGGATGCCGACGCAGGGGTCGTGGCGGCCCTTGGTGACGATCTCGGTCGCTTGGCCCGTCACGGTCAGGGTGGCGCGCGGGGTCAGGATCGACGAGGTCGGCTTGACGGCGAAGCGCACGATCACATCCTGACCTGTGGAAATGCCCCCCAGGATGCCGCCCGCGTGGTTTGAGCGGAATTCCGGGCCGCCCGCGCCCATCCCGATTTCGTCCGCGTTCTCGATTCCGGTCAGCGCGGCGGCGTCCATCCCCGCGCCGATCTCTACGCCCTTGACCGCGTTGATCCCCATCATCGCAGCCGCCAGATCGGCGTCGAGCTTGCCGTAGATCGGCGCGCCAAGGCCGGGGGGGACGCCCTTCGCCACCACCTCGATCACTGCGCCGCAGGAATTGCCCTGCTTGCGCAGGCCGTCCAGATAAGCCTCCCACAGGGCGACGGATGCGGCGTCGGGCACCCAGAAGGGGTTCTGGTCCACCTGACCCATGTCGAACTGCGACCGGTCTGCCTTGTGGGGGCCAAGCTGGACCATGTAGCCCGTGATGGTCAGCCCCGGCACCATCCGCGCCAGGACCGCGCGCGCCACGCCCCCCGCCGCGACCCGCGCCGCGGTTTCACGCGCCGAAGACCGGCCGCCCCCGCGCGGATCGCGCAAGCCATATTTCCAATGATAGGTGATGTCGGCATGGCCCGGCCGGAACTTCGCCGCGATCTCGGAATAGTCCTTCGACCGCTGGTCGGTGTTCTGGATTTCCAGGGCGATGGGCGTGCCCGTGGTGACGCCTTCGTAGACACCCGACAGGATCGCCACCTTGTCCTCTTCCCGCCGCTGGGTGGTGAACCGCGACTGGCCGGGCTTGCGCCTGTCCAGCCAGGGCTGGATGTCAGCCTCGGCCAGGGGCACGCCCGGCGGGCAGCCGTCCACCACCGCGCCAAGGGCTGGCCCGTGGCTTTCGCCCCAGGTGGTGACGCGGAAGACGTGGCCGAAGGTGTTGAGGCTCATGGGTTTCTCTCCTGCCCCACCGCTCTAGCGGCGGGGCCGGGGGGGCTCAAGGAATTTCGGGGTTGCAGCCAGAGGCCAAGGCGCTATCTTCCGGCGAACCTCGGGGTGCCCGGCAAGGGCTGAGATGCGGGCGAAGCGCCCGCGAACCCGTCGAACCTGAACCGGTTAGGACCGGCGGAGGGAAGGTGCGGGACGATCCCCAAGACGATCCCCCCCTTGCGCGCCGCTTCGGCCCGACCCTGCGGAGAGCGCAATGAAGGACCTACTGACAGTTGCTGGCCTGCTGACATTGGCCTTGGGTGGCCCTGCCCATGCAGGGCCGACGCTCACGGTTTACACCTATGACAGCTTTGCGGCCGAGTGGGGGCCGGGTCCCTCTGCCAAGGCCGGGTTCGAGGCGATCTGCGGCTGCGAGGTGAGGTGGGCTACGGCAGGCGATGGTGCGGCAGTGTTGTCGCGGGTGATGCTGGAGGGGAAGGGCACCAAGGCCGACGTGGTCGTGGGGCTGGACCAGAACCTGATACCGCAGGCAACGGCGTCGGGCCTTTTCGCTGCACACGGGCTGCCCGAAGATACCTCTGACCTGCCCGTTGCATGGACCGACACGACCTTTGTGCCCTATGACTGGGGATGGTTCGCCTTCGTCTATGACAAGACCAAGATCGAAACGCCGCCGGCCAGTTTCGAGGATCTGGCCGACTCCGACCTGAAGGTCGTGATCGAAGACCCCCGCTCCTCTACCCCGGGTCTCGGCCTGCTGTACTGGGTCAAGGCCGCATACGGCGACCGCTCGGGCGAAATCTGGTCGGCGCTGAGAGACAACATCCTGACTGTCACGCCCGGCTGGTCCGAGGCCTATGGTCTTTTCCTGAAGGGCGAGGCCGATATGGTCCTGAGCTACACGACCTCGCCCGCGTATCACGCGATGGCCGAGGGCGATGACAGCAAGTCGGCGGCGATGTTCCGGGAAGGGCATATGGTGCAGGTTGAGGTCGCGGCGAAGGTCGCGTCATCGCCGAATGCCGACCTTGCGGATCGGTTCATTGACTATCTTCAGTCGGATGCTTTTCAGGACACCGTGCCCGAGACGAACTGGATGTATCCCGCCTACATCCCGCAGGAAGAACTGCCGGAAGGGTTCCAGGCGCTGGCACGGCCTCAGAAGACGCTGATCCTGACGCCTGACGAAACCGCGCGGCTGCGCGATCCGGCCTTGGCCGAATGGCGCTCGGTGCTGAGCCGGTGAGACAGGGCGCGTCAGGTGCACTGGCGAAAGGCGCGGCGGGCGTCATCCTTGCCGCTGTCGCGGTGCCGCTGCTGGCCGTGCTGGCCCAGGCGGGCCGTGCAACGTTGCCTGACGGGGCGGATCTTGCCGCGATCCGGTTCACGCTGTGGCAAGCGGTGTTGTCCGCCGGGCTGTCGGTGGTGCTGGCGGTGCCGGTGGCCCGCGCGCTGGCCCGGAGGCGGTTTCCGGGCCGGGGCATCCTGGTCGCGCTGTTCGGTGCGCCATTCATTCTGCCTACTGTCGTCGCGGCGGCGGCGGTGGTGGCCATCTTCGGACGGTCAGGGATCGTGAACTTGGGCCTGCGATCGCTTGGTCTGCCTGAAGTTTCGGTCTATGGCCCGCAGGGTGTGGTTCTGGCCCACGTCTTCCTGAATCTGCCCCTGGCCGTGCGAATGATGCTGCAAGGCTGGGCAGACATTCCGGCCGAACGGTTCCGGCTGGCAGAGAGCCTGTCCTTTGGCCCCAGCGCGGTGTTCCGACATCTCGAGGTGCCGATGCTTCGCGCCGTCGTGCCGGGGGCGTTCCTGGCGATTTTCCTGGTGTGCCTGACCAGTTTCGCCATCGCGCTGATTCTGGGCGGAGGACCCCGCGCGACTACTGTGGAGCTTGCGATCTATCAGGCGTTCCGGTTCGACTTCGATCCGGGACGGGCGGCGATGCTTGCGTCTGTGCAGTTGGGGCTTTCGGGCGTTGTGGCGCTTGTAGCGCTCAGGGTGGCCATGCCGACCGGGATGGGAGCCGGGCTTGGTCGCCCGGTACCCCGGCGCGCCCCCGGCGGGCCGGGATTGGCCGTGCTGGACGGGCTTGTCATCACCGCTGCGGCGGGATTCCTTCTGCTTCCCTTGGGGTTCGTGCTGGCGGCGGGCATGCCGCACCTAGCAGGGTTGCGGACCGCGGTCTGGGCGGCGGCGGGACGATCAGCCCTAGTGGCGCTGGCCGCAGCGTCTATGGCGCTGGCGACCGTCTTGCCGATGGCGCTGGGCGCCGCGCGGATGCCGCCCGCCCCTGGGCGGCGGGTCGAGGCGGCGGGGATGCTGGGCATGGTCGCCTCGCCGCTTGTGACCGGAACAGGGGCGTTCCTGATCCTGCGCGGGGTCGCAGACCCTGTCGCGCTGGCTTTGCCGGTAACTGCCATGGCGAACGCGATCATCGCCGTGCCCTTTGCGCTTCGCATCCTGTCGCCCCCAGCGCGTGAGGCCGAGCTCGGATTCGGACGGCTGGCTGACAGTCTCGGGATGTCGGGCTGGGCGCGGGCGCGGCATGTGGTGGTGCCCCGGCTGACGCGGCCGCTGGGGTTTGCGGCAGGATTGGCGGCGGCTCTTTCGGCGGGAGATCTGGGGGTCGCTGCCCTGTTCGCCGACCCTGACCGGGCCACGTTGCCCGTTGTGGTGGGGCGGCTGATGGGCGCCTATCGCATGGACGAGGCGGCGGGGGCCTCGCTGGTTCTGGTGGCGCTGGGCTTCGGGCTGTTTGCGGCCTGCGACCGGCTGGGCGCATGGGCGGGGGCGCGCCATGCTGGCGCTTGACGGGGTTCGCGTCATCCAGGGCGGGTTCCGGCTTGCCGCAGACTTCCGCGTCAGCGCCGGTGCGCGCGTGGCCGTGCTTGGGCCTTCGGGGGCGGGAAAGTCCACGCTGATCGGGGCAATCGCGGGGTTCGTACCCGTAGCGGAGGGTCGGGTCGCATGGGAAAGCCGCGATCTGGCGAGGCTGCACCCTGGCGACAGGCCGGTGACGGTGCTGTTTCAAGACCAGAACCTGTTCCCGCATCTGACGGTGGCCGAGAATGTCGGGCTGGGGCTCGATCCCTCTCTTCGCCTGTCGGCAGGAGAGCTTTCCCGGGTGGCGGCAGTCCTGGATCGGGTCGGCATGGGTGGTCTTGGCGGGCAGCGGGCGGGCAACCTGTCGGGCGGCGAGGGCGCGCGGGTCGCGCTGGCGCGGGCACTGATCCGGTCGCGGCCGATCCTGCTTCTGGACGAGCCGTTCGGGGCGCTGGGTCCGGGGATGAAGGCGCAGATGCTGGATCTGGTCGGAACTGTTGCGGAGGCGACAGGGGCGACTTTGCTCATGGTCAGTCACGACCCTGCGGATGCGCGGCGTCTGTGCCAGCAGACGGTCGTGGTGGCCGGCGGCGTGGCACAAGCACCGGTTCCGACCGCAGGGCTTCTGGACAACCCGCCTGTTGCTTTGCGCGCGTATCTGGGAACGTGAAGGGCGCGGGCCATAGCGGACCGCGCCCTGTTTGTCTTGCCCATCCGGTCGCAGATCAGGCGTGCGCCTTGCCCTTGACCCGGGACCAGAGCCGCTTGTTCGTCAGGTAGAGCAGCACTGACAGGATCGCGAGGAAGATCACCGCGGTGAAGCCCGCGCGCTTGCGGTCCATCAGCTTGGGCTCGGCCGCCCAGGTCAGGAAGCTGGCAACGTCCATCGATTCCTGGTCCAGGGTCGCCTCGGTGCCGTCGGCATAGGTTACGCTGTCGGTGTCGAGCGGCGGGGGCATGGCGATCCAGCTGCCCTCGATCGTCGGGTGGCCGTGTTCGTCCTTGCAGCTTTCGGGGATGCCGCCCTTTGCGAAGTGCTTGTTGTAGTAGCCCGCTTCGTCGCCGGTGGCGCAGGCCGGGGCGTCTTCATATCCGGTCAGGATCGCATGGATATATTCCGGACCGCCGATTCCCTGGAAAAGTTGATTGATCCCAAGACCGTAGGGCCCGTGGAACGATGCACGGGCCTTGGCCATCAGCGACAGGTCGGGGGCACCCGCCGCGTGGTTGATCGGGAAGTGGTCGGCCGGGGTCAGCTTGCGGTATTCCTGCTTTTCCTGGTCGTAAAGCTGCGGGTTCGACGCTTCATCGTTGATCGGGAAAGCGTCGGCATAGGCGCGGACCTGGTCCTCGGGCAGCGCGGGACCGCCTTCATCGGACAGGGTGCGGATCGGCACATAGCGCATTCCGTGGCAGGCCGAGCAGACCTCGGTGTAGATCTGCAGGCCACGCTGAAGCTGATGTTCGTCGAACTTGCCGAAGGGGCCTTCGAAACTGAAGGTCACGTCGGGGATTGTCACTTCGTTCTCGGCCCGCGCGGCGCCTGCGGCAAGGGCAAGGCCGGCTGCAGCGGCAAGGGAGAGTTTCCTGAACATGGTCCTGTCGTCCCTTCTTATTCCGCCGCGACGCTGTCGGGGTAGTGGGCCTTGAAGTCGTCCTCGATCGTCGCGGGCTGGGGCAACGGCTTTTCGATCACGCCCAGGATCGGCAGGATGATGAAGAAGTAGGCGAACCAGTACGTCGCGGCGATCAGCGAAATCCAGGATGTCAGCTCGGTCGGAACCTGTCCGCCGACCCACATCAGAACGACGAAGTCGATCACCAGAAGAGCGAACCACCACTTGAACATCGGGCGATACCGGCCCGAGCGCACCGCCGAGGTGTCAAGCCACGGCACAAGCGCCAGCGCCAGGATCGCACCGAACATCGCCAGCACGCCAAAGAACTTGGCGTCGACGATGCCGAAGGTCAGGAACTGCACCAGCTGCACCGCCCAGACGTCGGACGTAAACGCGCGCAGGATCGCGTAGAAGGGCAGGAAGTACCATTCCGGAACGATATGCGCGGGGGTCGAGAGGGGGTTCGCTTCGATGTAGTTGTCGGGGTGGCCGAGGTAGTTCGGCATGAAGCCCACGACTGCGAAGAAGATCGCGAGGATCACGGCCAGCGCGAACAGGTCCTTGATGACGAAGTAGGGCCAGAAGGGCAGGGTGTCGCGGCCCGCTTCGGCCTTTGACGTGCGGCGCACTTCGACCCCGGTGGGGTTGTTGTTGCCGGTGGTGTGGAAGGCCCATATGTGCACCATCACCAGCCCCGCGATGACGAAGGGCAGCAGGTAGTGCAGGCTGAAGAAGCGGTTCAGCGTGGCGTTGTCCACCGCCGGGCCGCCCAGCAGCCAGGTCTGGATCGACGGCCCGATGCCGGGGATCGCGCCGAACAGGCCAGTGATGACGGTGGCACCCCAGAACGACATCTGCCCCCAGGGCAGCACATAGCCCATGAAGGCCGTCGCCATCATGGCCAGGTAGATGAGCATGCCGATGATCCACGTGATCTCGCGCGGGGCCTTGTAGCTGCCGTAGTAGAGGCCGCGGAAGATGTGCAGGTAGACCGCGAAGAAGAACAGCGACGCGCCGTTCGAATGCAGGTAACGGATCAGGTAGCCGCCGTTCACGTCGCGCATGATGTGTTCGACGCTGGCGAAGGCCATGTCGACATGCGGTGTGTAGTGCATGACCAGCACGATGCCGGTGACGATCTGCAGCACCAGGCAGAAGGTCAGCACGATGCCCCAGATCCACATCCAGTTCAGGTTCTTGGGCGTGGGGATCATCAGCGTGTCGTAGAGAAGCCCCACGACGGGCAGGCGCGAGGCCAGCCACTTTTCGCCGGACGAGCGGGGTTCGTAGTGATCGTGCGGGATACCAGCCATCGGTTCTGTCCTCAGCCGAGTTTCAGCGTGGTCGCGTCGGTGAACTGGGCCACCGGAACGGGCAAATTGCGGGGCGCGGGTCCTTTGCGGATGCGGCCCGCCGTGTCGTAGTGCGATCCGTGGCAGGGGCAGAACCAGCCGCCGAAATCGCCCGACTGGCCCAGCGGAACGCAGCCCAGGTGTGTGCAGACGCCCATCATCACAAGCCACTTGCCGTCTTTGTCCAGCGTGCGGTTTTCGTCGGTCGCCTGCGCGCCCGGGTCGGTCAGGTTGGCGTTTTCGGCGTTGGTGTCCACAAGGTCCGACATCTGCACCTTGCGGCCGGCGTCGATTTCCTCTTGCGTGCGATAGCGGATGAACACCGGCTTGCCGAGCCACTTGACCGTCAGCTGGGTGCCTTCCTCGACCCCCGAGACATCGACGAAGATCGACGCAAGCGCGCGAACATCGGCCGAGGGGTTCATCTGGTCGACCAGCGTCCAGACTGCCGCGCCGCCCGCGATCGCACCCGCCCCGGCGGTGGCATAGTACAGAAAGTCGCGGCGGCTGGCGGCGGGTTCGTCTGCGTGGGACAACGGTCTTCTCCCCTGGCTTCGGTGCAGACGGCTTGCCTGCGTCGGTCATCGTCGGAATGAAGCGGCCACGCCCCTGGTGCCCGCCTGTCGGGCCGGTATTTAGCGGCCTAAGGCGGGGCCGTCCAGCGCGGTTTGCCGTCCGAAGCATGGCCACGGTGTCGCAACCCGAGGGAAGTTCGCGACAATTGGACGTGACAGGCGCGCGAATTAACCTTCTGGCGAGAAAGCTGTTGACGGACCGGCCGGAACCAAATGCAGGTGGTCAACCCTTCGGCATCGTCGCGGCCAGACTGGGGCGGGCGTTCATGGTTGCCTGCCAGCGGGCAAGAGCCGGTCGTCCGGCGCGCCATTCACGGTCGGCAAAACGGAAGTCCAGGTAGCCAAGAGCGCAAGCGACCGCGATCTGGCCCATGTCCAGGGGGCCGTTCAGATGCGCCTCCCACCGGTTTTCCAGCATGTCGAGGGCACGGTCCACCTTGGCAAGCTGCGCTTCGCGCCAATCGGGCGAGCGCGCGGCTTCGGGGCGGACGTGGGTTTCATAGCGGGCGAGAAGGGCTGCATCGAGGATGCCGTCTGCCGTCGCCTCGAGCGTCAGGGTCTGCCACAGGGCAGGGGCGGGCGGGTAGAATACGCCGCCCGCGCGGTCATCGAAGTAGCGGCAGATCACGCGGCTGTCGAAGACCGCGCTGCCCTCGTCCAGGACCAGGCACGGGATCTTCCCTAAAGGATTGGCGTCCAGCGGCATGGTGCCCGGGTCCATCGGATTGCCGGTCGCAGGAACGAGCGTCACGGCATCGGCCTGCCCCGTCTCGATCAGAAGGACCATGACCTTGCGGACGTACGGCGAGGCGGGGGAGTGGAAGAGGCGCATGGTCAGGCTCCGGGACGGGCGAGTCGGCGTTCTGTCAGCTTTGAACGCGGCGCATCATCCTGGCAATGGCCGCCGGGTCGCCCCCAACCGGCGATCCGGCCACACTGTCGGCGGCAGCCAGCCGCGCGGCATCGGGCTTGTTCTGGTTCAGCTTCCAGGTGCCGTCCACCTGGGCAAGGTCCATGCGAGCGGGCACGATCTGGCGCATCATGCGGTCCAGCGCCTCGTCGGGCATCTTGGTTGTCAGCCAGGGCGGCTTCGGGCGTAGGCGATCCTCGAAATGCGCGGACAGGCGGTCAAGCTGTTCGCGCATATGTTCGTGCGGCAGAAGGCGCAGGGTGCCGCGCAGGTGAACGGCGACGTAGTTCCAGGTCGGGACCTGGTGGTCCATCGCGTACCAGTCGGGCGAGATGTAGGCGTCAGGGCCGGAAACGGCCAAAAGTGCGGGCTGCGGCGTTTCCAGCGCGCGGGCGACCGGGTTCGACCGGACCAGGTGCAGGTCGAGCGTCGCGCCCGCCTCGTCGATCACGAAGGGCACATGCGCGGCCAGCGGGCCGAGGTTTTGCTCGGCCGGGCCGTTCAGCGTCAGGATGCCGAAGCCGCGTTCGCGGGCGAAGGTCAGGTTCGCATCGCGCGGTGTCTGGCGGTAGGCGGGATTGGGGTGCATGGGGGCGGGATATGGCTGGGCGCGGGCGGTGTCACGGTCGAAGTTGTGCGGCCGGGTAAGGGAAACTGATGCGGTGGCGGCGTCAGGCCGACAGTCGCAGGCCGTCATGGCCCGTGACAGTTGCCATGACGATGGCGCCTTCTGGCTGGTCGGACGCGAAGGTTACTTCTGTGAAGCCCTCGGTCCGGCCCATGCGGGGGCTTTCGGTCAGGATGCGGTGGGTCGTGCCCACCTGCGCGGCCAGATGGCGGCCGAGCGCCGCGTCGCCCGCAGCCCGCAGGCGCGCCGCGCGGTCGCGGATGGCCGGGCCCGGGACCTGTGGCATCCGGGCGGCCGGGGTGCCCTTGCGGGGGGAAAAGGGGAAGACGTGCAGGAAAGTCAGGCCGCAGTCCTGAACAAGGCGCAGCGAGTTGGCGAAGGCGTCTTCGGTTTCCGTCGGAAAGCCTGCGATCAGGTCGGCCCCGAAGACGATCTCTGGCCGCGAACGCCGCGCGTCCTCGCAAAAGCGGATGGCATCGTCGCGCAGGTGGCGGCGCTTCATCCGCTTCAGGATCAGGTCGTCGCCATGCTGAAGCGACAGGTGCAGGTGCGGCATCAGGCGTGGTTCGGTGGCGATGGCCTGCATCAGGTTTTCGTCCGCCTCGATCGAGTCGATGGAACTGACGCGCAGGCGCGGCAGGTCGGGCACCAGCCGCAGGATGCGCATCACCAGATCGCCAAGGCGCGGAGTGCCGGGAAGGTCGGCCCCCCAGCTTGTCAGGTCCACCCCGGTCAGCACGACCTCGAGGAACCCCTTCCCCACCAGCCGCTTGATCTGCTCGACCACCACGCCTGCCGGGACCGAACGGGAATTCCCCCGGCCATAGGGGATGATGCAGAAGGTGCAGCGGTGGTCGCAGCCGTTCTGGACCTGCACATAGGCCCGGTGGCGGCCGAAGCCGTCGATCAGGTGGCCCGCTGTCTCGCTGACGGACAGGATGTCGTCCACCATCACCTTCTCGGTCGCGCCGATCAGGTCGGGGACGGCCGGAGCGGTGGTCAGACGTGACGCCAGTCCCGCCCACGTCGCCGCCTGCATTTTCTCATGGTTGCCGACGACCCGGGAAACCTCGGGCATCGCCGCGAAGGTTTCGGGTTCCGTCTGCGCGGCGCAGCCCGTCACGATCACGGGTGCGCCGGGATTTTCGCGCGCCAGGCGGCGGATGTCCTGCTTGGCCTTGCGCACCGCCTCGGCCGTCACGGCGCAGGTGTTCACGATTACCGCACCCTCCAGCCCGGCCTGCGCAGCCAGCTCCTTCATCGCCTCGGTCTCATAGGCGTTCAGGCGGCAGCCGTGGGTGGAGAATACGGGCGGTGCCACGGGTGGCTTGGCGGGGGCGTTCATGCGTGCTGGGCCAGGAACTCGGGCGACAGGACGCCCTCGAACACGTAGGCCACGGGCCCGGTCAGCCAGACCCCATCCTCGCGCCAGTCGGCCTGCAGGGTGCCGCCATCGACGTCGATGGTGACCTTCCGCCCGGTCAGCCGCCGCCGGTGCGCCGCGACCGCCGTGGCGCAGGCCCCCGACCCGCAGGCCATCGTGATCCCCGTGCCCCGTTCCCAGACCCGCATGCGCAGGTGGTCGGGGCCGGTGATGGACGCGAATTCGACGTTGGTGCGTTCGGGGAACAGCGGGTCATGCTCGACGCGCGGGCCAAGGCGGGCCAGGTCCACCGCCCCGGCATCGTGGACGAAGTGAACGGCGTGGGGGTTGCCCATGCCGACGCCCACGGGGTCGCGCTCAAGGGGCAAGTGGAGCGTATCTGCGGGCCGTGAAAGCGGGATTTCCGTCCAGTCGAGAAGCGGTTGCCCCATGTTCACGTTCACCCGACCGTCCCCCAGCCGCTCGGCCACCAGGACGCCCCGCGCGGTGCGGATGGTCAGCCCCGCCGCCCCCGTGCCAGCCATGACATGATGGGCCACGCAGCGGGTCGCGTTTCCGCAGGCCCCGGCCCGGCTGCCATCGGCGTTCCAGAAATCGAGGCTGATGTCCGTATCCTCGCCGTCCCGGATCTCGGCCAGCTGGTCGAAGCCCACGCCGGTCTGCGGGTGACCCAGCGCCTGCGCCAGCGACGCCGTGGCCACGGGTGACCGCCCCCGCGAGTCGATGACCACGAAGTGATTGCCCGCGCCGTGCATCTTCAGGAACGGCAGGGCGGCGGTATGGCGCGCGTCCTTCATCGCGCCCGCATATACGCCTTGGCACCCCGTTCTTCCAGCGGCATCGCCCCGCACCCCTTTTCCGCTTGACCGCCCCGCCCCACCCCCCTAAGACGCGCGCCGGATGGGCCCGTAGCTCAGTTGGTAGAGCAACTGACTTTTAATCAGTGGGTCACAGGTTCGAATCCTGTCGGGCTCACCACTGAAACCAAAATCTTCCTGATGTCGCCCCTGACCTCGCGATGCTCCGCAACGCTTGCGTTGAGGCTGCGACGCCGACTCGGCGTCGAACAGTCTGAGCGGCGAATTCAGGCGTTCGCCGGAGCACCAGCACTGGGCGGGCGGACTGGTTCGGGAGTTTTCCGGACTTTGGGGGTGGGTCCGCACTTTCTTTGCAAGTGCAGGATGCCTTCCGCGGACCCAACCCTGAGCTACTCCCCAACTTTTGGACAGTTTTCCGGCTGAGTTAAGCTACCGCCTGCACCTGCTGATCGGTTTGGGTTGCGGTGAAGTAGACCACGGCGGGCGGTTGACCGCCATGGGCGGCATGGGGC